>OLIJ01000004.1_pt1 | contig 518735 bp, 479 predicted proteins | sample 1609731 | NCBI WGS metagenome assembly OLIJ01 (sample SAMEA4350159, study PRJEB24818) | metagenome | biome: human; feature: gut; material: faeces | place: Denmark | collected 2013-09
CAGAAGCCGCATACTACACAATAATCGTGTGGGTGAGACCTGCGTTCAGGTTCGAGCCGAGCGAAGCGAGACAGCAACGCGCAGCGTTGACCCGAAGGGCGAGTCCGGAGGACGAGTCATCCCGCACAACCCACTATTTTCTTATCCTTCTCTCTCCCTGTTATACCTTCCAAGCAATATCATTTATACTTCTCATTCCAGAACCTCAAACAGATCTCTATAATCCTCTACTATCCTTTCTACCACTCAACTCCCTCCCAGATTTAACTCTATTAAACATTTTTGCCATTTTGAGACAATATCTGGCGACTTTTCGCAAAATATTGAGTATTTTGTTTAGGATAAAAAACAAACCAATCTGACTGGCAGCCTGAGAGATACCGTGGCTCCGGAATCACTGGCAATAGAGATGTGAGCGATGAGCGAAACTTTTGATGTAAATGCAGCGATTTATCCTTTCCCTGCGCGGCCTGTCCCGCTGGATGTGGACCAAAAAGCCTTTTATCGTGAGAAAATTAAAACACTGCTGAAGCAACGCGATGCCGTGTTAGTCGCTCACTATTATACTGACCCCGAAATTCAGGCCTTGGCCGAAGAGACCGGCGGTTGTGTTGCTGACTCACTGGAAATGGCGAGATTCGGTAACAACCACCCTGCGTCAACTCTGTTGGTCGCTGGCGTTCGTTTTATGGGTGAAACGGCTAAAATACTCAATCCCGAAAAGCAAGTATTGATGCCAACCCTCAATGCTGAATGTTCGCTGGATTTAGGCTGTCCGGCTGATGAATTTGCCGCATTCTGCGACAGCCATCCTGACCGCACTGTCGTGGTGTATGCCAATACCTCAGCGGCGGTCAAAGCCCGGGCTGATTGGGTGGTCACTTCCAGTATCGCGGTTGAGTTAATCGAACATCTCGATAGCCTAGGCGAGAAAATAATCTGGGCACCGGATAGGCATCTTGGAAACTACGTACAAAAAAGGAGTGGTGCAGATGTGCTGTGCTGGCAGGGAGCCTGTATCGTCCATGACGAGTTTAAAACCCAGGCACTGGCCCAAATGAAAGCATTACATCCTGATGCTGCGGTGTTGGTTCACCCGGAGTCGCCACAAGCTGTTGTCGATATGGCGGATGCGGTAGGTTCAACCAGTCAGTTGATCATGGCGGCAAAAACACTGCCCCAGAAAAAACTGATCGTCGCAACGGATCGGGGCATTTTCTATAAAATGCAGCAGGCTTGTCCGGATAAAGAGTTATTCGAAGCGCCCACTGCTGGCGAAGGTGCAACATGTAGAAGTTGTGCGCATTGTCCGTGGATGGCGATGAATGGTCTTAAAGCGATAGCTGAGGGGCTGGAGCAGGGTGGTGTGATGCATGAGATACATGTTGATGAACAATTGCGTCAGCAGGCGCTGATACCGCTAAATCGCATGTTGGAATTTGCCAATCAGTTGAAGCTACAGATCAAAGGCAATGCGTAAGCATTTATACTCGTCATACTTCAAGCTGCATGTGCGTTGGCCGCGCTCAATCACCCGAATCACTTACTACAGTAAGCTCGTCGGGATTCATTCGCTTGCCGCCTTCCTGCAACTCGAATTATTTAGAGTATATTCACTACTGTATTAACAGCAAAAGGATAGCCAGATGGATTTCTTTAGTACCAGTAACATATTGGTTCATATTCCGCTGGGTACAGGCGGGTATGATCTTTCATGGATTGAAGCAATAGGTACGCTGTTTGGGTTGCTGTGTATCTGGTTTGCCAGCAAAGAGAAAATCATTAACTACTTGTTTGGGTTGATAAACGTAACGTTGTTCGCGGTGATTTTCTTCCAGATCCAACTCTATGCCAGTTTATTGCTACAGCTGTTCTTCTTTGTAGCAAATATTTATGGTTGGTATGCCTGGAGCAAACAAACGCCTGATAACCAAGCGGAATTGAAAATTCGTTGGCTATCTTTGCCGAAAGCATTGGTTTGGGGCGTGGTTTGTGTCGCGGGTATCGCGTTGATGACGTTGCATATTGATACGGTATTTGCCTGGCTAACCCGTGCGGCAGTTACTGTTATGCAAGGCTTGGGAGCGAATGTCCAAATGCCGGAGTTGCAGCCAGACGCTTTCCCATTCTGGGACTCCACTATGATGGTCTTATCCATCGTGGCGATGATCTTGATGACCCGAAAGTATGTTGAAAACTGGCTGATTTGGGTGGTTATTGATGTCATCAGTGTGGCAATTTTCGCCTACCAGGGCGTTTACGCCATGGCGCTGGAATACGTGATACTGACGCTGATTGCACTAAATGGTTCTTGGCTGTGGATTAAGAGCGCGGCACGAAACCATTCACGCCCACTGTCTACCCTGAGTGATTAATATTTCGGTTCAATAGCTGTTGCTGTAAATGTCAGTCAGGCGAGGTGCTCCAGAGCATTCGCCTGACTGATAACATCAATGATGGTGATGATGGTGCTCTCCGGCACTAGCGGCTTGATTAATGCCGCAATCTGATGCTTTGCAGTGCTGGTACTCCATCTGGATGGTGGCATGACCAATATGGTAATGATGCAGCAGATGGTGCTGAATTCGTTGCAGTAATTCATCATTGTCTTGTGGTGGGATCACCTGCACATGCAGTGTCATCAGCCGTTGGTCTCCGACTTGCCATAAGTGGACGTGATGGACGTCTCGCACCTCATAGATGCTGGTGCAGAGATCTTTGCGCAACTTATTGATATCAATCTCCTGCGGTGCGCCCTCCAATAGCTCGTGAAAACTTTCTTTCAGCAGACGCCAGGCACTGCGTAACACCAATAGCGAGACCAATACTGACAAAATTGGATCTATGGGGGTCCAGCCGGTGGTCAGGATCACTACGGCTGCCACGATAGCCCCGACGGAACCTAATAAGTCACCCATAACATGCAAGGCCGCGGCCCGCACATTGATATTCTTTTCTTCCTCGCCACGATGAAGTATCCAGAAGCAGAAAATATTCGCACCTAATCCCGCTATGGCGATGATTAACATCGGTACACCCATCACCTCATGCGGGGTAAAGAAACGCCGAACCGCCTCCCAAAAAATCAGCACGACAATCAATAATAAAGCTGCGGCGTTAACAAAAGCGGCCAGCGTGGTAAGACGCAAATAACCAAAGGTATGGCGAGAATCCGGCTTCCTCCGTGAGAAATGTACTGCCATTAGTGCAATAAATAATGCGGCTGAATCGGTCAGCATATGCCCGGCATCAGCCAGCAGTGCCAGCGAGCCAGATAACCAGCCGCCAATCGCCTCTGCCACCATAAACAGAGTCGTCACAGCGAACGCTATCAACAGGCGCTTGCTGTTGCCGTCTTGTGGGAAAAACGATGATGCAGACATATTTATCCTTCAATGGTAAAAGCTGAACGCAAAACGAGAATTATCTATCTATGTTAGCCCTGATAGGATTTCATTCAATGATTGATGCATATTATAGATAACAGCAATGTTGTTGTTTATCTGTACTGTTCTTCTAATGCGATAAAGTAGATTTACAGCATCCAATTCACCAGTTAGATTGGTTCAACTAGATTAATACAGACAGACGTTGTGCGATGATCGTCACAAGACTTAATGGAAGAGCTATGAATTACCTGAATGATGACCTACGGATTAAAGAAATTAAGGAACTCCTGCCCCCAGTCGCCCTGCTAGAGAAGTTTCCGGCCAGCAATAATGCAGCAGAAATCGTCGCCAAGACTCGCGCTGCGATTCACAACATTTTACGCGCTCAGGACGACCGCTTGTTGGTGGTGATTGGCCCATGCTCCATTCACGATACTCAGGCGGCCAAAGAATATGCGGCCCGCTTGCTGACATTGCGTGAAGAGCTGCAAGGTGAGCTAGAAGTGGTGATGCGGGTGTATTTTGAAAAACCGCGTACCACGGTAGGTTGGAAAGGTCTGATTAACGATCCGCATATGGATGGTAGCTACAATATCAATGATGGTCTGCGTATCGCACGTAAGTTGCTATTGGATATTAATGAGAGCGGCTTACCGGCTGCCGGCGAGTTTTTGGATATGATTACCCCGCAATATTTGGCTGACCTGATGAGCTGGGGGGCGATTGGTGCTCGTACCACGGAATCTCAGGTTCACCGCGAGCTGGCTTCTGGCTTGTCTTGCCCGGTTGGTTTCAAAAATGGTACCGATGGCACTATCAAAGTAGCTATTGATGCTATCAATGCCGCCAGTGCGCCACACTGTTTCCTGTCGGTGACTAAATGGGGGCACTCAGCGATTGTCAATACCGCCGGAAATGATGATTGCCATATCATTCTGCGTGGCGGCAAAGAGCCGAATTACAGCAGCGCCCATGTTGCTGCGGTGAAAGAGGGGCTTAGCAAAGCTGGCCTGGAACCACAAATCATGATTGATTTCAGCCATGCTAACAGCTGTAAGCAATTCAAAAAGCAAATGGAAGTAGGAACGGATGTTTGCCGTCAGATTGCTCAGGGCGAAAAATCTATTATGGGTGTGATGATTGAAAGTCATCTGGTCGAAGGTAGTCAGAATCTGGAAAGTGGCGAACCTTTAACTTACGGCCAAAGTGTCACCGATGCTTGTATTGGTTGGGAAGATACAGAAGCGTTGCTGCGCCAGTTATCGAATGCAGTCAAAGCTCGCCGCCAGTAATTAACTTATCGGCAAATAAAAACCCCCGCCATCTGAGATGTACGGGGGTTTTTTAATGGGACTAATCAGGAATGATTACTTCGCTTTACCCTGATTGGCAACCGCAGCAGCTTTAGCCGCGATTTCATCAGCGTTACCCAGATAGTAGTGTTTGATTGGTTTGAAGTTTTCGTCAAACTCATACACCAATGGCACACCTGTTGGGATATTCAGCTCAAGAATTTCTTCTTCGTTCAGATTATCCAGATATTTAACCAGTGCACGCAGAGAGTTACCGTGAGCAGCGATGATAACGCGTTCGCCACTGGCGATACGTGGTTTGATCACTTCTTCCCAGTAAGGGATAACGCGATCGATGGTCAGAGCCAGGCTTTCAGTGGTTGGCAGCTCTGCATCAGTTAATTTTGCATAACGTGGGTCATGGCCAGGGAAGCGCTCATCACTTTTATCCAGTGCTGGAGGGGTGATGGCAAAGCCGCGACGCCACAGTTTAACTTGATCATCACCGTATTTAGCCGCAGTTTCAGATTTATCCAGACCTTGCAATGCGCCGTAATGACGCTCATTCAGTTTCCAGGTTTTTTCCGTTGGAAGCCAAGCCTGATCCAGTTCGTCCAGGATACTCCACAAGGTGTGGATAGCGCGTTTTAATACTGAGGTGTAGGCGAAATCAAAAGTAAAACCTTCATCTTTCAACAGCTTGCCAGCTGCTTTTGCTTCGGTACGGCCTTTCTCAGACAAATCAACGTCATACCAACCCGTAAAGCGGTTTTCGTTGTTCCATTGACTTTCGCCGTGACGTACCAGAACCAGCTTTGTTACTGCCATAGTTCGAACTCCTCAGATGACTAATTTATACCGATTACAACTTCAAGCTGCATACGTGTTGACTGTCTTGCTGCAACTTGAATTATTCAGGGTATATTCAATGATAACTATTATCATTATATTGCGTGATGACCGCAGACAGCAATCGATAGTGTTTAACCATAGCCAATTTTTTATCATAAGGTAAGGCCAGAGGTCGAATCGATTTAATCGCATCCAATCGTCTGAGCCAGTGTCCCTTTCTGTGATTTAATTATTTGAGCAATATCAGTGGGCAAGTTTGACCAGATAGTCAATTGGGGATTTGTTTTTGCTTCAATGGTATCAACGGTGACTTGATAATCGCAGAAATTAGCAGATTTGGCCGTATTTTGATCTATCAGGAATGCAGCATACTGGCCTTTATCCGGTGATGTGCCAATAAAAATGATCTTCCAATAGCCACTCGGGAGTGCAACAGACGGCTTCGCTGGCAGTGTTCCGATATTGCGTTCAAATAGCGGCCCGGTAACGGAGTAAACAGCAGTAACATCCTGACGGTTAGCCAATGTGCGCTCCTTGTCTTCGAGCCTCACCCATGCACCTTGGTTTAAAGCTGCTTTTTGTGGCGTGATATTGGACAAATAATTAAGCGCCTGCGAATCCTCGTTACCCGCGAGTAAGCTTAGCGGAGCCTGATGCCCACGATCAACGGCCAGCTTTTGATTAGCGCCAGTATAATCTGCCGGTGCTAGTGTATCTGAGGCTGGCAAGTCGGGATCTTGTGCCCATTTACGCGGGTGATTGCTAGCCTGACTGCTTTTCGTGACTTTATATGCCACCCAATTTGCAAATTTGGTATTACTGTTATTGTTCAGCGTATACACATCGCGGATAACTGTTTGATCACTACCACCGGTCGGGCAGCCGACAAGGCAGTTATCAATAGCTGCAGCAGGTAAATTTTGTTCGGTAACGGCAGGTGCCGAGAGTGTGGTTTTGGGCGCGGTGGAGTGATCTGTGGTGGTACATGCGGCCAATAAAAGAACAGGCAAAAGTTTAATCAGATTAAATTTCATTATTTATTCCTCTTGCTAATTTGATTTCAGAAATAACATTAAATGAATCATATAGTTAAAATATGAAAATAGTTATAAAAACAATTACGAAAATTATAACTATTTTTAAATTATATAAAGACCAGTAGTGGCGACATTTAAACCTCAATACTCAGCACTTACTTAAAGAACGCTGTGATTTATTTATTATAAAAACTTACGTGCATTATTTTTACGTTATTCCGGAGAAAACTTTATTTACGCTTTCATCGCTATTCGGCTTAATTAATGATGCGTGGAGTTCACTGCAAACTTTCCTATTTCTACAATAATGAGTATTCCAGCTTGTTGGCAATTATTTACCCCCATCATTTAAATACTCGAATGTTTTTCTCTGCGTTGATAATAATCCTAACTTAATATTTAATTTATGTTATATCATTTTAATAATATTTAATTTGTTGATATTTAATGATTTTATAGTTTATGGCTGAGTTTTATATATTAGCATTGTTTATTTTTCATAGATTGATAAGGGGGTATCGAGGTTGCAGCTTGTCGTTACTAAAAAACAAGCGACGAAAACGGGGACAGTAAAGTGATATATGGAGCACTAAAGGCTCCATATTGATAAATGTGTGATTATTACAAGAGAAGATTAAGCGGCTTTCTTCAGGCAGGTACTCATAAAGGTTTTACGCGCGTCACCTTTTAACTCTTTGGTTGCCGCCTCGGCATTACAGCTTTTCATTTTCTGCTGTTGCGGGGTTAGGGCTTTCTCATCAGGATGAACTTGTGCTTTTAGGCACTGACTCATAAATTTCTTCCGATCATCACCTTTCAGGGACTGAGTGGTCGCCTGCTGGTTACAATCGGTCATTTTTTTCTGTTGCGCGGCCTGAGCCGGAGAGGGAGTTTTTGCTGTATCCGCCGCCATCACATTCACACTGAGCAGCAATCCGGCTGAGAGTAACCATAGGGTAGTTAGACGCATAGGAATTCCTTAGATAATGTTTGAGGGTCTGAAAGGGCGGGCAACAGGTAACACTAACCCCTGACAGATGCAGTTAAGCGTAGATGGTAGTGCTGAATATGGGTAGTTTCGGTTATATCTTAGATGAATAGAGACTGCCGCCGCAGCGGCAATCCACTATAACGCGATAAAGTGATAAACGGTGGTGGCACGGTAGGTTTTCCCCGGTTTTAGCCAGCAATCAGGTTGTGGCCATTCCGGGTGGTTAGGGCTATCAGGTAAGAATTCACTTTCCAGAGCGACGCCAGTGTAGCTGGCATAGGTTCCGCCATTACGCGCAGGTGTTCCGCCGAGGAAATTACCGCTATAGAGCTGCAAGGCGGGTGCTGTGGTGTAAACGCTCATTTGAACTTGATTATCAGAGGACCACAGGTGCGCCGCCGGGCTTTCGGTAGCACCACAAGTGCGATGCAGCAGATAGGCATGGTCATAGCCTTTCACCCGCTGTTGACCACGGTCTTGCAGGAAGTCGCGCGCCAGTGTTTTCGCTTGACGGAAATCCATGCCAGTTTTTTCAACACTTTCGAGTCCACCGGTGGGGATCCCATCACTGCCGACCGGCAAATAGCGGTCAGCAAACAGCTGTAATCGATGCGCCCGCACGTCTCGTCCTTCGCCATCGAGATTAAAGTACGCATGATTGGTCAGGTTTACCGGGCAGGTTTTATCAACCTGAGCCTGATAGTGAATCTCCAGCCGATTATCCTCGGTCAGCAGATACTGCACTTCGGCGGTTAAATTACCGGGGAAACCCTGATCACCATCAGGAGAGTGCAACTGATAAGTGACTTGCTTCTCATCTTGCGTAACCTTTTTCCAGCGCCGGTTATGGAACCCTTCCGGGCCACCATGTAGTTGGTTTTCGCCTTGATTGGGTATCAGATGGAGGATTTCACCCTCTACTGTGATTTGTGCTTTCGCAATGCGGTTGGCGTAGCGGCCAACTGTCGCACCGAGATAAGCCGCTTGATGCAGATAATCGGCTGGGGTTTGGCAGCCCAGCAGCAACTCGCGTTTTTCACCCCCTTTTAGTGGCAATATTGCTGATAACCAGGTAGCGCCCCAATCCATCAGCGTCACGCTCATGCCGGTTTTATTATGTAACTCGGTCAATTCAAAGGGGTGACCATCCGGTGCTAACTGGTCAACACTGCTTGATGATGCAGCGTCGTTTTTCAGCATAAACCCGCTCCTTGTGAAGCCTGACAAACGTAAAAGGTTTCAGTTCTACCGCCACTGTATGCCGGATATTGCTGCGCTACAGCCGCACGAACTTGCTCGACGAGCGAGTTTGGCATTAGCGCGACGATACAGCCGCCAAAACCACCGCCAGTCATACGAACACCACCTTGCTCCCCAATAACGGATTTCACAATATCAACCAGGCTGTCGATCGGTGGAACTGTGATCTCGAAATCATCGCGCATTGAAATATGAGACTCGTGCATCAATTGTCCCATCAATTTTAAATCGCCAGACGCCAATGCATCAGCCGCTGCCAAAGTACGCTCATTTTCAGTAATCACATGGCGAGCACGTTTAGCCACCACAGGATCTAACTCATCCTGAATAGAGAAAAACAGGTTAGGGTCAACATCGCGCAGGGCTTTAACCCCAAAGAAACGCGCAGCAGTTTCACATTGTTGGCGACGGGTGTTGTATTCGCTATCAACCAGGCCCCGTTTCACATTGGAATTGATTATCACCACCGCCACATTTTCTGGCATGGGGACGGCGCGAGTTTCAAGCGTGCGGCAGTCGATCAGTAGCGCGTGGTCTTGCTGGCCGAGTGCTGAAATCAGTTGATCCATGATGCCGCAGTTGCAACCAACAAACTGGTTTTCAGCTTCCTGGCCATTGAGTGCCAGTTCCACACCACTCAGAGGTAACTGATAGAGTGATTGTAGCGCCTGGCCGACGGCGACTTCTAAAGAAGCCGAAGAGCTCAGGCCCGCACCTTGCGGGACATTGCCGCTGATAACCAGCGAGGCACCGCCAAAATCGGCATGACGCAGTTGCAAGTGTTTTACCACACCGCGCACATAGTCAGCCCAACGGTATTGCGCATGCGGGACAATTGGTTCATCCAGAGAGAATATATCTTGCTGATTATCATAATCAGCCGCAATAACATGTATCTGGCGATCATCGCGTTTACTGCAACTAATGACGGTTTCATAATCAATGGCGCAAGGCAGCACAAAGCCATCGTTATAATCGGTATGCTCACCGATAAGATTGACGCGGCCCGGAGCTTTGATAGTGATGTCAGGTTCATGGCTAAATTGTTGGCGGAAAATGGCCTGGGTATGCTGTTTTAAACTCATTATTTGACTCCGGCTTCTCGATAATGGACATCACTTACTGCCCGCAGGTGTTCAGCCGCCTGTTCCGCTGTAAGGTCTCGCTGGGTTTCGGCCAGCATTTCATAACCCACCATAAATTTACGTACCGATGCAGAGCGCAGTAATGGCGGATAAAAATGTGCATGTAACTGCCAGTGTGTATTGTCAGCTGTTTTATCAGTGCCATAAATGTTATAAGGCGCGCCGTGCCATCCCATTGAATAAGGGAAAGAACATGAGAACAAATTGTCGTAGCGGCTGGTCAGTTTTTTCAGTGCAATAGCCAGGTCGTGGCGTTGTTCATCCGATAAGTCTTCTAAGCGCAGAACATGGGCTTTGGGCAGCAGTAAGGTTTCAAACGGCCACGCCGCCCAGTAGGGCACCACGGCTAGCCAGTGCTCAGTTTCAACCACTGTTCTGCTGCCATCACGCTGCTCACGTTCGGCATAATCGAGCAGCATCGGCGATTGATGCTGTTGAAAATATTGCTGTTGCAGGCGGTCTTCCCGTGCGGCTTCATTAGGCAGGAAGCTATTAGCCCAAATTTGCCCATGCGGATGGGGGTTCGAGCAGCCCATAGCCGCGCCTTTATTTTCAAACACTTGTACCCAAGGGTATGTTTTACCCAACTCGGCACTTTGCTGTTGCCAGGTCTGGATGACATCTTCCAGCGCTGCCAGTGTTAGCTGCGGCAATGTCTTACTGTGATCCGGTGAGAAGCAAATAACCCTGCTGGTGCCGCGTGCGCTCTGGCTGCGCATCAAGGGATCATCACTTTGCGGCGCATCGGGGGTATCCGGCATCAGTGCGGCAAAGTCATTGGTAAATACATAGGTTGACCGGTAGTCAGGGTTGACGTCACCCGTTACCCGGGTATTGCCTGGGCATAAGAAGCAATCCGGATCGTGCGCCGGTAAACTCTCGGTCGAAGGCAACTCCTGCTGACCTTGCCAGGGGCGCTTGGCCCGATGAGGCGATACCAATACCCACTGATCACTTAATGGGTTATATCTGCGGTGTGGATGATCCACAGGGTTAAAATCAGTCATAACAACACCTTAATCGGGATAGCCCTGAGGATTCTGTGATTGCCAGCGCCAGGTATCAGCCGCCATTTCGTCCAGCGAGCGGCTGACTCGCCAGCCCAGTTGTTCCGCGGCTTTGGTGGGGTCAGCCCAATAAGCCGGAAGATCACCTTCACGACGTGGCGCAAAATGGTAGGCCAGCGGTTTGCCGCAAGCTTTGCTGAATGCTTCGACCACCTGTAAAACACTGTGGCCAACACCGGCACCCAAATTAAAAATATGTACACCCGGTTGATTGTGTAACTTTTTCATTGCGGCAACATGGCCGTCAGCTAAATCGACCACATGAATATAGTCACGAACCCCAGTGCCATCAGGGGTTGGATAGTCCTTGCCGAATATCGCCAATGATTCACGGCGGCCTACTGCAACCTGGGCAATAAACGGCATCAAGTTGTTAGGGATACCTTGTGGGTCTTCTCCCATCAGCCCAGATGAATGGGCCCCAACCGGATTGAAATAACGCAGGATAGTCATGTTCCATTGTGGGGCGGCCAGTTGCACATCTTGCAGGATTTGCTCAACCATCAATTTGCTGCGGCCATACGGACTGGAAGGTGAGCCAGTCGGGAAGCTTTCAACATAAGGAATTTGCGGCTGATCACCATACACAGTGGCGGATGAGCTGAAGATAAAGTTTTTGACCTGAGCCGCGCGCATCGCCTCCAGCAAGACTAAGGTGCCGAAAACGTTATTATTGTAATATTCCAATGGTTTACTGACGGATTCGCCAACAGCTTTCAAGCCAGCAAAATGAATGACCGCGTGAATAGGATGAGCGGCGAATATCTTATCGAGCAGGGCGCGGTCACGAATGTCCCCCTGATAAAGTTCAGGAGTGTAGCCAGTCAATTGATGTATCCGGGCTAATACGCTGGATTTACTATTACAAAGATTGTCGAGGATAACTGGCTGATAGCCAGCTTCAATCAATTGCACACAGGTATGGCTACCAATGTAACCGCTACCACCTGTTACCAGTACGTACATAAAAGACTCCTAGAATGACTTTTGTCTAAGAAAGATAGCATGCCATTATGTGAGAAAAGGTGATCTGCGCTCAATAATGGAATCGTTTACATTTAATTTTATGCTAGCTTAATCCCTGTGAGGGTATAAATACAGGGGAATGAACAAGGATAGGCTAAAAAATCGAGAAAACTCGGACATAACTAAGATAACCACAGTGGTAGCGTTCTCATCCATTCATTTAGCAGGAATGTCCTGCTAATGATGCGATGACCCGATACTGGCGAATAAAATGGTATCGGGTCTTGGCAGTAAAAATCAGTGGGTAGAGTAAAGCGGGTAGGTAAAGAACAGCAAATGCATTAAATTCAGGCCGAAATGGAATGCCACTGCAACCCACAAACGGCCACTCCACAGCCAGGCTAAACCATAAATGACCCCTGCCAGAGCAGCGAACACCATTAACAGCGCGCCACCGGCGAAATGTGCGGCACCGAACAATAGCGCGGTAAGCAGCAGTGCAGGATAGTTACCGATGCACTGACTTAGGCGTTGCTGCAAATAACCGCGGAATAGCGCTTCTTCGGCCAGGCAAACAAAAAATATATTGGCCATAACAAAGGAGCCAACCCATGCAGGAGTGTGCATTTCAACTTTCAAACCGCCTAGCGCTACCGCCAGCAGTAACAATGCCGGGATACTGACAATCAAACCTAACCAGCCGAGCCGGCTAACTGAGAGATGTTTTTTGGCAACAAACAAGGTGGGCAGGCAGGCCAGCAAAATAAAGGGAACCAGTGCCTTATCAAGATTGTAATACATGCTAAAGGCGGCGCTCAGGGGCCCCACTTTTACGTTATCTAACACTTTCAAGTTGTTAAAACCAGGAATCAAGTGCAGGAATAGGGCAATGGCGGTAAGCACCAACAGCAATTCTAATCCGGCGGCCAACCATTTCTGTTGACGATATTTTTTTAGTAGCAGCGCAACTGCCAGTGTTAGCAACAGAAATGCCGCTGAGGGCAACGTCAGAACACCGTGATACAGGGCAATAGATAAGGATAAAGCCAACAGAAACAGGGAAAGTACCCGGTTAATTGATAAGAAAAGCAGTGATGCAGCAAGTACGCCCCACATAGGTCATCCCTTTGTTATTCAATCTTAAAAATATTATAAAATGAATAATCTATAATCATTATCCACCGTCAACCTGAATGATGGTTGACGGTGGCGATAGTAGCATAAGTGCTAGTGGATAAAACTCACGTCAGTTGAGAAAAGCTCTCATTATTTGATGAGCCAAATATTATAATATAACTATGCTGTTCTCATTTAGCTGGGCAATTTTTCCTGCTGATATTGATAAATATCGCCATCAGGAATAAAGGTTAGTCGGTGGGTAATGCATTGCGGTGCATCTTCTGCGTGGTGAGAAACGAACAATAATTGTGTCTCACCTTCACTGATCATCACATCAATAAAACGGCGCACTAACAATCGGTTAAGTGGATCTAACCCTTGCAATGGTTCATCGAGAATCAGTAGCGCAGGGTGTTTTACCAGCGCTCGGGCGATCAGAGCCAAGCGCTGTTGCCCCCACGATAAGCTATGGAAAGGCTGATCGGCAGTCGTCGCAGAAAACCCCAGTAACGCCAGCCATTGATCGGCAAGTTGCTGCTGCCGGTCTGATACAGCCTGATAAATACCAATTGAATCGAAAAAGCCCGATAAAATCACCGTGCGCAGATTGGTACTGACACGATAGTCCAAATGCAAGCTACTGCTGACATAACCGATATGACGTTTAATATCCCAGATGGTTTCTCCACTGCCACGGCGGCGGCCAAACAGTGTTAAATCATTACTGTAGCCTTGTGGATGATCACCTGTAATTAGGCTGAGTAAGGTTGATTTCCCCGCGCCATTCTGGCCGATAATTTGCCAATGCTCGCCTGGATTCACCTGCCAGTTTAGGTTATGCAAAATAGGGCGGTCATTGTACTTTACCACCCCATTTTTCAATACAATCAGTGGATTGTCTTGCGATAAATGAACTTGCTGCTGTGGGTTTTCCGTTTCTGGCAGTAATAATCCCTCAAGATTTTCGCTGTGTGCCAGTTGAGCAATCAGCGCTTGGGAAAGGATCTGCTGACGTGGGCCGGTATGGGTCAATTGGCAATCCGCCAGTACGCCGACGTATTGTACAAAATCGGGAATATCATCAAAGCGGTTAAGCACCAAAACCAGAGTGACGCCTTGCGCTGAAAGTGTGGACAACATGCTGGCCAACTGCGCACGGGCGGCCACATCCAAACCATCAAACGGCTCATCCAGAATCAGCAGGTCGGGTTGTGGCATCAGTGCCCGGCATAACAATGTTTTGCGAGTTTCACCGGTCGAAAGATACTTAAAGCGACGTGAGAGTAAGTGGCTAATGCCAAATTGCTCTGCCAGTTGCTGGCAGCGCTGCGGGTCGCTGAATTCTTCCTGGATGATTTCGGCCGTGGTGCGACCGGTATCCTCTTCATCGACGCTGAGTAAATCGGTGTTATTACGCTGCCACTCTTCGCTGACTAACTGTTGCAGTTGCTCGAAAGACAAACGCACAATATGGTTGAAATTGCTCTGGCGACTGCCACCAAGCAGGATAAGTTCTCCCGCTAAAGCCTTGGCCAGCGATGATTTACCACTGCCATTGGCACCCACAAATGCCCAGCTATCACTTGTCTGCTGCATATCACCAGAAGAGATACGTAACTCTGGCAAGATGAGTGTCCGGGTGTCGCTCAGACGAAAACAACCTTGCGTTATTTGCAATTCAGACATCATCTTTCCCATATTCTGCAACACAATAATAGGTGTAGGAATAGGCGGGAAGGGGCAAAATGTCAACAGGTAAATGCTTATCTACGGTTGATAACTAACGTGAATTATTCAACACAGTGTGGCGATGATGACCCGATCAGCATTGAACTGGGCAATAACATCACTTCCCACGCGCAAATTCAGTTTGTGCAACTCGCTGTTATTTTGTGTCGAGCAGAGACTGGTGCCTCCCGCCAACGTCACGATAACTTCACTGTGTTCATTACCCGGCTCGATACTGCTGACGGTGCCTGGTAGAGAGTTATCCGCCGCTCCCGCGAGCGCTTGATCAGTGATCAGTTTTATCCAGGGCGCTTTGATCAGCGCCAACACTTCTTTACCCGCGACAAGTTGCAACCGGTCGGCACTGTGCTGGGTTATCGCCGCAGATAAGCGGGTCTCCCCATCTGATAACAAGATATTGATGTGTTGCTGAACCTGCTGATGGTCACGCTCTATCACCGTACCGAAGAACTGGTTACGGGCGCTGGTTTGCAGAGAGAAACGAGAAATGGCGGCCAGCAAGCTATCCAGTGGCATCGAGTCGTCTTTTAAAGTATCAAATGCTTTTTGTTGAATCTGCGCCAGCAAATCATAGAGCTGAATTAAACGCTCACCATAGCGAGTCAGAAAAGCGCCGCCACCACCTTTGCCGCCTGTTGCTCGCTCAACCAACGTTTCCTCAGCTAAGGTATTCATTTCATTGATGGCATCCCAGGCACTTTTATAGCTAATACCCGCGAGTTTCGCGCCCTGACTGATTGAACCGGTATTTTGTATTTGTTTCAGTAATGAGATACGTCGTGGATCGGCAAACAGTCGCTGCTGAAGTTTTAAAGTGAGTAGGATTTCGGCCTGCATGATTTTTAGCTCCAGCGGGAAACGCGTATTGTGACTCAACAGTCGGTGTATATCCAATAGACATCAAGTGCGTAGCGCTAAAGCCTCAATCGCACGTTTGGCAGGTTACATTCTTTTCGTGTGGGTTAGAATAACTGCATTCATTCATTGCTTATATAATTTACACAGAATGATATCTATTGGTTATTGTGATAACGTGGGTTATCGCTCTATAAAGTAGTCATGAGAGGTTAGTATGTTAGATCTTTTGAAAAGCCTGCTTTTTGCTGTGGTCATGGTACCCGTAGTGATGGCAGTGATTTTGGGCATGATCTATGGACTGGGTGAGGTGTTTAACATCATCTCTAAAACGGGTCACACGAAAGAACGCTCTTAATAAGATAGCTGCTGTTTCTAACGCAGTTGTCTCTATTTCATAAATGCCTGGCGTATTGACGCTGGGCATTTTCGTTTTTATCTTTTGCTTCATTATCTTCACTTCTATTGTGACAACTCAAGATACCTCACATCTTGCCGATAAATTGCATGACCTGCCCATGATGTTACGTTATATTTCAACGTATATAGCGGTATCACTCATGCGGAGAACAAGATGAAGAATCAATACGGTAAAGTGAATAAATGGGTTGCGAGTGCAGCGTTGTTGGCAGCATTTTCCAGTTCTGCCATGGCGGCAGATATTACAGTTTTTGCAGCTGCCTCTTTGACCAATGCGCTGCAAGATATCGCGGTACAATATAAAAAAGAGAAGCAAGTTGATGTGGTCGCTTCTTACGCTTCATCCTCTACTCTGGCACGCCAGATTGAGCAGGGTGCTCCGGCGGACTTGTTTATCTCTGCTGATCAGCAATGGATGGATTATGCCATTGATAAGCAACAAATGGTTGCTAACACCCGCTATACCCTGTTAGGAAATGAGCTAGTATTGATTGCGCCAAAAGACAGCAAAATTACCAAAGTTGCGATTGATAAAAAAACAGATTGGAAGAAATTGTTAGAGGGTGGCCGTCTGGCTGTTGGCGATCCTGATCATGTTCCTGCTGGGATTTATGCCAAAGAGTCATTAGAGAATTTAGGTGCCTGGGCAACTTTAGCGCCAGAAATGGCTCGAGCCAATAACGTGCGCAGTGCTATGGCACTGGTCGAACGGGCGGAAGCGCCACTGGGTATCGTCTACGGCTCAGATGCTATAGCCAGCGATAAAGTGAAAGTTGTGGGGGTATTCCCGGAAGCGAGCCATAAGCCGGTTGAATACCCAATGGCGATTGTTAAGGGTCATGAAAATCCTACCGTTACTGCTTTTTATGACTACCTGAAAAGCCCGGCAGCGGCTGTTATTTTCGAAAAATATGGATTTACCACACGCTAATGATATTGAGTGAGTATGAGTGGCAGGCCATTATTCTGAGCCTGAAGGTTTCCGGTGTGGCGGTGGTGTGCAGTTTGCCATTAGGTATTTTGATGGCATGGATTTTAGTGCGCTGCCGTTTCCCCGGTAAGTCTTTGTTAGATAGCATTATTCACTTACCACTGGTGCTGCCGCCAGTGGTTATTGGTTATTTGCTGCTGATAAGCATGGGCCGCCGCGGTTTTATTGGCGAGTGGCTTTATAGCTGGTTTGGCATTAATTTCAGTTTCAGTTGGCGTGGTGCGGCATTGGCCTCGGCGGTAGTGGCTTTCCCATTGATGGTCAGGGCTATCCGCCTGGCGCTGGAGGCGGTTGACACCCGGCTGGAGCTGGCTGCACGTACCCTCGGGGCAAACCCGTGGAGGGTGTTTTTCACCATCACGTTACCGCTTTCTTTACCGGGTGTGATTGCCGGTACGGTGCTTTCTTTTGCCCGTTCGCTGGGGGAGTTTGGTGCCACCATCACTTTCGTTTCCAATATTCCCGGCGAAACTCGCACCATTCCATTGGCCATGTACACCCTAATTGAAACACCCGGTGCTGAAGCAGCGGCGGCGCGGCTGTGTATTATTGCCATTATTTTGTCGCTGGTTTCTCTGTTGTTGTCTGAATGGCTGGCCCGTTGGGGTAAAAAGCGCATGGGGGTACCATGCTAGAACTGGATTTCAGCCAACAACTGGGTGATTTGCATTTGCAAGTGAGCACTAATTTACCCGCCCAAGGCATTACCGCTATTTTTGGTTTGTCGGGAGCCGGTAAGACGTCGCTGATCAATGTGATTGGTGGTTTGACTCGCCCGCAGCAAGGCAAAGTTGTGCTTAATGGCCGGGTGCTGGTGGATGCAGAACAGAATATTTATCTGCCACCGGAAAAACGGCGGGTAGGTTATGTCTTTCAGGATGCGCGTTTGTTCCCTCATTATCGCGTAATGGGTAACCTGCAATATGGTATGAATCCGTCCATGCGCGGGCAGTTTGATACCATTGTGGGGTTGTTGGGTATCGAGGCGTTATTAGGGCGTTTCCCGCTAACCCTTTCTGGTGGCGAAAAACAGCGAGTAGCGATTGGCCGTGCTTTGCTGACTGCCCCTGAGTTGCTGTTGATGGATGAGCCTTTAGCCTCACTGGATTTGCCGCGTAAGCGTGAGCTGTTGCCGTATCTGGAGCGGCTGGCGCAAGACGTCAATACACCGATATTGTATGTCAGCCACAGCATGGACGAGATTTTACGTTTGGCGGATCAAGTGGTGGTGATGGATGCAGGTAAAGTTCGCGCTGTTGGTGGCCTGGAAGAGGTGTGGGCCAGTAGTGCATTACGTCCGTGGCTGCAACGGGAGGAGCCGAGCAGCATATTGCGAGTGAGTGTCATTGGTCATCATGACCGTTACGCGATGACAGCACTGGCATTAGGCGACCAGCGGTTATGGGTTGGAAAGCTGGAGGCGCAAGAGGGCGAATCAATGCGCATCCGGATAAATGCGGCCGATGTCTCATTGGTATTACAGCCACCGCAAAACAGCAGTATTCGCAATATTTTGCCGGTCAAAATAGCCGAATGCCTTGAAGTTGATGGGCAGATTGATGTCAAACTGGCTGTTGGCGACCAATGGTTATGGGCAAGAATTACGCCGTGGGCGCGGGATGAACTGGGGCTGAAACCCGGTCAGTGGGTATACGCACAGATAAAAAGTGTGTCGTTTAATCGTAAGAATTGAGAGATGCAAACCTCTACAACTCGATCTCAAGTGGTGAGGATAGGCAGAGGAGTAAAGCGTCCGCGCCAGGACGGCGCGGCTCGATCCCCCAGGGAAGGGTTTACGGCGTCTTTACGATCTGCCTGTCTTCACCGCGGCGAGCTTTTTTTAACCAACTCGATTATGCCAGCACATGCTGGCGGATAACCGCAGCAATACCCGGTTGTTCGTTATCGGCAATCACCAGATCGGCCCGTTGTTTGATGGCATCAGCGCTGTTGCCCATCGCCACACCTAAACCGGCACTCTCAAGCATGCTCAGGTCGTTAAAATTGTCACCAAAAGCGACCACATCTTTCATGCTCAAACCTTGAGATTCAACCCATTGTTGCAGGCGCATTCCTTTGCTATTTCCGGCTTGGGCGATATCCACTTGATCATGCCACGACCATTCACATGCCAGCCCCATTTCATCTTCTACTTTGCTCGCAAATGTTTTTAGCTGGTCGATATCAGCATGGGAAGTGGCAAATTTCCAAATAGCATTGGCACTGTGGGCGGCATCTAACAAGCTATCGACATGAAGCAGGGTCGGGCGTTGGGCAACGGGTAATGATTCGGCCCAATTGAGGGAGCGAACGACATGCCCGCTACTCTGTTGATAAAGCATCGCATCGTCGACATACATCAGCCCGTGGATATCACTTTGCTCTAGCAACTGTAATACCTGAACTGCCTGTTGAGGTTCTAATGGGTTGGAATCTAAAACTTTTTTGGCTTGATAATCATATATGTAAGTGCCATTACAGCAAATTGCCGGGGTGTCGAGCTCAAGCGCTTGATAAAACGGATGAATCGCCACATGATGGCGACCCGTGACGACCACAACCTTGACTCCTTCGGCGCGGGCTTGCGCCAGTGCAGACAAAGATTCAGGTAAAATACGTTTCTTGCTGTCCAGCAGCGTTCCATCCAAATCCAATGCAATAATACGGTATGTCATAGTGATGCTAATCCCAAGGCGAGAAATAATATGTTTGCACAGTATTTTCTGATGGTACACCGGATAAGCAGTTGATTAAACCTGACTGGGGATGCTCAGCATCATTAGTTTTAAAACGCGCGACGGTGGATCTGCTCAGTCAGGTAAGCTAGGGTATCAACCATGCGTTAATAAAAAATAGTGTTGCCCAACAAGTTCGACTAAGGAGTAAAGATGAAGCAAGTGGTTTACGTGGCAAGCCCAGACAGTCAGCAGATCCATGTCTGGCAATTAGGTTCCACCGGTGAATTAACCTTACTGCAAACGGTGGAAGTACCGGGCCAGGTGCAGCCGATGACAATCAACCCGAACCAGCGTCATTTGTATGTTGGCGTTCGTCCTGATTTTGGCATCATCAGCTATAACATTGCCGATGATGGCACCCTGACTGCTGCCGGTATGGCACCGTTGCCAGGTAGTCCAACTCATATTGGTACGGATCTGCAAGGCCGTTTCTTGTTCTCTGCTTCTTACAGTTTCAATTGTGTCAGTATCAGCCCTATTGATAAGCATGGTGTGGTACAAGCGCCTATTCAGCAACTTGATAATCTACCCGCGCCACACTCAGCAAATATTGACCCAACCAATCAAATCTTGCTGGTGCCTTGCCTGAAAGAAGACAAAGTGCGCTTATTTAATTTGAGTACCGAGGGCAAATTGACGCCACATGCGCAGTCTGATGTGACTGTTGCCGCCGGTGCTGGCCCGCGCCATATGGCTTTTCACCCTAATCAGCAGGTCGCTTATTGTGTCAATGAGCTGAATAGCTCGGTTGATGTATATCAAATCAGCGATAACGGCCAGGAATATAAGATCATTCAAACATTGGATGCCATGCCTGCCGACTTTACTGACACCCGTTGGGCAGCTGATATCCACATCACGCCAAATGGCCGCCATTTGTACATTAGTGATCGTACTGCCAGTCTGTTGGGTATTTTTAGTGTTTCTGAAGATGGTCGTGAGATTGCGTTAGTGGGTCATCATCAGACTGAAACCCAGCCGCGCGGTTTTAATATCGACCACAGCGGCCAGTTCCTGATCTCTTCCGGCCAGAAATCTGATCATATCGCAGTATATCGTATCGATCAGACTAGCGGTGAGTTGACAACCCTCAAGCGCTATCCGGTTGGGAAAGGCCCAATGTGGGTCAGCATATTGGCGAAATAGGCTATTTTACTTGCCATTTTGAATTTGGGCAGTGCTCGTAATCCTCACGTACTTTTTGTACGCTCCGGTTACTGTGTGCTGTCCGCATCCAAACTGACTGCGACAATGACGCCAATAAGGTCATTTTTCTAATTGGCACTGTTCACGGCAGAAGCCACTGCATCTGTCAGTCGGGTTAATGCTTCTGGCGAAACAATATAAGGTGGCATCAGGTAAATAAGCTTGCCAAAAGGTCTGATCCACACTCCTTGTTCGACAAAACCGCGTTGCAGGCGAGCGACGTTAACCGGTTCCTTCATTTCCACCACCCCGATAGCCCCTAATACCCGCACATCAGCGACTGTTTTATGCTCTGCCAATGGTAAAAGCGCTTGTTTCAATTGAATTTCTATGGAGGCCACTTGCTGTTGCCAGCGATTCTCTGCCAATAGACTCAGGCTGGCCGAGGCCACCGCGCAAGCCAGTGGGTTTGCCATAAATGTCGGCCCATGCATAAAGCACCCAGCATCACCGTTACTGATGGTTTCTGCCACTTTTCGGGTGGTCAGTGTGGCGGATAAGGTCAAATAGCCGCCTGTTAGTGCCTTACCTAAACAGAGAATATCCGGCACGATTTGCGCGTGTTCACAGGCAAAAAATTTGCCGGTGCGGCCAAATCCTGTGGCGATTTCATCAGCAATCAACAAAATATTATATTGATCGCACAAGGCCCTGACCTCACGCAGATAGGCGGGGTGATAGATACGCATCCCGCCCGCGCCTTGCACTATTGGCTCCAAAATCACCGCCGCAATCTCACCGGCGTGTTTTGCTATCATTGCAGCAAAATCAGTGATGTCTTCCGGATTCCATGTCTTATCAAAGCGGCTTTGTGGCGCGGTGGCGAACAGATTTTCAGTTAAATAACCTTGATACAAACTGTGCATGGAGTTCTGCGGATCACATACTGACATCGCGCCGAAGGTATCACCATGATAGCCGTGGCGCAGGGTCAAAATCCGCTGCCGCCGTTCCCCTTTTGCCTGCCAGTATTGTAATGCCATTTTCAGCGCAACCTCGACCGCCACTGAGCCAGAATCAGCCAGAAACACACATTCCAGCGCCGGCGGGGTCATGGCGACTAACTGTTGGCAAAGTTTCACCGCTGGCGGATGGGTGATACCGCCAAACATCACATGCGACATCTTATCCAACTGCTGATGTGCCGCCTGATTAAGCGCCGGGTGGTTGTATCCGTGAATCGCCGCCCACCATGAAGACATACCATCAATTAGCCGTCGGCCATCGGCCAGTTGCAGCTCAACACCTTCGGCGGCAACGACCGGATAACAGGGCAATGGGTCGGTCATTGAAGTGTAGGGATGCCAGATGTGGCGTTGATCAAAAGCCAGGTCAGAAGGTGTCATGAGAATTTGTTGTAAACCAAAATGATGCAAGAATGGTTGACAGTATATCGAGTTTATTTACACTGACGACACTTTTTTCTCTTCTTTGGAGAAGCCGTAATGGCAAATTATCTTCGCTGGACAGTCGGGCAAGCCCAGGCCCTGTTTGAAAAACCGTTGCTGGATTTATTATTTGAAGCTCAGCAGATTCATCGTCAGCATTTTGATCCACGCCAGGTTCAAGTCAGTACTTTGTTGTCGATTAAAACCGGCGCTTGCCCGGAAGATTGTAAATATTGTCCACAAAGCTCGCGTTACAAAACCGGGCTGGAAAGTGAGCGGTTAATGCAGGTTGAGCAAGTGCTGGAATCGGCGAAAAAAGCCAAAGCTGCGGGTTCAACCCGTTTTTGTATGGGAGCGGCCTGGAAAAACCCGCATGAGCGCGATATGCCTTATCTGGAAAAAATGGTCGAAGGCGTCAAGGCGATGGGCATGGAAACCTGCATGACCTTAGGGACTTTGGACAAGCAGCAAGCACACCGTTTAGCAGACGCCGGATTAGATTATTACAATCACAATCTGGATACCTCGCCGGAATTCTACGGCAGCATCATCACTACCCGCAGTTATCAGGAGCGGCTTGATACCTTAAGCGAAGTGCGCGATGCGGGGATCAAAGTCTGTTCCGGCGGCATTGTTGGGTTGGGCGAAACCGTTCGTGACCGTGCCGGGTTGCTGGTGCAACTGGCGAATTTGCCGAAACCACCGGAAAGCGTGCCGATCAACATGCTGGTCAAAGTGAAAGGCACACCGCTGGAAAATAACGACGATGTGGATGCTTTCGAGTTTATTCGCACCATCGCGGTTGCCCGCATTATGATGCCAACCTCCTATGTGCGGCTCTCTGCTGGCCGTGAGCAGATGAATGAACAAACGCAGGCCATGTGCTTTATGGCTGGGGCTAATTCCATTTTCTATGGTTGCAAATTACTCACCACGCCGAATCCAGAAGAAGATAAAGATTTACAGCTATTTCGCAAATTGGGACTGAACCCACAGCAAACCGCAACACAGCACGGTGATCGCGAACAGCAACAGGTTTTGACCGAGCAATTATTGCATAGTGATTCCTTGCCCGAAGACTCGGTTCAATTTTATAACGCGGCCCACTGATGAGCTGGCAGAACAAAATAGATCTCGGCCTGCAACAGCGACACGAGGCAGCCGCTTATCGTTGTCGTCAAGTCAATGATAGGGCGAATGGGCGCTGGTTACAGACTGGTGCGCAGCAATATCTCAACTTTTCCAGCAATGACTATTTGGGATTAAGTCAGGATGCTGCGGTCATTGCGGCCTGGCAGCAAGGGGCGCAGCGCTATGGCGTGGGGAGCGGCGGTTCCGGTCATGTTACGGGCTATAGCTTGCCTCATGCCCAATTGGAGCAACAATTATCTGACTGGTTGGGTTATCCGCGTGCCTTGTTGTTTATCTCCGGTTTTGCCGCCAATCAGGCTGTATTGACGGCGTTAACCGCTGCTGATGACCGAATTTTGGCCGATAAACTCAGCCATGCCTCTTTGCTGGAAGCCGCTACGCACTCTCCGGCGCAACTTCGGCGTTTTGCTCACAATCAACCTGATTCACTGCAAAAACTGCTTAATAAGCCGTGTCCAGGCCAAACTTTGGTGGTGACAGAAGGCGTTTTTAGCATGGATGGCGACAGCGCACCGTTGGCGGCTATACAGCAACATACGGCGGCGGCGGGGGGCTGGTTATTGGTGGACGACGCTCATGGTATCGGCGTGCGAGGGGCTGCGGGGCGGGGAAGTTGTGAGTTGCAAGGTGTTAAACCTGAATTGCTGGTGGTGACTTTTGGTAAGGCGTTTGGCTTGAGTGGCGCGGCGGTGTTATGTCAGGAGCCGGTAGCCGAGTACTTGCTGCAATATGCTCGCCACCTGATTTACAGCACGGCAATGCCACCGGCGCAGGCCTGTGCTCTGCAAGCCGCGCTACTACGCATTCAGCAAGGTGATGATTTGCGCCAACGCCTCCAGCAACGCATTACACAATTTCGCTGCGGTGCGGCAGCTTTACCGCTGCAATTAGGGGCATCTGAAACGGCCATTCAGCCACTATTGGTCGGCGACAATCAACAGACAGTGGCATTGGCCGAACAGCTACGCGCTGCGGGCTTGTGGGTGACGGCTATTCGCCCACCGACAGTTCCTCCCGGTGGCGCAAGATTGCGTATTACCCTGAGTGCCGCCCATGAGAGTGAAGATATTGACCGTCTGCTGGAGGTGCTACATGGCGTTTGTCACTGAGAATTCACCGCCAGCAAGAGTCAGTAAACCCACAACAAATCAACCAACAGTGGATAAACCAGCAATTGCTGCGGCTTTTAGTCGAGCGGCAGGCAGTTACGATATCGCTGCCGATTTGCAACGGGAAACCGGTGAGGTTTTGTTGGCCCTTGGGGGGCAACATCCGGGGATGTCAGTATTGGATGCGGGTTGTGGTACTGGGCATTTCAGCCGCCTTTGGCGCGAGCGCGGTAAGCAGGTTATTGCATTGGATCTGGCTGCGGGCATGTTGGATCACGCCCGCCAACATAAAGCTGCCGATGACTACCTTCTTGGCGATATTGAGAATATTCCGCTCTCAGATCAATCAGTTGATATCTGTTTTAGCAATTTAGCGGTGCAGTGGTGCACCGATTTATCTGTGGCGCTGGCTGAACTGTATCGAGTCACTCGCCCAGGGGGGATCATCCTGTTTTCCACTCTGGCCGACGGCTCTCTGGATGAATTGGGGCAGGCGTGGCAACAAGTTGATGGTAAGCGGCATGTGAATGATTTCCTCTCATTTCAGCATATCAGCGCGGCTTGTCAGAGATATCGCCATACCCTGACACCGCAGATATATCAGCAACAGTTTCCGAATGTCATCGCCCTTATGCGCTCGCTACAGGGCATTGGTGCCACGCATTTACATCAAGGGCGCGAGGCTGGGTTGAATGGCCGCAAGCGCCTCATGGCCTTGCAGCAGGCTTATAGCATGCAATCTGGTTACTACCCGCTGAGTTACCATTTAGTTTATGGGGTTATTTATCGTGATTAGACGTTGGTTTATCACTGGCACAGATACTGATGTCGGTAAGACTGTTGCCAGTTGTGCATTGTTGCAAGCCGCAGCCCTCCAAGGCTTCCGCACCGCGGGTTATAAACCGGTAGCATCTGGCAGCCAGATAACAGCCGATGGCTTGCGTAACAGTGACGCTCTGGCATTACAGGCGAACAGCACTCAAAAATTGTCTTATACACAGGTGAATCCACTGACACTGCTAGAGGCGACCTCGCCGCATATTGCCAGTGTCAGTGAAGGGCAGGAGATTCATTTGCCGGTCTTATCACAAGGCTTACGCCAACTTGAGCAATCAGCTGACTGGATATTGGTCGAAGGGGCAGGAGGCTGGTTTACGCCCCTTTCGTCACAGGTGACGTTTGCCGATTGGGTGCAGCAGGAACAATTGCCAGTGATAATGGTTGTTGGGGTAAAACTTGGCTGCATCAATCATGCACTGTTGACGGCTCTGGCAATTGAGCAAGCGGGGCTACCTTTGGTCGGCTGGGTAGCGAATGAGGTGATACCGGCAGGACGGCGGCAAACTGAATACATGGCAACACTGAAACGGATGATAAACGCACCGTTACTCGGGGTTGTTCCCCATCTTGCGGATTTGGCCACGTCTCCTGTGACAGAGCGACGTGATCTTGGTCGCTATCTGGATCTGAGTTTATTGGCAGTGCACCGCCGCCCAGATTAAAGGTAAATACGCATTTTTAGCCATTTGGTGGTTAAAAGGGCTAATAACAAGTATTAGCCCACTATTTCGTCTGGCATAAATAAGGTGTGCGCATAGCCGTATTGAGCCATTTCAACTGGCCAAATGCTCAATAATCATATTTTCATCCAACTGATCTAACGTCCCTTGCGCCACATTTCGCCCACCTGCCATCAGGCAAAATCTATCTGCAACATGTTGAATAAAGGGTAATCGATGTTCGACCAGCAATACCGTCATACCAAGGCTACGGCTAAGTTGGTGCAGGATATTGCCGATGTCCTCACTCAGTGGCGGTAACGTACCGTTACCTGGCTCATCAAGAATCAGCAATTCAGGTTCGGCGACCAGCGCGCGGGCAATCGCCAACTGTTGTTGCTGGTAGCGGGTAAGTTCTCCACCCCGTTGATGACGCTTGTCGTATAACAAGGGGAACAACTCAAAAACCCAGCCCGGAATATGGCGTGATTTATGTCCAGCGAGTACGGCTATCAACATATTCTCCTCAACACTCATTTGGGAGAATATCTGTTGCCCTTGCGGAACATAGCCGATACCCAGCGCAGTGCGCCCTTCAACAGGTTGTTGTAACAAATTTTGCGGCGGTTCATGGTTCGGCTGCCAGGTCATGGTGCCACTCATAACGGGTAGATGGCCCATGATGCAATTAATTAATGTAGTTTTCCCTACGCCATTACGCCCAATCAGGCAGGTGCATTGGCCGCGGGGAATCTCCAGATTGATATCCCAAAGAATATGGTTCTGACCATAGTATTGATTTACAGCGGTTAAACTCAGCATCAGTGCTTCTCCTCAGTCGATCTCAGTTGCTCACAGGTATCCCGGTGTTCTGTAACGGCTAGTGAAGGATTAACCAGCAAATCTGCATACTTGGTAGCGGCAGCACTGCATAAAACACCACATTTCTAGCGGGTGGTTGCGAGTGTCTTTTGTTCCTCAAACAAGTAAGCAACTCTTGGGCCAAGTTGCGATGAGTTGAGATAAAATACGTATGTTAACGGGCTGTAAATGGTTTTGGCGCGCAAGGGGAAACTAAAACGGCTAAAACAGCTGGAGGGCCAGTGGTGAGTGGGCTTTTATTGCACTCAAGCAGTGCTATAAAGAAGATAATGGTGCAATAAAAATACCGTACTTCTTGCACTGCTGAGTAGCCTCACAGAAAGAACTAAAATTATAGAATTAGCAAATAAATTTGTTAGCACTAATTGAAATATACGGTGAAATAAAAATGTAAAAAAAACACTAAAAAAGTCAGTTTGTCACTATTACATCGCGAAGCTTCGCTTTTCGCCAACACGCGGCCCTTATGGGGTTGAATGAGTTATCCACCATTCCTGTGGATAACCTTGTGCATTAGCCATAGAAAACTGATGGCAGACGAGAGCGGACGCGGCTTTCGCTCCAGTTGTCCGGATTCTCGACTTTTTGATAAAATTTTTAATATTCAATGAGTTAATTAAAATCAAGCGTTCAGAAAATATAGCCGGCATACATGGATAATCTTTAATCAATTAACTATCAATAATGTGTCGATGTTTATGGCTGGGGATAAAAATACTTTTAGGGTGCAAATGCTATCCACATATCACTGTAATAATGCGTGCAATATTGCAGTGAGAAAAATTTCAGCATTTTGGTGCTTGAAGCTGGTTTTATATCCAGTATCATAGCAGTGGCAAAAATCTATGGGGCTTTCATAATTAGCCTCCTGACAGTTTGTATTTCTCCGGCGGGTAGCAAATTCATGAGTAAATCATTCAAACTACATTCTGAGTTTAAGCCAGCAGGTGATCAGCCTGAGGCCATCCGGAAACTGGAGGAGGGGCTGGAAAATGGTCTGGCTCATCAGACGCTGTTGGGGGTAACCGGCTCGGGCAAAACCTTTACAGTGGCCAATGTTATTGCTGACCTGAATCGGCCCACCATGGTGTTAGCCCCCAACAAAACCCTGGCCGCACAACTTTATGGTGAGATGAAAGAGTTCTTTCCCGAGAATGCGGTGGAATATTTCGTCTCCTATTATGACTATTATCAACCTGAAGCTTATGTACCAAGTTCAGACACCTTTATCGAGAAAGACGCCTCGGTAAACGAACATATAGAACAAATGCGGTTATCAGCCACCAAGGCATTGCTGGAGCGGCGCGACGTGGTGGTGGTGGCCTCGGTCTCTGCCATTTATGGTCTGGGTGATCCTGATTTATACCTGAAAATGATGCTGCATTTGACCAAGGGGATGATAATCGACCAACGCTCCATTTTGCGGCGCTTGTCAGAATTGCAATACAGTCGCAACGACCAGGTGTTTCAGCGCGGCACTTTCCGGGTACGTGGCGAGGTTATTGACATCTTCCCGGCGGAGTCTGATGAATGGGCACTGCGGGTAGAGTTGTTTGATGAGGAAGTGGAGCGGCTATCGATATTTGATCCGCTGACCGGCCAGCTACAACATGAAGTTCCACGTTTTACTGTTTACCCTAAAACGCACTACGTTACCCCGAGAGAGCGTATTTTACAGGCGATGGAAGACATCAAGGTTGAGCTGGCAGAGCGGCGTAAAGTGCTGCTAGCCAACAACAAATTGATTGAAGAACAGCGTATTACCCAGCGAACCCAGTTTGACCTCGAAATGATGAATGAGCTGGGCTATTGCTCCGGTATTGAAAACTATTCCCGCTATCTTTCGGGCCGTGGGCCGGGAGAGCCGCCGCCAACACTATTTGATTATCTGCCATCAGATGGTCTGCTGATTGTAGATGAATCCCACGTCACCATCCCGCAAATTGGTGGCATGTATAAAGGTGACCGCTCACGTAAAGAAACATTGGTGGAGTATGGCTTCCGGCTCCCCTCGGCGCTGGATAACCGCCCAATGCGTTTTGAAGAGTTCGAAGCGCTGGCACCACAAACTATCTATGTTTCGGCCACTCCCGGCAAATATGAGCTGGAAAAATCCGGTGGCGATGTTATCGACCAGGTGGTACGCCCAACCGGCTTACTGGATCCATTGATTGAGGTGCGGCCTGTAGCAACGCAGGTGGATGACTTACTATCAGAGATCCGTATTCGCGCTGCAATTAATGAGCGGGTGCTGGTCACTACGCTGACCAAACGCATGGCAGAAGATTTAACCGAGTATCTGGTAGAGCATGGCGCGCGGGTGCGTTACCTGCATTCGGATATTGATACCGTGGAGCGGGTTGAGATTATCCGTGATTTGCGTTTGGGTGAGTTTGATGTGCTGGTGGGGATCAACTTACTGCGAGAAGGGCTGGATATGCCGGAGGTTTCTCTCGTTGCCATCCTTGATGCTGATAAAGAAGGTTTCCTGCGTTCTGAGCGCTCCTTGATCCAGACCATTGGTCGCGCAGCACGTAACCTTAATGGTAAAGCCATTCTTTATGGTGACAGAATTACGGCTTCAATGGAAAAAGCCATTGGTGAAACTGAGCGGCGTCGAGCCAAACAGCAAGCTTACAATGAAGAGCGCGGCATTATCCCACAGGGGCTAAACAAGAAGATCGGCGATATTCTGCAATTGGGTCAACCTTCTACCCGTGGTAAAGGGAAAGGCCGGGGTGGCAAAGTGGCTGATACCAACAACTACCAATCTCTGGCACCAAAAGCGCTTGATCAGAAAATCCGTGAATTGGAAGCGAAGATGTACACCCACGCGCAAAATCTTGAGTTTGAGCAGGCGGCAGAATTACGCGATCAGGTGCATCAGTTACGCCAGCAGTTCATCGCTATATCTTAATATCTTGCGGCATAGCTCGATTCCTCGTAAGGTGTGCCGCTAAATTTAGGGTTAATAGATAAATAAAAAGGGCAAATGATGAGTGACCATGTATCAAAAGATCCGTTACACGGTATTACCCTTGAACAACTGTTGACCAAATTGGTTGAGCATTATGGTTGGGAAGAGTTGGCATACCGCATTCGGATCAACTGTTTCACCAGCTCACCAAGTATCAAATCTAGCCTGAAGTTTTTGCGACGTACACCGTGGGCACGAACTAAAGTGGAAGAGCTTTATATCCACATGAATGAGACCGCTGCTTTGGAAGAAAAATCGCGCAAGTAACCTTGTTCGCTCACTTACACCGAGCCTGCGCCACCTAATTGTTGCAAGGTGGCTTCCAGTGCCTGACGCAGTAACTCTCGGTCATGACGATAGGGAATATCTTTGGCTTCCAAGGGCTGTTGGACAATGATTCTGTCTGTAACGCCGCTGATATCAATGTGTGGGCTTACAATTGCTGCATCGATAATTTTTCGGCCGATCTTACTTTCCATTATTTCAAGCTTTTCGTGTAATGACAGCTCAGCGGCGGCAACACTGAGTTCACGCCCCAGATTGCCAATATAAATCATGCTGGCAGAGCTGCGTCGCAGGGCTTGAGTGAGATCATCGAGTAGTAACAGCGGCATCAGGCTGGTTAAGAAACTACCCGGCCCGATTAAAATGACATCCGCCTGGCCAATAGCTTCAACCGCTTCTTTGGTTGCGTGGACATGGGGGGACAGCAGCAAATCTTTCGGCATATGCGCAAGTTGGTCAATATTCACTTCACCGTAAACCGGGTGCCCCTCATGATCGATAGCCAGCAAATCGACGGGGTGTTCTGACATAGGAATCAACCAGGCATCGACTTTCAGCAAACTACGCACCAGGTTAATGGCTTCAATGGGACGAATGCTGAGATGGTCCAGTGCCTTGAGCATTAAATTACCCAGATTATGGCCTGCCAATTCGCCATTACCGGTAAATCGGTATTCGAACATTGCAGAAGCTACACTGGGTTCTGTTATCAATTGATTCAGGCAGTTACGTGTGTCACCCCAGGCAATCCCCCCCTCTGAACGACGTATGCGACCAGTCGAACCGCCATTATCGGTAGTAGTAACAATACCAGTCAGGCGTGAACCTAAAGGGGAAAGGGCTGACATCACTCGCCCCAGCCCATGACCTCCGCCTAAAGCAACCACCCGATCCAGGTCCGCTAATGTGCGATTTCGCATATTTTTCCTGCCTAAATATTGTAATAAGCATAGCTAATGGTGAAATTGCTGCATAAGTTAACGGATTTGCTGCCAAAACGCGATATAAGCCAAGATTTTCGTGATTTTAAACAAAGTATTATCCCCACAATAAAATAAGCTCAATAACGATAAGTTTTGTTATATAAGTCGTTGTATATAAATATATATAGCGAAAAACAGCAATTGGCTATCTTGTGGTTTTAGCGTTAGAATCTGTAGGAAAAGTGGGGGTTTTAGCGATTAGCGGCTATACCCAAAATGACTTTTTTAACCATGGTTCAGTTAGCTGTGAGCACAGTGACTGAGCACAAACTCCTAGCCTTAGTGTCTACGTTGTTGCGTTTATGGACAATATGATGCTCTGGCCGTGGCTTTAAGCCACCAGGGTGCGAGGTAGAAATGCCTGCATCTCCCGTATTTGGAAAGGTGTTATGGTACAACTTACAGACGCATTTGCGCGCAAGTTCTATTACTTGCGCCTATCGATTACTGATGTGTGTAATTTTCGCTGCACATATTGCCTGCCCGATGGCTACCGCCCGGACGGATTAAAAAGTTTTCTCAGCCTTGACGAAATAAGCCGCGTCAGCCGGGCATTTGCCCTATTGGGAACAGAAAAAATCCGTTTGACGGGGGGCGAGCCCTCTATGCGTCGCGATTTTACCGATATCATCGCCACTATTCGTCAAAATCCTGCGATCCGCACCCTAGCGGTGACCACCAATGGTTACCGTTTAGCACGTGATGCCGCCCAATGGCGTGAGGCGGGGTTGACGGCAATTAATGTTAGTGTCGATAGCCTCGACCCACGGCAGTTTCATGCCATCACCGGGCAAGATAAATTTCATCAAGTGATGCAAGGCATTGATGCCGCTTTTGATGCGGGTTTTGAGAAAGTCAAAATCAATGCCGTGCTTATGCGGGATGTTAATGACAAGAATCTCGGTGCTTTCCTTAACTGGATAAAATCTCGCCCGATTCAACTGCGATTTATTGAACTGATGGAGACCGGTGAGGGCGGTAATTTGTTCCGCAAACACCATGTTTCCGGCAGCGTCATCCGTCAGCAATTGCTCCAGCAAGGCTGGCAGCAGCAAGAGCGCTCGCGCAGCGATGGCCCGGCTCGGGTGTTTCATCACCCGGACTATCTGGGCGAAGTCGGGCTTATCATGCCCTATGAGAAAGATTTCTGTGCGAGTTGTAATCGCCTGCGTGTTTCAGCGCTGGGAAACCTGCACTTATGCTTATTTGGCGAGCAGGGCATTACGCTGCGTGATTTGTTGGCCAGTGATGACCAGCAACATGAGTTAATGGCGCGGATTCAAAGCGCATTGCAAACCAAAAAGCAAACTCATTTCTTGCATCAAGGCAACAGCGGTATCACACAGAATTTATCGTTTATTGGTGGCTGATCGGCTGCAATATCAAGAACAAAGGTTATCTATGACCCAACTGACTCACATTAATGCCGCTGGCGAAGCCCATATGGTGGATGTTTCCGCCAAAGCTGACACTGTACGTGAAGCGCGAGCGGAAGCTTTTGTTGAAATGCATGCTACGACATTAGCGATGATTATCGAGGGCAGTCATCATAAAGGTGATGTGTTTGCCACAGCACGAATTGCTGGCATTCAAGCGGCCAAAAAAACCTGGGAATTAATTCCCCTGTGTCACCCGCTGCTGCTTACCAAAGTGGAAGTTCAACTGGAAGCGCAACCGGAACACAATAGAGTTCGCATCGAATCCTGCTGCCGCTTGACCGGTAAAACTGGGGTGGAAATGGAAGCCCTCACCGCGGCATCTGTTGCAGCCCTGACTATTTACGACATGTGTAAAGCCGTACAAAAAGACATGATAATTGGCCCGATTCGTCTGTTGGCAAAAAGTGGCGGAAAATCCGGTGATTTTAAGGTGAACCCATGATTCAGATTCTGTTTTTTGCTCAGGTGCGTGAGCTGGTGGGAACCGATCGCTTGCAACTGGCAGCGGAATTCCCAACGGTTGAAGCTTTGCGCCAATCCCTATGTCAGCGGGGTGAGCGCTGGCAGTTAGCACTTGAAGAAGGTAAATTGCTCACGGCGGTGAATCAATCGCTGGTCAACATGCAGCACCCTTTAGTCGCGGGAGATGAAGTGGCTTTCTTCCCACCAGTGACCGGAGGTTGATGATGGACAACACGCGTATTCGTGTCGGGCCGGAGGCATTTAATGTCGGCGAGGAGTACATCTGGTTGTCACAGTGCGATGAAGATGGCGCGGTGGTCACCTTCACCGGCAAAGTCCGAAATCATAATTTGGGGGCTAATGTCAGTGCTTTGACGCTCGAGCATTATCCAGGGATGACAGAAAAAGCGCTGGAAGAAATTATTGCTCAAGCGCGCAGCCGCTGGCCCTTGCAGCGCGTATCAGTTATTCATCGGGTGGGGTCGCTGTTTCCCGGCGATGAAATTGTTTTTGTCGGTGTGACCAGTGCTCATCGCAGTATGGCGTTTGAGTCGGCTGAGTTTATTATGGATTATCTGAAAACACGGGCACCATTCTGGAAACGCGAAGCGACCACTGACGGCGAACGTTGGGTCGAATCACGCGACAGTGATCATGCTGCTGCCAGGCGTTGGTAAACTGTACGTAAACCCGTGTAAAGATCGGCCCTAAACATCTATTTTTACTCCCTTGTTTGCCCTATTTCTGTGGTACCCTTAAAGAGTCGGTGGGCTGTCAGTTGATAGCCTGTATCATTATTTATATGCATAAGGTAACTACCATGGATCGCTATCCACGCTCTAATGGTTCAATTGTCGAACGTGCCAACTCTGGCATTCAGGCATATATGGCGCAGGTATACGGCTGGATGACCTGTGGTCTGTTATTAACAGCAGTAGTCGCTTGGTACGCAGCGAACACGCCTGCGGTAATGAATTTTATCTTCTCCAGCCAGATCACCTTTTTCGGGCTGATTATTGTTCAGTTAGGTCTGGTATTTGTTATTTCAGGCATGGTTAACCGCTTAAGCGGTTCAATGGCTACCAGCCTATTTATGTTGTATTCGGCGCTGACGGGCCTGACACTGTCTAGCATTCTTATCATGTACACCGGCGCTTCTATTGCCAGCACATTTATTATTTGTGCCGGGATGTTTGGTGCGATGAGTGTGTATGGCTATACCACTAAACGTGATTTGAGTGGTATGGGTAGCATGCTGTTTATGGGCTTGATCGGTATCGTGTTGGCTTCTATCGTTAATATCTGGCTGAAAAGCCCGGCATTGATGTGGGCTGTCACTTATATCGGCGTGTTGGTGTTTGTTGGTCTGACTGCTTACGATACTCAGAAACTGAAAAATATGGGTGCACAGTTGGATTCTAATGATAGAGATAATTTCCGTAAATATTCTATCGTCGGCGCATTGACTCTGTATCTTGATTTCATCAATTTGTTCCTGATGTTACTGCGGATTTTCGGCAACCGCCGCTAAGCGGGTTGATTAAGAGCTGCGACGCGGCAGATTCGCCCGGCGTACACTGCTCAAAATTTGAAAGGACACCAGATTGGTGTCCTTTTTGCTTTTGGTGAGCGGATATACAGTACTAACGATTAAATCCGTTACGCAATTTTCCGTCTAAACATTCCATACGCCACACTACCTGTCGTGGCCGTTATCACCAATAGCGGCCACAAGCTGTGCCAGATAATATCGAAACTGGCATCTTTGAGATAAATCTGTTTGGTGATGTCAGTAAAGTGGCGGATAGGATTGATCCACGTGATGTTTTGCAGCCAGATGGGCATGTTCTCCACTGGGGATACATAACCAGAAAGCAGGATTGCCGGCATCATAAAGACAAATACGCCAATAAATGCTTGCTGCTGAGTGGAACATAGCGATGAAATCAATAAGCCAAAACCGACCAGCGACAGGCCGTAGAGCAACATAGTGCCGTAGAACAGTGCCAGTGACCCGGCAAAAGGAATCTGGTAGAAAAATATCCCGATAAACAACACAATAGTGGCCTGGAATGTGGCCACTATCAGCGCCGGAACCGCTTTGCCGATAAAAATCTGCCAGGTTGTCAGTGGCGAAACCAAAAGTTGATCCAACGTGCCTTGTTCTCGCTCCCGCGCCACTGATAGCGACGTCACAATCAGTACGCCGATAGTTGTAATCATCGCAATCAATGACGGCACTACAAACCATTTGTAATCCAAGTTCGGGTTATACCAGTTTCGAATCACCAGCTCGCTGTTATTGGGCTTAACTTGCCCCTTAGTCAATTCTAATTGGTACTCCTGCACGATTTGCTGAATGTAATTTGCCGCTATCTGAGCACTGTTGGAATTGCGCCCATCTAGTACGAGTTGTAGCTGAGTCATTTTGCCATTTGCCAAATCCGCACTGAACTGCTCAGGAAAGCGAATCAACAGCAGCGCTTTCTGATTATCAATGACGGGCTGAATCTCTTGTGGGCTGTGCAGTAGCAAGACGTGAGAAAAGGCTTCGGCTTTAGCAAAGCGCTGGGTGAGTTCGACCGAGGCTTTACCGCTATCCTCGCTGTAAATGGCGATAGTGGCATTGGTCACTTCTAATGTGGCGGCAAATGGGAATAAGATCACCTGCAATATCACTGGCATGATTAATATTGCACGGGTTTGCGGTTCACGTAGTAGCGACTGCAACTCTTTAATAATCAATGTGTAGAGGCGATGAAACATTGCCAACTCCCTTCTGCTAATCGAGTCGACGACTTAATCTAATCGACGATGAGTTTTCCAAGCTGTCAGGCCAATAAAGACCACGGCTGATGCGATCAGGAACAATAGGTTAATCACCAAAACGGTACCGATATTCCCCGCCAAAAACAGAGTTTGCAGGCTACTGACAAAATAGCGGGCAGGAATGATATAGGTCACGGCGCGGACAACGGCTGGCATACTGTCGATTTGGAAAATAAATCCAGACAGCATAACCGCGGGCAGGAATGCGGCGTTCAATGCCACCATAGCAGCATTGAACTGGTTGCGGGTGATAGTCGAAATCAATAACCCCATGCCCAGTGTGCTGGCTAAGAACAAGCTGGTCATGACAAACAATATCCACAATGAGCCACGATAAGGTACACCGAGGATAAACACCGCGACCACCATACATAGCGTCATAGCGACCATGCCGAGCACGTAATAGGGGATAAGTTTCGACAACAACAATTCACTGCGCGTGACCTGAGTCGACAGTAACGCCTCCATGGTGCCGCGTTCCCATTCGCGGGCGATCACCAGCGACGTCAGGATCGCGCCAATCACTGTCATGATAATAGTGATGGCACCTGGAATAATAAAATGTCGGCTAATGGCAGCAGGGTTAAACCAATAACGCACCTGAATCTCTATTAACGGATCATTCTTTTGCCCCAGATTTTGCGCCTGCTGCTGTTGCCATATTTGCCATACACCTTGAGCATAGCCTTGCACAAAGTTGGCTGTATTTGGCTCACTGCCATCAGTAATTACCTGAATTGGGGCTTTACTCTCAGGCCGTGCAAGTTGCTCGGCAAAGTCATTGGGAATCACAATAAGCCCACGAATTTTACCGGCCTGCATCGCCTGAATCAGTGCCTGACGGTTATCACTAATTTGTGGCGAGATATAGGGTGAACTGGCGAAGGCGTTAGCCAAATCTTGTGCGGGTTGGCTCTGTTGTTCCATCAAAATGCCAATATGCAGCTTGCTCGAATCCAGATTAATACCGTAGCCAAATATAAACAGCAACAATAGGGGGATGACAAAAGCAATCAGCCCGCTGCTTGGGTCACGTAGAATTTGCCGGGTTTCTTTATTGCACAGCGCCCGTAAGCGACGCCAGGAGAATCCGGTGTCTTGATAAGTTTCACTCTCATTTACCGGCGATTTATTTACATGGGAATCATGTGGCTCGGTCATGATTGCGGCTCCTTATCATTTTGCTGGTCATAGCGCAGGACCAATCCGATAAATGCTTCTTCCATCGATGGATTCGGATTTTCATCAGTAGCAACTTGCTGTTTTAGCTCATCCGGTGTACCTGCGGCGATGATTTTGCCGCGATAAACCAGGCCGATGCGATCACAATACTCCGCTTCATCCATAAAATGAGTGGTGACCATGACCGTCACACCTTTGTCGACCATCCCATTGATATGCAGCCAAAACTCACGGCGAGTGAGAGGGTCAACACCTGAAGTTGGTTCGTCCAGAAACAGGATATCGGGTTCATGCATCAGGGCGCATGCCAGCGCCAGGCGCTGTTTGAATCCAAGCGGTAGTGAATCGGGTGTTTGTTTGAGAATCGGCGTGAAATTAAACGCTGACGTCATATCGGCAATTTTATCGCGCTGGATTTTACCCTGTAGGCCATAAACACCGGAGAAAAACTTCAGGTTTTGCTCCACTGTCAGGTTGCCATACAGTGAAAATTTCTGCGCCATATAACCCAAATGTTGGCGTGCTTTACCTGAGCTGGTTTTCAGGTCCATACCCAGCACCAATGCCTTGCCACTACTGGGAACCAGCAAACCACACATCATCTTAAATGTGGTCGATTTACCCGCGCCATTCGGCCCGAGTAAGCCAAATATCTCGCCACGTTTTACTTGAAAATTCACATGGTCGGTGGCGGCGAAATCACCAAATTTCTTGGTTAACTCTTGGGCTTCAATCACTGTTTCGTCATGACTACCTTCGACTTTGGGCATAATTTTTGCCAAAGCAGACTCACTGGCCGGGCCGCCGCCCAGCAAGTCAATAAAGGCATCTTCAAAGCGCGGTTCGGCCTCCATGATTTCGCCATTAGGTTGATTTAACAGGGATAATACCTGACTGTGATCCACTTCTGGTTTGAGGATCAATCGCACATATTTTCCCTGAATAACCCCATCACTGACCTGTGGTAACGTCAAGGCGTGCTGTAATAATTTGCGGTTAGTTCCAGTTTGGGCGGCGACCAAAATAGTTCGGCCACGCATACGCTGTGTCAGTTCCTGCGGCGCACCGCTATAAAGCAACTTCCCTTCATTGAGCAGCAAAACTTCGCGGCATTGCTCGGCTTCATCCAGATAGGAGGTACTCCACAGGATAAGCATGCCGTCACTCGCCAACTCATGAACCATGCGCCATAACTCGCGGCGTGATATGGGGTCGACACCGACACCTGGCTCATCAAGCAACAAAACTTTCGGTTGGCCGACCAAGGTACAAGCCAGCCCCAGTTTTTGCTTCATACCGCCAGAAAGCTTGCCCGCCAGCCGTTCAGTAAAACGGGTCAAATCGGTAAAAGTCAGCAGGCGCTCAAATGTCTGGCGGCGTTGTTCACCGGTAACACCGCGTAAATCGGCATACAGTGTCAGGTTCTCCATCACCGTCAAATCTTCATACAAACCAAATTTTTGCGGCATATAACCGAGGATTGAATGCAACTGGCGATCATTTTCCACCGGGTCGAGACCCACAACTGTCAGCTTGCCATGACTGGGTTTGAGCAACCCTGCTAACATTCGTAACAGTGTGGTCTTACCGGCACCATCAGGCCCGACCAAACCGGTGACTGCCCCGCTGCGAATTTCAGTGGTCAGGCTGGCAACGGCAGGACTCTCCAGTCCGGGGAAGGATTTTTCGACACCTTCCAAAGTAATAAGATGCTGGATGCCATTCATAGCTCATACCACCTTAAGGTTGTACAAAGCGGACAGTGACCGGCATACCCTGGCGCAGCGACTCATCGGCATCGGTGATGATAATACGTAAGCGATAAACCAGGTCGGTGCGTAAATCCGGCGTTTCCACACTCTTAGGGGTAAATTCGGCGGTCGGCGAAACAAAACCGATTTTGCCGTGATAAGGCTTATCTGGGCGGCCATCGGTAAAGACTTCGACCTCAGTCCCAGGAATCGCTTGACCCAAATGACGCTCGCTGACATAGGCCCGCACCCAAACAGGATCAGTCAGAGAGAGCGTAAAGACGGTGTTGCTGGCAGATAGAATGGTGCCAGGCTCAACTGCGCGTGTCAGTACTGTCCCGCCAGAAGGAGAGAGTAGGGTGGTATCTTGCAAGTTGAGCTGGGCTTGCGCCAATTCAGCTTCACTTTGCGCCAGATTTGCTTCGGCTTGCGCAATTTCTTGCGGGCGGTTACCGCTTAAGTATTGAGCCAGCTTATCTTTCGATGCTTGCAGATTGGCTTGAGCCTGATTACGCGCGGTACGGGCATTTTCCAATTCGTTAGCTGAAGTGGCTTTATTAGCCCACAACCCTTGTTGGCGTTTGAGGAAGCTGTCAGCGTAACTGAATGCAGCCTCACGCTGGGAAACCTCAGACCTGACCTGGGCAATCTCCTCCTCCCGATAGCCCGCTTTGAGTAACGCTAACTGAGCTTGTGCACTTTGTACATTCGCCTGCGCTTGTTTGAGGGCGTTGACATAAGGGCCATCATCCAGTTTTCCTAACACTTCGCCCGGCTGAATTTTATCGCCTTCATCGACCGCGAGAGAGGCTAGCCGGCCACTGACTCTAAAGCCCAGATTCACGGTACGAATATCGACATTGCCGTATAACGTCAATGTGGCGTCTTGTTGTTGGCGATAATAACTCCATCCGTAACCTATTGCCGCCAACAGAGCGACAATAACGACGGCCACTATAATCTTCTTGCGATTCATAATGCTCCCTATCTGTTACCGATTTTTATGACAACCAGGTCAGCGATTTCACCCTAATGTTTTAGTCCGCAGCCCATAAAGCAATAGGTCAATATGTTCGATAAGTACTTGATTAATCATCTCACTTTCCGACTCGCCGATTTTCAGCCACCCTGCTTGTCGACGGATAGTCTCTCGCCCCATACGGAAAGCCAGCACCTCACCAATCAATGCATGAGTATGAAGAATGGTTTTTGTAGCACTTGCATCTGCACCAATGAATGCTGCCAGCAATAAATTCATTTTTTGATGTAAGGGAGAAATAGCCTGAGCATGAATTAGCGGGTATGCATCTGTGGGGGAAAGTTGCTCTCGCGCCATGATTTTGCTGATATTTAGCGTTTCTGGCTGTGTCATTAAGTGGCTGAATTCTAATAAGCCGCGGTGGATATAATGCAACTGCTGTTCCGGGCTTTGTTCCTGGCTCGGTAGCAGCAGAAATTGGTCAATTTCCAATGCCAATGGCGCGAAAGCCTGTTGGATAAAATCTGCAATTTGTTGTGCCACCGCCAGATACAAACCTTCTTTAGAATTGAAGTAGTAGGTAATCGCGGCAATATTCTGGCCAGCCCGTTGAGCAATCTCACGGGTGGTAGCCCCTTTCAAACCCTGTTCGCCGAACAACTCGGTCGCCGCTTGTATCAGTTGTTGACGGGCTTGTTCACCGCGAGAGGTGACAGGTATTGCTGGTGTCAGATTGTGAGGTGTGGAATGGGACATAGGCTCCAAACTCAGTACAATTCCCCTGCAGGGGGAGAGATGAATAAAATTTATGCTAATAATAGTAATAGCTAAATAATAAATCAATCATATGATTAACTTTAGGCCGCTACTGAGAATATGTAAAGTTATGGCCGGAATTCGCCCTGTTTTTGTGATCGCAAGTGGGTTAATCGATAGAAATAAATCAATTTTCTTGATGTTTGAGTTAATAAAAATCTTAAGAAACGTGTAAATATCCCTTTTCCTGCTAAACATCTGTTATAATCAGCCGCAATGGTGCACTGCAGTTTGTGCCAATCCTCGTGGTAATGCCTCAATTCATGCCTCGTCTGATAATCTTCCCTTGAAACTGCACCTGACGATATCGCCGGGATTGGGAAGATCTGGAGCTTCTCGTAATATGTCATTTGATTCTCTCGGTTTAAACGCCGACATCCTGCGTGCTGTTGAAGAGCAGGGCTACCTTGTGCCGACGCCAATTCAACGTCAGGCAATCCCTGTGGTACTGGAAGGCCGTGATTTAATGGCCAGCGCACAAACCGGTACCGGTAAAACCGCTGGTTTCACTTTGCCATTGTTGCAACTGCTGAGTCAGGACCAACAGCCAATTAAAGGCCGTCGCCCGGTGCGCGCGTTGATTTTGACGCCGACTCGCGAACTGGCTGCGCAGATTGACGAAAACGTCCAGAGTTACAGCAAATACCTGAAGCTGCGTTCGCTGGTGGTATTTGGTGGCGTTAGCATTAACCCACAGATGATGAAATTGCGTGGTGGTGTTGATATTTTGGTCGCCACCCCGGGCCGTTTACTGGATCTGGAACATCAGAACGCTGTTGATTTGTCCAAGATTGAGATTTTAGTGCTGGACGAAGCCGACCGTATGCTGGATATGGGCTTTATTCACGATATCCGCCGTGTTTTGGCAAAACTGCCAGCTAAGCGTCAGAACTTGCTGTTCTCCGCCACCTTCTCTGATGAGATTAAAGGTTTGGCTAGCAAGCTGTTGCATAACCCGGCTTCTGTTGAAGTGGCGCGTCGCAACACCGCTTCTGAACAAATTGCACAAAGTGTTCATTTTGTGGACAAAAACCGCAAGCGTGAGCTGTTGTCTCAGATGATTGGCGAAGGCAACTGGCAGCAAGTATTGGTGTTTAACCGTACCAAACATGGCGCTAACCATTTGGCTGAACAATTGAATAAAGACGGCATTACTGCCGCCGCTATTCACGGTAACAAGAGTCAGGGCGCACGTACTCGTGCATTGGCTGATTTTAAAGACGGCAAAATCCGGGTACTGGTCGCGACTGATATCGCTGCTCGAGGTTTGGATATTGATCAGTTACCTCATGTGGTTAACTATGAACTGCCAAACGTACCGGAAGATTACGTGCACCGCATTGGCCGTACTGGCCGCGCGGAACGTACTGGTGAAGCGATTTCTTTAGTTTGTGTTGATGAACATAAACTGTTGCGTGATATCGAGCGCTTACTGAAACGTGAAATCCCACGCATTGCGCTGGATGGCTATGAGCCGGACCCGAGCATTAAAGCTGATCCGATTCAAAATGGCCGTCAAGGTCGCGGAGCACAACGCCCTGGTATGGGGCGTGGTAGCAGTGCTGGCCGCCCACAAAATGGTGGCGCAGCAGCAGGTCGTGGCGATAGCCGCACCAGCCGCCCACGTAGCCAGGCTGATGGTCAACGCCGCCCGGCAGGCCCGTCTTCACGTGGCCGTAGCCGTAAGCCAGGCGAATAAATTAAACCGTATTCGCTGATAAAACCGCTTCTTTGGAGGCGGTTTTTTTTCATCTGTATCCATGCCATTACAGGGTTATTCCTTGTCTTAACCCCGGCTTGCCCCGTATCATTGCCGGTCTTTTTTACCGTTATACTGTGGTTGAAATAAGGAAGTAGGATAAATGATATGCGGGTAATACTGGCACCAATGGAAGGGGTATTGGACTCACTGGTGCGCGAGCTTCTTAGTGAAGTCAATGATTACGACCTTTGTATCACCGAGTTCTTACGGGTGGTCGATCAGCTATTGCCTACAAAATCATTCTACCGCCTCTGCCCTGAACTTCATCAACAGAGCCGAACCTCGTCTGGCACTCAGGTGCGCATCCAATTGTTAGGCCAATATCCTCAGTGGTTAGCGGAAAATGCCGCTCGAGCAGTTGAACTGGGATCTTACGGTGTGGATCTAAACTGCGGTTGCCCTTCTAAATTGGTTAACGGCAGTGGCGGTGGGGCCACATTATTAAAAGATCCTGAGCTGATTTATCAAGGCGCGAAAGCGATGCGTGAAGCTGTACCGGCCCATCTGCCCGTAACGGTAAAGATTCGTTTAGGTTGGGATTCGGGTGAACGCCAGTTCGAAATTGCTGATGCGGTGCAACAAGCAGGTGCAACGGAATTAGCGGTACATGGCCGCACCAAAGAAGATGGCTACCAAGCAGAACGTATTAACTGGCAGGCAATAGGTGAAATTCGCCAACGCCTGGCCATACCGGTGATTGCCAATGGCGAAATTTGGGATTATCAGAGTGCACAAGAGTGCATGAAAGTCACGGGTTGTGATGCTGTGATGTTAGGCCGTGGCGCACTGAATGTGCCGAATTTGAGCCGTGTAGTGAAGTATAACGAACCGCGTATGCCGTGGCTGGAAGTGGTCACATTGCTGCAAAAGTATGTGCAATTAGAGAAGCAGGGCGATACGGGTTTGTATCATGTTGCCCGCATCAAGCAGTGGCTGGGGTATCTGCGTAAAGAATATACTGAAGCCACGGATTTATTCAGTGAAATCCGCGCATTAAAAACCTCAAAAGATATTGCATTAGCTATTACTCGTATTCGAGTATAAGTATGGCTAAATACCGTTGCCTATAAACCAGCTAAAGATATTGGCAACGGCGTATTTTCTCTGTGAATTTATTGTTTTTTGTCCTGCATCTGTTTAAGGACTTTGCCGAAGCTGATAGTTTTCCTACCCACTTTTTTCATCCCTTCTTCCGGGAGATAACTGAATTTTACGTAAAGTAGCTTACCATCAGCCTTTTCCTGATGTTTTAGCTTTTTAATAACGTCATACATTTCTTTTATATCTACAGGAATACCTGCGGTATCAGTTACCACCGAGCCAGGTAGAAATATTGATATTTGCTCAACCGATTTACTCAATAAATCATGTAGTGGAAATAAGCCAGTAAATCGCTGCCGTGGCACATAATCGGTAATACCTATATAAATATCAGGCAGTTCTTTAATATGATTTTCAATGCCACGAGTTTGGTTTTTAATCAGAAATTCTGAAACTTCAATAGGGGTACCAATTAACACTAATGGCTTGGTAGAATTACCCTTTTCTGCAAAGAGATACTCATTATTGCTATCTTTAACAGCCTTCTGTAGTTCACCGCGGTCAACAATCAGGCTGTAATATCTTCCCTCTTTTACAATAGGGGCTGGCTCGCGCCATAGGGTAATTTCATTGGCGGATACAGCACTCACTCCTACAGTCGAACATATAAACAATATAGATGTATTAACTAAGGTTTTCATCAATAAGATCCTTCTCATTATGACCATTTTATGCAAATTATTAGTTAAGAAATAATAATTGCATTCTACTTTTGCCCATTCACTTTTTCTTTCGACCGATAAACTTCGCAATACCCAATAGGAATACTGCACCAACAAAAATCAGCAATGCATCCACCCAAAATGTCAGAGATGCCAGATTTTCATCATGAATGTCCGCTAAACCAGCCGCGATTAAAAATACACCGAAAAGAATACCAAAAATTGTCGTTCCCATATAAACACCTGTTAATTAGGTTTATCTGAATATTTCTGTTGGCATTATAGACTAATATTGAAGTTGGCTGTATTTACTTACGTAAATGTTTACCGCTGAGCAGCGATTAGTCAGCTTTAATCTTTGTAACAATCATTTTAAGAATGTGTGGTGCGCGGTGCATTACTGTAATTTATAATGCGCCAGATCAACCACAATGGCCCCAGATAACCTATTTAAGCTGATGAACATGCATGTGAAAATCCGTTTTGCACTATTAAGTTTCTTGCTTTTATCTACCAGTATCAGTGTTGTTCCTACCGCGATAGCGAGTGGTGGAGCCAGTGAAGTTAAAGGTAAAACCCCTCTTGAGCTGGCCTCGGGGAGCGCTATGGTGGTTGATTTACAAACGAATAAAGTGATTTATGCTAACAATGCAGATGAGGTCGTGCCGATCGCGTCCATCACTAAATTGATGACAGCAATGGTGGTATTAGATGCTAAATTACCGCTTGATGAGGTTATTTCAGTCGATATCCATCAAACCAAAGAAATGAAAGGCGTATTTTCACGGGTTAAAGTGAACAGTGAAATTAGCCGCAAAGATATGTTGTTGCTGGCGCTAATGTCGTCGGAAAATCGTGCCGCAGCAAGTCTGGCTCATCATTATCCCGGCGGTTATAACGCCTTTATTAAGGCGATGAATGCAAAAGCTAAATCACTAGGAATGACCAAAACACGCTATGTCGAACCCACCGGTCTCTCGATTAATAATGTTTCGACAGCGCGTGATCTTACTAAATTATTGATAGCGACCAAGCAATATCCACTCATAGGTCAGCTAAGCACTACGACCGAGAAAATGGCAACATTCCGAGAGCCAAATTACACGTTGCCGTTCAGAAACACTAACCATTTAGTTTATAACGATAAATGGAATATCCAGCTAACTAAAACCGGCTTTACCAATCAGGCAGGGCACTGTTTGGCAATGCGTACCGTTATTGGTAACCGCCCTGTTGCACTGGTTGTTTTGGATGCTTTTGGTAAATATACCCATTTTGCAGATGCAAACCGCCTGCGCAGTTGGATGGAAACGGGCAAGGCCGCACCCATCCCCGGTGCTGCAAAAAGCTATCGCCAGCAAAAAGATGCTCAAGGCCGATTAGCTCAGGTATCCGAATAAATACAGCAATTGATAATAGAAAGGCAGAGTTTGCGAGTGACTGGCAAATTCTGCCTATAATATTTAATAAGTAGCGCTCATATTACTGATAAAAATTAGAAAATTAGTTTAAATACGCCAGTAATGGTCAGTAAGCCTACAATAAAAATGATCGCAATAATCCACAGTATTATTTTCATTTGTTCTCCCAGTCATCAAGATGAAAAAATAACGTTTACTAGTCATACCAACCTTAGTTGGTAGTAGACTATGACTATAGTTTGTCTGGAAGAATCCATACGCTATGATGCTGCAATTCGGATAATGCTTATTTTTCTGATTCAAACCATACCCATTACTGGTAGCGTTATTTTGTCTGCCAATATTTAAGTTTTGACGTTTTGCCAATCCCAGGGTTAAAGCTGTTGGTTGGATCTATCTGCTGATAAAAAGCCTTTAAAGCTGGCTTGGCGATATAGAGGTGCCCGACATTATGTTCGGCTGGATATTCCGCTCCTTTATCATTCAGAAGAGCCAACATTTTTTGTTTTAAGGCGTGCGTATCGACTCCTTTCTTCACAATATAATCTTGATGAAAAACATGGCACAAAAAGTGGCCATAATAGAGTTTGGCAACCAGACATTGGTCTATTTCAGCTGGTAGAGTTTCAAACCACTGCTCTTCATTACGTGGTAGAGCAATATCCAGCGCGAGAATGTCTTCAACTTTATCAGCATGAACTGCGTGATAGCGAACGGCGGCCCCAGCCGCAGCAAAACGATGTAAAAAAGCTTTTTTACCCTCATCGGCAGTACAGGTAATAAAATTGCCTTCCGCAGTAGCAAAAAACTCCTTTAAAAATTGCTGGGCTTCAGTAATTCCTTGACCTGACATTTTCAACATCAAGTGATGCTCATATCTATTACGATAACTCTTAAGCCGCTTTGGCAAATGGTTGGGGAGTACCTGGCTAAAACCTTGCATGATCCGATCAGTTAAGTGATCAACCAGAAACGGAACTTTACTCAGGCGCGCATCAATTTTGCCTTTTAAGGTGAAAAAACGTGGCATATTATTGGTGCCCATACTGTTGATCATGACAAATGTATCTTTGCCATACACCTCCGCAATATCAAAAATGTCACGATGCATGTATTCACCAGCAATAGGCAAATGTTTGAAGTCGCGTAAAATAGCACGCCGCAGTTCTGTTAATACTTGAGTCTGGTTGGTGCCGATATAAAAAACTTGCTGCTGTTTTTCACTGGGGAATGTATCCAGGCGAACAGCAAACACAGCCAATTTACCTGCGCATCCAGATGCTTCAAATAGGCGTCTTGGGTCAGCATTAAAACGGGATGGGGTGGGGGCATCAATATCTCTCACTCGCGTAGCATATTCATGATCAGATGCTTGCTGTGTCCCTTGAACAATATCGCTGGCCCGATATTTACCCCGTTCTAAACGTTGTAAAATCTCCTCTGGCGTATTGCCTAAATTAATTCCTAGATGATTAATTAATTGCAACTCACCTTGTGCATCGATTTGCGCATATAGTGCCATTTCGGTGTAGGCAGGGCCTCTTTGAACCAATGAGCCGCCTGAGTTATTGCAAATACCACCGATAACAGAAGCACCGATGCAGGAAGAACCAATGACTGAATGGGGTTCGCGGTCATAAGGTTTTAAGCGTTTTTCCAGTTGATTCAAAGTACTACCGGGAAAGCCAATAACCTGCTTACCATCGTTGAGTAACTGAATTTGATTGAGGCGTAATGTATTCAATATGACAATAGGGCGGTCGTAATCATCACCACTAGGAGTTGAACCCTCGGTCAGTCCAGTATTCGCTGCTTGCATGATAACGATAGTGTCGGCTGCTACGCAGGCCTGCAATAACTGCCATTGTTGCAACAATGTAGAAGGAAATACCACAGCGAGGGCAGACCCTGCTCCTGATCGAAAACCGGTACGATAACGTTCAGTTTGTCGTTCGCCAGTCAATAAATAGCGTGCGCCAACAATATGCTGTAACTGAGTTAACAAGGTTTGAGTTTTTTTATCATTAGATTGTTTCATACAAGCATATCCCTATCATTGTATTAATTTTGTGAAACTTTCCACGTCATTAGCGTTTTTATTGTTATTTGTGCAGCGCACGGTTTAGCATGGCTAATGCGGACGCTAATTTGATGAGTGTCACAATAATAATTTTTAACCCTCAGACTATGAAGTATAGGATCTAATTTGATTATGACACGGATTAATAAGGCATTTTATGAGTGAGCATTTTGTTGGTAAATATGAGGTTGAGTTGAAGTTTCAGGTATCGGATATCGCTCAATTGCATAATCAGTTAGTTATGCATAAAGCAATTGCATTTACCGTCGATAATCATGAAAAAGATATCTATCTGGAAGCGAATAGCGGTGATTTAGCGGCTAAGCAAATAAGTATGGTTTTACGAGAAATGAATCCATCAGGTATTCGTTTGTGGATAGTTAAAGGGCCGGGTGCCGAACGTTGCGAAGCGGCTAATATTGAAGATATCGATAAAGTGCAGAGTATGTTGTCAACATTAGGTTATCAGCCGGCGTTTACATTGGAGAAACGACGTAGTATCTATTTTATTGGAAAATTTCATGTCACGGTTGATAACCTGGCGGGATTGGGTGATTTTGCTGAAATAGCTATTATGACTGATGATGCTTCGGTGCTTGATAATCTCAAGGCTGAATGCCGAGATTTAGCTGATAGATTAGGATTATTGGCAGAACAACAAGAAAGTCGCTCATACCGACAGCTATTGGGTTTCTAGCGAGCACACGCAGAACCCTCATGATGTCATATTGGCCGTTCCCGGTGTCACGGCCAGATAGCCCTATTTTTTCATCAAAGACTTCAAGTTAGCGAATGGATTATGGGTGGCAACTCCCTGATCATTCTGTGCATCATCGCCAGCAATCACTGTCGAGCCATAGAGGTCTGCTTCGGTATATTTGGAGTGTTCATGGTCATGGCAAAAAAGGCATAACATCTCCCAATTGCTGCCATCTTCGGGGTTATTACTGTGATCATGGTCGATATGGTGAACAGTTAGTTCGCGCAGATTGGAATAAACGAATTCTCGTGAACATTTACCGCAAACCCACGGAAAAATCTTCAACGCTTTTTCTCTATACCCACTTTCCAACCGCGCGTAGTTCTTCGGTATATATGCCATATCAGCCTTCTATTCTACGAAAAAATAATGGTTCTATTTTAGCGTGAAAGCAGGCAGTAGACTATCTACTATTGGCTATTAATCTTTAGGTCATACTCCATCATTAGAGCCAGCCTCTAAAGGAAGATATTGAATCAATTATAAAAATATGTGTCTAGATATTCATGTTGATACTGAGACTTTTTGAGACTTTTGCTGATGATTTAAAGAGATAAGTCGTTTTACACTATCACTGAGTTTTTATAGTCACTTTTTCACATTTTTCAGTATAGAGTTATTAGCATAAGGTTATGTGTATCTCGCTAATAGACTTATTTTACGGCAGGCAATATAGCGTGTTTAGCCTGAAATCCTTTGCCGATACAGTTGAGGCGATATGAAAGAATCTGAGGTACTGGCCGAAGTCAGTAATGAAAACCAGACATTAGTAGCCGTGGTGCAACAAGACCAGCGGGTAGTGTATTTCTATATTTATCCGCAAGAGGCGTTTGAAGAGCGTTTTCCTGTTCGCGCTTGTTGGGTGAGAAATTTGGTTGCAGCGCCAATATCGGCTGATAATGTCGCCCTGGAACAAGGATTAGCTCCGCGATTAGCTGCCGAGTTTTGCCGTAATGTGGCCGGTGAGGCTGAACTTGATGCGCAGTTTATTTCAATTATCTGGTCAGAAAGTGATGATGGCGCAGCATTATGGTATCAGGGGCAATTACTGGCGATTATTCCCGGTTGGAGTTTATATATTGATCACTCGGTTTGTTATTCTGCCAGTTGTATTAAAGATAACCCACTAACATTACCGCTGGGTTCAGCTTCCACCAATACACAATATGCTCGTGCTCAAAATACACGCCAATTTTGGCGAACCTGGCAGCAGGAAGAAGGGAACCCTTGGCCTGCGTTACAGGCCGAATATATTCAGTGCTATGAACAACATTTCGGCCCTGCGATAAAATATTATGCCATCGATCAAGGTAAGTGGCCGCCTATGGCTATCTCACAACACGAAAAAGAGGGAATATATTATTTTCTGACGTTGGGGGTTAGTATTCGCCCTCAGCCATGGGTTGAAATATTATTCAATGACGATGCGACTAAATACCGGCGTTTCGAAATGGCTATAGCGATTGATAGCCAATATGTTAATGAGGACAATGCTATTCATATGGCTAGCGCACTGGCCGGTTTTGCTCATGTACCCTGGGGCAAAATAACCTGGCTGGGGGAAGGGCATACCTTGGAGTCAGAAGTTGCTCCTCAAGGGTATGAAGGCTATATTTTATCATCAAAGCTTTATGACAATGCTGATAGCCTAATATTGCCTCTTCAGCAAGATGACCCGGTTAATATATATTGGGCTAGCCCTGTTTTTGCCAGTGAAAGAGAATTCGCCCATAGTGCTCCGAATGGTGGGTATGATTTGCTGAAAAAGCTGCAACAACAGGGAGTTAATCATATTTTTTCACCGCGTGAATCTGTTATTTAATTTCGTCTGAATATGGCCGATTTGATTTGCAGATTTTGTTATTCGGGTCTTAACTTAACAATGACGATAGCAGTTTTAGGCTGTAATGTTAAATTTGTAATGAGTGAAGTAGGTAAATCTGCTATCAGTGATTTTTAATTTTATGGAGGTGCTTATGGGCATACTATCTTGGATTATTTTTGGTCTTATCGCCGGTATTTTGGCTAAATGGATTATGCCAGGAGAGGATGGTGGTGGTTTTATTATGACTATAATCCTCGGCGTGGTGGGTGCGCTGGTTGGTGGCTATATCAGTACTTTCTTTGGAATGGGCAAGGTTGATGGGTTTAACTTTGGCAGCTTTGTGGTGGCGGTTATCGGCTCGCTGGTTGTGTTATTTGTCTACCGAAAATTGAGAAGTTAGAGGTTATTTAAATGCTTTCACAGTAATTTTAAATAATTATTAACTGGCGAAATTAGCATTAATCAAGAAATACAGACTTATCAAAATATAGGAAGGTGGCTAAATTTTGTCACCTTTCTCTCATAAAACTATCATCAATATGCAATAGAAATATTCGTTAATGGCTCATGACTACAGGCAATCTGAGAGACATGACATGGGCCAGGCGTTACGTAAATTCACTGTGGCTGATTATCCAGCTGCGGTGTCAGAATCGCGTAAAAAGGTACTTGCTGTTAAAGGTTTAGTTAAAGCGTATAAGTCACAGCATCGAGTTCTGGATGATATTAATTTTGAGCTTCACGCAGGTGAGTTTGTCGCAATAATTGGCCGTTCTGGTGCCGGTAAATCGACATTATTGCATGTTTTAAATGGTACTATTCCCAGCAGTGCTGGTGAAATTATTAATTACCATGACAATGGTGAGACCCAGAATATCGCTGCTCTGACAACCAAGCAGATGAGAAAGTGGCGAGCCAAATGTGGTATGATTTTTCAAGATTTCTGTTTGGTTCCGCGCCTCGATGTTATGACTAATGTTTTATTAGGCCGCCTCAGTTATACCTCCACACTAAAATCATTTTTTAAAATTTTTGCAGACCAGGATCGCGCCAGGGCGATCGAATTGTTGCAATGGCTTAATATGCTGCCACATGCCTTGCAACGTGCAGAAAACCTCTCGGGTGGGCAAATGCAGCGAGTAGCTATTTGTCGTGCCATGATGCAAAACCCCAAAATATTATTGGCTGATGAGCCCGTTGCTTCTTTGGACCCCAAAAACACCACGCGCATTATGAATACATTGCAGAAAATAAGTGAAGACGATATTGCAGTCGTCGTTAACTTACACTCTGTCGATTTAGTAAAAGAGTATTGTACCAGAGTCATTGGTATTGCTCATGGACGGATCATTTTTGACGGACATCCCTCTATGCTGAATGACACTATTATTCAGGATATATATAGCGATGAATCAACTGAGCTTTTGCATTAATTCCCACTTATCCCTTTATCAGAATAGGTTATTTTAATGAAAAAAGTACTTTGTCTTACCTCATTATTGGCAAGTATGATGGTATTTAATGCTACGGCAGCGGATGCGCCAAAAGAAATTAATCTGGGTATTCTGGGTGGACAGAATGCAACACAGCAAATTGGCGATAATATGTGTGTCAAAGAATTCTTGGATAAAGAATTAAACGTTAAAACTAATTTGCATAACGCTTCTGACTACTCAGGGGTGATTCAAGGTTTACTTGGTGGGAAGATTGACTTGGTATTAAGTATGTCTCCCTCCTCTTTTGCTTCTGTTTATATTAAAGATCCTAAAGCCGTCGATATCGTGGGGATTGCTATTGATGATACTGACAAGTCGCGCGGTTATCACTCAGTTGTAGTCGTCAAAGCCGATAGCCCTTATCAGAAAATTGAAGATTTAAAGGGCAAAGCATTTGGTTTCGCTGATCCAGACTCAACTTCAGGTTTCTTGATCCCTAATCAAGTCTTTAAACAGAAATTAGGCGGGACAGTCGATAACAAATATAACAATTTCTTCTCTAGCGTGACATTCTCTGGTGGCCATGAGCAGGATATTCTGGGTGTTATTAACGGTCAATTTGACGGTGCAGTAACATGGGCATCAATGATCGGCGACTACAATACCGGTTATACCAGTGGCGCATTCACCCGCATGATTAGGATGGATCACCCGGATTTAATGAAACAGATCCGTATTATCTGGGAATCTCCACTTATTCCTAATGGCCCGATTTTAGTCCGTGGCGCATTGCCACCTGAATTTAAAGCACAACTCGTAGCCGCGGTTAAAAAACTGGATAAAGAAGATCACGCCTGCTTTATCAAAGCAATGGGCGGCAAACAACATATTGGTGAGACATCACTAAGTGAATATCAAACAATCATTGATATGAAGCGCGAATTAACCAAAGGCGACCGCTAAGTCGGCTCTGCGGATAAAAATAGTTTAGCTCTGGCTTGCCGGAGCTATTTTTTAGGTGGTAGCTAATTTTGAATACGGACTTCAACCATTACTATCAGCGGGTTCGCGCTAAACAGAAACGTGAAACGTTGATTTGGTCATTGACGCTGGTCATTATCTATCTTGGTGCGGGAAGTATTGCTGAGTTTAATTTACATACTGTTTTTATTTCTATTCCGCATTTTTTTGATTATCTGGTTGAAACTATCCCCGTACTCCATTGGCATAAACTATTGGCGGATGGTCATACGGAAGGCTCGCTGGCTTATTGGGGCTATCGCCTGCCGATTCAGTTACCGCTAATCTGGGAAACACTGCAATTGGCTGTGGCGTCAACAATTTTATCGGTAATGGTTGCCATTATTCTGGCTTTTTTGGCGGCGAATAATACTCAAATCTCATCATGGTTGAGATTATCTATCCGGACCTTTGTCGCCTTTTTACGCACAATGCCAGAATTAGCATGGGCAGTAATGTTTGTCATGGCTTTTGGAATTGGGGCGATTCCCGGTTTTTTGGCGCTGGCCTTACACACTATTGGCAGCTTAACCAAGTTGTTTTACGAATCATTGGAAACCGCATCTGATAAACCTGTTCGCGGCCTCGCTGCTTGTGGAGCGGGTAAATTGCAACGGATGCGCTTTGCACTTTGGCCACAAGTAAAACCCATATTTCTTTCTTATAGTTTTATGCGGCTGGAAATTAATTTTCGCCAATCGACTATTTTGGGTTTGGTGGGAGCGGGGGGAATCGGTCAGGAGTTAATGACCTCAATAAAATTGGATCGCTATGATCAGGTGAGTATGACACTACTGCTGATTATTATCGTGGTTTCGCTGTTGGATTACACATCCGGCAAATTACGCAAGCGAGTTGTGGAAGGGGTTTCATAATGCTAAATAATAATCTAACCGCAGAGCAGCTCTTTACACTGAAGCGACAGCATCCGCAGATTTTCTTACAGCAAAAACGCTATATCAGATGGGTTACTATCATTGGGATAGCTATTTTTTTATATTACCTTTTTTTCTTCAAAACCTTTGGCATTCCCTGGCAGGCATTTGTAAATGGTAGCCAGCAAATAAGCCGATATTTTTTGCGCATGTTTGTTTGGCATGACTTTGTCAATTGGCCATTTAGATATTACTTTGGCCAGATTTTTATTACTTTAGCCATTGTGTTTGCCGGAACACTCACTGCCACTCTGATTGCTTTACCCCTGTCATTCCTGGCTGCGCGAAATGTGATGTCGACACCGAGTTTACGCCTTATTTCATTTGTCGTGCGACGTTTCTTGGATATCTTTCGTGGCATTGATATGGCGATTTGGGGGCTGATTTTTGTGCGTGCAGTGGGTATGGGGCCACTTGCTGGAGTGTTGGCGATTATTATGCAAGATATGGGGTTGCTCGGTAAACTTTATGCAGAAGGACATGAAGCGGTAGATAAATCACCTAATCGTGGTTTGACCGCCATGGGAGCCAATGCTTTGCAAAAACAGCGTTTTGGTATTTTCACTCAGTCTTTCCCCACTTTTTTAGCGCTAAGCCTCTATCAGATTGAATCCAATACCCGGTCGGCCGCAGTGTTAGGTTTTGTTGGGGCTGGAGGGATCGGCTTAGTTTATGCTGAGAATATGCGCTTATGGAATTGGGATGTCGTGATGTTTATTACATTAATCATGGTGGTTATTGTCATGATTATGGATAAAGTTTCCGCTACTTTACGAAAGAAATATATTGTTGGTGAGGAAATTACACTTTATCAGCCAGCCAATAATATTAAATCTAAAGTTTAATATATATTCTAATAATTAAGGTAAGTGTTTGTTTATGTTTTGCCTTAATTTATTTTTTACTAAAAATAGCTAATTAATAATTATACTTCATGATGTTTTATTTCTGCTGTATTTTTATCATCAATCAGATTTACATTGAGAAAATTGGCGTGGATCTATACAATACTGCCCGCTAGACGTTAAAGAAAATTTTTGTTTTTCTTGCGATATTCGCACACGTCTAATCTAAATAATAGGAATAGGGCAGTAATATGATCAACAACGATGTGCTCCGTAGTGTTCGCTATATGCTTAACGTAAACGATACCAAGATAACTGAAATCATTAAGCTGGCTGACTTTGAAGTGGACAATGCGGATGTCGTTAATTTTCTTAAAAAAGAAGATGAAGCCGGTTATCAGGATTGCCCTGATCTGGTGATGGCACATTTCCTCAATGGCCTGATTTTCTTTAGGCGCGGTAAAGATGACAAGTTCCCGGCACCTGCGGTAGAGCCAGTTATCACTAACAATATCGTGCTAAAAAAACTGCGTGTGGCGTTTGAATTGAAAGACACCGATATGCATGATGTGTTCAACGCCGTCGAGTTTCCAGTATCCAAACCTGAGTTAAATGCTTTGTTCCGTAAAGAAGGCAGCAAAAACTTCCGCCCATGTGGTGATCAGGTATTGCGCTATTTCCTTAAGGGTTTGACATTACGTATACGTGGACCTAAAAAATAGAAATAATCATGTCGATATAAAATCAGATATTGATTGCCAGTAAAAGAGCAGGAGTAGCAATTTGCTATTCCTGTTTTTCGTTAATTAACGAGATAACCTCACTCTATTTTTAAATTAGCCTATCTCAGTTAGTCTTTTCTTTATATCTCTCCCCTTTCTGTGTTGCACTATATGTGCTCGTTTGTTGCGCAATAATGGTGCAGATAATTAGGCTGTATATCAGGCTATTTGGTCGAAATATTTATAATGTTAAATTAAATCATCAAGATATAAAACTGGCACGGCGATTGCGCAGAGTCATTCAATCTTGTGTGTTTTTACTCAACGACCAGAGGTTAACGCTATGCAACATCGTAACTTAATTAAGGTTTTTGCGCTTTCAGCTTCGGTTGTCAGTCTGGGTGTGGCTTTTGGCACACTGGCCGCTGATACTATTAAAGTGGGTATTTTGCACTCGTTGTCCGGCACGATGGCTATTTCTGAAACGCCCCTGAAAGATATGGCGTTAATGAGTATTGATGATATCAATGCGCACGGTGGAGTATTAGGTAAACAACTTGAGCCGGTTATTGTTGACCCGGCATCTAACTGGCCGTTATTTGCCGAAAAAGCACGGCAATTATTAACACAAGATAAAGTCGCGGTTGTTTTCGGTGCCTGGACTTCGGTCTCTCGTAAATCAGTTTTGCCCGTATTTGAAGAGCTTAATGGTTTACTTTTTTACCCAGTACAGTATGAAGGTGAGGAGATGTCACCGAATGTTTTCTACACCGGCGCGGCACCAAATCAGCAAGCTATCCCCGCAGTGGAATATTTATTGAGTGAAGATAGTGGTGCGGCGAAGCGCTTTATTCTGTTAGGTACTGATTATGTTTATCCGCGAACAACCAATAAAATTTTACGGGCGTTCCTGCACAGTAAAGGTATTCAGGATAAAGATATCGAGGAGGTTTATACCCCGTTCGGCTATAGCGATTACCAAACGATCGTGAGTAATATTAAAAAGTTCTCAGCTGATGGTAAAACTGCGGTTATCTCCACCATCAATGGTGATTCGAATGTTCCTTTCTACAAAGAATTAGCCAATCAGGGCATTAAAGCCACAGATGTGCCAGTCATTGCTTTCTCCGTGGGGGAAGAAGAACTTCGCGGTATTGATACTAAACCATTAGTGGGCAATCTCGCGGCGTGGAACTACTTCCAATCGGTAGATAATCCAACTAATAAAAAGTTTGTTGAGCAATGGAAAGCTTATGCCAAAGCTCACAAGTTGCCGAATGCTGATACCGCCGTGACCAATGACCCGATGGAAGCAACCTGGGTTGGCATGCATATGTGGGCGCAGGCGGTGGAGAAAGCCAAATCAACGGATGTGGATAAAGTGCGCGCCGCAATGGCTGACCAAACCTATCCAGCACCCTCCGGTTTTACCTTAACCATGGATAAGACCAATCACCATTTACATAAACCGGTGATGATTGGCGAAATCGAAGCTGATGGGCAGTTCAATGTGGTGTGGCAGACGGATGCCCCTATCCGTGCTCAGCCGTGGAGCCCATTTATCGCCGGAAATGACAAAAAACCGGATCATCCAGTGAAAACTACCCAGTAGCGCCGACTCTCCGGAGTCAGTTAGATGTTGCTGCCTCCGGTTCTTTTTTGCCACATATCCGTGATGAGTGGGCCTATGAAATCGTTAATTCCTGTTTGGAGTAGAACGGCCAATGATTTGCTTAGGGCGATGCTGTGCCTGCTATTAGGCATGTCGACATTTGCGATGGCAGGGCCAGCTCATGATTTTGCTGCGGCTAATCGTTCGCAACAGGCCGCAATGTTGCAGCAATGGGCAACAGAACCGGATGCGAGTCGTTTAGCATTATTACAAGCGCTTAAACAAGAAACGTTAGTGATCGACAGTGCTGGGCAGGTTTTTGTCCAGAATCATCAGGTTTTCATCCCTTTAGAGGGGCTGTTACAACCCACTGACGTACCGAAGAAAATCTGGCTCAACAACCGGTTACGTATTTTGATTGCCAATGCTTTGGCGGCTCAACGGCTGGTCAGTGACGATGTATCTGTGCGTTTAAATGCGGCACAGGAATTACAGCAGCAGGCGCAAAGTGATCAACTGCCGCTACTTAATCAGCGTTTGAAATTAGAAACTGACAGCAAAGTCAAAGAAGCGCTGAACATTGCGCTGGCAAATTTACAACTGACCGACAGCAACCCGCAAATACGATTAAGCGCCGTACAACTGTTAGGGCAATCTGGCTCACCGCAGACTCAATCACGGCTGCAAAACTTAACTGATGCCAAGGTTGAGCCTGATGCACAGGTACGTGCTGCGGCGGCCAGTAGTTTAAAACAGGTGCAAAACCGATTGATGGTGGGAGAGGTGATCGGGCAGGTATTTAGCGGGTTGTCGCTGGGATCTATCTTACTGCTAGCCGCGCTGGGATTAGCCATCACTTATGGGTTATTGGGCGTTATCAATATGGCTCATGGCGAGATGTTGATGCTGGGAGCCTACTCCGCCTATTTAGTGCAATCCCTGTTTCAACAACTTGCTCCACATTGGTTGGCACTCTATCCATTGGTCGCTTTACCGGTTGCTTTCTTTATTACCGCCGGAATTGGTATGGCTTTAGAGCGAACCGTGATTCGACATCTGTACGGCCGCCCACTAGAAACCCTGCTAGCAACCTGGGGGATCAGCTTGATGCTTATTCAAGGGGTACGGATGATTTTTGGCGCGCAAAATTTGGAAGTGGCTAACCCTGCCTGGCTATCGGGTGGAGTGCAACTTTTACCTAATCTGGTTCTACCGTGGAATCGGATTGCCGTTATCGCTTTCGTTATGATTATTTTGCTACTCACTTGGTTATTGCTGAATAAAACTCGCCTTGGATTGCAGGTGCGGGCAGTGACACAAAACCGTGCAATGGCCGCGTGTTGCGGGGTAGCAACTGGGAAAGTCGATATGTTGGCTTTTGGATTAGGGTCTGGTATTGCTGGCTTGGGTGGCGTTGCGCTATCGCAGCTTGGGAACGTCGGCCCGGAATTAGGGCAGGGTTATATCATCGACTCTTTCCTGGTGGTGGTGCTTGGCGGGGTCGGGCAATTAGCTGGCAGTGTTGTGGCCGCTTTGGGGTTGGGCATGCTAAATAAAATTCTGGAACCGCAGATCGGTGCAGTGCTGGGCAAGATATTGATTTTAGGGCTGATCATTTTGTTTATTCAAAAACGACCACAAGGTCTGTTTGCCCTCAAGGGCAGGGTGAGTGACTAATGAATCAACCTTTGGCGATAACCTTGGCGAAGAAAGCCCCAATCCTTAGTCTGTCATTAGCAGGTATAGTCACTATTTTACTGATTATTCTTCCTTTTTTGGCATTACTGCCTGCGGATAACCCACTGGCTATCTCGACATATACATTAACTGTTGTTGGTAAAATTCTGTGTTATGCAGTGGTTGCCATTGCATTAGATCTGGTGTGGGGCTATGCCGGATTATTATCTCTCGGCCATGGCTTATTCTTTGCCCTAGGGGGATATGCCATGGGAATGTACCTGATGCGGCAAGCTGCTGGTGATGGTTTGCCCGCTTTCATGTCTTTTCTCTCATGGTCTGAATTGCCGTGGTTTTGGAGTGGTAGCCAATATTTTATTTGGGCATTGTGCTTGATTGTAGTGGTGCCCGGTTTATTGGCTTTTATTTTTGGTTACTTTGCCTTTCGCTCCAAAATAAAAGGTGTCTACTTTTCCATTATGACTCAGGCATTAACCTACGCCGGCATGCTGCTATTTTTCCGCAATGAAACCGGTTTTGGTGGCAATAACGGTTTCACCGGTTTTACAACTATGTTGGGTTTTTCGGTATCAGCAACCTCCACACGTATTGCCTTATTTTTGGCAACACTCGCACTGCTTATTGCCAGTTTGGCTCTCGGGTTTGCCGTGGCGCGAACCAAATTTGGTCGGATACTGACCGCGGTGCGCGATGCTGAAAACCGCCTGACATTCTGTGGCTATGATCCTAAAGGTTTCAAGCTGTTTATCTGGACATTATCAGCCGTGTTGTGTGCCTTGGCGGGCGCGCTATATGTGCCGCAGGTTGGTATTATTAATCCTAGCGAAATGTCACCCACTAACTCCATTGAAGCTGCAATTTGGGTTGCGTTAGGTGGGCGCGGCACTTTGATTGGACCGGTACTGGGGGCTGGCATTGTCAATGGTGCAAAAAGCTGGTTCACCATGGCAATGCCTGAATACTGGCAATTCTTCCTCGGTTTGATCTTTATTTTAGTGACGTTGTTCTTACCTAAAGGGGTTATTGGCTTGCTGAGACGGGGAAAAGACAAATGAGTCGATTTCAAATCACAGAACAACTGATTTACCCTGAAATTATTGCTCAGGAACCCGGTGTGGTACAGCATGCAGCGGATAAGTACCGTCAGCAGCGGGACCCGGTACTGGCTCTGGAAGATATCAATGTCAGTTTTGATGGTTTTCAGGTGTTGAGGAACCTTTCTCTGCAAATAGGCGTCGGTGAACTGCGTTGTATTATCGGCCCAAACGGTGCAGGCAAAACAACGCTGATGGATGTCATTACCGGTAAAACTCGCCCACAGAGTGGCAAGATGATGTACGACCAGCACCATGACCTCTCTGTTATGAATACAATTGAAATTGCTCAGGCGGGGATTGGGCGAAAATTCCAAAAACCGACAGTATTTGAAGCGTTGAGTGTGTTCGAAAATCTTGAACTGGCCCAAAAAAGCACCAAAACTGTTTGGGCCAGTTTGCGCGCTAAGTTAAACAGTGAACAGCGGGATCAAATTGATGAAACGTTAACTATGCTGCGCCTAAGTAATATGCGTCAGCGGCCCGCAGGTTTGTTATCTCATGGGCAGAAACAGTTTCTTGAAATTGGGATGTTATTAGTACAAGACCCACATTTGCTGTTGTTGGATGAGCCAGCCGCTGGGATGACGGATGCAGAAACGGCTTATACCGCCGAGCTGTTTAACCAATTGGCTGGGAAGCATTCATTGATGGTGGTGGAGCACGATATGGGGTTTGTGGAGACCATTGCCGACCATGTCACCGTATTACATCAGGGGCAAGTGTTAGCTGAGGGAATTCTAGCCGAGGTGCAGGTAAATGAGCAGGTAATAGAGGTGTATTTAGGGCGCTGAATCGCTCTGACTCTGCGTTGCCTCCCCCTCATTTGGGTTGACCAAACTTCGGGGGATCGCGCCTTGATTCACAGCGGTTGCGCAGCTTTCTTTTCATATCTCGTTATCTGGGTATTTAAGGGCAAAATATGCTGAAAGTGAATGAACTTGATCAATATTATGGTGGAAGCCATATCTTGCGCGGCTTGTCATTCGAGGCAGCCATAGGTGAGGTAACTTGCTTATTGGGCCGTAATGGTGTGGGTAAAACAACATTACTGAAATGCCTGATGGGGCTAGTACCAGCCAAGAACGGTACCATTACTTGGGAGGGGAAAGATATTAGCCATCAATCACCCCATCAGCGAGTTAAAGAGGGGATTGCCTATGTGCCACAAGGGCGGGAAATTTTCCCCCGATTAACAGTAGAAGAGAACATCCTGTTAGGTCTTTCCCGCTTCTCCGGTTCACAAAGTCAGGTTGTGCCAGAACATATTTATCAACTCTTCCCCGTTTTGCTGGAAATGAAACATCGCCGTGGCGGTGATTTATCGGGCGGACAGCAGCAACAACTGGCCATTGGGCGGGCGCTGGCTTGCCAACCTCGTTTGCTCATTCTTGATGAACCCACAGAAGGCATTCAGCCCTCGGTTATTAAGGAGATCGGTTTAGTTATCAAGACACTGGCAGCCAAAGGGGATATGGCTATTTTGTTGGTTGAGCAATTTTATGATTTTGCCGCAGAGCTGGCGGATAGCTATCTGGTGATGTCTCGCGGCAAAATTGTCCAGCGAGGTCACGGTACCGATATGGAGCTTGAGGGGGTCCGTAGCCTGGTCGCTATTTGAGTTATTTTATGACAGCTTAGTGCTATCGATTGGGAGCGAATCAGAAGCACCCCATTCAGCCCAAGAACCGTCATACAGTGCTACAGACGGTGCATTGACAGCAGCTAATCCCAGAGCAACGACCGCAGCTGTAACACCTGAACCACAGCTGGTAATAATGGGTTTGGTTAAATCCACCCCTTGGGCGGCAAAAATAGCTTCCAGTTCTTGTGGTGATTTCAGGTTACCATTCTCAACCATACTCCCCCAAGGCACATTAATACTGCCGGGGATGCGGCCAAGACGCAATCCAGGACGAGGTTCTGGTTCCAGAGCTTTGAATCTGCCGGCTGGACGAGCATCTAAAATCTGTATTTCATTGTTTCCCAGTGCGGCTAAAACCTCATGAGTATTTTTGACAGCAGCATCATTGAATGTTGCGTTGAAGGTTTGAGGTGTTGGGAATGTTGGACCGCTTTCTAATGCAAAACCTGCCTGTTGCCATCCACTAAAACCACCGGCCAGTATATATACTTTTGGGGCACCGAAGATACGGAATGTCCACCAAACCCGCGGTGCTGAAAATAGGTTGCCATCATCATAAATGACTAAGGTATGCTGGTCACTGACCCCTAATTGGCCGACCATCTCACTGAATACTTGTGGAGATGGCAACATATGAGGCAAATCGGTGCTGCTATCTGCAATTGCATCAATATCAAAGTAAACAGCTCCGGGAATATGCCCTTGCTCAAACTCGGCCTGAATATTTCTTTTGGGGATTAATCCTGGCGGTGACATTCTGGCATCCAGAATAACGATGTTTGTATCATCAATATGTTCTGTCAGCCATTGTGGTGTAACCAAAAAAGATGAGTTCATAGCAAATTACCTGTCGAAATTATAAAGAAGCCGCTTAGTTGAGTGCTTCATCGTGGTGTTCACTATATAACGAAATCACCGTATTGAAACCCAGAGTTGTCAGCAATGCATATTGCCCCGCAAAGTTTAAATTTATAGTTTCATTTGTTTCATAAAAAGAACAAATAATTCATTTATTGGTTTTTCATGATCTCTTTTTGTGAGCTAAGTGGCGTGGTTTACTACTTGTTAATGCAAAATTTCATCGGACTGAGAAGATTAAATGAGTTGCTTCGCAAAAAAAGTTTTTCATTCCGATTTCATCTTGAATGTGAAATTTTAATTTCGTATAACCGTTGACAAGTAGAGGCTCCTCGTGGGGCCTTAATCCTAAAATAAGCGAGGGGAATAGAATGCAAAAGGTTCGAATTGGCCTTATTGGTACCGGTTATATTGGTCGCTGCCATGCTATTGCTTATGCGCAGGTTGCGACGGTTTTTCCTTTAAAGGGTTTGCCTGTATTAGAAATGCTGGCAGAGGTCACACCTGAGTTGGCTCAACAACGAGCTGAAGAATTTGGTTTTTCCCGATCGACTGCAAATTGGAGAGAATTGGTCTCTGACCCCGCTATTGATGTCGTAGATATTTGTGCGCCAAATTTCTTACACAAAGAAATGGCTCTTACGGCTATAAGCCATGGTAAGCATGTTTATTCCGAAAAACCGCTGGCACTTAATGCCGCAGATGCCAAAGAAATGGCCGAGGCAGCACGCGCTAAAGGAGTGAAAACGTTGGTGGGATTCAACTATATGAAGAACCCAACTAGTCAGTTAGCCCGCGAGATCATTGCCAATGGCGAGATTGGCGATATCGTGCATTTTTATGGCACTCATAATGAAGATTATCTGGCAGACCCGCAAACGCCGTTGGATTGGCACTGCACTAAGGCGCAGGCGGGGCTAGGAGCATTAGGTGATTTAGCCGCACACATTGTCAATATGGCCCATTATCTGGTGGGTGATATCACTAATGTATGTGGTGATATGCAGACGGTGATTAAGCAGCGGCCTGATCCCAAAAATCCCTCATTGTTACGTGAAGTAGAAAATGAAGATCAGGCAAGTGCGCTGGTTCGTTTTGCCAATGGGGCAATGGGGACTATTGAGACTTCACGTATTGCTTGTGGTCGCAAAATGGGTTTGACCTATGTGGTCACAGGAACCAAAGGCACAATCAGTTATTCCCAAGAACGAATGGCTGAATTGCAGCTCTATCGCCACGATGAACCCCAGTCCAGGCAAGGGTTTAAAACATTGCTTACAGGGCCATTGCACCCCGACTATGCAGCATTTTGTGTAAGTGCTGGGCATGGTATTGGATTTAACGACCAAAAAACGGTCGAGATCCGTGATTTGATTAACGGAATTGCTGCCGGTGATCGTATGTGGCCGGATTTTGAGGAAGGCTGGAAGGTCTCCAGAGTACTCGATGCTATTGCTACTTCAGCAGAAGAACTGTGCTGGGTTAGTGTAGCTGAAAATTGATGTGGTTCGTCATTGCTCATTGATCAAAGCTTTTTGAGTTTAGTCAGATCAAAACAGAAGGCGATTATCACATTCTCATATTTACATAGTATTTTAAGTTAGTTAGCAGCAGGGATCATTAAGCTGATACTGGTGAGAATTATGCCAAGTATGAGTCCTCAATATGCCTGCTGCTGATACCAAATCTAATCACCGTGGAGCCGGGGCTGCTCATTATCTTAGCGAGCAACAACGGGCTAGAATAAAACTATTGTCTCGCTCTTGGGTATGGCGGCTGGAATTGCCTACCTGGATATTGATAGGGGTTATTTATACAGGTTGGTTTGCCTGTGTTATTTATTGGCAGCAATTAGGCACAGTGCTGGGAAGCATACTGCTAATATTATTTACCGCGTGGTATATGTCACTACAACATGAGCTGATTCATGGTCATCCAACTCGCTGGCGAGTGGTAAATCAGCTGTTAGGTACTTTGCCACTGGCAGTATGGTACCCCTATGGTCTTTATCGTGACTCCCATATTCAACACCATAAAGATGAGGATCTGACTCATCCTGAAAAAGATCCAGAGTGCTATTATTACACCGCAAAGCAATGGCAACATTTTCCACAATTATTCAAAGGTATTGTCCGTATTAGCAATACCTTTTCTGGCCGATTAATTTTGGGACCCGCGTTAGATATCATCGCTACCATTCGCAGTGCAATCCGTGCTTTTATTACTGGCGATCGTTCGGCCATTACAATGTGGTTGGTTCATTTGGGTTTACTTGGCTTCTTGTTTTACTGGATGGCTGGTTATGGTATTTCGACTATTTTTTATATTTTGGTAATTAGCTATCCCGCCCTTAGTTTGACCAAAGTAAGATCCTTTTTTGAGCATCGCGCGGCTGAAAACAGTGCAGCACGTTCAACTCTGAATGAGGCCGCATGGCCATGGCGTCTACTCTTTTTAAACCTCAATTATCATTTGGTTCACCATGATTTACCGGCTTTGCCCTGGTATGGACTACGCCGGATTTATCTGGAAAGTCGGGTTCAATATCAGCATCGCAGCGAGCAATTTGTGGTGAATGGCTATACTGAATGGTTAGAAGCATTTGTTTTTACAGCTTTGGAGATAGAAATTCATCCTTTTTACGATAGTGAAAATAAAGCTCCGGCTGAGGAAAGGCTGCACACTGTAATTGACAGGGGAGATGGGCATACCGAGTCAGTCTAAAGTGACTTATCAAAGTGAAAATGAAGGCATCACACCATCTACAAAATCGGAGGTATTGTTTTCACTTATCTGTATTTTACTGTTGTTATATACAGCTATTTATGTAATCTTAACAGTCATCCTTGTCAGTAACACGCATTTAAATACTTAGCTATCATACTGTTATCTATAGATGTAGCAGGCCAGTTAGCCTAGCCTGACTTGAATAATATATTTAATATCAATTGGTTATTTGGTTTATTTTCGACTAAATCTAATATGGTTGCTGATTTGTTAATGGTTTTGGTTTTTATGCCTGGCTGAATTGGCATTTCACCGATATTAATGAATGAACTTTCAATAACCCTTGAGCACATAGAGGTAAAGCATGGCAAAGACCTTAACCCGTAGCCGGATTTTTGTGTTAGCTACAGTAATGTTGGCTGTTTCAGGTGGCGCGTCACAGGCTGCTGATACTGTCCGTGTTGGCTCAAAAATTGATACTGAAGGCTCGTTGCTGGGCAATATTATTGTGCAGGTTCTTGATGCTAATGGGATTAAAACAACTAATAAATCCCAGTTGGGTACCACCAAAGTGGTGCGCGGAGCTATCACAGCGGGTGAGATTGATATTTACCCTGAATACACGGGTAATGGTGCATTTTTCTTCTCTGATGAAAAAGATCCTGCCTGGAAAGATGCGAAAGCAGGTTATGAAAAAGTAAAAGCACTGGATTATGAGAAAAATAAACTGGTGTGGCTTTCACCGGCACCAGCGAACAATACCTGGACCATTGCTGTTCGCCAGGATTTGGCTAGTGCGAATAATTTGAAAACCCTGGATGATTTAGGCAAATGGATTAATGCGGGTGGCAAATTCAAATTGGCTGCCTCAGCTGAGTTTATTGAAAGACCTGATGCCCTGCCTGCTTTCCAACAAGCATATGGCTTCAAATTGAACCAAGACCAACTCTTGTCATTGGCTGGTGGTGACACCGCGGTAACAATTAAAGCCGCCGCTGAGCAGACCTCGGGAGTGAATGCCGCCATGGCGTATGGCACCGATGGCCCGGTAGCGGCACTAGGTCTGCAAACGCTGGAAGATACCAAAGGTGTACAACCTATCTATGCGCCAACCCCAATAATCCGTGAAGCCACACTGAAAGCGCATCCTAATATCCCTGCTTTGCTTGATCCCGTATTTGCCACTCTTGATAGTGCAACCTTGCAAAAACTGAATGCTCGTATTGCGGTTGAAGGTCAGGATGCTAAGAAAGTCGCTGCCAATTACCTGAAAGAAAAAGGGTTTGTAAAAGGATAGTCATGTGTATCAGGGAGGGTGCTATAGCTATCAATATGTATAGCATTCCCCAATAAACAGATAATTCATTGTTTCTTTTAGGATTATCTGTCATGGAGATGGATTTTTATGTCTGTAAAAAACCGAGTCCTGTTATCGCTGGTTATTTTGATGATTTTATCAGGAGTCGGGCTTTCTTTTGTCAGCCATGCACCCAATCGGTTGATATCAGGGCAGGGAATTTCATTAATATCGTTGATAACAGGGCCAGTTTGGTGGTTGTTATTACCGATATTGATGCTGGCTAGCTTCGCTTTCTTTAAACAAAGTACTGTGCTGTATTGGGCCACAGTTTTGATAGCCGAACTGCTGTTATTCGGTTTGCTGTTACTGGCTGGCGCAACTGCTACACAACTTGCTGGCGGCGAAGAAAGCCTGGTTCGCACATCTCTTGGCGGTGGTTTTTGGGTGATGAGTGGGATGAGCATTTTGATTGCTATCGATAGCTTGTCTCGTGCGGTTGTGAATCCTATCTGGCGCAGTATGGCTAATGTTTTGCTGCTTCTGCCCGTCGTAATATTGCTAGCTACCGGGCAACTCGATCAACTGTCATTGCTGAAAGAATACGTTAATCGGCAAGATGTGTTTAATGATGCGTTATGGCAACACCTTCAAATTCTGTTTGCAACGTTAGTGCCAGCGATGCTTTTGGGGATTCCTCTTGGCCTGTTCTGCTTCCGCTCTCCTCGCTTTCAAGCTGCTGTTTTTTCAACATTAAATATTATTCAAACTATTCCATCCATTGCTTTATTTGGTCTGCTGATTGCACCTTTGGCTGGGTTGGCTGCGGCTATTCCCTGGCTGGCAGAGCATGGAATGAGTGGTATCGGGTTAGCGCCAGCGATTGTCGCACTGGTGCTTTATGCCTTATTGCCACTAGTACGTAATGTAGTTGCTGGGTTAGACGCTGTACCAGACAGTGTTGTTGAATCGGCACGAGGAATGGGAATGACCCGCAGTCAGTTGTTCTTTCGGGTGCAGATCCCCATTGCCATGCCACTTATTGTATCTGGAGTTCGGATTATTGCCGTGCAGACGGTCGGGCTGGCTGTTGTCGCCGCACTAATTGGTGCGGGTGGCTTAGGCGCGATTGTATTTCAAGGTTTGCTCAGCAGTGCATTGGATTTGGTGCTGTTGGGTGTAATCCCCGTGGTAGTGATGGCGGTAGTAGTTGATTCGCTGTTTAAATTCATCGTTATTTTTATGGATACTTCGCATCGATGATTCATTTCCATCAGGTAAGTAAATATTTTGCCGGCAAACGGGCTGTAGATAACCTAACGTTACAAATAGCGAAAGGGGAATTTACGGTATTGATAGGTACCTCGGGTTCCGGTAAGTCGACCACACTAAAAATGATTAACCGACTTATTGAGCATGATGAAGGGGAAATCCATTTTGCCGGAGAGGAAATACGTAATTATAAGCCCGAAGATATACGCCGTCGCATGGGTTATGCCATCCAATCAATAGGGCTATTCCCCCATTGGACTGTGGAACGCAATATTGGCACCGTACCACAATTGCTCAAATGGCCTCAGAAGCGTATTCGACAGCGGGTGATTGAATTGCTTGAATTATTACATCTGGATCCAGAACAATTTCTTTATCGTTATCCTCATCAATTGTCAGGTGGACAGCAACAAAGGGTAGGTGTTGCTCGAGCTTTGGCCGCAGATCCAGAAGTATTGCTGATGGATGAACCCTTTGGGGCATTAGACCCAGTGACTCGTTCGGCATTGCAGTTCGAAATTACCCGTATTCATCAATTATCGGGGCAGACTATTGTGCTGGTTACCCATGATATTGATGAAGCTTTGGCTTTGGCTGACCGCATAGTATTGATGGATGGTGGGCGAGTTATCCAACAAGGGACACCTCTGGAAATGTTAACTCTGCCCGCGAATGACTTTGTTCGTGATTTTTTTGGCCGCAGTGATTTAGGCATTAAGTTGTTGTCACTCGGGCGAGCCGAACAACGTATCAGGCGCGGTGAAACTATGATAGGGCAGCCCATACTGGGTACAACGAGCTTGCGAGAAGCACTTTCTCTGTTTGTGTCACGCCAGACAGATAAATTGCTGGTAGCCGATGAACAGGGGCAACCATTGGGGGTACTTTATTTTGCTGATTTGATTGCGGATGCAGATAGGGGCGAAGTATGAAACCGACTGCCGTCAACATTAGTGAGGATAAAAAGTGTCTGATGGAGAAGCTTAAATCAGGGCTACTGTGCGGGTTAACTGACCCTCTTTGTTGGGCATTGCTCTTATTGGCTGGTCTGGTTTTTGGTATGACCTCCTTGGGGGGCTTTTTTTCAGCGTTATTCCCTGATCTCGACAGGCCGATATATGTGCAAGATACATTTTGGTCACTGGTAGTTGCCCATGTTTTCCTGGTGCTAATTTCCAGCATTATCGCTGTTTTTATTGGGGTGAGCGCCGGTGTTGCCGTGACGCGTCCAGCAGGGAAAGAGTTTCGTTCGGTGGTAGAAACTATTGTCGCGATGGGGCAGACATTTCCCCCTGTAGCGGTGCTTGCTATTGCTGTGCCAGTGATGGGATTTAGCGAAAAACCCGCGATTATTGCTTTGGTGCTTTATGGTTTATTACCTATTTTACAAGGGACTATTACAGGTGTTGAGTCTGTTTCCCGGGATATCCGTGAGGTTGCTGAAGGCGTAGGAATGAGTGCCAGACAGATCTTGTGGCGAGTGGAATTACCGTTGGCTGCACCAGTTATTGTCGCGGGGATCCGAACGTCAGTCATTATCAATATTGGTACTGCTGCTATTGCTTCCACAGTAGGGACGAAAACCTTGGGATCGCCAATTATTATTGGACTGAGCGGATTTAATACCGCCTATGTTATCCAGGGAGCTATTGTGGTTGCTTTATTGGCGGTTATTACCGATATGATCTTTACACGGTGGAATCGGCGTTTATCTCGCTGGAGAGAATTGCAGTCTCTTCCTGTAGCAAAAAATCACTGATACTTCGATTTTTACTGATCTCCTAAGTAGGTGCTAATATTGATTTCACTGCCGATGTACGGGGTTAGGCCAGTACAAGATGTGCAACCTTTTTGGCAATTATTGTTGCAGCAATTGCACAAACATGGCGTCACTGCAGCTCCCGAGCAATTATGTTGGCCCTCAGATTTACTGCAACATTGGCGTGATCCTACACTGCTTTTAAGTCAGACCTGTGGTTTTCCTCTCGTGACTCTATTACAACAGCAAGTTCAGTTGGTTGGCGCATTCAGCTATCAATCACCTTATTGCTCAGGGGAGTATTACCGCAGTTTAGTGGTGGTCCGTGCAGATGAAGAAGGGCGGCAGCTTTCTGACTTTCGCTCTCGTGTCGTTGCATTCAACAGCACAGACTCCCAGTCAGGATATAATGCTTTGCGTGCTTTGATTGCGCCACTGGCGATCAATGGGAAGTTCTTTTCTCGTGCAGTAGCTTCGGGTGGACACTATCGTTCTATCGAAATGATTCAACAGCGGCAAGCAGATATTGCCGCGATAGATTGCGTGAGTTTTGCATTATTACAACGTGATAACCCATCAGCGCTTGCCGGATTAAAAATTATCGCGCAAACCGATATTGCTCCAGGCTTGCCATTGATTACCTCGTTAGCGACACCCCAAGAGCAGCTAAACCAGATACGTCAGGCTATAACAGCCACTGTCAACTCTCCCGAGGCAAGCTCTGCTAAGGATAAATTATTGATCAAAGGATTTAGCACATTGCCGTGGTCGGCTTATGACGTGATTAAGCAGATGGAAAAAAAGGCTGCGGCATTAGGCGTAATAACGCTTTAACACAAGGAATATTGAAGCCCTGATTTTTGATGAAGTATGTTGAGGTACAGACATAAGACGGCAGTAAAATGCCGTCTTATGTCTGATTATGAATAACTACAGCAGGCCGCCACCCTCAACATCAATCACGCTACCGGTCATGAAGCTATTTTCCAGTAATAAGATATAGGCGCTAGCAATATCAACCGGTTGGCCCACTCTGCCCACCGGCAGTGATGCACTAACTTTGGTAAACATGGCCTGACGCTGTTCACTGTTTATTCCGCTATAGGCTTCAGTTGCGGTTACACCAGGGCTGACAATATTGACCCGGCGCGGTGCCAGTTCTTTGGCTAATTGCTTACCGACAGCTTCTAATGCCGCATTGATGACTGTTTTAATAAACTGGCCACTGATAAATTTGCGTGATAACAAGCCTGATGTCAGTGCTATTGAACCCTGTTCATTGAGATAAGGCAAAGCTGCCTGAATCGCCCGTAGAGCACCCCACAACTTCACATCAAAATTTTCCTGAGCTTCAGTGAGAGAGGTTTCCGCTAAAGGTTTGGCTTTCACTGCTGGCCCGGCGGTGATGACCAAATGATCAAATGCCCCAACTTGGCTAAATACCCTTTTTAATGAATCTTCATTAGTCATATCTGCGGACATACGCAGTATGGCGCTATTATCACTGGAAGATATTGACCCAACTGAACGTCGCGAAACCAATACCACTTTGGCTCCCCGAGCCACCGCTGCATAAGCCACTGCTGCCCCGATACCGCTGTTTCCACCCAGAATAACTACTTTTTGCTGGTTTAATGAAGAGCTGAATTGATGCTGCGCTAATGTAGTGATGTTCATAATGAGTCCCATGCTGGAGGAATGATTTTTAATATTTATCTATACTCAATCATTGAAAGTCATTGAACAATCGACTAAAAAGACAATTACTTATAAAGGAATTTTAATAATGATCTCATTTAGTGATTTGGATGTCTTTGTTCGCACGGTTGACTGCGGGAGTTTGTCTGAAGCGGCTCGTCGGTTGAATATAACGCCAGCAGCGGCCAGCATTGCAGTAAAGCGTCTGGAATCACAATTAGGCGTTCGCTTGTTGGTACGCTCAACCCGCAGTTTACGGCTAACAGAGGAAGGTATTAGTTATCTGGATAGTGCGCGTATTGCACTAGGGGCATTAATTGAGGGGGAGCAGGCCATTCAGCGGAAAATGACCGGATTATCTGGGGTTTTGCAACTTTCAGCGCCTTCAGATTTTGGTCGCAATTTATTAGTTAACTGGCTCAATGATTTCAAGCAACAACATCCGCATATTCAATTGCACTTGTTACTTAATGATCGTCACGCAGATTTCTTTCGCGAACCCGTGGATATCGCTTTACGTTTTGGCGTGCCGACTGACTCCAGTTTGGTGGCACTACCTGTTTTGTCTCGCCATCGGCGGATGCTCTGCGCCAGCCCAGCCTATCTTGCCCGGAATGGTGTGCCGCAAACGCCAGCACAATTGGTGAATCATCAATCGGTGTTATATCAGCGTAATGGCCGCCTTTATAATCAATGGCGATTAATGCGGCAAGACGATATTCAGGAAGTCACTATGTCTGGTGAATACATCAGTGATGATGGTGAAATTGCCCGGCGTTGGGCACTGGCGGGGCTGGGGATCGCCAATAAAGCGGCTATTGATGTGATAGCGGATATCCGTGCAGGGCGTTTGGTTCAGGTACTACCGGATTGGCAGGGAGAGGTTTTACCCTTAAATTTATTATGCCCCCACCGCTCACAGGTGTCAGAACGGGTTAGGGGCTTGCAGACTTTTTTGCAGCAGCGATGCCGCGAATGGATGGGAACTTACGGTGATTCCTGACCGTTATTGGATAAGCCCGCAGGGCCAATATCAGACAAGGGACTGGACTGCGTGGTTTCAGTTTCAAGTGGGGTGGTTGAACGGGTATAAATGTTCAGTCCAGCCAGAAAAACGCCACCTAATGAACTCAGAGCCATTACCGCAATCAGGATAATGAGTGCTTTTCTCAGCATAATTATTTTCACTTTTTATCTAAACAGCGTGAATTATAGCCCGTTGGCTAAATGAAACAACCATGTTGCATTCTCGGACAATTAGCGTGGTTTGAACAAAAATTTCCCCAGCGTCACCAAAACCACTGCAGAAACAATGACAGCTAACGCGCACCATTCCGTGGTGGATAGACTTTCACCAGCAAAACCAATGCCCAACAATACCGCGACTACCGGATTTACATAGGCATAGCTGGTTGCAACAGCGGGACGGACATTTTCAGCAAGAACATGTAAGCACTGATAGCCAGCATGGAACCAAAAACAATCAAATAGAGGAGTGAGAGGATTCCTCCCATTGAGGGCATTTGATTGAGTTCTTCGCCGCTTAATGCACTGGCAAGTAACAGAACAACGCCAGCAACCAGCATTTGTGCTGCACCAGACATCGCTCCACTTGGCAACGCCAGCCGTGAGCTCCAAACCGATCCGAATGCCCAACTGGCAGACGCCAGTAATATCAACATCGCACCTAGCGGGTTACCTAATAAGTTACTACCGGTGTTGAGTAATATAATGCCCACTAACCCGAGAGCTATGCCCGACCATTCCAGCTTAGTATTACGCATTCCCCATAACATACTGAAACACAAAGTGAATAATGGAACGGTCGCGACCATAACGGCAGCAATACCGGAGGGGACATGTTGGTGTTCTGCAATGGTGACCAACCCATTACCGATAGCCAATAATAAAACACCAATTGCGCTGGCCCCCATCCATTGGCGCAAAGTCGGCAGAGCATGACCGCGAATAGCCAGGAAGCTGAACAGTAAGACCCCGGCAATCAGGTAGCGTAATCCCGCCATCATCAACGGTGGCCAGCTTTCGACCCCGATTCGAATGACCAGATAGGTAGAACCCCAGACGAAGTATAAGGTGAACAGTGAACCGACTAGCAACCACAGATTACGGTTATTTTGCTTCAGCATAATTATTCAATAGGAAAGGAACAGTAAAACAGAGATGTATCAGTAAACATGAGAATAGTGATGGTTACCAAAGGTTTTTATTATTTTTTTACGTTTTAATTTTTCGTCTAAAATTTTCGTTAAAACAGAGGGTTATTCTTATGGTTAACCACTGCTGGGTTAATAGACAGTGACAAAAGCTACTCTTCTCAAGAAAGCAAAAATTGCTTCAGGCATGATGCATAAAATCAGGTGGCTCAACTGAGCTTATATGACAATTATCAGACAAGGTGAGTGATTTATGGGGCCGATGGGGAGTCAGATTAGAATACGCAGTACTAATCTTATACGTGCTTATTCCGGCCTGGTGGCACTGTTGTCACTGTTTATGATGCCAGTAGCCGAGGCGGCACAGAGTGAATATGCTTTTTTATCTTCCAGCGTGTTACAGCATAACCAACGGGCTATCGCGCAAAATAACGAGAAAGGGCAAGAGCAGAGCCCCGTGGCAACACAGCAGGCTTATCGCCAGTTATTGCAGCAAGCGGACAAAATACTGAAACAACCCAACCCCAGTGTCATGGATAAAAATAGAGTTCCGCCCAGTGGCTCTAAGCATGATTATCTGAGTCTCAGTGCGTATTGGTGGCCAGATAGTCAAAAAAGTGATGGTTTACCTTGGATACGCAAAGACGGGCAGATTAATCCCGCCAGTAAAAATGAAGACAGTGATGGTGTACGTTTGGCTGATTTTACTACAAAGGTACAGGCATTGACGTTAGCTTGGTATTTTTCCGGTGAACAGAAATATGCCGATAAAGCCATTAGCCTGATTCGAACCTGGTTTATTGACCCGGATACTCGCATGAATCCTAACCTGGATTTCGCTCAGGGAGTACCTGGAATTGCCGCAGGGCGCGGAACTGGAGTTTTGGATGGGCGTTACTTTGCCACTCGCATTGTCGATTCGTTGATTATGCTACAGCAGAATACAAACTGGACGGTGCAAGATGAAAAGCAGATTCGGCACTGGATGACAGAGTATCTACAGTGGTTACGCTACAGTGCAGCAGGTAAAAAAGAAGCTGCGGCGCAGAATAATCACGGCAATTGGTATGCGGTACAAGTCGCGGGTATCGCCTGGTATTTGCAACAACCGAGTGTTGTGGTTGAGATGACAGAGTTGCTGAAAATCAAACTGAATACCCAATTAGCAGCAGATGGTTCACAGCCGCTGGAGTTGGCGCGAACACGCTCATTCCATTACAGTTATTTCAGTTTGCAAGCGGCCATACTGATGGCCCAATTGGCAGATAAAGTTCATGTCGACCTGTGGCATTACCACACTCCGAATGGCAGTGGTCTAATTAAAGCGCTTGATTTTATGGCCCCTTTCTCTGACGAGCAAAACAAATGGCCCTACCATAGTCTTGATCATATTGGTGTACGACTCGTGCCTCTGATGGTCCAGGCAGACCAAGCGTTGGGTGAAAATCGCTATCAACAATGGATACAGCAAGCTGATTTTTCCGCTACAAATAACAAGCGAAGAGGTGCGGTAACTGAAGCCTTGCGTGACATTGGGTTATTATCTGTATCGGTTAACAAATAGTGGATAATAAAAAGCCGGGAGGGATCTCCCGGCAAAATGTGATGACTGCTAATAAAATAAATTCACAAAACACGATGAAGCATTCAAACAATAAAACAATGAGGGTAATGCAAATCAATAACGATTAGAACTGATAGACCAGGCCAACAGCCAGAACGTTATCAGTGTTCAGTTTCAGCTTATTATCATCGTTCAGTTGGTTGATTTTATAATCAACATAGGTAGACATGTTTTTATTGAAGTAATAGTAAGCACCGATATCAACATATTTAACTAAATCGGCATCACCAATCCCTTCGATATCCTTCCCTTTAGACTGAATATAAGCCAAAGAAGGTTTTAATCCGAAATCAAACAGGTATTGCGCAACTAATTCAACGTTTTGTGTTTTATTAGCAAAACCACTGACGCTGGTTGAGACATTATTAATAACGGCGGTTCCGGAAATAGGCGTCATGTTACGTGTTTCGGCGTAAGTTGCACCCAGGTAAACACCGTTATCGTCATATTTCAGACCGGTAGTCCAGGCATCTGCTTTATCGCCTTTACCAAATCGACCTTCTTTCTGTGCGGTGGTGCGGTTAGATGAGGCATAGGCCGCACCGACACTAACACCTGCGCCAATTTCATAGCTGGAAGACAAACCAAAGCCGTCACCATTCTGTTTGGTAGCGTCTGCGCGACCATTGGTATTGTCAGTTTCGCTGCCGTTTTTGCCCTGATATTGCAGGGAGAACTTCAGGCCATCCACCAGACCGAAGAAGTCAGTGTTACGATAAGTGGCAACACCTGTTGTACGGCCAGTCATGAAATTGTCGGTTCTGGTGTAGCTGTCATTACCGAATTCTGGCAACATATCGGTCCAGGCGGCGATGTCATATAATACGCCGTAGTTACGGCCATAATCGATTGAGCCTAATTTCCCATAACGTAAACCGGCAAACGCTAAACGTGTTTTGTTATCTTTTGTTTCCTGACTTTCAGCATAGTTAGCTGCAACGTTATATTCCCACTGACCATAACCTGTCAGTTGGTCGGTAATTTGAGTCGCACCTTTAAAACCAAAGCGGACATAAGATTTGTCGCCATCACTTTTATTATTATCAGAGAAGTAGTGCAGTGCTTTTACTTTCCCGTATAAATCGAGTTTATTGCCGTCTTTATTATAGATTTCTGCTGCATGTGAAGTTGTGGCAACTAATAAGGCTGGTACCAGGATTGCCAGAATATTACGTTTCATATTTTTGCCCTGTTTCTCTTATTTAAAAAGACGCGAGTAGTAGAATTTTTTGCTGTATTCAATATCTGTCTGAATTCATCCAGCGCAGAATTTTTACCGCATCTGTGTGATATATTTATGACAAAACATAAATAACTGCAACATTGCGTAAATATTGTTCATTTTTATTGGCGCTAAACTGACACTTCATCTGTAGCCTAAATAATTCTAGTTGCAGGAAGACGGCAAGCGAGATAATCCCGATGAGCTTACATAAGTAAGTGATTCGGGTTATTGAGTGTAGCCAACACACCTGCAGCTTGAAGTATGACGGGTATGGTGCTTTCGGGCTGACGTGAGCGTTGCGGTGTGGGACAATAGGGCAACATTCAGTTTAGATAAGATATGCATGGCGTTGTCCCCGGCAGTAAAAGAACAAATAAGTCAATGGTATAAGGCTCTTTCGCAGCAGATTCCGGATTTTATTTCCCGTACGCCGCAGCGCCAGATGATCGCTGAAGTGGCGAAAACGCTGGCGGGTGATGCTGGCCGACATTTGGCTATCGAGGCACCGACGGGGGTCGGCAAAACCCTGTCTTATCTGATCCCTGGTATTGCTGTCGGCCGGGCAGAAAGCAAGCCGCTGGTGGTCAGTACCGCAAATGTGGCGTTGCAGGATCAGATTTACAGCAAAGATTTGCCGCTGTTGAAGAAGATTATTCCCGACCTTAAGTTCACCGGTGCCTTCGGGCGTGGGCGATATGTCTGTCCGCGCAATCTGGCGGCGATGTGCACCGATGTCTCCGGGCAAGGGGATTTATCACTCTTTCTCGGCGATGAGTTGGCACCTGCCAATGGTGAGGAGCAGGCAACCTGTTTAGCGCTGTCCAAATCATTGAACAGCCATGTCTGGGATGGGCTGCGTGACCATCATCAGTTATCACTCAGTGACAGTTTGTGGGCCAAATTAAGCACCGATAAAGTCAATTGCCTGGGGCGTAATTGCCATTATTTTCGTGAATGCCCGTTCTTTATTGCCCGCAAGGAAATTGAGAGCGCCGATGTGGTGGTTGCCAATCATGCATTAGTCATGGCAGCACTGGAGACTGAATCCGTATTACCCAATCCAAAAGAGCTGCTGCTGGTGTTGGATGAGGGCCATCATTTGCCAGATGTCGCCCGTGATGCACTCGAGATTGAAGGTGAAATCACCGCCGTTTTTGCCAATATGCAATTGGATATGATTGTCCGTCTGGTAGACCAATGCATGGTGCAATATCGGCCGAAAAACCCTCCCGGTTTAGCTAATCCCGAACGTTTAAAAGACCACTGCGAGCAACTGCGTGAGCTGATGTTGAGTGTCGAGCAGCAAGTTAGCCAACTGCTGCCAGCCGATGGCAGTCCGGCGGTATATCGTTTTGAAATGGGTGAGCTACCTGGCAGTTTGACGGAAGATTGCGCCAAATTATTCAAGTTAACCGATGCGTTACGGGGGCTGGCTGAGTTTGTTCTCAATGATTTAAGCGAACAAACCGGCAAGCACGATATCGTGCGGTTACATCGTGCCATTTTGCAAATGAGCCGAACACTGGGTTATCTGGAAGCCATGAGTAAACTTTGGCGCTTGGCGGCGATGGCAAAAGCGTCGAATGCGCCGATTTCCAAGTGGATTACCCGAGATTATCGTGAGAACCAAACGCATCTCTATTTCCACTGTGTGGGAATACGCGTCAGCGATCAGTTGGATAAAATGCTGTGGCGCAAAGTGCCGCACGTCATTGTCACTTCTGCCACTTTACGTTCGCTTAATAGTTTTGCTCGGTTGCAGGAACTTAGCGGGTTGAGTGAGAAGGCCGGAGACCGATTTGAAACCTTGTCATCGCCGTTTAATCATATTGAGCAAGGGAAGCTGATTATTCCCAAAATGCGCTTTGAACCCACGATGGCCCATGAGGCTGAGCATCTGGCGGAAATGGCGCAATTTTTCCGCACGCAACACGCCAGCGGGCGGCATAAGGGCATGTTGATCCTCTTTAGCAGCCATCGGGCGATGCAAACTTTCCTCAGTCATGTCACTGATCTGCGCTTGATGTTGCTAGTTCAGGGCGATCAACCGCGCTATCGGCTGGTAGAAGAGCACCGCAAGCGGGTGAAAAAGGGCACCGCCAGTGTATTGGTAGGTTTGCAATCCTTTGCTGAAGGATTGGATTTGAAAGGTGAATTATTGACTCAGGTTCATATCCACAAAATTTCATTTCCACCTATCGACAGCCCAGTGATTCTGACCGAAGGGGAATGGCTTAAGTCGTTGAATCGCTATCCGTTTGAGGTGCAAAGTTTGCCAAGTGCGTCGTTCAACTTGATTCAGCAGGTTGGGCGTTTGATTCGCAGTAACCAATGCCATGGCGAAATTGTTATTTATGACCGGCGTTTATTAACCAAGGGTTATGGTTCGCGATTGTTGGCGGCGCTACCTGTTTTCCCTATTGAGCAGCCCGAGATGCCGGAGGGCAAAGTTGTTACTACTCCTATGGTGAAGGCGGCTGCTAAGGCCTCAGGGAAGAAAGCACGAAGAAAACGAACAGCCTTATAGTGGTTGCTAAGCTGGTTTGGTTATGAAGCGGAGCGAGTGATTGTTCTGATTGATAATTAGCCAGCTTATATTTCGATTTTACTTAAATTTCATGGCAAATCTCATTCCTCAACTTAATGATTTCTGAAAAAAACCATTTGATCTGAAATCTTTTCTGATAGGCATAAATCCAGTGACTAAGCTTATATCAGCCGCTGGTGAGCTGACTCTAACAAGTTAAGCCTGGCAGTACCTCCGGTGAAAATTGCTGGTTATTGGTTAGCGGCAATGCTAACTGCTATCGACATATTTGGCGGGCAGAGGTAGATCAGAATGAAACAGCTAATGGCAGAGTTTATTGGCACTTTCTGGCTGGTGTTAGGCGGGTGTGGCAGTGCAGTATTGGCGGCAATGTTCCCGGTGGCGGGTATCGGATTTCTCGGTGTGGCGTTGGCATTCGGGCTGACTGTTGTCACGATGGCTTATGCATTAGGGCATGTTTCTGGTGCGCATTTTAACCCTGCAGTGTCGCTTGGTTTATGGGTCGGAGGCCGTTTTTCTGGCGCGCAATTGATTCCTTATATCATTGCACAAGTACTGGGTGGGCTAGCCGGGGCGGCGATTTTGTATTTAATCGCCAGTGGCAAGGCCGGTTTCGATGTGACTGCTGGATTCGCCAGTAATGGCTTTGGCGTCCGCTCACCGGGGGGTTATAGCTTACAAGCGGTATTGGTCGCCGAAGTGATTCTGACTATGGGATTTGTGATGGTGATTATGGGGGCGACGGATATACGTTCTCCGGCAGTAGCCGCTCCGCTGGCGATCGGTCTGTGTCTGACACTGATTCACTTAATCAGCATTCCAGTCGATAACACTTCAGTTAATCCAGCCCGTAGCACCGGGGTAGCCATTTTTGCCGGTGGAATTGCATTACAGCAGTTATGGGTATTTTGGTTAGCACCTTTAGTCGGCGGAGCCTTAGGGGGCGCTATCTACCGTGTGTTGTTTAGCCCACCGGAAGAGTTGAGTAATAGATAGAGATATACAGGTCACTGCGGTGCTTCACCTTCAGCAGTGGCCTGTTTCCCCCCCGCAAACTGACCGCTATTAACTCCATCAGTGATATTGTTACCGCAGTTTTTATTCCCCACTTAACCTGATAACTATTTCGGGCATATCCATCCCTATCGATGATAGAGTTTCAGTAATATATATTTTCGAAAAATTGATAGGGGAAATACCGCACCATGGATTACAGCAAAATTATCAAAGAGATTGGGCGCGGTAAAAATCATGCCCGCGATTTGGATCAGGATACCGCCTGTGAACTGTATAAAGCCATGTTGGCCGGACAAGTACCGGCGCTGGAATTGGGTGCCATCCTGATTGCATTCCGTATCAAAGGTGAGTCTGAACAGGAAATCCTGGGTTTTTATCGGGCGATGCAACAACAGGTTATGCCCCTGCGTGCACCCGCAGGTCGCCCGTTGCCGGTCGTCATTCCAAGCTACAACGGTGCGCGTAAACAAGCCAATCTCACCCCGTTATTGGCATTATTGCTTTCGCGTCTTGGGCTACCCGTAGTGGTTCACGGCGTGACAGAAGATAGCAGTCGGGTGACCAGTGCCGAGATTTTCCAACAGTTGGAAATCCCTTGGTCACTCAACGCAACTGAGGCTCAACAGCGCCTGGATAACGGGCTGCCGGTGTTTATTCCCGTTTCAGCGTTGTCTGCTCAATTGGACGAACAATTACAGCAACGCTGGCGTATGGGTGTCAGAAACAGCAGCCACACCTTGGCAAAGTTGGCAACGCCCTTTATTCACGAACCGCACCTGCGCCTGGCCAGCGTATCTCATCCAGAATATATGCAAAAAGTTGGTGGTTTTTTCCAGGCGATTAATGCCCCCGCCTTGTTGCAGCAAGGAACTGAGGGGGAAGTCTATGCAAACCCGTCACGTTGCCCGCCAATTCACTATATCAATGATGGCGAGCAACAAATTTTACTGGATCGCCAACCAGAGCCGGGTGCACTTGAATTACCCTCGTCGAGAGATGCAACTATAACCGCACGTTGGATTGAGGATTGTTTGGCTGGTGTTTTACCTATTCCTGACTCTATCCAAAAACAGCTGGCATGCTGTTTAGTTGCCGCGGGGCAGGCGAACACAGTCGAGCTTGCACAGCAACGGATTAATGACTTATACGGAATCACCATCACTCGGTAGATGGTATGGTGTTTTTGTATGTTTTGGTTATTTTTTCCTTTTTTTGGTTTTTGTTGGTTATTTTTTTATGAAAACAAACCTTACTAACTGAAAAATAAGGTTTGTTATTTGATTGTTAATAATAATTTGTTGTCTTGATTTGAGGTGGTAGACTGGATTAATTGTGTATTTTTACTGCCTTAATTAGGTATTAATGATAAATAGTCTAAAAGGAACGCTATGTTGCTAGCATTGAACTACTTTATTGCTTTGAATAAGGATTATCTGGCTGTTCATCAGGCTAAAGAAGTTCTTTATTGGCAGAATTACATGGGGCTGGGTGGGGAAGATATTGCACAGAAATCCTCCGCAGCCGAGACTGTTTATAAGCGTTTTATCGCACAGAGCCATCGTTTAACGGAGTTACGTGACCTGATTACCCAATTGGAAAGTGAACCTGCCACCGCCGAACGTGATGAGTTATTGCACGGCTTACAGGGGTGGTATCGCTTTTTTGATTGTAATGCGATTGAAGAACCGGACACGCAAGTATTACTTGATAATATTATTGCTGCCGAATCTGATATTTATCAGCGGCGTAAAGCCCTCACTTTGACACATTTAAATACTGCTGGTGAGCGGGTTCCGGCTTCCTTGGGGGAGCTATTGACTAACCAAGGCACCAATGAGAATGCGGAGTGTCGATACAGTTCGCATTTGGCATTACGTGAGCTGGAACAATGGCTATTGCACAATGGGTTGCCCGAACTAATAAGTTTACGTAATCGTTTTGCGCGAAAATTGGGTTATCGCAATTACTTTGATTACAAAGTGAATAAAACTGAGCAGATGACACCGGAACAGTTATTTGCCATTTTGGATCGCTTCGAAGAACAGACGCGCGAGGCGAACTTGCGTAGTTTGCAGCAATTAGCAGAAGAGAAAGGCCCAGAAACGCTGGAGCCATGGAATATCCGCTTTGCCAGTGGGGGCGATGTTACTCGTGAGTTAGACCCTTATTTCCCCTTTGCTGAGTCACTCGACCGCTGGATCAATAGCTTTAAGCGGCTGCATATCGGTTTTCGCGGCGCACAGATGAATTTGGATCTGCTGGTGCGCAAAGGGAAGTATGAAAATGGGTTTATGCATGGGCCAGTACCGCCTTTTGTTGATCAGGGTAAATGGATACCGGCGCGGATCAACTTCACGAGTTTGGCTAAACCTGATCAGGTTGGGAGTGGTGCTTCGGGCCTAAATACGTTATTCCACGAAGGTGGTCATGCGGCTCACTTTTCTAACATTGTGCAAAATTCGCCATGTTTCTCACAGGAATTTCCTCCGACTTCAATGGCCTATGCCGAAACGCAATCTATGTTCTGTGATAGCCTGCTTGATGATGCTGATTGGTTAAAACGTTACGCTAAAAATAGTGCGGGTGAATCCGTTCCTGATGCATTAATTCAGGAAAGTATTCAGGCACGGCAACCGATGCGAGCTTTTAATGATCGCCACATTTTATTAGTGCCCTATTTTGAATGGCAGCTGTATCAGTGGGATGATGCACAATGCACGCCTGAGGCGATGACTCAGTTGGCTCGGGATATTGAGCTAAAAATTCTGGGTGTCAGCGGCAGTCCACGTCCGACATTGGCTATCCCGCATTTGTTATCAATGGAATCCGCTTGCTCCTATCAAGGTTATCTATTGGCATTGATGGCGGTAGAGCAGACCAGGGCATTCTTCCTCAAACGCGATGGTTATCTGACGGACAACCCGGCTATTGGCCCAGATCTCGCTGAGCATTATTGGCGGCCTGGTAATAGTGTCAGTCACGATGAGACATTGCGCAGCTTGACTGGAGAAGGTTTCAATCCAGATTATCTGGCCAAGGTGTGTAATCAAACCGTTGAAGAAGCCTGGCGTGAAGCACAGAAAACAATTGAACTGGCGGCGATACGCCCACAACCGACAGCAGATTTTGATTTAAACGTTACTCTGCGAGTGGTTGATGGAGATGAACAGCTGGCAGACAATTTGCAAGGAGATGAGGCGATGTGTCGCACATTTGCTAACGCAATAAATACACGGCTCAAGTCAGTGTAGTATGTTGTTTTTTTTATATAAAAAAGCCCATCAGGTTTGCTGATGGGCTTTTTCTCTTACAGCAATGACAGGGCTGATAAACTCTATCCATATTGCTGCAATGTATTTAATGGTCAAATGTATTTAAGGGCAAAATGCCTTTAAGGGTAAATTAATTATAAATAACCGCAGTACCGTGCATCAAGTTATTGCCTGTCGCTGAAGTGATAGTGAAGGCTTTAGCACCGGCAGCATCTGCTTTTTCTGCCAGTTGCGCTTTCAAGCTGCTCAGGTCAGTGACGCCACTGACGGAGATCACACCAACTTGCTCTAATTTAGCCGCATCCTGGCTGCTGACGTATTCAGCAGCAAAACTACCGAAAGATAAAGTAGACAGAGCGATAACTGCAACGAAATTTTTGATGTTTTTCATGATGTATTCCTATTCGATTTTAAGATTGAAAGGGCGTTTCCTTTCGATAAAAGCTATGTTACGCCCTTGTTGAAATTTTAAAACCGGATAGAATTGAGTTATTCATTCAAAATATTTGACTTATAATTACCGAGGTTTCATCCCCTCTGGCCGTAACAAATCAAACCGTAAATCATCGGTAATCTGGTAATAAGCACTGGGGCCACCGCCACGTAAAATAGGTTGGGCGGCGGCTGTTTGGTAAATCCCCTCGGCATTGAGCAGTTCACCATGAATGTGCACGGCAATAACTTCACCTAGTACCAGCCAGTTATCAATTACTGCTCCTTCAGCATTTTTTAACTGAATGCATTGCGTCAATTTACATTCAAAATTAACCGGACTTTCTGCCACGCAATCGACATTGACTCGGCGTCCACGTCTGGCGGTCAATCTGGCAAACTGAAACTCATCTTGATCCCGTGGCAGAGAAGCCGAACTATTATTCATGGCCTCGGCCAGCGGACGGGTCGCCAGATTCCAGACAAATTCCCCGGTTTCGGTGATATTTGCTACGCTATCTTTCCAACCACTACTGGAAAAACCAATAATTGGTGGGCGGTCACTAAAGCAATTAAAGAAACTATAAGGCGCAAGGTTACGTTGCCCAGACCCGCTTACCGAGGAGATCCAGCCAATAGGGCGCGGGCTAATAATGGACTTCAGTGGATCATGCGGCAGACCGTGGCCTGCTGCCGGTTCGTAGTAATAATAGTTTTCTGCTCTCATACATTCCTACATTGCACCATGATCAGATAAGGCCAGAAAAGATTAATTCATCCGGTATTCTGGTTTGAGATAAATCGACGGATAGCGAGCAGCCTCTTTTGCTGCTGACCCGTTTCACATGAATTTATGCTATCTTACGCGCCAGAAAATGCCTATCAGAGAGTCAGTACGATGGAAAACAAAAAAGTATTCCCGAAAGAAAAAAGTGGATTGCACCCGCGCAACCGTCATCGCTCACGTTATGACTTTGATGCTCTTTCAGTGAGTTGCCCCGAGCTAATCCCTTTTTTGGCACCGACTGCTTACGGGGATATTTCTATCGACTTCGCCTCCCCACTGGCAGTAAAAATGCTGAATAAGGCATTATTAAAACATTTTTATGGCATTGAATATTGGGATATTCCGGCTGACTTTTTATGTCCACCCATTCCAGGTCGTGCCGATTATGTGCACCATCTCGCTGATTTATTAGCCAGCTGCAATGACGGAGTTATCCCGCAAGGTAAGAATGTGGCGGTACTGGATATTGGTGTGGGTGCAAACTGCATTTATCCTATTATTGGTCAACGGGAATATGGCTGGCGCTTCACCGGGACTGACATTGACCCGCAAGCCCTGAGTGCGGCCAAAATGGTGGTATCCATGAATCCGACACTGAAAAATACCCTGCGACTTAAGCAACAAAAAAATCCACAAGCGATTTTCGACGGTATCTTGGCGGTGAATGAACGCTACGATGCCACATTGTGTAATCCACCGTTCCACGGCTCAGCAGAAGAAGCAGCAGCAACCACGCGGCGCAAACTGCATAAACTGGGTAAAAGTGAAGTTGCAGCCAAGCCAGTGCAAAACTTTGGTGGTAAAAATAGTGAGCTGTGGTGTGAGGGCGGCGAAGAAGGTTTTGTTAGCCGCATGGTGGCAGAGAGCGCGACGAAGGCACAAAACTGCTTCTGGTTTACTTCACTGATCTCTAAAAAGACAACATTACCTGCTATCTATCATGCCCTGCGTTACGCCAATGCGGTTGAAGTTCGTACCATCGATATGGCCCAAGGGCAGAAAGTCAGTCGCTTTGTTGCATGGACGTTCCTGACGCCAGAGCAACAGGCGGCCTGGAAAGCTGAGCGCTGGTCATCCCATACGTCCTTGAAGCTACAGCAGGATTAGCGGTGGCACTTGCCCGAGTCAATGACTGCCCGTTGACCTTAAAATAAATAAGCTCATCGGGATACGTTAACTGGTCGCCTGATGGCAATATTCACTTATCTGGATATTGCCCTATTTCTTACTATTTTATTTCAATATTACTTAGTTGGCTGTCAATCTAAATACTTTCGGCTATGCTAATTAAGATAATTCTTAGTTAGGCAATATAGCCGACAAGTGTAGGTTTTATTTTGATTTTTTCTCTATATTTAATTTTATTGACTCAACTATCTCATCGTCCAGGGTGAAGAATAAAACTTCAAGAAAATTCTATTAAGGGTTTTCTGGGTTTTGTTGTGCAAACACGTTAATGGTCACATGACTTATTTGCAGCACGATCTTTCACCATAAGGACTCAACTTATGTTGTTCAATTTCAGCTCATCTCATGTATCAAAGCGCGCCGAACTGACCTCGATTGATAGTGCCGTCCCTATGATTATTTTTAAACCTGATGGCACAGTAAAATACGCTAATACCTTATTTCTACAGGCTATGGGATACCAACGAGAAGAGGTCGTCGGGCAGCATCATAAACTGTTTTGTGACCCGAAATATGTACAAAGTGATGCTTACCGTCGCCACTGGCAATTGCTCAATGAAGGGCGAGCCATTACCGATAATATTAAACGTATTCGCAAAGACGGCAGTATTATTTGGCTACAAGGGACATATACACCGGTGCTCGATAGCCAAGGGCGGGTGGTGGAAATTATTAAACTTGCCAGTGATGTAACTGAGCGAATGTTGCAGTCTCAGGAACATCAGAGTCTATTGGCTGCGCTAAATCGCTCAATGGGAATGATCACCTTCACACCCCAAGGTATTATTTTAGATGCCAATGATAATTTATTAAATGTTATTGGTTATTCGCTGGCTGATATTCGGCATAAGTCTCATCAGATTTTGTGTACTCCAGAGTTCGCTCACTCCGATGAATATAGTCTGCATTGGCAGCGGCTAGCCCGTGGTGAGTTCATTGTTGGGCGCTTTGAGCGCATGAACAGTCGTGGTCAGCGTGTTTGGCTGGAAGCGAGCTATAACCCGATAATGGATAAGGAGGGGCAGGTACTGAAAGTAGTGAAAATCGCGCAGGATATTACGCAATTGATGTTGCAGCAGGAGCAGGAAGAGAATCTGATTCGTGATGTGCACCATTTATCATTAACCACCGACCGGTCAGCGTCGCAAGGGGCTGAGATAGTCCAGCAGGCAGTTCGCGGTATGCAGGAAGTGGAATCGGTTGCTCGCGAAACTTCAGATGTTATCAGCGAGTTAGGTCGTTGCTCGAACGAGATTGGCACCATTGTTGAAGCCATTCGTAAAATTTCCTCACAAACTAACCTATTGGCAATCAATGCTTCAATAGAAGCGGCTCATGCCGGTGAACACGGTAAAGGATTTTCTGTAGTGGCGAGTGAAGTACGTATATTGGCAGAAAGTTCACGTAAGGCGGCCACTGAAATCGAGCATATGACCAAGACGATTCAGAACGGTGTGATGGCGGCCATCAAGGGCATGGGAGTGTGTGTCGAGCAGGCGGGTGGCGGAGTCATGCTGACCCAAGATGCCGGTGAAGTTATCCATCAGGTGAATATTGGGATGCAAGATGTGGTGAAGTTGATGACGGCGTTTTCTCAGGTCAAGAATCAACAACCCCATATATGACTGGGCGTTAGCACCAAAAAAGCGGGTATCAGTAAAGATACCCGCCATTGCTATTTTAACGTCGTGATTTTATAGCTATGCTAAATCGCACATCAGGAAACGTGTTGCAGGAATTCCTGTAAACGTTCACTGGGTGGATTTGAGATTAAACTATCTGGGTCACCATCCTGCGCCACCCGGCCTTTATCGATAAAGATCAGGCGTGATGCCACTTTTTGTGCAAAGCCCACTTCGTGAGTGACGATGACCATAGTCATGCCTTCTTCAGCCAAATCTTTCATTACTGTCAAAACTTCATGACGCAATTCCGGATCCAGTGCTGAGGTTGGTTCATCAAACAGCATTAGCTTAGGTTTGACCGCCAGAGCACGGGCAATAGCTACGCGCTGCTGTTGCCCACCGGACAGCTCTGCCGGGTAATGATGAGCACGTTCTTCCAATCCCACCTTGGTCAATAGCTCCATAGCGAGTTTGTTGGCTGCTTCCTTAGAAGCTCCACGCACACGGATGGGGCCAAATGCCACGTTTTCCAGCGCAGTCAAATGTGGGAACAGATAAAACTGTTGGAATACCATACCTGCTTCCTGACGAATCAGGCGTTCATCAACTTTGGGATCATTGACATCCAGGCCATCGACAATCAGCTGACCACTGGTAATGACTTCCAGCTTATTGATACAACGCAGCAGGGTAGATTTACCCGAGCCGGAAGGACCAATAATAACCACCACTTCTCCCTTGGTGATATTCAGATTGATGTCGTGGAGCACCTGGGTTTTACCAAAGTGTTTGGAGACGTTTTTGAATTCAATCATATTATTTTCAGTTTTCTTTCTAACCGGCGCAGAACGAAGCTCAGAGCCAAGGTGATTATCAGGTAGATAACCGCAACCGCACTCCAAATTTCCATGGCGCGGAAGTTACCGGCAATAATTTCCTGACCCTGTCGAGTCAGTTCAGCTACGCCAATCACGATAAACAGTGAGGTGTCTTTGATGCTGACGATCCATTGGTTACCTAATGGTGGCAGCATGCGACGCAGAGCTAAAGGTGCAATCACGTAGCGCAAGGTATCGCGTTTGGACAAGCCCAACGCTAGACCGGCTTCACGGAACCCATTATGAATTGACAGCACCGCACCACGGGTGATTTCCGCGATGTATGCGCCTGAGTTAATCATGATCGTCACAACGGCTGCTGAGAAGGGATCGATGCGCACTGGCATCATCATCGGCAACGCGAAATAGATGAACATCACCTGCACCACAATTGGCGTGCCACGGATTAGCTCAATAAACACTAATGCGATATTTCTGCTCAGCCAACCGCCATAGGCGCGGGCAAAACCTGCTATAACCCCAATAATCAGGCCGCCAAGCAACCCCAGGACCGAAATCCATAGGGTTAACTTGGCGCCTTCAAGCAGGATTGGGATGGCGGGCCAAATAGCGCTCCATTCAAACTGCATGGATATTCTCCTGGTCTATACTCGTCATACTTCGAACTTTCAGAGTATAAAAAATTTAAAAATGAATTACTTAGGTTCTATGCCGAACCATTTTTTATAAATTGCAGCGTAAGTGCCGTCTTCTTTCAGGGATTTCAGCGCGGCGTTAACTTTTTCACGCAGGTCACTGCCTTGTGGGAATGCTACACCATACTGTTGAGCTTTAATGGAATCGCCCACCGCTTTGAACTGGCCATTACCGGCAGTTTTGATGAAGTAAAGGATGTTTGGTGTGTCATGCAAAACAGCATCAGCATTGCCTGTACCTAGCTCCAAATACGCATTGTCGATATTCGGGAATTGGCGCAGGTCTTTGGTTTTGATGTTGGCTTTAGCATAATCGACAGAGCCGGTGCCGCTTTTCACTGCCAGCACTTTGCCTGCCAGATCAGCTTCGCCTTTAATGTCGTTGTTATTTGCTTTAACCATCACCAGCAAGCCGCTGTTGTAATAGCCATCAGAGAAATCGACTGCTTTTTTGCGCTCGTCGGTAATGGTGATGCCGGCCAGTGCCAGATCCACGTTTTTAGTTTGCAACGCAGGAATGATGCCACTGAAATCCATTGGTTTCAGGGTGTATTTCAGATCCAGTTTCTTCGCGATGGCATCCCATAAGTCGATATCGAAACCGACATATTTATCCCCTTGTTTGAACTCAAAAGGAACGAACGCGGTGTCTGTGGCAACAATCAGTTCTTTTTCTGCGGCGTGGGAGCTAACGGCAAAGGCCAGCGCGAGAGCGGCCAATGAAACTTTGACAAGTGACTTCATAAGTAGGAGTTCCTTTGTGCTTTTGTGGATTACCCTTTGTTGTTGATATTGCGATCAAACTACAATGCCAACCGCGCGGGGCATGGGGATCCATTTTTATATTTCAGGGTGCAATATGAAAAGATCGTGCCAGAAATGCAAGTTATTTAAAATTAAAGAATTTTCTCAAACTAATTAGCATGGCATTACTTAGTCGGCTCAGGTTGCACCAAATTAGCCCACCAAAATGGTGCATTAATATCATTATGGTGCAAACATCCAATTATTTACTTATTATTAACTCGGGATCCAATAATAAACAATCCATAACTAACATCAATGTAACAATATTGTTAACTGTATCGGGTTTTTGTTCGAAAAGAGGGCAATGAGGGAGAGTTGGGGGAACTATCTGAGTTGGCTATCTTTACTGCCACGGCGGTTATAGCCGGAATGGGTTGTTTGACGTTTATCTAATTCATTTTGGCAGGCCAGGCAATGTTTAACACCGGCCAGCGCTTTGCGCCGCGCTTCTGGAATGATTTGACCACATTCCAGGCAATATATTTCGCTATCGCCTTTGCCCAGCGCAAGACGTGCACGCTCGATAGCATCTTCAAGTGTGGAGTCAATTTGCTCTTGTACTGCACCGTCACCAGCCCATCCACTTGCCATATGACCTCCGTGAACAGAGCCGGATAGCCGGCCCTGTTTGATTAATTATTACATTGATTATTTTTCAAATCTTTCATCTTTCAAACTGTATACCCTAAATAATTCGAGTTACAGGAAGGCGGCAACTGAGTGACAAATTGGTTGTAAACCATTTTGAACAGCGCTTGCGCTGGCCCGTAGGGTGAGCCTCTGATGAGGCTCATAATCCCCAGGAGCTTACACAGGTAAGTGACTGGGGTGAACGAACGCAGCTAACGCACATGTAGCTTGAAGTATGACGGGTATAGATGATTATTCTATGTTGGCTTCGAGGAACCACAGGAATTTATCAAGGTCACGCGATGCAGCAGTAAACATGTCTTTGCTCAGCTCATCTGGAACTTGATCGATAGCTTTGCGAATGAAGTTCGCCACCACACCATACCTGTGAGCCAACTCTTTTAGGTGATCTTGCACGCTATGAATATGGGTTGGATAGCTCTCCAACGGTGTTTTTTCAGTCACCAGCTGCGCAGTGCCGAGAGCAATGCCACCGAGTTGTACCGCGCGTTCTGCAAAGGTATCCAGATGATCATTGATGGTGGTGCGGAAGCCATCGAGCATTTCATGCACGGCGATAAAATTGGCACCGCGCATATTCCAGTGTGCCTGTTTGGTGATTAGCGACAGATCGATAAACTGAATAACCAGCTCATTTAATAGTTTAATCGTCAGCGTTTTAGTATGTTCATCAACATCATTACGTGTATAGATGAGTTCGGAAGATTTTGCTTTTACCAGTTTTGCTGTACTCATAATAGGTATCCCTTTATTGAGTTGATTACCAATTTCTTCACCGCAATAAGTATAACAAAGATATTTAATTTTGTAGGACAGATAGTGCCTATCAATTAAATAGCCCATTACTGAATCTGTTTGAAAGTGTAATTTAGTGTTTCATCAATAAAATATTATCATTCTTATTATTGTGTCCAATTGGCAATAACTATTGCTATGATTTATATGTATTTTTATATTTAAAATATAAATGGTTTTATAGGGTAACTATTTTATTGTGTGATATCAGTGCAGTGAGCCGGTAAATTAATTGAACCGGCATACCTAAGGGGTTATTTCAGCGCACGAGCAACAATAAATAAACGTGGAAATGCGAGTAAGCGCCGACCATCCACTTGCTGTGGATATGCAGCATCAATAATTGTCAGGTAATCTTGTAGGAAATCCAATCGCATAGACTCAGAGAGCGGTTCAAGAAAAGGTCGTAAACCGGTCGCGCGCAGCCAATCAACAATCGCCTGTGCTGATGGCATCGGGTGGTAGTAGGTGGTGCGCCAAATATCAACTTGCTCAGCATGGGGGGCCAGTAAGTCATAATATTGATTTGCTGTGAGCACTTTGGCCCGCACGACTCCGGCCTGTTGCAGTGTTTGTTGCCACGGACCATTTTCGGCGACTTCCCGCATGGCTCTATGGCTTGGCTCGTCCAGATTGTCCGGCATCTGCACCGCAAGTATTCCGTTAGCGGCCAGTTGAGACAATAAACGAGGAAAGAGTTGCTGGTGGTTGGTTAGCCACTGGAGTGAAGCATTGGCATAAATCAGGTCTTGTGGCTCTGCGGGTTGCCATTGACTGATATCTGCCTCAAGAAAGGTACAATCAGGTAAACGCTGCTGTGCACTGAGCAACATAGCGCGGGAATTATCAATCCCGACCAGTTGGGCGTCGGGGAAACGCTGGTGCAGCAGTTGAGTCGAGTTACCTGGCCCACATCCTAAATCGCTGATACGTCGCGGTATTGTCGCTGGAATATGGGCCAGCAAGTCGTGAGCGGGGCGGGTGCGTTCTGCTTCAAATTGGCGATATAAATCGGGATCCCAGTCTTGCATGTATGGCCTCCGGTGGAAAAAGTCTTACAGATTTTGTAATGGTCCGCTGAACAATACCGCCCCGGTAGGTTGGCCAGTTGGCGAGCCACCATGAGGTTCCAAACTGATTGCCAGTAATGAATTGCCCGCTAACTGGTTTTCAGCCAAGGTCAGTTGTGTCGGCCCTTGAGTATTCAATAACCCCAGCGAATGTGGCTTTTCACCGGCTGGAATACTCCATAATTCAAGGCTGTTGGTCTCACTGACGGTCACCGGATTCAGTGGTGTTAATGTCAAACTACGGGTTGATTTATCCAGACTGACAACCCATTGGCCGCTCTGCTGGCTATTGGACAGCACTGCCACCGGTATGGCTGCTGGTGGCTCGACCAATAACCTCGGTATGAGTAATATTGCTGCCAGGCCCGCAGCGACGGCCCAGCCGGCATAAGACCAAGGGTTTCGTTTCATGTGGCGGATATTGATCGGTGGTAACTGCAACTCCAGCCGTTTCCAAACGCGCTCAGGTGGTTCTAACGGGGCGAGCTGATTATCAAGTTGAGTAAATAGGCTTTGCCAACTGGCAATATCCGCTGCCAGCCGTGGGTCGCGGTGGACTCTGCGTTCAAAACGTATCCGAGCCAGCCCGCGCAGGGTGCCCAGTGCATACTCTGCGGCGAGTGCTGAGTCATATTCGCGTCTGTTTTTCATAAGCCTACACAGTCCTTTAGGTGGTCCAGTGCACGACGTATCCAGCTTTTTATCGTACCGAGGGGTTGCTGTAAATGAACAGAGATTTCCCCATGAGAAAGCCCTTGATAATAAGCCAGCATAATACTTTGGCGCTGCTCAGCGGGCAGATGTGTTAGACAATCTGCTAGTTGTTTAGCCTCACTGTCTTGCTGCAATTGCGCCAGTGGTGTCAGTGTGTCGTCGGTTAGCGAGTCGGTTTCGTCATCGTCTAGTGATTGCAGGCGATTATCACTGCCTCGCATCAGGTCGATAGCCCGGTTGCGAACAATATGAGTTAACCAGGTGAGTGGCGCACTGAGTTGTGCATTGTAATGGCCAGCCCGACTCCAGACAGTAAGAAAACTGTCGTGTAATACTTCTTCTGCCCGGGCGGGATTACGCAACATGCGTTGGGCGACCGCGAATAATCGAGGAGATGTGAGACGGTAAAGCTTTTCAAAAGCGGACTGATCGCCTTGAGCAATGGCATCTATCAGCCCGACCTGCTGTTCCACAGAACATTCATTCATGCGCCAATCCCTAAAAAAACCATCAGGTGCAGTGAGACACTGCACCCAGTATAGACCGGTTTTATTTAGGCATCAGGACAGTATCAATAACATCGATCACACCATTTTTCTGTTGTACATCATAGGTACTGATATTCGCGATGTTACCTTTTCCATCTTTAATCTGAATATTATGTGGCCCATTATTCATAATCCATAATGGCTGGCCATTGACCGTTTTCAGCTCGGCAGTCCCGTCTCCGGCCTTGATTTTACTTTCCAGTTGTTTCATATCGTACTTCCCGGCCACTACGTGATAGGTCAGGATTTGCGTGAGCAAGGCTTTATTTTCTGGTTTGACCAAATTTTCAACCGTACCTGCGGGCAACTTTGCAAAGGCGGCATTGGTGGGCGCAAACACGGTAAAGGGCCCAGCCCCTTGTAGGGTATCCACCAACCCGGCAGCTTTAACTGCGGCAACCAAGGTGGTGTGATCTTTTGAGTTGACTGCATTCTCGATAATATTTTTGCTTGGGAGCATCGACGCGCCCCCCACCATGACAGTGTCAGACATCATGGCGGCCATAGAAACACTGCTGAATACTAAAGAAGCACAGATAGCGGTACGAATTAGCGTTTTCATAATGTATTCCTGTAGGTTGAGGTGAAGCCTTGCCTCACATCTACCTATACGAATCAGCAGGGGGTTTTGGATGCAAAAAAAGTGAAAAATAATGAATAAAAAAAGCCAACCCGCGTAATGACTGGGCTGGCGTGCTATTAATGAATCTGTCTTTGGCGGGAAACTGAGTGTTCAGTGCTAATTAGGGAGCAAAGCTCGATGCATCACATAGGCATCCACATAACCCAATTGGCGGTGATTAAACGCGCCAGGCAAGGTGGCGATAATCTCAAAGCCTAGTTTTTGCCACAGGGCAACTGCCAGTGTATTGGTGCTGACCACAAAGTTAAACTGTATGGCCCGATAACCGAGAGCGGTTGCCTGCTCGATACAGTGTAACCCCAGTGCTTTGCCGATACCCAGCCCGCGGGCTTCGCCATCAACCATAAAGGATGCATTGGCGACATGGTTACCGAGGCCACGCTGGTTATCGATTAATTTGTACATGCCGACAACTCGCCCCTCGTGCATGGCTACCCAGCACCGAACTCCTGCGCCAAACCAGTAATCATAGGCATCTTGTTCGGGAGTATCTGGTGTGAATACATAGGTATCGCCGCTACTGATTACCGCCTGAAACAGCGGCCAAATTTCAGCAAAATCGGCTGCTGCTGCCATTCTGATTTCCATATTGGGTTCCCGTTTAAGCAATTTCGTCAATCTGCGGTTTAGATTTTATGGTCAGAGTCGCGCCAATGGAGGCGCTGATAATGGATGCCAGAGCTAGCCACTGAATCAGCGTCAGATGTTCATTTAAGAATATCAGCCCTGAAATTGCCGCCAATGCGGGTTCTAAGCTCATTAATGTGCCAAATGTGCGAGTAGGCAGGCGGGTCAATGCGACCATTTCCAGTGAGTAGGGTAAGGCTGTAGACAGAATAGCGACGGCTAAAGCAACCGGTAAAATGGCTGGGTCGAACAGTGCCAGGCCGTTATAAGCCACCCCAATCGGGCAGAAAACCAGTGCAGCAATTAAAGAGCCAACAGCCACAGTCCCTGGCCCATGATCACCGCCAGCTTTTTGCCCTGAAATAATATAAAGCGCCCAGCAGGCACCCGCACCCAGAGCACAAGCTGCACCAAATAAATCAATGGTTCCGATGCTGCTTCCCAGAGGTAATAGGAACCAGAGGCCCAGAATCGCCAATCCTACCCAGATAAAATCAACTGGACGACGCGAAGATAACATGGCGACTGCCAGCGGGCCGGTGAATTCTAAGGCGACGGCAATACCTAATGGCACCGTTTTTAATGACAGGTAAAAAAGGAAATTCATTCCACCTAAGGTCACCCCATAGATCAGCAAGGGTAACCGGCTGCCCGCTTCAAATCGCATCCGCCAGGGTTTAAAGATAATAAACAGAATCAGCGTGCCGATGCCTAGTCGTAACGACGTTATTCCTTGTGCGCCAACCAGTGGGAACAGACTTTTCGCCAACGATGCGCCACTTTGTATTGAGATCATGGCGATCACGAGCAAGAAAATGGGGAGTAACGGGAGTGAATGTTTGGATGGAGGAGACAAAGACATCCTGTTGAGCCTCAAAGAGAATAGTAAGTATCAATCCTTGCCAGTGTAAATGAAATGTCGCTTGAGTGTTTGAAAATTACCGCCAGACATAACAAAGACGAAGAAAAAGAAAAAATAAATAGTTTCTATCGAAGGTTGCTTATTTTTAACACTGTTTTTGCTGTTTTATTGAGCGATAAAATTAAGAATAGTCTGGAATGGCTTTTGGTGATGGATGTCACAAAAAGGAGTAACATAGCCAAAATTTATAAGTGTATTAGTAAGATAGATGATACTTGAAACTCTTTGTTACACCAAATAAATGATTAGACAATCATTAGTAAGCAGAGTTTCACGCTACTTTTTGTTATAATTTCATGGTGTTTTAGTTTCACTTAAAAATTTGCGTCTTTCGAGGTGGTTATGAATAAAATTGCATGTCTTTCAGCTGTAGCAGCTTGTGTATTAGCAGTGACCGCAGGTTCAGCCTTTGCAGGTCAAAGCACCGTTTCTGGTGGTTATGCCCAGAGCGATTACCAGGGTGTTGCTAACAAATCTTCAGGCTTCAACCTGAAGTACCGTTACGAGTGGAGTGATTCTCAACTGGGTTATATCACCTCTTTCACTCACACTGAAAAAAGCAGCTTCGGCGATAGCGCGTCTGTTTACAACAAAGCACAATACAACGCCATCACTGCTGGTCCAGCTTACCGTATCAACGATTGGGCTAGCGTTTATGGCTTGGTCGGTGTGGGTTATGGCCGTTTCAGCCAGAACTACCCAACTTCTGCTAGCGACAAAAACAGCACCAGCGATTACGGCTTCACTTATGGCGCGGGTATGCAGTTTAACCCAATGCAAAATGTTGCCCTGGACGTTTCTTACGAACAGAGCCGCATCCGTAACGTTGACGTTGGTACTTGGGTTGCTGGCGTTGGTTACACTTTCTAAGCAACAGCTTGGGATGATCAGCATTCATCTTTAAAGGTGAATCCTGTATTTGAAAAAATCCGCTTTCGGGCGGATTTTTTTCGTCTGTCATAGCGATAGTTTTGATGGATAACTAAAAATCATCTAACTGCATTCGCCGCATCAGTAATTAAATCAATGATTTGTTGTGGATGTGATAGGTGGGCTGAGTGGCCAGAAGGGAGTTCAACCACTTTCTGCGCTTGAATTCGTTTGGCGAAGTCGCGTTGTGTTTCAACTGGCAGCATTCTGTCTTTCGTTGAAATCTGATACCAACAGGGTTTCACTCGCCAGGCCGGTTGAGCAGACTTATCAGTAAAAATACGAGCCGCTAAAGGTTTTTGCGTCAGGGCCATGACTAGCGCTTCACTTTCATCAATATCCTGACACATATTCTCGTGGAACTGGTCTGTGTCGATCCATAAAAAGCCATTATCGTCAGGGCGAATGTAAGCTGCGCCTACCGGCGGTTTACGTAATGCATAAGTACTGGATAAGCTTTCACCGGCATCCGGCGCGAAAGCAGCGAGATAAACCATCCCGACAACATTTTGCAAATGCCCGACTTGGGTAATCACCATTCCACCGTATGAGTGGCCGACTAATAATGTTGGACCATACAATGCCGTTGTTAGCTTGATGGTGCGCTCGACATCATCTGCCAACGAGGTTAACGGATTTTGTATTGCAATAACCCTGTGGCCCAACGCGTGTAAGGCTGGAATAATATGCCGCCATTGTGAGCCATCAGCCCATGCGCCATGTACTAATAAAATATTAAGTTTTGCTGCCATATTTCCCCCAGGGCGGGTATTAAGCGGTGCATAATATCTTTATGCGGAAACACTATTCTTGACGAATAACAACTTCTACTCATTTAAGGTGGCTGTTGTTAATTGAAAGGTCAGTTCATTGTTATATGTTATTAAAATTAACAAGGTCTGTTGCTGGGTATAAGTATAAAGTAATGGGGGTTAATATCTTTAAGATAAAGACGAAAATGAAACGATAAATTAATCTATTGAAATGTTAATTAGCGCTATAAAATCTCTTATAGTCAAAAATATCTTATTTTATATAAGTAAAAACAAGACATTAACAATACTTTTTATTTTTCTATTACAGCGCAATTTACTGGTAAAAATGGAATAATATGGCACACTCTTATTAGCTATGATCTCTATTCACTGTTCATATCGTGATTTGCATATCAAGCTGAATAAATAACGATAAAATTTTATAAAACAGTTAGTTACTATAAAATAAGTAGTTAAAAAATAGGTTGTGACTATGACGACACTCAGTGAACAAGCAGCACCTATGCTGCATGATACTAAACTTGAGCAACAGATTTTGCGGCGCTCGATTTTTTGTACTTTATTCATTGCCATTATGGGGATTATTTTCGGTATTGTATGCGGGTCGATGTCGATAATTTTCGATGGAATGTTCTCTGCTTTAGATGCAGGTATGTGCAGTTTATCTCTATTAGTTTCCCGCTTGCTTGGCCAACCCAATAGCCGCCGTTTTCAATATGGTTTCTGGCATGTAGAACCTCTGGTATTAGCTTTCAATGGCAGTCTATTGGCCTTCCTTTGTCTGTATGCTTTTGTTAACGCGATTAAAGGTATTATTGATGGCGGACGTGAATTAGAACTAGGTTGGGCTATTGTGTATGCTTTGGTTGTGAGCATTTTCTGTTTTACTATCTTTTTAAAGCAACGCCGTTTGAATAAACGTGTTAAGTCCGAACTAATCGCATTGGATACCAAAAGTTGGCTGATGTCGGCGTGTATCAGCTCTGCTTTATTAGTGGCTTTTTTACTTTCCTGGAGTATGGAAGGCACGCGTTATGAACATTTGATTGTTTATACTGACCCTGCGGTACTGGCGCTGTTAACGCTGATATTGATATCTGTTCCGATAAAGACCGTCATCGCGGCTGTCCGTGAAGTATTACAAATGACACCGGATACACTAGACGCCTCGATGGAAAGTTTGATGGATAAACTGATGGCGAAATATCAATTTATCGATTATTCGCATTACGCTACCCGCATTGGCCGTGGCTTATTTGTTGAGATTCATGTGGTTATTCCAGCAGAAATGGAAAACAGCGGCGTGTCTTATTTTGATAAGATACGCGATGAAATTTCTCACGCGATTGGTGAGTCAGGCCCACATCGCTGGTTAACTATTTCGTTCACGCGCAATCCTAAATGGTTGTAGCGTAAACAGTCATGAGTCAGGTGGTTTATATTAACTAACTCTGGGGTAATAAAGATGATGAGTGTTCAACGCCATATTAAACTTAGCCCTATCGATGCTCCACCAAGATGCAATGCTGTTACTAAGGTAGCAATTAGCGATAGTACAATCACTGCTCGAAAAGCTAAAGTTATCGCCAATATGGCTCGGGCTAATATTGATTATTTGCTGGTTTATGCCGATAAAGAACATGGGGGTAATTTTGAGTATCTGACTGGCTTTATCCCCCGATTTGAAGAAGCGGCTTTGGTATTACATGCCTCCGGGAAAATTTTTTTATTGCTAGGCAACGAGAATTTAAAACTGTCTCAATATGCGCGGGTGAGCAATACAGCGATCCATATTCCCTATTTTTCGCTACCGAATCAACCCATGAATAACAGCAAAACGCTAGCTGATTTATTGGCGGACACTGGCATTCAGCAGGCTAAAAAAGTCGGCATTGCCGGGTGGAAATTATTTACCAGCAAGTTGGATGATAATAGTCAATTGTTTGATATCCCACATTTTATTTTATCTGCAATAAAACAGACCGTTTCATCGTCAACACCGGTGGTTAATGCGACAAACCTATTTATTGGTAGTGATACAGCAGCCAGAGTGACTAACAATGCCAACGAATTAGCTCATTATGAATACGGTGCAAATTTGGCCTCTAATTGTATTCTTAATGCATTGACTGCGGTAGATATCGGTGTAACCGAAAAGCAACTTGGTTCTTATCTGGCAGATGAAGGGCAGCCGAATACTGTTGTGATGATTGCTGCAACTGGTGATCGTTTTGAGAACGCTAATTTGTATCCTGGTGATAAAATTGTGCAACTTGGCGATAAAATATCTTTAACCACCGGGTATAAAGGTGGCTTAAGCAGTAGAACGGGTTATGCCGTACATCACAGCGATGAGCTGCCTTTGGCACAAAGGGATTATCTCGAGAGAGTTGCTATTCCTTATTACGCCGCGGTCGTAACCTGGCTGGAAAATATCCGTATTGGTATGTCCGGCAAAGAGATGTATGCAGCAATTGAAGCTGTTTTACCGAAGTCGCAATACCATTGGTCGTTAAATCCTGGGCATTTGGTCGCGGATGAAGAATGGTTGTGTTCACCTATTTATAAGGACTCGGAAGAAAAAATTCGTAGTGGAATGTTATTCCAAATCGATATCATCCCCGTAGTGAAAGGCTATGCAGGAGTCAGTGCGGAAGACGGTATTGCATTAGCTGATCAACATTTACGTGATGAACTGGCCGCCCATTACCCCGATGTTTGGCAAAGAATACAAAAACGGCGTGATTACCTGAGTAATATACTGAATATTCATCTCAGCGAAGAGGTGTTACCGATGTCTAACACCGTGGGGTATCTGCGACCTTTCTTGTTGGATAAATACAGCGCACTGCAATGTACCAATGAAGCTCAAGGCTAATGCCTCATTTATTTAATGGGGCTGTTCGGCCCCAAATCTTGCTCACTTTCCACCCCTGCTGAGATTTCATGCAAACTGGAGGCGATACTCTTGCCATCTTGTGGCATAATGCGCGCCGAATCACATTTTCTAGTATTCTTGAATACCCCTATTCAGTAATCCAATCGAGAGCGAGCTCTGTGCTAAGTACTAACAATATCACCATGCAATTCGGCAGCAAGCCGCTGTTTGAGAACATTTCAGTAAAATTCGGTGGCGGTAATCGCTATGGCCTGATCGGTGCTAATGGTTGTGGTAAATCCACATTCATGAAAATCCTTGGTGGTGATCTGGTGCCGAGTGGCGGTAACGTATTCCTTGACCCTAATGAGCGTCTGGGCAAGTTGCGTCAGGATCAATTCGCCTTTGAAAACAACACAGTGCTGGACACCGTTATTATGGGTCACGGCGAGTTGTGGGAAGTGAAAGAAGAGCGCGACCGCATTTACGCTATGGCTGAAATGAGCGAAGCAGACGGCTATAAAGTGGCTGATCTGGAAGTTGCCTACGGTGAGATGGATGGTTATAGCGCAGAAGCCCGTGCCGGTGAATTGCTGCTGGGTGTCGGTATTCCAGTTGAACAGCATTATGGTTTGATGAGCGAAATAGCGCCCGGTTTTAAATTGCGCGTATTGTTGGCGCAGGCTCTGTTCTCAGATCCGGAAATTTTGTTACTCGACGAACCGACCAACAACCTGGATATCGATACTATCCGCTGGTTGGAACAAGTTCTGAACGAACGTAGCAGTACCATGATCATTATTTCCCATGACCGTCACTTCCTGAATATGGTCTGTACCCACATGGCGGATTTGGATTACGGCGAACTGCGTGTTTATCCGGGTAACTATGACGAATATATGACTGCGGCGACTCAAGCTCGCGATCGTTTGCTCTCTGATAACGCTAAGAAAAAGGCCCAGATCTCTGAGCTGCAATCTTTCGTCAGCCGCTTTAGTGCCAACGCCTCTAAATCTAAACAGGCCACTTCACGTGCCCGTCAAATTGATAAAATTCAGCTTGATGAAGTGAAAGCTTCAAGCCGCCAGAACCCATTTATCCGCTTTGATCAGGATAAAAAGTTGTTCAGAAATGCGCTGGAAGTTGAAATGCTGACTAAAGGTTTTGATAACGGCCCACTGTTTAAAAACCTCAATCTGCGCCTGGAAGTGGGTGAAAAAGTCGCTATTCTTGGGCCGAACGGTATTGGTAAATCGACTTTGCTGAAAACCCTGGTCGGGGATTATGAAGCGGACGCTGGTACCGTGAAATGGTCTGAAAACAGTAGAATTGGCTATTACGCGCAGGATCACGCCAGTGATTTTGAAATTGATCTCACGGTATTTGACTGGATGAGTCAGTGGAAACAGGAAAAGGACGATGAGCAGGCTGTTCGCAGTGTGTTGGGTCGTTTGCTGTTTAGCCAGGACGATATCAAGAAGAAAGTTAAAGTTCTATCTGGTGGTGAGAAAGGGCGCATGCTGTTTGGCAAGCTGATGATGCAGCGGCCTAACATTCTGGTAATGGATGAGCCAACCAACCATTTGGATATGGAATCGATTGAAGCTCTTAACATGGCGTTGGAAATGTACGAAGGTACGCTAATCTTCGTTTCCCATGACCGTGAGTTCGTCAGTTCACTCGCGACCCGAGTGATTGAAATGACACCGAAAAAACTGATCGACTTTACCGGTAACTACGAAGATTATCTGCGTAGTCAGGGTATTCAGTCCTGATTATTTGACCGCGTGTTAATAAGAGCTGATGCCATGCATCAGCTTTTTTTTTGCCCGATATTCCGCTAATCCTTACCGCAAACCTCGCAGTTAGCGTCTTTTGCCAGTTTTAAACTCCGAAACTCCGCCGTCATGGCGTCATACATTAATATGCGGCCTGATATCACCTGCCCATACTGAGTCAGTAGTTTTATCGCTTCCATCGCTTGTAGATTGCCAATAATACCCACTAATGGAGCCATGACTCCGGCTTCAACGCAGGTTAGGGCGTTATCGCCAAATAACCGGCTCAGACAGCGATAGCACGGCTGAGCCTCTTGATAGGTAAAGACACTGACTTGCCCCTCCATGCGGATTGCCGCACCTGAAACCAGTGGTTTACGCTGTGCATGGCATAGGCGGTTAAGTTGCTCACGGCTGGCGACATTATCGGTACAATCTAACACCAATTGATGTTCAGCTATGGCAACGGCAAGTTGTTCATCATCTAACTGGGCATCAATGGTTTTGATTATCAGGTTGGGATTCATCTCAGACAAAGTTAGTGCCGCAGACACCACCTTAGATACACCGATACGGTCATCGCGGTGCAGAACCTGCCTTTGTAGATTGGAAAGAGACACCTTGTCAAAATCCAGCAGTGTGAGATGACCTATACCTGCCACTGCAAGATACTGTGCAGCGGCACACCCGAGGCCACCTAATCCAACAATTAATACCTTAGCGGTATTCAGTTTTTCCTGACCGTCAAAATCAAAACCACGTAAGACAATCTGCCGGTTATAACGCAGGGCTTGTGCATCGGAAAGTTCAGGCAACATATCAGGCTCTCAGTAATTTATTACGCCAATAATCAACTAGCGTAATAGTTCATTAAACAACTCTATTTCAACAACTTCACCGACTTCTACCGAACCACGTTCCCGCTCAAGCACGATGAAACAGTTACCTTGGCTGAATGAGCTGAATACATGTGAACCTTGATGACCAGTAGTACTTACTTCCAGTTCGCCACGAGAATTAGTTGAGAAAATCCCACGCTGGAAATCCAAACGACCCGGCGATTTTTTCAGCTTTGTGATCGTTTTTGCTTTCAGACGTAATGGTGGATGCCATGTCGAGTGGCCGGAGATTTTAGCAATAAGAGGTTGTACCAATTGATAAAATGTCAGTGCAGCAGAGACGGGATTACCAGGTAGGCCGCAGAACCAGGCATGATCCAATTTACCGAAAGCAAAAGGTTTGCCGGGTTTTATGGCTAACTTCCAGAAACCAATATCACCCAGTTCCTCCAGCATCTGTTTGGTGTAATCGGCTTCACCGACAGAAACGCCACCACTACTAATAACCAAATCGGCGACGGCATCAGCTTGCTCAAATGCTTTGCGTAATGCCTGTTGGTCATCACGGATAACACCCAGATCAATAATTTGGCAACCTAACTGTTGCAACATCAAACGAACCGCAAAGCGGTTGGTATCGTAAATTTGCCCTTCTCCCAAGGGTTGCCCAACTGGCTGCAACTCATCGCCGGTAGAGAAAATAGCCACTTTCAATGTGCGGAAAACAGTCAGTTCGGCAATTCCTAATGATGCCAAGAGGGGAAGTTGCGCCGCACCGAGTTTGACGCCAGCGGGAAAAACAGCCGCCCCTTGCTGGATATCTTCGCCTGCCAGTCGAATGTTCTGCCCAATCCGCGCATTGCCACTGAAGGTGACACCTTGTTCACTCACCACGGCTTGTTCTTGCATGATGACTGCATCGGCGCCTGTGGGGATAGGCGCGCCCGTCATAATTCGAATACAACTATTTGCCGGCCATTCTTCTTTAAACGGTGCACCAGCAAAAGCTTTACCCGCCACCGGTAACGGTATCGTGCTGCTAAGCTCATTACAGCGCACCGCATAACCGTCCATAGCGGAGTTAGCGAAAGGGGGGACGGCAATCGGGGATGTGATTGCGCTGGCTGTGATACGCCCCGCAGCATCAGTGAGTGCAATGGTTTCGGTGGCCTGTAATGGCGTGACCTGTGACAGCATTTTGGCCAGAGCTTGTTCCAGAGAGAGTAAATCCGAGGTATTACAGTGATCCATGCGGGACTCCGTGGTCTGATGGCACCGTCGCCAGAAGCTATAACGGGTGCGCGGCAATAATCAATTGAGAGCGCCATTATGGCAGAGATTACTATGCGGGTGAATTGATGGGGGGCAAAGAGGTCACAGTCTGATATTGTCTTGAGTTGTATCATTCTTTTTTATTGGCATTTTCTTTGTCGGGTGAAACTGGAGGTAATATGGATTATCAAAAAATTCTGAAATTCTGGTTTAGTGAGATGGACCCTGCATTGTGGTTCAAAAAAGATGAGGATTTTGACGCCCATTTACGTCAGCATTTTGGTGCCATTTGGCAGGCTGCCTCTAAGGGAGAACTGGCTCACTGGCGGCTGAATATTGAGGGGCGCCTGGCAGAAATTCTGATATTAGATCAATTCAGCCGAAATCTATTCCGCGATTTACCGACTTCATTTTCCTGTGATGGCATGGCCTTGGTGTTGGCACAGGAGGCGGTCAGCAGTGGCAAAGCTGGGCTGTTATCAGATACACAGCGGGGGTTCCTCTATTTACCTTTTATGCATTCTGAATCCGCATTAATCCATCAGCAAGCATTGAAGCTATATACCGAACTAGGTAATGAGACTCAGCTAGATTATGAATTGCGCCATAAAGCAATTATTGATCGCTTCGGTCGCTACCCACACCGCAATCATATCCTTGGGCGAGTATCCAGTGCTGAGGAGCAGGCTTTTCTGTTACAACCCGGATCTGCTTTTTAGTCTAAAACTCCTTCCTAATAAACCCCACATTGTCAGTATTCTGTCTGCTTATTGAAGGGCAGAATACTGAGTTATCATGTTACAATTCAAACCATTATAATGTCGTTTCAGTAAGTATTGGCTAAATAACGTTGAATGGTCGCCAGTAATTTCCCTGTTCCACAACATGTATCATTATATCCTTCGGTATGTCGACGGTTAATAACCCGGTCATGGGGGCAGCCGCCATGGCAAATAGAAAACCACTCGCAATGTTGCATTTTTTTAGTCGCGGTTTTTTCCTCATTGATGGCTTGTTGATTATGCGATGAATGAGCTAAAAGATCCGCCAGGTCAGTATTTAACAAAGAACCATAGATGCTATCTTTATCACCCACATATTTGTCGCAGGGAGAAATATCGCCATTGGGTTCTAAGGTGATAATTTCTTGCGAGCAATTGCCAGACCAATAACAGGCGGCAGGTTTATTTTTAGCATCTTTCAATACACGAATAAAATCATCAAAAACAGCAATATGTATTTTTCCCTGATAACCGTTTACCCAAATAGTAAACAGCATTGATAGAAAATGGATAAATTCAGCATAACTGATAAATCCTTCGCCAACATACTGCCCTTTAACGAGTCTATTATCAGGAACGATATTAAGAAACTCAATGTGGGTTAATTCTATTGAGATAAAATAGTCCAACATTTCTTTCATGTCAGTTTGATAAACTTCTCGGTCAACAACAATAAGAGCACCATATGGAATGTTATACTCGCGAAGTTTTTTTATTCCTTTGGCTATGCGATCAGATGTCTTTTTGCCTCGATAGTCTATCCGCCGTTTATCATTTACCGCTGGTACACCATCAAGACTAATTCCAACATTCATGCCAATACCTTTAATAAATATTAACCACTCATCTGAGATATTGACGACATTTGATTGCATGGTGTTAGTTATATATTGCTCTGGCCGCTTAAATTGTTGCTGCAACCAAATAAGTTTTTTAAAAAATGCTGGCTTTAGCAGTGTTATTTCACCGCCATGCCAGACAAACTCAAATCTATTTACATTAGGGATGGCAAGGATCTGCCGTACTGTTCGGACTAGGGTATGAAATGATACCGTCTGATTGGGGCCTTCTGCCCATGAGTGGCAGTAGGTACAGCGAAGATTACATAAACGGGTTGCCTTTAATACAACAACTAGTTTTTTTGCTTTAATCGTTTTCACTGAAATACTTTTTTTTATCTCTTCGTTGAATATATCTAGCTCATCACTATCGAGTAATTTTTTTGCTGGTATCTTACCAATAAGATAAGATGATAGTGTTTTGTATTCACATGTCTCGAGTTTTTCCAGTTCTTTGAGATCTATTTTATTTATCTTAATACAATCAATGTATTTTACCGGAATCATATTATCCATAGTATATTCCTATTTATTCATGTTAGTTTTCCATCTCTCATGTTTATTATTCTGTTGCCATATGCAGAGGCTTCATCTGAATGTGTAACCATAATAATTGTTGTACCTTTTTGGTTTATATATTTTAATTGCTGTAATACAGAACGGGCATTTTTACTGTCTAAATTACCAGTAGGCTCATCAGCCAAGAGCAATGCAGGGTTAGATACCATCGCTCTGGCGATGGCGACTCGTTGTTGTTGACCTCCTGATAGTTGCATTGGTTTATGATGCTTCCGGTTATCAATATCGAACAGGTTTAAAACTTGGTTAACTTGTTCGGTACGTTCCTTTTTGCCAATGCCCCGATACTTAAGTGGTAAAGCAACATTATCAAAAATAGATAAGTGTGAAATGAGATTGAATGATTGAAATATATAACCTATTAATAATCGTCTTAATATTATTTTTTGTGAGTAGCTCATACCAATAATGTTTTTTTCCGCCAGTGTGAATGAACCATTATCAAGAGAGTCAAACAGACCGATGATATTAAGTAATGTGGATTTTCCTGAACCCGATGGCCCCATAATAGAAACAAAATCACCTTTTTCAACGCTGAAGCTTAGATGATTAAGAACCTTAGTTTTAATTATTTTAGTGGTATAACATTTTTCAGCATTTTGTATGTTTAGCATGTTATTTGAACCCAATGATATCGTATTCACTATTATTAGTCTCTGGGGGGATGACAATGATTTCCCCTACCTTTATTCCTGATGTTATTTCTGTTTTCATCGGATTTCGACGCTTTATGTCTATTTTAGATTTAATGGCAAGATCGTTTTCTGGCTGATAAATATAGATAAAATTACTTCCATTATCATCGAAAATGATGCTATCAGTAGGTGCCATCAACACAGCGTTACTTTCTTCTTGTAATGGAATTTGTATTTCAATAGATTGCCCTCTTTTAAGTAGGGAGGTAGAGCCATGTAATGGCATCAGTTTTGCCTTGAATTTACCATTTTCAACAATAGTTGATACTGACTCAATAAGTAGTGGTGTTTCTTGACCATTTATTGTTGCCGATATTTGTCTTTGCGGCTTAATTTTATCGAGGTAATACTCACTGAAATAAACATTAAAATAATATGATTGAAGGTTATCGATAATTGCAATTTTTTCGCCGGGTTTTATTTGTTGACCCAGTTCTACATCAAGGATAGATAAAGTCCCATCAATGGGTGCTGTTATAACCAATTGTTCCATGCCGTTTTCTATAATATCCATCATTCTCTCCAGTAATAATATAGAATCATCTATACTTTTGAATTGTAAGGGGAATGACTCTTTATTTTTATTATCATGATCTTTTAAAATTTCACTTTTTATTTGCCAGTTTTTTAACATGCCGACTTGGTTTTCCAGTTCGGATTTTGCAATCATTGATTTCATGTCGAGAACTTGATGCCTTGCCAAATCTTTCGAAATAGTCGTTATCTGATGCTGAGCCTCTTGTAAATTAAGTTTTGTCTCTCGATTATCTTGTTCTAACTGTATTTTCATATTGCGCAGATTGTTTATTTGCTCGGTAATATTTGCTATTCTGGATGTCGCTTCCAGCATAAAATCGTAGTTAGATAAACGAATAATAACATCGCCTTTCGCAACAGTATCGAAAGCCTGTTTGGTGACTTCAGTGACTTTTCCTCCTCGTTCACTTGATACAATTATGCTTTCTTTAGGTACCGCGATAGCTCGGGTCGTCAGCACTTCCTGATACACTTCTGATTCCATAGTATGGAAAACTGCATTCTCTCGTGATATGAGTAAAGAATGCTGAGCGGTAGATAAATAATAAATATAATAAAAACAAGCAATAACAATCAATAATACGAAAAAAATAATTATCTTCGCAGTTGTATTTTTATTTTTTCTCTGCTCAATATTTATATCCATGGTGTTATTTCTTCTTCTGGCTATTTAGGATATGACTATTGAAAATAAGTGTAATAGTCATAACGATAATTACGCATAAAATAAAACTAATAAATGAACCTGCCGCATAGACATAAGATAACCCTTTAATCACACTGTATTGTGACAGCCAATTATGCAATAACAGAAAACTGACAGGTAATGATATTATTACTGCTATGACGATAGGTATAATGCTCTGCTGTATAAAGAAAATAATATGTGTATAAATTGATCCGCCAATAGACTCCATTATTGCTAGTGTTTTTTCGAGCCGTTTGGTCTCTGAGGTGCTGATTATTATCGTGCTTATTAAGACCAATATGACGGTAAATAATGTTACCGTGTTAATCGTATTATACATAAGTATATTATTGCTGAAATATTCTTTATGTAATTTGTTGATCGATTTTATGTGTTCAGTATTAACGTGATGGTGTTTTAATATTTTCTCTACTTTCCCGAAATCTTGAATGTTTTCAAGTTTGACTGCGCCATAGCGTTGAGGGCTGTTTTGAATGAGAATAAGCAAGGGAGGTGGTGTGTCCTCTCTATCTGCCAGATAAAAATCATCGATCACATTCAGTACCCTAACTGATTGCTGCGAGTTATTCTCATTAATATAAAAAACAGTATTCAGTATATGGTCATAGGACTGTTGTCCCATTAATGTCATAAACGATTTTGTGGCAACAGCATGGTAAACATTACTGTTATCGCTGGGTAATAATAGGTTTTTTTCTCCCGCCAGAATATTCACCCCCCAAGTGTTAATAAAGTTTTTGTTTACTTTAAGGATATTAACTGTGAGTAGTTTGTCTTTTTCTTGCTGATTGTTATGGAATACGGAAATATTATGTCGTGACATATCAAATGGCCGCCAACTACTCAAAGAGATGTTATTAATGCCAACTGCATTTCTCAATTCATCTTGTAAATTGTTTATTGCAGTTTTTGATTTTAACTTATCACTTAGTATAAATGTTATTATATTTTCTTTTTCATAACCAAAATTGTAATTTTTCATAAAATGCATCTGTGTCATTATACCCGCCCACAGGTATATGATGATACCTGCAATAATGATCTGCATGCAGAACATAATGCGAGTCATATAGAGTGACTGAGATGATTGTGCAGCAATAGCAATGTTGTGGCTATAGGTATTATTAGGCAAAGTAAGCGTCAGCAAAAAGAGGTAGTGGGCGAGTAAAATAGCTGCGTAAGTTAGCACCGTAGTAATAGACAACGCGGTTGAGAAGTCATAACTGCCATGAGTAAAGATAAGCTCTCTGGCGCTATCGGAAAATTGCACGAGTGACATCAAAATAAAAAGAGCAACTAACAGCACAAATCCAGTTTGGAATGTAGCAATAAAAAATTCTTCTGTGATTAGCTGGAAATTGGACGCGCCAACGGCTTTTTTTATATAGAAACTGTTTCTCTTCTTTGTGTTTATCACATTGTTAATATTAAAAAAATTCATTGTTGTAGCAAAAAAAATAAATATACCCGATGCGTATAAAATATTTAAGTATGAGCTTGAAACTACAGTGCTAATTTCATCAGGCAATGCATTGTCGTAATGGATATCAGCAATATTACGTGCTGAAAGCTGAATGAATTCTTCTGGACTAAAAGGGGCTCCTGCAAGTTGTGGTGCGTGTTGAATAACGTGAGAATTTAGTTGCTCTGGGGTGGGGCTCATCCCAGATTTCATCGTGATAAAAGCGTAGGCATGGGTATCATACCAATCATGTCTTTTATCGTGGTAACCATCTAATATTTCAGGAGCGAATGCGATAACTGCAGCCGTTTTAAAACGGCTGGATGGATTAAATTCAACAACATCTTTAATGAGAAATTGGCCTTTATCACCTAATGTTATGACATGCCCTTGAGGGTTATCCAGATGAAGATATTGTTGGTTAAACTCTGGGGTAATGATAATTTCATTCTGCGTCAGATAGAGATTTTTTTGTTGATAGGGATTTAATGTATTAAAAAAATCGGTGCTAATTGCATAGATATCAATATTTGAATACGTCTTATCATTGACATGTAGGTTGGTGAAAATACGCACGATATAATCAATACTCTTGATATCTTTATCATTTTTTAATACGGAAATAAGTGGGAAGGGGATTTGTGCTGATTTCACTTCATCGCCGTTAGGCAGATTAAATGATGTTTCTATCCGATATATATCTTTATAGTTATTATTATGTTTCTCAATACGAGAGTCTGTTAAATAAAGAACTAATACAAAAAATAGTGAGATCAATCCTATGGCTGTTATTAGTATTGCTAACAGGCTTGATACTGGACTTAGCTTCAGATCATTGAAAAATTCACTTGTTAGCATGGGGAATATCTCACTGATTTTAATAAAATAGAGTGATAGTATTATTTTATTTCTGCAATCTATCAAATGATACTAATTATTATAATTAAGATGCCAGTAATGGCATCTTAATCTGTCTAATTAAAACTATCATTATTTAGTCTATTGTTGTGTAAAGCTTTTTGACCAATTCCATGCGGTTATTTGGTTGTTAGAGTTGCTGCGTCTTAAATTTTCTATTTCATGATCATTTATAGAAAATAAATTATTTTTAAATGATTGTTCTAACGACTCTAACTTAGTTTTTAATGCCATTAAATGAGCGTTATTCATTCTTTCATTTGATTGATTCGAAGTAAACATATAAATCTCCTTTTAAGTTTATTCCTTTTTTGTGTTGCTCAGCCTCGGTGAGTATTGAGCCATTTATTTGTAACTCTTTTCTCCGATTTTATCAATGTTTTTTTCATCATGCTTTTTATAATAATTCATTAATTATGTTATTAAACTAAAGGATTATTAGTTATTAGCGTAACGAGAGTAAGCTCTATATTTACTATAAAATAAAAAGCCCCCGAAGGGGCTTTAAGGTTTCTATTATTGTTGACCGGCTGAGTTATATCCGTTAGCGATGTAAGTATTCCGCATGGAAACGCAGATGATCTTCAATAAATGTCGCTATGGTGAAATAGCTGTGATCATAGCCCGGCTGAATACGCAAGGTCAGAGGCCAATCACGCTGACGTGCCAATTCAGCTAATTTTGCCGGCTGTAATTGATCGGCAAGGAATTGATCTCCATCTCCCTGATCGACCAATATTGGCAACTGGGTTTGTGCATGCGTGAGTAAATGGCAGCTATCATATTGCAACCATTGACTTTCATCAGCACCCAGATAAGCACTAAAAGCCTTGCGTCCCCACGGAACCTGACACGGATTGACTATCGGTGCAAAAGCAGACGCGGATTGATATTGCCGAGGATTACGCAATGCCAACATCAACGCACCGTGGCCGCCCATTGAGTGACCACAGATAGATTGACGATCACTCACACTGAAATGCTGGCGGATCAACGCAGGTAACTCTTTGCTGACATAGTCGTACATATGAAAATGCTTGGACCAGGGCGCTTGTGTCGCATTCAGGTAGAACCCAGCCCCTTGGCCTAAATCATAGCCGTCATCATTCGGCACGTCATCGCCACGCGGGCTGGTATCTGGCATCACCAGTACCAACCCGAGCTCAGCCGCGATCCGCTGTGCGCCTGCTTTCAACGTGAAGTTTTCATCATTACAGGTGAGCCCTGATAGCCAGTAAAGTACCGGCGGCGGGTTATCATCCCGCGGTGGTGGCAGATAGATGCTGAAGGTCATATTGCAATTCAGGCTGCTGGCGGCGTGGCGATAGCGTTGCTGCCATCCACCAAACATCCGGTGCTCTTCGAGAAGTTCAAGTGACGTGTTCATGCGTTGTCTGCCTCCCTGCGCTATTTATTTTGTAAAGTAGGTTTTTTTGCTGACTGATCAAAATGAATCACGGTACGGATAGATTTGCCTTCATGCATTAAATCAAAGGCTTCATTGATTTGATCCAAACCCATGGTATGAGTGATGAAATCATTTAGGGCAAATTTTCCATCCAGATATTGCTGCACAATACCCGGTAATTCTGAGCGACCTTTGACTCCGCCAAAAGCAGAACCACGCCAGACTCGGCCTGTCACTAGTTGGAATGGGCGAGTTGAAATTTCTTCACCTGCACCAGCGACACCAATAATAACTGATTCGCCCCAACCTTTATGGCAGCACTCTAAAGCTGAACGCATGACATTGACGTTACCAATACATTCAAATGAGAAATCAACGCCGCCATCAGTCAGCTCGACAATCACATCCTGAATAGGTTTATCATAATCTTTCGGGTTAATCAGGTCAGTCGCACCCAGTTTGCGGGCCAGCTCGAATTTGCTGGTATTGAGATCGATCCCGATAATCCGGCTGGCACCGGCCATTTGTGCGCCAATAACCGCAGATAAACCAATGCCACCCAAGCCGAAGATAGCCACTGTGTCGCCCGGTTTCACTTTGGCAGTATTGATAACTGCCCCCATGCCAGTGGTCACACCACAACCTAACAAACAAACTTCTTCTAATGGTGCTTCTTTATTGATTTTTGCCAGTGATATTTCTGGTACGACGGTCAATTCAGAAAAAGTTGAAGTGCCCATGTAATGGAAAATAGGCTGGCCATTCTTCGAGAAGCGAGTGGTGCCATCGGGCATCAAGCCTTTACCTTGAGTACTGCGAATTGCCTGACACAGGTTAGTTTTGCCGGAGCGACAGAATTTACATTCACCGCATTCAGGTGTGTACAGTGGAATCACGTGATCACCCACCGCGACACTGGTCACGCCTTCGCCAATCGCTTCAACAATCCCGCCACCTTCGTGGCCAAGAATTGCCGGGAATACACCTTCAGGATCTTTGCCCGATAAGGTGTAGGCGTCGGTGTGGCAAACCCCACTGGCGACGATCCGTACCAGTACTTCACCTTTTTGTGGTGGCATCAAATCAACTTCTTCAACGGATAATGGCTGGTTTGGCCCCCATGCGACTGCTGCGCGGGTTTTAATCATCTCCATGGTGTTGCTCCTATAGCTTCTGCGTAATGAGTGTTATATAAATATATTCTTTATGTATCATATATGTTGCTGCTGGTCGTTCTCGGTACCAGTAAATGATACTTGTATGAATTATGGTCGGAAACCGTGGATCTGCCCGCTCAGTTACTGAGTTTCAATTTGTTCAATGATCAACTCTTTGAGGGCGCGTACGTTGGGGCTAAAGGCATCTTTGCGCCAAATGAGCCAGGTTGCCGTCTCGGCAATATCGGGTGGCAGGTGATGCACTTTTACCCGCTCGTGACCAGGGAGTAGAGCCAATACCGAATGCGGGATCAGCGCCAACCCCGCGCCACTTGCCACACAAGCTAGCATGGCGTGGTAAGACTGGATTTCCATGATATGCCCAGGTAAACAGCCTGCCTGCCGGAACCAGCTTTCCAGTCGTAATCGGTATGAACAACTGGGGCGGAAGGCAAACAGAGTTTCATCCACGGCATCACGAGCTTGATTAATCGGTAGGTGATCCAGACAGGAAATGATAACTAACCGCTCCTCAAAAGAGCGGCAGCCGTGCAGTTCATCATGCTGCACCGGGCCATCGACCAATGCCGTCGCCAGTGTTCCGGCTCGAACTTGTTCAATGATTTCGCCCGACGTTCCTGTAGTCAGTGACAAAGAGACTTTGGGATAGCGCTGGTGATAAGCCGCGAGCAGGTTAGGCAGGCGAGTGGCAGCAGTGCTTTCCATTGAACCGAGTGGGAAATTACCAGCAGGTTCACCCGCATGAGTAATGCTCATGGCCTCTTCGCTCAGCGCCAAAATACGGTTGGCATAGCAAAGAAAATTATGACCCATGGGTGACAGGCGTAGGCGCTGCTTTTCACGAATAAACAGGTCTGCCCCCAATTCGATTTCAAGTTGGCGCAGGCGTGTCGTTAAATTTGAGGGGACGCGGTGCATCTGCTCCGCTGCTCGGGCAACGGAGCCGGTTTCCGCTACGCAACAAAACATGCGCAGCTGGGTCAGATCCATAGGTGTTCTCTTTTCGTGATGAACTTAGTGTGTATTATTCATTTTTTGTGATTCTAATGCTCAGGCATGATATTCGCAACTTTCTTTTAACCGACTGTCCGCGTAATGAGCTGGCAGCAATAGATGGATTGGGCAGATGGCATTAAGAATTGCATTAAGTGGTTTTCTGGCATTAGTGGTGGCGATGGGGATTGGTCGCTTTGCTTTCACCCCCCAAGTGCCACTGATGATTGCAGAGCATCAATTCAGCCTGACCGGGGCAGGGCTGGTTGCGGCGTTTAATTATCTGGGATATCTGTTTGGTGCTTTTGATGCCATGCGGGCCAGTCGCCATGTCGAACGCCGTTTGTGGTTAGGGGTTTGGGGGGCGGTGGCGTTAACTTTGCTATCTGCTGTTATCGACGGGCCGTGGTGGCATGGTGTGGTGCGTTTTGCTATTGGTTGGGCTAGCGGCTGGTCGATGGTACTGGTTGCGGCCTGGACCAATGAACGATTAGCTCATTTTGGCCGCCCTGCACTGAGCGCGGCGGTTTTTGCCGGGCCGGGGGCTGGCATATTCATCAGCGGTATGTTGGCTGTACTTATCCATAGTTATGGCTTATCGGCAAGTGAGGCCTGGCTGGTGTATGGGGTATTGGCGTTGGTTATTATTGCTGCCATTAGTATCAATTTACCGCGCAGTGGCGAGTTGCACCGCCCCCATGTTGCAGCGCTACCATTGACTTTAACGCCAGCACTCAAACGGTTGGTGTGGAGCTATAGCCTCGCGGGATTTGGCTATATTTTACCCGCCACATTTTTATCGCAGATGGCAACCGCTCGCTTCCCTGAAAGCTTGTTTGCCCAGTTTGTCTGGCCTGTTTTTGGCGGCGCTGCGGTGATAGGGATTACCCTTGGTATTCTAACGCGCCATTGTCTGACATCACAAACTCGACTGGCATTAACCCTATGGGTGCAGGCCTTGGGAGTATTGTGTGCCGAGGTGGTGCCGGGAGTCAGCGGGCTGGTATTAGGTGCTTTACTCACCGGCGGCGGGTTCCTGAGTGTCGTCCAGCTTTCTTTGCAACATGGCCGTGAGTTGGCACCAGAACACACCCGTTACATGGCCGGTCTATTGACTACGGGTTATGCCATTGGGCAGTTGGTTGGCCCGATATTATCCGCAATTTCGACTGCATTAACTCACCGGTTGGAGCCGGCGTTATATGTTGCAATAGTGGCGCTGATCATTGCCGGCGCTTTGGTGATTAAAACGCCAGCCCGGGCGCGGGAAGCTGCCGTCGAGCCAGATGCAACTGTTTCATCATGATAAAAAGAACCACGGGAAATGAATAACACTGTTGAATATACAAACAATCATCGAAGATTAAGAACAATCACTGGATAATCATTTTGCTCTCAACTAAAGTGGGGAGCAAAATCTGAACGTGATCTGCATCATGTTTATTCCGCTCAGATACGCACGCCTGTTGGAGAAAAAAATGTCATCGCTGAGTAAAGAAGCTGAGCTGGTTCATGAAGCACTGCTGGCCCGTGGCCTTGAAACCCCATTGCGCAAACAAGAATTAGATGCCGAAACGCGCAAGACCCGGATTCAGGAACATATGACGCAAGTCATGCAATTGTTGAATCTTGATTTATCTGACGATAGCCTGGCTGATACACCAAGACGCATTGCCAAGATGTATGTTGATGAGATTTTCTCTGGATTGGATTATGAGAATTTCCCCAAGATTACCCTGATCGAAAATAAAATGAAGGTCGATGAAATGGTAACGGTGCGAGATATCACCCTGACCAGTACCTGCGAACATCATTTTGTGACGATTGATGGCAAAGCGACGGTGGCCTATATTCCGAAAGACAGTGTGATTGGTTTATCCAAAATTAACCGTATCGTGCAGTTTTTCGCCCAACGCCCACAAGTACAAGAGCGACTCACACAGCAAATTCTGTTGGCGTTGCAGACCTTGTTAGGGACAAATAATGTCGCGGTCTCCATCGATGCAGTACATTATTGTGTGAAAGCACGCGGGATCCGCGATGCGACCAGTGCGACCACCACGACATCATTGGGCGGGTTGTTCAAATCCAGCCAGAATACTCGCCAGGAATTTCTGCGTGCTGTTCGTCACAACGGCTAATTAGCCTTTTGCCAGAGCGGGCACCAATGGGTGCCCCTATACAGGATGTCGGGTATGCGTCAACGCATCGCAACGTTAGACAGCGCGCGAGGTCTGGCCATTCTTGGCATTCTTCTGCTCAATATTAGTGCTTTCGGCCTTCCTAAGGCTGCTTATCTTAATCCCGCTTATCTTGGTCTTCCCTCTGTGTCTGATAGCTGGACATGGGCCATGCTTGATATTGTCGCGCAAGCCAAGTTTCTGTCTATTTTTGCTATCTTATTTGGTGCGGGTCTGGAACTGTTGCTTAAACGCGGTAAAGGCTGGATACGGGCACGGCTTTCCCTCTTATTATTACTGGGATTGATTCATGGCATTTTCTTCTGGGATGGCGATATTCTTTTTGCCTATGGTTTGATTGGCCTGGTGTGCTGGCGAATGATTGGTGATGCTAAAGATGCCGCCAGCTTATTACGCACCGGTGGCGTGCTTTATTTACTCGGCGTGGCGGTATTATTACTGCTAGGGTTTGTCACCAGCGGGGAACCGGGCCGTTTCTGGCAACCGGGGCCGGCAGATTTGCAATATGAGCAATTCTGGAAATTACAGGGCGGGATTGAAGCCTGGAAAAACCGGCTCGATCTGTTGTCATCCAATTTGATTGCTATCGGCGCGCAATATGGTTGGGAATTGGCGGGTTCTATGCTATTTGGTGCCGGGCTGATGCGTTGTGGTTGGTTACGTGGCGAATTCAGTCTGCGTCATTACCGTTTGCTGGCCGCCTGTTTGATACCGCTTTCATTAGTTATTCAAATACCGGGAGTGGCACTGCAATGGATGGTCGGATGGGATTTCCGTTGGACCGGTTTTTTGCTACAAGTGCCGCGTGAGCTTGGCGCGCCCTTGCAGGCGGTAGGCTATCTCGCCTTACTGTATGGTTTCTGGCCAACATTATCGAGCTGGCGAGTCAGCCATTGGCTGGCACAGGTTGGCCGCATGGCATTGAGCAATTATTTATTACAGACATTGCTATGTACTCTGATCTTCTATCACTTTGGCCTATATCAGCAACTAGATCGTCTGCAATTGTTAGCTGTCGTTCCATTCGTCTGGCTGTGTAATATTCTTTTCTCCTTGTTATGGCTGCATTATTTTGCCCAAGGGCCGGTTGAATGGCTGTGGCGCAAGTTGACTGCTTATGCTTGTGGACAATCGTTACAACCTCGCAACACCCGATCCTGAATATATCTAAAACAGAATAATGATTGAGCAGTTGCAAATTTGTATGTAAACGTTTTCTTTCTTGTGACGTATTTCACGTGGCAATCTCAACAAACTGGGTAGGATAGGCCACCTGCCATGACAGGTTGTGCTCAACGTATGCATGGCGACTTATTGACAAAATAAGACACAGGATAAGGTCATGGCCGCTTTGCATTCAGCTGGAAACAGTATAACTATTCGCGATGTGGCCTCACGGGCGGGCGTTTCGCTGGCCACAGTATCAAGAGTGCTTAATAACAGTGCCTCTATCCGACCAGAAACTCGAGCTGCGGTGCTGAAGGCGGTGTCAGAGCTGGGCTACCGCCCAAATGCCAATGCGCAGGCGCTGGCAACTCAAAGTAGTGATACGGTCGGTGTGGTGGTGATGGATGTGTCAGATCCCTTTTTTGGTGCATTGGTGAAAGCGGTCGACACTGTTGCTCAACGACATCAAAAATATTTGTTAATTGGCAATAGCTATCATCAGGCAGATAAAGAGCGGCACGCTATTGAAGTGTTGCTGCGTCAGCGATGTAATGCTTTGGTCGTTCATGCTAAAGCCTTGAGTGACGGTGAGTTAATCGCCTTTTTAGAGCAAGTTCCGGGTATGGTTCTGATTAATCGGATTATTCCCGGATTTGAGCATCGTTGTGTTGGATTAGACAATGTTAGCGGTGCGCAAATGGCATGCCGCCTGTTGCTCAAACAAGGCCATCAGCGCATTGGTTTCCTCGGTTCCAATCATCCTATAGATGATGTAATGCAGCGCCAGACTGGCTACCTCAATGCACTTGAGGGGGCGGGTATCACTGTACCTGATACCTGGCGCGCCTATGGCACCCCGGACTTGGCTGGGGGAGAGCGCGCCATGATTGACCTGCTGGGGCGCAATTTGCAACTTAGTGCAGTATTTGCTTATAACGACTCAATGGCTGCTGGAGCACTGGCGGTGCTAAAAGAAAACGGTATCAATGTTCCTGAGCAGTTTTCACTGGTGGGCTTTGATGATATCCCGATCGCGCGTTACACCAGCCCTAAATTAACCACAATCCGTTATCCTATTGTTTCTATGGCAACTTTAGCCACTGAACTGGCACTTGAAGGCGCGACTCGTGCGCCAGACCCCCATGCGACCTATTGTTTTAATCCGACACTGGTGCCTCGGCACTCGGTCGCAATTTGTGGTGTCGCTCACTAGTTCGGTATTTATTCTTGTGTAACCGTTTTCAATCTGTGAGAAAATTCACAGATTCTTAACAACGGCCCGTCTATGCTCTAGTTGTTTTCTACCTGAATGTATCAATATGTCATCGGTTACCGGATAAAAAAACACACGGTAGCGGGTTTTAGAATAGCGATTTACAAACACAAGTTCCGCAAACAACGAGTTTGTAAATGACATGGTTTTTGACGACTCAGGCAGCTTTTCGGAGTGGAGTGCGCTCAAGGACGAAAGATATTTGTGTCAGCTGCTTTGAACGATGGGTCTTTCTCACGTTAAGGCGATGGTGTTATCACCCTGTACTACCCTACATAAACCCGGAGATACAAATGAATAAGAAGGTTTTCACATTAGCGACTCTGGTTGCCAGCATGATGTTCGGCGCGGCGGCTCAAGCTGATACCCGTATTGGTGTCACTATTTATAAATATGATGACAACTTTATGTCCGTGGTCCGTAAAGCTATCGAGAAAGATGCTAAAGCATCTCCTGACGTTACCTTACTGATGAATGACTCGCAGAATGACCAATCCAAGCAAAACGATCAAATTGACGTGTTGCTGGCTAAAGGCGTAAAAGCGTTGGCAATCAACCTGGTTGACCCAGCAGCAGCGCCAGTGGTTATTGATAAAGCTCGCGCAAACGATGTTCCAATCGTGTTCTATAACAAAGAACCTTCACGCAAAGCGCTTGATAGTTACGACAAAGCTTACTATGTCGGTACTGACTCCAAAGAATCTGGTGTTATCCAGGGTGAGTTGATCGCCAAACATTGGAAAGCTAATCCAAATTGGGATTTGAACAAAGATGGCAAAATTCAGTTTGTACTGTTGAAAGGCGAGCCGGGCCATCCAGATGCTGAAGCCCGTACCACTTATGTCATTAAAACCCTTAATGAGAAAGGCATTCCAACGCAGCAGTTGCAGCTAGATACTGCAATGTGGGATACCGCACAGGCTAAAGATAAGATGGATGCCTGGTTATCTGGCCCTAACGCCAACAAAATTGAAGTGGTTATCGCTAATAACGATGCGATGGCTATGGGTGCAGTAGAAGCATTGAAAGCGCATAACAAAACCAGCATTCCAGTCTTTGGTGTTGATGCCTTACCTGAAGCGTTAGCTTTGGTTAAATCAGGTCAAATGGCCGGTACTGTTCTGAATGATGCGAATAATCAGGCTAAAGCGACCTTCGATCTGGCTAAAAATCTGGCCGATGGCAAACCTGCCGCTGAAGGCACTAAATGGAAAATTGACAACAAAATTGTACGTATTCCGTATGTAGGTGTTGATAAAGATAACCTGGCTGAATTTACTAAATAACAGTCGATATTTGTTAGAGACCCAATAACAACGGGTAGGAAAGAAATATTAACCTTCTGGCCCCGGTACTTTAGCGGGCGTCGAGTGTCGGGGCTGAAGGTTTTCTGTTGCATTGATCCTTATTTTAGAGTGCGCGCTGACTGGCGGGAGTTTAACACCCAACAATTCAGTGGCGATTCTTAGCCAGGTATAACTATGGCCGATATTAATACAGCACAACCTCGCGAGTGGTTGCTGGAAATGAGTAATATTAATAAATCATTTCCGGGCGTAAAGGCGTTAGATAACGTAAATCTTAAAGTGCGGCCAAATTCTATCCATGCGTTAATGGGAGAGAATGGTGCAGGTAAGTCAACGCTATTAAAATGTCTGTTTGGTATCTATAAAAAAGACTCCGGGAGTATTATCTTCCAGGGGCAAGAAATAGAATTTAAAAGTTCTAAAGAAGCATTAGAACATGGTGTGTCGATGGTACATCAGGAGTTAAACCTGGTATTACAACGCACCGTAATGGATAACATGTGGCTGGGGCGTTACCCAACCAAAGGTTTCTTTGTCGATCAAGATAAAATGTACAAAGACACCAAAGCTATCTTCGATGAATTGGATATTGATATTGATCCACGCGATAAAGTTGCCACTTTATCGGTATCCCAAATGCAAATGATCGAGATTGCTAAAGCTTTTTCTTACAATGCAAAAATCGTTATTATGGATGAGCCAACTTCTTCATTAACAGAGAAAGAAGTTAATCATCTATTTACTATTATCCGCAAATTGAAAGAACGCGGCTGTGGAATTGTTTATATCTCCCACAAGATGGAAGAGATATTCCAGCTGTGTGATGAAATCACTATTTTGCGTGATGGTCAGTGGATTGCCACCCAGCCGCTGGAAGGGCTGACCATGGATCAAATAATCTCGATGATGGTTGGGCGCTCACTGAGTCAGCGTTTTCCTGATCGCCTCAACAAGCCGGGTGAAGTGATTCTGGAAGTAAAAAATTTGACCTCACTACGTCAGCCTTCAATCCGTGATATCTCCTTTGATCTACATAAAGGCGAGATTCTGGGAATTGCTGGATTGGTCGGAGCTAAGCGCACCGATATTGTTGAAACATTATTTGGTATCCGCGAAAAAGTAGCTGGTACGATTAAATTGCATGGTAAGAGTATTAATAACCACAGCGCCAATGAAGCCATTAATCACGGTTTTGCATTAGTAACGGAAGAGCGCCGCTCAACCGGGATTTATGCTTATCTCGATGTCGGTTTTAATTCCCTGATTTCTAATATTCGTAACTATAAAAACAAATTTGGGTTGCTGGATAATACCCGCATGAAGAGCGATACCCAATGGGTTATCGATGCTATGCGAGTCAAAACGCCGGGTCATCGCACCAGTATTGGTTCTTTATCTGGTGGGAATCAGCAGAAAGTCATTATTGGCCGCTGGCTATTAACTCAACCAGAAATATTAATGTTGGATGAACCGACTCGAGGAATTGATGTCGGTGCTAAGTTTGAAATCTATCAGTTAATGACTGAACTAGCGAAGAAAGACAAAGGAATTATTATTATTTCCTCTGAAATGCCTGAGCTATTAGGGATCACTGACAGAATTTTGGTAATGAGTAATGGTCAAGTTGCGGGAATTGTTGAAACCAAACAAACCACGCAAAATGAAATATTACGTCTTGCATCCTTGCATCTCTAATCCAGTCGAAGGTTCTTATTATGAATGCGTTAAATAAGAAAAGCATGCTCACTTACCTTAAAGAGAGCGGGATTTACGTCGTATTATTCGTATTACTGGCAATAATTATTGTCAAGGACCCGACATTTTTAAGCCTGATGAACTTAAGTAATATTCTGACCCAATCTTCTGTGCGTATTATTATCGCGCTCGGTGTTGCGGGGCTGATTGTGACTCAAGGTACCGACCTGTCAGCGGGTCGTCAGGTGGGGTTAGCGGCGGTGGTTGCGGCAACGATGCTGCAAGCCATGGATAACGTTAATAAAGTTTTCCCAGATTTGCAGACTGTACCTATCCCAATCGTTATTTTAACCGTGTGTTTGATTGGCGCGATTATCGGTTTGGTCAACGGTATTATCATTGCTTATCTGAATGTGACACCATTTATTACCACATTGGGCACCATGATTATTGTTTACGGGATTAACTCCCTGTATTACGACTTCGTGGGTGCTTCACCGATTGCTGGTTTTGACCCTGCATTCTCAACCTTTGCACAAGGGTTCTTGCGATTTGGTGATTTCAAACTCTCTTACATTACTTTCTATGCATTGATTGCTATCGGTTTTGTTTGGGTTCTGTGGAACAAAACGCGCTTTGGTAAAAATATTTTCGCCATCGGCGGTAACCCAGAGGCCGCAAAAGTTTCTGGTGTTAATGTGCCGCTAAACTTAATCATGATTTATGCGCTGTCTGGTGTGTTCTACGCATTTGGCGGGATGTTAGAAGCCGGTCGTATCGGTAGTGCAACCAATAACCTGGGCTTTATGTATGAGTTAGATGCGATCGCCGCTTGCGTAGTGGGCGGGGTATCCTTCAGTGGTGGTGTTGGTACTGTTATCGGTGTTGTGACCGGGGTTATTATCTTTACCGTGATTAACTACGGGTTGACTTATATCGGTGTGAACCCGTACTGGCAGTACATTATTAAAGGTGCGATCATTATCTTTGCGGTAGCTCTGGATTCACTGAAATATGCCAAGAAAAAATAATCAGCTATTAGCAAGACAAGAAAGCCAGCCAGAGTCAAACTCGGCTGGCTTTTTTACCTGTCATATTCTTCGTCAAAATTGTCGAAGGACATCATCATATCCAGCGCAGTTCAATGGGCCGGATTACGCAGATAAATAATCCAATAGGTCAGCCCTACTAATAATCCTCCACCAATAATATTACCGATCGTCACCGGAATAAGATTATCAATAATAAAATTGGACATGGTGAGGGAAGGGAATTGCTCTGGTCCTGAATTAATCGAATGCCAGAATTCAGGTGATGCAAAATCACGGATCACAATAGCTAATGGGATCAAAAACATATTGGCAATGCTGTGCTCAAATCCACTGGCAACAAACATACCAATGGGGAGCAGCATCACCACAATTTTGTCTGTCAAAGTATGGCCAGAATAACTCATCCATACAGCCAGACAGACCATCAAGTTAGCCAATATTCCCAAACACACCGCTTCTATAAAGGTATGGTGTAATTTATGGTCCGCTGTTTGCAGCACATTTAGTCCCCATAAACCATTCGCCGCAGTATGCTGACCGGCATACCAAATCAGGGCAACAAAAAACAATGCACCAATCAGATTACCGAAATAGACATTGATCCAATTAGTAATTAATTGTCGCCAACTGATCTTGCCACTGGCTTTAGCTACCACAATCAACACCGTGGAGGTGAACAAATCAGCACCACAGATAATCACCAGAATCAGGCCAAGGGAGAAACATAAACCGCCGACTAATTTTGCCAACCCGTATGCTACACCTGCGGTACCGGTGGTTGCTGTTATGTAGAAGACAAAAGCAATGGAGATAAACACACCAGCGGTCATCGCTAAATAAAAAGTTGTTGCTGGATTTTTAGTGGCTTTATATATACCAACTTGCTCTGCAAGCTTTGCCATATCAACCGGAAGTCGCAGATCAAAGGGATTTTCAATACTCATTGATAACTCCTTGTTGCATATTTTCTTGTTAAGATAAGGGTAAGGAATAATTAAATATTTATTTTAATGACAGGGGTTTTATGCATTTTTCATACCATGAGATTGACGGCATCTTTACAATGTGCCGGTGAGGTGATGAGCGAAATTAGGTATTTTATGCGTGGTTTTCAGTGAGTATATAACCATTTCGCTATGTATTTATTTATACATCGATGTGCTTATAGTGAATACCAAATAAAAAGGTACAGGGTATATAACTATCTGTTTTATTACTCTTTTTATGTAAATGAGACGTAATTTCAATAATAAGTCTTTACAGGTAAATGTGCTAAAATAGTTTGTTAATCCAGATCAAGCTTACCGCGGGTTAATATATATTTGTTCATTTCAATACCTTAAAGTAGCTATCATCCACTTTTTGAGCTTAATTACTTTGGGTATATATGGATAGCGCAAAAAAACTACTCCGCCCCACATTGGCTCAAGTCTGGCAAGACACATTGTTCACGGTATCGAAAAAGTTATTATTGCTGCGGGATATAACCGATTTAGTTAACGAACTCAGGAAACTCTCTTTTTCTGTCGTTCGTTTCCAGCGGGTCAATTTATTACTGCTTAACCCCCTGTATAACCAAATGACGCTCTATACCCATGACGATGTGTCTGACACTGTTGTGGCGTCGCAGAATATTTTATTTGCCGAAGGCCCCGGTGGACTGGCCTGGCAGCAACAGACGCCTTTGCAAACTGATAGTCACCGTATGCAAAGGGAGTTTTCTGCTGTTGGTGATTTAGCACCGTATCAGAAATTACATGCTGGCTGCCATTTCCCTTTGGGCCATGATAACCATTGGTCAGGCTGTGTTGAGTTTATTAAAACCGATAATAGCCAGTTTGATGAGCAAGCTATTACCTTTCTGGGGTTATTGGCAGAAGTAGTGGCCATCGCTGTCGACAATATTACGGAGATAAACCGGGCATTCTCCGAGCGCGAACGGTTGCGCTTTGAACGGGATCATTTCCGTATATTAGTGGATGTCACCAATACGGTTATTTCTAAACTGGAGTTGGATGTATTAGCTGCGGAGGTCTCAAAAGAGATACACCGCTTTTTCAATATTGATTACATCAGTTTGGCAATATGCGGTACGCACAATGACAAAAATAAACTGAATGTTTTTTCTACTCGCTATCAGTCTGGTAAAGCGGTACAGCATCAACAAGCCTGGGTAGATATGACGGGCACATTAGCCGGGCAGGTTTTACGCAGCCGGGAATTATTACTCGTCAATCTGGCTGATATTGCTCTTTTGGCTCCGGATGATAAACAACTGGCAAATATGCTGGATGCTGGCTTACAAGCAGTTTGCCTATTGCCACTATTTTTCGGTCATAAGATGCTGGGCGTATTGAAATTAGCACAATGTCAGAGTGATATTTTCACTGACAGTAACCTTAAACTGTTACGACAAATAGCCGCGCGAATTGCTATTGCAGTCGATAATGCCTTGGCTTACAACGAAATTACCCGCTTGAAAGATTCATTGGTTAATGAAAATCTCTATTTGACTGACCAGATTATTCATAATGAAGAGTTTGGTGAGATAGTGGGTCACAGCGCAGCTATTAAAGCAGTGCTGGAACAGGTTGAAATGGTGGCATCCAGTGACTGTACAGTATTGATTCTGGGGGAAACTGGCACCGGTAAAGAGTTAATTGCCCGTGCCATCCATAATTTAAGTACCCGTAAGAATAAACGTATGGTGAAAATGAACTGTGCGGCCATTCCCTCCGGTTTAATGGAGAGTGATCTGTTTGGTCATGAAAAGGGGGCTTATACCGGTGCCGCCTCACAGCGTATTGGTCGTTTTGAAATGGCGGATGGCGGTACGTTATTTCTCGATGAAGTTGGGGATATCCCTCTTGAATTGCAACCTAAGCTCCTGCGGGTTCTACAAGAGCGAGAAATAGAGCGGCTGGGGGGCAGTAAAATTATCCCAGTTGATGTTAGGTTGATTGCCGCGACTAACCGAGATTTAAAACTGATGATGGTAAATCGGGAATATCGCAGTGATCTCTATTATCGGCTTAATGTTTTTCCAATTGTGATCCCACCGTTGCGTGAACGTCCTGAAGATATCCCTTTGTTAGTGAAATTTTTCACTCAGAAAATAGCCAAACGCATGAACCGCACTATTGATACCATTCCGGGTGAGACATTGCGTTTACTCAGCCGCCTACCTTGGCCGGGTAATATTCGCGAACTGGAAAATGTTATTGAGCGGGCGGTGATCCTCAGCCGTGGCACCACGCTAAATTTACAGTTACAAGAACTGGAATATCATTTATCGCCATTAGAAGTGGCGAAACCTGTATTGGAGCGAGCGGTTCACAAACCATTATTACCTGAGAGTGAAGAGCCAGAGTTTTCAGAATCTGAACGTGCGCGAATTATTCGGGTATTACGAGAAACCAATGGTGTAGTCGCCGGGCCGAAAGGAGCCGCAATTAAGTTAGGGTTGAAACGCACCACACTGTTATCCCGCATGCAGCGGTTAGGAATCTCAGTAAAAAGTATCGAAGACGAAGATGGGATGGAATAACTTACGTAATTGTCTTTTTTGTTCTGATTTAGATTCTATATTCGTAAGCAGCAAAGTTGAACCAAGGCGTGATAAATCTTTCTACTCGGACGAGGCGTCGCGAGCAAAGCCAGTCTGGGCGCGCCCAGCGCACAGCCACCGGAGTGTACATAAGTACATGACGATGGCGAGCACTGCGTAAACCCAGAATGGCAAAGCGCAGTAGCCGTTAACCGATCAACTCACTTCGGCTTCCCTACGTAACCGCGCCTTCAGCTGGCTATACTCTTGCTGCACGTAATTTTCTGCCCAAGTTTGATCGGCAATGGCCTCCAATTTCACCGCACAATACTTATATTCTGGCGTCTTGGAGATAGGGTCCAGATGGTCCAGTGTCAGCTCATTACACGCGCCGATCCACCACTGATAAGTCATATATACCGCGCCGACATTGATGCGTTCACTGACTGACACCCGAGTAATAACCTTACCGCGCCGCGATGCAACCCATACCAATTGTTGGTCCTGCAAGCGCATTTTATCTGCATCCTGCGGGCTGATTTGCACGTAACCCGGTTCATCGGCGAGTGTTTGTAATGCTGAGCAGTTGCCGGTCATGGAGCGGCAGGAATAGTGGCCGACTTCACGCACGGTACACAGCACCAGCGGGTATTCTTCATCCACCTGTTCCATTGGCGCACGCCATTCGCTGGCAAACAACAGCCCTTTGCCGCCGGGGCGGTCAAACTTATTACCCGCATATAACCACGGTGTGCCGGGGCTGTCTTCAGTAGTACAAGGCCACGGAACATAGCCCAAACCGGCCATTTTTTCGTAAGTTGCGCCGTAATACAGCGGACATAGCTCGCGTAGTTCGTCCCAAATCTCTTTAGTATTGTGGTATTTCATCGGATAGCCGAGGGCTGTCGCCATTAGGCTGATAATTTCCCAATCCGGTTTGACGTCACCTTGGGGTTCTACTGCTTTCTCAAACCGTTGGAAACCCCGGTCGGCGGCAGAATAAACGCCTTCATGTTCGCCCCACGACGTTGCTGGGAAAATAACGTCGGCTTCGGCAGCGGTTTTGGTCATAAAGATGTCTTGTACAATCAGCAATTCCAATTCGCTGAATGCTTCGCGCATCATCGAAAGGTCCGGTTCGGTTTGCAGCGGGTCCTCGCCCATCACATAGTTGGCTTTGATTTTGCCTTCTTTGACCTTGTGCGGAACGTCGGTCAGCGAGTAACCAATTTTGCCAGAGAGAGAAGGAACCCCCCAGGCTTTGGCGAACTTCTCCAGTGTCGCGGGGTCAGTCACGGCTTGATAGCCAGGGTACATATTAGGTAATGCCCCCATGTCGCAGGCACCTTGTACGTTATTCTGCCCACGAACTGGGCCGACGCCGACATTTGGGCGGCCTAAATTGCCGGTCAGTAGTGCCAACCCTGACAATCCTTTAACCACATCCACGCCCTGACCCCACTGGGTAACACCCATGCCCCACAAAATGGTGGCAGAAGGTGCGGCAGCATAGATGCGCATCGCTTCACGAATAGTGTGTGCTGGCAGGCCGGTGATGCTTTCGACATACTCCGGCGTGTATTTGGCAACCATTGCGCGATATTCGTCAAAACCTTCGGTATAACGCGAAACATAGTCTTTATCGTAGAGTTCTTCAGTAATAAGCACGTTGGCGAATGCATTCACCAGCGCCATATTGGAGCCATTTTTCAATGGTAACCACAGATCGGCAATACGCGCGGTTTCGATATGGCGTGGATCGCAAACAATAACTTTAGCGCCTTTTTCTTTGGCTTTGAGAATGCGGCGGGCCACGATTGGGTGTGAATCAGCTGCGTTATAACCAAACACCAAAATACACTTGGTATCTTCAATTTCGCAGATAGAGTTACTCATCGCGCCGTTGCCCAGGGTCACCTGCAAACCCGCGACTGACGGGCCGTGACACACGCGAGCACAGCAGTCAATGTTGTTGCTGCCAGTGACTGCACGGGCAAATTTTTGCATCACATAGTTGGTTTCATTGCCCGGCCCACGGGACGAACCAGTATGCATAATGGCTTCCGGGCCATATTTTTCTTTGATTGCGCGTAATTTACTGCTGGCGAACTCGATAGCTTCGTCCCAGGAAACCGCTTCCAGCTTGCCGCCTTTTTGGCGACGGATCATCGGCTGTTTTAAGCGTGGCGTCAGCAGCTTGGTATCATTGAGAAAATCCCAGCCATAATAGCCTTTCAGACAAAGTTCACCCTGATTGGTGACGCCATTTGCCCCTTCAGCGCCAACAACTTTGCCGTTTTCGACCAGTAAATTGATTTTGCAGCCGGAGCCGCAGTAAGGACAGACAGTGAGTGCCTTGTGCATATTAATTATCCTTTGTTCAAAAGTTCATCTCGTTGGCTTCGTCCAGTGCGGCGCGCAGCTGTTTCTTGCGTAGCATGGCTTGCATGGTGTCACGACCAATCAGGTGTAGTGCCTGAGTGGGGCAAACTGAGATGCAGGCTGGCCCGGCGGCACGCCCTTCACATAAATCACACTTTTGCGCTTCAGCTTTCAGGCAAAAGCCCTGCGAGAGGCCGTTGAACATCACTTCAACCTGTTTGGTCACCACGTTCATGGCACCGTAGGGGCAGGCAACGACGCAGGTTTTGCAGCCAATGCATTTTTCCTGCAACACCTGAATACTATCTGCCGCCCGCACAATCGCGCCGTTCGGGCAAACATTGGCACAAGGCGCATCCTCACAGTGACGGCACATAATGGTGGTACTGACATTCATTCCTTTGACCACTTTCAAGCGCGGGGCGAAATTGGCTTTGGTCATGGTATCCAGCTTGCCGCCGTTGTGTGCCAGCACGCAGGCAACCTCACAGGTACGGCAGCCAATACACTTTTTTGGGTCTGCGATTATGAACCGGTTCATTGTTTCCTCTCCTTCCCCTTCATCTTTCAAGTTGCAGATGTGTTGGCTATGCTCAATCACCCGAATCACTGACTTGAGTCAGCTCATCGGGATTCACTCCCTTGCCGCCTTCCTGCAACTTGAAAGCTATTGGGCATAAATTGAGTGGTTCTGGCAGATTCACGTTTTGATCAGTCAATCTGGCTCATTACCTTACATATTGCATGGTTTATGCCAAGTTGAAGTAGCTAGACTAAAGTTGATTAATATGATTGTTTTATAAGGGAATAATGAGTTGTTCTGAGAAATCTGGCTGAAGGGAAACTGTCGTCAGGTGTGACGTCGGCAAATTTGACGACGCCACACCGTCACTCAATTAGAGGTGGCTAAACCCACCGTCACCGTGCCAGTGCGGTAATTGCTGATACAGTGTTTCGACGGCCTGTTTGACAACATCGGTCATCGGGAAGTAGAACGCCACCAGGGTAGGTTGGATGCCAACGAAGATAACTTCGCTGATATCTTCCTTTAACTGATCAATCAGAAAATTGAGCGGTAAATTATGCGTGCTCATGATGAACATCTCGGCAATTTTCTCCGGATCAATAATACGAATCTCTCCCGGAGACAGTTCCATATCGGCGGCATCAACAATAATCAGGCGGGTGGGCTGCAAAGCACGAATGCGATGCACCACATTTTCCGGTGCCGAGCCGCCGTCGATAACTTGCCAGCCAGCTAAGGGGTGCTCTGTCATGCGCTCAGCCAGTAACGGGCCAGCGCCATCATCACCCATCATGCTATTGCCGACGGTTAACACGACATTTGTGACTGGATATTGATGTTTCATGGGCGGCGCTTCACCATTAAATAAATTGCCGGTTCCTGCTCAATATCGTACAGGGTTTGCAGCAGTTGTTGGCTCCAGGGCTGATGCAATGAATCTGCATTCTGTGCCAGTGGCGCAAAGGCTTGGGCCAGCAATTGGGTATGGGTGCTGTCGATGGTGATTTCGCCAAATTTCAGCAAACCCGCCATTTTGCGGCGAGCTTCACCTTCGGGTAATTGACTGAACCACTGCTCATACTCAGCCAGTGGACATGCCATAATGGCTTTTAAACAATCAATGACGCCGACATGGTGGCCGATAGCCAGTGAGTAATACATCACTTGCTGCGCCTGCTCGGGCATGTCTTCATCACTGTCGAGGAACTTCTGGTTCAGCGCATAAAAGATCACTTTAGGCATCAACATGCCCTCCCACCAGTTGCATCAGGGTTATCTGTTGCAGGTTGGCAAATATCTCATTTAAACGCGGATCATCTTGTTGCTGGAGGTAGCTCTGGCAGCGCTGTTCCAGCCCTTGCAACGGTTGATTGACCAGTAATGACAAAAAGCGGTCAGTGATTTCACGCCCGTGACGATACCCAGCCATACGGCGGGCCTCACGTTCTAGTAATACTCGCAGAGTTAGCGGTGCATCAGGGTGAATAAGCGCCACACGTTCATCGGCGGCTTCCTGGTGATCCTCACCTTTTAGCTTCTGTTCCAACAAGCCCAAAGCGACCGCAAAGCCATAAATGGTCGCTGCCGGAGTGGGAGGGCAACCGGGGATATAAACATCAATGGGCACAATGGTATCGCTGCCGCCCCAGACACAATACAGGTCGTGGAAGATGCCGCCGCCGCAACCACAAGCGCCATAAGAGACACAAATTTTGGGGTCAGGAGCAGATTTATAAGCACGTAAGGCCGGTGTGCGCATGGCGCGAGTGACGGCACCGGTGAACAGTAAAATATCCGCATGGCGTGGTGAGGCCACCACTTTGATGCCAAATCGCTCGGTGTCGAACAGCGGTGTAATTGACGAGAAAATCTCGATTTCACAGCCATTACAGCCGCCGCAGTCTACTCGATACACATAGGCCGAGCGTTTGATATCTTTCAGTAATTTGCTTTTTAACTGGGCGATAGCAGGATCAAGTGCTATGGGTTGGCTAACGTGATGGCCCCAAGTTGGTTTCAATGAATGTGGTTGGCTCATGAGTTGCTCCCCTCATTGCGGTGCTGATTGAGCATCACATTGTGATGACTAACAATATTCTGTTTGCGCTTACAGTCAGGACAGGTTTCAAAATGAGGCCGTTGTTGTTCGACATCTTCAGCGCTCATCCCGGAATGAATCAACAGTGCCATAACGTAATCCACCTCTTTTTTCGGCGCAAAAGGCTGCTGGCACTGCTGGCAATGGGCGAGAGTAAAGGTGGCGCGCTGGTATAAATCGGCTTTATTGAATACCGCCAATTCAAACTCTTGTGACAACACAATGGCGCGGGTCGGGCAGACTTCTTCACAGCGGCCACAAAAAATGCAACGTCCCAGGAACAGCTGCCACTGGCGAGTGCCCTTAGCAAGGTCGGTTTCCATCGTCAGCGCATTGGCGGGGCAGGCCATAGTGCAGGCGCCGCAGGCAATGCATTGATCGGCATCATATTGTGGTTTGCCACGGAATCCGTGACTGACCTCAAGTGGCTTAAACGGATATTTCACCGTGGTATCGCCGACTTTCAGGATGGTTTTAAACAGTTTTAACATTATTCATCCCTCTATTTGAGCGGCGAATGGGTGCGCTCAATGCCATAGCGTTCGATCTCTTTGTACGGCACGGTGACGGATTTCTGCTTGCGTACATCCACCAATGTCACCCGGTCGGTGCAGGAATAGCAGGGATCGAGGCTGCCGATAATCAATGGCGCATCAGAAACCGTATTGCCGCGCAGCATGTAGCGCAGCACCGGCCAATTGGCGTAAGTGGCGGCGCGGCAGCGCCAGCGGAACAGCTTCTGATTGTCGCCGGTCATGCTCCAGTGGACATCTTCGCCACGCGGTGCTTCCGAGAAGCCAAGGGCAAACTTATACGGCTGATAGTGGACTTTCTCCTCCAGCAACGGCCCGCCCGGCATATGGTTTAGCCCGTACTCAATCATTACCAGCGAGTCGAAGAACTCTCGTACCCGCACCAACAGGCGCGAATGCACGTCACAGCCATCAAGGCTAAACAGCTCTTTCGGGATATTGGCGTAGTTGGCGTAAGGGTGGTCGTGGCGCATATCGCGTGCATAGCCACTGGCGCGGATCATCGGGCCAACGGGGCTGAAATCACGAGCTATTTTGCGATCCAACATTCCAACGCCCACTGTGCGCTGCTCGATATTGGCGGTACTCATCAGCATATCCACCAGCTCGCTGATATCAGCGCGCATCTCTGAGACTAATTGCAGCGTTTTAATACGGTCGGCTTTCAGAATATCGCGCCGCACCCCACCAATGAGATTCAGGCCGTAGGTTTTTCGCGCGCCGGTGAGCATCTCGGCGATAGTCATGGCTTTTTCGCGTACTCGGAAGAACTGCATAAAACCGGTATCAAACCCGACAAAGTGGCAGGACAAACCGATATTGAGTAGATGGCTGTGTAGCCGTTCCACTTCCAGCAAAATGGTGCGGATCATCTGCGCTCGCGGTGGCACAATAATGCCGAGCGCATTCTCAATTGACGAGGTGTAAGCCACGCTGTGGGTGAAGCCGCAAATGCCACAGATGCGATCTGAGAGGAAAGTGACGTCGTTATAGCCCATGCGGGTTTCAGCCAGTTTTTCCATGCCGCGATGGACATAAAACAGGCGGTAATCGGCGTCGATAATGTCTTCGCCGTCGACGAACAGCCGAAAGTGACCTGGCTCATCAGAAGTGATATGCATCGGGCCGATGGGTACCACTCGGCTGCTACTGCCCGCTTCATTTTCAAACTGATAGGTTTCAGTGTTGCTGGTGGGGATCGGGCGCTGGCGGTAATCCATGGTGTCTTTGCGCAGCGGATAGAGGTCGTCTGGCCAATCATCGGGCAATACTAAACGGCGCTCATCAGGCAAGCCAACAGGTTGCAGACCATACATATCGCGCACTTCGCGCTCACCCCAGACGGCTGCCGGAACTCGTGGTGTCACGGAAGGGAACTCGGGTCGTTCGGGGCTAACCAGCGCTTTGACAATCACCCAGCACTTATCGCCATACTTTTTACCCGTATCAATGCCGTATTGTTCGCGGCCTTCCATTGACAGCACATAGTAGATGGCAAAATAGCCATTCAAACTGCGTTCGTCATTACCAAATAGCACTGATAACCAACCGCCTTGCTGATAATAAAGGTGTTCAACCACATCCGGCAGACTGTTCAGTTTGATGGTTATCGTCAGTTGATCAGGGGTTTGCCACTCTTCATCAAGAATTGCTGTTGGAAATTGTTCCCGCAGCCGGGCCACATAGGCGGCTCCCAGTTTTTCACCGCTGTGTGGCTGCCCTGAAACCAAATGAGCTGAAAAAGGCGTTTCGTGAGTCACGTTACATCTCCTGACGAGTCGGGGTGAATGGCAGAGCGGCGTGCGTATCTGCGATGGATGGGGTCAATAGGGCCGGAGAAATGTCTTGTATTGGGCTGGGCAATTGCCACGGCAACATAAAGGGTTGTTGGATAGGGTCACGGCTATCGTTATTGAGGACAATTTGCGCCGCATCAGTCAGCAAGCGGGTCACTGGCGTGGGAATATGCACTCCGAGCAATAGCATCAGCAGTAATAGAATCGCCATCGGTGCGGTAGTCAGAATACCCAGTTCACCTTTGCTCACCGCCGTCGGTGGGGTACCCAGCACCGTGCTGGCTATCATACGTACCAACCCCGCCAGTACCAAAGTGAGTAGCAATAGCAACACAATAACTAAGGTAATATGGCCGGCTTTAATCGCTGCGGCGACCACCATAAATTCACTGATAAACACGTTAAATGGCGGCATTCCCGCCAGCGCCAATGCGCCACCGGCCAGCATCACCGCAGTGAGCGGAGCCACACGGATAATGCCTTTGATAGCCCCCATATCCCGCGTGCCATATTTCAGCAGCACATTGCCAGAACCGCAGAATAGTAAGGTTTTTGCCAGGCTGTGATTCATGGTGTGAAACAGTGCGGCTAATACCCCCAGTGGGCCACCAATGCCTAAGGCCACGGCGATTAAACCCATGTTCTCTACACTGGAGTAAGCCAACAAACGTTTCATATCGCGCTGTGCCAGAATGAAGAATGCAGAGACGGCAACCGACATCATGCCGAAGACCAACAGCAACATTTGTGGGAAATGTGGCCCGATGGCGGCACTGATAATAATGTAATAGCGAATGATCACTAGCAGGGCGCAGTTGAGTAAGACCGCGGATAACAAGGCGCTGGTGGGGCTGGGGGCTTCGCTGTGAGCATCCGGCAGCCAGGAGTGCATTGGGAACAGGCCGGTTTTGGTACCAAAGCCAATCAGGATAAAGACAAATGCCAGATGCATCAGGCTAGGATCCAGCTCCTTGGCATGCTCGGCGACCACTGTCCAGAAGATAGCGCTGCCGGGGTCGGCCAGCACATTTGCAGCATTGGCATATACTAACACTGTGCCATACAGCCCGAACGCCACACCAACGGTACAGATGATAATGTACTTCCACGCCGCCTCCAGTGAGGAGCGCTGGCCGTATAATCCCACCAAAAAGGCCGAACTGAGGGTGGTGGCTTCAATGCCAACCCACATCAGAATCAGGTTATTACTGGTCACCACCAACAGCATGGTGAATAGGAACAGATGGAAAAAGCCGTAGTAATTACACAAGGTGCTGACAGTAATTTCACCGTTATTCACTTCATGGCGCATATAGCCAAGGGAGTAAAGGCCAGTGATAAAGCCAATAACCCCCAGAATAGCGAGGAACAGCGCACTGAGGCTGTCGATATGCAGCCAATGGTGAACCGCCAGAATTTCCCCGCCCACTGCCACTCGGCACACTACCGTCAATGCCACTATCAGCAGTAAACTGATGCCTGCAAAATGTACCCAAGTGGTTGCCATGCGGGCGGCACTCCCCAGGGCACGGCAAGCAAATGCCAGCAGTGAGGCAATCAGAGGTATCGCCAGCAGTAACAGCAGCAGGTCAGTATTGCTCATTTTATTACCCCTTTAGCGCTGTCAGTTGTTTAACATCCAGCGTATGCAGCGTGCGGTAAATTTTGCGCGCCATTAGCGTCATCACAATCACGGCAAAGATGGCATCAGTGGCAATACCTACCTCGACCAACTCCGGCGCGCGGAAAGCCAACAATGCCAACATTAGGTGCGCGCCGTTTTCCATCAGGCAGTAACCGAAGATGTTTTTCAGGATATTGCGTTGGGTGACGATACACAGCAGACCAATCAGGAAGTGCCCAAGTGACACTGCCAATGCCGGTTTCAGCGCACTGACCATCGGCAATTGCACCGGCTCGACCACGAAGTAGCTCAATAAAATGATGATGGCGGCGATAAATATCAGGCCAGCGGTACCTACCACGCCGCCGTTGGCTTTAGGGTCTTCCATCTGGCGAAATGCGCGATACATAATCCACGGCACCAATATCACTTTGGTGATAAAGGCGGTCAGCGACCACATATACAGCTCGTGGGCGTGCAAGGTTTCGGCTAATACCAGGAAAATCAGCACCAAGACCAGTGACTGCAAAGCATAAAACAGCGCTGATGTGGCGGGTTTTTTCACGATAATCACCAGCAGCGAGGTAATGATCAGCAGGCCAGCCAAATTGTTGACAAGAAGTGTTCCGGTCATTTTTTACTCCCTTATCCGAGCCAGGCGACGGCAATAAAACTTGAACACACCGACATCACCACCAGCACGACCAGCACCCCCTGCATGGCTAATGGCAGCGGCTTGGCACTGGCGACTTCTTCTGATGGCTTGCCGGGTACAGTTTGTCCGAACCAGTAGAGGAACCAGCCAAAGCTGGCAACCGATTCAATCAACGCCAGTACCAGCAGCGGTATCAGCAGCCAATGTTCATGAGAAAGTGAGAAACCAGCAGCGAAAATGGGGAATTTACTGAAGAAACCGTTAAATGGCGGTACCCCGGTGATAGCCAGTGCCGCCACACAGAATCCGACGCCCAGCAGTGGCATTTTGCCCATGATGCCCTTAAGTTTGGGCAACATACGGGTGCCGCAGCTGTAACTCAGCGCCCCGGCGACCAGGAAGAACAGGCTCTTGGCAAATGCGTGGTTGAAGATGTAGGCAATGCCGCCATCAAAGGCCAGTTTCGATCCGTAGATAGCCAAAGACAGAGCGAAGAAAATATAAGACAGCTGGGTGATGGTGGAGTAGGCCAGTAGCCGTTTCATATCTTTTTGCGGCAGATACATAAAGAAGCCGTAAATCAAGGTAATAACCGCCATCACCATACCAACAGTACCGATAATCTGCGGCACATCACCGGCAGAGTAGATGGCGCGAGCGAAGATATAGACGCCGACTTTGACCATCGACGCGGCGTGCAGATAGGAACTGACTGGGGTCGGGGCCTCCATCGCATCTGGCAACCAAATATGCAGTGGTAACTGGGCCGATTTCCCCCAGGCGGCAAACAGGATGCCTCCGAATACCATGACTTTGGTGGTGTGGTCCAGTTGCGCCAGTGCCGTTAAAGCAAAGGTACCGGTATTGACCAGTAGCACTGCTGCCGCCAAATATAGGCCGATGGCCGCCACATGGGTGACCAGCAAGGCTTTTAGCGCCGAGCGCAGTGACTTCTGGCTCTGGTAGTAACCAATCAAACCCCACGAACAGCCGCCGGTAATTTCAAAGAAGAACAGCTGTCCCAGCAGAGTGGATGATAAGACCAGCCCTGCCATAGCGCCAATGAATACCAATAGCAGCGCATAGTAGCGGTTGGTGCCTTCGTGAGGGTGCTCGCGATTACCTAATGTTAGATAGCCGGTGGAATAGATACTGACCAGCAAGCCGAGGAATACCACGGCGAAAGCAATTAAGGTGCTGATGCGGTCGATGGTCAGACCGAACAGTGCCATATCACCGTAATGAATTAGATCAAAAGTGACATCTACCTTGCCGCCACTCAGATAGGCATAAGCCAGCAGAACGGTGCCGAGGGTGGCCAGCAGTGAGAAGAAGGTACAAGACCATTTCGCCCATTGCTGTGGTAAACAGGCAGTGAGAATGGCTCCGGCAAACGGAACCAGAATGGTCGCAAGGGCTATGTTTATAAGGACTGAATTTATAAGAGCCAGGTTATCCATGATGGGTTTATTAGCTCCTTAAAGGCCGGTGAGATAGAAAACCAGAGACAAGGCAGCGACGCCAAACCCCAGCCAGGTAACACGGGAGGTCAACAGGAAGCGCCCACGGGCAATACTGTTTTCCACGATGGAGGCCAGTACAAACACCACCACCAATTTGATAACGCAGGCCACCAACGCCCACAGCAAGCCCGGCCCACTCAGTACCGCCAGCTTGCCAAAAGGGATAAATACGCCGAGGAAAAGCTGCGCCACCACTACCTGTTTCAGGCTTATACCCCATTTGACCAAGCCCAGTGAGGCACCGGAGTATTCGGTCAGTGGCCCTTCCTGTAGCTCTTGTTCCGCTTCAGCGACATCAAACGGAATTTTGCCCATTTCGATAAACACGGCGAAACCGCAGGCCAACAGCGCCAGAGCCGTTGCGGTTGGTGACTGCCAGTGCCCTTGAGATAAGGTAGTACTGATGGTGCCGATATTGGTTGAGCCAGCAATCAGCCCAACCACTAGCAGTGACAGGATTAATGTCGGTTCAACCAACACCCCCAGCGTCAACTCGCGGCTGGCACCGATACCGGCGAAGATACTGCCGCTATCCAGACCTGCCAGTGAGAAGAAGAAGCGGAACAGCGCGAACAGATACAGCAGAGCTATCAGGTCGCCTGCCACGCCAAAGGGGGAGGCCAGCGTGAAAATGGGTAACGTCATGGCAATCAATAACATGCTGCCCAGCAGTACATAGGGCATCAGCCGGAAAATAATCCCGGCATTGGCCGGTGCCACATCCTGACGTTTCAGTAGCTTGGCTAAATCTCGATACTCTTGCAGGATGCCCGGCCCACGGCGCGAGTGCATTCTGGCTCTTACCATGCGCGAAATTCCCGCCATCAGCGGTGCCAGCGCCAGCATCACCAGCGCCTGCCCGATGGCGAAAGCAATCATAGAGAGCGCAGGCATATCAGTAGTTGGCATTGCTCGTCTCCTTAAATAGCCGCAATAATCAGCAGGGTTACCAGCGCGGCGACCACATACAGACAGTAGAGGCGGAAATCACCCTGTTGCAGCCATTGAATTCGTTGGCTGAGCCATTGGATAGAACGGATAAGCGGGGCCACTATTTTCTCATCCCAGACCGGTTCCACCCGGCCCGCACCACTGACGGAATATTCCAGCGCACGCTGCATCATCGGGGCGGGATCGAGTGTTTTACGCAATCGATAGAGCGGAGCAAACATGGCTCGCAGGGGTTGAGTAAAGCCACCGGCCGAGACAGTCATGGCCTGCTCATAGGCATAACCGCAAGCCCACGGGTCGCCACCATGACGAAATGCCAGACGACTGCCTCTGTAGAAACTGGCGACCAGTAAAATCACCAGCGGCAAAATCAATAAACCAAAGAAGATATATAAGGTGGACAGCATGGCCTGAGAGCTGTGTTGTGGGAATAACACCGCGCCTTGCGCTACCTGTAAAGAAGGCACCGGAGGCGCAGTTATCAAGCTGGAGGCAATGCGGCCAATCACCGGAGCGACATGGGTGGCACCTATTCCCAAAGCCAGGCAAAGCAGCGCCAACAACAGCATGGCGGTGGTCATCGGCCAGGGGACTTCGCGCGCAAGGGCGGCTTTTTCTGTACGCGGCAGACCGCAGAAGCTGATGCCATAAACTTTCACAAAACACATAGCCGCCAATGCACCAGTGATTGCCAGCATCACAATGGCGATTGGCCCGGCGAGGCGAATAATAAAACCGCCGTCTTTGGTCATGGTAAACAGTGATTGGTAGGTGAACCATTCACTGACAAAACCATTGAATGGCGGCAGGGCTGAAATCGCCATACATCCCACCAGAAAGGCCAGTGCGGTATAAGGCATCATTCGGGCCAGCCCCCCCATCTTTTCCATGTCTTTGGTGTGTAAGCGATAAATGACCGCACCGGCCCCGAGGAAAAGCAGCCCTTTGAAGACGGCGTGGTTAAGCAGGTGGTAGAGCGCACCCAGTAAACCCAGCGCGGCGAGTACCGGCTGATGGCTGGCAATACCAATCATACCGACACCGACCCCCATCAGGATGATGCCGATATTCTCAACCGTGTGATACGCCAGTAGCCGTTTGATGTCGTGTTCGGCCAATGCATACAGCACGCCCAGCACTGAGGATACTGCACCAAAGCCCAACACCACCACGCCCCACCACAGTTGGCTGGCACCGAGCAAATCAATGCCGACTTTGATGATGCCGAAGATGCCTATTTTCACCATGACGCCGGACATCAGGGCAGAAGCATGGGAAGGGGCCGCAGGGTGCGCACGGGGTAACCAGCCATGCAGTGGCAGCATCCCTGCTTTGGCACCAAAACCGAAGAAAGCCAATAAGAAGATAACCGAGGCCATAATAGGTTGAGGATTAGCCTGCCGGAAGGCGGCAAACTCCAGGCTGCCGCTCAGGCGGTACAGTAGGAAGAACGCAATCATAATCAGCACGGAACCGGCGTGGGCAATCAGAAAATAGAGTAAACCCGCGCTGATGGCATCGTCATCCTGATCGGAAATCACCAGGAAGTAAGACGCCAGCGACATCATTTCGAAGAAAATAATAAAGTAGAAAGCATTATCCACTACCACCAACGCCACCATTGAGGCGATGAACAGGTTCATAAAGACCCCCATTCCCCACGCCCCGCGCCCTTTGTATTCCTGCACATAGGCCAGTGAATAGAGCGCGGTTATCACCACTAATAGTGAGATGACCATCAGCATAAATGCGGCTAATGGATCAAGACGCAAACTAAATGCCACAAACGGGAATGGCCCAGCGGTGGTGAAGGTGATAATCCCGCCGCCAAGTAGAGTGGGGGCCGCAGCAAACAAGCCCGCAAGGCCACCTAACAATGACGCCAATCCGGAGGCATAAATCGCCAGTGTTTCTCGTCGTGCCAGCAGCAGAGAAAGCAGTGCGCCAGCCAGATAAAGCAGTAAGGAGAGCCACAATAGCTCAAGCGAATTCATCATCTTTTCTGCTCCTCGTGAGAGATAGCTGACGAGGTGTCCACGACCATAAAGGGCAGCTCGTTGGCAAACCCACTGGCGGCGGCCAGGCGCTTGGCGTGATTTGCTTGTTCAATGCTGTGCTCATCCACCAGCATTAAGGCGTTAGTCGGGCAGACTCGCACACATTCCGGCCCCTGAGATTGGAAGCTGCATAAGTCGCATTTCACGGCAACAGTGCGTACTCCGGCATTCCAGGCAAGGAACGGATTCATGTTGGTTGGGCTGAATGGCACATCAGATAGCAGGGTCATCGGAATGTATTCAGGGAAATTTTCTGGCACTGCCAAGGGCTTACTGCCAGCCGGTGTGATTGCGCCAAACGGGCAGGCGATACCGCAGAGCTTGCAGCCGATACAGGTGGTTTCATCCAATTCGACGGCGTTATTTGTCAGGGTGATGGCATTGACCGGGCAAACCCGCGCGCACCATGCATCTTCACAGTGACGACAGAGAATCGGTGCCGTAACCGTGGCGTTACGCATAACAGTCAATCTGGGATGCTGTTGTAAACCCTTGGCTTTATGCACCTGGCTGCAAGCAGCCATGCAGGTATTGCATCCAATACAAAGCCTCGGTTCCGCAATCACAAAGCGGTTCATGGCCATACCCTCCGGGACAAAAATCTGGTGACAGTCAGGCTGATAGCAATCATTTCCCAGCTCCAAAGCATATTCTGTGCCAGCACGGTGACCGCCAATGCAAAAGAGTGGTGAAGCCGCGCCAGCAGGGCATTAAGCTGATTGCAGACAAAGGGCAGGAATTTAAAAGGTAGTAAAAACAGAGGGATTGCCGCAGCGAAGTGTCGACAATAGTGACGAAATCCTCACTGTCGGATGACACTTCGACAGTGATTATTCATATCGTGAATTTATACCCAGACAATATTATAAAATAATATTATTTATCAATTTGTTATGTTTGTTTTCGATTCCATGATATGGCCGGTATTACTGGCATCGTCTTTGCATTGATTTTGCCAGAGAAATCCATACTGGGAGAACAGTCATGCATGAGATTACCTTATGCCAAAATGCTATTGCCATGATGGAACAGCAGGCACGATTGCACGGCGCACAGAGAATTACCGGCGTGTGGCTGGAAACCGGTGCCTTTTCCTGTGTCGAGCCGCAGGCACTGGAGTTCTGTTTTGAATTAGTGTGTCGTGGCACTTTGGCGGAAGGCTGTGTTTTGCATCTTAGCCAGCAGCAATCACAGGTGTGGTGTCATGACTGCCAGCAAGCGGTTAATTTGCTTAGCAGCAAAGTGACTCGTTGCCCGTTATGTGCGGGCAGCCACTTACGTATTGGGGCGGCTGATGATGGCGTGATAATTAAGCGGTTGGAGGTGGAATGAAGTTACTTTTTTTATGCCGAGACACTGCGGGAGCCGGATTATGTGTATAGGGATCCCTGGGCAAATTGTCGCATTGGATGACACTCAACCAGGCACGGCATGGGTGGATGTCTGTGGCGTGCGCCGCTCGGTCAATATTATGCTGGTGGCGGCGGATGAGCAGGCTAGTACAGCATTAATCGGTCATTGGGTTTTGGTGCATGTGGGATTCGCCATGAGTCGACTGGATGAGGATGAAGCGCTGGAAACCTTACAGTTATTGCAGGAGATGGGGGAGGTTGAAAGTGATGTCGGGGCGTTTTTAGGGCAAAGAGGATAATGGTAAGCGCTTTTGATCGTTATTGACGTCAAAACAAAAGCGCATTCAAAATCATGGAGCTGGAGCTGGAGCTGGAGCTGGAGCTGGAGCTGGAGCTGGTTTTTTCGCTTTTTCTTCTGCTAGCCGGTGTTCCAGTTCAACCAGTTGCTCTGGTGATACGGCGGGGTAACCTTGCGCATCATCCGGTATCACGTGTACGGCCGGAATAGGGATTAATGGCCCCAGGAAGCGTGGCTCGCGTTTCATAATATAAAGATCTGACAGCGCGCCGAGGCGGGCAAAGATCTCACGTACCCGAACATTGAGCATATCTTTGGGGGACGGCACAGCAAAACACTGCGCTTGAATCCCCATATGCATCGCGATAAACAACGCCCGCTCGCAATGGAAACGCTGAGTAATGATAATAAAATCATTGGTATCAAATACTTTTCGAGTACGCACAATAGAATCTAGTGTGCGGAAACCGGCATAATCCAACACAATGTCAGAGGCGGGTACACCAGCGGCCATCAAATCGCGGCGCATGGTCATCGGCTCATTATAACTGTGTAGCGCATTGTCACCACTCAGCAGTAAGTAACTGACTTTGCCACTGTTATAGGCGTTTAGCGCCCCTTGGATGCGGTATTGATAAAACTGATTTATACCACCGGTTTTATAATACTTAGCCGTGCCTAATACCACACCAACCTGCCGGTGCGGTAAGTCTTGCAGTTCATCGTAGATAAAAGGGGCTGTTTTCCAGCTGATCCAGCGATCGAGCGCAATAGCTGTCACCATCAGCAACCCTGCGATGATAATTAAGCTAATAATCAGGCGTTTCCACATTCTCTGGCCTTTGATGCATTCAATTCACTGGTGATACTGCAAGGCTACTGTACCCACCGATATCATGCCAATAGTTTCTTCTTATTATATTAATGATTGAGGGGGAACTGATAACAGAAGAGTGAGTCTATAACCGGCCTGAGCAGCAGCGCAGGCCGGATAATGACTAGAACGAGGTTCGTTTGTAAGTCCGATACTGAGGCTGCCAATAGTTGTGCTCAATGGCTTTAGCTAATGCTTCCTCAGAAGTGACAATAGCGACCCCTTGCAACTGCGCAGCTTTCCCTACTTGCATAGCGATGGTTTTTGACACTGCCTGAATATCATCGATATTGGGCAGTAATGCTCCTTCGCCGTTTTGCGCCAGCGGTGAACACTCCGCCAATGCACGGCTGGCGGCCATCAGCATGCCGTCGGTGACACGCTTGGCACCGGATGCCAGCACCCCCAAACCAATGCCGGGGAAGATATAAGAGTTATTGCATTGTGCAATTGGATACAGTTTCTCTTTATAGCTGACCGGTGAGAAGGGGCTACCTGTTGCGACCAGTGCTGCGCCATCTGTCCAGTTAATAATATCTTCTGGCCGTGCTTCTACCCGTGAAGTTGGGTTCGACAGTGGCATCACTATCGGGCGCGCACAGTGCTTGTGCATCTCGCGGATCAACTCTTCGGTAAATAACCCCGGCTGGCCAGAAACCCCAATCAGTACGGTAGGTTTGGCATTACGAACCACATCCTGCAATGAGATTGAGTCACTGGTCAGATTCCAGCTTTGCAATGCATCACTTTTTTGTACCAACTTACTTTGGAAATCCAACAAATTAGGCAGTTTGTCAGTCAACAGTCCGAAACGATCGACCATAAAGACACGCGCCCGAGCTTGTTCTTCACTCAGACCTTCCGAAATCATCTGCGCAATGATCTGCTCAGCAATGCCACAACCGGCTGAACCTGCGCCGAGGAAGGTCACAGTTTGGTCGCGCAACTGGCTGCCAGCGGCATGACTTGCTGCAATAAGGCTGCCCAATGTGACCGCTGCTGTGCCCTGAATATCATCATTGAAACAGCACAGCTCATCACGGTAGCGGTTGAGCAGCGGCGTCGCATTGTTCTGCGCAAAATCTTCAAACTGCAACAATACATTCGGCCAGCGGCGTTTGACGGCCTGAATGAATTCATCAACAAAGGCATAATATTCGTCGCCGGAAATACGTGGATGACGCCAGCCCATATACAGCGGGTCGTTCAGACGTTGCGGGTTGTTGGTGCCCACATCTAATACCACTGGCAAGGTATAAGCCGGACTAATACCACCGCAGGCGGTATACAGTGACAGTTTGCCAATAGGAATACCCATGCCGCCGATACCTTGGTCGCCAAGGCCGAGAATGCGTTCGCCGTCAGTAACCACGATAACTTTCACATTTTGCTTGGTGGCATTTTGCAGCATGTCATCAATATGTTCGCGATTTGGGTAAGAGATAAATAACCCGCGTGCGCGGCGATAGATGTCGGAGAAGTGTTCACAAGCTTCGCCGACCGTTGGGGTGTAAATAATGGGCATCATCTCGCTAAGATGCGCTTCCAGCAGGCGGTAAAACAGGGTCTCATTAGTATCTTGAATATTACGCAGATAAATATGTTTATCGTCGTCGTTTTTGAAATCCTGATACTGACGATAAGCACGTTCAGCCTGTTCTTCGATGGTTTCAACCGCTTCTGGCAATAAGCCGTGTAAATTGAAGTGGCTGCGCTCATCATTGGTGAAGGCGCTACCTTTGTTCAATAAAGGGAATTCTAATAGGATCGGGCCAGCGTAGGGGATGTACAGGGGGCGTTTACTTTCGTATTCCAGTTCCATGAGTTTCACTCTTAAACGTTATCAAGTCGTTACCCTGATCCTAAAAGATAAGAAAAAAATGTACAGCTTTTGTTAGTTAAATATGTCGGCTATCAGTAAATGTGGGCTGTATCACATTCATGGAGTAAGTCCGTAAAGCTGTATTTTGGCTAAAAAATTTTTTACGTATCGAAATGATTTAAATCGTAGTGTTGGAGCGTGTTCCCACCTGATTATTGGCGATAAGCCGACACTGTTTATATAAATGAAACTATAACAGTTATTCAATAGCTCTTTTAATTTGAAGGGAGAAATGCGATTTTTACCCCCGGATAACTACTGTAAGAATTAATTAAATTAAAAAATTTTATTAAATAACAATCGAGTATTACCAAAGTAAGACTATGTTAGATGATTTATATAAATTAAATTTCTGTCGGGCTAAATACGCACCCTGTAGTGTTAAAATAATCGATGGAAATAAAAATGGATAAATGCAGTGTTATTACTCTGATGCTTCTGCTATCAGGTTGCTCAAGCTATACAATACCAGTAGAAGATTTATCAGGTCTCTCGAATGATGATTTGTGCATCGCTTTGGGTGAGCGCAATGACAATGGGCCTATGGTTATTCGCATCACAAAAGAGATTGATAGTAGAGGGGGTCTAATTAATCAAGAGCGATGTTATATCGCCTCTTCAATGGCCATACAAAAAAGTAAACAAGAGTTCAAAGTCACACCTTATCAACCACCCACTTCATACTGTGGACTGGATCCCCAATGTATTACCCCTCAACTGAGAGATGCGCTTTTATTACGTAATGGGGAGTAGCTAGCCAATAAATGTCGTTGCACAGTAGGTGTTTATCGGGGTTAGCAGGTAACCCCGTTGCGGTTTTATCTGTTTAAAATGTCACACGTTTTACATCGCTACAGCCTAATGCGGCCAGCGTTGCTTGGGTGGCATTCCACTGAGTCAGCACCGGTTTACTGCCTTCAACCAGCACTGCGCGGCGGATAGCACCACAATCTTTGCCAGCAAGGTTGGTCAGAATCAACGCGGCTTGCAGCGGTGGCAGGCTTGGATTAAAAGCTGCGTTTTCAGCATAGCGCCCAGTATAAATAGTACCGTCAGCGGCTTCCAATGCCACACCACTATGGGAGTTGCTGTAAGGTGCATGGCTGTGATTTGCGCCATCAAGTGCTGCCTGAGTCAGGACATCAGTTTCAGCAATTTTATAGCCGTGATCGACAGGGTCCATCAGCAGAGTGGTGATATTCAAATCTTTCGGGCCGAAAGAGTCGGGCAAATATTGCCCCAGAGTCGATGTTGGGCGGTTTGGCAAATGAATATGCAGACCGGTTCCGCTATTTAGTTCATTCATAAACTGGCGACAATGGCCACACGGCGTGTAATTGACAGTAATAGAGACCAGACTGGCCTCATTGCGCAACCAGGCGTGTGTTACGGCACACTGTTCGGCGTGGATGGTTTGTTGCAATGGGGTACCACTAAACTCCATATTGGCACCGAAATAGAGATTACCGCTGATACCGCGAGCAATAGCCCCGACCTTGAAATGAGAGACGGGTGTCAATGCATAAGCAGCAGCCAGTGGTAGCAAGGTAAATGCTAGCGCATCATCATCTAACCCGCTGATAGTCTTCACCGCTTTCACTTGATCTGCTGTCAGCATTGCAGGGAAATCGTTTGCGCTCATGATAGGTTCAAGTGCGGATTGCAGCGAGGCGGGCAACTTAGCCCAAGCGTCATGAAAACGTGCTTGCATAAGGTTCTCTCCAATAGTTACGGGAAACTATTTTAGGCAGCTTGGGGCTTTCTTGGTGTGACATAGATCCCGTTATATATGAAATTCATGCAAGTAAAATCTCAAATGAGAGATGTATCTCAAATTTATACTGCGATGTTAGCCAAATAAATGTAGCAGCACCGGAAACAAAAAGGGCGCTAGCAGTGAGGTGATAATCCCACAGATTACCAAGGCCAGTGAGCTGAATGCCCCTTCCTGAAAATCCAACTCAGCACAACGGGCGGTACCCAAGGCGTGTGATGCAGTCCCCATTGCCAGACCGCGTGAAGCTTTAGTGGTGATTTTCAACAAATTCAACAAGCTGTGACCAAACACCGCTCCCAGAATCCCGACAAAAATAACGCACACTGCGCTGATAGCAGGTAAACCATGAATAGATTCGGCCACCGCCATAGCAATAGGTGTGGTGACAGATTTAGGCAGTACCGAGGCGGCAATCTCAGGGGTTGCACCCATCCACAGGGCCACAGCAGTGCCACTGACCATAGCGGTTATACTACCGATAAAACAGATGCTTATGATTGATTTCCAGCGCGCGCGAATTTGATGCAATTGCTCATACAGCGGGAAAGCCAACGCCACCACCGCCGGCTGCAACAGGTCGTTTAGTACTTTGCTGCCTGCAAAATAATTGGCATAAGGCATATGTGTCACCAACAACAATGGAATGATAACAACCATTGATATCAGCAAAGGGTTCAGTAAAGGCATTTTCAACCAGCGCGCCAAACGGCGTGCACTGAAGAACACCATTAACGTGAGTGGCAGCGACCACCATAAGTTACTGATCATTTGTCCTCCTCGGTGTGAGTGGGAGAACCAATCACCTTGCGCTCACGATGGACATAATGCGAGCTGTAACCGACGACCAACATCACAATCAAGGTACTGACAAAGCAGGAAACCACGATCGGGCCGAACTGCTTGGTGAGCTGGTCATAATATTGCATAACGCCAACACCGATCGGCACAAACAGCAGCGCCATGTAACGAATTAGCAGGTGACAACCGGGTTTTACCCATGTCGAAGGCAAAATCTGTGAGGAAAGCAGGGCAAACAGAATCAGCATCCCGAGGATGCTGCCGGGGATGCTGATGGGCAGCAGCAAGGCCACCGCTTTACCCGCCCACAAACACAGATAAATAATGGCGAAAGCCCGCAGATACTGCCAGCCAAGTGAAGTCACATTGCGCATAAAAAGAGTCCTGAGTGACGGAATGCATTCATCATACAATTAACGTTAACACTGTGCCAGGTATCACACTATGAATAATTTTTATGGAATTATGCCAATTACGACTCGTCTTGCAACTGAGAGGGTTGCTGGGCTGGCGATTTGGCTAATTGGTAGCCACGATAGAAAAATACCAGCCCCAAAATAGCCGCCACAATCAACATGTAGAACATCATCTCCGGTGCGGCATAGGCTAATAGAAAACCGCAGAGTACCGGATTCGCAGCGCCACCTAATTGACCGAGGTTCTGTACGCCATAGTAACTGCCTTTGAGATTCGCGGGTGCAATAAAATCGATAAACAGATATTCGACCGGGATAACAATAATCTCACCCAATGAGAAAATCGCCATCGCTAGCATCCACACGGGGATTGACTGTTGCGCGGCCATAAATCCGAACAAACCAATAATAAAGAACAGCGTCCCTAGCATTAGCCAGCGCATTAAGTTCTGTTGATTCATACGGCGACTTAATAGGTATTGCAAGGTAATGACAATGGCCGCATTGACCGTCATCACCGCGCCAATCACCTGATAGGCAAATTTGGCATCAGAAACAGTAATCAGGTATTGAGATAAATAGCCGGAGAACTGACCAAAGACAATGGCACTGAGCATGCTGCCGACGGTGAAATAGATCAGCCGTTTGTCATGGCGCAAAATACGAAACGTTTGGCGGAAATCTGGTACAGATTCAGTCTGCGTATGCTCCGTGACCGACATATCTGTACTGTCGATTCTAAATTTCAGTGTGATGGCAACCAACAACGCCAGTATGCCCGAAATGATAAAGGGGACTTGCGGCCCCATACTGACGACCAAAACACCCAATCCTGGCCCAACCGCCCAGCCAACATTGACCAGTGTGTAGTTAGCCGAGAAGGCTTTGATGCGCTCATTGACGGGCAACCAGTCGGCAAAACAGGCTTTAATAGCGATGCTATAAACTGAGTATGCCGAATGCAGCAATGCCAAAATCAGGATAATCCACGCCGGATGTTCAATCCACGGCAAGGTGAAAAAAGTGGCAGAGAACAGGGTAATCGCCAGCAAAATCAAGCGCTTTTTATTGAATTTATCCACCAGATAACCGCCATACAGACTGGTGAAAATCCCCAAGGTCAAACTTGCTCCCAAGACCAGCCCAACTTTGTCTGGCGCTAGCTGAAAATGTTCGGCCAAATAAATAGTGATAAACGGCAGCGTTACCGCTCGGCCAATGGTCAACACCAGCGAGGCAATTAGCAGGTTAGTGACACGCGATGGAAATCCTTTCATGGTATTTTCTTATTTTTAATTATGGGTAATAAGTTGTTTCTATGCGGATTATTGCCAATAAAAAGAATGACACGCACAGCATTACGACGCGACTCAGCCAATTACAGTAGACTATTGCAGGAACGAAAGAGAGGGGAGGGAGGAAATTTTTTTGCAAATAGCAGATCGACCTGAATCGACCTGCCATTTATAGACTATTAACCTAAATATTCGATGATAGATAGCCCGCCATTATAATCAGTGCTGTAGATAATCCCTTGAGCATCAACAAACACATCACATGATTGAATCACTTGTGGGCGGCCAGGTCGTCTATCCATCATTTTTTCCGGTGCAGCGGGCACCAGAGCACCAGTTTCTTTCGGCTGATAGGGATTGCTGATGTCATAGGCCCGAACCCCCGCATTCTGATAAGTGGCAAAAATCAGCGATGAACTGATAAAACTGCCAGGCCGGTTTTCATGCAGATTATGTGGGCCAAAATGTGCGCCTTTTTTTACATAATCTCGCTCATCAGGCACGGGGAAGGTTGAGATACTCACTGGATTGCTCGGCTCACGAATATCAAATACCCAAATATGTTTCTCGCCATCCTCTTGGTTATCCAGTACTGCTTCATCCAGCACCACCAGTAAGTCGCGATCTGGCAGGGGAAGCGCAGTATGAGTCCCGCCACCAAACGGTGGGCTCCAGTTACGGTGGCTGATCAGTTTTGGCTCAGTGCGGTCGCTAACATCTAATAGTGTCAGGCCACCATCACGCCAACTGCCGTAAGCTGTATCACCGCTGATAATGGCATGGTGCAATGCATAGCGCTTACCTTCAGGCCAGCTGGCTTGTTCACCCGCAGCGGTATGCATACCGGGTAACGCATAACGCCCGGCAACCTGTGGTTTTTGCGGATCAGCCAAATCAATGATTAGAAAAATATAATCACTGTAGCCGTCGAGCAGTGCAGAAACATAGGCCCAGCGCCCACCGACATACCAGATACGGTGGATACCTATGCCATCAAGTGGCAGGAAACTTATCTCGCGGGGCTTGTCCGGTATCGAAATATCAAAAATACGTAAACCGGCACTCCAACTACGGCCTTCTTGCCGGGTACTGACCGTTTGGGCTACCGAGCGGGTGTAATACACTTTCTCTTCGGCAAAACTAGCGTCAGCAAACAAGTCACGGGCATTAATGACCAGTAGCAGGTCATCATGAGCTTGTAAGTGTACATTCCACGTATTGGGTGGCGCGGCGATAAAACCAGCCGGACGTGGGTTTTTTGCGTCTCGTACATCAATAATCGAAACGCCCTGGGACACCATATGGCCGACATAAGCGAAACCACGATGCACCATCACCTGCACGCCATCGGGTTTTCCACCCTGATCACTATGACCAATCAGCCGCATATTGCGGCTGTATTCAGGTGTTGGCAAGACTCCTTGCGCTGCCATTTATTTCACTCCAAATCAATTTTTCACATGGGTCTTTAATGACACATTACTGACCATTTTTGGCTGCAAGGGTAGCAAACCAAGGTGAGTTGAAATCATCTGACTGACCCCAGCCTGGGATGATTTTACTCAAACCGGAAACGTTAACTGGGCCAGGTTGGCTCGCCAGCAGTGCTTGTGGAATAGAGGCTGCGCGGAATTCATAACTGGCAGGGGTCTCTTCACCGGCAATTTTCTTAGCGACCAGGCGTAAGTTAACGGCACCAATAAGTTTAGGATCGACGGCAACGCTGACTTTCCAAGGGCTATTCGCTTCGCGCATCAACTGCAAATCCTGATTCGAGATATCAATGCTGTACAATTTGATCTCGGTACGGCCGTTTTCTTGCAAGGCTTTATAAGCACCTTGAGTAAAGGCATCCCAGGTTCCCCAAATTGCATCTATTTTCCCTTTCGGGTATTTCGCCAAGACGGCCCCCACTTTATTCGCGGTATCGCCTTGAACATCGGATGAAACAGCACCAATAGATTCGAGTTCGGTAATGCCCGGATTTTGTTTCAGCAGTGCTTGATAAGCGGCCTGGCGACGCTCCATCGGTGGGAATCCGGCTACCCAGAGTTTGATAATATTCGCTTTGCCGTTGAAGTCTTTGACCAACTGACCGAAGGATTCATTAGTCAGTGAAGCATCATCTTGCTGAGTGACAGTCAGACCGGGGATATCACCCTGAATGGCAGTATCAAATACAGACACGGCAATGCCGTTCGCTGCAATGCGTTTTACCAGTTCAGTCGAGTAGGGGTCACGGCCCTGGGAAAGAATAATCCCGTCGTATTTCTGGCTGATAGCCTGATTAACAAAGTCCTGAAAACGCGCGTCATCGCCATTACTTAAGAAAGTATCGACTTTGAAACCCAGTTTTTTGCCTTCTTTCAATACACCTGATAGGAATTGAGTGGTGTTGTCATCGGAACCTAAATTACGGATCACCGCAATTTTAATTTGCCCTTGATGCTTGGCAATGGCATCAGGAATAGGGGCTACCGTGGCGGTGTCCGCAGCGAATACTGGCAGTGCCGTCAACAGGCTTAGGGCCAGTAATGGGGAAGCAATTTTTTTCATCCGGAACTCCGTCATGGTGTTGATAAGTTATGCAATGTGTACGGTGCTATCATTCATTGTTATGGCTATCTTTGTGTCTAGACGTCTATCTGTCTCTGTGTAGCATCATAACCATAACTATTTTGATAAGGAATTAACTTTGTTATGAATTTTTGGATCGCGTTATATCTTTTAGTTTGGACAGCTTAAATAAGCAGCAAAGTGCCGGGGGAAGGTGAGTATAATGAGTGCAAATAAAGCTAATAACCTTTTGCTCTTAGTGGTTTTGTTTCGGAGGAACTTTATAACCTTATATTTTCTGAGACAAATATTAGCGATAATATTTTATTCCGCTGCTTACTCAGTCCTGATATTCTAAATAGGGTTGAGTCATAAGAATAAAATAATAGAGGTTAACTACCATAACAAAAATGAATTATCACCATTTTAAGTTTAATGATATTTAAAGGATTAAAGTCACCATGGTTAAAATTAGCAGCCTATATAAATCAAGAAAGGATAGCGCTGATATAGCACAGCTGAATTTGAGTTATTGCATTAATAATCTCATATGTCGTTATATGTCTCGTAGTGAATGTCTGTTTTTATTTTTCCGCTACGTGCTGGTACTAATAACAATTATCTTTCTTGTCACTATTTTATTTCCAGACTTGATTGATGAGATTCTGGATTTTTCTGTTTCATCTTTTCTGGCAGTACTTTCATTGGTGCTTTTGCTACCTTGTTCATACCGTTTGGCTAGCCAAAGGTTAAGCCCATATTTATTAATGTTTCACCTTCTTCCATTTGTTTTTTATTTCTCGCACAGCTTATTAGCATTATGTTTATCGGGTTTATTTTTGCTTTATTTTATTGCTATAAATATTTATGACATAAAACCACCGACATGTGAACGTAGAAAACAACTGGCTTCAGCCTTACCTAATGAGTACCCATTTGGTTTGACGCTGGTTTTTTTTGGCTTATTATACATAAGCTTCTTTCTGTTTTTCGAATTGGATGATGCCATTATCTCTCTGATGATGCTGTCGTGGATTTTCTTTCTACTGGCTAAATGGCATTGGCCGGTTGTGGTATTAAATATAGTGGGTTCTGTCGGTGTGTTCTGGTTTTTTTCGTCAGGTTTCGTGGAAGTAAAACATCATAAGAATATTATTATTAATGCTCTCATTAAAATTTCCTTGCTGGATAATATTTTATTCCTGATCTTCTCATTAAGTTTATTTATTAATATGCTGTTTTGGTTGGAGACTTGGCAACGAGAGAGGCAACCTATAGCTAAAAGTGAGTAAAAATCTTTTTTAGTTCATTAATAGGCAATAAAAAGCCGGTCAGATTACCTTATGACCGGCTTTTTTACGTGTTAGAGCATGATTACTTCACTTGCATACCTGGCTGAGCACCATTGTCAGGGCTGAGCAGGAAGATGTCCTTACCGCCAGGGCCAGCAGCCATCACCATGCCTTCAGAAATACCGAAGCGCATTTTGCGCGGAGCCAGATTTGCCACCATGACAGTGAGTCGACCTTCCAATACTTTAGGATCAGGGTAAGCTGAGCGGATACCAGAGAAGACCTGACGGGTTTCACCGCCGAGATCCAATTTCAGTTTTAATAGTTTATCTGAGCCTTCGACAAAATCTGCTTGTTGAATCAGCGCGATGCGCATATCAACTTTAGCAAAGTCATCAAAACTGATGGTTTCCTGAATTGGGTCATCGGCTAATGGGCCGGTTACCGCGACATTTGCCGCCATATCTTCTTTAGAAGAAGCAACCATTTCGTTCACCTTATCCACATCAATGCGGTTAAACAGTGCTTTAAAGGTATTAATCTGATGACCTAACAGGGGTTGTTCGATGCTATCCCAAGTTAATTCAGTATTGAGGAAAGCTTCGGTGCGTTCAGTCAGTGCGGGCAGCACCGGCTTGAGATAAGTCATCAGCACTCGGAACAGGTTGATACCCATAGAGCAAATAGCTTGCAAGTCGGCATCACGGCCTTCTTCTTTTGCCACTACCCAAGGTGCCTGTTCATCAACATAGCGGTTAGCGATATCGGCCAGAGCCATAATTTCACGAATTGCTTTGCTTGATTCACGGCTGCTATACGCATCGGCAATACTGGTTGCTGCATCGGTGAAGGTTTTATATAACGCAGGGTCAGCAAGGTGATCGGCTAACTTGCCAGCAAAACGCTTATTGATAAAACCTGCATTACGCGAGGCCAGATTAACCACTTTGTTGACGATATCGGCATTGACGCGCTGGACGAAATCTTCCAGATTCAAATCAATATCATCGATGCGAGAGGACAGCTTGGCGGCGTAGTAATAACGCAGACAATCGGCATCCAGATGTTTCAGGTAAGTGCCCGCTTTAATGAATGTGCCTCGAGATTTCGACATTTTTGCGCCGTTTACCGTGACATAACCATGAACGAATAGGTTGGTTGGCTTACGGAAGTTACTGCCTTCCAACATCGCTGGCCAGAACAGACTATGGAAGTAAACAATGTCCTTACCAATGAAATGATACAGATCGGCTTCAGAATCTTTACGCCAGAACTCATCAAAATCTAAATCGCCACGCTTATCGCACAGGTTTTTGAATGCGCCCATATAGCCGATAGGGGCATCAAGCCAGACGTAGAAATATTTACCTGGCGCATCCGGTATTTCGAAACCAAAGTAAGGGGCATCACGGGAGATATCCCACTGTTGCAGGCCCGATTCAAACCATTCCTGCATTTTATTCGCAACTTGCTCTTGCAGTGCGCCGGAACGTGTCCAGGCTTGCAACATATCGCTAAACGCAGGTAAATCGAAGAAGAAGTGCTCAGATTCGCGCATGACCGGCGTCGCGCCAGAAACCGCAGATTTTGGATCGATAAGTTCAGTCGGGCTGTAGGTAGCGCCACAAACTTCACAGTTATCGCCATATTGATCCGGTGATTTACACTTGGGACAAGTGCCTTTGACAAAACGATCGGGCAGGAACATCCCTTTCTCAGGATCATAGAGCTGAGAAATAGTCCGATTCTTGATATAGCCATTCGCTTTTAGGCGGCTGTATATCAGGCTCGACAGTTCACGGTTTTCATCACTGTGGGTAGAGTGATAGTTATCATAACTGATAGCAAAACCGGCGAAATCTTGTTGGTGCTCCTGGCTCATCTCGGCAATCATCTGCTCCGGTTCGATACCCAGTTGCTGAGCTTTCAGCATTATTGGGGTGCCGTGGGCATCATCTGCACAGATAAAATGAACCTGGTTGCCGCGCATTCGCTGGAAACGGACCCAGATGTCTGCCTGGATGTGCTCGAGCATGTGACCGAGATGAATAGAACCGTTAGCGTATGGTAGCGCGCACGTCACCAATATTTTTTTCGCGACTTGAGCCATAGTGGGAAATTGCTTTCTTTATGTCGATTAAAGGGTCTTTGATGTTAACCGATATACTGGCTTGTCGCTAGGGTAAGGCGGCCTGCGAATGGCCTTAAGTCATAACAATGTTGTTTTAGACTGTTTTCAGCATATTTGGTTATTAACAATTTGGTTATTAACAATTCGGTTATGTGGGCTGAGCCCGTTTTCTCTTTATTAGGCTCACACAGGTGTGACGGAGTTCTGGTACACTATTATTGTCTAATAACGATAAGTTCTGTTGGTTAATAACGATAAATTCAAGGAGCCGGGATGAGCCAAAAATCCCCCGAGCAGACCACCCCTGACCTGCTGCAATCACAAATTTCAAAGGTTCTTGCTGCCTTTACACACCCAACTTTGCAAAAGAGCCTGACTGAGCTGCGAGCTATTCATCACTGTGCCTTATTGGACAATGTGCTACATATCGAGCTGGTGATGCCTTTTGCCTGGCAGTTCGGTTTTGACCTATTAAAAGAGTCCGTCAGCGGAGAATTGCTGGCAGTGACGGGTGCCAAGGCCATTGACTGGAAGCTGTCTCATAATATCACCACATTGAAACGCGCCAATGATCAACCTGGAGTCAAAGGGGTGCGTAATATTGTGGCGGTCAGCTCCGGTAAAGGCGGGGTGGGGAAATCCAGCACCGCCGTGAACCTGGCACTGGCCTTGGCTGAAGAAGGCGCAAAAGTCGGTATTCTGGATGCTGATATCTATGGTCCTTCCATTCCAAACATGCTGGGCACCACAAATCAGCGGCCAACCTCCCCTGACGGTAAGCATATGGCACCGATCATGGCCCACGGTATTGCCACCAACTCGATTGGCTATTTGGTCACCGACGAGAATGCCATGGTGTGGCGCGGCCCGATGGCCAGCAAGGCCTTAATGCAGATGTTGCAAGACACCTTATGGCCGGATTTGGATTATCTGGTCATCGATATGCCGCCGGGTACCGGTGATATCCAATTGACACTGTCACAGAATATTCCGGTCACTGGTGCGTTGGTGGTGACCACGCCACAGGATATTGCCTTGATTGATGCCATGAAAGGCATCGTGATGTTTGAGAAGGTGCACGTGCCAGTATTGGGCATTATTGAAAATATGAGCATGCATATTTGCAGTAATTGCGGCCATCTGGAGCCTATTTTTGGTACCGGCGGGGCAGAAAAACTGGCTCAGAAATATCATTGCAAACTGCTGGGGCAAATTCCGTTGCATATTTCACTACGCGAAGACCTCGATCGCGGCGAGCCAACGGTAGTTAGCCATCCTGACAGTGAATTTGCTGATATCTATCGTCAATTAGCCTCCAACGTTGCGGCAGAGATGTATTGGCAGGGTGAAGCAATTCCGACGGAAATATCATTCCGCGCGGTGTAATAAACCCTATACCACTCTGCGGCGTCAAACGCAGAGGATATAACCCAAAGTCATTGGCGTTGCAGGTAGGCAGCAAACGAATGAGTCCCGATGAGCTGACACAGGTCAGTGATTCGGGTGAGTGAGTGCCGCTAACACCCCTGCGGCGTCAAAGACGCAGGGTATTATACTGGCATCAAACCCGTTAACTCCTTATAATTGGCGCGCTCAAAGCACCTTGCGTGCTTTGTCTCCCTTCACACTTCGTAATCAGGTCTTTAATTTTATGACTGACAAAGCACACCAGTGCGTCATTATCGGGATAGCGGGTGCCTCAGCCTCCGGGAAAAGTCTTATCGCTAGTACGCTGTATCGTGAATTGCGTGAACAGGTAGGTGACCAACATATTGGCGTCATCCCTGAGGATGGTTATTACAAAGACCAGAGTCACCTATCAATGGAAGAGCGGGTCAAAACTAACTATGACCATCCCAGCGCCATGGATCACAATTTATTGCTCGAACATCTGCAATCGCTGAAAGCGGGCAAGCCGATTGAATTGCCGCTATACAGTTACACCGAGCACACACGTAAAAAAGAAACCGTCCATTTAGAACCGAAAAAAGTGATTATTTTGGAAGGGATCTTATTGTTGACTGATATTCGTCTGCGTCAGGAGATGAACTTCTCGATCTTTGTCGATACACCGCTGGACATCTGTTTGATGCGCCGAATGAAGCGTGATGTCAATGAGCGTGGCCGTTCAATGGATTCGGTGATGGCTCAATACCAGAAAACTGTGCGCCCAATGTTCCTGCAATTTATCGAGCCTTCTAAGCAATATGCTGACATTATCGTCCCACGCGGCGGTAAGAACCGCATTGCGATCGATATCCTTAAAGCAAAAATTAGCCAGTTCTTTGAGTGATGTTCGTCTGGACCTTTGCTTCTTAATATGGCAGCTTTCATAAAATGTGAGCTGTAACATACGAATTTTGATGGAGATTTTAGCAATGAGACTGTGCGATCGTGACATAGAAGCCTGGCTGGATAGCGGTAAACTGGGGATAGATCCTCGCCCGCCAGTAGAACGTATTAATGGTGCCACAGTCGATGTCCGCTTAGGGAATCAATTCCGTGTCTTCAATGGTCACACGGCTGCATTTATCGATTTAAGTGGCCCGAAAGATGAAGTCAGCGCAGCGCTGGAGCGGGTGATGAGTGAAGAGATCAATTTACCGGAAGGGGAGGCGTTCTTCCTGCATCCCGGTGAGTTGGCGCTGGCAGTAACCCTTGAGTCGGTGACTATCCCCGATGATTTGGTTGGCTGGCTTGATGGCCGTTCTTCATTGGCCCGTCTTGGTTTGATGGTGCATGTGACTGCCCACCGAATCGATCCCGGTTGGCAAGGCAGAATTGTACTGGAGTTCTATAATTCAGGTAAGTTGCCGTTGGCACTGCGCCCAGGCATGCTGATTGGCGCGCTGAGTTTTGAGCCACTTTCTGGCCCGGCAGCTCGCCCTTATAATAGTCGTCAGGATGCCAAGTATCGTGGTCAACAAGGTGCTGTAGCCAGTCGTATTGATAAAGACTAGCCATTTTTCTTGCTGATACTTTAGCCTGTTTGGACGTTTTAGCCTGATTAGACAAGAGGATGTCATGAGACGATTACTAACGACGTTAATTATCCTGCTGGTGGTATTGGTAGCTGGGATGAGCGCATTGGTATTGCTAGTAAATCCTAATGACTTCCGTGCTTACATGGTCAAACAGGTCGAAAGAAAAAGTGGTTATCACCTGCAACTGGAAGGTGATTTGCGTTGGCATGTTTGGCCGCAACTGAGCATTATCGCCGGCCGAATGGCCTTAACCGCGCCCGGTGCTGCTACACCTGTAGTTAGTGCCGAAAATATGCGCCTTGATGTTAAGCTTTGGCCACTGTTGTCGCATCAACTGGATGTTAAACAGGTGATGCTAAAAGGCGCTGTTATTCGCTTAACCCCTGACAGCGAAGCACAACAGCAACCTGGAGCGCCGGTTGCGCCGACGGGTAATGCGCCGGTTGATGAGCAACGCGCCTGGAAGCTTGATATCAATAAAGTTCAGGTTGCCGACAGTCTGCTTATTTGGCAACGGACAGATAATGATCAAGTGAATGTTCGCGATATCAATCTTGAACTGCAACAAGATGCTCAGCGCCAAATACATGTCACGCTTGCCAGCCGTATTAATCGTAATCAGCGAGATATCACTTTCTCTATGGTTGCTGATGTAGATATGAGTCATTACCCGCAGCAGTTCGGCGCGAATGTCAGTCAGTTCAGCTATAAATTGGAAGGGGCGGATATTCCTGTTGGTGGCGTGAGCGGAGAGGGGTTATTACAAGCCAGTTATCAACACGATATCCAGCAATTGCTGCTCAATGAACTCAGTTTCACGGCAAATAATAACCAGTTGACCGGGAGTGCCAAAGCGACTTTTGGCCCAATTCCTGAATATGTTATTAATCTGGCGGCTGATAATCTCAACCTGGATGCTATCTTCGGTTGGAAACCCCAAAATACCGTCAGCACTGAAGACACCGCCAAAGCGGCGACGGTGACCGCACCGGTAATTGCTATTCAAGCTGATGATGATGTCGGGCAGGACTTACAAGCATTACGTGATTTTACCGCGCAAGTTACACTCACCGCGAATAATTTGGTTTATCGCGCAATAAAAGTCTCACAACTCAATCTACAGGCATCAAACCAGCAAGGTGATGTCCAGATTAGCCGTTTGACTGGCAATGCATTGGGCGGTGATTTTTCGCTACCGGGTTCGCTGGATGTGACCGGTAAGAAGGTGCTTGCCGCTATTAACCCAGTGATAAATCATATGGAATTAGGCCCGGTATTGGCAGCTGTGGGTTTACCACAGACGATGACCGGTAAATTCTCCATGAAAGCACAACTGTCGGGTGATGGCCTTGATGTGGATGCATTCAACCATCGCTGGAAAGGTAACGCGCAGTTCAGTATGAATAATGCGAGGTTAGAGGGGCTGAACATTCAGCAACTTATTCAGCAAGCAGTCACGCGTAGTTCCAACGATGTTAAAGGCCAAGACCGCTATGAACGTTATACAGCGGTTAAACAACTGCAAGCGAATCTGGCCCTGAACAGAGGGAAGATGAATATCAGTAACCTCAGTGCCGATTCCGAATTAATTGCGATTAATGGTAAAGGAGAGCTCAACTTACCGGCACAGCAATGTGATATGAATTTGTCGGTGCGAGTGATGCAGGGCTGGAGTGGGGAAGATCGCTTGGTTAAGTTTTTACAAAACACCAATATTCCATTACGTATCTATGGCTCCTGGACTCAACTGAGCTATCAATTGAATGTTGAGCAGCTGTTGCGGAATGAATTACAACAGCGCGCTAAAGAAGCACTGCGCGACTGGTCCTTACGTAATGAGGATAATCGGGCTCGTCAGGATCTTAAAAAGCTTATTGATAAGCTTTAATTCCGCATCACCCCCGATAGTAATAAGGCTATAGGGGGTGATAGTTTCTCTTTGTTATTTTCCTGTTGTTGAATTGTTCGCCAATATCGCCTGTCTAAATATAAAATCCTCTCTCCTGCTCACAAACTAATATTTGTTTCTAAAATCTCTGTGAATTATTGATAGATGTCATAAACTCGCCGGTGGACTTTGGGCAGAGTGCAGAGCGATTTCTGCGTTTTAACAATAATAATGACTGATACCTAAAGTCATCGGCATACCGCTGCTTGCGATGTTATGCCGAAGCAAAGGGTATTTAGCGACAAATGGTATTCGGCGAGAGAGGGTATATGTTAGATCTTTTGATTGGGGTTGTAGTGGCCATTGGTGTCGGCCGTTATATTATTAAAGGCTACTCAGCCACCGGCGTACTGATGGTCGGCGGTTTACTGCTATTAATTATCAGCGCCCTGATGGGCAAAAACGTCTTACCTGCCAGTGCAACATCAACAGGTTGGCGGGCGACGGATATTGTCGAGTACGTCAAAATCTTGCTGATGAGCCGTGGTGGCGATCTTGGCATGATGATCATGATGCTATGTGGTTTTGCTGCCTATATGACCCACATTGGCGCGAATGATGTGGTGGTCAAGATTGCATCCAAACCACTGCAAATGATCAACTCACCCTATTTATTGATGGTTGCCGCTTATATTGTGGCTTGTTTGATGTCTTTGGCTGTGTCATCGGCAACTGGGTTAGGCGTATTGTTGATGGCGACATTGTTCCCAGTGATGGTTAACGTTGGCATCAGTCGGGGGGCTGCGGCTGCAATCTGTGCATCACCTGCGGCTATCATTCTGGCACCAACTTCTGGCGATGTCGTGTTAGCAGCAAAAGCCTCTGAAATGCCACTGGTCGATTTTGCCTTTAAAACCACATTACCGATCTCCATTGCTGCGATTGTCTGCATGGCCATCGCACACTTTTTCTGGCAGCGCTATCTGGATAATAAAAGCCAGGAAAAGCATGAAATGATGGATGTTAATGACATTACAACTAATGCCCCGAGTTTTTACGCTATTTTGCCCTTTACACCCATTATCGGTGTGCTGATCTTTGACGGTAAATGGGGACCAGAACTACACATCATCACGGTATTGGTTATCTGTATGCTTATTGCCGCAGTGATTGAGTTCTTGCGTAGCTTCAATGCGAAGACGGTATTTACCGGGCTTGAAGTGGCTTACCGGGGGATGGCAGATGCATTTGCCACTGTGGTGATGCTGTTAGTTGCCGCTGGGGTATTTGCGCAGGGATTGAGTACTGTTGGTTTTATCAGCGGCTTGATTGGATTAGCGCAATCATTTGGTACCGGCGGCATTATTATGATGTTGGTATTAGTCACTATCACCATGCTGGCAGCCATGACGACGGGCTCAGGTAATGCCCCATTCTATGCGTTTGTTGAATTGATTCCGAAACTTGCTGCACAAATGGGGATTAATCCAGCCTATCTGGTGATCCCAATGCTACAAGCTTCAAATCTGGGCCGCACACTATCCCCGGTGTCGGGCGTGGTGGTTGCTGTGGCAGGCATGGCAAAAATTTCACCTTTTGAAGTGGTAAAACGTACCTCAGTACCGGTGCTGGTTGGGTTGGTAGTGGTCATTGTTGCCACGGAAATTCTGGTTCCTGTGCATTTATAATCTCTGACAGCAATAAAAAAGCCGGGTGGCAATTCAATAAGCGACCCGGCTCTACTCTTCATCATTCACTCGGCCTGATATTTTATACTGCCAGTGCATTACACCTCATAATCAGGGTCTGGCACCTTCAGCGGCGTTATCTTAACTTTTAAGATACGGTGACTGCTCACTTCAATTGGCTCAAACAGATAGTCACCAATTTTCAGCTGTTCACCGACTTTAGGTATCCGCTGGGTATACTCCATCAACAATCCGGCCAATGTATGATATTCACGTTTATCATCAATCGGCAGTGGCAGATAGAGCACCAAATCTTCCAACGGCATATAGCCATTCGCTACCCAACAGCCATCATCAGTTTGCTGAATGTCATGACGGGCATCTAGCTCTTCACCTGCTACAGGCAGGTTACCTGCGATAGTTTCCATCACATCGGTCAGGGTCACGACTCCTTCAATAGAACCAAATTCATCCACCACAAAGGCAAAATGGGTTTGCGCCTGACGGAATTGCTCCAAGGCCATCAACAGTGAAACCTGTTCTGGGAAGATTAATGGCTGACGAATCAGGGCCCGCAAATCGAGTTTTTCGTTCGCTAATTGCTGCTTCAATAAATCAATGACGTGAATGACACCCAGAGGCTCATCTGTTGAACTATCTTCAGTAACCACAATTCGGGTATGCAGATTTTTCGTCAGTAACTGAGTCAGTTTCTCGGGCGGATCATTCAAATCGAGATACTCTACATCATGGCGAGAAGTCATGATGCTGCTGACTGTCCGTTGCGCCAGCCCCAATACTCGCTCAATCATCCGGCGCTCTTGCTCGTTGAAGACCTCTTGGCCCACACTGGTATTATCAGCAATTAAACTGGCGGTATGGTTATCCAATTCAGCTTCTTCGTGTTTGCCACTGAGCATGCGCAGCACTGCTTCTGCTGTTCTCTCCCGTAATGGGCGGACGGTCGACAAGAAGCGGCGGCGGTTGAATTGTGCAAACTGATTCAGCGACTCAATAATTACTGAGAAACCAATCGCAGCATATAGATAACCTTTCGGAATACGGTAGCCAAAGCCTTCAGCCACTAAACTAAAGCCGATCATCAGTAAGAAACTCAAGCACAGAATGACAATCGTGGGGTGTGCGTTTACAAAGCGAGTTAATGATTTACTGGCTAACAGCATCAGACCGATAGCGATACAAACAGCCGCCATCATTACTGCGAGGTGATCGACCATGCCAACGGCGGTAATCACCGAGTCGAGAGAGAAAATAGCATCCAACACCACAATCTGTGCGACAACCGGCCAGAATCGCGCGCCTTTACGTTGCTGATTTTGTTGGTTATCCTTGCCTTCAAGTCGCTCATTAAGCTCCATAGTGGCTTTGAAGAGCAGGAATACCCCGCCGATCAACATGATTAAGTCACGCGCACTGAACGGATGGTTAGAGATCGTGACTAATGGCGCGGTGAGTGTTGCCAACCATGAGATACTTGCCAATAACACCAGACGCATCACGAGTGCGCATAGCAACCCCGTAACTCTGGCCTTATCTCGTAGATGACGTGGCAGCTTCTCCGCCAAAATGGCAATAAATATTAGGTTATCAATACCTAACACAATTTCGAGCACAACCAGCGTTGCCAGCCCCGCCCAAATAGTAGGATCTGCGATCCATTCCATATATCTAACTTCACCTTTTATTTCTACGGCTTATGCCACTAAAGCGAATAATGGGCGCTGAGAGCGTAAAATTCAATATCCAGCCCTGCAATAACTAAAAACGATGAACTTTCGTTAGACAACTGGCAATGAAATGAAGTGCAATTCTCATCAGAGTGGGATGAAAAGTAATCAATTATGTAGGAGGGTATTTCTGTTTAATGCATTGATTCAGTTTATTCTTAAAAAAGTTTTATTAGTAAGCAAATTGCGTAAGGTTAATTTAACAAAGTGTTAAGGTGGAATATAATAAATGACGAGAACGTCAATGTTTCGGAGTCAGACTATTGAACTTCAATCAACGTAATACATTGAAATAATATATAAATATAGGGATTCTGTGATTTGAATTACAGTCTACACTATTGGTACTGTGAGTTGGTATTTGTAGATATTTGAAGCCCTGCTCAGTGACTACCCCAGAAAAGGTATGGTAGATGGATAAGAAATTGAAAGCAGTCATTCCTGTTGCCGGGCTTGGCACCCGCATGTTGCCAGCGACCAAGGCGATTCCGAAAGAAATGCTGCCAGTAGTCGATAAGCCCCTGATTCAATATATTGTTAATGAATGTGTTGCTGCCGGGGTCAAAGAGATCGTACTGGTGAGCCACTCTTCGAAGAACGCAATAGAAAACCATTTTGATACTTCATTTGAACTTGAAGCGGCCTTGGAGTCTCGGGTTAAGCGGCAGTTATTAAAAGAGATTAAGAGTATTTGCCCGCCAGATGTTACTATCATGCAAGTGCGTCAAGGTCACGCCAAAGGGCTAGGGCATGCGGTACTGTGTGCTCAACCGATGGTGGGTGATAATCCATTTATTGTATTGTTGCCAGATGTGTTACTCGATGATTCAACGGCTGATTTGTCGAAAGAGAACCTTGCCAGCATGATCAAACGTTTTGAGGAGACCGGGCGTAGCCAGATCATGGTAGAACCGGTACCTCAAGCAGATGTTTCTAAATACGGTATTGCTGATTGCGGCCATGTCGATTTAGCGCCGGGTGAAAGTACTCTTATGACTGCGGTGGTAGAGAAGCCTTCTGTGGCGGACGCGCCGTCTAATCTTGCTGTGGTTGGGCGCTACGTTTTGTCTAAAGATATTTGGCCGTTGCTGAAGAAAACTCCGCGCGGTGCTGGTGATGAAATTCAACTAACTGATGCTATCGCGATGTTAATGGAGCAAGAGCCGGTTGAAGCTTTCCATATGACGGGTAAATCTCATGATTGCGGCGATAAATTAGGCTATATGAAAGCCTTTGTGACTTATGGTGTTCGTCATAATACTGAAGGTGAAAATTTTACAGCTTGGCTGAAACAGCAAATTGACTAATTCTGTTGTCATCGACGGGATATGAATAGATTTTTATTTCGCTTTATATAATCAGTAGGTTAATTATGACCAAATTGAAAGCAGTCATTCCAGTGGCAGGTTTAGGCATGAGAATGCTGCCAGCGACGAAAGCCATTCCGAAAGAAATGCTGCCAATTGTTGATAAGCCATTAATCCAATATGTGGTTAACGAATGTGTTGCTGCTGGCATCAAAGAAATCATTTTGATAACCCACTCATCCAAGAATGCGGTAGAAAACCATTTCGACACTTCTTATGAACTGGAAGCCATGTTGGAGGCGCGAGTTAAGCGCCAGCTATTGGATGAAGTGCAATCTATCTGCCCTCCGGGTGTGACTATTATGCATATTCGCCAGGGCCATGCTGAAGGATTGGGCCATGCTGTGCTATGCGCCAAACCGCTGGTGGGTAATGAGCCATTTGCGGTGTTGTTGCCGGATGTATTGATTGATGATGCCAAATCAGATCTGACTAAAGATAATTTGGCTCAATTGGTTAAACGCTTTGATGAAACCGGTGTCAGTCAGGTATTAGTACACTCGGTCGAGCCAGAGGCATTATCTAACTACTCGGTGATTTCCTGCGAAAAATCCGATTTGGCACCGGGTGAAAGTAGCCGTATTAAAGCCATGGTCGAGAAACCACAAAGCCCAGTAGACCTACAGTCAAATCTGTCTGCAGTTGGGCGCTATGTTCTGTCTGCTGATATTTGGCCACTGTTGGAACAAACCAAGCCAGGTGCCTGGGGCCGAATTCAATTGACTGACGCCATTGATGCATTGACGGAGAAAGCGCCAGTGGAAGCTGTAGCCTTGACCGGGCAATCCTATAACTGTGGTGAGAAACTCGGTTATATGCAGGCATATGTCGCTTATGGCCTGCGCCATCCGCAGCAAGGTGCAGAGTTTAAAACCTGGCTGAAAGAATTTATGTCGTAACCAATGGTTAGATAAATGAAAAGCAATCCATGTGGTTGCTTTTTTTTTGTATAAATTGACACGATAAATAAATCAGGTCGGCCGTTATCTCTGATAAAGCAAACGTGTGCGAACAGCAACTGGTCAGTTGTGCTATCTATCGCACCAATCACTACCCAGCTGACATAATCCTGAGTTAACATGTTTCCCACATCAAAAACCTGTTGGCCTCAAGGCCGGTAACAGGTGTCATCTCTCAGACAGGAGTTTTTTAATGTCCAAACAACAGATTGGCGTTGTCGGTATGGCGGTGATGGGCCGTAACCTGGCGCTCAACATCGAAAGCCGTGGTTATTCCGTTTCTATTTTTAACCGTTCATCAGACAAAACTGACGAAGTCGTTGCCGAGAATCCAGGTAAAAATCTGGTGCCGAGCTATACCGTGGAAGAATTTGTTGATTCACTGGAAAAGCCGCGTCGTATCCTGCTGATGGTGAAAGCGGGTGAAGCTACTGATAAGACCATCGCTTCACTAACGCCACACCTTGATAAAGGTGACATTCTGATTGATGGTGGTAATACTTATTACAAAGACACCATTCGCCGCAACCGCGAACTTTCTGCGCAAGGCTTCAACTTTATCGGTACTGGTGTTTCCGGTGGCGAAGAGGGTGCATTGAAAGGCCCATCCATCATGCCTGGTGGGCAGAAAGAAGCCTACGAGCTGGTTGCCCCCATTCTTGAAAAAATTGCTGCCCGCGCTGATGATGGCGATGCTTGTGTTGCTTATATCGGTGCAGATGGTGCTGGCCATTACGTTAAAATGGTTCACAACGGCATCGAATACGGCGACATGCAGTTGATCGCAGAAGCGTATTCTCTGTTGAAACAGTCTTTGGGCTTGAGCAACGAAGAGCTGGCAAGCACCTTTGCTGAGTGGAATAAAGGCGAGCTGAATAGCTACCTAATTGATATCACTAAAGATATCTTCACCAAAAAAGACGAAGCCGGTAAATATCTGGTTGACGTTATTTTGGATGAAGCCGCGAACAAAGGTACCGGTAAATGGACTAGCCAAAGTTCTCTGGACTTAGGCGAGCCATTAACACTGATCACTGAATCTGTGTTTGCCCGTTACTTGTCCTCCCTGAAAGATCAACGCGTTGCGGCCTCTAAAGTGTTGACTGGCCCTACAGTGAAACCTTTCGAGGGTGATAAAGCTGAATTTATCGAGAAAATCCGTCGTGCATTGTACTTGGGTAAAATCGTGTCCTATGCGCAAGGTTTCTCTCAGTTGAAAGCCGCTTCTGAAGAAAATAACTGGGATCTGCATTACGGTGAAATCGCTAAGATTTTCCGTGCTGGTTGCATTATCCGCGCTCAGTTCCTGCAAAAAATCACAGATGCGTATGCCGAAAATGCTGATATTGCGAACCTGCTGTTAGCACCTTACTTCAAGCAAATCGCTGATGAATACCAACAAGCATTACGTGATGTGGTGTCTTACGCTGTTCAAAACGGTATCCCAACACCGACGTTCTCTGCGGCGATTAACTACTACGATAGCTACCGTTCAGCCGTGCTGCCAGCCAACCTGATTCAGGCACAGCGCGATTATTTTGGTGCGCATACTTACAAACGTACTGATAAAGACGGTGTGTTCCATACCGAGTGGATGGAATAATCCATTTAACGGCTACTGCGCTTTGCCATTCTGGGATTGCGCAGTGCTCGGACTCCTCACGTACTTCGTGTACGCTCCGGGTCACTCCGCGCTGGGCGTCCCCAGACTGCCTTTACTCGCTACGCCTTGAATAGGTTTGCTATTAAGACAAACTTAGAAAGAACAGACAGTCGCTGATTTTAAAAGTTTGCCTTAATAAAAACGCCCTCGATGCTGAGTCGAGGGCGTTTTTTTGCTGATAAGAAAGGTAATCAGGTAATTACTTCTCGTGACGTTCGCGCAGGCGACCTATCACTTTACTCAGATCCAAGTCCTGATCCTGCAATAACACCAGCAAGTGATACATCAGATCTGATGCTTCATTTGTTAGCTCTTCGCGGTCATTCACTGTCGCGGCGAGGGCAGTTTCTACCCCTTCTTCGCCCACTTTCTGCGCGATACGTTTAGTTCCGCTGGCATACAGTTTTGCGGTGTAGGAACTGGCTGGATCTGCTGATTTACGTGAGGCTAACAACTGTTCTAGTTGATACAAGAAGCCCCAGTCGCTGGCAGCCGGTGCAAAGCAACTATTATTGCCTAAATGACAGGTTGGGCCGATAGGATTGACCAGAATCAGCAGGGTATCATTGTCGCAGTCTGGGTAGATATTAACGACATTGAGGAAATGGCCAGAGCTTTCGCCTTTGGTCCATAAACGCTGTTTAGTGCGAGAGAAAAAAGTGACTTTGCCGGTTTCTTCTGTCACTGCCAGCGCTTCTTTGTTCATGTACCCCATCATCAGAACTTCGCCAGATACGGCATGCTGAACGATGGCTGGCATCAAATTGTCGACTTTTTCCCAATCCAGTTGGTTAATTTGTTGTTCGCTTAACACACTCTTATCTCCACGCCTTGTTCAGACAAATACTTTTTCAATTCGCCGATATTAATGATTTGCTTATGGAATACAGAAGCGGCTAGCGCGCCATCGACATCCGCATCACGGAATGCTTCCAGGAAGTGCTCTGGTGTTCCGGCACCGCCAGAGGCGATAAGCGGAACATGGCAGATGGCGCGCATCTGTTTCAATTGGCGCAAATCATAGCCGTTACGCACGCCATCTTGGTTCATCATATTTAGCACAATCTCACCGGCTCCGCGTAACTGGACTTCTTTTATCCAATCTTCAGTCTGCCAGGTGGTGGCTTTGGTCCGTTTTTCATCGCCGGTAAATTGATAAACTTGATAGCTGTCACTTTCCTCGTCATACCAGGTATCAATACCCACCACGATGCATTGTACGCCATAGCGATCGGCCAGGCGGGTAATTAACGTCGGATCTGCCAGAGCGGGTGAGTTGATAGAGATTTTGTCTGCACCAAAAGTCAGGATTTGACCGGCATCTTCCACACTCTTAATGCCACCTGCGACGCAGAACGGAATATCAATCACTTCCGCAACTCGTGATACCCAACTTTTATCAACAACCCGCCCATCAGAGGAGGCAGTGATATCGTAAAATACCAGCTCATCAGCACCTTCCTGTGCGTAGCGCTGTGCCAACGGCACGATATCACCAATTATTTCATGATTGCGGAACTGGACGCCTTTAACCACTTGGCCGTCTTTTACATCCAGACAAGGAATTAACCGTTTTGCCAGCATGCAATCGCCTCCTTCACGTTAAATTTGCCGTCCAAGAGTGCACGGCCGACAATCACACCTTGCACACCGCTGCTGCGTAAACGGGCAATATCATCCAGACAACCAATGCCGCCAGAGGCCTGGAATGCCACTTGTGGGTAGCGCTGGCACACTTCCTGATACAGCTCGACATTCGAGCCACTCAAGGTGCCATCGCGGGAGATATCCGTGCATAGCACATGCTTTAGGCCGAAAGGCAGATATTGTTCGACAATTTGTTCCAGTGTGGTATCGGAGTTTTCCTGCCAGCCACTGATCGCCACTTCTTTGCGGCCCGCATCATTAATGCGCACATCCAGTGCCAATACAATGGCTTCAGCACCGTAGCGCTCAAACCATTGTTGCACCATTTCCGGCTGTTTAACGGCGGTTGAGCCAACGACAACACGTGTTGCGCCAGCTTCCAGCAGTGCGGCAACATCTTGCTCATTACGGATGCCACCGCCAACTTGCACCGGGACATCAACACCGGCCAGTAGCTCACGCAATAGCGGGATCTGGCGGGCGGCGGGATCTTTAGCGCCGGTCAAATCGACCAGATGTAATACTTGGGCACCTTGCTGCTGATAATCCTGCAAGCGCGGCAAAGGGTGATTGCCATAATCGCGCTGTTGGCCGTAATCGCCCTGATGCAAACGCACCACCTTGCCTTCGATCAAATCCAAAGCGGGAATAATCATGGTGCTTACATCTCCAGAAAGTTTTTCAGCAATTGGGCTCCAGCCGCTCCGGAGCGTTCCGGATGAAACTGCACGCCAAAGAAGTTGTCTTTTTCGACTGCGGCGGTAAACGGCTCGCCGTAATTGGCTTGGGCGATGGTATTTGGGCATATTGGCATTGCATATCCGTGCACAAAGTAGAAATAAGTTCCGTCTGGGATACCACGGAACAGATGATTGCCCGCCTGAGGCGTAATCTGATTCCAACCCATATGCGGCAGTGGCAAACCAAAGTCCATCATCTGTTTTACCGGCGTATCAATAATACCAAGCGTTTCAATACCGCCGCTCTCTTCACTGCTGGTTGCCAGTAATTGCATTCCGAGGCAGATACCTAGCACCGGTTGAGTGCAGCTCTTGATAAGCTCAATAAGATCGCGTTGCTTCAACTGATCCATCGCCGCGTGAGCTGTGCCCACACCGGGTAAAAACAGCTTATCGGCGCGCAGAACGATTTCCGGGTCACGGCTGATAACCGGTGCATAACCTAAACGCTGCACCGCGTAGGTGACAGAGGAGAGGTTGGCGCAACCCGTATCCAGAATCACCACATTCATCAAAGCACCCCTTTGGAACTTGGCAGGGTATTACCCTCAACACGGATTGCCTGGCGTAAGGTACGGCCAAACACTTTAAACAGACTTTCTACCCGGTGGTGATCGTTGCGGCCTTTGGTTTTCAGGTGCAGGGTGCAGGCCATAGCATAGGAGAGGGAGCGGAAGAAATGCTCGACCATCTCAGTGCTCAGGTCGCCGACGCGCTGATAGTTAAACTCCGCTTTGTATTCCAAATGTGGTCGACCGGAAATATCCAGTGCGCAGCGAGCCAGGCATTCATCCATTGGCAGTACAAAACCAAAACGGCCAATACCGCGTTTGTCACCCAAGGCATTGTTAATCGCCTCGCCTAGGGCCAGTGCGGTATCTTCTACGGTGTGGTGATCATCGATATAGAGGTCGCCACTGACCTGGATATCCATGCGGAAGCCACCGTGAGTCGCGATTTGGTCCAACATATGGTCGAAGAAACCGACGCCGGTTTTTATTTTGCTACCGCCTTCGCGATCCAGCCAGACATCGACATCAATGGCAGTTTCTTTCGTGACGCGGTTAACGTGAGCATGGCGATCACGCTGGGTCAGTTGCTTGGCAATTTGTGACCAATTCAAGCCATCGCGCTGATAACGCAAGCCACTGATGCCCATATTTTGCGCCAGTTGTAGGTCAGTCTCGCGGTCGCCGATAACATAGCTGTTGGCACTATTCATTACGCCTTCGGCCAAATAGCTTTCAACTAAGGCGGTTTTGGGTTTACGGCAAGCGCAGTTGTCCGCCGGTAAGTGTGGGCAAATCAAAACCTGCTCAAAATTGATCCCCTGAGAGCTAAAAATCTGCATCATCAGGTTGTGTGGTGGATCAAAGGTTTCTTGTGGGAAACTGGCGGTACCCAAGCCATCCTGATTAGTGATCATGACCAAACGGTAATCCGCTTTTTGCAGCGCTAATAATGCCGGGATTACATCTGGCTCCAGCGCCAGTTTATCCAGCCGGTCAACCTGATAGTCTTCCGGTGGCTCGGCAATCAGGGTGCCGTCTCTGTCAATAAAAAGAAATTTCTGGCTCATATCGTTTCCTTACGGAGGCTGGCGGTATTGGTGTTATTCGGGCTATCAACACCAGGCAGAGGAGCAAGGGCAGCAATCACGCGCTCACATTCCTGACGGGTACCGATTGTGATACGCAGACAATTGGACAAACTTGGTTGCTTATTCTGATCGCGCAAAATAATGCCCTGATCCCACAGTGTTTTGAATACGCTGCTGGAGGCGGTGAAGCGCGCTAGTAAATAGTTACTCTCACTGGTAAATACTTGCTCAACACAGGCGCACTCTTGCAGCGCATTTTGCAGCCATGCACGATTGGCTGTTACTTCGCTGACTCTTTGGCGCATTTGCTCCAGGCCCTGCGGGCTGAGTGCCTGCGCGGCGATATCCGCCACCGGTGTGGATAGTGGGTATGGCGCAATCACTTTAAGCAGCAATTGGATGATATCGCTGTTCGCCAGGGTAAAGCCACAACGTAAACCGGCTAAAGCAAAGGCTTTCGATAAGGTGCGCAAAATGACTAAATTCGGATAATCTTTTAGCCAACTGCTCACCGAAGCTTGTGGACAAAATTCAATATAGGCTTCGTCAATAGCCACAATAGCGCGGCCTTGTGCCAACTCCAGTACTTCGCGCAAATCAGCCGGGTTGATCAAATTACCTGTTGGGTTATTCGGGCTGCAAATATAGATCAGTTTCACCCGGTCCAGACTGGCTTTAATCGCCGGTAAATCTAGCTGCCAATCCGCTTTCGTTTGTACGGTGCGCAATTCAACACCAAAAGTTTCGGCGCTGACGGCATACATACCATAGGTCGGTGGGCAGAACAGAATGGCATCCTGACCCGGCTCGCAGAAGGCGCGGATTAGCAGCTCAATCCCTTCATCAGCCCCTCGGCTGACCAAGACTTGCTCCGTTGCTAAACCGGCATAAGCAGCGTAACGCTCGATAACCAATTTAGGCTGGCATTCAGGGTAGCGGTTGAAGGTCTGCGCCGTTAGTTGATATTCCGTCGCTAATGGGTATTCATTGGCATTGAGCCATACATCGCCATTACCGCCCAGGCGGCGGGCAGACATATAAGGGGTCAGGGCACGGACGTTGGCGCGGGCCAGCTCAGTGACATTGTAAGATTGGCTCATGCTTGCTCCTTTTGGGCGGCTGTCAGGGCAGCGACGCGTAGGGTAACGGCGTTTTTATGGGCGGTCAGTTGTTCAGCCTGAGCCAGCGTTTCAATGGTTGATGCCAGACCCAGCAAGCCTTGCGGGGTTAATTGCTGCACGGTCATGCGCTTAACAAAATCAGCCAGTCCCAGGCTGGAATAGGTTGAGGTGTAACCATAAGTCGGTAATACGTGATTGGTGCCAGAGGCATAGTCACCCGCGGATTCTGGCGACCAGTCACCCATAAACACTGAGCCGGCATTATCAATCTTATCGATAATATCTTCCGGCTGGCGTATTTGCAGAATCAAGTGCTCTGGCCCGTATTGATTACTGATATCAATACATTGCTGCAAGTCTTTGGTGATGATCAAACGGCTACTTTCCAGAGCCTGACGGGCAATGTCGGCGCGCGACAACTGCTGAAGTTGTTGCTCAACTTCGACTGCAACGGCCTGAGCAATCGCGGCATCTGGTGTCAGTAACACCACTTGTGAGTCTGGGCCGTGCTCGGCCTGAGACAGCAAGTCTGAGGCGATAAACGCCGGTGTCGCACCGCTGTCAGCGATAACCAATACTTCAGATGGGCCCGCTGGCATATCTATTGCGGCACCGTCCAAACGCTGGCTGACCTGACGTTTTGCTTCTGTGACGTAAGCATTGCCCGGCCCAAAGATTTTATTCACTTTCGGCACTGATTCGCTGCCAAATGCCATGGCAGCAATCGCCTGCGCTCCGCCAATTTGGAACACTTCCTGAATACCGCACAATTGCGCGGCATACAGAATTTCATCAGCAATAGGCGGAGGAGAACATAAAATAACGCGCTGGCAACCGGCAATGCGCGCTGGGGTGCCAAGCATCAACACGGTAGACAGTAGCGGAGCAGAACCGCCGGGAATATACAGGCCGACGGAAGCAATCGGGCGGGTGATTTGCTGGCAACGCACGCCCGGTTGAGTTTCAACATCCACCACTGGCATTTTTTGCGCGTTATGGAAGATTTCAATATTACGTACCGATTGCGCCATAGCTTGCTTGATGTCGTCATTTAAGCGCCCGGCAGCAGCGGCTATTTCATCGCTACTGATGCGAATATCAGCCACCTGCACGGTATCAAAGCGTTGGCTAAAATCACGCAAGGCGCTGTCGCCCTCGGCTTTCACCCGGTCAAGGATTTCACTGACTGTTGCGGTGATTCGCTCAGAAGCATTAATAGCCGGGCGGCTCAACAGCGCTTTTTGCTGCTCTTCGCTGCATTGCTGCCAGTCGATTAGGGTATTGAAATTCGTCGGCTGCATTCTTTACTCCATCATCTTTTCAATCGGTAATACCAGAATAGAGCTGGCACCCAGCGCCTTCAGTTTTTCCATGGTTTCCCAGAACAGGGTTTCGCTACTCACCATGTGCATCGCTACGCGGCTCTTGTCACCGGCCAATGGCAGAATGGTAGGGCGCTCGGCACCCGGCAGCAGCGTGATGATTTCGTCCAGACGTTCACTTGGCGCGTGCATCATGATGTATTTGGATTCGCGTGCTTGAATCACACCCTGAATTCGGGTCATCAGGCGGTCAATCAGCTGTTGTTTGTCCGCTGGCATTTCGCCATCGCGCTGAATCAGGCAAGCTTTAGAGCGGTAAATCACTTCGACTTCGCGCAGGCCGTTAGCTTCGAGGGTGGCACCGGTTGATACCAGATCACAGATGACGTCGGCCAAACCGGCACGTGGTGCCACTTCAACTGAACCGTTCAGCAAACAGGATTTAAAAGTCACACCTTGTTTATCAAGGTATTGCTTTAAAATGTGTGGGTAAGAGGTGGCGATACGCTTATTTTGTAAACATTGTGGGCCGGTATATTCGGTATCCAGCGATGCAGCCAGTGACAGGCGACAACCACCAAAATCCAGACGGCGTAAGGTGAAGTAACGCGGATCTTCGCCTTGAGCACGGCGGCTCAGCAACTCTTCTTCCAGTACGTTTTCGCCAATGATCCCTAAATCAACTACTCCATCCATCACCAGCCCTGGGATATCGTCATCACGTACACGCAGGATATCGATTGGCATATTTTCAGCAAAGGCGATCAGGCGTTGTTGTTGTAAATTGATTTTAATCCCGCAGCGCGACAACAGCTCATGGCAATCGTCACTGAGGCGACCTGATTTCTGCATCGCAATGCGTAAACGTGTTTTATCCAGCATGGTAAATCCTCTTCTCTTTTAACTTTATAAAATGGTGAGCAACAAAAAAGCCCTCGGAAGATAATCTTCCGAGGGCTTTCTCTATTGCGTTCTACCGCCACCTGGAAGATTCGTTAACCGTCTTCCAGCACACATCGGCCTGCAAGACTAGTCAGGATGATGGTGATGATGGTGATTAAATTGAACGCGATTCATAGTAGCTTCTCTGTGTGGGCTTCCTGACATAATCAGAATAGCCATATTTGCGACGTGCCATAATTTCTGTCAATCAACGTAAACCATCCTGCGGGTAGCGCGCAACCTTTTTTTCACCTGACGGCTTTATTTCATAATGGTAAGTTGCGGTTTATCGGCCAGTAATCGTTTTCTTTTTAGCGGTTATCTCTCATTTTTCTGTCAGTTTAAGCAGGAAGTTGTTACGTATAGTCATTACGCCGACAAATAAAAACACGCGCATAATATCGAGTAATTGTTAGGTGACATTGGTTGGCGTAGGTTATTAGTATGGAGTGGGTTGTCGGTATGAACCGGTCGAGGGTAATTGAGATGAAAAAAGTAGCCATTATTGGTTTGGGCTGGCTGGGCATGCCACTGGCGCAATCACTGGTCCGTCGTGGCGTGCAGGTTGTCGGAAGTAAAACCACGCCAGATGGTGTTGAAGCTGCCAGAATGAGCGGAATTAATTGCTATCAACTGCAACTGACGCCGGAGCTGATTTGCGACCCAGATGATTTAGAACAGTTAATGACGGTAGATGCACTGGTTATCACTTTGCCAGCTAGCCGTACAGCTGATGGGGGCGAACAGTATTTTCAAGCGGTGCAGATGGTGGTCGACAGTGCGTTAGCGTTCGATGTACCACGCATTATTTTTACCAGCTCTACTTCGGTTTATGGCGAAACCCGTGGCCGAATCAAAGAAAACGCCCCCCTACAACCGGTGACTACTGCAGGCAAAACGCTGGCAGAGCTCGAACTCTGGTTGCACAAATTACCCAATACCTCGGTGGATATTTTACGCCTGGCGGGGCTGGTGGGGACAGATCGCCATCCGGGCCGTTTCCTTGCGGGTAAAACCAATGTGAAAGGCGGTTCGCAGGGCGTTAATTTGGTGCATCAGGAAGATGTCATCTCAGCCATTGAATTACTGCTCAATCTGCCTAGAGGCGGCCATATTTACAACCTGTGCGCGCCAGCCCATCCGCGCAAACGCGATTTTTACCCTGAGTGCGCACGTGCGTTACAACTGACACCACCTGAGTTTGCACCAGAAGAGGCAGAGGAAGCACCACGCGAGATTGATGGCAGTAAGATTTGCAGTGAGTTGGGGTTCGAGTATCAATACCCAGACCCGGCAAGAATGCCTTTGAATTAGTCAAATGAAAGGGCTGCATACTACGTACAGCCTTTCACTTATCTGTATATCACCGCTTCTGATGAATATAGGTCAGTGCCAGCGCCATCGCGAGAACCAATCCTTTGATAATATCCATCGCGTAGTAAGGCACTGACAGCATCACCAGCCCGTTTTGCAGCACACCAAGGATAACCGCGCCAATTAAGGTGCCGAAGGCATTGGGTTTACCGGAACCTGCGAGTGAAAAACCAATATAGGCTGCTGCTACGGCATCCATCAGATAGCCGCCGCCGGCATTGACTTGTGATGAGCCAATCCTGGATGCCAGCAAAATTCCACCCAGTGCCGCTAGCAGAGATGACAATACATAAGCCAGCACCCGATAACGCACGGTTCGAATGCCTGCCAAACGTGCCGCTTCCGGATTCCCACCGATGGCATACATCCGTCGGCCATGTTTGGTCAGCGACAAATACAACTGCACTACAATCGTTACCGCCAACATAATAAGCACTATCACCGGCACTTGACCCAGCGCTGAAAACATCTCAGGAATGACGCCTTCCGCCATATCGCCGCTGGGTAGCAGCATATTCTGTGTGATAGAACCGCCATAGCTGTACGTCATGGCCACGCCCTGAATCACAAACAGGCTGGCCAGGGTTGCCAGCATATCGGGGATTTTCAGCACCACAATCAGAAAGGCATTAAACAGCCCCACCAGAGTACAAATAAGTAAGGTCAGGATGATGGCTCCGGTAGTGCCAAACCCGTACCAGACAAACAGTGATACGACGATGGCATTCGCCAGCGACGCGGTGGAACCGACCGATAAGTCAAAGCCGCCAATCGACAGGGAAATCGACACGCCGATGGCAATCACCGTCACAATGGCAATGGAGCGTAATATGTTGATAATATTGTTGGGATCAAGAAAATTGTCTGAGGCTAGCCCAAATAACGCGATTAGCGCCACAACGGTGAGTAACATCCCCCATTTGTAGAGAAAATCAAACAACTGGTGACGCCACGGCTGCGCGTCTGGCAGGGGTATTTCTTTACTCACTGAGGGGTTCCTCCGGTTGAAAATAGTAATAATGTTTCTTCATCGACATCGGCGGCATTCAGTTCCGCCACAATACGCCCATCCCACAACACACAGATACGATCACATAAACCGACTAATTCAGAGAATTCACCGGAAGCATAAATAATACCTTTTCCCTGCTGCGCTAACCCATCAATCAGATTGAATAGATCCTGTTTGGCTTTGATATCCACCCCTTTGGTTGGCTCATCAAAAATCAGCACTTGGGCATTCCCGCGCAGCCACTTACCTATCGCCACTTTTTGCTGATTTCCCCCCGATAAACGGGCCAGTTTTTGTTGCGGCGATGAGGTGCGGACTCCCAGTCTCTGAATGAGCTCTTTGGCCCAACTCAACTCCTGGCGACGGCTAAAAATACTCCAGCGCGAAAAGCTGTCATCAGCGGCCACACTCAGGTTCATCGGGATACCTTCGTGGATAAAAATGCCTTCTTTACGTCGCTCTTCTGGCACCAAAGCCAACCCCTGCGCGACAGAGCGGTCTGGCGAACGTGGTTTCCACGGTCTACCCTGTAATTCACCCTGATCAACCCGGCTCGGCGTGGCGCCAAACAAGGCTTTGCATAATTCGGTTTTACCCGCGCCAGCTAACCCGGCAATCCCCAATATTTCCCCTTCACGCAATGTCAGGGAGATATCGCGTAACTTGTGTTGGTCATGTAACCCCTTAACGGACAATAAGGTTTTGTCACTGAAAGCGGTTCGTCGAGGGGGGTAAATATCATCCAAGGTATGGCCGAGCATTTTTTCGACAATTTGTTCACCACTCAGGTCACCCATTGCATCATGGCTGACCTTGCGGCCATCGCGTAATACGGTCAATTGATCACAAACTTCCCGTAATTCATGAATGCGGTGCGAAATGAAAACGATGGCTATCCCTTCGGATTGCAGGCGGCGAACCACTCTAAACAAACGCGCACTCTCTTCTTGATCCAGTGGCGCAGTGGGCTCATCCAGAATCAGAAAACGGCATTGATGGGAAAGGGCACGGGCCAACAGCACCTGCTGCTTTTCGGCTAATGTGCAGGATTCCAGGCGCTGGCGCACATTCAATTTGAGATCGAGTTGCTCGAGTAGTGCTTCTGCCTGACGGTACAGTTGCGGCCAGTTAAACAGGTGACCCTGTTCAGCCAGCGTATCCAGCATAATATTTTCTGCTACCGACAGAGTTGGCACCAGCGCAACATCAACTTCTTGCTGAACCACATGAATACCATGCTGTTTTGCCTGACGTGGTGAGTGAATATCTACCTGCTGACCATCAATGAAGATCTCACCGCGATAGTGATTGTGAGCCCCGGAAAGGATCGCCATCAAGGTCGATTTACCCGCACCATTAGCACCGACTAATGCATGAGTCGAACCACCTTCCAGTGTGAAATCAACTTGTTGCAGGGCACGAAATCCAGAAAACGAGATAGAGATATTTCGCATCTCAAGGTGGGCGGGAGTGATGATAGACATAATTTCGATGACTGCCCTATAAAAGATTGTAACGAAACAGGCAGTCAATAATGCTGCTGATATCATTCTTTTTTAACACAGTTTCTATTATTCGCAACAAACTAAAATAGTTAAGGTATATCAAAAAATTATTAAACAATGATAAGTATGCCCTTAAGATGGGAAAACGCAGATGACATCACAACTTAAAATAAATAATGATTTAAAAGGAACAGGGGCATGAGCACGAACGCAATCCGAGTGCAGGTGGGGCCTGCCAACTATTTTTCCTTTCCAGGCGCTATCGACAAACTGAGTGAGTTTTATCCTCAGGCGGCACTGGAAAATGCGCTGTGGATCTATGGAGAGCGCGCTTTGGCCGCGGCCATTGATTATCTGCCAGCAGAATTTAACAGCCCTCAGGCGGTGCGCGCTTCATTTTCGACCCATTGCAGTGAATCTACTGTGGCTGATTTGGTGAGCGCGGCGGGCAGTGATCGCCAGGTCGTGATAGGCATTGGGGGCGGGGCGGTATTAGATACGGCAAAGGTGGTGGCACGTAAACTTGGCTTGCCATTGGTGGCAATCCCCACTATTGCAGCGACCTGCGCGGCCTGGACACCGCTTTCAGTTTGGTATAACGATGCCGGACAAGCACTGAATTTCGAAATTTTCAAAGATGCCAATCACTTAGTATTAGTCGAGCCGCGCATTATTTTGCAAGCGCCAGTGGAATATCTGCTGGCTGGGATTGGCGATACCCTGGCGAAATGGTACGAGGCGGTAGTTCTTAGCCCACAACCAGAAACTTTATCTTTGACGGTTCGTTTGGGGCTACAGGCTGCCTTGGAGATTCGCAATGTGTTGCTCAAACAGAGTGAAGCCGCATTGCAAGCGGTGAAACAGGGTGAGTTGACACAAGATTTCCTGGATGTGGTCGATGCCATTATTGCCGGTGGTGGTATGGTCGGTGGGCTGGGTGAGCGCTATACCCGAGTGGCGGCTGCGCATGCGGTACATAACGGTTTGACACTATTGCCACAAACTGAACATTTCCTGCATGGCACTAAAGTCGCCTATGGAATATTGGTTCAGACCGCCTTGTTGGAGCAGGATGAAGCCTTACAATCACTGATTGTAGCATTTAATCAATTGGGCTTACCGACACATCTGGCGGCACTAGATGTTGATATCAATGACCGCGCTGCCATTGAGCTGGTGATTAACCGAATTCTGAAGCCGAGTGAGTCAATTCATTATCTGCCTGTTGAGCTGAATTCAGACAAAATGTGGGCAGCGATTGAGCGGGTAGAAACTGCCGCTCAGCGCTGATAGCATGCGGGAATAGCCGTTTAGATCAAACTGCCATAAGAATATTGTTTCAAGCGGTTTAACATCTTGTTTTTTGCTCCCAAGTTAGGGCAAAATACGCACCATGCAATAACCGACGTTTAAACGCGTCGGTTATTTTTTTGCATTCGTGTTTTCACAAATCAAGAGGCCGGACAACGATCCGGATAGATAAACAGGTCCGCGAGCGATTATTCACATACGAAAATCGCCGTTATGAGGAAAGAAAGATGGGGCAATTATTCACACTGGCACCGGTGCCCACCGGTATGCGCTGCACATGCAGCGATTATGGCGCAACAGGTATGGCACATACCCGTTTCACCGCTCTCGTTTCCCCACTTACGTATCCCAGGCAGATACGAAGTTTCCCCGTCACCTCTGACCTGCGAGCTACACTTGCAAATTGGGTTAAAGGTATGGGGAGGCTGAATCATGACGCATAATGCTACTGTTGCAGTCGGTACCAATCAAACTGGCACCAATAACCGCGTTCAACTTAGAAAAACACTGACGTTGGTACAAGTTGTGATGATGGGGTTGGCTTATTTACAGCCAATGACCATTTTCGATACTTTTGGCATTGTTTCCGGCTTGACCGATGGTCACGTCGCGACTTCTTACGCCATTGCGTTGATAGCGGTGCTGTTCACTGCCATCAGCTATGGCAAATTGGTTAAGCGCTTCCCGTCTGCGGGTTCGGCCTATACTTATGCCCAGAAATCCATTAGCCCCAATGTTGGCTTTATGGTGGGTTGGTCATCATTGCTGGACTATCTGTTCATGCCGATGATTAACATTCTGTTGGCGAAAATTTATCTCGAAGCGATTTTCCCTGGTGTGCCATCGTGGATTTTTGTTGGCGCGCTGGTCAGCCTAATGACGCTGTTCAACCTGCGTGGCATCAACGTGGTAGCCAACTTGAACTCGGTTATTGTTGTGGTTCAGGTGGCAATCATGGTGGTCTTCATGGGGCTGCTGATTCATGGTGTTTATCAGGGGGAAGGTGCGGGCACATTGGTGAGCCCACGTCCGTTCTATTCTGAAAATGCCCATCTGGTACCGATGATAACTGGGGCCACGATACTGTGCTTCTCATTCCTTGGTTTCGATGGCATCAGTTCGCTGTCTGAAGAAACCCCGAATGCGGGCAAAGTGATCCCGAAAGCGATTTTCCTGACGGCATTGATTGGCGGCGTGATCTTTATTGTGGTTTCTTATTTCCTGCAACTCTATTTCCCAGACATTTCACGTTTCACTGATCCTGATGCGTCGCAGCCGGAAATCATGTTGTTTGTTGCGGGTAAATTCTTCCAGTCAGTTATTCTGTGCTTCTCCTGTGTCACCGTACTGGCATCAGGTATGGCCGCACACGCCGGTGTTTCGCGTCTACTGTATGTGATGGGGCGCGACGGAGTATTCCCGGAGAAAGTGTTTGGTTACGTGCATCCGAAATGGCGTACCCCAGCAATCAACGTACTGCTGGTTGGTGGCGTAGCATTGTCTGCTATCTCGTTTGACTTGGTGACAGCAACGGCATTGATTAACTTCGGCGCGCTGGTGGCCTTTACCTTCGTTAACCTGTCGGTGATTTCACAGTTCTATATCCGTGAACGCCGTAACAAGTCGTTCAGGGATCATTTCAGCTACCTGGTTCTGCCAATGATTGGCGCAGGAACGGTTGGTGTGCTGTGGATGAACCTGGAAAGCAGCTCAATGACGCTGGGCTTGGTGTGGGGTGCAATTGGCCTGCTTTATATGGTCTGGAAAACCCGTGCATTCCGTCAGGCACTGCCACAGTTTAATGGTGAACTGGCACAGTAACTGTGTTGCTATTAAGTGATAGTTGACTAGAACGGAGCCTGAAAATGGCTCCGTTTTTTATTGGCTATTGATTACTGGTGGGGTTAGCTCACCAGATCTCTGGCATAGTCAAACAGGGCTTTCAGCAGTGCCAGCTTCTCTTTATCATCCTCATACTGGTTATATAGCGCCTCCAGTTGCAGCACATAGTCTTGTACTTTTTCTGGATTAAGCGTTTCGCGACGATGCTCTAACCAGCGCAGCTGCTCACTGTCAGTCAACGTATTTGGATAATTACGTGCGCGGAAACGGAATAACAATGCTTCCAACCGTGGGTCTTGGAAGGTCAGATCGAGTGCTGGCAGATTTTGCGGTTCAGTTTGTAAAATGATTTTCATGGTAGCGCGGTCAGCATCACTGAAAAAACCGTTATACAACTGAGCATCCACATCATCAGAAACAGCAAAAGGCTCGGCCTCTGCAAATAGGGCGACCACTTTTTCACGGACTTGTGGATTTTGCCGCAATAATTGCAAATTCTGCAGGCAGCGTTGGCGATCAATGCCCAAACGATCGGCATTTTCCGGTAGTAGAGTTTTCGCGGGGGCGAGTACCGGGCATTTATTGATATGCACCAGCTTCAGTGGCACGGCGGCATCTTGGGCACTGAGTTTGTCGCGGCGGGTATAAAGCCGCTCACGCAGTGTATCGCTATCCAACTCTAACAGGGGTGACATATCACCCGCCAGATCGCACATAATCACCGCATTTTTATTCTCAGGATGCCATGCCAGCGGCGCAACCCAACTGGTGTTACCCCGTGCCGCACCAAACATGCCAGATACATGAACCAGCGGTGTCATATCTGCAATATCAATCAATGCGTTGATTTTGTGTTTACTACGGTGCTGGTAGAGGTAATCAAACAGCCGCGGTTGTGCTTGCTTGACCAGCTTTGCCATAGCGATAGTGGCATACACATCAGACATCGCATCATGGGCATGCAAGTGTTCAACGCCGTTGGCTTTGGTCAAATGCTCCAATTTGAAACTGGGTAAACCCTCTTCGTTTTCCGGCCAGACAATACCCTCAGGGCGCAGGGCGTAGCAGGCGCGCATCACATCGAGTAAGTCCCAGCGAGAGTTTCCCCCTTGCCAGCTGTAGGCATAAGGGTCATAAAAATTGCGGTAGAAAATATTGCGACTAACTTCATCATCAAAACGAATATTGTTGTAACCCAGAATACAGGTACCGGGCACATTGAAAGCTTGATGGACTTGACGGGCAAACTCGGCTTCATTCACCCCATTGGCTAAGGCATGTTGCGGGGTGATGCCGGTTATCATCACGGCTTCCGGCTGCGGCAGGTAGTCATCTGCGGGGGCGCAGTAAACCACCAGCGGTTCTTCAATGATATTGAAATCCAAATCGGTACGAACCCCAGCAAACTGTGCTGGCCTGTCTAACGCGGGGCGCTGACCGAAGGTCTCATAATCATGAATGTAGAATGTTGGTTGCTTGTTTTTATCTGACATGATGCGGTTTAACCCTTAATTCTCATATACCCGTCATTCTTCAAGCTGCATGTGCGTTGGCCGCCTTCCTGCAACTCGAATTATTTTGGGTATAGCTATTCTTTATGATGAGCCGCGACTCGTGGTAAGCCGCAGGGGCCCATGGCATTAGCGCTAGAATATCATTTCAGGCGGGTCGGGACGTCAGGATTTATTTTGAAATAATTATGTTTCAGTCAAAATGTGTCGATCCAACTAATATTTACCTGCCGTTTACTTAGCTATTCATACAATCCGCCTACTGAATATAATAAGTAGGACTCAAAGTGAAAACACTTCTGTTAACCGGTGCCACAGGTTTTCTGGGCGGAGCTGTGCTCGAAAAGCTATTGTTGGAAAACTCAGATTTTAATTATTTATTATTAGTCCGGGCCAATACACCGGAACAGGGGCTCTCCCGAATTAGAGAGAATATGGCGAAATTCTACCTCCCTAATGGGCTGCTGAATAAAATTGATGTTAGCCATGTTTTATTAGGAGATTTAGCTGAACCGGACAGTTTTATTAATGACCCGCGTATTGATGGGGTGACGCATGTTATTAATTGCGCTGCTGTCGCATCATTCGGGAATAACCCGCTCATCTGGAAAGTGAATGTTGATGGCACATTAGCCTTTGGCAAAAGAATGTCGCAGGTTGCTGGTTTACAAAGATTCATCCATGTGGGAACAGCTATGTCTTGCACACCCGACGCCGATACTGTGGTGAGCGAGCAGGTTTTATCCGCAAAGGATGACGCGCATTTGGTGGAATACACTAAATCTAAATCAGCAATTGAGCGTTTATTGGCTGAAGAATGCCCAGGGTTACCCTTGGTATTTGCCCGACCATCGATTGTGGTTGGCCATACCCGGCTGGGCTGTCAGCCATCCAGCAGCATCTTTTGGGTATTTCGCATGGCATTAATGCTACGCAAGTTCATGTGCTCGCTGGATGACTATATCGATGTTATTCCAGTCGATTATTGCGCAGACGCTTTAGTGTGTATTTTACTTCATCCAAATTTACCCGATAATATCTATCATATTTCAGCCGGCGAGAAAGATAGCGTTAGTTTTGCCCAGATTGATCAGGCGATGTCAGCTGCTGCCCGACAGAAACCTATGGGGGTGGATTATTGCCAGGTAGAATACGGTGCATTGGTACAAATGCGTAACCAACTGAAAGGGATTTTTGGCCCCTGCAATGAGCGCCTAATGCTAAAAGCCATGCGCTTATATGGTGCATTTGCCCTGCTTAACGTGCGGTTTAGTAATGAACGTTTGCTCAGCTTGGGAATGCCGCGGTCGCCACGCTTCACCGATTATATTGCTTGTTGTGTCGAGTCCAGCTTTGGCGTATCTATTGTGCAACAAATGGCGGTTGACTTTAAATAAGCTTATTTCCCGGCTGGCAATCGGGGAATACTTATTCCCCCCATTTATCCCTGCTGCTTTTGGTAACGGTTAATCCGATGCCAGCGCGTAATAACTCAGCTAAACTTAGGTTTTGGTATCTTCTTAGAAGTAGGTATGTGTGCGCCTGAATAAAAAAATATCGCCATTGGATAACCTGATCTACACCCATTACCGCATTACGCACGCTTTACGTATTACGTTAGCGTTTATCTTAACATTTCTGATTATTCGCTTACTGGCTATTCCGGAAGGTACCTGGCCGCTGATCACATTAGTGGTGGTGATGGGGCCGATATCCTATTGGGGCAATGTGCTGACCAGAGCGATGCAACGTATTGGCGGGACTGTTTTTGGTGCGATATCCGGCTTGATTGCTCTGTATCTGGAGTCTTATTCCTTAACACTTATGCTGACCTGGTGTGGGGTTGTGATGTTCTTGTGCGGCTACCTGACGTTGGGCAAGCGCCCCTACATGGCTTTGCTCATCGGCATCACTCTGGCGGTGGTGTGTGGATCTGCCCCAGGAGATATGACTACCGCTCTGTGGCGCAGCGGCGATGTTATTTTTGGTTCATTATTGGCATTGGTCTTTACCAGTGTCTATCCACAACGCGCTTTCACCCATTGGCGTATGCAGATGAGTGATAATCTGCGGGCCATCAGCCAAATCTATGCGGCTTATTTATCGCCCAATGTTATCGAGCGCCCACGGTTAGAGCCTAAATTAAAAGCTGCACTCAGTCAGTCGGTTAAAATGCGTACTTTTATTGCGCCTGCCAGTAAAGAATCTCATATTAATAAAGACGTTTTTGAGGCTATTCAGACACTGAGCCGCAACCTGATTTGCACGCTAGAATTGCTGGTGGATGCTTATTGGTCGTCGCGGGAAAGCCATTTTATTATGCTCAATGCCAAAGGCTTGCGCAGTACTCAGTTGATGACAATCCGCACTTTGAATACATTAAGTGACAGCCTGCGCGATGGATCTCCTGCTCGTGAGCGGGAAGTTGCCGGTGAGCTGAGTGAAATCTCTACTGAGTTGAAATCATTGATGTTGGCCGTGACGCAAGAGCAGCAGATAGAAACACCGATTTATGGCTATGTTTGGCTGAGTATGGAGTTAACCAAACAGCTTGAGGAATTGGACGATCTGATTAATATGACTTTACGCAGGTGATCTATTGTTGGATTCAGGCAGATGATATTTCTGTCTGACGGGTAAAGCGGGTAAGATAAGTCTAGCCAATGAATCTTGTCATCAGGCATAACAAAGCGGTATGGTTCACATAGCCTGGTCACCAGCAATTGAATTTGTGTAAAACTTAAGTGAAGGTGTGAAAATGGATAATGCAAGTAAGCCAACTTTCCAGGACGTTTTGGAGTTTGTGCGTATGTTCCGTCGCAAAAACAAGTTGCAGCGTGAAATCGTTGATAACGAAAAGAAAATTCGTGATAACCAAAAACGCGTTCTGTTGCTCGATAACCTGAGTGAATACATCAAGCCAGGGATGAGCATCGAAGAGGTCCAAGCCATTATCGCTAACATGCGTGTTGACTACGAAGATCGTGTCGATGAATACATCATCAAAAACGCAGATCTGTCTAAAGAACGCCGTGAATTGTCGAAAAAACTGAAAGCGATGGGCGAAGTTAAGTAACTTTAGCGTAACGTGAAATAGCTTATTTTACCGCTATTAATAGAAAGGCTGGTATGAATCGCCAGCCTTTTCTTTTGGCTAAATTGTGTTTAGTTTGACGGTTTATTTTGCCGTAAGAAACGAAACGCTGGGATCTTCGCACCTTTGACAAAGATAAATGCCAACAGTAATGAACCCCACAGGGCCATGGTGATATAACTACTCACGCCCATGATATTCAGCCCGCTCTCCAGCATTTGTAGCAGGAACAGTGCTAGCACAATGCCGACAATCTTACCAAACCCGCCATCAGGATTAACCCCGCCTAATACCGTCGCCAGGATAGTGATAAGTAACAGTGATTCGCCATAGGAGGCTTTGGCCGAGTTTAACTTGGACATCATCAACAAGGCCGCGACGGCACACAGTAACGATGAAATCACGTACACCCAAATCAACGTGCGGCGAGTATTAATTCCGGAGAAGAAAGTGGCTTTCTCATTGGAACCGGACAGGTATATCTGGCGGCCAAGCGGGGTCTTGGCCAAAATAAGCCAAATAACCAACGCCACCGCAGCAAACAGATAAAGTGGTACCGGAACCCCGAGAAAATAGCTGCGATCTAACGCCAGCACATAGTTAGGAAAATTAGAAATTGCCGATCCTTTGGAGATAAGCACATTCACGCCTTTGAGCAAGGTCATGATGCCCAGTGTCGCCAAAATTGGGGAGACACGCACCACCGAGATAAGCACCCCATTGATAAGCCCCACCACCAAAGCGACCGAAGCTCCTGCCAGCAACATCAATACCATTGAGCTGAATGTGGGCTCCAGATGGGTACACACCCAGGCCATTACCAGTGCACTGGCATTCGCAGTAGCAATAATTGACAGGTTGATACCGCCGGTCAGCATGGTAATCGCCATCGCCAGTGTTAATACTCCGGCGACCGGGATTTGTGAAGCGATAGATTGAAAGTTAGCCGTCGACCAGAAAACGTAAGGAATAAACAGGCTAAACCCGATAGAAACCAGCAGCAGTAAAGCCAGTAACCAGCGCTCGGTATGATCACGTTGAGTTGTTTTCGACATGGTTATATCCCTACCTTATGACGTTGGCCCCAGGCGGTCACACTGATACTGATGACAATCACCAAACCGATAACCACGGTATGCCAGTACGACGAAATACCCAGTAAATTCAAACCATTTTGTAATATTGCCAACAAAATTACCCCCAGCAGAGTGCCGGTTAGGGTGCCGCGCCCGCCAACAATACTGGTGCCACCCAGCACCACGGCTGCCAGCACGGTGAGTTCATAACCGAGCAATGAGTCGGGCGCTACCGTCAAGACGGTATAGGACTGCACTACACCGGCGATGCCGGATAGAAAGCCCATATAGCCATAAACAAACAGTTGCAGCTTGAGGATGCTGAATCCCATGCGGGAGGCTGCTTCCTGATTACCGCCCAATGCATAAATTTGCCGACCAATACTGGTGCGTGTCATCAGCAGAGCTGTGACAATAATAGTCGCCAGCAATGTCAATATGGGTAACGAAAGACCATAGTCATAGCCATCGGCGGCGGTGAAGGAGAACAGCATTGGCCCATGTTCGAACCATTCCGGATAGGTATATAGCCAAACACCACGACTGAGATACAGCAGCAATCCGTAGAATATATTCAGCGTGGAAATGGTGATAATGATAGACGGCACGCGCAGGCGATTAACTAACAGCGCATTAATTAACCCCAATAATAAGCCGATACCACCGGCTAGTGCGAAAGCCACCGGGAAGTTGCCACCAAACTTCACAATTAATGTCACCATGACATATTGCGAGATAATGGTCATCGCCGGGAATGAAATATCAATACCGCCAGAAATCAATACGATAAATAAGCCACAGGCCAAGATGGTCAACATGGCATAGTTATTTATCAAGTCATAAATATTGGCGAGCGTCAGAAAATCTGGACTGGTGAAAGCAAGATAAGTCGAAATAATCAATATGGTGAAAGCCAACATCACTTCATGGCGTTTCAGATGTTCTTTATTAAATAGACCTGTTTTACCAACATCAGGTTTATTAAGCGCATGGGGATTAGCCATTTACTACCTCCGCAATGGCTGCTTCGCTGCTGTTACCTGGCAAGAACTCCTGCACCAGCCGCCCAGACCGCATCACTAAAATACGGTGGCTATTAAAGTAGGCTTCATCAATCTCATCACAAACCATTAATACCGCAATCCCCCGTGCTGCCAGTGCATTGATAATATTATAAATACCGGCTTTATTGGCGATATCTACCCCAACGGTTGGTGAGTCGAGAATCAATATTTGTGGGTCAGTTGCCAGCCATTTGGCAATGGCAATACGCTGCGCATTACCGCCAGATAAGGTATTGACCGGTAAATCGCTATTACCAATTTTGATAGATAGGTGCTTAACCATGTCTTCGACCAATGTATCGACTCGCTCGGTACGCATCAGGTGGAAAGTGTTTTTAAGCCGGTGTAAAACGGTGGCGCTGATATTGTCGCGAATTGATTGTTCCATGATAAGTCCGGTACTCATGCGATCTTCTGAGACATAACCCACGCCAGCGGCAATAGCATCGCGGTTACTGGTAAAATACATCGGCTTATCATTGATACGAATGGTACCTGACTCTGGTGCGGTTAAACCAAATAGACTGAGGCACAATTCTGTGCGGCCAGAACCCAATAAGCCGACCAGTGAGACAATTTCACCCGGATGCAATGTCAGTGAGATATCATGATATTCATTGCCACGGGAAAGCTCTTCCACTGCCAGCACTGGCGCAAGCGAAGCGCTATAGGGTGGCAGCACCTGAAAATCAAACTTCATACCGGTCATCAGCCAGGCCAGCCGTGCATTATCAACTTCAGCGGCAGGGTAAGTTCCGACCCAATTACCATCTTTGAGCACGGTAATACGGTCTGAAATTTCCAGCACTTCGCTCAACCGGTGGCTGACAAATACCACGCAGATATTGCGTGATTTCAGTTCATGCACCACCCGCAGCAAGCCGTTAACCTCTTGCCGGGTCAGAGATGCGGTCGGTTCATCCATCACAATTAGCCGGGCATCCTGCGCCAGCGCACGGCAGATGGCGACTAACTGTTTCTGGGCAATGGGGAGGTCTTCAACCAATTCATCCAGATTAAGATGGGCATCAATGCTCTTGATGACACGCTCGGCGGTTTCCCGCATCTGACGTTTGTTCACCCACAGATGATGGTGATAATGGTTCATGGCGATATTCTCAGCCACGGTCAAGTTGGGGAATAATGATAAATCTTGATAAATCACCTGAATCCCCAGCCGGACAGATTCTATGGGAGTCAGGGTTGAATAGGTTTTGCCATCAATAGTCATTGTGGCGTCGGTGTCGGGTTGATAAACACCGGAGATAATCTTGATCAGTGTGGATTTGCCGCAACCGTTTTGCCCTGCAAGGCAATGTACCTCACCGGGTAACAGGGTCATAGCCACCTTATCCAGCGCTTTGACGCCATAAAAGGTTTTACTGATATTTTCCAGGGTAATAAATGGCTGCATAGATCCTACATCCTCTTGATCCAAGCGGGTATTAATATCAGAGCCGGACAGGGCATCCGGCTCTGCAATAACTCAGTGAATCAATACAGCGAATCCACGTTATCTTTGGTAACTCGCAACACATTGTGGAACTGAATCAGGTGTTTAGCTTGATCAACTTCCGCTTTACCTACTCCTGGGATCTCCATGCCTGTTTCGATTTTCTCACCTTTCAGCACTTTATCCGCTACCGCTGTCATGGCATAACCAGCAGAACCTGGGTCATAAGTCACGCCCATGGCGATATCGCCACTTTTAACCAGCGATGCAGCCTGAGATGGGATCATCATGCCGAACACATGGACATTGTTTTTCGCCCGTTTTTCTTTCACTGCACGGCCTGCACCAATCGGGCCTTGTGAACCGAAAGCCACAATACCTTTCAAATCACTATGCGCTTTCATCAAATCCAGTGTGGTACGGCGTGAGTCATCAATGCTCTCAGCGACCGGCATACGGCTGGTCACTTCAAACATTTCCGGGTAATGCTCTTTCTGGTATTTAACAAACAAATCGGCCCACAGGTTATGTTGTGGTACGGTCAGGCTACCCACATAAATCACATAGCCGCCTTTACCGCCCATAGCTTTTGCCATTTCTTCCACGTTATCGGCAGCGAATTTGGCGTTATCAATGATTTCGATATCCCAGTTAGCGCTAGGCTGCCCCGGAGATTCGTTGGTTAATACCACGATGCCAGCATCGCGCGCTTTCTTGAATACCGGTTCCAGCACATCGGCATCGTTTGGCACGATACTGATGGCGCTGACTTTCTTGGCGATTAAATCTTCAATGATCTTCACTTGTTGAGGAGCATCAGTACTGGATGGGCCGACTTGATAGGCTTTGATCCCGAGATCTTTACCGGCGCGTTCCACCCCTTCGCCCATGCGGTTGAACCAAGGCATTCCGGCGATTTTCGAAATATTGACGACTTCGACTTCTTGCGCCAAAGCACTGCCTGAGCACACCATCATGCTAAACAGACTGGCCGCCAATAACGTTTTTACACTCAGTTTTTTCATCTAAGGCTCCCGGAGCTAATGTAGGTTGAGGCTATCGTAGTTAGGTGTTGACGCAATATTCTGTATTACTAAAGTTTTATTTATGTTTTTAAAAAAATGAAGATTTATCAGGAAGCAGATTTTACATCTGCACTACATTTCCTGTAGGTGGACTCTACTGCCCCAGTAGCTATTTTCCCCATATCTATAAATGCTATTTACATGGATAAAATAGCTGCTTTCCCTGTTTGTGACTGGCGTCATGATTCTGAGGGGGAGAACAAAGAGAGTTGCATAAAAATGGTAGGCGGAAGGGTAATAACAATGCTTATTACATGGACATTCTGGTTTGATGAGTTTGATGAGTTTGACAGCTACCGGTATTGAATGGCTGCTTGATGGCGTTACCGCACCCCGCCGGGCACCATAGTTAATAAGTGCTGGCTCGGGTAGTTTTGCATGATATTGCGCTGTTGTAATTGCCAATAAAGCTGTTCCACATCATGGCGTTGACGGTCTAATAATAAACCCACCACACTGCCGCTGTGTGCCACATTCAGTCCATATAAATCTAGCTCTTCGACTAATTCCAGCAGAGCGCAGAAGTCGGGTTTAACCAGTAGGTGCTGGCTGGCCTGCGCGCTAAGTGTGGTGGACTGGCCTAGCAGGGCGCAATCATGGCGCTCAGCGGCCTGCGTAAACAGTTGCCATGCTTGTTCTAACGATGGGGCGCTTGCCAGTAGGGCTGTCTGGCGATGTCGACGATGATAATCCTCGGTATTGAGGCATTGTGGGCTTTCCAGTAGCAAAATATCCACGCAGGGTTGCCAATCATAAGCAATCTGTGTGGCGGCGGTTTGATGATCAAACAGGGTCAGCCGTTGAAACAAGGTGCTGTCAGTGGGTTCAAGGCTAACACACAAGGCAGCCAGTGCGGCTTCATCCAGAGTTTCCCCCAAGTGACGTGCGGTTGCCAGAGCAGTGGCGGCAATATCTGCGGTGCTGCTGGCTAACCCTTTTGCCACCGGAATGGTAGAATCAAAATTGATATGCAGGCCACGGGCCATCTCTGCTGGTTGGTCAAAATAAGCCAATACTGCCTTCAGCATTTGGCGCATCCGTGGCCGTTCGTGGCTGCCCGGCACACCGTCGGTCACTGATACCGTGCTAAACCAGTTTATCGGGCAAGAAATGAGCTTCTCCCCACCCAGTATCCAGCCCTGAATCAACTCACCACAGGAGGCGGGGCAACGGGCTTCAGCCATGGCTAAAAACCTGTTGTAACGCGGTGACCAGTCGTTGATTGTCCGTTGCACTTTTGATGGCCACACGATAGTGGTCGCGGGTCAATCCGGGGTAATTGGCGCAATGGCGAATCAGAATATGGTGCTGTAATAATGCCGGTTGTAGCGCTATTTCCGGCCTTAAACAGCGTAGGAAAAGATAGTTGGCGCAACCTTGCCACACCTGCAATGCGGGAATAGCGCACAATTGCTGATATAGCCAGTGCTGCTGCTGTGCCAACCATTCATGAGTGGCTTGAATATAAGGCTGGTCATCGAGAATAATCTCACCTGCCAATGCGGCGAAGGCATTGATGGTCCAGGGTTCGCGCTGCTGTTTCATCTGCTCGATACCCTGCAAATCACCGCTAAGCAAGTATCCCAACCGCAACCCTGGAATCGCGAAAAACTTGGTCAGTGAGCGCAATACATAAAGGTGAGGGAAATCAGCTAATTGTGGGATAAGTCCCGGCGCATCAGGGAGGAAATCAATAAAGGCTTCATCAACAATTAACGCAATTTGGTATTGATGGCAGCAGCGTACAATAGCTTGCAGCAGGTTAGTATCTGGCATTAATCCAGTCGGGTTATTGGGGGTTGCCAGAAACAGGCAGTCAGGGCGCTGCTGTTCTAATACCGCCAGCAGCCGCTCATCGGGCTGATAGCCATCAGCGTCACTCATCTGATAATCATCAATCTGGCAACCGACCCGTTGCAGGGCGCGACGGTATTCAGCAAAACCCGGTGTCAGCAGCAGGGCAGTGCGAGGTTGCAGGTAATGCACTACTGCATAAATCAGTTCGGTTGCACCATTGCCTGCCATGATATTTTCTGGCAAACAATGGTGAGCGCGGGCCAGTGCACTGTGCAGTTGGCGATACTCAACATCAGGGTAGTGTTCCGCGCGTGCTAACTGTTTAACAATGGCGGTTTTTAGGGAGTCTGGCATTCCCAACGGATTAATATTGGCACTGAAATCAATAATGTTCTCGGCGTTTGTCCCGATTTTCAGTGCCATTTCCAGCACATTCCCGCCATGTTCGCTCATTGCTGCGTTATTCCCCTATTTAGGATGTGTGTTCAGAGTACCATAAGCGAGGGAATTGAGTTTAGCGACAACACTTCTGGTGTGAATGCCAGTAGGTCGCGCAAACGCACCACATCACCAACAACAATCAGTGCCGGGGCTGATAATCCTTGCGCCGCAACTTGATCAGCTAATGTGGCCAGAGTGCCACTGGCCACTTGCTGTTGCTGATGGCTGGCATACATCACCACCGCCGCAGGTGTGGTGGGCGCTTTGCCTCCAGCAATCAGTTGCTGACAAATGGTGGCCAGTTGCGTCATGCCCATCAGGATAATCAATGTACCTTCCAGTTTCGCTAGTGTTGCCCAGTCCTGTGGCTCATTGCCCTGACGCAGATGGCCGGTAACCACATGAAAACCGGAGGCATAATCACGATGGGTCACCGGGATACCCGCATAGGCCAATCCACCGATGGCGGAGCTGATCCCCGGCACCACTTCAAACGGAATATCCGCCAGAGCCAGTGCTTCGGCTTCTTCTCCGCCACGGCCGAAGACATAAGGGTCGCCGCCTTTTAGCCGCACCACATTCAAGCCGCGTTGAGCACAATCCACCAGAATTTCATTGATTTGCGGTTGTGGCACCAAATGATGGTTGGGTGTTTTGCCCACATTAATCATTTCACAACCGTCTGGTGCTTCAGCTAATAATTCCGCACAGACTAACCGGTCATAGACCAGCGCTTCAGCGCGACGAATGGCATGTAAGCCTTTCACTGTAATCAGTGCTGCATCCCCTGGCCCCGCACCGACTAGCCAAACTTTTCCACTTTTCATATTGCCTCTCATTGTGTGGCGAGGGCCGGTTGTACCGGCAGGTTCAGTGCCACGCGCAGGACATCACGGGCTATCATTAATTCTTCATTAGTATTGACGATGGCAATTTGTACCGGTGCGGCATCTTGCTGAATAAAGAACTGATTTCTCATGTTCTTTTCTTGATCCAACTCAATCCCCAGGAATGCCAGCTCCCGGCATATCTGCTGGCGGGCGCTACGTGAGTTTTCACCAATGCCGCCGGTAAAGATCAGCGCATCAATCCCCCCCAATTGCACGATATAGCTGCCAATCACGGCGCGGATCCGCTCAGCGAACAGTTCAAGAGCTAATGCTGCACGGCGGTTGCCGTTATCGGCCGCTTGTTCCACATCACGATAATCATGAGAAATGCCGGAGATACCCAGCAAACCGGATTGGTTATTGATCAGATGGTTAATTTCAACCGCACTTTTGCCTTCTGTTTGCTGAATAAAAGGCAGGATTGATGGATCAATATCGCCGCTACGGGTGCCCATCATTACTCCTGCCTGGGGGGTAAATCCCATCGAGGTATTGACGGACTTCCCGTGGCCGATAGCGCAAATACTGGAACCATTACCGAGATGGCAGGAGACAATACGTAGCGCTGCCAATGGCTGGCCCATTCGCTCAGCACAGACCGCACTGACATATTTATGACTGGTGCCGTGAAAGCCGTAACGACGAATTCCCAACTCTTCGTAATAGCGCCACGGCAGCGGGTATAGGTATGAGGTCTGACTCAATGTTTGATGGAATGCGGTATCAAATACTGCCACGGCGCTGGCATGGGGCAGGGCAAGCTGGAACACGCGAATACCTAATGCATTCACCGGGTTATGCAGCGGCGCTAATGTGCCAAGCTGTTCAATTTTATCCAGTATTTGCGGGGTAATCAGTACCGAATCGGCAAAGGTTTCACCGCCGTGGGCAACACGATGACCGACGCCAATGATTTCGTCTAATGAGTCAATAATATTGTGCTCAATCAGCGCCCGAAGCAGGTGTTCAGCGCCTTGACGGCAATCCGCGATGGGTAAGGTTTCTCGCCATTGCACATCACCGACTCGCAGGTTAAATATCGCATCATCCATCCCAATGCGTTCAATTAATCCCTGACATAACACCTGCTCGTGATGTTGGCCGGTCTGTTCATTTAGCATGGAAAACAGCTGAAGTTTCAACGAAGAACTGCCGGCGTTAATCGCCATAATCTTACCGGACATGCGACTCTCCACAATGTTTTAAATAAGTCATAAGGGATTCAAATAAGTCATAAGGTCAGTTAACCCCTCGCCGGTTTGCGCCGAGGTGATAAAAATATGTTGTGCGCCCGCTTGGGTCAGGCAATCCGCCGCCCAGCCCAGTTGGTCGGTGTGGCTGACGGTATCGGCTTTACTGATGATGCCAATCACCGGTTTGTTGAAAACCTGCGCCAGCATTGGCGCAAACCAGCTCTGCGTGGCATCGGCATTTTGTACCAACCCCACCACATCGGCTTCACAAGCACTGGCTAATAACGCACTGTATAAACAGCGGTTTTCCAGATATTCACCCGGCGTATCTATGGCATTGTCCTGCCAGATAATGGACTGGGTTTTCTGGTAATTCAGTGCCTCGCCGCGTAAGCGCTGAATCAGCGAGGTTTTGCCGCACTGACTGGGGCCAATCAACATGATGCGTTGCATGGCATCAGGTCCGGGTCATCGGGCAGGCAGTGAATTTCATCATGTCGCCCAAGGTGTGAATCACCTGTTTCAATGCGTATTCCACCGCGGAAACATCACCGGTAAACACCACGGCACCCGTAAATCGGTCAATAAAACCAATCTCGACTGCGCCGGATTTGGTGGCGATATCACTGGCAATAATCGAGGCTTCACTGGGGGTAATGGTCAAAATGCCAATGGCGCTGCTGACATCGTTTAGCCCCAGTTTTTTATAAAGCGCCTTGTTAGGGTTAGCTATCAGGTGCGCCAGGGTTATCTGTTTACCGGGAACATATTCCTGGATCACGCGCTCGGGGGTGCTATTTGCTTCCATCATGCCTCCTGAACTAACTGACGCCACAGCGCCTCATGGGGCCGTGGGATAACTGAGCTGTATATCAATAATCCCTTTTCACCCGCACATTGGCTGGCGACCTCGACGGCGGTTTGCACATCGGCAATGTCACCGCTAAGCACCTGATAACATTTGCCACCGATACCAAAAGCCATATGAATACGTACCAGAGTGACATTAGCGGCTTTCACTGCGCGGTCGGCGGCGGTAATGCAGGCCACAACACTCCAGGTCTCCACCACACCTGCCGCCTGACGGTTTTCCACCGGGTTCAGGCCGCTGATGGCGGGTAATACTGATGGATGAAGATTGGGCAAAACGATGCTGTCGACCAATAAGTGACCGCTGTGCCGTTCACCATTTTGTACCGACTGAGTCACCGCCCCGATATCACCTCCCACCATCAGCAAATACTTGCCGGGGCACAGGGTTTTGCTGATCAACAGGTCGACGTTGGCACTTTTTAGCATCAGGTCGCAGACTTCCATCCCTTTGGCAATACTGCTTAATTCAACAATTCCAATGGCTTGTGACATGCCGATTCCTCTTTAAAAAACACGATCAGCCGCGACTTATCGTGATGGCACTGCCATCGATGGCAGTAACCACGCCGCTGATACTGGCGTGCAGTGGTGCACCCAAGGTGTTATGCGGGATTTGCCCAATTAATTGGCCCTGTTCTACCCGATCACCCACTGTGACGATGGCCTCTGCGGCAGCACCGATATGCTGGCGTAATGGCAATATCACCTGTTGAGGCTGATAGGGCTCCTCACTAAACGGTGCAGCCCGATACCAGTCGGTTAAGTCCAGGCGGGCGATCAGCCGTGCTGTTGGCACCATGCGGTATTTCGCCATCGGGTCAGCTTCGCGCAGTTCCCCTTGATAGCGGGCACCCTGCGCACGTAACTGAGTTTTCAGCAGGCGGTTAATGCGCATCGGCGAGATATCCACCGGGCAGGCATAGCTTTCACACAGACTGCATTCCGAACAGGTCAGGGCGCTGAGTAAAATATCTGGCGTGGCGACTTGCTGGTAGATAATCGCCCGTACCAACAGGTGCGGCGGTAATTCATGGCCGATAAGGTGGCGCGGGCAGAGTTCGGTACACATACGGCACTGTTCGCAGACGGTGCGAGCGATGGCAAGCACATCCTTATCACTGCGGGCACGGCGGGTAATCAGCAAATGATCAGCAGGCAATACCAGCAGGCCGCCAGTGGTTTTGGTGACGGGCTGATCAAGGTCATGCAGAGCATGGCCCATCATCGGGCCACCATTAATATAAGCGGGATTATTAATGGTCGCGCCACCCGCCAAAGCCAACACTTCCCGCAGCGACGTGCCCAGTGGCACCGTCAAGGTCAATGGCCGAGCTACGGCACCGTTCACTGTGAGAGTTCGGCGGGTGACCGGCCACTGCTGTTCAACGGCGCGGGCCACGTTGAGCTGGGTTTGCACGTTATTCACCACCACCCCAATGCTGATGGGCAGCGCCGCAGGTGGAACCCGACGGCCAGTTGCCAACCAGATGGTGATCACTTCATCTCCGGCGGGGTAAACATCGGGTAAAATATGCAACCGAATCTGTGGTGGCAGCAGCGGTGTCAGCGCTGCGATGGCCTCCTTATACTTAGCTTTCAGCGCAATGATGCCTTCGCCTGCGCCGGTGGCTTTCATGCCATACAGCACGCCGCGCACCAGCCGTGCCGCCTGGCGTGGGATCAATTGCTGATCCACTTTCAACATCGGTTCACACTCAGCGGCATTGACCAGGAAAATCTCGGCCTGTGCCTGTAACTTCACCGCTGTGGGGAACCCGGCACCACCGGCTCCGACCACACCGGCGTCACGCACCCGCTGTTGGATAGTCGCTGCATCACAGGGTGTCAGTTCACCATAAGCGGGTGGCGAGTGCAGCACGTTGGCCTCAGGCATCTGCATATCACTCATAAAGCGCCTCGATAATCCCACGGATATCCTGGTCGCTGGCTGGGCGCGGGTTGGTGCGCAATGTGATGTCGGCAAGGGCTGCTGCAATCATGTCGGGGAGATGTTGCTGCAATTGGCGCTCATTAACTTTCATTGCCGCCAACGGCTGAGGTAGCCCGCACTGGCGTTTTAGCTGCTCAATTTGGTGAACCAGCTGATTGACTGCACTGCGATCATCGCCATTGGCCGGGCTGAAATGGCACAGCTTCGCCAATCTTGCATAACGCTTACGCGCTCGCGCATCTGCGGCGTTAAAGCGAATCACCGGCACCAGCAACAGGGCATTCGCTAAGCCGTGAGCAATGTGGAATTGCCCCCCCAATTGGTGGGCGATGGCATGATTGATACCCAGTCCCGCCTGACTGAATGCTATGCCGGCCAGCGTCGAGGCATTGTGCATTTTGCCGCGGGTTATCAGGCAGTCACCTTTACGGCAGGCGGTTGCCAGATGGCGAAATACCAGTTGTACCGCTTTTTCTGCCAGTGCATCGGTAAAATCACTGGCGCGCGGTGATACATAGGCCTCCAGCGCATGAGTCAACACATCCAATCCGGTATTGGCAGTAATGACGGGGGGCACGCTCGCCACCAGTGCGGCATCCAAAATGGCGATATCAGGATAAATTTCATCGTCAAAGATGGGATATTTAATGCTTTTCTCTGGATCACTTATCACACAAGCGCTGGTGACCTCAGAGCCGGTCCCGCTGGTGGTCGGGATGGCGATACAGGTTTCTATCTCCAGCCCTTGTTTACGGCTAAACCAGACAATGGCTTTGGCGGCATCCAGTGCCGAACCACCGCCAAAACCGATCACTATGTCGGGGCGCAGCGCTTGCATCTGCTCAATCCCCTTCACCACGGTGGCGATATTCGGATCCGGCGTGATATCGCTGAACAGGGTAATTTGGTTGTCGGCTGGCAAGGCTTGTCTCAGTTTATCCAGCAGCGGAGAGGTGGCTAAAAAGCCATCGCAAACTATCCAAATTTTGCGCTGATGAAAGCGTTGCAGCACCTTGAGGCTGCCTTCCCCGCTATAAATGCGTGTTTGCAGGAAAAAAGTTTTCATACATCCTCGCTCAGCGAATAGAGAAACCATTAGTCAGTACACAGCGGCGTTGACGTGCAAAGGTACGCGCCGAGGTAGTACCCTCACCAGTCGGGGTGGCAATAGTAAAGGTGGTAAAGCCTTCACCGCCGACACCTATCCCGGCATAGGACGGGCCATTTTTGACAAAAATGGAGGTTTGCAACAAACGTGCAGCCAGATTCAAGCGCGAGACATTTTGCGAGTGCATGGTTGCGGTATGATGCAGGCCGCCCTCGACGTGCAATGCCAATGTCAGGGCCGCATCAAAATCCTTTACCCGCACCACCGGTAACAGCGGCATCAATTGTTCGGTGGTGACCAGTGGATCGTCACCAGCCACTTCGACCAATAACAGACGCGGGGCTTTAGTCGGGCAGGTGATGCCGGCGGCTTTCAGCAGTTCAATTGGGCTTTTGCCCACCAGATTTTTATTGGCATGACCCTGCGGCGTCAGGCAGGCTTTGCGTAAGCTGTCGACCTCTTGCGGATGGCTTATCAGTAATGCATCGAAGGCCTGCATCTGTTGCAATAAACGGTCGGCAACACTTTCCACCACGATCAGGCTTTTCTCTGCAATGCACGGCAGGTTGTAGTCAAATGAAGCGCCTGCCACGATATCCTGCGCCGCTTTAACTAACTCAGCGGTTTCATCCACCAGACAAGGTGGGTTACCTGCACCGGCACCAATCACTTTCTTGCCGCTTTTCATGCCCATCGCCACAATGGCCGGGCCACCAGTAATAGCGAGCAAGGCAATTTTGTCGTGTGCCATCATCTGTTGGGTGGCTTCGAAACTCGGTTCTTTTACTGTCACCACCAGATTGCGAATGCCGCAACTGTTGAAAATGATCTCTTCAATTTGGGCGATGAGATCCAATGACACGGCTTTAGCTCCGGGGTGGGGGCTGAAATAGACTGCATTACCCGCTGCCAACATACTGATGCTGTTATTAATAATGGTTTCGGTCGGGTTAGTGCTGGGGGCGACTGAGCCAATAACGCCGAAGGGTGAATACTCGAATAACACCATGCCGCCATCACCGGTCAGGGCGGTGGTAGATAGGTCTTCAATACCCGGTGTGTTTTCCAGTGCAGCTTTGTTTTTCAGAAATTTATCTTCTTTATTACCCATGTCGGTTTCACTGGCACCGCGCTCGGACAGAGAGATAAGTTGTGGCTTTAATTGCTCACGGATAGCGCGGATAATGGCGCTGCGAGTTTTCATCGGGCTTTGCTGATAGCGCAAAAACGCGCTGTGAGCAGCATTAATGGCTTCATCCACGCTGGCAAAAATGGCGCAGGAGGCAGGGGCCGTGACCGGCGTCAGTTGCTCGGTGAGGATAGTGCGAATGAGCGATTCAAGGTCATTGGTATTCATTATTCATTCCTCAGATGTAAAGCCGATATGGCCGCTTCTGCTATGTGCATATCTTGTTCGATGCTACCGCCGCTTATCCCTAAACCTCCCACCAATTGGCCGTCACGCCACAGTGGGTAGCCCCCGCCAAAACTCACCACTTTGCCGCCAGTGCTGGCTTCTAGTTGGAACAGATCGGCCCCCGGTTGAATGGCAGCACTGAGTTGGTGGGTAGCGGTTTTCAAGGCGACAGCGGTCCAGGCTTTTTTCGGTGCCAGCTCGCTGCTGACCAGCAAGGTATCGGGCATGCGGTAGGTCATAATCATGTTGCCGTGGCGGTCGGCCAGTGCCACAACTACGGCAATTTGTAATTTCATGGCGGCTGCAACCGCTAACTTAACCAGTTGGTGAACATCAGAAAATCCGAGTCCAGCGCCCACGGTTTGAGTGGTCGCAACGGGTTTTTCCGTGGTTGCGGCTAAATAGCGCGCCAGCACGGTTTGTGCTGTTTGTTGCAATGTCTGGCGTTGGTCTTCATCGCGGGCCAGGGCATACAAGCAGTCCGATAGCCGGTTGAGATACTGCAATAACACCGGACGCACCGGTACTTTCTCGGCCAGTTCGATTAACCGCCGCTCGCAGCGCCGCGCCAAGGTGCGGGCAAAATGTAAGCGGCTTCCAGCTTCGGTGTTACCGGGCAGGATAAAACCGTGCACCGGTGGCAGTTGCGCCATGCAGCGGTCCACCGCGTGTTCCAGCACTTGAATATCGGGTTCGCTAATACTTTTTCGCCCGCTGGGTGGGGCTTCGATGCCCTCACTGGCTAGTTCAGCGCTGAAATAAAACAGTTGATGTTGTACGGCATCGAGTAACTGAAGGTTTTCTTCACCTTGTGTCACGCGGGCACACAGGCTGAGTGCCGCATTCAGTTCATCCAAGGTGCCGTAGGTTTCCACCCGAGGATGACTTTTTTTGACGCGTTGACCGGTGAACAGGGCGGTAGTGCCCGCATCACCTGTTTTGGTATAGATGCTCATAAAATCACCGCTTAATCAGTAAGAGCATTCATCGACGATGGCGACAATCGCCAGGTCGATGGCATCATTCGGTTCGGCAAAAACGCGCCGGGCACTGGAACCACCGGACAGTAGCACCAGTTCACCTTGACCTGCGCCAACAGAGTCGACCGCCACTTCATCCGGCGTGTTGCTGTCTGGAGGCAGCGAGCCATCACCGGCGACACGGCGCACCAACAGTAGTTTTTTACCGATCAGCGTCGGCGACTTTTGTGTTGAAACCACCGAACCTACCACTCGGGCCAGTTGCATGATTTACTCCTGCCTTAACAGTTGAATGTGACGGGCTGACAGTGTTTCCTGCGCCAGCGGTGTAACCAACGTGGCGCTGGCAATCAGCAACCAGCCGGGGTCAAGTGTGGCAATATCGCGATAACTCAATACCTTGCTTGCATGTAGCCGTATCGCCAGACCTTGGTTGTCACTGAAAGTTAGCGGCAACCGGCGCAGTGCCGTCATGGGCAGGGCGGGTAACAGTTGACGGTGCAGGCTGATATGCACTTTCATGCCCCACGACCAGGCCTCGTTCAAGGCCACCACCGCAGGACAGTGGGTATCGAACTGCGCCAGTTGATGGATAAACGCCAAATCCGGCAACATTAGATGCAGCGTGGCATGGTGCAGGAATACCGATGTATCCAGCCCGGCGCGTAGCTGAGGCAATAGCAGGGCGTGAACCCGGCGTTCGCGCTCAGCCAACCGCGTGACAATCTGGCTGACCAGCTGTTCGGTTTGCGCCTGAGTCAGATTCATGGTTGCATTGTCCGTGCTAGGGGTAGCAAAGTTGCAAAAGCTGCCGGGTCATCGGCTCCGGCGGCATTGGCCTCGTCGGTATCAATGTGCATTTCCAGTTTCATTTGGGGTGAAACGCGGATAGCAACATCATCCATAATCAACCGGCGGCCACTGCCGTGGATGGCCACTTGCACCCGGTCGCCGTGTTTGACCCGATAGATAAGGGCATCCAGTGGCGACATATGGATATGGCGCAAAGCCACAATCACACCCTGTGGCAATTCCAGCTCGCCATAGGGGCTGACCAGCCGGATAGCTGGCGTGTCAGCCAGATTGCCCGACATCCGCAGAGGGGCATTGATACCCAGTGTGCGGGCGTCGGTACGAGAGATCTCAACCTGACTGTAGCTGCGCAGTGGCCCCAGAATACGGACATTCTTCAAGCTGCCTTTCGGCCCGACCAAGGTCACCGTCTGAGCAGCGGCGAACTGGCCTGGCTGGAGCAGTGCTTTTTTCTCAATCAGCGGCTGATCGGGGAACAATTGTTGGTAATCCTGCACCGAAAGGTGCAGGTGTCGATTGGAAACCCCAAGCGGGATCGGACGAAGACGCATTTCGTCGAGGATCTTACTGACAACGGGTTCCAGTAACGCTTTTTCCATCAGACTTTTCCTCGTTTACCCAAGTGAATACAGCGAAAGCGAGGCTCACCTTTATGGCGTCGGCAAGCCGGGTCGAGGCAGAGATTGCAGCTCACACGAGGAGCTGGCGGGGCCTCACTTTCTGCACTTTGTCTTGCTACATCCAAATCCATTATTGCCACACCCAAGGCAATTTCTGGTTCATCGTCGGTGGCGGTAGCGGCAGGTCGTGGGGCTTCTGCTTCATCGCACTCGTCGATGGTGGGGCTTTCTGTCATAACTCTTTCGGCGACAACCTGTTGCGTAGGTTCGCTTAAGGTGGTGGTTTCAGTGGCGACTTGCTCAATGTGTGGCGCTTGCCAATACGCCATTAGGGTATCTGCCGGACGGGCCAGCACCGCACTTGAGACCAGCCCTTGATGCAGTTGGGCAAAGGCGGCTCCGGTACTGATTGCCGCCTGAACGGAAGCCACATCACCGGTCAGACGGATTAACATCCAGCCGGAGCCGTTGGTTTTTTCTATGCCAATCAGGGTGACGGATGCCGCTTTTGCCATGACATCCGCTGCACCAATCGCCAGCGCCAGACCGCTAACTTCAAGTAAACCCAGTGACGTTTTCACGCGGTGCTCCTCTTCTTACCCTTAGGCAGAGGTCGGTAAAATGGCTTCTACATCGCTGTGTGGGCGTGGGATCACATGGCAAGATTTCACTTCACCCACTGCGCTGGCCGCCGCAGAACCGGCATCAACCGCCGCTTTAACTGCGCCGACATCGCCGCGAACCATGACAGTCACCAAGCCGGAGCCGATTTTTTCGTATCCCACGAGCTGTACGTTGGCAGATTTGACCATGGCATCAGCCGCTTCGATGGCAGCGACCAGCCCTTTGGTTTCGATGAGTCCCAGTGCGTTGTTCATAGATATGAGTTCCTTGTTAATTTGAGTGTGATTACTTAAACGGTAAACCTTTGACTAATCGGGCGGCGTTGTTACCCAGTCGCCGTAATGGGTCTTCGTCTTGTGCCAGTGGCTGCCGGAACAGCGGGCTGGCGGGGGGTAAATGACGAAAATGCACGATAACTTCGTCGGCAGAACACGCCAGCCCCACCAATAGTGGTGAGCGGGTCGCCGCCTGCCAGGCGCGGAGAATGGCATCCGTGTCATCGTCTTGCTGCCACTGCCAGGGAATGCCTTCTTCCTCAATCCCTAGTAACACTTGGTGCCAGACCGCCTCGGGTGTTGGCGAGGTCAGGCTGATAACAATTGCGGGTGCATCTTGGGTAAAGTTCATGCGTGATTCTCCCGTTGCCAGGACAGAATCAATCCGGTGGCAACCGCATTACGCGGGCCTTCGCTGGCGCGGATATTGCCGCGACCGGCCACCAGCTTGTAGTGAGAAAGGGCGTCGGTGACCAATTGCGGGATTTCGAAGTCCAGTGACGAGCCGCCAACCAGCACCACGAAGGGGATATCGCGGATATTGCCGGTCGGACTGACTTGACGTAGCGCGCGAAGCGCATTGGTGACAAACACCCGCTCTTTAGCGCTGCGGCGGATATTGCGTACTTTTTCCAGTGCGTAATCTCCCGGCAGTGGCACCAATCCTTCCGGTTTAACCACCACTAATCGGGCAAAAACTTCGGGTGGTAGCGGTTGTGGGAAGAACTGAACGCTGCCGTCTTCGTGGCGCAGGTGGAACAGACTCTCCACTTTTGCCAAGGGATATTTTTTGATGTCTTCGGCCAAATAGCGGTCTTGGAGATCCAGCTCAGAGGCGATTATCATCGTGACCATATCGCCAGCACCTGCCAGATGGGTGGCAACAATTTGACCTTGCGCATTGATGATTGAGGCATCGGTAGATCCGGCCCCTAAATCGAGGATGGCGAGTGGCCGTCGCGTCCCTGGTGTGGTTAGCGCGCCGAGTATCGCCGCTTCGGCTTCCGCCCCCCCGACCTGTACATCAATATTCAGCGTCTTTTCGATTTCACTGGCGATATGTGCCATTTGTAAGCGGTCAGATTTCACCATAGAGGCAATACCCACCGCCTGTTCGAGCGAGAATTCACCCGCCAGACCACCAATGACGTTGACCGGAACCGCAGTATCAACTGCCAGCAGATCCTGAATAAAGATATCATTGGTCGGTTTGTTGGTCAGTTCCGCCATAGTTTGGCGGACGTGTTCGAGCATGCCGCCGATATTAGTGCCCGCTTCGCCACTGACGTTATCCACATGTCGGAAGCTGTTGACGGCGGTCATGATGGCTTCAGCACCGGTTGCGACATCCACCCGTACTGTGCGGCCATTAGCAAATAGCTCCAGATGCCCAGCGGGAATGGCGCGGGCTTTAACATCACCCTCCGGGGTTTTCACCACCACTGCGGAGCGCGTACCAATCAAAGCCCGCGCCACCGGAACGATGTTTTTGGTTTCTTCAGCACTCAATCCGAACACCGTGGCAATGCCATAAGGGTTAGAGAGGGTTTCAATCACCTGACCCGGCATAGCGACTTCAACCGCCGCCAACATCCCCATTGGGATACGGTCAATATGCAGCACCTCATCCACGATGGGCAGGGTGTGTGTGAGACGGTTGCTGACCAGTACACCATCATCCCGTTGCAGGATAATCGCGGTAATGCGGTATCCAGCGCCGTTAGCAGCATTGACCACGGCCGCCACATCGGCAAAATCAACCGTAGAGGGCACCACCAGAATGTAAGGCTGGTTAGGGTCTCGCGTGACCAACTCATCAATCGTGATGGTCAGCCCAACGCCTAACCCCAGTCCACCGGGAGTTTTAGGGTTGTGGCCGATCATGGTGGATTCAGTGATAATGGTTTCAGTTATGGTTTCCATCGCCACATCACCAATGACTGGGGTCGCCTCGTTGATGCGGATAAGATTGATATCGCTTAGTGCGATACCGGCCTTTTCCACCAACATATTCAGCGCCTTAGTGATGCCAAAAATGTTGCGCTGCGTCCCTTTGATACCAGTGGTTTCGGTTAGGGTACTGGTAACAAAGTGCAACTGACCATCAGTCATGCATTGTGCCAATGCGACTTCTGTTGATGAGTTGCCGATGTCTACCCCGACGATGTAATCCATATCTCTTACCTTAAGTTGCTGACAGTAACACCCCTCTGATTTAGCCGAGGTGAGCGAAGGGCCTATATGTCTAGGGGCGCTCCGGCGGCTCACGCTGCTACGACCCCAACGACCTATTTCCCTTCGTTTGATATCGCCAAATTAATCGTCGCCTTTTAGCTTTTTGCGCTGGACATACAAAACGGCGGCTTCGCGCACGAAGGCGGCACAAATGGTCGCTTTGTAGGTCTGTTCCAGATCATCAGCAATGGCATTCAACTCTTCTTTACTCGAGCGGAATGGGCGCAAGGCGTTATAGATATCCAGTACCTTGTCATCCGGCACTGCGGTCAGTTCAGCTGCGCGTTCGAAGTTCATTGCCAGCAGCGGGCGGCCAGCGTCTTTGGCAATGGATGCCTGAATACGCAGGATTTCCGGGGTAATACGTAAATCTTGTGAAGTAACACTGCCGTTTAAAACGTTCGCCAGCGTCAGATCATCCAGTGTTTTATTGGTGGCGGTTTTTACCCAGTCAGGGTGTTTATTCGCCAATGGATAATCAGAGACTTTGGCATCACTGCGCGAGCTGGCCGCTGGAGCACAAGCGGCAGTTGGCGTTTGGCCTTGCAAGCTGTTCATCTTGCTCAGCACATCGCGAACCATGGATTCAATAGCTTCGGAATTCATTGTGTTTTCCTTTGTTAAAGCGCCACCCGGAGTTCCTGAGGATTCTTGCCGGTCACCACGTATTTGGTTTCTTTAATGTGCAGAATCGCTGATTTGGCCTGATATTTTGGCCGTGCCATTTGGTCATTCAGGGTCGGAACCGGTTGTGGTGATTCCCGTTTGGCGTAGCGAGCGGCGTTTTTACCAATCAAACGATAGGTTTCCAGCGTCAGCAGCGGGGCCTGTGGGAACAGCTCCAGGTTAGAAAGTGGCGGCAGACCTTGCTGATGAATGACCGTGGTACCTTTTGACTGGATGCCAATAGAGATCCCGGAGCCACTCAGGCGGTTGCCCTCGACGGCAACAAAAGCCACATCGGAGGATTTAAAGCAGCGGATAACCCGCGCTTTTATCCCTTCCTCTTCGATACCAGCAATCAGTTCGCGCAAAATATTCTTGTGCGGAATGCCGACGATATTGGCTGTTTGCGACAAGCCAAATGCCGGGCCGACAGCAATAATCACTTCATCTTGATGGGTACCGGGGCGGGCTTCACCCACTTCAGTGAGAAAATCTCCTGACGCCACAGCAGCCGTTGCCGTAGGTTGGGTATCTTGCTTAAAGGAGACGGTATTGTTGTCTCCCTGCATTTCCTGCAATACGCCTTCAATAATTTGGCGTAACAGTTTTTCGTTAATATCCACCATCTCGTGAACCCCTTAGCCAAGCTCATTCGGATCAAGCGCGTTTGGAATATTTTTAATTTCTTCCCAACGTGCACCTTCCAGCCGGTAACCGGTAGCTGGCCCCGCGTAGTCATTGACGTCATTCACCGCTGACAGCACCTGGTTATCACCTTTGATGATCGCCGAGGTATGCAGGTAGTCGCCGGCAATTTTGGCTTTCTGGATGTTGAGCATGTCCTGCGCTACATCTTCAAAGCCGCCTTGCGCCAAGGCTTTCACCACTTCCAGACCGGTGCGGTTTTTGCTGATGATTTCCTGAGCGAACTTGATGTCTTCGACGATGTTGCGTTCCGGCATATCTTTCGAGCCGTGGGCGTAGGTCGCCGCAATCACTTCTTCGTCGGTAATTGGCGGTAAACCCATCCCGGCGAATACCGCTTGCAGAGCGCGCGCAGCTTTATTGCGAATTGCCACGACGTCGGCTTCCAACACCGGACGCAAGCCGCCATCGACTTTCAGGTCACGCTGCAACACGTTGTAATCGTCAAAGTCTTCGGCATCTTCGTTGGAGCCAGCGAACATGTTGTCGTAGTTCGGCACCGCGGAATAACCAGAGGAGATAAAGTCAGTGCCCGGCAGGAACTGCATCAGTAGGCGAGCGGTACGACGCATATCCGAGTGGGTAAAGGTTTGGTCGTTACTGGATGCACATTCCAAATCCAGCGCTGAGCAAATCAGGTTTTCGGCCAAAATGGCGCGAATGCCCGATGGCACCGCAGATGGCACGCCGACACAACTGACGGAGCCGTTTTGCAGCCCCTGAACCCCGGCGGCTTTGGTGATATAAATACAGCGCGCTTCGAGATACAGCATGGATTTGCCTTCGGCATAGCCCATTTGCACTTCGGAGCCAGAACCGGAGGTGAAGCGCATTTTCAAACCGCGTGAAGCATAAGACGAAGCGAGAAAACCTTTTGACCACGGCGTGTCATCACCGTCGGTAAACACCGGTTCAGTGCCATAAACCGAGATGGTTTCGGCATAACAGGTGTGGCCCAGCATCCCCAGTTTCAGTTCAGTAGCTTCTTCCAGAGAACATTGAGTCAGCACCCCTGGGCGGCCAACTTGCGAACCGACCAACAGTGCAATGGCGTTGAATGGCGCATAACGAGCCACCGCCACCGTAGTTTCTTGCTCATCGAAACCACGGAATGCGCCTTCCGCCGCATCGGCGGCAATTTGCACCGGGTTATCTTTCACGTTGGTGACGTGAGCTTGTTGTGATGGTGTCCGACGAGCGCGCATTTTCTGCATCGACATCATCATTTCCACCACGTTCATGTGCGACACCACCTCGACGATTTTGGCTGGTGTCATGGCGGTCGTCAGCGGAACAATGGTGCGGCGCGACACATTTGGATCACACAACATATTGGCCAGCTTGATAGAATCCATCTTCATCACTTCTTCCGCATGGGCCAGATTGATACCGTAGCGGGCGATAAAGTGGTCGATCAGGTCGAAACTGCTTTGTGGTTTACCGTCGAGTTCAGTCACCACACCATTAACAATCTTGATGGAAGGTTTCGGATCGTTAGGGCTTTCCATGGCAATAAAGCCTTCCTCGATCCACTCTTTGACAAAGCCGTCCTGATTAACCGGGCGTTTCGCCAACGCTTCAAATCTTTTCGATTTCATGAAACAGCCTCACTGTGGCGTCAGATATAAGAAGGGCGGTCGTTTTTCGGTTCAGCACCTAAAGTTGCTAATACCGTTTTGCCGATCTCACGAGCAGAAATCACTGCCTGACGGACTGCGCCAGAATCGCCGGAGATAACCAGAATCACTTCGTTACTAAAGCTGGTGCCCTGTGCGGGAGAGCTGTAAGCCACCACATCAACATTGGCGGATTTCACTGCGGTATCGGCCATCAGAACACCAATGGAAGCCGGTGCGCCGACAATCACGCCGCAAGAACGGCCCAACGGTGCGCCGAATGCTTTTTCCAGTGCATGGCTGGCACGCGCGCTGTATTGCAATTCGATATGACCCGCTTCATTGGCGTAAACATCACCAAATGTGCGGTCTAACTCTTTCAGCGCCACTTCAACTGCACGTTTCACGTCGGAAACATCATCACCACCGAAAATAATGAGCGAGCCATGACCGGCACCGCCTTTGGTATCGCGTGGTAATTCAATGCTGACCACTTCGGTATTGGTGGCTTTTACTGCTTCATCGGCGGCCATAATGTGCGGGCCAGCACCGGTGCGAGCGCCCAAAATACCAATGGAGCGATAGCGTTTTTCCAGCTTCATTGCGTCCAACAGGGCGCTGTCGACGTTGGCGATCACAAGTCCGACCGTGTCACCGATCGCGGTTCCAACAAATTCCGTTAAACTGCAAGTTTTCTCAGCCATAGCCGTATCTCGTTGTTTATAGGATGGTTGTTTATAAGATGGTTGTGCAGAAGACGCCGGAGCGTGTTCACTGACTTTTGCTATCACCTGCGCCATGATTTGGTCGACCAGGTCATTGCTTTTCATTAGCTATTTCCCTTTGGTAAGTTTCCCTTGGGAAGAAAGGCCTCAACATCGGTATGTGGCCGTGGGATCACATGGGTTGATTTCACTTCACCTACGTTGGCAGCCGCGATAGCGCCTGCATCAGTGGCCGCCTTAACCGCCCCCACATCACCACGGACGATGACAGTGACCAGACCGGAGCCAATTTTTTCGTAGCCTACCAACGTCACATTGGCCGATTTCACCATGGTGTCAGCAGCCTCGATGGCCGCAACCAACCCTTTGGTTTCCACCATTCCTAGTGCTTCTTGTTGCATAAGTACCTCGACGAATATCATGTTCAAAAGTAATGTTGTTATATTCAGTAATAACGTTGTCAGGTTCGTGCTGAGATTGAATATACAAACAAGCAATGAAAAAGAATGGCTGTATTGAATTTACTGGCGGGAATGGTTAGTGACGAAATAACAAATTATTGTCATGAGCTCATTTAACTGATTATTTTACAAGTCTATTTATTAATGGATAGGTGATAATAATTGGTTTTTGCATATTCATAATTACAATTAAGTCAGTGACAATCCCTATTTTCTTTGCTACTCACGCACGTGAATATAAAGATGGAAGCTGGCTCACATTAAAATAGAAATTGCGAGCTTGCTAACAATAACGGAAAGAATAAATGACAAGAAAGTCACATTATTTAATTAGACAATAAGTTGCTTATTTACAGGGTTTTGAGGGGGTTCTTGGCCAGGTAATAGCAATAATTTGCTATAGAAACTCTATTTTTTGTTTAACTAATAGCTAATCACGACAACACTTTCATTTTCCGTCTCTTTATAGTGATCAGGTCAAGGGCCGTGCAATACCGAAATAACAGTTTATTCATCATAATAACTTCAAGCAGGGTAACCCTATGAACGACTCGCTCAAAGCTCAGTGTGTGGCAGAATTTCTTGGCACCGGGCTGTTTTTGTTTTTTGGTATTAGTTGTCTGGCGGCGATGAAAGTGGCCGGTGCCAGTTTTGGTTTGTGGGAAATCTGTATTGTGTGGGGGCTGGGGATTTCACTGGCGGTTTATCTGACCGCGGGTATTTCCGGTGCTCACCTCAATCCCGCGATTACCATTGCTTTATGGCTGTTTGCCTGTTTCCCGGCGCGCAAAGTCATTCCCTACAGCATTGCACAGATTGCCGGTGCTTTTGGTGGTGCGGCGCTGTCTTATATGTTGTATCACAACTTATTTACTGATTTTGAAACCGCCCATCAGATGGTACGTGGCAGTCTGGAAAGTCTACAACTGGCCAGTATTTTCAGTACCTTCCCCTCACCGGCTATCAGTGTATGGCAAGCCGCATTTGTTGAAATCATTATTACCTCCATTCTGATGGGGCTGATTATGGCGTTGACGGATGATGGTAATGGGGTACCGCGTGGTGCATTAGGGCCGCTATTGATTGGTATCCTGGTGGCGGTGATAGGGGCTTCAACCGGGCCATTAACCGGTTTTGCCATGAACCCCGCGCGTGATTTTGGCCCTAAATTATTTACCTTCTTTGCCGGCTGGGGAAAAATCTCAATGACTGGTGGGCGTGATATCCCTTATTTCATTATCCCGATTGTCGCCCCTATTATTGGTGCTTGCCTCGGTGCGGCGGTTTATCGCTTCTTCATTGGCAAAAACCTGCCTTGCAATACGTGTAAATTAGAGGATGAGAAAGCCAGTTTATAAATCAACGTAAGTTTCCTCATCTTGAATCTATGAAACGAGATGAGGAAATTTCGTGATCTATTCTGGTTAATGGACTGATTATAGTCCCCTGTTGATTATGACTCTGGTAAGGTGGATTGTTATTTTCCTTCATTTTGCCAGAGGCTAAACCTTCACAGGGAAATAGGTTTTCCACTTGCTGATAGGAATGCAAATATAACAAATTAGTAACAAATGGTTTATTACAGGGATGATTTATAGCAACAAACGAAACTTAATAATAATAAATTAAAATTAACTGAGAGGTTTTATCATGATTTCTGCCAGTTCTCTAAACTCAGAGCTCATAAATAAAATCGCGCAGGATTTTGCTCAGGCCACAGGGCTGGCCGTGGTGGTAGTGAATATTCACGGCGAAGAGATTTCTGATCTTTTTAACTTTACGCCATTTTGCCAGTTGATGCGCCAGGACCCGGTGAACCATCTCCGTTGCCGAATGAGTGATCGTTGCGGGGGTCTTGAAGCTTCAAAGTCCAATGAGCCTTGTATTTATCGCTGCCACGCTGGGTTAACTGATTTCTCTATTCCGCTGGTCATTGCCGGTCATTTAGTGGGTTTTGTGTTATGTGGCCAGGTGCGGTTGCACTCAGATGTTTATCTGATTGATATACTTAATGTCGATAATCACTGGCAGCAGAATCCGGCACTGATGGATGAGTTCCACAATGTGCCTGTTATGGATTTTTCACGGGTGATTGCATCGGCAGATTTATTGAAGTTGATTGTTGAGAATTGCCTCAAAAAACATCTCAATTTTGTGGTGATCAACGACAACATGGGCAGCAAAGAACCAGGCAGAATACGACCGGTTCACCCCCATGACAGCAAAATGAAGAAAGCACTACGTTATATTGATACGCATTTATCGGAAGAGCTACGGCTGGAAGAAGTGGCGGCTAAGGTATATCTCAGCCCGTACTACTTCAGCAAATTATTTAAAAAATATCAGGGCATCGGATTTAATGCCTGGGTCAATCAGCAGCGGATGGCCAATGCCAGAGAGATGTTACAACACAGCGATTGGAGTATTGCCAGCATTGCCAAGAATCTGGGTTTTTCCCAAACCAGCTATTTCTGCAAAGTGTTCCGTCAGACCTACAACGTGACACCGCAGGTATTTCGCTCACTTTCTTCTGAACGCAGCGAAATGGAATGATAGTTATTGATCTAATATCAATTGGTCATGCTGTTTATTCAAGTTTGTCTATTTTAATATCCAGTTTGATATTAAAAATACAAAATAAATAATGACAATTTTTTGCTATTTTTTTAAACGATATTTTTCATTTAACTTGTTGTTTTTAAATGTTTTATTTCTATTTTCATGGCAATTATTTGTTGTGGCGATACAAAAAAATCACTCGCAAAAAATGAAATTAACCATTTTTTATGAACAGAAAAGCGTATATTAATTTCAAGAAAGCCTACCAGGCTACTAATTAATAAACGCTCTGTTATAACAGTGTAAATAAAGAGATAAATTAAATAACGAAATAAGAAATTAAATAACAGAATCTACTGTACTTAAATACTGAAACAGGTATGTCGTGGATAACACGATTGGGAAGGGGGTGTAAATCCCCCGCAGCCCCCGCTGCTGTGATGCTGACGAACCCGCTGAGACCACTGATCCATAGGATTGGGAAGGTAGCGGGGGAGAGTGACGCTAAGCCAGAAGACCAGCCAAATCAGTAAAGAGTTTCAACTCCTTCGGTGGGAAGCGGGTTGTCATCAGATGCGCGCAGCGGTGACGTTGCGCAAATGCACCTTTTTGACACTGCATATCCCGCTTGAAATGGCGGGATTTTTTTATGCAATGCTCAGGTAAACAAGCATTTATCATCGCAGGAACCGGCAGCGGCTGTGGTAAAACCACTGTGACGCTGGGTATTTTGCGGGCGCTGATGGCGCGCGGATTGTCGGTGCAGCCGTTCAAAGTTGGGCCGGACTATCTGGATACTGGCTGGCATACCGCCGTCAGTGGTGTGACGTCACGTAATCTTGATGCCTTTATGTTGCCGCCCGCCACCCTTAATGGGTTGTATAACCAGCATATGCGCCATGCCGATGTAGCGGTGATTGAAGGTGTCATGGGGTTGTATGACGGCTACGGTACTGACCCCGATTATTGCAGCAGTGCAGCGATGGCCAAGCAATTAGGCTGCCCGGTTATCTTGCTGGTGGATGGTAAAGCGGTTTCGACATCCGTTGCCGCAACCGTGCTGGGCTTTAGCCAATTTGACCCCAAGCTGACGATTGCCGGTGTGATTGTTAACCGCGTCAATTCAGAAAATCACTATCAACTTATTCGCCATGCTATCGAACGTTATTGCGGCATTCCGGTTTTGGGCCGCTTGCCGGTCATGGACGATGTTGCCTTGCCATCACGCCATTTGGGGCTGATCCCGGCACAAGAGCGAGGCGGTGCACTATCCAAACAGCCTGATAACTCGCCACGCTGGCAACAATTGGCCCAGCAGGTTGAAGCCTTTATCGATCTGGACCGCTTGTTGACCCTGACTTCAAGCACCCAACGCCCTGTTGGAACCCCACCCGGATTGCCTTCTCAAGCTTTGGCCGACGGGCTGACATTGGCCTTAGCCGAAGATGAAGCTTTTAATTTTTACTACCCCGATAACCTTGATTTGCTGGAGCAAGCTGGCGTGCGCATCCAGCGTTTCAGCCCGCTGCATGACCGCCATCTGCCGGCTTGTCAGATGATTTATCTGGGCGGCGGTTATCCCGAAATTCACGCCAGTGCACTGGCAGAGAATACCGCGATGCATGCGGTGTTACAGCAAGCCCACCGGCAGCAAATCCCGATGTATGCCGAATGTGGCGGCTTGATGTATTTGGGGGATGCTCTGACGGATGAAAGCGGACAGCGCCATCGGATGGTAGGAGTTTTGGCCGGAGAAAGCCGGATGGGAAAACGCCTGACTCGCTTTGGTTACTGTCAGGCAGAGGCCCGCAGCGACACATTACTAGCCGCGTCTGGCGAAATTCTACGCGGTCATGAGTTCCATTATTCCGATTTTACCAGCCCACTGACACCCGTTTTTGATAGCAGTAAATGGCGCGATGGTGAAGTTATTCAGCGCTGGCACAGTGGCTATCAAGTGCAACGGACTCAGGCCAGTTATCTGCATATTCACTTTGCTCAGCGCCCCGGATTATTGGATGGCTGGCTGACTGCTGCCCGGAGTGTGCTATGACCCTGAGCGCGTGGTTTGTTGCTTTCCTGTTGGACCATTGGCTCGGCGACCCGCCACGTTGGCCGCATCCGGTGCGCTGGATGGGTAATCTGATCACGCTGTTGCAGAGAGCCATTCGCGCCGTGTGTCATAGCGAGCGGGCACTCAAATGGGGTGGTGCGGTGCTGTGGTTACTGGTGGTGGGGATCACCTGGCTCGTCAGCTGGGGGTTTTTATGGCTGATGACAGAGATTAATCCGTGGCTCGGCTGGTTAGCACAAGTGTGGATGATTTACACCTTACTGGCCGGACGCTGCTTGAGTGACGCGGCATTAGCGGTTTTTGATGCGCTACAACACGGAACCCTGGCGCAAAGTCGTGAAAAGCTGTCATGGATTGTTGGGCGTGATACTTCGCAATTGGAGAAACCACAAATCACCCGTGCGGTGGTAGAGACCGTGGCCGAGAACAGTGTCGATGGCGTGATTGCTCCGCTGTTTTTCCTGATGCTGGGGGGGGCTCCGCTGGCAATGGCTTATAAAGCGGTAAATACCCTTGATTCGATGGTGGGATATAAAACGCCGAAATATCGTGCAATTGGCTATGTCTCTGCCCGTATGGATGATGTCGCCAATTGGCTTCCTGCACGCCTCAGTTGGCTGTTACTCAGCATCGCAGCCTGGTTGATTCAGGCTGATTATCGTCAGGCGTTGCGCATTGGTTGGCGCGACCGTTATCAACACTCCAGCCCGAACTGCGCCTGGTCGGAAGCCACGGTGGCGGGAGCGTTGGGCATCCGCTTGGGTGGCCCGAATGATTACTTTGGTGAGCGGGTGGAGAAGCCGTGGATTGGCGATGAGCGGCGTGAAATCGCTCTGAGTGATATTCCACGCAGCATTCATTTGATGATGATGGCGTCGCTATTGGCCCTTTTATTGTTCGCTCTGACCCATCTGCTGTTGGTCGGTATTTAACAAGGATAACCCCATGAACTATATAAAAAACCCGCAGGAAATCGAGAAAAATAGCTTCGTTATCATTGGCGATATTATCGCCGCTGAGCGGCCAGAGACTCGGTTTGCCAGTGCGATGCATGAAGCGGTTGTCAAGCGGGTTATCCACACCACAGCGGATTTTGACTGGCTGGATATTCTGCATTTTTCACCGGATGTGCTGACCCGTATTGCTGAGGGTTTACGTCGAGGATGCACGCTGTATACCGACACGACAATGGCGATGTCGGGCATTAACAAAACACTGTTAAAGCAGATGGGATGCGAGTGTCGCTGCTATATCAGTGATCCGCGCGTGGTAGAGAGTGCGCCGGTACAGGGAATTACCCGCTCGATGGCTGCGGTAGATGTGGCGTTGGCGGAGCCGGGCGAAAAACTGTTTGTGTTCGGCAATGCGCCGACGGCGTTATTCCGTTTGTTAGAACGGCAAGCGTCCCCGGTGGCGGTCATCGGCGTGCCGGTGGGGTTTGTTGGTGCGGCGGAATCCAAAGATGCGTTGGTGGCAAGTGGTTTGCCGTGTATTGCCGCGCTGGGGCGCAAAGGGGGCAGTAACGTGGCGGCAGCCATTATCAACGCCATCCTCTATCAGTTACAAAGGACGCAACTACGGGGGGCGCTATGAGCGACGGTCTGGCCAGTGATAGCCCTATAAATGATGATATTGCGCTGCAAAACCAGCAATTAGACAGCATTTGGCACAACGGCAAGCAGTACCGTAAAGGCTATACCACCGGTTCCTGTGCCACGGCGGCGGCCAAAGTGGCGGCGCTGATGGTGTTGCGTCAGCAAGTGATTGATCAAATTTCTATTGTGACGCCTTCCGGCATCACCTTGTGTCTGAATGTTGAGCAGCCGTTGATTGAAGGTCAGCAAGCCACCGCCGCAATCCGCAAAGATGGCGGCGATGATGTTGATGCTACCCACGGCATGCTGATTTTTGCCCGCGTGACCCTCACCGAACAGACCGACATTACTCTGCGAGGCGGCGAAGGTGTGGGAACTGTTACCCGCAAAGGAATTGGGTTGCCGGTCGGCAGCAGCGCCATTAACCGCACTCCGCGCCAAACCATCGAAGCCGCAGTGCGTGAAGTCATCGGCCCATTGCGTGGCGCAGAAGTCGAAATCTTTGCGCCGGAAGGCGAGGAACGAGCGAAGAAAACCTACAACGGGCGGCTAGGGATTCTGGGCGGGATTTCCATCATCGGTACTACCGGTATTGTGACGCCGATGTCAGAAGAGAGCTGGAAACGCTCACTGGCGCTGGAGCTGGAAATGAAGCGGGCAGCCGGTGAAGAACGCGTCATTTTGGTGCCGGGTAATCACGGCGAGCGCTTTGTCCGCGACCACCTGGGGCTGGATAGCCAACGGGTGGTCACCATGAGTAATTTTGTCGGCTATATGCTGCAAGAAACCGTGCGCTTGGGGTTCCGCCGCGTTCTGTTAGTGGGGCATCCGGGCAAATTGGTCAAAGTGGCCGCCGGTATCTTCCATACCCACAGCCATATTGCTGATGGACGTATGGAGACGCTGGTGGCGCATTTGGCCTTAATGGGGGCACCATATGCGCTATTACTTGAAGTTAATCAGTGTGATACCACGGAAGCGGCAATGGAGTTAATTGCCGAGCAGGGTTGGCAGGGCGTCTATTCGCGTATCTGCGAGCGTATCTGCGAGCGTATCGCTGAGATGATGCGTTTCTCGGTTAATCCACCACAGTGCGACGCCATTTTATTCTCTTTTGATAATCAGGTGCTGGGTAGCAACCGGCCACTGGATGAGATTGTGGAGGCGTTACGATGATTACGGTGGTGGGGATTGGCCCTGGTGATGTTGATTATCTGATACCCGCAGCTCGACGGGCTATCGAACGTGCCGAAGTTCTGGTTGGCGGTAAGCGCCATCTGGAGACATTGAGCTGCGATAGTAAAGAGTCGCGCTTGTTGGATGCTGATCTATTAGGGCTATTGGAGTGGCTGGATAGCAATAAGCATCGCGCCATTGTGGTGCTGGCCTCGGGAGATCCTTTGCTGTATGGCATCGGCAAATTGCTGGCAGCAAACTTCAGCGCTGAGGAGTTGCATATCGTTCCCGGCATTAGCGCGATTCAATATTTGTGCGCCAAAGCTGCACTGGATATGAACGACCTCTTTCTTACCAGCAGTCATGGTCGTGAACCCGATTTTGACTGGATCTTCCAGCACGACAAAGTGGCGATGGTGACCGACGGCATTATTGGCCCAAGAGCTATTGCTGATGCGCTACAGCAACGTGGTCTGTCTCGTACCTTGATTATTGGTGAAAACCTCTCGCAACCCAACGAACGAATTTATCGCCTGCCAGCAGAGCAAGTGGCGGCCCGCTATGACATGAATGTGGTGGTGATCCTCAATGAAAGATGAGCTGTTCCTACGTGGGCAAAAAGTCCCGATGACCAAAGAAGCGGTGCGAGTATTGGCACTGGAACGGCTGAGTTTGTCAGATGCGACTCACTTGATTGATGTGGGGGCGGGTACTGGCAGTGTGGCATTGGAAGCGGCTTTACGTTTTCCTGATTTACGGGTGACGGCGATTGAACGGAATCCGGTAGCACTTGAGTTGATTAATGAAAATCGCCAGCGGCTAGGGTGTCGCAAGGTAGACATTATTGCCGGAGTCGCTCCTTTACCTTTATCCGATAAAGCCGATGCCATTTTTATTGGTGGCAGTGGCGGCCATCTGACCGACCTTATCGACTGGTCATTGATGATGTTAAATCCCGGTGGCCGCCTGGTATTGACCTTTATTTTGCTCAATAACCTCAATGAAGCATTAAGCCATTTACAGACCTGCGTCGTTAGCGAGCTGGATTGTGTGCAATTGCAACTCTCCACTCTGACCCCTCTGGGTAGCGGGCACTATTTTAAACCGAATAATCCTACTTATCTTATTTCCTGCCACAAGGAGGCGAGCCATGTCTGAGCATCCTAATGCCGTATCAGCATCTGTTACACCCACCTCTGCTACACCCAGTCCTGTTACACCAACATGGGATACGCAAAAAGTCTGGTTTGTTGGTGCTGGGCCGGGTGACAAAGAGCTGATCACGCTAAAAGGTTACCGCTTGCTGCAACAGGCACAGGTGGTTATCTATGCTGGATCACTTATCAATACTGAGCTGTTGGCATATTGCTCTGCCGAGGCTGAATGTCACGACAGCGCGGGATTAAATTTGGAACAAATCATCACACTGATGGTGGAGGGTGTGCAGGCGGGCAAGCTGGTGGTGCGGTTACAAACCGGTGATCTCTCTTTGTATGGCTCGATTCGTGAACAGGGCGAAGTCTTGGGCGAACACGGCATCGGCTTTGTGTCAGTACCCGGTGTCAGTGCTTTCTTGGGCGCAGCGGCACAACTGGGGGTGGAATACACCGTACCTGAAGTGGCACAAAGCTTAATTATCACTCGTATCGAGGGGCGCACTCCGATGCCGCCACTGGAACAACTGGAAGCTTTTGCCGCTCATCAAACTTCAATGGCTATTTTCTTGTCAGTACAGGAAATGGACCGAGTGGCCGATCGCTTAATCGCCGGTGGTTATCCCGCGGATACGCCAGTCGCAGTGGTATACAAAGCGACTTGGGCTGAGAGCCGCACAGTCCGCGGCACACTGGCGGATATCGCCGAGTTGGTTCGCGCGGCCGCTATTCATAAAACGGCTCTGATTTTGGTGGGGGCATTCCTCGGTGATGAATACCACTATTCCAAACTCTATGACGCGGGGTTTAGCCATGAATATCGTCAAGCCTGAATCAATCGCGGTATTTTGCCTGACACCCGGTGGTGTGCGGCTGGCGCGACGCCTGCAAACTCACTTGCCGCTGACCTGTTTTACCAGTGACAAATTACTGGAAGAGGGTTTTTTGCCCTTTAACGGCAGTTTTGGCGACACCCTTCGTGAAGCATTTAAACAGTATTCAGCACTGGTGGTGGTCGGAGCTATTGGCCTAACGGTGCGGGTTATCGCGCCGCTGGTAAACGACAAAATGACCGACCCTGCGGTGGTGGTGATTGATGAGCGCGGGCAACACGTCGTCAGTTTGCTGTCGGGGCATGTGGGAGGAGCGAATACCCTAACCCGTTACCTTGCTGGCATTTTGGGGGCTGACCCGGTGATAACCACTGCCACCGATGTTAACGAGATGGCGGCGCTGGACACACTGGCAACCCAGCTGGATGCCGAAATGCAAGATTTCCGCCACGCGGTCAAAGTGGTCAATCAAATGTTGGTCAGTAACCAGAAAGTCGGGCTGTGGTGGGACACGCCGCTGTTGGCGGAACGTGAGCGCTGCGACACGCGGGGGTTCGTGCCGGTTGATTGTTTGGATCAACTTAGTTTGGATCCACTTAGTTTGGAGCAACGCCCCCCATTAGACGCCTTAGTGTGCATCACGTTGCGCGACACTCTGCCGCTGCCCGCTGATCAACTGGCGACGTTGCCAGTTTATAAGCTGGTGCCACGCCGGGTAGTGGCGGGAATTGGTTGCCGCCGTGCCACCTCTCTGCAAACGCTGGTTGAATTACTGCAACAGCAAATGGCAGAAAATCATTTTGATATCATGGCATTGCGCGCGATTGGCAGCGTCACTATCAAAAAAGATGAACCGGCGCTGCATCAATTGGCTAAATGCTGGCGAGTCCCGTTCGAACTGTTCAGCGTCGGCGAACTGAGCCGCCATGAACAACGTTTCCCTGCTTCTGATTTTGTCCGCCAAACGGTGGGTGTCGGTAGCGTTTCACAACCGGTCGCCTGGCTGATGAGCGACGGTAAATTGGTTGGCAATACTCTGCGTCAGCAGGGCGTCACCATCACTCTGGGAGTATCGCATTAATGTTAACCGTAATTGGCATTGGGCCAGGCAGTGAATCAATGATGACGCAGGACGCTATCGCCGCTATTCGCGAAGCAGAAATTATTGTCGGTTACAAAACCTATACCCATCTGGTCAAATCAATGACCCTGGATAAACAGGTGATTAAAACTGGCATGTGTAAAGAGATTGAGCGCTGTCAGGCGGCGATTGACCTGGCACTGGCCGGTCATAACGTGGCGCTTATCAGCAGTGGCGATGCCGGTATTTACGGCATGGCGGGTTTGGTGTTGGAGCTGGTCACACAGCAACAGTTGGAGTTAGAAGTCCGGTTGGTAGCCGGTATTACCGCCAGTATCGCGGCGGCCTCACTGCTCGGCGCACCGCTGATGCATGACTTTTGTCATATCAGCCTGAGTGATTTGATGACGCCGTGGGAAGTGATTGAAAAACGCATTATCGCAGCGGCACAAGCCGATTTTGTTATCTGCTTCTATAACCCGCGCAGCCGTGGCCGCGAAGGGCATTTAGCACGGGCGTTCGAGCTGATGCAGCCGTGGAAGAAAGCCGCAACGCCAGTGGGTGTGGTGAAGGCGGCAGGGCGCAAAAAACAGGAAAAATGGCTAACCACAATAGGTGAAATGGATTTTGAACCGGTGGATATGACCAGTTTGGTGATTGTTGGCAATCAGGCCACTTATTGCCGCAATGGACTGATGATAACGCCACGGGGCTATTCATTATAAAGGGGCATTCATTATGACGGGCTATTCATTATGACCCATGACCATCCGCCGATTCATATTTTTGGCGGCACCAGTGATGCCCGGCTGATTTGCCAACTGCTGGACGAATTTGGCGAGCGCTACAGCCTGTCGGTCGCTACCGATGCGGGCAAACAACTGGCGGGCGATATTGGCGGCGAGGTATTGGTCGGGCGGATGGATGCAGCGCAAATGGCCGATTTTCTTATCACCAGACAGGTGCAGTGGGTAGTTGATGCTTCACACCCCTACGCCGACCTGCTCAGTGACAATGTGGCCACCGCTTGCGGGCAATCAAATGTGGTACTGACGCGTTATCAGCGCCCGAGTGAAATTGAAGCTATTCATCATCCGCAGCTCTACAAAGTAGACAGTGCAGCGGCAGCGTGCGCCGTGGCGCAAGGTTTAGGGCCGCGAGTGCTCTTGACCACCGGCAGCAAGCAGTTGGCGGAGTATCAACAGCGGCTGACCGGTAAAACCTTGTTAGCGCGAGTGCTGCCAACGGCTGAAGTGCTGAGCCAATGTGAGGCTCTGGGGTTGGGGGTAGACAATATTATCGCGCTGCGTGGGCCATTCAGCGCGCAATTCAATCATGCGCTGTATGAGTTTTGCCAGCCAGATGTGGTTATCACCAAGGAGTCTGGCGCACAAGGTGGCTACCAGGAAAAAGTGGCTCCCTGTCTGGCACTGAATATTCCCTGCATTGTGGTGCGCCGTCCGGCCGCCGTGGTGTTGGGCAGTCTAGGGCAACAAGTGACTTCATTGGATGAATTTACCCGACATCTGATGCACTGGCAGCAATCTGGCCCACTGGCAAGAACAACGAGGACAACAAAATGAAAAAAGCACTGTTGGTGATCAGTTTCGGTACCAGTTATGAACACACCCGCCAAAAGAACATTGAAGCTTGTGAGCAACAGCTATCGACGGCTTATAGCGATCGCGATGTGTTCCGCGCCTTTACCTCAGAAATGATCATTCGCAAGCTACGTAAACGCGATGGTTTGTTGATCAATAACCCGCGAGAAGCACTGAAACACCTGGCTGAACAGGGTTATCAAGATGTGGCTATTCAATCACTGCATGTGATTAATGGCGATGAATACGAAAAAATCGCTACTGAAGTGCGCGGTTTTAGCGACTGTTTTCATCATCTGGTATTGGGCACACCACTGTTAAGCAGCTTTGCCGATTACCAGCAATTATTAGTGGCACTGCAAGCACAAATGCCTCCGTTGGCGGCGGATGAGCGGGTGGTATTTATGGGCCACGGGGCCAGTCACTTCGCCTTTTCTGCTTATGCCTGCCTTGACCATTTAATGACTTCTCTCAACTTCCCTGCTTTGGTGGGGGCGGTGGAAAGTTATCCGGAAATCGGCCACATCATTAGCCGCTTACAGCAGCAGGGGGTGCGCAAAGTGCATCTGATGCCATTGATGCTGGTGGCCGGTGATCACGCCATCAATGACATGGCTTCTGACGAGCCGGATTCATGGCGTTCACAACTGGAAGCTGCGGGTATCAGTGCGCAATCATGGCTGCAAGGATTGGGAGAAAATCCATTGATTCGCCAGATGTTTGTTCAGCATCTGGCGAGTGCATTGCAGCAAAAACAGCAGGAGGCAGCGTAATGAGCGGCAGACTTTATGCATTGGGTGTTGGCCCCGGAGCCAGCGATTTAATCACCGTGCGGGCGGCGCGGCTGATAGCCAAACTGGATGTGCTATATGCCCCGGCAGGGCGTAAAGGCGGTGACAGTCTGGCGCTGTCAATTGTGCGCGAATATTTATCACCTAACACCGAAATCCGCACCTGTCATTTCCCGATGAGCGCCGATGACAGCGAAAAGCAGGCGGTGTGGGATGAGGTGGCACAACAGCTGCAAGCGGAAGTTGCGCAGGGTCGTCAGGTGGGTTTTATCACCCTCGGCGACGCTATGTTATTTAGCACATGGGTATTTTTGCTAGAACGTATTGGTCGGCCAGATTGGTTGGAAATTGTCCCCGGAGTCACTTCCTTTGCCGCCATTGCCTCACGTGCCGCATTGCCCTTGGCGATGGAGCAACAATCGCTGGCGGTTATGTCTTGCACTGCCCCAGAAGCCGAGCTGGAACGCGCTTTGCGCGATCACGACTGCGTAGTGCTGATGAAAGTATATGGCCGTTTTGCACAAATTCAGGCGTTATTGGGCCGGTTAAATCTGTTCCCGCATGCGCTGTTGATGTCTGAAGCTTCATTACCCGGCGAGGTGTGCTGGCGTCAGTTGGATACCCTTGCCGCTGACCAGCCATTGCCCTACTTCTCGACCATTTTAGTCAATAAACAGCAACGAGTTATTTAAAAACAAATAGTTATCTAATTTTATTTAGATACTCAACGTTATAGGAGTCACTCATGGAAATGGAAAGACAGTTAAAAAAACTATCGTTTACCGGGGTTACGATGGCAATCCTGCTAACGATTGCCCCGAATGATGTTTTTGCCATGCACATTATGGAAGGTTTTTTGCCGCCGATGTGGGCGCTGGCTTGGTGGATACTGTTCCTGCCGTGTTTGTTTATGGGGCTGGTTCGTTTGAAACAGATTGTCGCTGAAGACAGCAATCAAAAAGTCCTGTTAGCGCTGTGCGGTGCCTTTATTTTCGTGTTATCGGCACTGAAAATTCCATCGGTGACCGGCAGTTGTTCGCATCCGACCGGCGTCGGGCTGGCGGTTATTCTGTTTGGGCCGGTAGTGGTGGCGGTATTGGGGGCCATTGTGCTGCTGTTCCAGGCGTTATTACTGGCGCATGGCGGCCTGACAACCTTGGGTGCTAACGGCATGTCAATGGCGGTTATTGGGCCAGTAGTGGGCTATCTGGTGTGGAAGTTGGCCTGTAAAGCGGGATTGCGCCGCGACGTCGGGGTATTTCTTTGCGCCATGCTCGCAGATTTAACCACTTACTTTGTCACCTCGGTACAGCTTGGTCTGGCTTTCCCTGATCCGCAATTTGGTGTCAGCGGTTCGATTATCAAGTTTATGGGGGTGTTCTGCATTACCCAGATCCCGATAGCCATCGCTGAAGGCTTGCTGACAGTGATGATTTACGACCAATTAACCAAACGCCAGTTAATCCACGCTGGGACTCACTAACATGAAAAAGACGCTTATTTTGCTGGCGATGGTGATCGCTCTGGTCATAATGCCGTTCTTTATTAATCACGGTGGTGAATATGGTGGCTCAGATGGTGAAGCCGAAACGCTGATTCAGACTACCGCACCTCATTATCAGCCGTGGTTCACGCCGTTATATGAACCCGCCAGTGGTGAAATTGAAAGCCTGCTGTTTACCCTACAAGGTTCCATTGGGGCAGCGGTGATTTTCTATATCTTGGGCTATTACCGGGGGAAACGCGGTGAGCATGCTGGGGATTGATAAACTAAGTTATCAAAGCCGCTGGCGACAGGCCGATCCAATGGGAAAATTGGTGCTATATGCCGTTTTCCTGTTGGCCGCCATGCTTAGCCCGCCGATGTATCAGGCGCTGCTCTTGGTGTTTATCGCCGCCCTGACATGTTACCTGTTGCGGGTGGGGCCACGCCGTTACTTACGCTGGCTGGCAATACCGCTCTCTTTCCTATTGGTGGGGTTGGTCACGATTGTGATATCACTCTCGCGCCAACCGGAGAACCTGTGGTGGGGGATGCAGATAGGGCATTGGTGGCTGGGGCTTGATAAAGTCGGATTAACCACCGCCAATCAAACGCTATGGCGTAGTTTGGCGGCATTGGCGGCCACTTTTTGGTTTGTGCTGAATACGCCATTCCCGCAGCTTATACAAATATTGAAGCGCTGCCATGCCCCCCGATTGCTGACCGAGCAAATCCTGCTGACCTGGCGCTTTATTTTTATTTTGATTGAGGAGGCCGCCGCGATCCATCAGGCGCAGTCTCTGCGATTTGGTTATATCTCATTGCGTACCGGCTACCATTCGCTGGCAATGTTGGTCGGTATGCTATTTACCCGCGTGATGATTCGCTATCAGCAAATGGTCATCTCGCTGGATATGAAACTCTATCAGGGCGATTTTCACCTGTAAGGCAGGATGTAATGTTAGCCACCAGGCAGTTAGGTTTCAGCTATCAGGAAGAGCAGGTATTGCACGACTTGACACTGGATTTCAGTCAGCATGCGGTCACCGGTGTCTTGGGGGCTAATGGTTGTGGCAAATCCACCTTATTTATGAACTTGACCGGTATTTTGCAACCGCAACAGGGCGCGGTGTTGTGGCAAGGTGAGCCGCTCAGTTATAAGAAAGCCAACTTACGTGAATTGCGTCAGCGTGTCACCACGGTATTTCAAGATCCGGAACAGCAGATTTTTTATACCGATATTGATAGTGATATTGCCTTCAGCCTGCGCAATTTGGGGATGCCCGAAGAGATTATTGCGCAGCGGGTTGACCGGGCGTTGACTTTGGTAGATGCGCAAGGATTTCGCCATAAATCTATCCAGCACTTGAGTCATGGGCAGAAAAAACGGGTGGCCATTGCCGGTGCGCTGGTGATGGAGGCAGAGTATCTGCTACTGGATGAACCCACAGCCGGATTGGACCCGGCCGGTCGGCAGCATATGATTACTATCATTGAACGTATTGTCGCAGAGGGAAAACGCGTTATTCTCTCCAGCCATGATATCGATCTGATTTATAAGGTCTGTGATTACCTTTATGTCTTATCGCATGGCCACCTGATGATTGCCGGTGAAACAACCGAAGTGTTCCTACAACAGGAAAAACTGCAAGCCGCCGGGCTGGTTCAGCCGTGGTTGGTCAAAATGCACAGTGAGCTGGGTTTGCCGCTGTGCAAAACGGAAGAACAACTCTTCGCGCTGATGCGTCAACGCGAAACGGAGGAGGCGCGATGAGTCGGCCAGTGATGAATTTATCAATCATGGTGCAGGGCACGGCATCTGACGTGGGTAAAAGTGTGTTAGTGGCCGGGCTGTGCCGCATCTTTATGCAAGATGGCTATCGCTGTGCGCCGTTTAAATCGCAGAATATGGCACTCAATTCGGGCATTACCCCGCAGGGGGAAGAGATGGGGCGGGCGCAGATTTTTCAGGCCGAAGCGGCCGGCATTGCCCCAGATGTTCGCATGAATCCAGTACTGCTCAAACCCACCAGTGACCGTAAGGCGCAGGTGGTTTTAATGGGCAAAGTTGCCTGCAATATGGATGCGGTGGAATACCATCAGTACAAACCGCAATTGCAGCAGCAAATCAGCGAGGTTTACCACAGTTTGGCACGCGAATATGACGTCATGGTGCTGGAAGGTGCAGGCAGCCCGGCGGAAATTAATCTGCGTGACCGCGATATCGTCAATATGGGTATGGCTGAAATGGCAGACGCGCCGGTATTGCTGGTGGCGGACATTGACAGAGGCGGCGTGTTTGCCTCTATCTATGGCACTCTGGCGCTGCTGCATCCCCATGAAAAAGCCCGCGTCAAAGGGGTGATAATCAATAAATTTCGTGGCGATATCGCACTGCTGACGCCAGGCCTGGAACAGATTGAAGCCCTGACCCATGTCCCCGTACTGGGGGTGATGCCGTGGCTGGATATAGATTTAGAAGATGAAGATGGTGTCGCTCTGCAAAATGGCAAATATCAGGATACGGCAGAAAAGGCACTGGATATTGCGGTGATCCGCTTACCCCATATCGCTAACTTTACTGATTTTAATGCGCTGGCCGCGCAACCGGATGTGCGCCTGCGCTATGTATCGCAGTTGTCGGCGTTGGGCCAGCCGGATTTGATTATTTTGCCGGGCAGCAAGAATACGCTGGGTGATTTGCAATGGCTGCACCACTGCGGGCTGGCGGCAGCGTTACTGAAGCTACATCAACGTAATGTACCGGTGATAGGCATTTGCGGTGGTTATCAAATGCTGGGAAAACGCATTATTGATGGCGTGGAGTCGGGCCTTGAACAGATGGATGGCTTGGGGTTGCTGGATGTGGAAACCGAGTTCGCGCCAGATAAAGTCACCACGCGCGTTAGCGGTTATTGTCAGATTGGCCTGCCAGGCATATTGAAAAACTGTGGTGATCACCCGCTGGAAGGTTATGAAATCCATATGGGTGTCTCCCATCTGGGCAGTGCTGCCATACCTTTTGCACAGCTAACTTTACGTAACGGACAAGCCGAGCAGTGGGTGGATGGCGCGGTGAATGGCGATGGCAGCGTATTGGGCAGCTATATCCACGGGTTATTTGACAGCCACCACTTTACCCGCGCGCTATTAGATAGCCTGCGGCAACGCAAAGGGCTGGCTGCTTTTGATGGCGTGACAGTGAATTATGCTGAATATAAGCAGCAACAGTTCGATATTCTGGCAGCACAGATGCGCGAGCATATTGATATTGATAGGATTTTCAAACTAATGAAACAGCATCAACAGGAGCGCGCACAGTGATTTTGATTACCGGAGGGGCGCGCAGTGGCAAGAGTTCATTGGCCGAACGTTTGGCGGCACAAGCGGCCGAACGGGTATTTTACATTGCGACCTCAGTGGTAACAGATGCGGAAATGGCAGAGCGGGTGGCATTACACCGTGCCAGCCGCCCGGCGCATTGGCGTACCTGGGAAGGTTATCGTGATCTCGGCGTGGTGCTGGAAAAGCACGTAGAACCCGGCGAAGCCGTTATGTTGGAATGCATTACCACACTGATTACCAATTTGCTGTTTGAACTGGCGGGGGATACGCCAGCGGAACAGATGGATTTTACCGCGCTTGAAGAAGGGATTTCGCAGCAAATTACCGAATTGTTGGCGGCTTGTGCTCGCAGTAGTGCGCCTATTTATCTGGTGACCAACGAGCTGGGCATGGGGATCGTACCGGAAAATCGCCTGGCGCGGCATTTTCGTGATATTGCCGGACGAGTCAATCAGCGATTGGCAGCTGCGGCTGATGAGGTGTTTTTAGTGGTTTCGGGTATTGAGGTTAAGATTAAATGAGCCTGCGTCTATTTCTCGCAACATTGCAGTTTATGACCCGTATTCCGGTGCCAGAGCGCTGGACGCAAGGGCTGGCGCTGGATAACTACGAGCGCGGTATTATCGGTTTTCCGTTTATCGGCCTGATTGTTGGGGGGATCGGTGGGGTGGTTTTCACTCTGCTGGCTCCGTGGTGCGGTGTGCCATTGGCGGCGTTGGGATATGTCCTGGCGTTGGCACTGGTTACTGGTGCTTTTCATCTCGACGGGCTGGCAGATACCTGTGATGGGGTGTTTTCTGCCCGCAAGCGCGAGCAAATGCTGGAAATCATGCGCGACAGCCGCCTCGGTACCAACGGTGGTTTGGCGCTGATATTTATCGTGGTGGCGAAAGTGCTGGTGGTCAGTGAGTTAGCGCTGCGTGGTGCACCGATGCTACTGATGCTCACCGCCGCCTCAGTGGCCGGGCGCACGGTAATTGTGCTGTTGATGTATCGCCAACGCTATGCGCGCGAAGGTAATGGATTAGGCAACATTTACATCGGTAAAGTGACAGGGAAACAAACGCTTGTCACCTTGGCCGGTGGTGCGATATTAACCCTATTACTGGGTCAAAGCGCGGCGCTGTTGGCGTTGGTGATTAGCATAGCGCTGGTGTTGTTATTGGTAACCTACCTGCGCCGCCGTCTGGGCGGACAAACCGGTGACACGCTGGGCGCGGCAGCCGAAGTGGGTGAGTTGGTATTCCTACTGGCGTTGCTGTAACACGATCTGTTTTCGAACACTTTTGATGAGCCATTCTATGCGACTTTTTCTGGTGCGCCATGGGCAAACCGAAGCCAATTTGCGCGGTGTTTTTTGCGGCTTGACCGACTTGGCGTTAACGCCACTCGGCGTCGAGCAGGCCGGTGATGTTGCCGGTTGGCTGGCGGATGTGGCGTTTGCTGATGGTGTCAGTAGCCAGTTGCTACGTGCGCGGCATACTGCCGATATCGTGCTGGCGGGTCATCCCCTAAATGCGGGCATTAATGACCAATTAAATGAAATGAATTTTGGTGAGTGGGAAATGCGCCATCACCATGATTTACAGCGTGAAGACCCTGATGCATGGGCAGCATGGGTGGCAGACTGGCAACAGGCCAGCCCTACTGGCGGGGAGTCTTTTATACAGTTTTCAGACCGAGTCGAAAGCGTCGTTCAGTCACTGCTTTCAACCAACAGCCACCAAACAAATCGTCACCAAGCAAGTCGTCACCAAACAAACAATCACGATAACAATCAACTGCTGGTTGCCCATCAGGGAGTATTAAGCCTGATGCTGGCGCGTTTACTGGCGATGCCAGCCGCCGCCATGTGGCATTTTCATTTTGAGCAGGGGGCATACAGCGTGTTGGAGATCCATGATGGGTTTGTCACGTTGCGTGCGTTCAACAGCCGGGCTGCCTGGCAGCCTGCACCACGAGGTTAAATAGATGCAAACACTTTCATCAATTCTGCGCACCATTGCTCCACTGGATAGCAAAGCGATGGCCCGAGCTAAAACACGGCTGGATGGTTTGCTAAAACCACAGGGCAGTTTGGGGCGTTTGGAGCAATTGGCGATCCAATTGGCGGGAATGCGCGGTTTATATGGCCATCAGGTTGATCGCAAACAAATCATTGTGATGGCGGCTGACCACGGTGTTTACGATGAAGGCGTGGCTGTCTCACCTCGTGTTGTGACTATGGTACAAGCACTGAATATGGTCAAGGGTGTGACCGGTGTTTGTGTATTGGCGGCCAATGCCGGTGCTGAAGTCAAGATAGTGGATGTGGGTATCGACAGCGATACACTGCCCGGCGTGATTGACATGAAAGTGGCGCGCGGCTGCGGCAATATTGCCTGCGGTGCGGCCATGACTCGTCAACAAGCCGAAGATTTACTGATTGCCAGTGCGACACTGACACTACAACAGGCTGCGGGCGGCGTGAAAGTGTTTGGCGTGGGTGAGTTGGGGATGGCGAATACCACCCCCGCAGCGGCGATGGTCAGTGTATTTACCGACAGCGATCCTGAGTTGACAGTGGGGATCGGGGCTAATTTCCCCAGCGAGCAATTACATCACAAAGTGGCCGTAGTACGGCGCGCAATTGAAACCAATCAGCCAGATGCCAGTGATGGCATTGATGTGCTGGCGAAAGTCGGTGGTTTTGATCTGGTGGGTATGGCCGGAGTGATGTTAGGCGCTGCCGCTGCGGGTTTACCGGTGGTGCTGGATGGTTTTCTCTCCTATGCTTCTGCGTTGGCCGCTTGCCGTATCGAACCCAAGGTACGTGATTACCTGATTCCATCTCATCTATCAGCAGAAAAAGGCGCGGTTATCGCACTGAACCATATGCAGCTGGAACCCTATTTGCAAATGGGCATGCGGTTAGGCGAGGGCAGTGGTGCGGCGTTAGCCATGCACTTAGTGGATGCGGCCTGTGCGATGTATAACAATATGGGATCATTGGCCGAAAGCAATATTGAGTTGCCTGGTTGTGTGAATTAAATTTCCAGTTGATACCGGATCAGGTTACCCAGGTGATCGGGTTCGGTATTTATATAATAACTTGTCGTCATGGGATGATCAGATGATGTTATTATCAAAAACATAATTCAGGTTAAGCAGTAAAATAATTGGATAGAGTGAATGCAGAAGCTTCTTTTTTCCGGCCGTATTAATTTGAAAATGATCCGTTATTTTTTAGCCGTTTCAGAAGAATTGCACTTTGGCAAAGCAGCGGAACGCCTGCATATATCTCAACCCCCATTAAGCTTGCAAATTAAAGAGTTAGAAGATGCTTTGGGCTTCCCGTTGTTTATACGAGACAGCCGCAACGTGGTGTTAACTCTGGCGGGTGAAATGATGCGGGCTGAAATGAAGGAAGTATTTGAGAATATCGAAAATTCATTAAGCCGCGTCTCTTATATTGCTCGACATGAACAAAGTCACCTCAATATTGGCATAATTGGTTCAGCGCTTTGGCATCAGTTATTAGAGAAATTCAAACATTTTAAAATGCTTAACCCGAATACCACTTGGTCATTGCATGAGTTTCCACCGAGCAAACAATATGAAGCGCTATTAAGTAAGAAGCTTGATATTGGCTTCTGGCGCTGTGCTGATCTGGAGCAAAATCCGGCGCTGACTTATCAACGGGTTGAAAAACAGCGGGTCGCGGTGGCTGTATCCTATGAGAGTGTATTGGCGGATAAAGAGATACTCACTTTAAAAGATCTCTCCGGCCAGAATCTGATATTCCTCACTTTTACCCATTCTGGCTATTCAAAGAATTTATATAATAGCTGCCTCAATGCAGGCTGTAAGCCGCTGACTATTTATCAATTTGATGAACCACAAACCCAACTGGCGTTTGTAAACAGCAATATGGGGATTGCTCTGGTACCCGAAAGCATGCAGGAAATTCCTTGGCCAAATATTAAATTCATTCCACTAAAAGAACATCTCTCTGCTGATCTATTTGCCGTTTACCACCCCGGCAGCAACACTCAGGCGCTGGATCGGCTGCTCGAATTATTTTGATGACAGGCAACTGAGCTTATCAGTTAGCTTTGATCAAAATACCCATCGCAATCACTACGATAGCTGCCCCTGAGGCGATCTCTGCCCAGTTTATTGGCTGGCCGAGTATCATATTAGTGGCAATAACCGACAGTGGGATCAGGTAAACGTAACCTGAGACTTTGGCTGGCGACAACACAATACAGGCTTTTTGGAATAGGAAGAAACTTAACGCCGTAGCAAAAGTGGCAAGATATAAAACGCCACTCCAGGTAATAAGACTAATATTACGCCATGCAATATCGGGTAACTGATAGGCGACCACCGCTGTTAGCAACAAAGTTGCACAAATTAAACTCCAACCGGTTAAAACCAGTGCTTGCTCACCCCGATGTAGTTTCTTCACCACAATAGGATTTAGAGCCATACCTAAACAGCCAAAGAGGAACAAATAATCAGACGGTATTAGTGATAATTGTAAAAGTTGAGCGATGTCACCTTTAAAAATAATTAATAAAGCGCCCAAAATACCCATTAATAGCGCCACTATCACCGGCCATGTTGATTTAGTGTTGAGTAATACCATGCTCATTATCATGCTTAATAAGGGTACAGTGGTGTATAACGCACTTGAATTTAGTGCACTGGTGGTTTGCAGTGAAAAAATCATGCAACCGAAGTAGAGCAGTGGTGGCAGACTAATCAAGATGTAGCGGCCTAAATCCCGATAACTGGGTAATTTGAGTAAACCCTGGCTTATCAGCAAGATAATGAACAGCAGACTGGCAATACTGTACCTTAACCACGTGATAACCATTGGCGGCAATGAGTTGCTAATGGTGGCGCTGGCGATAAATGAACCGCCAAGAAGGACGGTAAACCCCAACATTTGCAGATGCGCTTTAACTATTCTTGTGGTCATGTGTTTGCCTATTATCCTCTGGTGATCGACGATAATTGCGTGGAAACACACCTCGAACCATTACCATTTCAGTATGGATAAGCAGGATTTTAGTATTGGTTGTGTCATAACCCACTACATATGATGGGGAAGATTACCTATCTCTCTCCCTATTTATTCGCTTGCTGGTTTATTTAATAACCAGTTTATTGGATAAAAATTAAAATAACTAAGGGGTTATATTATGACAACCGCAAATTCAAATATTAATATCGATTTTAGTGAATTACCATTTCAGGCCGTTGAGGTTATTCAGAAAATAAAACCTGGATTTAAACCTCAGATAGCATTTATTTTAGGTTCAGGCTTGGGTGGTTTGGTAGAACAAATTACTAACGACACCACCATTAGCTACGCCGATATTCCCGGTTTCCCTGTCAGTTCAGTTCACGGTCATGCCGGTGAATTGGTGTTAGGTGATCTATTTGGTGTTCCTGTCATGTGCATGAAAGGCCGAGGCCATTTCTATGAAGGCAAAGGCATGAGCATTATGACCAATCCGGTTCGCACATTTAAACTGATGGGATGCGAGTTCTTATTCTGTACTAACGCCGCCGGTTCATTACGACCAGAAGTATTACCAGGTTCAGTGGTGATGCTTAAAGATCATATTAATACCATGCCGGGAACGCCGTTGGTTGGGCCTAATGATGAGCGTTTTGGTCCACGTTTCTTTAGCCTGGCAAATGCTTATGATAAAGCGTTGCGTGCCGATATGGCGAATATTGCCCAGCAGCTTGATATTCCACTTACAGAAGGCGTGTTCGTTTCATATCCGGGGCCGTGTTTTGAAACGCCTGCTGAAATTCGCATGATGCAAATCATCGGTGGTGATGTCGTCGGTATGTCAGTGGTACCTGAAGTGCTTTCTGCGGCACATTGCGGTTTAAAAGTCATTGCACTCACGGCCATTACAAATCTGGCGGAAGGCCTGTCTGACGTGGTTCTGTCACACGAACAAACATTAAAATGCGCCAAATTGGCATCAGTTAATTTTACTAAACTAATTGAAGCTTTCCTGAAAAGTAAAGCGAAAATCTGATCGTCAAAAATAGTATAAAAACGCTATTTAGTCCCCTATTTACCACGATATTTACCACGGTAAATAGGGGATATCAATAAAGAGGGAACACCCCTACAGACTCAATAAGCATAATATTCCCTCGACGCATTCGTATCACGGAGAATAAAAATGATAATAAAAAAACGGCTTAAAATTATGTTTTTCCTCCAATTCTTTATCTGGGGTGCCTGGCTGGTCACCCTGGGTGCTTACATGATGAATACATTGAACTTTACCGGCGCGCAGGTGGGTTTAGTCTATGGAGCGAAAGGCATTGCCTGCATTCTAATGCCCAGCATTGTGGGCATTATTGCTGATCGCTGGGTGAAAGCTAATATCCTCTATGCCTGCTGCCACCTATTAGGTGCTGTTGCATTATTAATCGCTGCTAATGTTTCAGACCCTAATTTAATGTTTTTTGTCATGTTATTTAATGCCATGGTCTATATGCCGACGATTGCGCTATCCAATACTATTTCCTATGTTTGTCTGGAGAAAGCAGGGCTGGATACGGTTAAAGATTTCCCCCCAGTACGTGTTTTTGGCACTATCGGTTTTATTTTTGCTATGTGGGCCATTAGTTTATCGGGATTCGAACTGAGTAATGTTCAGCTTTATATTGCTTCAGGTGCTGCGTTGCTATTAGCTATATATGCCTGTTCACTGCCAAGCTGCCCGACTTCAAATGTTAAAAAAGACCGTTCGTGGGTTAATCTGTTAGGCCTTGATGCATTTGTATTGTTCAAGCAAAAGAAGATGGCTATTTTTTTCTTATTTGCCATGTTACTAGGCGCTTCATTGCAAATCAGCCACACTTTTAGCAGTCCATTCCTGCATGATTTTGCCAAAAACCCCCTTTATCAAGATAGCCTGGTGGTCCAATATCCATCGATATTATTATCGATGGCGCAAATTGCCGAAGTCTTTTTCATCCTAACTATTCCATTCTTCTTGTCTCGCTTTGGTATTAAGCGCGTCATGATGATCAGTATGGTCGCCTGGACTTTACGCTTCGCGCTATTCGCCTATGGCGATCCATCGGCAAGCGGTATTGTTCTGTTGCTACTATCAATGGTTGTTTATGGCTGTGCCTTTGATTTCTTTAATATTTCTGGTGCAATTTATGTCGAAAAAGAGGTAAGTCATAATATTAGGGGCAGTGCTCAAGGGCTGTTCATGACTATGGTTAACGGTGTCGGCGCATACGTTGGTGCTATTGCCAGTGGGCATGTTGTTGATTATTTTACTGCGGACGGCGTCAAAGACTGGAATAGTATTTGGCTTTCATTTGCTGCTTACACACTTATTTTGCTGGTTATTTTTGTCTTTGTTTTTCAATATAAACATGTCGCTACGGAGATGAAAGAACGCCAGTTATCGCATTGATGATAGTGTCTATTCTGTTTAACCCTTCAGGCTTATGTAGATATTTTCTTGTTATCGTAACGTTAATCTGGCTGGGGGAGGGGCGGCCCTCCTCCTCGGATTCATATTGTATAAATAATTTGATTGGTATCACCGATCGATTTTTTATTTCTAAGCTATCAAAACGATTATCTTTCGAGTGAGTTGACAAGATATACTGGCTAGCGGCATAACATCCATAGAAAATGTATGGGTTTATTTTATTTCTGTACCAGACTCATAAAAAATTATTTTTGGTTGACCATGTTGTTGGTGTGGCTATTAACATCAATAAATTTGAAAGAGTATTCATGTACTTTGATGTTATCAAGAATATCCGTCTTGGCTTTAAATCAAGGTAATCTGCTGTCACAAAAGGGAATATAAAAAGACGGTCAAAGCGTATGAGCCAATAACTGTATACGGTGGCAAGCGCAATGTCCCTTTTATGACAAAGAATTTTTACAATGTGTGTAAGAAAAATCCGACAATGTTGGTGGCGGTATTCCCATATACTTTTACTTCTTAGTGTTGTTTAATTGCCATATTGAATTTTCAATGATCGAGGTCATATTTGATAATCTACATTGTTCATAGTTGAGAGGTTTATGTTGATAGATGAAATAAATATTTTAAATTTAGAATTTCCTTCAGATATATGTACTTCCCTCAATCATCGAAGTTTGAGTAAAGTTAGTTCTATCTCTCGGGTTTTAACTTTTCACTTATCACATTACTGAGCTTCTCAGTGAAAGAGTGACAATCGCAAAGATAAAATTCTGCTGATGACTATTTGTCATCAGCATTTCTATTCAAAATTTGTTCAGCCCATCCTGACTAAGGATAGTGAGTAAAAATAAAGGACATTTAAAATGTTAAGTGTAGCGATTACAACCCAAAATGCTTTCTATGAGTTAGGTTTGCATTCTCTACTCCAGAAGGTTTTTAATAAAGATGGCGTTGAGGATTATTTATTCCTTAATCCGCATGAAAAAAAATCGATACACCTGGCCAATGTGATATTTAAAGATTTTATGGTGATCGTCAATATATACCAAGAAAGTGGGTTTATCGCGAAGTGCACCAGTAGTGGTCATACTCCGATGATGACAGTCAACATTCCTTTTAATAGCAGTCAGCTCGATATCTATGACATTATCTCTAAAATCAAGAAAATTTTGGCTATTGCACGCCTTAGTCACTGCAATATGATGAACAGCGATATATTTAGACGGTTAGGGCTTAAGAATTATATCCAGCTTTCTATCACTGAAAGTCGAGTGGTAGAATTAACTGGGCAAGGTTATACAATTACAGATATTTCAAATATACTTGAACGTTCTGAAAAAACAGTATTAACCCATCGGAGAAATGCGATAAGAAAACTGGGGGTGTTAAATCGCGTAGAGTTTTATAATTATGCATCACATATGAAAAACTATAGCAACAAAGAAGCCGTTTTCATTTGTATCTGATTTGCAATGTATTGCCCGAAACGATATATCACATACTGTTTTTTCGGTACACTGCCTTAACTCCTCCATTTGGTAAAATTATCACTTCACGCTATATTGGACAATATAGCGTGAAGTGGTTTTTGGCTGATATTAACGAGCTGATACAACTTTTGGATTGAAGCTATTAATAATTTGTACGTAATGCTTGCGTTGATGTTCAGTAAATTCACCTCCGGCAGTCGTCAAAGTGAAAATCAGTACGACACGATTAGCTGGATTTGAGATGGCATGATGCGGCAGTAATACGATAGATTGTACTTGGCGAGTAATTTCCCCATCTTGCAAGAAATTGTTTGCCACTTGTACTACGGGCAGTTTCGCTGGGCCAAGCTCATGTTTGAGTAATTTTCCCTCAATTTGAAATCCAGGTAATTTATTGCGTAATGCTTCCATCTCTTTTTCACAGAAATCTTCCGGTGTTTGTTCTTCATCTAATAAAGCACGGTTAATGATAATGGTATATTCGTGGTTATCAGGATCTCTGAACATTAAGATATTCACTGACTGATCCAGAACCGGGGCCGTTGTCAGAAAGGTGCCCTCAAAAATAGAATAAGTAGAAGAATTAGCATTCATTGGATTTTAAGCTCCCGCATTTTTGTTATGTATTGGTAATAACAGCACTTCAACGCGCCGATTTTGATCTTGTCCTGCTGGTGTGTCATTTGATGCGACCGGTTCTAATGCTCCCATTCCTCGGATAATGAAATCTTCTTTTGCAAGTGCGCTGTTTTTGATTAGCCAGTCCCGTACTACAACTGCGCGTTGTTCGGAAATTGTCATATTGAATGAAGCACTGCCGGTATTATCCGAATGACCGATAATGAGAACTTTTCTGCCTTGATGCTGCTCTACCAGAAGTAACAAGGATGCCAAAGTTTCGTTTGTTTGCGCATTGGGCTTCAGTTTTATGCTATTTGAATCAAACATTGGGGCCATTTGGGTAGAGCTAAACGCAGGGATATCTTGATAACTTTCAATTTGGTGATTTATTTTATTTAATAACGGTGCACATTGAGATAGCCCCCAACGTGTAATATTTATTATATTCAAGCAGTTAGAGTATGTTCTGGCCTTGTCAGTTAACTTCGCAATATTATCTGTAATATGTTGCATGGATATATCGCTCATATTGCCCAAAGTTGCCATCTGTTGGTTAAATTGGTCATGGCGAGTTTTTTCTTGTGATAAAGAATAGGCCATGTGTACTGCTAATAGCACGGTGGCAAAACCCAAACTCCATAACCATCTCGGTGGTGTTGGGGTTTCAATAACAGTCGATTTGACCACTGGGGCTATCTGTGGTTTTCGCCAATTAATCACTTCCGGGAAAGGTGGTCGTGATAGGGATGAGGCCAAACCAGGTAAAATTCCCAATGTTTTTTCCAGCCATACTGACCAGGCACCATGTTTGATAAACCCTTTTCCGTTATCGGACAAAATCACATCAGTCAGCTGTAATGATGTGTGGGAAAAGAGATTTTTTAAGCTATTTGTCACGCCAGATTCGTTTAACCAAATAAACAGATTATGTGCAATTGCGTGACGCTGGGATGAGAACGCCGTACTGCTAGTATCTTGCGACTCAAGTTTTTGGCTCAATGCTTGGAAAGCAGCAGTAATATCGATCTCTTTTTTATTGGCGAGATTAATATTTCCAGTCCAATACGCATTATCAGGATTATGGCTAAGACGTTCCTCACTTAACTGAATATAGATAGCAAACACGCAGGTGAGGGGAGTTTGCAGGGATAAGGTCGAAAAACTGTTCTGCCATTTTGTTAGTTGTGAAATGATAATTGATGTATTTTCATACACATCAGGCAAGAATGGGAAAAAAGCCGATACTTGCGCAGATGGGTGATGTGTCGCTATATGTTTGAGCCTTTTTTGCAATGATTCCGGATCGGGGATTAAGATCCAAATGGCCTGACTGGAAAAACGCGTATTATCGGCAGCTCCCGGATGACTAAACCATTTGGCGGCATAGGGGCCAAGAATCAAAATGACGGTATTCCCCTGATGCGCAGTTTCTGCAACCACCGGTTGAGGGGGTTGTTGTGGTTCTGGCGGAGATGATTCTGGTTTAAGGGTGTAATGTTGCCATACTGTGAGCACCAATAGGGCGAGGAAAGTAATAAAAATAGCATTATTCCATAACGTATTTTCGTACAAAGCCAGACTTGCTATCAATACGCCACAGGTTGCCAACCAGAGCAGTAATAGCGACTTATTTAATTTGAGCTTAAACATTTAAGACAGATCACCTAAATAACGAGAGCACCAAAACCAAAACGCACCGAGCGATAGTAGAGCGGTAAAGAGAGGTAAGCCTAACGATCGCCAAATTCGACGTGGCTCAGATGCGGGTTCTATTTCGAGAAGTTCCTCATTGTGGCCTGTTTCCTCCGGCTCTGGCTCCATGTGAAGATCATCGTTATCCATAACCAGATTAGGAGGTAATAACTTATGACCATACTGCGCAAATAATTGCTGCGATTTCACATCACGGGTGGGCAAATTACGCGAGAGGACAAGTATTTTTAGCGCATATTGGCAGATGACTGCATCATCGCTATTTAATAACGCTTCCAGGCTGACATTATCAGCAGGAGCAGGCGTACTATAGCCATAGAAATAGTCTAATAATAAATAGCTATCCCAACTTAACCCCTTATCTTTAATTGTATTTTCAGTGCGTTTATCCAAATAGTGGCAAAGCAGATGACATAACCTGTCGACTTCGATGGGAGGATGTTGTTCTGATTTCAGTGTGAGGCAAAATGCCTCGATTTGCGTAATCAGTTTTCGCTGGAAGCCGGATAACGACGGAATAATGCCATTAAAAGATAATAAGGTGTCGATGCTTAAAATCTGTTTGAAAATGTCTTCGCTTTTCACCAGGGTTTCTCCACAACATCACCCCAACCCTGCAAGCGAATATAAGGACATATTCTGACAGAGCGTGGGTTTGAATCCGTTTCGGTATTAAAGGCCAGTTTTAACTCAAAGATTGAGTCATCGGTTTTGGTAATGATTTTCTTCATATTGCTGATATCAACATGTTCAGCCATAACTTGAGCGTTTTGCGCGTTATAAACACCGATGTGCCACCATTCCACATCTTCACGGGTGAAATCGGCTTCATGCTTTTCTATTTTTAGCGTTTTTTTATTGACCAGAATTAAGGATTCTAACCATTGCTCGTGGGCGGTTGGGAGATCAGTGAAATAGCTCACTTTGTGGGTACCGACGACATCCGGATGCACAGCTCGCTTGCTAAAATTAACCCCGAGGCGATATTCGAATTCTTGTAAGCTGCGTTGTGAACCCAATGCATAGCAACCAAGTTCTGCGTTGCTTTGTTCAGTGCCCAGAAGAGTACGGACCCGGCTTTTAGCTATTTTGTCACGCTCCCACCAGGCCAGTTCCACCGCGCCAGATTTCTTGGCCTCATTATTGTGATCGGACCAAACTTTGCTGTGCTTGCTGCGAGTATAGAAATGCCACAGCAGAATTTTGTGCGGAGCGTAACAATCGTAGCCATGAGTAAATGCGCGGGCAGCCATGGCAATTTCTTCCCCCAGAAAGAAAATGTCGGGATCGTTGGCGACTTCACGGACAAAACAGCCATCGGTGAATATGAATCCAGCGGCTAAATACCCGCAGCGCACAGGTGCATTTTCGGTAAAAGGCGTGGACATCATTTGCACCATGCCTTCAGGGGTAAAAGTATTAAAAATCAGCCGACTGACATAATCTTTTCTGTTTTCATTCTCACCGGGCTCATAACCTGGGGGATAAGCGGATAATATTGGCTTAGGGCTTTTGTCTCGCAGGCTATTTAACATTGTGACCATTTCATGATCCCAGTGTTGAATAAATCGGCAATGGGAATCTATTTGCAAGAAATAGGTTTCATCCTGAAAGAGCCCTTCGGCCATATGCCTGGCCCAACAAGCCCCTTTGCTCTCATAATAATGCACAGCTAAAACCCATATATGCGCCTGGTTATATTCCAATTGATGCAATGGATAGCCAAGATGGGTTTGACTTTCTATCAGCCGCATTCCCTGATTAATGAAAGTATTGATGTCATTCTCATCTTGCCAGAAAACCGCAATATTGAGATTTTCGGGACTTTTAGCTGTATTTATCATGTCATGTAGCGTCGGGATCAATTCTGAATCCCGATAGCTCGCAATGCTCACAAAAATAGAAGATACAGACTGCATATATAATCCGTGTAAATTAACAGTGTTGCCGTAATGGGTTAATTAACTTGCAAAATAATTTCTGCGGCGGCGCTAAAGGTGCCGTTAGCGGGTTTAGCTGTGGCGGATACCGGTTCAAGAGTGGCTTTCCACTTAAATTCAGCCGGTGTCGCACTGGCGATATTGAGCTTTTGCTCCTTATCATTGCCATTGGGTGCCAGTAATTTCCCGCTACTGTCGCTGATTTTTATGCGCATCCGATCATCCTGACCATCCTTGTCTTTAACCTTGATATAATTCCCATCGGCAGTCGGGGTTTGTGTGGTAATGGCAGCGGTGGCTGAATATTGCCCATAATCAGTTTTACAGGTGATATCAAAATCCAGATTGCGCTCGACTCCGTTATTCAAGGTGCCTGAGGTTACCAGGCCAAAATCGACAATTTTTGTACCGTCAAAAGTACAGGATGGGGTGCTAATAATAGTGATTTGGCCAATAACCAGTTTTTGTGCGTAATTGGTTTCACTGTTGCTGTTCACCCAGTTGTAGGCCGCAGTGCCAGCCGGCAACACCAACTGACCCGAAGTATTAGTTAAGGAGAGTGTCTCCTTGGTTTTATATAACTCAATTCTAAAATAGGAGTTAGGGGGATAAGTCCAACGACCAATTTCAGTGGTAAATGTCATCCCACCGTTAGTGTTGAATAAGCCAAAGGCACCGCCATTATTCCACATGGGTTTAATGGCGATACCGTCGATATTGGTGGCAAACAATCCCTTACCCAAATCATTTCCCAGCAAGGCGGCGACATTTTTGCCGTAAGGGTTGCCAATGGTACAATCGACATAGGTCACCCTTGTTCCCTGCGTTGCTGAATCCGCCTCGGCAATAAATTTGGAAGTGTCAGCGGGGGCATCTGCATCGATAGTGATCACTAATGCGGGCACACTCATGGTCGTCGGCAGCGATCCGCCTTTATCGCTTTCTGTATCAATGGTACAGATGGCGTGTGCTTGCCCGGCGGTAATCGTGCCGAATGCCAATATAAAAAGCGTCCTTGTCATGGCTAACTACTCCTGTCCTGCATCAAGTTTAGAAATCAGTTCTGGTGGAATGATTTGCAGTAATTCACCAAAGCTTTTGCCAATGGTTTTTTCTGAAAAAGACAATAGCGCGATTACCGGGCTGCTAGGCTCGGTAGTCGCAAACCATTGGCGTACTTCAATGAGCCGGGATAACGCATCCGCGCGATTTTGAATTCCTTTTGGCGCGATGGGAACTTGTGCCACAACGGCTATCGGCGGTGGCTGTTGTAATGGGGGCATGTGTGGCGCGGGCGAATAAGTGGGAGTCGCAGTATCAGTGGGTACACTGACTGCGGTGACTATTTCCTCAGGCTGCCATTCCGGGGCCGTTGTATGGACTTCAGTGGCCTCGGTCGCCGTAATATATTCAGGTGTTTCAAAGGCTGCGATAGGCGCAATATCGGCCATATTGCTTCCACCAAAGTGGCGTAACACCGCGGTCAATCTGACGAAGTCAGGGGTGACATCACCGAGAGAATGGCTAAGACGTGCGGTTAATTCCAACAGCAATGCATAAGCTTTTTGCAATGAGAGGATCGCGCTATCGGAACGGGCCTGCCAATCATGCTCAATGGCTTCCATAGTCGCTTCTTCCAGTGCACCTTCTTCGCGCGGGAACGAATGCGCTTTCTCAAGCTCTTTGACTGATATTTGCATTCCTGCGGCTTTGGGCAGGGGTTGGTTGCGAAAATCAGCAATAAAACCATCGATATCGTCTAATTCTGCAAAAGCATTGGCCCGCATGAAAGGTTCAAATTCGCCTTCATCAAGTAACTGTGGATGTAGATCATCCGGCCAGGCACTCAGACACCACAGTAGGGCTTCCAGCCCTTCCTGCACCGCACTTACGCCAATTTGACGCATTCGACAGCGCATCAGAATAATCAGTAACCGAATGTCACGGGCTTTACCTAGCAGCTCAAGGCATTTTCGCTCGGTATCGGTCCAGTTGGTAGGCTCAGCAACTTCAACAAAATTGCCGTACTCGGCGGTCAACTTGGGTTGCAGTTTTGTTTGCAGCATCAGAAATGCTGAGTCATATTCCAAACTTGGGCCGCAAGGATGATCACCCGGAATAGGCTGCATCAGGCGGTGATAATAACCGGTGCTATCAGCGATACTTGGTACACTCATGTTTCTTCCTTTTAACGCCATGGGTGGACGTCGTCTAATTTTTCACACTCGGACTTAGCCGTGATGCTGATGGGTTAATAACGGTGCATTTCGGGTTCAAAACTCATTCCACGTACGTTGGCTGAGACATCCTCTCGGGCTAACCAACTGGTGTATCCCAACTGGCTAGTGCCCTCCAACGTGGCGGTTGGAACCTCAGCGGCTGTTAATAGCAACTGCACTTCCCAGGCATATTCAAATCCGACAAAGTTACGCACCCATTCACGTAATACCGGTAAATCCTGTCCTGATGGGCTGAAACGCAAATACTGTTGCAGGCTGAGCGGCCCAAGTATCAGCTCGAATTTATGCTGTCGGTCTAAAACGGTGTCGCCCAGAATGGCACCGTCACCTAACAGCATCGCCGAGGCACCATCGCCCAATTGCGTCTGGTCACTTTTATCCAGAAAGATCCACTGTTGGGCGTATTCGACCATGCTGACCGGCACTTCAAAGTAGTATTGCAATGCGCCGACTAAGCCTTCGGGGTTACGTGCTTCACGAATAAGATGGGCGGATGAAGCCAGATGGGCATGTACCGGCAGCGCACTATGTGTCAGCTCCGCTGGGTCTAAACCGGCCAGGCTGCCGATATAAAAAGAGAATTTCTCATCATGTTGCCTGTCAAGCGAAGCGGTGTCCTGAGAGACAAACCATGCACGATAGAGCTGTGATAGCGCCCGATGATGAAATAGATCGGCAAAGTCGGTCAGCGTATGGTCATGCAACTCAGCACGGGTGTAAGCCAGTTCAGTCATTTGCAACGGCATCGCGCCGTGCGGCCCCCAGATACCCAGACCAAAAAGCTGTAGGTCCATCTTCCCGTCTTTCATTTCAACATGGGCTATCTCACGTGGTGAGAACGCCATATTGGCACTTTGCCCGATACGGAAGGTTTCCTGTTTCGGCAGCATAGCTTTAGCGGGAGCGGGCATATCGGGAGTTCGGGCCGCATTAGCCCGCATCATGCTGATAAAACCGGCATTCCAGGGCTCAGCTTGCTGGTACCAGGTATCCAGATTGAGTTGGCTCTGCTGCTGTATGCTGTCGTCGGGTTGCATCACAGCACTCCCCGGCGACCAGGACGGGCTTTCCACTGACCGACACGTCCTCTTTGCATCGAGTGCAATTCAGTCTCGGTAAACACATTAATCGCGGCGTGGCGTGCCAAATAGTTTTCCATGATCAAGCCAAACAGATAGGGGCTGATGCCGGAGAACCCTTCTTCATCAACGGTCAAGGTGCAACAGATCCCACGACCATACACCAGTAAGCCGTTACCGGGCAGTCGTCTGATTACCGGCTCGCTTTTGCAACCAACCAGTGCATCGATTTGTGTATTTGATTCAAGATCTGAGGCGCTAACAAACAGACGTAGCATGTTACGTAGCGACTCCCCCCCATTAGCATGAGTCATATCGGATAGCGGCAAGTAGTTGAAACTGAGCTGACGGATTAATCGCCAGGCTGATTCATCTATCGCAAAAGGGGCTCGAGGGGGGCTGGGCTGAAATACAAAGTGCGCGCCGTGTACTGGAGCTGAATCCGACATGGTTAATTCAAAATTGCCATTACTGGTAATCAATCGCGGCAGATCTCGGTTAGTTACCTGCGCCTCAATGGATAAATACCGCAGGTTATCGCCGTAGGGCGCTTCTTGTTGATCAACCAGCGAAACGAAGACCTCAGTACTGGCATAAGGCGTACGAGTGTCATATTTACGCTTATTGTTCTGACTCGTTCTGGGCTTACGGGTAATGGAAAAATAGCGACCAAAATTACCATTGTCACAATGGCGCGTTTGGTAGAGTGGGTTAAATACCACCTCTTTACTGGTTTCCGCTTGTTGACCAAAGACTTTAGTGATGGAGAAAACTTCGTAATCGAGCGGTCGGCTTCGGTCTGGCACCACGTGAAAGTCATTCAGTGCACGATTAATCTCAATCTTGTCCATGCGCTTCTGGAATAGATTAATCACCGGGGTGCAATTCAAGAGGAAGCGAGAAGGAGCAACATGACTCACCAGCTCCTGTGGCAACCGGTCCAGTAAGATAATAATCTCCGCTTCGTTGGTGTGATTATTGCGCAGACTTTTGGACAGCTGAGTCAGTGTGAAAAAATAGAACCGCTGGCGGCAGGTGAAGTATTCCTGCATCAGGTTATGGCCATGAAAAATATTCCACGACAGTGGCAACAGGCTTTGATCGGGGCTTAACCCCTCAAAAGCAAGAGCGTCATTGCTTATCACGGTATCTTCAGCTGTCACGCCGTGCCCTGCACGGATGATAGTTGCAACATGGCTGGCATGCAGAAGTTCAAAGATGTGAGAGACGATCCTCTCGTCGCCATTGATATAGATAGGCAGACGGTCCAACCCTGCTAGCTGCGAAAATTGCAGGTCGCCGACCAGTTTTAACTTAATGCGCAAGGCACCCTTGAGCCGATGATAGGCAATACGGTGCTTTTCCAGATTAGGCATATCGGGAGGAATGGAGCTTAGGCGCGCTTCTGTTATCTCCAGCGGCCATAATCCAACATCCTGCCCACTGCGAAATTCACAGCGGGTCGTTTCACCTGGGGCAATATGGGTGAAAAACGAACTGCCACGAGGGACATTATAGCCCTGAGTCAGATCACCCTCTTTTAGGTTTGGCTTAAGTTGAATCACTCCCATTGAAGGAGTGGGGGAGTTGTAATTGGGATAGACAATATCCAGCAAGCGCTGAGTAAATTTAGGGAATTCGGCATCCAGCTTAATTTGTGTTCTGGCAGAGAGAAAGCAGAAAGACTCGATCAGGCGTTCGACATAGGGATCGGCAACTTCAATCCCGTGCATGCCTAAGCGGCCCGCTATTTTAGGATGCTTATCTGCGAATTCCTGCGCCATTTCGCGCATAAAAGTCAGTTCTTTATTATAGTAATCAAGAAATTTGTGATCCACTTACTGCCTCAGTTGTTATGTCAGCTTTATTTCGCCTAATCAGTCGAATCGTTTTTGTTGATATTCACTTATTCGGATTTAACGTATTCAGCGATAACGAAACAACAGTCTTATCAATTTTGTATTTACATGTTGGAATAATAGAATTCATCTCCATCCAATGTATTTATTATGTGGATGAAAATTTCTAATAACTATTATTTAAATCCTGTTTAATAGGTAAATTATTACACGCAAGGGTTTTTGGCTCAATACTCTTTAAAATCCCGATAACTATTCCATAGGCGCTTTTTCTTGAATATTCAATACAAACAATGCGTTAAATTGTTATTGATATGTGACTTTAGGACTTTGTTATGGGCGGAATTCCTAATTTAGTTCAGGCGTTATTTCATCTTCTTCTCGCTTTCCTTCTTATTTGTAGGAATTTTCGTATTATAAAAAGTGAAATATCCCACAATGACTGTTTTTAGTTTTTGAATATATCAATGTGTTTGTTGATATTAGTTTGAGCAAAATTCTTAAAATGTACAATATCGAATAAATATACTTTCGTTTTTTATTTTACCCCTTTACTCTTAGCCCCACAAAAGTTCGTGGCGTAATAATAATGACCTCGCGATGCTCTGCAAATACGCATAAACATATAAGCTGATATACACATGTAGACATAAATACATGCAGGTGTGAATACAGTTAAAAAGACCAGGATAAACAACGTGGCTATTACAAGGAAAAATCTTTTCGGCAAACTGGATGCCACTCTTTTCAAAGGTATTGAAAGTGCCACAACGATTTGTAAATTGCGTGGCAACCCTTATGTCGAGTTGATTCATTGGGTGAACCAACTTTGGCATCAAGAAGATAACGACCTTAAACATATTGTTCGCTATTTTGCGGTCGACGTAGATGCTTTTGAACGTGGTCTGGCTCAAGCACTTGCTCGTTTGCCCGTCGGAGCGACCAGCATTTCAGATTTTTCATACCATATCGAATTAGCCATCGAACGGGCATGGGTGTACGCCAGCCTGGAATGTTTAGATACCCGTATTCGCAGCGGACATTTGTTACTGGCAATGCTAACCAATATGGAATTGCGCCGGGCACTGTTGGCTATTGCTCCAGAAATGGAAAAAATTCCACTGGAGCATTTGAGCAGCGATTTTAACTTTATTACGCAGACATCGCCGGAAACCAATGAAGCGGCCACCGATGGTAGCCCAATGTATGACGGCGCATTACCGGGTGAAGCCAGTAATGCTATTAACGGCAAAAGTACCGCCACATTGGCGCAGTACACCACGGACCTGACTGCATTAGCTCGTGAAGGCAAAATAGACCCAGTACTGGGGCGCAACCATGAAATCAGTACGATGGTGGATATTCTACTGCGTCGTCGACAAAACAACCCGTTGCTCACCGGTGAAGCTGGCGTGGGTAAAACAGCCGTAGTTGAAGGTCTGGCGCTGGCCATTGTCGCGGGTGAAATGCCTCCAGCACTGAGTCAGGTGAGTCTGCTAACCCTGGATGTTGTGGCTCTTTCGGCGGGTGCCAGCATGAAAGGCGAGTTTGAAGCACGCCTGAAGAATGTTTTAGACGAAGCAATGGCTTCACCAACGCCGGTCATCTTGTTTATAGATGAAGTTCACACTCTGGTCGGTGCGGGGGGGAATGCAGGAACCGGTGATGCAGCTAATTTACTCAAACCAGCACTGGCGCGCGGTCAGTTGCGCACCATTGGCGCGACGACCTGGAGTGAGTTTAAACGCCATATTGAAAAGGATCCGGCGCTAACTCGTCGTTTCCAGGTCCTTCAGGTCGATGAACCTGATGAAGATACGGCCATTTCGATGCTGCGTGGATTGACTCCGGCGTTAGAGAAACACCACGGCGTATGGATCATGGATGAAGCCTTGCAAGCTGCGGTGCGATTATCGCATCGTTATATTCCTGCGCGCCAGTTACCGGATAAAGCGATCAGCCTGCTTGACACCGCTTGTGCACGTGTTGCCGTGGCACAATTCTCACAACCGGCAGAATTGCAGCAATTGACTTTCCAGAGTGAAACCGCGCAAACCGAGTTGTCATCGCTGGAAAAAGCCCGACATTTCGGCAAAGGGCAGGACGATCGCGCAGCACTGTTAGAAGCCACGATTGCTCAGCACTCGGAAGCGGCAAACAAACTTGAACAACGTTGGCAGGCAGAGCGTGAATTGGTCACCGCCATTACGACTACGCGAACGGCGCTGTATGAACTGGTGTCGCAACCCACGCCTGATGAAGAAAAACGCCAGCAGCATCAGCAGCAATTGGCGCAACTGGAAGAGCAATTATTGCTTATTCGCAGTGCGCAACCATTGGTGCAAGCTGAGGTTAATGCAACCGTGATCGCTAACATTGTTGCGGATTGGACCGGGATTCAAGTAGGGCAAATGCTCAAAGACGACATTCGTGCCGTGATGGAGCTGCCGCAACGTCTCGAAGAGCGAGTGATTGGTCAGCCGCATGCGTTAGTCCAGTTGAGCGAAAATATTATGACTGCACGTGCGGGGATGGCAGACCCAAGGAAACCGCTGGGCGTCTTTATGTTGGTTGGCCCTTCCGGTGTGGGTAAAACAGAAACGGCGTTGGCCATTGCGGAAAGTATGTATGGTGGTGAGCAAAACCTTATCACGATTAATATGAGCGAATACCAAGAGTCACACACGGTTTCCTCATTAAAAGGTTCGCCTCCGGGCTACGTGGGATACGGCGAAGGTGGTGTATTAACCGAGGCAGTGCGGCGTAAACCTTATAGTGTTGTGCTGTTAGATGAAATTGAAAAAGCACATTCAGATGTCCATGAACTGTTCTTCCAGGTATTTGATAAAGGCCAGATGGAAGATGGCGAAGGGCGGTTTATTGATTTTAAGAACACTATTTTGCTGTTAACCAGCAATGTGGGTAGCGAATTATTAAGTAATTTATTTGCTGATCCAGATACTGCTCCCGATCAAGATGGAATATTAAGTGCGTTGCAACCTGAATTGCTGAAAGTATTCCCCGCCGCATTTTTGGGTCGCGTCACTGTGATCCCTTATTTGCCGCTCCAGCAGAGCGCGTTGCAGCATATTGTTCGATTACATTTAGATCGTATCGGCCAGCGTTTGCAGTCTCAGCATCAGCTGACGTTGCAATACAGTGATGTGGTCGTTGACGATGTAGTTAGCCGCTGCTCAGTAGCAGAAACCGGCGCCCGTATGCTTATTCGTTATATTGAACAGAATATTACACCTGAAATTGGCAAATTTATTTTACGTGACCACGACGCAATACCTAATCAGATTGTGTTCGTCGATAAAGTTGAAAATAAATTTACGATTTCTGTGCAGAATGAAAAAGATAAATAACAAAAGACATCAAGTTTAACGTTGTCTGCTGGATAGTTTATCTCAAAAAGGAATTTGCTGTTTCTTGTCAAAATGAAAGGCAAAAAAGAATAGGGCGTATCTGTTTATACAGATGTTAACTATGTGTGTTGTATTTAAATAATTTAATTGGAAAGTAAACTAAAGGATGAAAGTTATGCGTAAAGTAAATCTGGCTGTATGTGCACTGGCTTTGGCTGTTTCTTCAACAACTGCTTTTGCAGCCTCAAATGGTACTGTTACCTTCAACGGTTTGTTGCAAGATGATACTTGCCAGATTGAAACGGGTACTGAAGATGTGCTGGTAACTCTGCCAACGCTTTCTACTAGCGTTCTGGCAAAATCTGGTGATCAAGAGGGTTCCACAAACTTCACTATTTCTGTCGTGGATTGCCCAGCAGCAGTGACCAAAGTTTCTGCTCACTTCAACGCAATCAACAGTGACGGTGTCAACCCAACTACCGGTAACCTGACCAATAGCACTACTGGTGGAGCAACTGGTGCTGAAGTACGTCTTTATAACCTGGATAGCACTAGCTCACAAATCCGTGTAGGTGATACTGGTGCAGCATTTGATGTGACTCCAGGCACTGGTGCTGATCCTAAAGGTACCACGACTCTGTCATACGCCGGTGGTTACTATGCAACGGCTAAAACCACTCCTGGTATCGTGACTGCTAAAGTTCAATACGTACTGTCTTATAATTAATCACTCGTTGATTGATAGGTTTGCGACCCAACTGTAATTGGGTCGTCATACCAAAGTAGTGATAACAACTTGTTGCTAAGGTTACAACAGGATTCATTGGTAACGAGTTGTTATATCACCAGACGTACAGCTTTAACTTATTATTATTTGGTAACGCGATGTTTTATAAAACGATTATTTTAGTGTTGTCGCTGATGGCTGGCAACATCCCAACGTATGCAGCTATGACCATTAGTGGCACACGGGTGATATTCCCAGCGGCTCAGAAAGAAGTCAACGTACGCACGAATAATAAAGGCACGGAGCCCGCGTTAGTACAGGTCTGGGTTGATGATGGAAATAGTAATGCCAAAATAAATAATGTCACCGTTCCCTTTATTGTGACACCGCCGGTATTCCGTGTTGAGAACGGTAAAGGGCAAAGTGTCCGTATGATTTATAATGGCATGGCCTTACCGCAAGATAAAGAATCGGTCTTTTGGTTTAACATGCTAGAAATACCAGCAGTGCAAAAAGACAGTGCTGATAAAAATAAATTGGAATTGGCTTTTCGTACCCGAATTAAAATTTTCTATCGGCCAACAGCGTTAAATAGCAACAGTGCAGAACAAGCTGAAAAGCTGCAATGGGAATTAGTTAACGATAGTCAAAAAGGTCAGGGCGTAAAAGTAACAAACCCGTCGCCTTATTATTTTTCCTTTGATTCAGGCAGTGTGACTGCTGGCGGGAAAAAAGTTGAACTGAAGACAGATATGCTGGCACCACTTTCCACTTCGGTATTTTACCCGAACAGCAAAGCTTCAGGTATTTCAGCAATGAGCTACAAGTTATTAAATGATTACGGTGCAGCGATTGATGGAAATATATCTTTTGCACAAGGTAAAGGAGTGGTTGTTAAAAAATAATAAAACGCTGCGTGGGCAAGGATAAGCGTGTCGGATAGGAAACCGGAGGCTCTTGCTGTGAAATGGCAGGTAAGCCGTAGGGTATTAAAGGGAGCTTTTGCTCGTGAATCATTTATGTATAACGCGCTACTTACAAAATAAAATCGATAGATTAGTGAATTTACCTTACAAAAATTCATTGGGCTTTACGTTAACAATTATAAGTACGACCTTGTTCTTACATAAGAGTGTGATAGCGGCACCATTAGTAAATGAAAATAATGAGACTGAAATTACCGCAGTGGAGTTTAATCCTGATTTTATTCGCGGCTCAGGAATTGATGTAGCACGGTTTATGAATGAAAACCCGGTATCCCCCGGAGTTTATGATGTGATGGTTATCGTTAATGGCAAGATGAACGGAAAGCATAGTATTCGCTTTGAATCCGTTGCCGGCGAGTCCACCGCAGAACCCTGTTTTAAATTGGAACAGCTTGATGCATTGGGTCTGAGAATAGAACTGAATGGTTCGACCAAGATAGCGAATGATGTAAAAGAAGCGGCGAAAGATCAGTGCTACAACTTAAGAGATTTAATTAAAGGCAGCAGTACGCGTTATAACTCAGGGGACTTTGAACTTTCAATCACTGTTCCACAGTTTAATTTAGTGAAACATCCGCGTGGCTATATTAGCCCCAGTTTGTGGGATGCTGGTGCCCCAGTCGGTTTCTTGGATTATAACAGCAACGTGTATGGCGTTTTTAACGGCAATAGAGATGACGGGGCAAAGTCGAACTCCTATAACGCCAACATTGGCTTGATTACCGGTCTCAATCTTGGTGAGTGGCGGTTAAGAAAACGTCTTAATACCCGTTGGAACAATGATGGTGGTGCGCAAACTCAGAATTTATATGGTTTTGCGGCCACGGATGTCACCTCGCTGAAGAGTCAGTTAACTCTGGGGGATAGTGATACCCGTGGGAGTTTATTTGAGGGATTCGGTCTACGGGGTGTTCAACTGGCATCCGATAACCGAATGTTAGCGGAAGGGATTCGAAATTACTCACCGGTGATACGAGGAGTGGCGGAAACCAACGCCAGAGTCACGGTGACTCAGCGTGGACAGACGATATATGAAACAGTCGTTACGCCGGGGGCGTTCGAACTAGCTGACATCGGCACCATGTCATACGGTGGTGATTTAGAAATGACGGTGACCGAATCTGATGGCCGTACCCGTAGCCAAAGAATTCCGTTTTCAGCGCCGCCGATGTTGCTTTACCAAGGTGTATCCCAGTTTGATATCGCTGCTGGCCGATTGAATGATAATACGGTAAATGCGAGTCCGACGATTGTACAAGGCGCGTATTACTACGGTCTTGGCAACACTTATACGTTGTATAGCGGAGCGCAGCTGGCAGAGAATTATAGTTCGGTGGGGATCGGTAACGCATTTAATACCCAAATTGGGGGGATTTCATTTGATGTCACCCACGCAAGAAGTGAATTGAGTGGTGACCATCGCTCATCAGGTAATAGTTACAAAGTTGACTATACCAAATACGTTGGCGAGACCGATACCAACCTGACGTTGGCGGCATACAGATACTCATCCAACGGTTTTTATACTTTTAGGGAAGCGAGTCAGGATCACTACGGCAGCATAAATGCTAACAGCGCTTTTGATTCTCGTACTCGCAACCGTTTATCGGTGAGTGTTTCCCAGCGGGTCGCTGACAATATGTCGCTGAACCTGAATAGTAGTTTTTATAGTTACTGGGGAGGGCAGGATGCGTCGCAGCAGTATGCCGTGACCTTTAATCATTCGTTGCGTTATTTTTCTTATGCGCTGACGGCAATGCGAACCAGTAATAGCAGCTATATCAGTAGTTATGACAACAGCAGTAATAACGATTACCAAAACAGTTACATGGCGTCTATTAGCATCCCACTGGGTGGCAGTATCGTGAAGCGACCATTGTTTAACACCTTGTATTCAATGGCCAGCCATGATGATGCAGGTAATACGCTAGTGCAGATGAATGCCAGTGGTAGTCAAGGTGAGCAGAGTGAGCTGGGTTATGGTGTCGGGACGTCGTACAGCAGTGGCAATGACACTGCCGCGAGTAAGACGGTGACAGGTAACATGAGTTACAAGACCGGAGTAGGCCAGTACGGGATGACGGCATCAGCGAATAACAGCTCTTCTCGCCAGTTGTCTGCCTCTGCCAACGGTAGTGTAGTGGCTCACCAGGGAGGCGTGACTATCGGCCCACGGCTTGGCGATGCACCTTTTGCCATCGTACATGCTGAAGGCGCTGCGGGAGCTAAGTTGTTTAACGGTAACGGAGCAACAATTGATAGTCGTGGCTATGCCATTATGCCGTCGATGACGGCATACCGTGAAAATACAGTGGCGATTGATTACAAAGAATTACCTGATTCGGTAGATGTGCTGGAGAGTCAAAAAGTAGTAGTACCGAGAACAGGAGCAATGATCCCGGTCGCGATGAAGACCATTACTGGCGCACCATTAGTGCTTATCGTCAGGGATGAAAATAAAGAGTTTCTCCCTATTGGTACGGATCTATTGGATGCGGATGGTGTGAGTCAGGGGATTGTCGGGCAAGGTGGTATGGTATTTATTCGCGGCTGGGGGACAGGTTCACAACCCCTGCAAGTCATCAGTAATGGTGGTAAAGATAAATGCCGTATTCACTCAGGCACGGAAGCAAATGCTACAGCGAAGACAGCAAGTACTCATATAACACAGTTGGAGGTGGTATGTCTTCGTGGTTAAAAAGTAATGTTGTACTGAAACTTTTAACGTTTTTGCTGTTGCTGGCTGCGGCTTTTATCGCGCGCCAGCCCGCTCAGGCAGCCAGTGCATGTGCAGGAGCGGCAGATTGTAAAGTTCAGGTTTCATTTACCGGTGAGTATCTGGAAGATACCTGTGAAGTCAGTATTGATGGCGGTTCTTCTTCAGAGTCAGTTTTATTACCGACTTTGTCGACCACCGAATTAAAAACTGATAAAGCAGAAGCGGGTAAAAAGCAATTTCAAATTGCGCTGAATAAATGTCCGGTAAATAGAACAGTGTCATTACGCTTTATAGCTGCTGGCGCTACCATGCCGGACGCAATAACCGGAAATTTACAGAATGAAGTGGCTGATAATTTCAGCAAAAGCGCGCAAATCAGATTAAGTAAAGCTGCAGGGCAACAAATGGTGGTTGGCGATGAAAATAGTGTACAGGAATATGTTATTTCCAGTTCTGGTGCAGATGTCACACACTATTTTTTAGCGGGTTATTATGCAAAAGGTACGAATACGGTAACCCCAGGGCAGGTTAGAGCAACTGCTGGTATTGAGTTGGTTTATAAATAGGGGAGCACGTTTTAGTATCATTTTTTACATTTGATCTCTCCAATAGCGGTTCAGGAAGCTTATTTCCTGATGATTTTACAATACGTTTTGAATAAAAGGCATATATGGTTAGTAAAAGTAATTCCCAAAAATTTATCGCTCGAAACCGAGCGCCACGCGTACAAATTGAATACGATGTGGAAATATATGGTAGTGAGAAAAAGGTTGAATTGCCATTCGTCATGGGTGTGCTGGCTGATTTATCCGGTAAGCCTCTTGAACCTTTACCTTCAGTAGCAGATAGAAAGCTGCTGGATATCGACATCGATAATTTCGATGAGCGTATGAAAGCAATGAAACCACGTGTTGCATTTGCTGTTAAAAATACGCTGACGGGTGAAGGCCAGTTGATGGTGGATATTACTTTTGAGAGCCTGAATGACTTTTCTCCCGATGAAATTGCCAAGAAAGTCGATTCTCTGTCTCAATTGTTAGATGCCCGTACTCAATTGGCAAACTTGCAAACCTATATGGATGGCAAGGCAGGTGCAGAGGAATTAGTAATGAAACTTCTGAAAGACAAATCATTACTGGCAACACTGGCATCCGCACCGAAAACAAAGCAATCCGCTGCTGATGCTCCACAGTAAGATTGATTAAGAAGAGAAAAACCATGTCCACTTTAGAAGCAAAAAATAAACCAGCCGCTGCTGCGACTGAATATAGCGACTTTAATTCGTTATTGACTAAAGAATTCAAGGCTAAGTCTGAGCAGACCAAAGCGGCAGTAGAAGGTGCCGTTAAAACATTGGCAGAGCAGGCGCTGGCTAATTCGGTAACTGTATCTGATGATGCTTATAAAAGCATTGCCTCTATTATTGCTGAGATCGACAGTAAATTGTCTGAGCAGATCAATTTGATCTTGCATCATCAAGAGTTTCAGTCTCTGGAAAGTGCCTGGCGTGGCCTGCACTATTTAGTGAATAATACCGAGACTGATGAGAAGTTGAGATTGCGTTTTCTCGACATCTCTAAAGATGAATTACGCCGTAATATGAAGCGTTATAAAGGTGTGGCGTGGGATCAGAGCCCATTATTCAAAAAAGTCTATGAAGAAGAGTACGGCCAATTGGGCGGCGAACCTTATGGTTGCCTGGTGGCGGATTACTACTTTGACCATACTGCGCCTGACGTTGATTTGCTGGCTTCCATCGGTAAGGTTGCTGCTTCTGCACACGTACCTTTTATCACGGGTGCCGCGCCGTCAGTATTGCAGATGGAATCTTGGCAAGAGCTGTCAAATCCGCGTGATTTGACCAAGATCTTCACACAGAATCTTGAGTATGCTGCCTGGAACTCACTGCGTCAGTCTGAAGACTCCCGCTATATTGGCCTGGCAATGCCGCGTTTCCTGGCGCGTCTGCCATACGGTATTCGCACTAACCCGGTAGATGCCTTCCATTTTGAAGAGACGACTGACGGTGCTGACCACGGCAAATATGTGTGGTCCAACGCGGCGTATGCTATGGCGGTTAACATCAACCGTTCATTCAAAGAATATGGCTGGTGTACCCTGATTCGTGGTGTGGAAAGTGGTGGTGTGGTGGAAGGCTTGCCATGTCATACATTCCCAACTGATGATGGCGGCATTGATATGAAGTGCCCAACAGAAATTGCTATTTCTGACCGTCGTGAAGCGGAATTGGCGAAAAATGGCTTTATTCCACTGGTGCACAGAAAAAATACTGATTATGCGGCATTTATTGGCGCGCAATCATTGCAAAAACCTGCTGAATATTACGATTCAGATGCTACAGCTAACGCCAACTTGTCGGCACGTTTGCCGTACCTGTTCGCCTGTTCACGTTTTGCTCATTACCTGAAATGTATCGTGCGTGACAAAATCGGCTCATTCAAAGAGCGCGATGAGATGCAACGCTGGTTGAACGATTGGGTCATGAACTATGTAGATGGCGATCCGGCAAACTCTTCTATCGAGACTAAAGCACGCCGTCCGTTGGCCGCAGCTGAAGTTATTGTTGAAGATGTTGAAGGTAACCCAGGTTATTACCAGGCTAAATTCTTCCTGCGCCCACACTTCCAATTGGAAGGTTTGACGGTATCACTGCGCATGGTTGCTAAATTACCTTCACTGAAAGATGTTGCGTAATTAAATAGATAATAGCTGGGGCCGAGGAATAATATTTCTCTGTATCAGGTTAAAGAATATGGAAGTTACCTCTATTTAATGAGTATTTAGTGGAAAGTATGTGTTTTCGTGCAATGCATCGCGCGAGGCCTTACGTCATTCAAGGCATGATATTGAATGACGTTAAAAGAAGTGGTGTATAGGTAAAGTATTGTAATAGTCAATAATAAACTATTTGTAATGCTTATTTTCATAGGAAAGGGATGTGTTCTCGTAAATTTATTACGTGGGCCTTCCTACGCTTGATGTTTTTCATTAAGTGAAATTAATAGAAGTGCGAGAGAGGATTATTATGTCGCAAGATATGTTTATTAAAATTGATGGTATCGAAGGCGAATCTTTAGATGCTAACCACAAAAACGAAATTCAGGTGCTGGCTTGGAAATGGGATGTTTCTCAGCACTCAAATATGCACAGTGGTTCAGGCGGCGGTTCAGGTAAAGCAACTGTTTCTGACTTCTGTTTCACGCATTATATCGATAAAGCAAGCCCGAACTTATTGAGCTATTGCTTGTTGGGTAAGCATATTAAGAATATCCAATTCGTTCTGCGTAAAGCAGGTGGCGATCCACTGGAATACCTGACTATTAAATTTACCGATGTAATCATCACTCGTGTTGATATGGCCGGTTCTCTTGAAGATGAAACTCGTCCACGTGAAGAGATTCGTTTCTCATTCACCAAGATGACTCAGGACTACGTTATGCAGAATGCTGAAGGCCATAAATCTGGCGTTATTTCTGCTAACTACGATGTTAAAGCTAACCAGCAAAGCTAAGCAATGCTGTTTTAGACCAGACATCAAACTTGCCACTTTCGGGTGGCAAGTTTTCTCAGTGACGGAGTTTATCCGTAATAGGTTTTCACCCAGATATAGGTTTTATCCACAATAGATGTAACAGGCCTGATAGCAGCGCAGGTAATAGGCAAAGTGATGAATCTGCCGGTCACTATATTATTGTGGATAAAACTTAATGTTTTTATTTGATTAGGTTGAGTATGAAAAAAGATATCCGTTGGTTTAATCGGATTACACAATACTTTTTCGTGGCATTGGTCACGCTATTGGTCATGGCATGTAGCTCGAAACCTCAACCTGAACCGGTTGATAAATTGGCTGTCGAGCTGACTACGGCAAAAAATATCAATCCAAATGACAAAGGTGTCGCTAATCCGTTAAGGATCACCGTTTATACCCTGAAGAATACGGATGAATTTAAGTCGAGTGATTTCTTCACTATTACCGAAGAGGGCACACCATCTCTGAAAGAGCAGATGGAGAAAGTGTTTGACGGAATCATGCTGCCTAATGAGACAAAAACAATAGAACTGACGCTAAACAGTGGGGTCACTGCCATCGGCGTTGTAGCTGCTTACCGTGAAATTGAGCAGGCGGAGTGGAACGCGGTTTTTAGCCCGTTACCCAAGAAACGCGTGCAGCCCTGGTATAAAAAATGGTGGTCAGGGAAACAAAACGATCCGGTAGTCAAGGTGCGCGTTGAGCGTCTGTCAATATCAATCAAAGAAATGGACTAAGTCGTGAGAACTAACAAAGTCGTTTGGAGTGAGGGTCTTTTTCTTCGCCCGCAACTTTTTCAACAGCAAGAGCGGTATCTTGAATATTACGCTCATAAACGAGCCGCCACGATTACCCCATTCTTTTGGGGATTCGCGCAATATGAAATTGATCGCGAAGCGCTCTCCTATGGCAAGTTGGTACTGCGATCTGGCAAAGGGGTATTACCGGACGGTACGCCTTTTGATATTCCCGGTCATGCGGAACTGCCTGAGCCACTTACCATCACCTCGGATCATTTGGGCAAACTAATCTATCTGGCGGTTCCGTTGCGGCTGGATAACAGTGATGAAACTATTTTTGACGAATATGACATGAGTTCATTGGCGCGTTTTTATGCCTATGAAGCAGACCTCAGTGACACGAATGCTATTCGTCAGGGGCCGAAGCCGGTGCAGTTGTCGCGGCTGCGGCTTAAATTGGTTTCTGAAAGCGAAATGACCGAATCATGGATTGGGTTGCCACTGGCCAAAGTCAGGGCGATTCAGCCTGATGGTAGCGTACTGCTGCATCTGGATGACTACATTCCTCCGGTGACGGGATACGCGGCGAGTTCACTGCTGTCAGAGTGGCTGACCCATCTTAATGGCTTGGTCAAAATGCGTGCCGATATGCTGGCTAAACGTCTGTCAAACAGTGATGGCAAAGCCAGCGCCAGTGCTGAAATTGTCGACTACTTGCTGCTGCAAATTTTTAATAAATACGAGCCAAGTCTGGATCATCTGCGCAATATTCCAGAATTGCCGCCAATCGTGCTTTATCAAGAACTTGCCAAGTTTGCCGGTGAATTATCCACCTTTATTCGTACCAAAACGCGTCGGCCGCGCCCGGCGCCGGGATATGACCACGGGAAACTCTATCCGTCGATTCGCCCATTGGTGGACGATGTGCATGAATTGCTCAATCAGATTCTGGTGCGTGCAGGGCAGATGATCCCGCTGGACCCAAAAGGGAATGGCGTATGGTCTGCCTCTGTGCTGCCTAATGAATTACGTTCATTTTCCAATTTGGTATTGGCCGTTCATGCACAATTGCCAATGGACGTATTGCAGCATCAATTCTCTGTACAGACCAAAATCAGTGCGCCACAACAGTTGCATGAATTGGTGCGCTCACATTTACCGGGTCTCGAATTACAGCGGTTGCCGGTTCCACCGCGGCAAATTCCGTACAGCGCGGGATACGTTTATTTCGAATTGATGAAAAGCGGGCCGTTTTGGGAAAAAGTTTCCAATGCAGGGGCCATTGCACTACACGTGGCTGGCGATTTCCCTGCATTGAAAATGGAGCTCTGGGGGATTAGAGATTCATGAGTGATAGCAGTGAATTGAACCCTGGGATACCAATGCCCTCCTTTGATCAAAGCAGAGATGCGGATACCAATCCGCAGGCGTTAGGCCATTTCTTGCTTGATGAGCCGAGTGTTTACACCGAGAGCACACAATCTGGTGCGGCGTTCAGCCATGAGGCTACGCGCTCACCGGGTTTTCAGCCCTATGATACCGCCCAACTTCGGGGCGAGAGTGTCCAGCAGCGCGTGGCTAAAGCGGTCGCGTCTCCAACGCCATTATTGGAGGCGGCACAGCCATTATTACGCGCCTTAAGCGAGATGCCACAAGAGATAGCGGATGCCTCGCAGGTTCAGATATTAAAAGAGAGCCTGAAGAATGAGATAACCCTGTTTAGTGTGGTATGTGATGAAGCGGATATCTCGTGGAAGAAAATGGCGATCGTCCGCTATTGCTTGTGTACCGCGCTAGATGAAGCGGCTCACACCATGTCGTGGGGCGTCATGTCGGGTTGGTCGCAAAGCAACCTGCTCAACCATTTTGAAGGTGATAACGACGGCGGGAATAAATTTTTCCTGTTAGTGGGCCGCCTCTCAATGAGCCCACATGAATATGCGGATTGCTTAGAGGTATTGCTGAGGATTTTAGGGCTGGGTTTTGAAGGCCGTTACAGCATTATCGAAGAGGGTGACCGGCAATTAACCAAAATCCGTCAGGGATTGTTGACGTTACTGCAAAGTACCCGCGATACCGTTCCTACCGCGCTTTCTCCGCATGGATTAATCGCGCATCAGTTCCGCAAACGGCGAGGGATCTTTGTTCCGGTTCGTGTGTCGATGCTGCTGTGTGGTTTCTTGATTGCGGCCACCTTTATTGGCAGTAAATATTTTCTCTCCGTACCCGAAAGCGACTTGCTGAAGAGAATGGAAGCCTTGCAACGTCCGGTTATCGTGCCAACCGTTGCGGTGCAAAAACTACGTCTGGCTATTTTGTTAAAAGACGAGATAGCGAAGCAGCTAGTGAGTGTTGATGAAACAAACAGTCGCAGCAAAGTCATCTTCAAAGGCGACACCATGTTCCGGGTGGGTTCGGATAAAGTCCGGTCCGAAATCATGAGTGTCATCGAGCGTGTTGCGCAGGAAGTTCATCGCGTACAAGGGGCGGTGCTGATTATTGGGCATACCGACTCTATGCCGATCAACAAACCAGGTTTCCCTAATAACCAGGTGCTTTCTGAGAAACGTGCTGCCAACGTGGCACGCTTTATGGAGAAAGCGGGTATCCCGACTGACAAAATTCAGTTTGAAGGGAAAGGGGATACGCAGCCAGTCAGTAGTAATGACGATGCAGCCGGGCGCTCACAAAACCGCCGTGTAGAAATCTTTGTTAATTATTGAGATATAGAATGTCTTATTTGAATCGATTGTTTTCTGGCTGGGCCATGAAACGAATATTGCTGGTGGGCTGCTTTCTATTACTGGCTGCCGCAATATGGTTTTTGGGGCCTTTCCTCGGATTTGGCGAGGCGCGACCGCTTGAAGGTTATGAACCCAGAATTATTTTCTTACTGCTGGCTCTGGCTCTGTTATTGGGCTTTTGGTTTAACGTACCGCGCTTTGTTATGTTGGCGGTGGTCGCCTGCGCTGCGGTATGGGTTATCGCGCCCTTTATATTAGTCGGGGATAGCCATCCGCTGGAAGACCCATTGCGTCGTGGCGCAATCATCGCTTTTATTGCCTTTATCACCATTCTTTATGGTGTGTGGCGTTTTATGCGGGCTTTAGCGCTCAACCCTGCGCTATTGGATAATTTTATCAACCCGAAGAAAGGTCAATCTGAACTTGAACCTGACCTTTCTGAAATCAATGCGGTGATTCGCAATGGCATAAATTATGTCCGTCGTATTCACAGTGGCATTCCAACCTGGAAGCGTTTTTTTGTTTCCAGCCGCTGGCGTAGCGAACTGCCTTGGTTCATGGTGCTGGGCACCAAGAGTGCGGGTAAAACCTCACTGATCCTCTCATCAGGACAAGATTTCCCTCTGCCTGAGCAGTTGGATCGCATCGGTAAAGAAAATGTACCGACTCAGCATTGCGAATGTCTGTTCTCTAATGATGCTCTGTTTTTAGATACTGCCGGTAAGTACATTGATGACGGCAAAGAGCATCAAATTGAATGGAATGGCATCTTAAAGGCGCTGAAAAAGTATCGTCCGGTCAAGGCGGTTAACGGCGTTATTGTGGCTATTTCAGTCACCGACATTTTGGGTAAAAGTAAAGCCGAGTTACTGACGCTATCGGCCACGCTGCGCGCGCGTTTAGATGATGTTCGTGGTGCGCTCGGTGTTCGTTTCCCGGTATATGTGACTATCACTAAACTGGATCAACTGTCTGGTTTTGATGAGTATTTCCGCAATTTAACTGCCGAAGACCGCGAACAAATCTGGGGTGTGACTTTCCCTTATAACGAGGAGAAAGGGCGCGCAGATATGGAGCTTGAGCAGCGTATCAGCACTGAGTTGGCACTGCTTGAAAACCGCATCAGCAACAACATGCATGTGCGTCAGCAAGAAGAGTATTCCGTCACTGATCGTAAGGGCATGTATGCGTTACCGCAGGACTTCAGATTGTTGTCCCAGCGGGTGACTGAAGTCTTGCAGAATGTATTTTTTGCCTCGCGTTTTGATGAGACAAAATTTCATACCACGTTGCGTGGCATCTATTTTGTCAGCAGTTGCCAGCCTGCGAATATTGGGCTGTTAAATAACAGCACCCTGGTCCAGAAATGGCGCAATGTCATTAGTCATATGAAGCCTGCATCCCCGGCCTCGCTTTCGCAAAGAAGTGATGATGAAGGTCAATTGATCAGCGAAACGGCTTATGGAAAACAATATTTCCTCAAGCAGCTATTCCGCGACGTCATCACCCAAGATGGGGATTTGGTGAGCTATAACCTCAAAGTGCAATCCAAATATCGTTTCCAGAATTTATTGGGACACGTGGCTTGTATCGGGTTGGCGGTGTGGCTGGTATGGGCATTCCTTATCAGTTTCCAGCACAACGATGGCTATTTACAGGCGGTTAGTACCAAGCTCCAGCACTTAGAGAGCAGCGTTAGCCGTTATGTTAAAACCACCAATGAGCAGATGTTACCCACGCTGTTGAATGCCACTCAGCAGTTACCTGAGTACGGCACGCTGGATGTGGAAAACCCAAGTCTTGATTGGCGTTATGGTTTATACACTGGCGGGGCGGTGTCTCGGGGCGCGAACAATTTGTATCAGTTTTTCCTGCAAAAATACCTCTTCCCGATGGTTGAACGTGAGGCCGAAGTCTCATTAAAAAATGCGATCAATAGTGGCGATTCTGAAGCGGTCTATGTCGCGTTAAAACTCTATCTCATGCTGACTGATGAAGAGCATTTCGATCAGAATTATGTGGTTGATAAAGTCACCCAAGCTTGGCAGAAGAGCGGGAAAATCGAGCCTTATGAGGAGAAAGGTATTTTTGCTTCCCATTTGAATACGCTTTTCACCCAAAAAGCGTGGCGACAATATGGACAAGCGGCAGATAGCGAGCTGATCAAACAGGCCAGGACCATGCTGGCAGAGAAAACTGAGACTGCCAGACTGTGGGGGCGCGTTCAATCACATTTACAGGCACAAGCGCCCGCCAATCTGACATTACGTAAAATGGTGGGTGAGAATGCGACACAGGTTTTTACTCTATCGGATGACGAATTACTGCATGAAGGAGTTCCGGGGTTATACACCCACGCCGGGTATCATCAGGTGGTTAAAAAAAAGCTTACGCCATTGCTGATGCAACTTCAGCAAGAGGATCGTTGGGTGATGGCTCAGCCGTTGACTTCTTCATTTGATCCTCTGGCGCTACAGCAAGATGTGCTAACCCTGTACTTGAAAGAATACACCGATTACTGGAAACGCTTCCTCTCCAGTGTGCGCCTGATTTCTGTTGATGCTGACAGTGGAGAGTATGCAGAAGGGTTATCTCTGGATATTGCGCTGTTGAGAACGCTGGTGTCAGAGAACTCGCCTTTGCTCAATTTGGCAAAACAGTCAGTGAAAGAAACGACGTTAGTTGAAACCGTAAAAGAGAAAACACTACTCGACGATATAACAATAAGAAATCAGGGAAATTTAGTTAACCAGGCTAAGAAAGTGCAGGAAAAGATCGCTTTTCGTGAGAATAAGCTGGTTCAGGAATTTGTTGATAGTCAATTTGACGGACTGCGCGCATTTGTTAAGGGCGAACCGAGCGATGGGGAGAATAACAGTAACCTTTCTGTGATTCAGGGCACCCAGATGAGCCGGGTTATTGGTGCGTTGAACGATCAATATACCCGTCTGGTGGTGTTTAACAGCGCGTTTGAATATGGCGATATCCCTCCGATCTCTCATGGTGGGGAGCGTATCGCGATTGAGTCACAAACCTGGCCGGATCCGTTTAGCAACATCATTGCGCCACTTTTAACCAGTTCATCGCAAAAGTTTGAAAATAAAGTGATTACCCACACGTCGAAGGCCATCGATATGGGGGTCGGTGAGATATGCCGCAATACCTTACAAGGGCGTTATCCCTTTGCTGATAGTGAGAAAGTCGTCAGTTTGAGTGATTTTGAGCGCTTCTTCGGCGCGGGTGGCACGGTGGACAGTTACTTTAAGAAGAACCTGGAAAGTAAAGTCGACACTACCACCACGCCTTGGCGTTATAAAGGCAGTGCAAGCCGTGATGGTTTGGAGTTTTTTGAACAGGCGGCGGTGATTCGCAATGCATTATTTAATGCCAGTGAAGGCCGCAAAGTGGCTTTGGACTTCTCGGTATCCGTGCGTTATTTAGCCCCATCAATTACGCAATTAATCATGAATTTTGACGGGAATATTGTGCGCTATTCCCACGGCCCGGTGACGCCATCATTCTTCAAATGGCCGGGAGTTCGTCAAGGAACAATAGTGAGTTTAACTGCTCAGCGCCAACAAGCTTCAGCGATGCCAGACATCCTGCTGCGTGGCCCTTGGGCATTGCTGAAATGGGCTGATAAGGCTGATGAAGTGGCACAAGACGCCAGTGGCATGCAACTTCTGACCTATGTCATGGGCAAAGATCGCGTCGAACTGGAAGTGTCCGGTTTGACTTACGGTAATGAGAGTATCAGTGAACTGCTTAGAGGCTTCCAATGCCCAAGTGCGCTCAATGATGATATGCATGAAATTTGGTGATTTAACAGGAAGTTAAAGCTTACAAAACTATGGATTTGGAGGTGTGTAGGTATGGAAAATTAATGGAATAAACCGATTCATCATGATGCACCAACCATTAAAAGTGTAATGAACACTTTGCGATATTAACCGGATATTAGGTATTAGTATGTCAAGGACAATAAAGTTGAGCAGCCCGGCCATGCCCTATTTATTGGGTGAGCCTGCGCTGGTACTGTCGAAGTTAGAAGGAGAGGAAGCCTTTTCGACTTTGTATTCATATACCATCACGGCAAAAACGCCGGCTAACCCCTCCATTCCTTGGCAGACAGCCTCTAATGTCGATCTCAAAGCCTTAATTGGTAAAGAGATGACCATTGAAATGGAACTGGATGGTAACGGTCTCGATTATGTGAAAGGTGTCGGTAAAGGCACGCGTGAAATTTCTGGTTTGGTCGAAAAAGCCCGATTTATTGGCCGCGATGCCAATCAGGCAATGTTTGAAATTGTCCTTCGACCTTGGTTCTACCTCACAGATTTAACCTCTGACTTTAAGATTTTTCAAAATAAAAATGTAGTAGATATTATTGATGAAGTGCTTGCTGACTATAACTTTCCGTTTGAAAAACGGCTGGCGACGACTTATCCCATACTCGACTTCCAGGTGCAATACGGTGAAACCGACTTTAATTTCCTCCAGCGTTTAATGGAGGAGTGGGGTATTTACTGGTTCTTTGAACATGATGATCATAAACAAAAATTAATTCTGGTCGACCATGTCGGTGCTCACAAACGTTATTTCAGTGAAGCTTACCATACCATTGAATATCTCTCGGATGAGCCAAAGGCCGGGGAAGAATACATCACCCAATTCCAGACTCAGGAAACGCTAACTACTGGGCGCTGGGTCTATAACGACTACGATTTCACCAAATCTCGTGCTGACATTTTGACGATGGACAGCAAGCCACGCAAAACCAGTTTTAGCGATCTCGAAATTTATCAATGGCCTGGGGATTATGATCAGCCTGATATCGGGGAGCATCTGGCGCGAGTGCGTATTGAGGAGCGCGGCGCATTGGGTTCGCGTGCTGTCGGTTTCGGCGAGGTTCGTGGCATCGTTTGCGGCGCTAACTTCGAACTGCAAGGCTTCCCGGTTGATAAAGCTAACCGCGAATACATGGTTATCTCGAGCCGTTTGTTGGTTAGTGAAGTGGCGCAGCTATCCCGTGGGGATGAGTTTCACTATGAAACTACGTTTACGGTTCAGCCAACCACCAAGATCTATCGCCATCCACAACTCACACCAAAGCCAAAAACCAGCGGGCCACAGAATGCTATCGTTGTGGGCCCACCGGGCGAAGAGGTATGGACTGATGAATATGGCCGGGTAAAAGTACGTTTTGTCTGGGACCGTTACGGCAAAAACGCAGAGTCGGACTCATGCTGGTTACGCGTGAGCCAGGCTTGGGCTGGGAACAGTTTTGGTGGCATTTACATTCCGCGTATTGGCCAGGAAGTGCTGGTGGACTGCATCAATGGCGACCCGGATCGCCCGTTGGTCAGTGGTAGTCTCTACAATAATGTGACTCGCCCACCTTGGGATTTACCTGCGAATGCCACACAAAGTGGCATGGTCAGCCGTACTATTGGCGGAGGGCTAACCAACTATAACGGCGTGCGTTTTGAGGATAAACCGGGCCTGGAGCAATACTGGGAGCAGGCCGAGCGTGATATGGCGCGTCTGACAAAAAATGATGAGACGCAAATTATTGGTGCTAATGCCGACTTGAGTGTGGGCGCTAACCGCAGTGTCCTTGTTGGTGCTAACTCTACATCTACTGTGCTCGGTGCTAGTGCGCAGTCCATCGCATTGGCCTCCTCTATACAAGTGGGAGCGGCGCGTAGTGTGGTCGTGGGAGCCACTCATGCTCTGAATGTCGCTTTAGCCAATGCCACCAACGTGGGTGGTGCCAACCTGACCAACGTCGGTGGTTACAACGCACTTTCTGTCGGTGGTGCTCATCAGGTAGCCGCTGGCGGTGCTGCGACACTGGTTGCTGGTGGTGCTGTGGCGATCGGTGCGGGTGGTGAGCTAGTGCTCAGTGCCGATACCATCAAGATTGTCGGTAAAAAGAAAGTCATTATTCAAGGGGGAGAGATCCACCTTAACTCTGATGATTGTTGTGGCGGCGGAGGCGGCGGTGCGGGTGGTGGCTTAGCCGCGCTTTCAAGTCTGGCGGGACTGAAACTACTGGGGGGAGGTATCGGGCTACCATTGCCATTACCACCATTGCCGATACCACCGATCATTCCACCGATACCGCCAATTGATCCATCAATACCGCCAATTGATCCGCCGGAACCAACGACTGATACGCCGGAGCCAACAATTGATACACCAGAGCCGACAGTAACGCCGGAGCCGACCGATACGCCAAAGCCGACCGATACGCCAGAGCCGACCGATACGCCAGAGCCGACCGATACGCCGGAGCCGACCGATACGCCAGAGCCGACCGATACGCCAGAGCCGACCGATACGCCAGAGCCGACCGATACGCCAGAGCCGACCGATACGCCAGAGCCGACCGATACGCCAGAGCCGACCGATACGCCAGAGCCGACCGATACGCCGGAGCCGACCGATACGCCGGAGCCGACCGATACGCCGGAGCCGACCGATACGCCAGAGCCGACCGATACGCCGGAGCCGACTGAACCACCAGAGACACCAGAACCAACGCCAACGGATGAACAGACGCCTCCGCCTTGATTCTGAGAAAAAGTGAACTCAGCATATTCGGTGTGAACTTGAACTGTCAGACATGCCGATATGCTGAGGCAAAAAATTATTGAATGGTTATGCCGTTAAGAGAGATGAAATATGTTTTGTGCAGCAAGAATGGGCGACGCTACCAGTTGCGGTGCGATATGTAGCGGTTCACCCAATGTATCAATTAACGCAGTTCCGGCTGCAATTGCGGGCGGGAGCGCGGCATCATCCTCGTTAGTCGGGATGACCAGTGTAGTCACAGGCTCCGGAACCGTTTTTATTAATAAGTTTCCAGCCGCGCGGGTGAGTGATGTGGCTGGAGATGGAGCCGCAATTGTCTGCGGATCGCCGAATGTCTTTATAGGTGGTTAATAGGCATGCTACTCGTATTAACCTGGCCACGGATGTCGCAACAGTTTCAGCTTAATGATGCGATTACTGAGCAGAATGCTGTCTGTTTCAGCATGGAAAAAGGGGAGTTTACTCCCCATTCTATGGGGGATAGACAAAATGAAGTCCAGTTTTACCGGCACGCATCTGAATCAATGATCGTAAATCAAAGTAGCGATTTCATCTGTATTATCAATGGAAAAGAGTTAGGTCCAGGTGAACATCACCCTGTGTCATTTGGTGCGGAAATTAAATTTGGTCATTTTGTCATTACCGCCAAAAAAGCCTCTGGGCAAGCAGCAGGTAAGAGTTTTACTGACAACTTGTTAATGCTGGAACACCCCTCTATATGTGATACGACTGACTTACCGGAAATAGAAGATATTTTGTCTCATGGTGGTCATTACATCTCTTATTTCGATGATGTTAATGAGGTGCAAACTCATGGGCAGCAGGGGCCAGATATCCTGAAAAGCCTGGAGCTGGAATACAAACGTTTTTTAATGTGGGGTGAGCAAGGCCGGGAATTCTCAGAAAAAGATAAACGACAGGTGACAAAGTTATCTGCCAATGATGGTTTTTTGGAGAATATAAGGGAATGCGTAAAGGATAAAACGCTGACGGAATGTATTTTAGATTCCGGTGGACTTATCGAAAAAGTCACCAAGGAATTAAGTGTTATAGATTATCTGGACACATCCCATAATGATGAAAAAGTTGATTTATTAAAACTGTTGGCACCAGAACACCTTACTTCAAAAGAAAAAAACAGTGTGCCTGCGCTAGTATTCCAGGAACTCTATAAGTTAGGGCTAGATAGCCATTTATAAATTTAAATATGGAAATAACAACTTAATGAATACGACCAACTTAAATGAATTATTGAAAAGCAGCTCATTGGCCGAAATACAATCGGATGTTATTGCCACGTTGAAAGCCAAGCCGGGAGATACCAATGCACGCGAGCTATTATTTAAGCTCTATTGTTTGGCTGGGTTATGGCAAAAAGCGTTATTGCAACTTGAAACACTGACTAAATTTGCTCCAGATATGGCCAAGCAGGCAGAGCTGTATAAGAATCTGGTCTTGAGTGAGACGTTGCGTGAAGACGTGTTAGCAGGGAAACGCGATCCTGGAACCTTAGGTAATCCACTGCCTGAGTGGGCGGTATTGATGCAGCAAGCTAACCAACATTTGCATGAGGGTGATTACTCACAAAGCGAAGAACTGCGCGAGCAAGCATTGTCACAAGCCCCCGAAAGTGCTGGGGAAAATAGCTCAGCGACGCCCTTTTCATGGATAGCGGATAGTGATAGCCGCATCGGGCCGGTTTGTGAGTTTATCAGCGCAGGCGGTTATCGTTGGGTACCTTTCGCTGATGTTCAATTAATGACGATTTCTAAGCCTAAAAATATTACAGACTTGGTCTGGGCGCCGGCACAATTGACGGTGAATAATAAAGTTTGGTACGGCTATATCCCGGCACGTTATCCGTTATCTCTCGATGCGGATAATGACACTAAACTTGGCCTTAAAACTGAATGGAGCCAACCGGCAGACTCACTCTATATTGGTTCAGGGCGGAAAATGTTTATTACTGACCAAAATGAGTACGCATTATTTGATATTGAAGAGTTTAGATTTGATGTTGAAAAATTTGGATTTGACGAACAGGCTAATTAATGGAAAAGAAGAGACAGTTTTTGCCTACTCTGCTTGAGCGTTTACTTGATGATGAGCCTAAAAAATTGTTAGAGCCTCATGATAAGTTTTTTTATGACTCACGTACGATGCGAAAACTGGTGCAGCGGAATATCGCTGAAATATTAAATAATGCCAATATTGACGACCGGCTTGATGAACAGCGCCATAAGTGGGTGGCTAAGTCGGTTTTAAATTACGGTATTTCGCCACTGGTGGGGAGGCATTCAACTCCCCATAACTGGACGACTATCGAGCGAATTATCCGTGAAGCAATCATCCGTTTTGAACCCCGGATCATCGCAGAGTCTCTGGTCGTCAATCAGCAGCATAATGCCAGAAATGGCATTATTCAGTTTGAAATCAGAGGTCTGATTGAGTGGGATCCGTATCCTATTGATTTGTGTATCGGCGGGGCCTATGACGTTGAAACCGATCAGGCAGAACTCAGCGCGCGTTAGTTAAAGAGGTCAGCTATTGCTATATAAACAAAAGGTTAATTTGGGGAGCCCGGTACTAATGGCTCCCCAGACAGTTGTCAGGTGTTCAATTAATGTACGTCAATTGAACACCTGAACTTAAGGATGGATAACTATTTGCTCTTATCGTGTAAGCCACGTGCAGTGAGATTATTATTATCCACCTGTGGCAAACCTACCTCTGGCGAAGCAGATAATAACCCCGTAGTGGCGTAACTAAATAGCTTCTTACGTGTATCAGTGATATCCAGATTACGCATAGTCAGCTGACCGATACGGTCATCTGGTGAGAATACTGAATCACCTTTCTCCATCGTCAAGCGCTCTGGCTGATAAGTCAGGTTTTCAGAGACAGTATTCAGGATGGAATAATCATTACCACGACGAAGTTCCAGAGTGACTTCACCGGTAATTTCGCTGGCAACCCAACGCTGCGCCGAGTCACGTAACATCAGCGCTTGTGGATCGAACCAACGGCCCTGATACAGCAAACGACCTAGCACACGGCCATTAGCATGATATTGCTCAATGGTATCTTCGTTATGAATACCGGTCAGCAGGCGCTCATAAGCGATGTGCAGCAACGCCATTCCTGGTGCTTCGTAAATACCACGGCTTTTAGCTTCAATAATACGGTTTTCAATTTGGTCGCTCATGCCCAAACCATGACGGCCACCAATACGATTGGCTTCCATCATTAGCTCAACGCTATCGTCAAACACCACCCCATTGAGTGCAACCGGGTAACCGCGCTCAAAACGGACAGAGACTTCTTCCGCTTTCACTACCACATTTTCGTCCCAGAACTTCACACCCATAATTGGGTTAACGATTTTGACGCTAGAGTTCAGGAATTCCAGATCTTTGGCTTCGTGAGTTGCACCCAGCATGTTTGAGTCAGTGGAATAGGCTTTCTCGGTCGACATCTTGTAATCGAAACCGGATTGAATCATAAATTCGGACATTTCATGACGGCCGCCGAGTTCATCGATGAAATCGGTATCCAGCCAGGGCTTGTAAATTTTCAACTCAGCATTAGTCAACAAACCGTAACGATAGAAACGCTCGATATCATTACCTTTGTAAGTACTGCCATCACCCCAAATATTCACGCCATCTTCTTTCATGGCGGCAACCAACATGGTACCAGTGACTGCCCGGCCCAGTGGGGTGGTGTTAAAGTAAGTCACACCCGCAGTAGTGTTATGGAAGGCACCACACTGAATAGCGGCGATCCCTTCAGCAACCAATTGTTTACGACAATCAATCAGACGAGCTTTCTCTGCACCGTACTCCATCGCTTTGCGCGGAATGGCATCGTAATCTTCTTCATCAGGCTGACCCAGATTAGCCGTGTAGGCATAAGGAATTGCCCCTTTTTTCTGCATCCATAACAGTGCTGCACTGGTGTCTAAACCACCGGAAAAAGCAATACCAACACGTTGATTTATAGGAAGGTGTTTGAGAATAGTTGTCATCAATTAAATCCTGTATGAATTAGGTCTGTCTGGCAAAGGTTTCAATGCCTACATTGATATCGCAAAACTGGTGTTCGAGTCAAAGACATTTTGCATATTTATGTGTGTTTCATTGCATAACTATTTCATTGTTGTTTGTGTGAAATGATGTTTCATTTAAATTAATTAGCCATTCTGTTATGATGTGCGCATCGACTTTTATCGAGTATATACCCTAAATAATTCGAGTATATTAAGTTGAAAATCTTTTGCGAAAATGCATGGTATAAAAAGCGGAAATCCTATCGGGTATTGTTTTGGCGTGAGATAACGCCGCTGGCGATCCCACTATTTATTGAAGGTTCGTGTGTCTTACTCATGGGGGTGTTTAGCACTCTGCTGGTCAGTTGGCTGGGCAAAGAAGCCATGGCCGCAGTAGGATTAGCTGACAGCTTCAATATGCTCATTGCTGCTTTTTTTACCTCTGTGGCGCTCGGCACATCGGTGGTGGTGTCTTTCAGTTTGGGGCAACGTAAGCGCAAACAGGCACAAACAGCGGCGCGCGAATCTATCTCTCTATTAGTTTTAATCTCATTACTGTTGGTGTTACTGGTACATTTTGCCGGAGAAGCCATTATCAATCTGATGGCCAGTCAGGCTGATTCTGAAGTTAAAGCGATGGCGCTAACCTACCTGCGTTTAACGGCGTGGAACTATCCGGCAATGGCAATAACTTTGGTGGGATGTGGCGCATTACGCGGTGCCGGTAATACGCGACTGCCGATGTTTATCAACATCAGCATGAATATTCTTAATATTGCTATTAGTAGTGTGCTGATTTACGGCGTGGGGAATTGGCAGGGGCTGGGGTTTATTGGCGCGGGTATCGGCATATCAATTACCCGTTATTTAGGCGCTTTGGTGGTGGTGTTGGTGCTAATTTTCGGGGCCAATAATACCTTACGCATTCCCTTTAAATCTTATTTTATGCCTTTTACCTCCGCCATTATGTTTGAGGTTTTGAGCATTGGTATTCCTGCCAGTGTTGAGTCGGTGATGTTTAATATCGGCAAACTGATTACTCAGCGTTTTGTTGCGGGTATGGGAACAGAAGTGATTGCCGGTAACTTTATCGCGTTTTCCATTGTTGGGCTGATCAACTTGCCAGGTAATGCGCTGGGGTATACCTCGACGATTATTATCGGTACCCGTTTGGGTAAAGGGCAGATTTTACAGCCTATCCGTCAGATTAAACACATCTTCTGGTTATCAACCCTTGGGGTGTGTTTTATCGCCTTGCTGTCGATCCCAAGTGCTGGATTTCTGGCGTCGTTGTATACCCATGAACCAGGGGTTATCGACGTAGTTAAGCACCTGATTTGGATCAATGCACTCTTTATGCCCATTTGGGCTGCGGCCTGGGTGTTGCCATCTGGGCTGAAAGGCGCGAAAGATGCCCGTTACACCATGTGGGTGGCGCTCGCGGGGATGTGGGGTTGCCGTATTGTCGCGGGTTATATTCTGGGTGTGACATTAGGGTTTGGTGTCACCGGCGTCTGGATGGGGATGTTCCTCGACTGGATAGTGCGTGGCGTGCTGTTTTATCGTCGTATGGCAAGTGGCCGTTGGTTATGGCGTTATCGGCCAGAGGCTTGATTATGATTGCAGTCATGGCGGCTTATTAGCCGCTATCGATTATGTCTGCAATAAGCCACTCTACATTCTTCTGTTTGATTTCCCTCTTTAAGTGACGATCGTCGCTAATATTTGAACCTCATCACGAAAACAACAAAACAAAATAAAACAACAAAAAGCCACTTTGTGGTTTTTAATGTTGACCTATCTAAATTTTAAAGAATATTGGTTTTTATTATTGATGTTTTTTACTTTTATGGTGAAGTTAATAGCTATTTCGTTAGTGGGGCTAATAAGTGCCTCCATGTTGTTTAATGTTGCTTTGAATTGTTATTTCTGTGATTGTGAATTGCAGTTAAAAACATAATAACACTTTCTAACATTTCTTATCTTTTGAGGCCCGACATGAAAAATGTAGCAATACTCGGAAGCAGTGGGGGAAATCTGTTCAATCTCGGTGGTGCATACCCCGAAAGACTTCTACAAGAAATTTATACCCAACTCCATTCTGCGGGGCTAGGTGTCAGTGCGGTGCAATTTATTGCAGCAGAAGAATCGATGGATGTGGCAAAACCGACCACAGCTGCCGCAGTGTATTCAATAACCGCCGAAGAAAAGGATAAACCCCAGATTAGTTTCCAGGGAAAACTGTCTGAGGTGAATGACGCGGTAAAATCATCGGATGCAGCCATTGCGGCACAAATCCGTGCTGGTGCTATTGATGGCATCATCATTATGAGTGCCGATCCCGATCGCAGTAATAAAGAAGCTATTCTGGCGGCGATAGAAAAGAAAATTCCTATTGTAGGCACTGGCGGCACCTCAATGGCGATTATCACCTCCAAAGGCGCAAATGTCATTGCCACTTCTGGGACCACAGGTACCAATAGCCGTACCCGGGCTATCTCTTTTACCGCCTCGTTATGCAAATACTGGCAGATAAAATATACCCCGGTCTTGGGCAGTGGCGATGCCACGATGCCGGGCAGCGATAAGAGTCTGCTAAAAAGAATTAATATCCGCAGCATCATGATCCCAGCCTTACCCGGCTTTATCGCTATGGCTATTGTGTTAGCGCTCAGCCATATCCCAGGGCTGCAATCACTGAATGCCATCTTTGAACTGTTGCTCAAGGGGTTACCGGTGATTGTCGCCGTTATTGCGGCTAAACAGGTCTCCGAGCTGGATGAAGTATCGATTGTGGCAGGTGTGGTTGCTGGTGTGCTGTCGGTTGAAGGGGGGTTAATTGGCGGTATTTTGGGCGGGATCGGCGCGGGGATTATGGTGCGCTATCTGTTCGGATTGTGCCTGAAATGGCAATTCCCAATGACGACAATCAATATCGTGGCGGGTGGTTTGTCCGGCTTATTCTCTGGTCTGGTCATGTATTACCTGCTCAGCCCATTGGCTTTGGCTGCCGGTGACTATATCAAATTGGCCATCGAAGCCACTTTGGCCTTCAGCCCAATATTAGCCGGACTACTGGCGGGATTGGTTATTTGGCCAGCTATACTGGGTGGTGTTTATCACGCGGTTATATTGCCGCTGGTCTTATTGGAAATGGAAAAGTCCGGTGTCAGTTTCCTCGGTGCTGTCGATATGGTTGGGTTGGTTATGGTAGCGGCAGGTATTAATTTGGCAAACGTCATTGCGCCGCGAGAAAAAAGTGAGGCTGCTGTTGCTGCTCCGGGGTTGCTAATTAACTTAGGTTTCGGGACGTTTGTCGAATCGGCTTATCCGTTCATGTTCTCTAATAAAGTCGTCTTTGCTGGCGCGATATTCTCAGCCGGTGTCGGTGGAATGTTGTTGGGATTATTGAATATTAAAGGCGTGGCTTATGTCCCTGCTTTCGCCTCACCATTCTTATCAAATAACGCTTTCTATATGGCGATAGTGATGGCGGTAACGTTAGTGTTGACTTGTGTCATCACCCTATTAGCCAACAAATTTGTAGCAATTAAAAAGGCAGTACCCGAATCACCAACACCAGGGATTTCGGCTAAGAGTTAACAATTAAAAAAGCAGTTTTATATAAATCAAGTAGAGGTAAATATGTTCAACGCTGATATGAGTAAGAAACGGTCCGTCGCTATGGATAAAGTACGAAACGCAATTGCGTTACATGGCGGTCAAACTATTCTGAGTACTGGAATAACCGGAGATGACGCTCGCTTAGCGAAAGCAGTATGCGATTCTGGTGTTAAATTGTTAGAACCGAATCACCCGGCATTGGCATTAGCGCGTGGCCATAATGGTGTGACGAATATGCATGCCGCAGAGCGCATTCGCCATGAGATAACTATCGGGCAAATGGCGGAAGCAGTGCAGGGTGTACGTAATGTGGTGGCGGATGATATTTTTATTACTGTCGGGATTGCCGGGGGCTTTACAGAAACTGTACCTACGCCGGTAACTGAACAGGATATTTTATTGATTGCTCAATCAGGCGCTGATGGTTTACATACCCATAAATCCAGTTTTGAGGATTTAAAAGAACTGGTCGATTTAGCTCATAAATATGGTCTGACAGTGGATGCTTATATTGGTCACCCAAGCGATTTGCACACCTTCGGTATTGCCGCTGAAACTCCCGCTGATGTTGCTGAAGTGGCTAAAAAAATGGAAGAGTTAGGGGTTGATATGATTGGTTTAATGACTGGCATGAGCTACGAAGGGGTTGGCGCTGGCGATATTCCTGATGTTATCAAACAACGACTTCTGGCCTTGGTCGGTGCTGTTTCAGTACCCACATTAGCCGAAGGCGGTATTAATCTGGAAAATGCGAAAGCATTCAAAAATACCGGTGTCAATATTCTGGTTGTGGGCACCGCTATTGATAATGTTGTCTGCAATGCAGCTAAGGATGTTGTATCGCGGTTTATTACTCACTGATGGTATGGGGTTAATTAGCTCAGTGAATAAAGGGTTGACCGCACCTATGGGCATTCCGGTGGCTTATGTGCTTATATTTTAAATAAGTAGGGCACCAATGGCACATTTCCCGTTTATTTGATTTTATCAACAGCCAGAGGGAGAAATAATATTTTCTCCCTTTTTATTGGATCTAAAGTATGTACAAGTTACTGGCCCTTGATCTTGATGGCACTTTACTCAATCAGGAAAACCAAATATCAGCTCAGAATATTAACGCAGTAAAGCGTGTTATTCATCAGCACGGCACAGTTGTTTTATGTTCAGCCCGGCCAGTTAGGGCTATTGCAGCCGTTATCCGCAATACTGAATTAGAATATTTAATTCGTTACTTTATTTCGTTTAATGGTGCATGGATATATGATGCTGTTGAGAAGAAAGATATTCGTTTTATGCCATTGCGTCGCCTGGAGGTGAAAAATGTGATAACCATGCTTGCTGAAAATGAGTTTAAACATCATTTTTTCACCCGAGATAATATGATATCCAGTTTGAAGGATATCAGTGATCATACACGCTATGAGTCTCAACTCTTTGCGATGGAATTAGCTTTTGTTGAACCTAAAGACATTATTCAACGAGATGATATCGTCAAAGTCTCTATTGTAGGCTCGACTGATTTTATTGATAATGTCGCTAATAAAATAGACGAGAGATTTCATCGTCAATACTCACTCAGTAAGACCAGCCGTCATTATTACGAAATAATGAGACAGGGCATTACGAAGGGGGAAGCATTGCACTATTTATCACGGCATTTAAATATTGGCTCTCAATCGGTGGTCAGTATGGGCGATCAGGAAAATGATATCAGTATGTTTCAGTTTTCAGCCGTTGGTGTAGCAATGGGGAATGCCAGTGATTTTGTCAAATCTTGCGCGGACAAAGTGAGTCAGGATAACAATCACCACGGAGTTGCTTTTGCCATTAATCAACTCTGGCCACTGTGACGGAATCGCCTTTTGTTTCATAAAATTATTGCGTAGAATGGCAAGTAAAATAGCCTAATGAAATAGGCTCTAAATGTATCGCACAGCTTCGGGCCGCTATTCTTATGAATCAGATCAAACGTAAACAGTTTATTTTGGAAAAGCTGGATAGCCTTGGTGAGGTTTCTGTTATTGGTCTTTCCGAGGAATTGGGTGTGACATCTGAAACGATCCGCAGAGATCTTTCCTATTTGGAAAAGAGTGGTGAGGTCACCAAAGTCCACGGCGGTGCAATAAAAGTTCAGAATATACAAGAGGGCAGTTTTGCTCAAAGAATGGATTTAAATCGCCAGGAAAAAATGCTGATTGGTCAATATGCGGCTTCGCTGGTAACTGAAAATGATAGTTTATTTATTGACTCTTGTACCACTACACTTATTTTTGCTTCATTCTTGCCGTTAGTGAAATTTACTGTTTTCACCAATTCATCTTTAATTGCCGACCAAATAAAAAGTAAAAATAATATGGCAATTGTGCATGTGTTAGGTGGTGAATATAACCATATTTATAAAGCTAATTTAGGTATTCAAACAATTGAACAAATGAATGACATTCACACCGATTTTAGTTTTGTGGGTGTTGGCGGTATAGACAGTGATTTTGGCGTGATGGTAAAGAATCTCGATGAAGGGCGTATTGCCAAGAAAATGCTGGCAATGGGCAGGCAGAAAGTGATTCTATGTGATACCAGTAAATTCGGTCAAAGTGGGCTAATGAAAATAAGTGACATCAACGATATTGATATTATCGTCACCGATAAAAAGAAGAATCCTCATAAACAAGCAATTGAAGCGCTTTATTCAGATAAAATTATCTACGCCAATTAATATTATTTAAATCCCCCAGCTCTTCGCAGGGGGATTTGTACTATTTTGCTATTTTCCCATTCTTTTCGTTTTATCGGGAAGCATAAATTGCATCGCGCAGATCATTGACGAATTGCCCGGACATTCCCTCATATAAAGTATTAGTTAGTGCGACCACACTCAACTCCTGCAGCGGGTCGACAAACCATGAATGCCCATAAACCCCGCCCCAACTCCATGTGCCGATAGATTCTGGTGAAGCCGCTTCATGCGGGTTTCGCAGTACGGAAAACCCTAAACCAAAGCCTATACCAGGCGCGTCTGGAAGAGGGATGCCGCCAGTTTGATCTCGTCCCATTTCATCAACTAATGCGGCAGGAAGTAGCGGTGCACCACCTTGACGCAGTGTTTCTAATAAACGTAACAGGTCACTGGCACTACCCACCATACCCGCACCACCCGAAGGGAACGATTGTGCATTGAGCGTGCGGGCGGGAGAAAACCGCACGCCAATTTCCTCAGGCGTAAAAGCAACGCATTCACCTTCTTGTAGCAGTCGCGGTGCAGGGTGGTCATTAACATAGGGCGTGGCTAAACGGCCAATATCGCGGGTGAAAAAATCGGTATCATTCATCTGCAATGGCCCGGTCACTAGCGCACGGATGGCTTGATTCAACGGCTGCCCGCAGACTTGCTCAATAACCGCACCAATAACATCAATCGCCAGAGAATAACGCCAGGATGTTCCCGGTGCGAAATGCAGTGGTACCGTCGCTAATCGACGCAAATTCTCATACAAAGTTATTTCAGACTTATCCATACCATCGGATACACCGGCGCGGGCATAGGGGCCATCGTCATCGGCTTCTGAAAAGCGATAGCCTAAACCGGCCGTATGGCTGAGTAATTGACGCACAGTAATATCAGCTAATTCCCCCTGTGCGAGCCGTGGCCGAAAATCCGGCAGCCAACGACGAATATTGCCATCAAGCTCAAGTTTGCCTTGTGCAACCAATACCATCGCCGCAGTGGAAACAATGGGTTTACTGATAGATGCCAGGCGGAATAGCGTGTCAACCGTCATCGGGCGCGCAGTCTCGCGCTCAGCTAATCCTGCCGCGCGGCAGAAATGTATCTCACCGTTAAGTGCGATAATGACGACCGCGCCCACCAGACGTTGCTCAGCGAGAGCCTGATCAATGGCAGCATTAACTTTTATCGGCAGATGCTCTGGGTGTATTGATACCGGCGAACTCGCGGACATAGCCGTTCCTTAATCTGGATGAATAATAAAATCACTATAGTCAGCAGCCTAACAGGTGATGGGCATCCAATAAATGGTTAAAGAATTATTCTTAAGTCGAATTATTAAGCATTCTCCGCCTATTGCCGATAATGATAATGAGATAAGTTCCTCCATTGGAAAAAGGTATCGGGGAAGTATGGATAATTTTCAAAAAGAGATAGAGGAGAGAACAAATCTCACCTCCTCCAACAGATTTGAGCTGTTGCTGTTCCGTTTGGGGGAATCCCAAGAGGAGCAACAATCGGAGCTGTACGGCATTAACGTGTTTAAATTACGTGAAATAGTCCCGATGCCAACCTTAACCAAAGCGGCAGGTATGGCTTCACCGATGATGGGCATGGCGAATATTCGTGGGGAAATCATTCCCGTGATTGACCTTCCGGCGATTGTCGGCTGTGTACCCAAAACCGGATTAAACATTCTGCTGGTGACCGAATATGCCCGTAGTACTCAGGCATTTGCGGTGGAATCTGTTGACGATATTGTCCGTTTGGAATGGAGTCAGGTACTGGCGGCTGATGCGGGTGTCAAGAGCCGTAATATCACCAGTATTGCGCGTCTCGACAATGATAAAGCCAGTAACCGCCTGGCGTTGGTCTTGGATGTTGAGCAGATTTTATATGACATTATTCCGGCTAACCGCAATGTTCAAATTGATAGCGAGAAGACCAAAGCCTTTGATTTGAAACCGGGAGCAGTCGCTATTGTGGCAGAAGACTCAAAAGTCGCTCGCTCCATGCTGGAACAAGCCTTGAAGATGATGGATATTCCTGCCGCTATGCATATCACCGGTTTGGAAGCGTGGAATAAAATCAAAAAGATAGCTGATGAGGCAAGAGCGGAAGGCCGTCCGGTTTCGGATAAAATTTCATTTGTATTAACTGATTTAGAAATGCCGGAGATGGATGGCTTTACTCTGACACTGAATATTAAGCGGGATGAATTCCTGAAGAATATTCCGGTGATTATCCACTCCTCATTATCGGGTAGTGCAAACGAAGACCACGTGCGTAAAGTGGGTGCTGATGCCTATGTAGCGAAATTTGAAGCTAACGAATTGGAAGCCGCTATCCACAGCGCGTTGGACTCAAAGAAAGCCTTGAATCCGTAGCATTGAGTACTACTTCTGGTAGTAGCCCTTTCCTGCCAAGTGAGTAGGAAGGGGCTGCTGATAATATGTGAGAGTTAAATTATGACTCTTCCCTCAGTAAGGCTTTTTTAGCTGCATCAAGAAACTCATCCGATAATTTATTCCCAGCGGTCGCGCGCGCCAGTGTTAATGCACCTGACATCATCGCAAACTGCGCCAGTGCATGCTGTCTGCGTTGTTCGGGATCTTCTATATTAGAGACGGATTCTAGTCTCGCCAGCATGGATTTCACCCCGCTAAGATAGACCTCACATACTGGATTATCATTATTCTCACGTGCTACATCACTGGCTAATGCTGTTATCGCACAGCCATTTTCGGCATGGTCACGGTGGGTTGGTGAGAGATAAAACTCCACCAGCGTGCGCAGGTTATTCTGGTCTGGCTCGCTGCTGATTTCTTGCCAGCGGGTGCTGGACTCATCGAGTGCTTTGCGACTGGCAATCGCCGCCAGTTCATCTTTAGAAGTAAAGTGCCCGTAGAATCCGCCATGAGTCAAACCGACCGCAGCCATTAAATCGTTGACACTGACACCATTCAAACCCCGAGCACGGAAGAGTTGCGAAGACGTCTCGACAATTGCCTCGCGATTGAGTGCCATTTGTTGCTTTGATACCCGGGCCATATATTTCTCCTAATTGAACAGGCAGCATCATAAAGTATGCCATGCCAACGCATCAATAGATGTCGCCTCTCATCAATACATAATCTATTCCTGCCAGTGAATCCTCGTTGACACTTAGATGATGCTGATCATAATATCAATAATAGATGATGACCGTCATCTATAAATTATCTATAAGAGAGCAAATTTCATGAATACGATCCCCGCGGTTCTTATTACAGGTGCGTCATCCGGTATTGGTGCCACTTATGCTGAACGCTTCGCACGTCGCGGACATGACCTGGTCTTGGTCGCTCGCGATGGTGTGCGCTTAGAAACATTGGCCGCCCAACTTCGTCAGGACAATGGTATCACTGTTGACGTCTTACCGGCTGACCTGACGCAGCCCGACGAGCTTGCTGCCGTAGAAACACGGTTACGCGATGATAATCGTATCGGGATCCTCGTGAACAATGCAGGTATGAACATTAGCGGAAGTTTTATTGAGCAGGCCACGGATGATATTGAGCGGATTATTACCCTTAACACTACGGCTCTCGCGCGGCTTGCTAGTGCTGTTGCGCCACGGTTGGCGGCAGCAGGTGAGGGAGCAATCATTAATATTGGCTCGGTTGTTGGCCTGGCGCCAGAGTTTGGTTTGACAGTTTATGGTGCAACCAAAGCATTTGTGCTGTTTCTTTCACAAGGGCTCAGTCTTGAACTCGCACCTCAAGGTGTTTATGTTCAGGCAGTATTGCCTGCCGCTACACGGACCGAAATTTGGCAGCGTTCGGGCACCGATATCAACACTGTTTCGGCGTTGATGGAGGTAGAGGAATTGGTGGATGCCGCATTAGTGGGTTTTGATCGCCGTGAGCCAGTGACCATTCCACCGCTGCATGATGTCGCGCAGTGGGAAGATTATCAGGTTACACGGCAAGCAATGCTGCCGGGTTTTGCTCAGGAACATGCTGCGGAGCGTTATCGGATTATCTTTGAGTGATTCTTGTCATGCGCTAAGTTAACTGTCCTCTTACCGAGGGCAGCTAACTTAATTTCTTCTATCATCAAGAGCATCACTGATATTAATGAGAGTTCGATTCCACGACCAATAACAATTGTCATTGTTAATTGATATTTCACGTTATCAACAGGGGATCTTGCTGACAAAAGTCTGCCAGATGCTCAATTAAAGCCCGCACTCTGGCAGGAACATAGCGTTGCTGCGACCATACGGCGTAAATTTCGCGCGAGGCACCTTGCCATTCGGGTAATACCTGAATCAGTTCGCCGCGCCGTAATGAGTTATGACACAAACTGATTGGGCAAAATAGGATACCTAATCCTGCCTGTGCTGCTTGTAGCGCCAGATATACGCCGTTAACACAAAATTTTCCCTGTGGTTGCCAGCGCACGGTTTCCCCGCTTTGGCGGTGTTGCAGTGCCCAGGTCGATAACGGCGCGCTGACCACCAAATCACATAATCGTAGTTCATCCAAGGATTCAGGTATGCCGTGCTTTGCGAGATAATCAGGTGAGGCGACCAATACTATTTCCTTGCTTTGCCCCAGTTTTCGCATATTGAGTAATGAATCTGGCTGAGCACCTACGCGGATCGCCACATCAGCGCCGCTACCAATCAAATCTTGTGTGTAATTGTTCAGTTCCAGCTCAAGCTGGACTTGTGGGTATCGCGTCAAAAATGACATCCAGGCGGGGGCCAGATTGTCATTAGCTAAATCTGCCGGTGCCAGCACTCGAATCAGGCCGCTGACCTGATGAAGTGTAATATCGAGTTTCGCTGTTGCTTGCTGTAAAGAGTGCACCAGCGGGCGACACTGTTCGTAGTATTGCCAGCCTTCACTGGTCGGAGTCATGCGTCGTGCACTGCGGTGCAGCAGGCGGCAACCCAGATGTTGTTCCAGCTTCTGCAAGCGGCGCGTCAGGGTCGACGGTGGAATCGCGGCTTTTTCCGCCGCCGCCCGCAAACTTCCCATTTCTACAATACTCACAAAAAGCGCTAATTCATCCAGCATAATTTCATATTTGGAATTTAAGATTCAATTTATCAATCTAGTTTCATTAATCAGCCTTGTCTAGAATTTCTTAATCGTTGCTTTGACGCTCTTTTCTACCGCAAGAGTGACCAGAAAACGGATCGCAATTTACCGTGCGTCCAGCATTACATTTATCACGATAGGAAATACCACTATGCAGAGTTATCGTTTCAAACAATTTGGTCATCTTGACCACTTAGCGCTGTGTCAGGAAGAGATGCCGGTACCAGAGGCGCGAGAAGTGTTAGTTCGAATACGCGCCACGTCACTTAATTATCGCGACCTGGCCATTATGAATAGGCAATACACCTTGCCGTCTCACCCTGGGCATATCCCACTGTCCGATGCAGCCGGTGAGGTAATCCAAATTGGTCAGCGTGTCGAGCGCTTCAAGGTGGGCGATCGGGTAGTGAATACCTTTATGCCGCGCTGGTTTGGCGGTGCTTTTCAGGCTTCAGGGCGTGCTGAACTTTACGGCAGTGATCGCGACGGCTGGCTGACGGAATATAAAGTGGTTAGCGAAGAGTCACTGCTAGCGTTACCTGATTATCTCAGCTTTGAGCAGGGCGCAACGCTTCCCTGTGCCGCAGTCACTGCGTGGTCGGCACTTAATGGTGACCGGCCAGTTAAAGCGGGTGAGACAGTGTTAACTCTGGGTTCTGGTGGCGTTTCGCTGTTTGCTATCCAACTGGCAAAAGCCATGGGGGCGCGGGTCATTGCCACGACGTCCAGCGAAACTAAAGCTGCACAGCTGAAAACGCTGGGTGCCGATGAGGTTATCAGCTATGTTCAACACCCTGAATGGAGCCATGAAGTGCTGCGCCTGACGGCAGGGCTTGGGGTGAATCGAGTAGTTGAAGTCGGCGGGCCGGGCACGTTGAATCAGTCCATTCGCTCTATCTGTATTGGCGGTGAGTTGGCGCTGATCGGATTTGTAGCTCACGATGCAGTGGCAATCGATTTTTTCAGCTTGTTTAACAGTGCAGCACGCTTTCGGGTGATAAATGTTGGCTCACGTGAGGATTTTGAACAGATGAACCGCGTGCTGGTACAACATCAAATCATGCCAGTCATTGATAGTACCTTTCCGTTTGCTGACGTTAAACAGGCCTGGCGGCACTTTGATTCACGCCAGCATGTGGGGAAAATCGTTATCAGCCATTAACCCATGAGCGCTGACAGGAACATGAGAGGTCCGTGTTCATCGTATCTGAAATGCAAAAAAACCGCTTTTGAGATATGGTTTCGCTGGTAGTAATACTGAGAAGGTATGCGGATCTCTTTACCATTGAGGTAGAATCGGGGCACTTAATATTATTGATTCAATATTTGAGCCAGTTTCTTGATACCTTCAGCGATTTCTGATGGCGAATGTGCGGCAAAACCTAACAGGATGGCCTGGCTTGTTGGTTCTGTTTGGCAGTAGCGTGAAAGGGGTTGTGCTCCTAAATCCGCTTTACGACATTGCTCAATCATATAAGATTCCTGAATTTCTTCCGATAACCAACAGACAATATGAATACCTGAATCCGAAGGTTCTGCGTGAATAATTTCTGGAAGATATAATTGTATGGCTTCAATCATAACCTGTTGGCGTTCATGACATGCTTTTCTAACTCGCCTGACGTGACGTGCATAATGTCCTTCAGAAATAAATGCAGCAAGTATCGTTTGTTCTAAATTATCTTGTGAATAGCTGGCGATACAGTCGTGGAATGATGGATGGCTATGCCTACCGTTGTCAGGGCAATACCGCTATCCTTCATCTTAATATATCTGTTTCTCGGCGAAACGTTACCGTTGAGAAAAATGCGGCGTGCATGGTAATTGTCACCGACGCACGGATGATGGGTTAATTAAATCAGGAGAATGCGAAATGTCTGACCATCCTACGATTGCTCTTATTGGTCCGGGGGCTATCGGTACCACCATCGCCGCTGTACTGCATGAAGTTGGCCGCACGCCAGTCCTTTGCGGGCGCACCGCGCATTCGCAGTTGGTGCTGCGTCACGATGACGGTGAAATTGTAGTGCCAGGTCCGGTATTGAGTCATCCGGCGGCTATCAGCCAACCGTTCGATCTGGTGTTTCTGGCAGTAAAAACCACCCAGATCGCTGACAGCGCTAACTGGCTGGCGGCGCTGTGCGATGAAAACACGGTAGTATGTGCGCTGCAAAATGGCGTCGAACAGAAAGCGCGGTTAGAACCTTTGGTCAAGGGTGCAAAGGTACTACCTTCGGTCGTGTGGTTTCCGGCACAGCGCGAGCCGGATGCTTCAGTCTGGCTGCGCGCTAAACCTCGCCTGACACTACCGGATGTGCCGCAGGCAAAACGGGTAGCTGATGTGCTCAGCGGCACCAGCTGCGCGGTTGAGCTGTCAGCTGATTTTCTCTCCATCGCCTGGCGCAAATTGTTGCAGAATGCGGTCGCAGGCCTGATGGTACTAGCTAATCGTCGTGCCGGGATGTTCTCACGCGTGGATATCACTGAATTGGCACTGGCATATTTGCGCGAGTGTCTGACGGTAGCGCGAGCGGAAGGTGCCGTATTGAGCGATAACGTTCCGCAGGAGATCGTTGACGGCTTTCATCATGCCCCTGCGGATCTGGGCACTTCCATTCTCGCCGACCGTCAGGCCAACCGCCCATTGGAGTGGGATATCCGTAACGGCGTGATACAGCGTTATGGCCGTTTACAGGGTATTCCTACGCCGATCAGCGACGTAGTGGTGCCACTATTGGCTGCCGGGAGTGACGGGCCGGGTTAAAGTCGTTAATGGTAACCGAACTTAACATGCCACTAAGCCTGCTCTTAACCACTTATCAAAAAAACAAAAGCAAAAAACCCGCTTAGTTGCCTAAGCGGGTTTCTCTAAATTTGGCTCCTCTGACTGGGATCGCCTTTGCCAGTAACTGGCTAATAAGTAAGCTAAACCTGAATTCCCTTTCTGTCAAGACCACCAGAATGACCACCAATTTTTGTTAATTTTTCGGTGGTAAATGCCTGTTATCACACCTGCGGTGATATCGGATATTTATGTTCGATGTAACAATACTGTTGAGTTCTTTTATAGTGTATTACTTAAAACACCCTCAAGAAATTCAAAGTAGGGGCTATGTTTCTAATTCTAATGTTTACTCTGTCGTGAAACATCTAAAACGAAAACATCGATTAAACCATGGAGATCAACCGGTAACCCTGCTTCAATACTGATTTTAAGTTCCTGAGCGGTTTTGATGCCGTGGAGCTTGCGGCCTGCAACGGTCTCACTCTCTCCAAACCATATAACAAGAAAAATACCCTGCTGCTCGGCATCTGGGTGGATAGAATAACGGTCATAGAGTTGGGCTGACGCGGCAGAATATAACTCTCTGTGCCACTGGCCTTTGACTTCCGTAACCAGCAGCCGTCTTTTTCCACCAATCAACTTAGATGCCGTGAAGTCACTCCTGTTTTGACCTTTCAACTGATGCTCAGGTGTTATCGATATGCCCTGAGGTTCGAGTCTTAAATTGAGACGTTCAGCAATGATCTCCGTAGACTTTACCTCATCAAGGCGTTTATTTTTTTTATAGAAGCGATCTGCCGAGTTAAACTCCCCGCCATCAATCGCTTTCTGGAAATCATGAAGCTCCTGAAGAACTAACTGACGCAGGCCTTCAACAGTAACCACTGAATCACAATTCAGATGTTGGACTATTTCATCTGGCGTCGGTGGTTCAAAATCCCTGAGCGCTTTTTTCCTGAGCTGACCAGCGTATATACTTTGCAGCCCTTTATGCTGGCTCGTGAAACGTGGATCGGTAAGAAGGCGACCCAGTACAGGTATTGCATTGTCAGGAATATCTGATTCAATTGACCAAATTAAATCAGTTAAAAAGCGGTAGGCTTTTTCCTCTTTAGGGCTATCGCTGCCCCAATGACTTGGCAGTTCAACACGCGGCCATTGTTCAAAGAAAGCGTCTAAAATGGCTTCAACCTTAATTGAGGTAAGTTCCGGCCAGGCATGGTGCTCACTTCGGTTCATGCGCCCAGAGCGTTCATAAAAATGCAGTAAATTATCTTTGTTAGATTTTAGCCATGTCCAATAAGTAGCTGTAATGCTCTCGAGAAAGTAGAACTCCCGTACCAGCCAGAATATTCGCTTGCGTTCAAAATCCTCATCTTCTGTCGGATTGAGCCAGCCTGACATCATATCTGAGCACCGCTCTGCAATAATCTCTTTTAAATCCTCACGATCGCCGTATTGAGCAGCAATTTCAAAAAGTGTATCTACTGAGTTAAGGGATAAATCAGTAAAACGACGAAGCCATTCAATAGAAAGTTTAGCGCGTGAATGACGAAAGACCTCTTCTCCACTTAACATCCAGATTTCAGGGTGAGGGCATGGTTGAGCGAGTTGGGGTTCAACGTATTGCTGGAGATATTTTTCAGCACTTTCACTATCAGGAAAAATGAGGCGGTCTATTTCAGTCTGTAGAGCGTCACGTTCTTCCGTCGAAACTGAGTCATATCCCATGTGAATGTTGGTTCTTAATGCTGTAAGCAACTCGATATTGACGCATTCAAGATGGCCTTCTGCGCGTAGTATCTCCAGGCAAGCTGCATATAAAATGATCTCAGAATACCTGGATTTAGATTCGCATTGCAGGGCTGCTAGTTCGGGAAGGGTGGGGACCTCGGGAGTAATAAAATCCAGACAATTTCGCAACGCAGTCCGAACCAGTTTTTCGTCACCAAACTCCAATTCAATTCTTTCTGGATGCATGAGCACAAGTTCTGCAAAACGAACAAGACACTCCCAGTGACGACCTTGCTCTATAATCCCTCTGTTTTCATTAACAAATTTTATATTTCTGTTGTGGATATCCCGTCGCTTTCTATCATGACGTTTCCTGCTTTGGCTATGTCTAAACCTCCAGAACTGGTGTTCCTGCTCGGATAATTTCATTGCATTGTTGTATCTGGCCCATTCGCGCATAAATGCGGGTTTGGAAAGGGCGTGCTGACGCATTTGTGCCCGCAAGTCATCAGAGCCTTGTTCTTCCTTGTTTTTGTAACGTTGATGGCTGACAAGGAAACTCGCCCACAGATCAGCGTTATCTGTTTCAAACGCCAGATCGAGGAGAAATTTATAGTCATTCCGACATAAATGAAGGCCTGAATGTGAGTGCAGGTATCCGTCGAACTTTTCTACTCTTGTATTGAATATTTCATTACGATCCGTTAGTGGCCCGAATACATGGGCAATGATCTCTTGACGAAGTGTGTCATTTTCCCGAAGTACCTGTACCGATTTACTTTGATCGGCTTGGCATTGGTGATGAAAATTGAGATTACCTATCCATTGCCAGATCCTCACAGGGTCAAACGGCGCTTGAGCTAATTCAAAATAGCGATCGACCATTGAACCGACGATCTTACTTACCCCATTGCGACAATCACATTCATAGGATTTTTTCCCACAATGGCAGTAAAGGTTATGGGTTAATTCATCCAGAAGAGATTCGAGAGTATGCTGTGAAAAACAGGAAATGAGCTTCTTAATAAAATAACGAGTTCCTACCACTCTTTCAAATTGTTCTTTGTTGTTGGGATAGAGGTTCGCACAGACTCGTAAGAATCCAGAAAGATATTTGTGGTTAAATTTTTCTGGCCCTACGACTTCGATGACTTTAGCTGAAATATTGAGTGAAATATTACTGGCTTCAAAAATTAAAACGGCCAAAGCGCCAATGAAATCGTATTCTTTTACATTGAGTAAGCATCTGCTTGCTAATGTACGAATATGTTCAGACTCGTTGGGGTTTAAAGTAAGTAGGCTCAATTCAGGCGTCAACTGACTGTTAACCGGAGAGTCAGTCAGAAGTTCTAAAATTAAATAACGTAAATGACCTTCATTGCCCATAGTTAAAAGAGGCTTTATTTCTTCGACAATGTCTTGCGTGAAAAAACCAGCCGCGCTGAATCGGCGCCAAAAGTCGCTCCGACGAAAGTAAGGATCTGCGGTTTCAATCTCTTTGAGTCGATGAAGAAGTTGTCGCTTCGATGAACGTTCAAGTTGCGATGGATCGCCGTTCGCGAGTACCGCATAGGCGTCAAGCTCAATAATGGATTCCTGTACTGACTTGTTGCCTAATGCCGCCATCCATCCGAGCAGACCTCTCAACTCATCTCTGGCAGTACCATTCGGTGCAATGACTGGTAAGCACTTTGTTAAACTGAGAGCATCCCCTGGGTCGGCTATTCGTTTAATAAGATAATCCGCTGCGCAGTATTCAGCGACGATCTTGTGAACCGAGCGGTGCTGGTCTTCCTTATCGCCGGGTTTGAAAAGCTGAGTTGACAATATGTCGTAACAGGCAGTACTGCCGCTAAATAACGCTGGCAGCATGGGATACATCCGGCTTGCAGTCATGTCGATGGTGCTGACTCCCTCTGCACCCGACAACAGAAGTTTGGCATAAACCTCGGCAGAAAATGCGATCTTCTGTGCAACTGAAAGAGATATAGAGGCTTTCGGAATATCTGGGTTGATTTCCTTAGCCAGCCGTTCGACCGCTAAAGCAAAGATTGAACGCTTGTCAGCAAATCGTCTGTCACTTTCTAAGTAGGCATCGGTGAACATTTTCAGAAACTGAGGGTTTGGTAACAACATTTCTAAACTAAACCGTGTTACTTCGGTCTGGAATGCAAAGAAGTCTTCTGCTGGCGCATGGTGCTTAAAGATGGCGTGTTGTTCGTCTTGATCGAATTCTCTCAGTCTCACAATCATAGGAGACACACCAAGAAATTTTTCAAAAATACTGCTGGAAGCCAGTCCCCATTCGCTTGACCTGCTCGACATAATTACGCGATTTGGCTTTGATGTTCTGGCGTGCGCAAGGAGTTTATGGATACCTGATTGATCGATTCTGGCGACTTCATCAACGGCATCAATTATCAGCGAGCTATTTTCTTTATTTGCTCCAACATAAGCAAAAACGCTGGCATTTAAGACAGGGGTGTTCAGTTTCAGAGCGATACTTTTCATCAGCTCTGTTTTCCCGCCGCCGGGTTCTGCTAACACAACAATGTGCGTTGATTCAGCCAGCAACTCTGTCTCTGTGTACGTCTTGCCATCGTGTGTAAAATTACGTTCAAGATAGAAGGTTGAATTCATAGTTGCAAAATGCTTCGTGTTGAATAGCCCAAAGATTTCAGCAGAAAGGAAAGCTGCGCCTAAGTTTGCTTGCTTATATCAGAGATAGTAAGGCATTTTTTCTTTATTAGGGGGACTGTTTTATCAACTGCTGACCGCGTTATACAACTTATTGCCATTCATCACATTTCGCTATCGTGGCATACAGGTTAACAGACATTAAATTTCTCTTGTTATGGAGAACTTGTCTGCGGATTTTTTACTTTCTGCGATCTGCTTCCAACCCCTTCATTTGCTGCTATTAGCTAATTGCGGCATCATTTAATCAGTTCACCTTGCTACCCTTTGTTGTTCCCGTCACCAGCGGCGGAAATGTTGAAGGGTTTTACGGATGGTTTACGTTGCAGATTATTAAATCATTAAGAGACATTTTGGGGTCACTCCATCATCGAACCAACTTAACCCCAAATCTGACCACCAAATTCTCCCGATGCGGAGGGAAAACGGAATGTGCATCGAGAAGACTTTTCACGTGAATGTATTGAAGAAACGACGAAAAACAAAAAAACCGCTTAGTTGCCTAAGCGGGCTTCTCTAATTTGGCTCCTCTGACTGGACTCGAACCAGTGACATACGGATTAACAGTCCGCCGTTCTACCGACTGAACTACAGAGGAATCGTGTGAACGAGGCGAATAATAGCGAGGGTGGTGGCGTTTGTCAAAGTAGAAAAACACTAAAAATGCGCGTTTGCTGAGAGAATAAGCTTATTGGCTTGTTTTTCAGCAAACTTGTCTGCTTTTTCGCTATTTTTATCTGATTTTTATTCAGATTTATCATTGCATGTTACGGTGTCACTTTAACTAACTGGCTGTTTTTTACTTGATTACCGGCATCATCAAAATAAACATACTCCAAGGTCAGTTTTCCGTTGAGCGAGGTAGGGGGATGTTCAAATTGATACTGTCGCGTAGCAAACGGGGTGATCATCATGTTCATCTGTTGCGCGATGGTATGGCTTTGTTGTGCGCTGCTGAGCTGCATCTGACCGAATGAAACATGATATGGCGTAGGATTATGAACGGTGAGGACATATTCTTTATTTTGTTTTTGCAGAGTAAAACTGACTTTTTTCATCGCTTCATCTGGTTTAGGTGCTAATCCATTGGGTCGATAAAAAATTTTCATCTGCGTGTTCATTGCCATCGCGACTTGAGCATGAGCATCGGCGTTGCGTCGTGTTTTAGGTGGAATTTCATAGAGATTAAGCCAATAAACAGACTCTCGGTCGGTGGGCAGATTGTCACCTTTATTAATAATACGCAGCGCTTGTGCGGCACCAGACTGCATTTTAAAAACTGCTGGTAACACCATAAACGGCGCTTCCGCCTGGTCTGGTGTGCTATCTACGTCGCCATTGTCAACCCAAGTCTGTACGACCACTGGGTAATCATTGGTATTCGCCAGCATCAATGTACGTTCGCGTGACTCGGGTTGATAAATCATCCGGGTTGAACTGGCAACAAGGCCCGCGTGAGCGGCTTGATTGATGTTGAACATCAATAAAAATAGGCAGAGGTATCTCATTGTATTTTCACCAAAACATAGGCTGTAGCATCAATTTTACCGGCTGTTGGCGTGCCATTCGGTAGTTTTTTTAATGTGGCGGTGAAGTGGTGCGAATAGTTGTTGAAACCCGCAGCATTACTGCCATTAGCATTAGCCCCAGTGAGAACCGGATACCAACCTGCACTGGTAGTGGAAATACAGTTGCTGACACATCCCCCCCAGCCAACAAAATTCATCGCTCTGCCGCTGCTGTCACTGAGACTGATCCCCACACCGGTGGCAATACGTTTGTCTGTGCCATAGTGATCGGAAAGCAGGTAACTGACACCGCCCGCAGAATTGACCAATCCTAAGCCTTGAGCAATCAGATAGCCGGGTAATGAGGTCTGGATACCGAGCGCGGTTTGTCCACTATTAATACCTGACTCGGTGCCAGATTGGCATTCAATATCAACGATAATATCCGCGCTACGTGTCTGATTATCATTGAGTTCATTTACAGTGATAATGGGGAAAACCACATAAGGTGTTACGTTGCGCACGACGCAGGTGTTTTTGCGCGTCAGGACTGATACCGGTGAGGTATTCATACCAAACGCCATATAGCGGCCTGTTCCCCATGTCTGATAATTGGTCGCTGAATCATATCCTGTTTCTGGTACTGGCATCCCAGGGCCTTTGAACACTACATATCCATTAGGTTGATTGCAGGTATAGCTGCCGGAGTAGCTTTCTGCCGCAGGCCCCGGGCAGCCCCAACTGGAAGGGCCAGGAGTGCGATCCACCGTACCGACCTTTTTCAGTTCGGCGCGGATTTGGCTGAAGTGCTTGCCTTTAATCTGAATTTTATTACCGACCACATCGTATTTCTTCAACGGAACCTGTTGCCAGATTCGGGTGAACTCAATACCGCTATCGACGTGAATAAGTTTTAACGCGGTATAAGGGAAAAAGGTCTGAAAATAGTTGTCGCCCATATTGGTATAGCCGCCAACATTACTGTCGCCGTTAGTCGCAAAGACTTCAAATAGGCTGTCTTTATCGGCGACATCACACTCATAGATGACAGCCTCGGGATCTGACCAGAAGCGGGCAGGGACCAGGCTGATAATGCTGGAGGCCAAAATGGAATCGATGGGCTGAATGTAATTACTAGTGATATTGACATTGCCTAGTTGCAACGAAGCACCGTAGTTATCACCACCGATATTCGCGCCTTTCCAAACACATTGGGCATAGCCGGGAGAGGCGAGACTCAATAATACGAGTAAAAGAAACCATCGCCAACGATGTGAGAAAAGAGGTTTGCCTTGATCATGGTAGGTTGCAAGGCGTGTTATAGGATTCATACTGTTTCTCTGATTCAATGCTGGGTAACGACACACAAGGCATCGAGTTTATACAGCTGTTTATCTTTATTGGGCGTGCCGAGATCGTAATCTAGCTGGCAGCGCTCATTCTCGGCATCACCCCATACCAGCAGAAGCGTTCCACGGGCCTGTTCAGCGCGCAAATATGCCTGACTGGCTTGCCCAACCATGCCAACTTCCCTATCTTGGCGGTTATTATCGTCATGCTTGTTGGCTGGGCCACTTGTGGTGTAAACCACCGCCCCCATCGGCACTTGGCTGCCATCAGCAAGTTTGACCGAGATTAAGAGAGGGTATCCGTTGAGGGTGCGAAAACGGACTTTGACTGCTGAACCGGCATAAGGGGCAATTTGGCGCTCCCCATCCTGAAGTTCAGTATTGAAATCCATACCATCAGGATCGAGGGTGATGGTGTTGTAGCGATATGGCGTCAGGGTCGGAACCAAGGCATAGCCGAAGCCGTCGATTTTTGCCCCTTGCCCATACATGACTTTGGCCCCACTGGCCCCTTTTGCCTCAATCAGCGCAAAGGTATCGCTCAGATACGGCCCCAGCGTGACGCCTCCGCGGTGGAAAGCTATGGCCCCACGGGTGCTGGCAGAACCTTGCCAGTAACCAGGGCTAAGTGAAGCACTGCCACTCAGGCTGGTGACCGGCAGCCGTTTTTGCAGGCTGCCACTAAAGGTATTTTCTTTGGATTGCTCACTGCGGGCGAAGTCCATGCTGTAACTGGCTGACTGATCGTCGCCCATCACACCGGCCAGCGAAGTCTGATAGCTGGCACCACTGATGCGACTATTAACAGCACCGGCAGAAACATAGGGGGCCTGAGGGTTGCCACCTAATGGGAATGAAACGGACATTTGCACCACGGTTTCATTGGTAGCGAGAAGGTTAGCTCCGTTCGCCGCCGGCATACCGCTACCGGGGTCGACAAAGTAAGTTTCGTTGGTGCCCCCGCCGGTTTTTTGTTTTGAAATAGCAAGGTTAAAACTGGTATTACGCCATAGCGTATTGGCATAACCCAATTGCAACTGGGTATCGCGCTCGCGTGAATTGCGGTAATCCTGTGAGGATGCCGTCAAATACAGTGAACCGTAACTGTTAAGATTCTGATTAAGGGAGATTTCAGCCCGGCTGCGCTGTTGGTAAGTCCCTGAGCTCCATACTTTACCGTTACTGGCCGCCCGTATACCCAATACATCACTTAAATCACGGTAACCTTCCGTTGAATAACGGTAGCCCGCCACTGATAACGTGGTGTTAGTGGTTTCAAAGGTACGACTGAAAGAAGCCCGTGCCATCCAGCCATTCTGCGATTTGTTCTCTGATGAGTGGGTATCGCTCGGAAGGCTGGCATGGGAATAGGTGGCATCCAGCCCCAAGGCACCGATATAGTGGGTAAAAACGCCACCCAGCATCACCGCCTGATATCCCGAGGCCAAGCGCATCCCGCTATTGGCCGTAATAGCGTTACTCACCCCCTGTTGATAGGTCAGCTCACCGAACATTTCTTGACTGCTCAAATCACGGACCTGGCCTGCGGCGAAGCTATAGCGTGAATAACCGGGGCGTAATGATTCAGGCACCGAGGAGAACGGCACTTGGAAGGTGCTGAGAGTGCCATCGGCCTCTTGAATTTCAACAGTTAAGTCACCGCCAAAGTTTGTTGCGGTTAAGTCATTGAATTCAAATGCTCCTGGCGAAACGGTGCTTTGATAAATTGGCCGATTATTCTGATATACCGTGACCTTAGCATTAGTTCTGGCAATTCCCCGGATAACAGGAGCATAACCACGTTGTGACTCCGGCAGCATGCGGTCATCGGTGCTCAGTGCAATACCGCTAAATCCCAGACTGGAGAAAAACTGGCCGGAACTGAATGTCTCACCCACAGTAACTTCACTGCCAATACTGGGTAGGGCACGTTGGCTGTATAAACGGTTAGATGTCCAGTTCGCCCCTCGGGTTGGGTCATAGCGCAAAGAGCCTTGTTGACGAAAACGCCACATCCCGGCATTGATGCCATTATTTAGGCTGAGATAAGTCGAGTCGGTGCTGCGTTTAATCCCATCTTTGTTATAACCCACATGGTATTGGTTTAAGTTGTAATTACTAAAACCAATGGTTTCTCCCGCCGTGAGATTGCGAGGGTCAACATAGCCACGTGGGACATTCTTCACATACAGTTGTGGAATCGATAAATCAAAACGCAATTTGGCATAATCGAAACGATAGTCACTGGCAGGCAACAGGGTTTTGAAATCCAGACAGTCATCTTCCTGATTGGCATTTTTCAGCACACTGTCATTTACGCCAGCTTGCAGCAGTTGTGACGCTGATAAGCAGGGAACAACTGCATCATCTTTGGTTATAAATATCAGTTCGATACGATCGACAAACTTGTTGTTCATATAGAGATCAACTTGGTATTTGCCTGCTTCATAACTGTCTTTCTTATTAAAGCGGGAGATGGCACCTAAGCCGAGTGATGAACCGCGCAATAACGCATCCTCAAACACATATTCGTCTTGCTTACTCTCATCTGCCGCTGACACAGAGTGACTGACCAACAGACCCTGTGTTAGCAGGTAGGATAACCAGGGAGCAAACCTCACGTTTTTTCCCTGTAGCCCGGCACATTCACGATTCTCATCACGACAACATTACAAATGGTAATCGCAAGGGATGTTAGTGCCATAATCATTGACCACGTTCAACGTGAGCAGCTCGCCTTTTTTGGCTTTAACCCCAGCGGGTAAAGCCAAATCAGTGGTCGAGTTAGGGGCAAACATCTCGTTGGTAGCAAATGAGATGGTTTTCCCGTCACTGACCAGTTTGGCATCACGCAGGCTTATGTAATAAGCCGTAGGATTGTGTATCTTGATTTTGTCACCATTGGTGCTCTCCAGAGTGACGCGGACCTTTGCACCCAAGGTATCGACGTTTTCTTTTAATGCAGCAGGGCGATAAAAGACTTTCAGTCGATTATTAACGATTAAAACCAGTTTGTTTTCAGGCTGTGTATCGGCTTTTTTTAAGGCGGGAATTTGTAAAAAATTCAGATAGAAAACGGATTCACGATCTTTGGGTAAATTACGCTCAATATAGGACAGGCGAACCACTTGTCCACTTTTAGCTTCCATCCGGAATATTTGGGGAGTCAATGTGAAAGGGACATCACTTTTTGATGGCGAAGACTGATTATTGCCATCATCCATCCATAATTGGATCAAATTAGGGTGGTCATCTTTATTACTGAGCTGTAGCACCTTCTCCCGAGTACCTTCAGGATAAATGATACGTGTCCCTGTCATGACAACACTGGCTTGCGTCCATAAGGGTACGCCGCTAAGCAGTAATAATGTGCAGGCGATAATGTTGTGGGCAGTCAGTGTCATGGCGCTTACTTGTCCTTGGTTTTGCTGGTTTGCATCGGCTCCGTTACCGGTTGGCCAACATATTCATGAAACAGTTTGGATTTCACGAATAGTCAGGGATAGGTGATCGCATATTGCGCGGAAGCAATAACGCTCCCTGCGGTGGCGCGACCTTCTTCTGTAATATATTGGGCTGCCAAATCTTGTGATGCTGATGTCGAACCAGCGACCAGCGTAATTCCAGGTACTGAAACGCTGCCACCAGACATACGAATAGGAGCGCCATTCGCATCAAGTAACTGAATAGCAACATTTTGTGCTGTTCCTACATTGCCCAGATTACCGGCAGATGTGACGTTCATTCCCTGAAAAACAGAGCTGATTTTGGTGTCTTGAATGGCGATATTGCAGCCAGTGAGATTGATGGTGAAATTGGTTTTACCAGCGACAGCATTGACTTGATTCAAGTTACTGGTTGAGACGGTGGGTAACAGAACAACAGGTGTGTTGGCTGTGCCATTGATATCAACCATGCAAGTCTGTTCAGCAACTTCCCCCTGAAATTTGATTGTGTTATTTGAAGTCGCCGCTAACGCGATACCCGGTAGGGTCAATAGCGCCAACGTCATTAGTGTTTTTCCCATGTCATTCCCACTTAAATTTATATTTTCATTAACGGGAGTCTTCAGCATTCAACAAAATAAGCGATTATTTAGCTGAATATGATCTTCCGTTATTTATATTGGCTATCTGGTTTCGCGACCGGTGGTAGTGTAAGGGGAAAACAGAGGGGACAGAATGAGAGGCGTCTTTGTTTTGTATGTGAAATTTCCTACAAAAACTGTAGGAACTTGTCCTGCTTAGATTTGAAGTAATTATAAAGTCTATTTATTACAATGTATTACGTATTGTTTGGGGTGTGTAATGATACTTCTGTTATAAAGCATGAATAATTAGTTCATAAAAAACTCGTCAAAACGTCTGACGAGTTTCAATGAAAACATTAATTTAATCCCTTAATTCTAGGGCGGCGAACTACCTATTTCAGCGTATGAGGCTATTAATTCCACTAATAATTGGTTCGTCTGAGTCAATAGTGCCAGGTAGTCAACGCCATAGGTAATAACGGCATATTTATCCTGTGCGTGCAGCAGGGATTCGAGTTTAATGCAGCTGTCCACCAGAGGCAGGGCATCAATCAATTGTACGCCGCCCTTAATTCGATGAACCAGACTGGCCATTTCTTTATAAACTTCAGCAGACATAGTGCTGTCATCATCGACGGTGAAGCGTGAATACAGTTGTGTTAACGCCGCAGTATCTTGCACATTACTCTCCAGCAATGATTGCAATAGCTGCAACTCCACTTCGCTGTTGCCTCCCGAGAGGCTTTTTAGCTTATTTTGCGCGGCAACAAGGGGCGTAGCGGGTTCATTGTTAACAATATTTGGCACGCTATCTTGTACCGTGACATCACCAACAGACGCATGAGAGGGTATGTTCGCATCACTGCTAATAATTTCCTGACGCAGCAGGGTGGTGCGCAGTGTATCGATAGTGACAGGTTTAATCATACAGTCATTCATACCGGCGTCATTGCAACGGGTGGTACTCTCTTCTCGCGCATCTGCGGTGCAACCAATGATGACCAACTCTTTCATCGTGGCACTATTACGGATATGGGCCGCCAGTTCATAGCCATTCATCAACGGCATATTGTAGTCGGTGATGACGGCATCAAAACTATAATGCTGCAATATCTGCCAGGCTTCAGCGCCATTCTCGGCACTCATCACTTGCTCGATACCGATAAAGGCTAACTGTTGCTGAAGTAACTGACGGTTAGCCGGTAAATCATCTACCACCAGAATGCGCAAATTTTTCAACTGATTCAGTTGCGCTTCATCTGCGACGGCAATGGCTGATTCCTGTGGTAAATCATCGGCACTGGCAACTTCCAGCGGTAATGTAATAAACAGGCTGGTACCTTTGCCGAGTTGGCTTTCTAAGGTAATTTCCCCACCCATTTTATGAATCAGCTGATGGCAGATCCATAGCCCCAAACCAGAACCTCCGAAACGCGGTGATTTCCCCTCGTTGGCCTGGCTGAATGGCTGGAATAATGTGGCTTGTGCCGCAGGAGAAATGCCAATACCGGTGTCGGTAATATCAATATTCATTACCCCATGTTTGTCGTCGATAGCTTCCCAGGTGATATCCACTGACACGCTACCTTGTTCGGTAAACTTCAGCGCGTTGCCCAATAGATTACCCATGACTTGCCGTACCCGCAGCATATCTACCATGACTAAATCAGGGATTTGATTATCTACCCAACCAGAGAACCGCAGATTACGTTCATCGGCGATGGGTTGATAAATCGTAAACATTCGCTCTATTTCCTGACGGAAATCGACCACGGCGGGGTGAACACTCAGTTGCCCGGCTTCGATTTTGGCAGAGTCGATGATGTCATCAAGCAAAAGCATCAGCGATTGAGCAGACTTGGAAACTGTGACTAATGTGTTTTTATTGACCGGCTGTTCACTGCGTATCTCCAGCTCCAACAATCCCATAATGGCGTACATGGGGGTGCGCAGCTCATGGCTAATGGTCGCCAGGAAGGTACTCTTGGTGCGGTTAGCGCTTTCGGCTTCGACGCGGGCGGCTTCCAGTTGCCGTTCAACTGTTTTGCGTTGGCTGATATCCAGCCAGCCACCGAGTAGACTGCGCTCAGCATTATCCAGCGGAATAATCCACAGGAAGATATCACGCAACTCTCCGTTGATCTCAAGAGAGAGGTCCACCATTTGCGGTTTTCGGTTGGTTAACACCATGCGGCAATATTTATCTATTTCGCGATCCAATGGGCTGGTCATTGGCCAATTGGCAGGCTCATTATTGTGATTGAGCAGGTCGTTTAGCTTATCCTGATGCGCGTCAGCAAAGTGGCTATTATAAACGGCCAGTTCTCCAGCAGCAGTACGAATAAATACCGCGAATGGCAGAGCATTAATAATCGACTCTTGTTGTAGCAAACGAGCATGTAACAACGCGGCCTGACGGCGTTTATTGAATACCAGATAACCCAGATATAAACCGAACACTAATAGCAGGCCTGAACTGATTTTCAGCGTTAACATCAGCCATTCGTTGTCTTCCAGGCTTTCATCAAAACTGATGGGTTTAGGTTTAAATGTGCTCCAGTCACTGATGATATTGTCCAGTTCTTCCGGTGGGATAGATTCAATGACTTTATCTACGATGGCTTTTAATTCAGGAAGCTTCGGGCTGATAGCAAATGCCATCATCAGCGGCTCTTCGCCGGTGACCGCAACCGTTTTAATATTGGGGGTAAAGTTCTGTGCTGACAGATAGTTAGCGGTCATCATATTTTTGATAATCGCGTCGACTTTCCCTTGTTGTAACATGCGCACCAACGTCATGGTATCGGGGGCTTCAACAAAGGTGATTTTTTGTGCCAAAAGAGTGTTGTTAATTACACCACCGGAAGTGCTACCCGCTTGTATCCCAACGCGTTTTCCCGCCAGGTCCGCGACGTTGTTGATATCGTTACGATCTTCTCGCGTCAAAATACCCCACAACGATTGTGCGACGGGCGAGGAGTAAAGGTTATTACCGTATTGGCCATTGCGTACCGCGACAATCGGCAGCATATCTATCTTTCCGGCAGCAAAATCACGCACACCTTCGCCGCTGTCCTTAATATAAATCGGCTTAAATTTAATACCGGTTCGGCGTGAAATAATGTCGATGAGATCAATAGAGAAACCGGCCATTTCACCGGTTTGGCGATCACGGAATATTAATGGAGCCAAATCCAGTGGCGCAGCGTAGGTCACCTCTGGATGATGCTGAATCCAGTTAAGTTCTTGTTCTGTAAGCAGTAATTTAGCATCAATATTATAATGATGTTTGCTGCCAAACCAACGTTGTTGAATATCGCCGGTAGCGCGGCTGGGTAGCAATTCCAGAATCTGATTAATGTAATCAATCAGTTTTTGATTTTTTTCCAGCGCCAGGAAGGTGTAAGGGGCTGGGTGATAAGGGGCAAAGTTACGAATTTGCAGTGTCAGCAGCTGTAATTGGTCAATCAAATAGTTGGCTGATGTGGCATTGGCCACAAAGACATCGGCATTGCCATAGGCAACGGCCAGTAACCCTTGTAACTGGTTAGGATAGGCGACGATTTTATCTGCATGATAATTAAACAAAAATTCCGGTGAAAGCGGTTCGTTATTGACGATAGCCACTGTTTCCGGATGGGTGCGTTTGGTGGGATCCCAGTTCTTACTACGAACCTCAACATGCCGGTTAGTGAAGAAGGCATGGGAAGCAATAAGTCCTGGCTGAGCGGGCATTGGAGTGCCTGCCATTAAATCGACCTGACCATTTTCCAGTGCATTCAGTACTAAGCCGTAATCGCAATAACCAATCATCTGGAAAGAGAGTTGGCTGGCGTCACTGATGATTTTTAGATAATCCGCGACAATACCTTCGATGGAAGTATCATCGCGGTTAACAACAAACGGGGTATTGGCATCAATAACCACGCCCACTTTTACCGTACGCCGGCTTGATTGGCGGGCATCAGTCGCTGGAGGGAGTAATAAGTCTTCACTGTAACTGTTTGCAATACTGTGTATGGTCAACGGCTGACCGGTATCACACCCCTGACGACTCGTCATCAGGGCAGCATGAAGTTGCCCGCTCAGTAACACCAGGCAACACAGTAAAATGCGTAAAGGAAACCAACGACGTAGAGATAATACAGTACGCGGTAAATCAGACCTGGCTGAACTAGACCAAATTATGGGTATGCGCATAATCTGCCAGTTCAATTACAGAACTCAGTCCTAATTTAGTCAGGATGCGCGTTTTATAGGTACTGACAGTTTTGTTGCTGATAAACATCTCGTCGGCAATCTGTTTATTTGACAAACCATTGACCAGATAACGTAAAACATTAATTTCTCGCTCTGACAACAAACGAGCCCGATTGACGGGATCATGGCTTGAAGGCTGCCCGGCTAATTGGGTCAAGGTTTCAGATGGAAAGAAAGAATACCCGCGTAATACGTTCTGTGCGGCAAATAGAATTTCGCTAATATCTTTATTTTTACTAATGAAACCGTTGGCTCCAGCCTGTAATGCTCGCACAGCAAAAACTTGCTCATTCTTAGCTGACAAAAATAACGATTTACCGGTAAAACCACGTTGCTGCAGTTTTTTCAGCAATGAAAAACCATCAAAGTTTGGCAGTTCAATATCGATAATAACCAGGTCAACCGTATTATTTTTTAATGTTTCCAGGGCTTCACTGCCATCAACTGATTCGTAAATAGTTGAAAATTCGTTGCTTTGTGAAAGCAATGCACGAATGGCAACACGAATTGCCGGGTGGTCATCAACTATCATCACTGATTTAGTCATGTTATCTCCGTAAACCGTTATATCTTGGGATTCGCAGAGTTAATTCACTGCTCCTCGCTCGCACCGATCGACTTCAAATGATTACCCAAGACGAGATAAACAAGAACCGCTACTGCCGATGCCCAAAGTAATAATTATGTAAGGTACTATTTCGGTGATTTTAATCTCTAATTATAGATTATCAAGAAAAGATTCTTACCGATCGCCTTTGTTGCGTAGTTCAATTCATCCTATAGATATTTTTCTGTTTAGATAATTGATTATAAACGAATTAGGATTTTTTTATTGAAATGCAATTGGTTGACACAGTAAAAGCACAAGAAATAGTAAAGTTATCACTCTAAATGTGAATATATAAGATTTTTCGACGTTATACGTAGGAAAGTTCCAGAGCGCATTGCTGAATTTATTCCAGCATAAATGTCAGAGAGATAGCCTCTGATTTGATAATACTTCGTCAAAATGGGAAAAAAATGAATAATGATGCTTTAAGGGTCTTGCTATCACGGTAAAGGTGACAGCTAAAGTCGTAGCAAAACAAAGCAAAAAACCCGCTTAGTTGCCTAAGCGGGTTTCTTTAATATGGCTCCTCTGACTGGACTCGAACCAGTGACATACGGATTAACAGTCCGCCGTTCTACCGACTGAACTACAGAGGAATCGTGTGAACGGGGCGAATAATAGCGGGGTATGAGGAACATGTCAAAGGGGGAAACAGCAAAAGTAGATCGTTTGCTTACAGTTTGTGCAACTTGTTGAGATTTTTGGCTTTTCGTTCAACATTTACCCGTAAAACGGGTCTGATAGCCGGAAAAATGGCGGGCAGCGGTGTTGGTTCTCTGCCCGCCAGGGCGCTTACTGTGGCGTATCCGTTAGGACAAACATGCCATACGGGTGAATTTGCAGATAATAGCTATCGCCAGGAGCGGGTTGCAATTGCGTCGCGTTGACTTGTAATAGCAATGATTGACCCTGCCAATCGACTAATACTTCATATTGCGGCCCCATATAAGCCACTTTATTGATAGTGCAGCGCTGGCTTGGATCACCTTGCTGGCTTAACGTAATGGCTTCTGGCCTTACACCGACCGTAGCTTGCTGATATCCATCAGCAAACCCTTGCGGGCGCGGAATGTGATAACCAAAAATTTCAACGCTATCACTGTTGATTCGTGCAGGGAATACGTTGGCATCACCCATAAAACTGGCCATAAAGTGAGAAGCAGGGTGGCGGTATAACTCCTGTGGCGCACCGATTTGCATGATTTTGCCTTTATTCATCACCAAAACGGTATCAGAGACGGCAAAAGCCTCGCTTTGGTCGTGCGTAACATACAGCGAAGTAATATTAAACTGCTGCTGCAATTCACGAATTTTATCGCGCATACTGCGGCGTAGGTTGGCATCCAGGTTACTGAGCGGCTCATCAAACAATAGCACTTTAGGTTTTAGGATAAGGGCCCGAGCCAGTGCCACTCGTTGCTGTTGCCCACCAGAAATCTGATCAACAAAACGATCAGCAAACCCGTCTAAATCCACCAACGCCAGCGCTTCTTTCACCCGCTCGCGAATTTCATCTTTCGGCCGCCCTAGCATTTTCAAGCCATAACCAATGTTCTCGCCCAGTGACATATGCGGGAACAGGGCATAGGACTGAAACACCATACAGATATCTCGCTGCTGGATAGATCTGTCAGTGACATCTTCACCATCGATAAAAATTTGCCCGCCAGTGGGTTTTTCCAGCCCAGCGACCAGCCGTAATACGGTAGTTTTACCGCAGCCAGATGGCCCCAGCAGCGTGACCATTTCGCCTTTGGGGATAGCCAGATTTAAATCATCAATAACGGTATTGGTGCCAAAACGCTTGGTGACATGTTTGAGTTCGACAAAATGCTTTTTATCAGACCCATGATTTTTATCAGATTCATAGCTTTCGTTAGTCATTATGTTAAGCCTTATCAGTGCGCCGTTATTCAGCATTACTGGCTTTCGAGCGGGCAATACGCGCTTCGCCAACCAGGTAATCAAACAGGAAGATGATGGCAAGCATCACCACAATCAGGATGGATCCATAGGCAATCGCGATACCGTATTCGCCATCTTCCACCCGGTTAAGGATGTAAGAGGTGGCGACTCGGGTGTCCGGCGTTACCAGGAAAACAATGGCACTGACAGTGGTCATCGCCCGCACAAAGCTATAAATCAGCGCCGATAGAATCGCCGGGCGCAGTAATGGCAGCAAAATGTAAATCACGGTACGTAGTGAACCGGCCCGCAAGCTGAGTGAGGCCTCATCCAGCGATTTATCAAGTTGGCCCAGACCGGCAATCCCGGCGCGTATCCCGACGGGCACATTGCGCATCACCATTGAGATAATGACGATAGCTGCCGTACCGGTCAGGTACACTGGCGCACTGTTAAAGGCCAGAATATAGGAGACGCCCGCCACGGTTCCGGGGACGGCGAAACAGAGCATAGTGCTGAATTCGATGGTTTTTTTACCACGGAATTGCTGACGTACCACGATATAGGCAATCAGCAGACCAAAGGCGGCCGTGATAGGGGCGGCAATGCCAGCGTACAACAGCGTATCGAGCAGCGAAGGCCATGCGCCATCACTGAAACCTTGCCCAAATAACTGATTGAAGTTATTGAGCGTCAGGGTGTAATCGACTCCCCAGTTGACAGTGAAGCTGCCATAGAAAATGCTGCCGTACAGCAATACGTTAAAGGCAATCCACATATACAGCATGGCAGTTGTGCCCCAGACTAATGATACCGGCAAGGGCTGAACATCACCCCGTGAAGATTTACCGGAGATGGTGACGTAGGAGCGTTTGCCTATCCACATATACTGAATACAGAAGATAAACAGCGAGAACATCAGCAGGATGACACCCAGTGTCGACGCTGCCGGATAGTCAAGTTGTGCGCCGGTAATATAGAAGTAGATTTGCGTGGCGAGCACGTCAAAGTTCCCGCCTAATACCAGTGGGTTACTGAAATCAGCCAGTGATTGCACGATGACAATTAAGAATGAGTTCGCCAGAGCCGGTTTCAATAGCGGCAGGAATACTTGCATAAAGGTCTGCCAACGGCTGGCCCGCAAGGTATAAGAGGCTTCTTCCAACGACGGGTGAATCGTTTTTATCGCACCATCGAGGATCATAAATGACATCGGCGTAAAGGCCAGTACTTGCGCCAACCAGATACCGGTAAAACCATACAGCCAGTTAGTATTTGTCAGCCCGAACCAGGTGACCATTAATTCGGTCACGTAACCGGAGCGGCCCATCATCAAGGTGACACCCAATCCAACCACAAAAGGCGGGGTGACAATCGGCAAAATCGAGAAAATTCGCCCCAGCAATGCTGAACGTTTAGCAATTCGCGTGGTGTATATGGCTAACACCATGCCAAAGAAGGTACAGCCGATACCGACCGCAACCGACAGCACAAATGAATTCCAGATAACTTGCAGGATATGAGCCTGCCCAAGGATCGCCATAAATTGCCAGGGCGCAAAAGCCCCACTTTCATCAGTAAAGATTGGAATGAAAATAGCGATACTGGGAAACAGGATAAACACGGTGATTAGGGCAATAATGGTAACCAGCGAACCGAGGACAAAACGATCGCCTCCCAGCCATTCCAGGCGAGCGAGCGCCAGTGTGATGATGGCTCCCAGGGCAATAAACAAGCCAATCGTGGCAAAACCCAGCCCGCGTTGCAGCCAGGCCGAAGTGATAACCACGAACAGAGCGCAGAATAGGGCGAAACCGGCATCAAACAGGTGTCGAGTGCGGTGTTCGCGTCCTTGGGGGGACAGTGGCCGGAAAAGCAGCACTAATGGCAAGGCAAACCATAATGTGCTGATGTTCAGACTGGACCAGCCATAGGCGGCCAGTAGCTCAGAACGGCTGGCCTCAAGCAGACCATAATCCAGACTGAACGCGGGTAATAAGGCAAAAGCAGCCACGGCAAAGGCCAACCAATAGAAAATGGTATCCCGTGTCTGCGGGAGCCGCAGAGCATGTGAGTGAGTCATGGTGTTCCCCAGATCTAACCTTCGCCCTTGACGCTACAGCGCGGTGCTGCCGCGCCAAGGGCTTGGTTATAGAAAAGCGATAAGTTATTTTATGGTTCGCTTATTGTGTGGGCTGCTATTTGCCCATTTTGACGTCATTAACCCATTTGGTGATCAGCTTCTTACGCATCTCGGTTGCACCGTAAGTGTCCATGTCGTAATTAATCAGTTTCAGATCATCAAGTTTGAGTGAGTTAGGGGAGGTCGCCGCAGTGGTATTGGTTAGGATCTGATAGGACTGACCTTTCTGCCATGCTAACTCTTGCGCGTCTTTTGACAGCACCCAGTCAACGAATAACTTGGCGTTATCCAGATTACGCGCGCCTTTCAGTATGCTGACGCCACCAATTTCATAGCCAGAACCTTCGCAAGGCGAAATCAGTTTCAGGGGCGCGCCTTTCTCTTTTTCCAGTGAGTAATCGTGCAGGAAACCAATACCAATGGTCGTTTCGCCGCGTGCGGCGTTACGCGCCGGAGCAATGCCGGATTTGGTGTATTGCGACACGTTGGCATTGAGTTTTTTCAGATAATCGAACGCAGCATCTTCACCCCATAATTGAGAGAAAGTGGCCAGCGCGGTGTAGGCCGTGCCCGAGCTTTGCGGGTCGGCAATTTGGATTTCACCTTTGTAGATAGGGTTGGTCAGGTCTTTCCAGCATTTAGGTTCTGGCAGGCCCTTCTCTTTCAGGCGGTCAGTATTCACGCCCAGCCCTAAAATACCGATATATACCGCAGAGGAGTAGTTACCTTTGCGTTTGGCCGGATCACGGAATTGCGGCATGATTTGTGCCAAATTTGGTGAGGCATAAGGATAAAGTAAATCCATTTCACCGGCCTGAGATTGCGGGTCCAGAGTGCCGCCATACCAGACATCGGCCTGTGGGTTCTTTTTCTCTGCGTCCACTTTTGCGAGTGTGCTGCCGGAGCCATTGCGAATAAAGCTGGTTTTGACATCGTATTTTTCGCCAAATGCTTTGGCTTCTTCTTCACACATGGCATTGGTTGCGCTGCAATAAATAACCAAACGGCCTTCCGCTTGGACGACGGTGGTAACGGCGCTCAGTGCGAGGCCTGCGGCTACCAGTGCTGAGAGAGGTAAGAGTTTCATAACATTATCCTTTTTATCCCCTTTATACGCCCATTACTGGGGCATAAAGGATTGTTGTTGTAGGTAGAGGTATGACTAACTTTGTTAACGTCCTTTTTTACTTAACACTTTTTTATTTAACGTACTGCTTTCAATCGATTAATACCGGTCATTAACAGCGGCATTAATAACAACCCAACACCTGCCGATGCCAGTGTTAGCAAAGCAAAAAAACCTTGCCAGCCATAATGTTGCAACACTTGCGCCAGCGGCCATCCCGCCAGCGCCGCACCGAGATAAGCAAATAATCCAAGAAACCCAGTGACCGTACCGGCAGCATCTTTATGGGTATATTCGGTGGCTGCCAGGCCAATGAGCATCTGTGGCCCAAAAACAAAAAAACCAATACTGAAAAATGTCACGGACAGTAGCGGGTAGTTATGTACCGGTGCCAGCCACAGGGCGGTCATCGTCAGAAACAGCCCCAATGCGAATAACAAAATCATCGGTGCGCGCTGACCGCGAAATAACAAATCTGACCCCCAACCGGCAAATAACGCCCCAAATAACCCGCCTAACTCAAATAGCGATAAGGTGGCATTGGCGCTGAGCAAATTGACGCCATGACTCTCCGCTAACCAAATATTGCCCCAGTCATTGAGGGCGATGCGGATCAGATAGACCAGCACATAAGAAACCCCTAATAACCAGATGGTGCGATTACGCAAAATGGCATCGCGAAAAATACGCCCCATCGGCATAGGGGGGCTTTGCTGCTCTTGCCACTGATCCTGCGGATCTCGCCGCCATTGGCCGATGGTTGGTAAACCTTGCTGTTGCGGCTTATCGCATAATTGCCAGCACAACCAAAGACCTAACACGATACCAATAGCCCCAGGTACTAACAGTGCGGCTTGCCAGCCATAATGCGAGGCCAGAAAAGCCGATAACAGTGGTACTGCCGCGCCGCCAATACTGATGGAGGTATTCCAACATCCCCACCAGGTTCCGCGCTCGTTGCGCGAGTACCAGGTACTCAGTAATTTGGCGCAGGGGGGCCATCCCCACCCTTGAAAGAAACCATTTAACGTCCAGACCACCAACAAGGCGGGCAGGGAGTGGCACAGGGTAAACACCACATTCAGTATCCCGGTCATCATCAAACCGATGCCCATGATCCAGCGTGCCTGGGTGCGGTCGCTGACAATGCCGGATACAAATTTTGAGCCGCCGTAGGCCAAATAGAACAGGGTGCCCAGTAAACCGATATCTCCTTTATCCAACCCCAATTCCAGTTGCATCACTGGCATGGCGTAGTTGACACTTTTACGTGTCAGATAAAAGGCGGCATAGCCCATCACCATGGCGGCCATCAGGCGCGGTCGCCAGTAGCGGTAACGCGCATTCACCTGTTCCGGCGTCAAAGGCTCAGGGGGTAAAGTCTTTGACGACAATGGCGATGCTGACATGGATTCCTCCGGTAATTGTGTTGAGTGTAAGGAAGGAAAAAGTAAAAGAGATGAGACAAGGTTGTAGACGCTTAGGAATAATGCTTAGTTATGCGGGTTTTTGATCCCGTTCTGTGGGCGGGTTCACAGAGTCGTTAGTGCGGATATGAGTTGGCAGGTTAACCACCACGCGGGTACCTAAACGGCGTTGCAGTAGCCAGTCACCGCCCAATGCCCGTACCCGCTCTTCAATCCCGCGTAGACCAAATCCCCCGCCTTGCGGTTGCACCGGGATCCCCATGCCGTCATCGCGCACTTCCAGGGTGATGATATTGTCGGTCAGGCGCAAACTGACCTGAATATTGCTAGCATTAGCGTGCTTATTAATGTTGTTCAGCAGTTCTTGTACCAGCCGGTACAACGTAAATATCACCACATCCTCGCCGGGGGGCGCGGGCAGGGCATAATCCAATTGGAAATGAATCCCTTGCTCGGCGAAAGCAAACTCTTCCGCCAGATGGTGTAGAGCTTGATCCAGAGGCATTTCATCCAGCACCGGTGGGCGTAATTGGCGTAGCAGTTGGCGGGTGGTTTGATGGATTCGTTGCGATAAGCTGCTGATTTGATTAGCCGCAGATTGAGCCGCTGGCGAGGGCGCGCTGCGGTTGACCAGCATGGCCTGAATTTGAATAGCGGTGATATTCTGGCCGATTTCATCGTGCAACTCACGGGCAATTTCTTTGCGCACATCTTCTTCGGTGCGCACTAACCGTTTCATTAATTTACGCCGGGTTTGTAGTTCTTGCTCCAATTGATTGCGATAGCGGTGCAGATGTTGAGCCAACTGCTGTTGGCGGCTGATGGCAATCCCCAGAGTCAGCCCTAACAGTGCCTGAGTGGAGAGGAACAATTCCAGCTCCGCCAAATCATGGAATGCACCACTGGCCTGGCGGGTCACGGTAATCATCAGGCTGCCTAACACTGCTGCTAATACCCCGCCTTGCCAGCCAAATTTATAAGCCATAAACACATTGGGCAGAAAGACAAAAATCAGCAATAGCCGCTCCATATTGGGAGCAATGGCTATTTGCACACAAACCCCAATGGCAAAAATCAGCGAGCACCAAATCAGCAGTGAGGTGCGCAGCGGTGGGTCTGGCATCTGTTGCGAGAACAAGTTGTGGATATGCTGCTGTTTTAAATATTCGTAGATGAGATAGGTAAACGGCACTAACAGAATGCCCCCGGTAAAAGTGGCAAGCAGTGTCTGGGTTAATGGCACAGGCAGCCAGAAGCCCAGCACCAGCCCATGCAACACACTGTTACCGGTGACGGCGGCGAGTAACAGTAATAACCGCTGCCAGTAAAGGGTGTAATGGTGCCAAAAACGCTGGGTCAATTCGGCGGGCAATAAACTGAGGAACGGTGACAACATAATCAACACAGCGGGTTGCAGCTGTTCACTGTGCAGCCACCACAAGGCGACACACTCGGTCAGCAGTAACACGGACCAATAGCGGCGCGGCAGCAATATCATTAATGCCAGCCGTAGGCCTTGTGGCAGTAATAGAACCGCATGTAAACCATCATCACTGAGATAAAAACTGATGGTCCACAGCGCCAGCCAACTCAGTGAGAAGAAAATAGCCAGGAACAGCGATAGCCCCACTGAGCGCAGTTGCCACATGTCAGTTTCCAGCCAGCAACTGATGTTGCAGCGCAAAATGCACCAGTTCTACGGTGGTTTCGCAATTCAGTTTGCCCAGAATATTGGCGCGATGAACATGGACGGTTTTGTGACTAAGTGACAATTGTTCGGCAATAGATTTGACGCTGATCCCATTGATCAGTAACTGGAATACCTCTTTCTCGCGTGGCGTCAAAATCGCCAGTTGTTGCGGCTGCTGTGGCATATGGCGCAGGGCGCGCAAGGCATCAGCGCACAGATAGAGGCCGCCACCATGAACGGTCCGAAGGGCTTGCACCAATTCATCCGGGCCACAGCGCTTAGTCAGGTAGCCACTGGCACCGGCATCCATCGCACTTTGTACAAATGCGGTGGTGTCATAAATACTCAAAATAATGGCGCGGAAATGTGGCATTTTCTGGCGCAGGCGTTTGAGCAGACTCAGCCCGCTTTCGTCCGGCATCGAAATATCCATAACTGCAACATGTACATCGGTGTTGGGTAGATTGGCCCAAGCCTCTGCCGCCGAACCATACTCACCAATAATACGTATATCCTTTTCCAGTGATAACAACTGGGCAAAACCCGAGCGGACAACAATATGGTCATCTATCAACGCGACATTAATCATGATTTTTCATTATTACGGAACCCATGCTGCATGATGCTGATCAATCATTTGCGTAGCAATAATTGTTATCAAAAATGTAAGAGGCTTAACAGATGCGGGCAAAATCTGATGTGGAAATAGGTGGTTTCCGGTGAAAAACGCAGCGCTCCACAGGATAAGTGTGGAGCGCGAAGGTGTGGTGTGAGCGGAACTCAGTGATGGTTACAGCGATTTCTTACTGCGGTAGATGCGCTGTGGCCGGCCCACTTTGCCATAAATAATCTCTGCTTGTAGCGCTTGATTCGTGGCACAGAATTCCAAATAACGGCGGGCGGTGGTGCGGCTCAATCCAAGCAGTTGCGCGACATTTTCAGCCGTGTATTCATCTGCATTATCGCTGAATAACGTCTGGATTTTATCCAGTGTCATTTGGTCGATCCCCAGCGGTAATGTCACTTTTTGCTCGCCACGAGCATAGGTGTTGTACATTTCATCAATCTGGCGTTGATTGACCTTGGTACCATCTTGTAAGACTTGATGGCGATGGCTGTAGCGGGCCAGCGATTGTTCCAACCGTTCGTAAGCCACTGGTTTTATGAGATAATCAAAAACCCCATAACGGATAGCTTCGGAGACAGTTTCGCTGTCGCTGGCTGCGGTGACAAAAATAATACCGCCAGAGAACCCTTGTAAGGTCAGTTCACGCAATAATTCTAAACCACTGCCATCGGGGAGATAGTTATCCAGCAGAATTAAATCAGGGTGAAAGCGAGCCACCATGCTGCGGGCTTGTTGCAAATTACCCGCCAGCCACACTTCATGGCAATGGCTACTTTGTTTGATAAATTCGGCATGCATTTCTGCCAGTGGTGTTTCATCTTCTACCACTAAAATATTAAGACATTCCATGGGATCTCCCTGTCTTTGAGATCAATGCGTCTTCGGAATAAAGACTGTAAATAAGGTGCCGCGCGGCGGATTCTCTTCTATTGTGATGGTGCCACCACTTTGCTGAACATAGGTGGCCACCAAATACAGCCCAATACCATGTTCATCTGAATTTTTAGTACTGATACCCCGTTCGAACAGGCTATCTTGCAACTGTGGCTCAACACCGCAGCCATGATCGGCGACCTCTAAAATCACATCATCCCCTTCATCAGACAGATAAATTTCAATTTGTTTATCGCCCTCAGGGTTTTTTAGGCTGGCCTCAAAGGCATTATCGAGCAGATTTCCCATGATAGCGGCCAGTTCATTTTCACCGATATTGGCAGGCAACTGACCTAACTGGCAGCCGGGGACAAAATTCAAATTCAGCCCTAACTCTTTGGCCCGATGGTATTTACCAAATAATAATGCGGCAATCTGCCGGTTATTGAATGCGGTGCGTAGCATATCAATCAGCGCCTGATGGGAGGAGGACTCGGTTTTCACCATCTCCAGCGCCCGGTCAAACTCTTTCATTTGCAACAACCCACTCAGGGTTGACATCCAGTTCAGATGTTCATGGCGCACCGTACGTAGATTCTCGACATACTGCTTAATCTGGCTGAGTTGAGCGCTGAGAGTATAAATATCATCCTGACTGCGAAAACTCACCACCCAACCCTGAAACACGCCATCCTCTGACCAAATACCCGCCCGGTTGGCGATGGCATTTAAGCCATTAAAGGTACAAAGTTCATCCTGGCGATTTTCACCACTTTGATCGAGGAAGAAGTGGTCAGGAGAGACGACCTCACTGACTTTACGACCAATCAGTTGTTGTGGCGTGGCAAGAATATGCAGCATTTTACGCGCATTTTGATTGATTGCAGTGATCTTTCCCTCAGGATCAACCGCGAGTAACCCTTCAAATACTGCACCGAACAATGCTTCTTGTTGGCGCAACACTCGCGCTATTTCTTTGGGTTCCATTCCCATCATCTGGCGGCGGATATGGTGAGCAAACAGCCATGACAGTAGCAATAATAAGCCGAGTACCAGAATAAAAGAGTGGGTTAGTGGCAGCAGATAAATCAGCCGCCAGTGGTCTATTTTGCTGATCAGATACCCCAGAGAGACGACGCCAATGATTTTTCCCTGTTCATCGCGGATGGGGGTTTTGGCGCGCATGGCTTCACCCATTGAGCCTTTGCCAAAAATAATGTAACTCTCGCCCCTTTCCAGTGCGCCGGGTTTGGTCCATTGCATTGGGTGACCAATCATCTCGGGATTAGGGTGATACAGACGAATGGATTGAGTGTCACCAATGACGAGGTAATCAAGATCGGAAGTGCTCCCGAGTCGACTGACGATTTGGGCCAGTTGCGCTTTATCACGGTGCTTCACGGCATTGACTACGGAATCCATCGACGCAATAATTTTTGCCTGATTCATCGCTGTTTTGCTGACTTGATCGAGTAGATATTGCTCAAAATTATGGCTGAGAAAACGATCCAGCGCGCCGACCAGTAGAATAGAGACGGTCAATAGCAGCAGAAATATCCGTAGTGGGAAGGCCATGTTTTGCAACCGGCTCCATATTCGGCCACGCCATTTTAATTTGCCTGATAGGGAAACATCGGCAGAGGGGATCGACACATTACTCACCTTATTTAACATATGGGCTATGTACTGGCGTTAACATAAGTTAATTTAAGAAATAATTAAATAGCTAAGAGAAATAAAAATAGTTATTAATAATTAAGGAAATTAAAACCATTAAATAACTTATATTTACTCTCTTATATGTGAAATAGGTCAATTAACCACACTATTTTTATGTTTAGCATGTGCTCATAAATTAATTCAAATTAAAAATAAGCCCAGGTGAGTTTATTTTATCTTGTTGTTTTTATGTGAAATTTTTATTTAAAAATAGAATTATTATTTATTTTGTTGTTGTTAACTCAACTTGTTTTTTATTTGTTATGTAAACGTTATGGTAGAGAGTGAATTATGGATACGGTATTTAATCGAATTAATCGTTCAGACCATCAGCAGATTGCAGAAATAACACGCTTCTTGCGTGCAAATGATCTGAATATTGATACCACTGTTGAGGTGTTTATTACCGTAAGCCGTAATGAAAAGCTGGTGGCCTGTGGGGGTATTGCGGGCAATATTATCAAATGCGTGGCCATCAGTGAGCAGGTGAGAGGCGAAGGGCTGGCGCTGACTCTGGCCACCGAGTTGGTCAATCTGGCCTATGAGCGCCATCACAGCCATCTATTTATTTATACCAAAACTAAAAACGAGAGCTTATTTAAAGCTTGTGGATTTTATCCTATAGCGAGTGTCCCTGGCATTGTGGTGTTGATGGAAAATAGCGACTGCCGTTTGCAGCGCTATGCCAAACAATTGAGTCAATTACGTCAGCCAGGGCAGAAAATTGGCAGCATCGTCATGAATGCCAACCCATTTACTCGCGGGCACCAATATTTAGTGCGGCAGGCCGCCGCTCAGTGTGATTGGCTGCACCTGTTTTTGGTGAAAGAAGATAATTCACGTTTTCCGTATGAAGACCGGCTGCAATTAGTGCTTGAGGGCACCCAAGATATTACCAATCTTACGGTACATCCCGGCTCCGAATATATGATCTCCCGAGCCACTTTCCCTTGTTATTTTATTAAAGATCAAGGCGTGGCCGATGACTGCTATACCGAAATCGACCTAAAAATATTCCGCCAATATTTGGCTCCGGCACTGGGTGTGACGCACCGCTTGGTCGGGACTGAGCCGTTTTGTACCGTGACCGCTAAATATAACCGCGACATGGGCTTCTGGCTGGAGACGCCATCATTGCCTTATCCGCCGATTTCGCTGGTGGAAATTGAACGTCTTAAATATCACAACACCGCTATTTCCGCCTCTTGGGTACGCAAACTACTGGCGCAGGGGGATAGCGAAACCATTCGCAAATTAGTCCCTCCCGCCACCTGCCATTACCTACAACGATTGTTGACACAACGTGCGCAAAAAGCGGCCAGCACGGAGAAAAGCTCAGCATTAGCAAAGAGTTCAGCCCCGTTTTAACTGATTAAAGAGAACTGATTAAAGCAGGGCGCAAAGAAAGATAGGGACTGATACCTAAGTCAGAAACCACGAATTTGAAGACAAGTTAATCAGGTGAAAAATGAAAATTATCAGAGAGGCCGTCGCCGGAACGTTGGAATCGAGCGACGTTATGGTGCGTATCGCGCCATTAAATCCACCCGAAATAGATCTGCAAATACACAGCAGCGTGGACAAGCAGTTTGGTGACGCCATTCGCTACAGCGTACTGGCGTTACTGGAACAGTATCGGGTAACCGGAGTGCAACTGATTATTGACGATAAAGGTGCGTTGGATTGCGTTTTACAGGCACGGCTGGAAACCGCACTGCTGAGAGCCTGTGATGAAAAAATTCTGCCATGGAGAGCGCATTGATGAAACCTGAAATGAAAAACAGAATGCGCCGCAGCATGTTATTTGTCCCCGGAGCTAATGCTGCGATGGTCAGTAATGCGTTTATTTATCAAGCCGATGCGTTGATGTTTGATCTGGAAGACTCCGTCATTCTGCGCGAAAAAGATGCTGCTCGTCGCTTGGTCTATCACGCCTTGCAGCATCCGCTTTATCAGGATGTGGAAACTATCGTTCGGGTCAATGCATTGGACTCGGCTTATGGTCTGGCTGATTTAGAGGCTGTGGTACGTGGTGGCGCGGATATCGTGCGCTTGCCGAAGACCGATAACGCGAAAGATGTTGAAGATATGGCACGTGAAATCAGCCGTATTGAATCGGAATGTGGCCGTGAAGTGGGTAGCACCGGCTTGCTGGCCGCCATCGAATCAGCACAAGGCATCACTCAAGCGCTGGCTATTGCGCAGGCATCACCGCGTTTAATGGGGATTGCACTGGGAGCTGAAGATTATGTCCGCAACTTGCGCACTGAGCGCTCTCCCGAAGGGATTGAGCTGCTGTTTGCTCGCTGTTCAATATTGCAGGCCGCCCGTGCGGTAGGGATTCAGGCTTTTGACACCGTGTATTCCGATGCCAATAACGAAGCAGGTTTTTTGCAGGAAGCCGCGCTTATCAAGCAACTGGGTTTTGATGGCAAGTCATTGATAAACCCACGCCAAATCGAACTGTTACACAACCTCTATGCGCCGACCGAGAAAGAAGTCCGCCATGCCCAGGCAGTCGTTGATGCTGCTACGGCGGCAGAAGCCGAAGGGCGCGGTGTGGTTTCTCTGAACGGCAAGATGGTGGACAGCCCGGTGATTGAACGGGCGCGGTTGGTTTTGCAACGTGCGGTCAGCGGCCTGCGTGAGGAATAAGAGATGAATAGGCAACAACGAGTAGAAAGTTTAAGCCACAGTCAGGATAACGGTCCGTCATATCGCCCGTATCAGAACACCTCTAAAGCGAATTTACAGGCGCAGAAGCCACGCAATATCAAGATGTGTGATTCATTGGAAAATGTGATTCGCCGTAGCGGGTTGCAAGATGGCATGACCATTTCCTTCCACCATGCTTTCCGTGCCGGTGATTTGACCTTAAATCTGGTGATGAATGCGATTGCCGCGATGGGCTTCAAAAATTTGCGTTTGGCCTCCAGCTCTTTGAGTGACTGCCATTCGCCGCTGGTCGAGCATATCCGCAATGGTGTGGTCAGCGAAATCTACACCTCGGGTCTGCGCGGGCCGTTGGCGGAGGAGATATCACGCGGATTATTAGCCAAACCGGTACAGATTCATTCCCACGGCGGCCGCGTTAATTTGATTGAGTCCGGCGAGCTAACCATCGATGTTGCTTTTATCGGGGTACCGGCTTGTGATGAATTCGGTAATACCAATGGTTTTAGCGGTGCTGCCTGTTGTGGCTCATTGGGCTATGCGCGAGTTGATGCTGAATATGCCGGTTGTGTGGTGCTATTAACGGAAGCAGTGGTGGCTTATCCGCATCATCCGGCGAGTATTGCTCAGGATCAGGTTGATTTGATTGTGCAGGTTGAGAAAGTGGGCGATGCCGACAAGATTGGCGCTGATACCACCAGAATGACCTCCAATCCCCGTGAATTACTCATTGCCCGCCGTGCTGCCGAGGTGATTGCCGGTTCGGGTTATTTTGTCGATGGTTTCTCTTTGCAGACCGGCACTGGTGGGGCATCGCTGGCGGTAACTCGTTTCCTTGAAGACAAAATGTTGCGCCGCAATATCACTGCCGCTTTTGCACTGGGTGGTATCACCTCAACCATGGTGGATTTGCACGAAAAAGGGCTGATTACTAAGCTGCTGGATGTGCAAAGTTTTGACAAGCAGGCCGCCTCTTCGCTGGCCCGTAACCCACGTCATATCGAAATCAGTGCTAATCAATACGCTAATTTTAGCTCGAAAGGGGCATCAGTCGATCGGCTGGATGTGGTGGTGCTCAGTGCGCTGGAAATTGACACCGGTTTTAATGTCAACGTGTTGACCGGTTCTGATGGTGTGCTGCGCGGCGCATCCGGCGGCCATTGCGACACCGCGGTTGCCGCTCGACTGTCAATCATTGTCGCGCCATTAGTCCGTGGCCGTATTCCAACCCTGGTCAAAGAAGTGACCACTTGCGTCACGCCGGGTTCCAGTGTCGACATTTTAGTGACCGATCACGGTATCGCGGTAAATCCGGCACGGCCAGAGCTGGCCGAACGTTTACAGCAAGCGGGCTTGCCGGTAGTCACCATCGACTGGCTCTATCAGCGTGCGCTGATTCTGACCGGTGAACCACAACCGATCAAATTTACCGATCGGGTAGTGGCGGTGGTGCGCTATCGCGATGGTTCCGTGATTGATGTTGTTCATCAGATACAGGAGTAGATGATGAATACACTTTCCCCTGCATTAGCCGCTAACCGGCCGATCAGTTTGCCGGAATTACTGACCAGCCGTGAGTCGCGTCAGAGCCGGCAACAGGCCTGGTTGTCGCGCCATCAAGTCACGTTGATTTCACTGACACTGGTGGCTCCGGGAGCGGTCAAAGATAACCCATTGACTCGCAAGCTGTTTGCACTGGCGTGGCAGGCCATTACCGCATTGAGCCAACAGCAATATTGGCCGGTGTTACAGCAAGAGGTGTTTCCGCTGCCGACCGGCTGTGAGGGCTTGATAGCGGTTGATTTGCCCGCCGAACAAGTGAAAGACGCCGCATTGTTGCTGGAGCTAAAGCACCCGCAGGGCAGGTTATGGGACATCGATGTGTTGGATGTTTCAGGGCGGATTTTGTCACGCCGTGATGTGGGCTTAGCGCCACGCCGCTGCTTGCTGTGCCATCGCCCAGCTAATGTGTGCGCCCGGGCACAGACGCACACCCTCGACGAATTATTGGTCCAGATGGAGTTGATGCTCAATGCTACCTCTGCAACGCACTGATGAGATGGCGGTTTCGTCGCCTGTCTTTGGGGCAAGCGATGATTTCAGCAAAAAGTTCGGCGCATTGGCTTATCGGGCGATGTTAGCTGAAGTCAATCTGACCCCCAAACCCGGCCTGGTGGATTGCGTGAACTGTGGCGCGCATCAGGACATGACGCTGCAAGATTTTTATCACAGTGCTGATGCTATTGCGCCATGGCTGCCCCGTTTTATCGAGCAGGGTATTCGCTATAGCTATTTGCAGGGGCAGGCAGCGCTTAACAGCTTGCGGCCGTTAGGACTGGCTTGCGAAAACAGCATGTTTCAGGCGACCAATGGCGTCAACACCCATAAAGGCAGCGTTTTTTCTCTGGGGCTGATTTGCTGCGCACTTGGGCGATTAAAAGCGCGAGCGCAATTAATCAGCGCTGAGGCGGTGTGTCAGGAGGCCGCCAGCTTATGCCGTGGGCTGACTGAGCGCGAACTACGTCAATCAAATCCACAACAAACCGCCGGGCAGCGCCTGTTTTATCAATATGGCCTGACGGGCGCGCGGGGTGAGGCTGAATCCGGCTTTGCCACGGTGTTAACCCATGCTTTACCCGCGTACCGGCGCTTATTAGCCGACGGGGCGCAACCTGACCATGCCTTATTGCACACTTTGCTGATTTTGATGTCCGTCAATCGCGATACCAATGTGGTTTCGCGTGGCGGTATGGCGGGTTTGCAATGGTTACAACAACAGGCAACAGAACTTTTGGCCTCACTCTCGGCGACAGGGATGAATGATCCTCTCAGCCTGTGGCGAGTGCGCATGTTTGATGCCCAATGTATCGCCCGTAACCTTAGCCCTGGCGGCAGCGCTGACCTGCTGATCCTGACCTGGTTTCTGGCGCAATTTCCCCATCATCTCCCTCACAAAAATAATAACGTTGCTATTGAACCAATAACAGCTATTGGGCCAGTAACAGGTATAGGAGTCTCTCTATGTTGAAGTCGCAAGAGAAATTATGGAAAGCGCTCGCGCCTTTTGTGGTGCTGGCCGTTCTGCTGTTGATCCCAACCCCGGAAGGTATGCCACCACAAGCCTGGCGCTATTTTGCGATTTTTGTCGCCATGATTGTCGGTATGATTTTAGAGCCAATTCCTGCCACGGCGATAAGTTTTATCGCGGTGACAATTTGCGTACTAAGTTCTGATTGGGTGCTATTTAGTGCCGCCGAAGTGGCGGATGCCAGCTTCAATGGTGGTAAAGAGTCATTGAAATGGGGGCTGGCAGGGTTCTCCAGTACCACCGTCTGGCTGGTATTCGGGGCATTTATCTTTGCGCTCGGTTATGAAGCTACCGGGCTGGGCCGGCGTATTGCTTTGTTCATGGTGAAATTCATGGGCAGGCGAACACTGACCCTGGGTTATGCCATCGTCATTATCGATATTCTGTTGGCACCTTTTACGCCATCAAATACTGCCCGTACCGGCGGCACCGTATTCCCGGTGGTGAAAAACCTGCCGCCGCTGTTTGACTCCTATCCCCATGACCCGTCATCACGGCGCATTGGTGGTTATTTGATGTGGATGATGGTGATTGGTACTAGCATCAGTTCCTCCATGTTTGTTACCGGCGCGGCACCTAACGTGTTGGGTATTGAGTTTGTAAATAAAATAGCCGGTGTTCATATAGGCTGGATGCAGTGGTTCCTGGCATTCCTGCCAGTTGGGCTGATTTTACTGATTGTCGCGCCGTGGCTCTCCTATGTGCTGTATAAACCCGGTGTTACCAAAAGTGATGAAGTGGCGACCTGGGCACAAACAGCACTGAATGAAATGGGTGGTCTGACTCGCAAAGAGATGATCCTGATTGGTTTGGTGCTACTGAGCCTGTGTTTGTGGGTGTTTGGCAGTAAGTTCATTGATGCCACTGCCGTTGGTTTGCTGGCGGTATCGTTGATGTTGGCGCTGCATGTGGTGTCGTGGAAAGATATCACCAAATATTCCAGTGCCTGGAATACGTTGGTGAATCTGGCGACCTTGGTGGTGATGGCAAATGGCCTGACTCGCTCTGGTTTTATTGATTGGTTTGCCAATACCATGAGCACTCACCTTGATGGCTTCTCACCGAATATGACGGTGGTGGCATTGGTGCTGGTGTTCTATTTCTCTCACTACCTGTTCGCGAGTTTGTCCGCTCATACCGCCACCATGCTGCCGGTGATTTTAGCTGTCGGTAAGGGGTTGAGTGGCGTGCCAATGGAGCATTTATCCATGCTGCTGGTATTATCCATCGGGATCATGGGGGTGTTGACGCCGTATGCCACCGGGCCAGGTGTGATTATCTATGGCTGCGGTTATGTGAAATCCAAAGATTACTGGCGTTTGGGTGGGATCATGGGGGTGTTCTACATCAGCATGCTGTTGCTGGTGGGGTGGCCAATCATGAGTCTATGGTATTGATTTAAAATTATTAATAAGGTTAATGACAAAGTACGTGCTGCGGTGAAAACAGGTAGATCGTAAAGACGCCGTACTTCTTTTGTTAAAACAAGCGTCCTTGTAGGCTCGAGCCGCGCCATCCCTGGCGCGGACGCTTTACTCTTCTACCTGCCTTCCCCACCAGAGCTCCTGTCATTGAGGTTTGTCTGCAATCTGATTAATCTTGTGAGTCGGGCCAGTCAGCGGCCCGACTTATTTATGTCAGATGATGAGCTGATTGGTTAGCCGGTATAAACGCCAAAGACTCTGGGTAGCCACAGGGATATTTCTGGAATATAAGTCACCAGCATTAATACCAGGAATAGCGCACCGTAGAACGGTAGCATCGCTTTTACCACTTGCTCGATTTTCTGTTTACTCACCGCACTGGCCACAAACAGCACTGATCCCACTGGTGGTGTTATCAGACCAATCCCCAGATTGATCAGCATAATCATGCCGAAATGCACCGGATCGATACCCAATGAGTTGGTGACCGGCATTAAGACCGGTGTCAATATCAAAATCAGCGGTGCCATATCCATCAAAGTGCCAATCAGTAACAGCATGATATTGATACACATCAGAATGACGTATTTATTATCAGAAACCGAGGTAAAGAACTCAGTGATACGCTCGGGTAATTGCATGTAGGTCATGATTGCGCCAAAACTGGCAGCAAAACCGATTAAAATCATCACGATAGTGACAGTTTTTACCGTGCGATACATCAGCTTGGGTAACTCTGACCATTTGTAATCACGGTAGATAAACATAGTGACGAAAAACGACCATAAACAAGCGATTGCGGCTGATTCAGTGGCCGTAAATACCCCGGAAAGTATCCCACCCATGATGATTACGACGGTCATCAACCCCCATAAGGTATCAACAAAGATTTTCAGCGCCTGACGGAATGGTACTCGCTCCCCTTTGGGATAACCTCGTTTGTAAGCGAAGCCCACACACATTAGCATCAGGGTGAAACTGAGCAGCAGGCCCGGTAGGATCCCGGCAATAAACAGTGCAGCAATAGAAACTGTGCCGCCGGTTGCCAGCGAATAAATAACCGAGTTATGGCTAGGGGGCGTCAGTATGGCCTGAACAGAACCGCTGGCGGTGACGGCAGCAGCAAAATCACGCGGATAACCTTTCTTATCCATTTCGGGGATCATCACTGAGCCAATAGAAGCCGTGTCGGCTACTGATGACCCTGAAATTGCACCGAAGAAAGTTGAGGCCACAATGTTGACCAGTGACAGACCGCCACGGATAAACCCAACGAAAATATAGGCAAAACTCACCAGCCGCCGCGCTATCCCTCCTTCGGCCATAATGGCGCCCGCCAGAATAAAGAACGGAATCGCCAATAATGAGAATTTATTTACGCCGCTGGTAATTTGAATCATGACCGCTTCCAGAGGTAAATCAATCCAAAATGCACCAGCAATCGCACTTAAGCCGACGGCATAAGCCACCGGCACGCCGATAGCCAACAAAATTGCCAGGGTAAAAACTAAAATAAATGCATCCATAAGGCAAAGTTCCCCAAATTATGAGTTGCCAATCATGACTACCGGGCGGTGGGTCTGTGAGCCGAAGAACAGGCGCTCGATAATAAACAGTAGGGTAATAGCGGAGCCGATAGGCAGCGGTATATAGGTCTGCCCGGCCGTCAGTAATGGGAATTCAGCCACCGGTTGTGACCAAAGTTCGCTGCACAAAATATAGCTGTAAATCAGAATAAACAGGCTTATCAAGATCATCAGCAAATCCACCAATATCAGGCAGATTTTTTTTCCCATTTCTGAGAGCCTGTCGGTGACCATACTGACGGCTATATGTGAGCCAGAACGGTAACTGGCGGCAGCGCCAACAAAGGTAAATGTCACCATGCATAAAATAGCCACGGGTTCTGGCCAGGATAAACCATCATTTTGTACATATCGGGCGAATATCCCCATAGGAATAACCGCAACCATAATAATCAAAGCAATACCAGCTACCCAGATTGACAGGCGATATAAAACATCCATCGTTGATAGATAATAGCGAGCCATAGCGGAGACCTCAGATTACCCTTTACCATTGACGTTGTAGCGGTGTTAGTCGCCTTACTACAACGCCAATGACTCTGGGTATATATCGATGGTATTAAAGTTATTAATACCGCCAAAAGAATATTATTGGACAGCACTTATTTGCTGAATGAGGTCTTGATAATCTTTGCCAAACTCATCACGTACTGGCTGTGTGGCTTGGTAATAAGCGTCATGATTGATTTCATGATATTGCACGCCGCCAGCTTTCATTTTGTCATGAGATTGCTGCACATAGGCTTGCCACAATACACGCTGTTCCGCCTGGGCTTCTTTTGCCAGTTTCAGAATGGTTTGTTGATCTTCGGGAGATAATTTATCCCACTTGGCTTTAGAGTACAGGAACAGTTCTGGAATGATAAAATGACCGCTCAAAGTATAATTTTTGACTACCGGCAGATAGTTATGAGCAACAAATGTCGGTTCATTATTTTCAGTACCATCAATAACGCCAGTTTGCATGCCGCTGAATACTTCACTGACACCCATGCTGAGCGAGTTAGCGCCCATGGCTTTCAGTGTGGCTAATGCAATAGGGCTACCTTGCACCCGGATTTTCATGCCCTTCAAATCTTCCGGTTTAATAACCGGTTGCTTGGTTATCAGATTACGGGTACCCGCATCCATCCAACCGAGGAAGACCAATTTTGAGTTTTTATTATTAGTAATTTTATCGCCAATTTCCTGACCTATTTTCCCATCAAGCACTTTATGTAAGTGATCTTCATCGCGGAACATATAGGGCAGAGTAAAGACACTGATCTCCGGTAAAATAGAGGCAACAGGGGTCATAGAAACACGAATAATATCAATTGCTCCCATTTGGGCCTGTTCTATCATTTGTTTTTCATCACCCAAGACCCCGCCTGGGAATGTTTTAATTTCCAACCGTCCGTCGGTCGCCGTTTTTAGTTTGTCACCCATATTTTTAACCGCAACAACATTAGGGTAATCTTTAGGGTGAACATCAGCTGCTTTAATTTGTTGAGCAGCGGCTATTTGGCTAAATAAAATGGCAGAAATAGTCAGACAGAGTGTTGGTAGTGGCTTAGGAAATTTCATTCAGTGGTCTCCAGAAGTCATTAAAACAATAAATAAAAAGGCGATATTTCTCATAGTGGAATAGTTATATAAAGGGCTTTTCCTTTATCCCCAGGGTATTCAACCTAGCTGTTTACATTTGCTTTTAAATTGACCATTGTCACAGAAAAAGAAACGATAGGAACTGCGTTTCAATAATTGTGAAGTTACATTTCATGATCACATAAACCCTATTAAATGCAGGAGAAAAGAGAGGGTTTCTCGGGTAATAAATGTGACGCAACTTGAAGTGGCTAACGTTTTAGTCCAAATGGCGGGGTTCTGATATTGTGGCAAGCGAGGTTAGCTACTAATATAAAGCGCTATAAATCAACATGAATAGGACAACGCGTGACCTCGGTATTTATCCGTAATTTTACCTTTGCTGCACTCCCTGCCGCCGGTTTGAATGACCAACCCCTGTTTCATGGGCTTTTGGCTAAATGTGATTTTGATGTGAATGAATATCGGGATGAGCTATTTGCCGTGTATGGCATCGCGTTTCCTGGCAGTTTACAAAAAGCCGTTGCAAAACGGCGTGCTGAATATCTGGCAGGGCGCTTTGTTGCCAGACAGGTATTGAATATGCTGGAGGCTCGCGATTATCCATTGGCAAATGGTATCGACCGCGCGCCACTGTGGCCGACCGGTTTGATTGGTAGCATCAGCCATAATAACCAACGTGCTTTGTGCACTGCACAGATAATCACACCCGCCGGAGAGCCTATTGAAGCCAGTTCCCGTCGGCATGGTATTGGTCTGGATATCGAAAGTTTAATTGCTGTTGAAAGAGCCGCTAACTTATGGCCGGGTATTCTCAGTGAAGAGGAGCATCATTGTTTCCAGGATGGGCTATTACCTTTTAACCATTTGCTGACATTGGCTTTTTCCGCGAAAGAGAGTTTATTTAAAGCCGTCTATCCGCAGCTTGGGCGTTATTTTGATTTTCTCGAAGCGAAGCTATTGAGTTATTCATTAGACACCGGGCGTTTTGAATTACAGTTGTTGCGAGAATTAAGTGAAGATTTTCCTTCGGGCCGTTGTTTTACCGGATGTTTCACATTAAATGACAGTGATGTACAGACCTTTATTGCTTATTAATCATGGTATTATTACTCTTGTCATTATTTTTAATGTTTTTAAGTTGGAAAGTTCAATGAGAATAGACTAGATATTTAGCTATCTGAAATATTTATTGATAGGAAATCATGAAATATATCGTCTTATTTATTTTCATCTTATGCGTAGTCTATGTGCACTTTCGCGGAAAGGTTCGTTATAAGTTCTGGCGTCAACTCTCAGACCATTCGACATTTGTCTCACCAATCAATGTCTTTATGTATTTATTCTCGCGCGTTCCTGGCACGCCTTATTTAAAACAAGACTTGTTCCCTGAACTTGGCGTACTGCGAGATAACTGGTTAAAAATCAGGGAAGAAGGTAAGGCATTAATGGAAGTCCAGCAAATCAAAGCATCGGATAAATATAATGATGCCGGTTTTAATTCTTTCTTTAAAACGGGGTGGAAGCGTTTTTATTTGAAATGGTATGAAGATAGCCATCCATCAGCAATGACATTGTGCCCCCACACCACCACCTTATTGAAAGGGCTGCCATCGGTGAAAGCGGCGATGTTTGCTGAGTTACCGGACGGCAGCCGTTTGCCTCGCCACCGAGATCCTTATGCGGGTTCCTTACGTTATCATCTTGGTTTAATCACTCCGAATGATGACCGCTGTTTTATTGATGTTGATGGTACAACCTACAGTTGGCGTGATGGCGAGGGTGTACTGTTTGATGAAACTTATATTCATTATGCTGAAAATCAGAGTGGGCAGGATCGGCTGATTCTCTTTTGTGATATTGAACGCCCGATGCGTTATCGTTGGGCGCAATGGGTTAACCATTGGTTGGGGCGCAATTTGATGAGTGCCGCCACTGCCCCCAATGAAGAAGGGGATAGGACTGGTGGGGTTAACCGTGCTTTCAAATATATCTATGCGGTACGTAAGGTAGGTAAGCGCCTGAAAGCCTGGAATCGCAGAATTTATTATTTGATCAAATGGCTATTATTTGGTGGCATTGCCGCATTGATTTTTTATGCGTTGTAGCTCCAGGTAAGTAAAAAAGTGATCAAATAGCAAAAAGCCCGCTTATCTTTCTTTAAGCGGGCTTTATCATTAACATCCGATAGCTCCCACTTTTAGTCCTCCAATCGTGTTATTTGACCCAGGTTTAGGCCAAATTGCACGGCAAAATCTCAGCAATGAGCCGTTAAACTTCAAATGCAAATTTTTATTCCATAAAAAATTATTTTTGAAATAAAATGGTTAACTGGGTCACAAAAGAACCAACTTTCTTTACTACTCCTTCACTAAAAATCTACCCGTTTTGTCATCTACTTATCATTTTTTTTCATTTAATATCAAATGGATATTTTTTATAGTTGCTATTGAATAGAGTGTTAGTCCTGTTTTTACTTACCTCAAGTTAGAATTTAAGTATCATATTGTGATCGATATAGAATTTTAATTTCAATATGAATGATATGTTATGTCACAGTTAAGTTATTCAGGTGTTGCTGTGAGTTGTCAGGTGGACAGGCAAGAAATCGAAAATGTAAAAGGGGCGTGCTAAATAGAAAAACACATCATAAGTAATATAACGTCACACTCTGTAAGAAAGTTTATTTGGCTTCAATAACTGCATTTATCTAATTAATAAATCAGAGTGTCAAAAAGTTTTTTCACTTTCTCTTTTGAAAGTGCGGAGACGTTTTTTTTAAAAAACCTTTTTGGCATTAAATGGATACTCAAATAAAAGGTAAGGATATGTCGTTAATGATGAATCTCAACGCACAACAGAGAAAACGATTACATCAAATAACATTAGTCGCTACCTTTGGTGGCTTGCTTTTTGGTTACGACACGGGTGTTATTAATGGTGCATTTTCGTCATTGAAAGAAAACATGGCGCTGACACCGACAACAGTCGGCCTGGTAATGAGTGTACTTTTGGTCGGTGCCGCTATTGGTAGTATCTTGGGCGGAAAACTGGCTGACTTCTTTGGCCGAAGAAAATATTTGCTCTATCTCTCCTTTGTTTTCTTCATTGGTGCACTATTATGTGCATTGTCCCCTAATATTACCTGCCTGTTAATTGCCCGATTTTTGCTCGGTTACGCAGTCGGTGGTGCATCGGTTACTGCGCCCACATTTATATCCGAAGTTGCACCAACAGAAATGCGGGGCAAATTGACGGGATTAAATGAAGTAGCCATTGTGTTTGGTCAATTAGCGGCATTTGCTGTGAATGCGGTGATTGGTATTGTTTGGGGACATCTTCCTGAAGTCTGGCGCTATATGTTATTGGTTCAGACTATCCCCGCGATTTGTTTATTGGTTGGAATGTGGCGTTCGCCAGAAAGTCCTCGCTGGCTGGTCAGTAAAAATCGCCGTGAAGAAGCATTAGCCATATTAAAACAGATTCGCCCCGAACAGCGTGCGATTAAAGAATTTGAAGATATCGTCACGTTGATTGATGTTGAAAAAGAAAAGCACTTATATGCAAAGAAAGATTGGGCTATTATTTTTCATACACCGTGGATCTTAAAATTAATCTTGGTGGGTATTGTTTGGGCAGCATTGCAGCAAACAACCGGGGTTAATGTGATTATGTATTATGGCACTGAAATACTGAGAACTGCCGGGTTCTCTGAAAGAATGTCATTGATTTGCAACGTGTTAAATGGCGTTTTTTCTGTCGGTGGTATGGTCATTGGGGTGCTTTTCTTGGTTGACCGGTTTAAACGGAAGACATTAATTATTTATGGTTTCGCACTCATGGCAACATTACACCTGATTATCGCCGGTGCAGATTATTATCTGATGGGTGAAATCAAGGCGACTGTCATTTGGTTGCTGGGCGCGTTATTTGTCGGTGTTATGCAAGGGACTATGGGCTTTCTTACCTGGGTGGTATTAGCTGAGCTTTTCCCATTAAAAATTCGTGGATTATCTATGGGGATTTCGGTGTTTTTCATGTGGATCATGAATGCAATAGTTAGTTACTTATTCCCGGTATTACAAGCGAAGTTGGGCCTAGGCCCGGTATTCCTGATTTTTGCACTTATCAACTATCTGGCGATTATCTTTGTGGTCGCAGCCTTGCCAGAAACAGCTAATAAATCATTAGAGCAACTAGAAGAAGAACTGTCTTCCGGTAATTAATAGGTACTGCTTTATATGAGACAAATGAGTCATAGCGCAAAGGGGACAGGTCATGCTAGATAATATTACTGCTGAAAATATCCATTTAGGGTGTCATGCAAAAAATAAGGCTGAAGTTTTATCCATGGTAGGGAAAGAGTTTAAAGCTAAAGGGTATATTAACCAGGATTGTATTGCTTTCCTTAATGAAAGAGAGCAGCAAGTATCTACGTTTCTGGGCAATGGTATTACCTTACCTCACCTACCAAAATCAGCTACCAATATTATCGTTAAAACAGGTGTTGAGATCTTCCAATTCCCGGATGGTGTTATTTGGGATAGAAGCAATGTAATGTTTATTGCCATTGGCGTTATCGCGAAAGAAAAAGAGCATATCGATGTGCTAAAAGATATTGCCTCGATCTTTAGTGATGAAATTATTGCTAATGCACTTTCGCTGATTTCAAATAAGCAGGATTTTCTACGTATTCTTAATCGAAAATAGCGGTGAGCTTATATCGATAATACTCAAGCCGGAGCAAATTATCAGATAGCCAAAAGCCCGTTTAAGTTTCCTTAAGCGGGCAGCGCCAATTGTAATGCCAAATGGCGTTTATTCTTGTGGGCCATCGCCTGATATTTTCACTTGGCCGGAGGTAATACCATGAATTTCAATGCCCTGGACAAAAGCCTGCCCTGGCGTCACCTCTACTTTCTGTGGCGGTGAGTTTGCTGTCTGACGATAGATAACATAGGTGTTCCCTGAGTCATCCCTGTGTAGCGCTGCGGGAGGCACCGCAATGCCTTGTTCATTGCGATAGAGAACGACCATGAGTTGGGCGCTCATACCTATTCTTACGCGTTGTGCTGGCTGAATTGATGATGAGTCAACATCAATTGTGACATCAAATTTAGCGCCAGCCTGTTGACTATCACCAACATTCCCTTGCATACCAATGGCGGCGATATGTCCCGTTAACTCCAGCCCGGCAAACCCATCACCGGTGATTTGCACCGGCATGCCTTCCCGTAATAGATGTAAATCGATCTCTTCTACGCGCGTTAGTATTCTGAATGTATCTTGATTAATAATATCGATCAGCGGGGTGCCTACGTTGACGGGCATTCCGGATTGTATGAGAAGCGGGCGACTATGTTCTGGGATTATGGGGCTGACAATATAACCTGCTACGGGAGCTTTCACTTCCTTGCGGGAAAAAGCGGCCTGTAATGTATCGTATCTGGCCCGCGCATTGGTTAGCTCTATATCTGCTATCTGGCGCTCCAGCCCCTGACTATGCGCAAGTGTTGTCATTAATTCATCTTGCGCCGCAATAAGGTCCTGCTGCTGAACTTCCACTTGCTGAGTGAGTGCGTCAACCTCCATACGAGCAACTATTCCTCGTTTAAATAGGGATTGCGTATCCCGCAAACTGTTCAGGCTATTTTTTAGCGTTTGCTGGGCCGTGCTGACAGCTCGTCGTGCGCGGGAAACCTCTGTGCTATGTGTCCAGTTTTGCAGTTGTTGCGTTTCACGCTGCGCCTTCATAAGTTCAGCCTGAGCCTGACGAAGCTGTATTTCAAGTTGTGACGTATCCAGCGTCAGGAGGATTTGGTTTTTTTCGACGTATTGCCCCTCATGTACGTTGACCTGTTGCAGGACGCCGTCAAAGGGAGCCGTAATAGCGACTTGAGTTGCCGCCTGAATACGGCCAACCAACCCGAGCTGGTTTTCCAGGGGCTGCGGAACGATGTGCAACCAGTGAGTTACCGTATGAGGGGCTGATTGACGGGAAGACCAGGCTGATAACCCTGACATGACACTTAGCACCAATATAAACAGCACTACGCCACATTTATATTTGTGCAGGATTAACTTATTAAAGTAGCGGGTTATCGCAGACATTATTTTTGTTATTCATCGCCAATATGCATTTTATTAACCACGCTGTAATCACAGTGATTATCTGTTGTAACTGACAGCTTATTTGATGTCAGCCGCCCAAGCGGAAGTGTATTTTTTACTGCTTTCAATGCTATTTGCCATCAACATATCCCAGACAGTTTGGCGCTGCTCTTTGCCGTTACCGGATTCGCCGGTGACAAAGTTGAAATCCATTTTAATCAGATATTGCAGTCTGGTCAGATAATCCTCGGGATACTGAGCCTGTTCTATTTTGGGTAATTCTTCATAATGCTGCAAAACAGATTTAAAGAAATTGGTCTGTTTGAATTCGCCCTGAGCCCATTCTATCTTACTCTGAGCGACGGCCATAACCCGCCAACTCTCTTCTTGGTCATAGGATTCTTGCCACGCGGCCCGACGCTCATTAATGGTAAATGAACCGCTGTCATCGTAGGCAATCAAATCTAATTGCTCCCGCGACATACCCTGAAATGGATTGCTCGCGGCACCATTAGTAAAAGCGGTTGCCTGCTTTGCTCGTGCCAGCCGTTCGGGATTATTGGTATCAGGTACTTCTTGATCGTAAGATTTTCGACCGTTGTAATATCCCATTCCGGTTATTTGATTTAGTAAGGAATTCGACTTTGCGGTTAATTCCTGTCGAGACATTTTCGCATCGCGTTCTTCCGCACGCAAAGCTGCATCGCTTAATTGCTGCGCTAAAGAGGACAAGTTACTATTGGTGGCTGAGCCAGTAGAATTAGGCAGGTCTTCCGCCTGAAGGTTTCCACTATTATTTTTAGTATCGCTATTTTTATTTGCATACTGGGTATTGGGTACGGAAGAAAAAACGTTAATTTTAATCACTCTGACCTCCTGGCAGTTAAGCAGAACATGAATTAAACAGAACATAAGTTAAACCGAACACTGATAATTTGAATATCGCAACGATAAATAATAAAGCAGGCACCCATAGAGATGCCTGCTCATTGTTATCTCATGGTAATCTGTACATCTGAATCATAAGTAGTTGGATTAGCATAAGTTACGGTCAGATTACATCTTGCCCCATTGGTAGGGGTGGAGCTTTTAGTCCATTGTGGGACTTTATTCCCCATGACATATTTCACGGTATATTGCATATCGAACTGGCAAATTTTAGTCCCTATTTTGTAGCGAACATGCATTGCGCCAACATCAGCGACAGGGTTAGATATTGTGTAAGTATTTGAACTACCGCCTGGAACTGATGCCTGCGGTTTAGGGGTCGAGTTAGCCTGGGACATTATCTCTGCTGTTGTTGTTGGTGAAAATACGGCATCCGGCGCCGTCGCTGCACCCAGATTTTTAAACGTGACATTAAATTTCGGACCGGCATGAGCGGCCGCGGAAATTAAGGCAGTCGAGGTGATGACAGCAAACAAAACAGCTTTATTAAATTTCATTTAAAACTCCATTTTAAATTATTTGGCCGCATTGATAATGCCCAGGAAATATCACCGATATGTTGCAGCCAATGACATAAGAATTTCCTGTGTGAAAGAATATCGGTAGGTCAGGCAATAACTTTATATTTTTCTAACTAAGGAAAGATGTTTTTTTTAAGTTAAATCATCCTAAAGTGAAATTTATAAACCAATGGCGTATTAATTAATAATCGATATGAAATAATATTAAATGATATTATTAGACATATTAGTCATCTAAAGAAATATCCCAGCTTTCTAATGTGGTACCCAAGGTTTGGTCTAGCTCGGCTTGGGCGTTGAGATAGCTAATTTGCGCATTGAGTCTGGCGTTTTCGGCGTTGCGGAGATCGTTTTCAAAGCTGAGCACCTGAAAGTTACTTGAGCGCCCAACGCTGAGTTTCTCTCGCTCAATGTCCAATTTTCGTTTCGAGAGGTCTCGCGCCCGCTGAGCTATTTCGAACTGCCGCCAGCGTACGCCAATATCCCGGACGGCATTGATAACCTCGCGTTCCAACTGCTGTTGTGCCTGCGCGAGCAGTATGTCCTGATTACGCAAGTTAACCTGCATTTGCACTTCCGCCTGACGAGCCGCCAGATCGTTGATGGGGATTTCTACCTGTACTCCGACATAGTTTTCCCAGTTGCGAGATGAGCCGGTTTGCGCATTACGCGCTTGCATCTGATTTGCTCCGCCAACCAGTGATACATCCCACAGACGGCCATTTTGAGCAACCGTCAGGTTAATATCGGCTTGCTCTCGGGCAATAATTTGAGACAAATAGGCCGGTTGTAGCGCTAGCGCCTGCGCCATAGCTTGGGCGGGTTTAATCTCAATACGCTGGGCTTGAATTTTCTCTGTCGCCACAATTGGCGTGTTTAAATCCAGTGCCAACTGTTGCAATAAGGCAAGGCGTGCGGTATCTACCTGGTTCTTCGCTTCTTCATACGACAGTTCCTGTGTGGCGACATCAGCCTCGGTTTGGACAATTTCATATTCAGCCATCCGACCTGCATCAATCATGGCGCGATTGACCTCAACCAGTTTTCTCGATCGCTCAAGAGCATCATAGGCAATTTGCAATTGTTCCTGCGCTTTGAGCAATTCGCGATACCCTGAGATAATTTGAGTAATGCTTTGTGAGACGGTTGACTTAAGTGCCAACAGATTCAGCTGTTCGGTCAAACGAGCCAGACGCACCGGTGCCGAGGCAACTTCGTGTCCAGCCCCACGTAACAAAGGCTGAATGACGGCAATGTTGGCACCATCATTATTTGATTGTCCGGCGGCGTTTGCTTTGGTTTGACGGTAGGTCCAACCCAAACTGACCCTTGTGCCATAGGGTGTCAGTAATGTTGTGGTGGGGGCTATATTTCTTTGTTGATAATTATCTGATTGATTGCGGTTGGACAAATAACTACCACTCACCACCATTTTAGGCGTAAAGCTGTCCTCAGCTACCCGCAAGTCGAATTTTTGTCCAATACGCTCAAGATAGGCACTGCGAATGGTACGGTTATCGCGCAATCCAAAATAAATGGCATCACTGAGTGTTAAATTGATAGGCTCAGAATCGGTAGGCACATTTTTAAGTGTTACCGAAGGTGCTCCGGGCCTTGAGGCAAAGGCTGGGCTTAGCGATGTCTGCGCGCCACCCGCCCGAGAAGCGAGCATCAGGGTGGCCAGTAACATTAGATTTACGCCGTAATTATTCATCCCGCAGCGCCTTTGCCGGTTGCAGCCGTGATGCTGTCAGCGCCGGATATATGCCAAAAAATAGCCCGGTTAGCACCGAACTGACTATGCCTAACGGCAATGATAGCGGAGAAAGCGAAAATGCAGCCCATCCAGAAAAGTAGACAAACAACCAGGCGGCACCGGTGCCACATAGCGCGCCGATCGCCGCACCGGCTAACGTCAGGGTGATGCTTTCAAAAAGAAATAGGTTAGCGATATCACTGGCGCGTGCGCCGAGTGACATGCGCACACCAATTTCTCGCTTGCGCTGTGAGACATTCATTAACATCACGTTCATCACCCCAACGCCTCCCACGAGCAGTGATATGCCGCCAAGCCCTGCCAGCAACCCCGCAAACATACGTGACTGTTGCGCCATACCTGCCAGCAATTGTTGAGGAATATGAATCGCGATATCCCTATCGGGTAGTAGAGCAGCAAGATATTGCTGTAACTCTGAAGCAATGTGCTGTTGGTCATCGCCACCACGGGTTCGCGCCAGCAATATTGTGGGCAGAGAAGAGGGGGTTACGCGATGCATCCCGGCAATGGGGATTAAAATACTGTCATCGATAGATATCGGAATCATTGGGTTTGTCCCCCAGGGATGCAAAATACCGATAACCTGATATAGATATCCTTCTAGTTGTAGCTGAGCGCCGGGGAAAATTTGAATATCGTTGGCTGCCATTTCAGCAACGACATTCGCACCGAGCACCACATAGGTATTTTGATCATCATAACGGCTTAAAAATCGGCCTTGCGCGATCTGTAAATCCAGCACCTGAGCTAATTGTGCATTGACGCCTGCCACCATTAAATTTACCGAACGCCCATGAGTTCTCACTTCAGACGATGCTACGGTGAGAGCAGAGACTGACTGTATTTCTGGTAATGCTTTTCGCAGCAGAGATTCATTCAGGGCTGATGATTGATAGCTCAGCGGCTTAGCCGTAGGTGGTAGCTCAATATTAGCGACCAGCAGATCGCTGCCCATTCCTTTAAATACACTCATGGCCTGTACTTCGGCGTTATGACCAATATTAATCAGAGCCACCACAGCGGCGCATCCGACAGCTATCCCTAATAGAGCCAGAAGTGCGCGTCGCCCAAGCAATCGCAGGCTATCAAGAGATTCAATGAGCAGTTGAAGAAGAGTGGGCCCATAACGTGGGATATCACTCATGTGACGCCTCATAAACCTGACCATCTTTGACCTGTAAGCAGCGCTGCATTCTCGCGGCGATGCCCACATCATGCGTCACAATAACCAGCGTCACTGCATGCTCTCGATTGAGAGTTAGCAATAAATCGATGATCTCCTGTGCGGTCTGGCTGTCTAGATTACCGGTAGGTTCGTCGGCCAATAGCAGAGAAGGTTCACCGACCAAGGCTCGAGCAATGGCAACACGCTGGCGTTGACCACCAGATAAATCCGCCGGGTGATAGAGCAGGCGGTCACCTAGCCCCACTTGGTTCAATTGCTTTTGGGCCAATTGTCGGGCCATTTGTCGTGAAACACCGCGATAAATCAGCGGTAGCGCTACATTATCCAGTGCATCCAGTCGAGGTAGTAGATTGAAACTTTGAAAGATAAATCCGATGGTTCGGTTACGTGCCATCGCGCGTTGGTTGGCGCTGGCCGCAAACATGTCCTGCCCGTTCAGCAGATAGTGACCAGAGGTTGGTTGATCCAGCAAGCCAAGAATAGTGAGTAGGGTACTTTTACCCGAACCCGATACTCCTACGATGGCGCAATTTTGGCCTTGGGGAATGGAGAACGAGACATTATGCAAAACGGGATGTACGGTTTTTCCTGAGTAGAAGGTGCAGGATATATCTTGTAGACAAATTAAGTCTGTCACTGATGCTTCAATCATCTGCCATCCCTTTCGCTTTTATGCTTTCGACCAATTCCTTGCTGGCCTAATCAGACTGCATGGCCCGGTAAAAAGCCATGCAAGGTGCATCAAATTGATAACCCAAAGTCCCCCGGTTAATTAACGGCTGTAACCGGCTAAAACTTCAGTTTTTTCTGTAATGACTCATTATTGATATTGGGTGAGGGTAGGGAACTCTGGGATGGGTTGAATAGAGGGGGCTGGTGGGGCTTATCTAAATTTGGCTTTCTGGCTGGGTACAGCCTCAAAAATAACAGGTATAATCCCACAAATTATTCAACTGACTTAGAAACGAAGATGACAAAACTTACCTTACAAGAGCAAATGCTAAAAGCTGGATTAGTGAGCAGCAAGAAAATGGCTAAAGTCCAACGAACAGCTAAAAAGTCACGAGTTCAGGCTCGTGAGGCGAGAGAAGCGGTGGAAGAAAATAAAAAAGCACAACTTGAGCGTGATAAACAGCTAAGTGAACAACAAAAACAAGCTGCTTTATCTAAAGAGTATAAAGCTCAGGTGAAGCAGCTTATTGAAATGAACAGAATCAACCTTTCAAAAGGCGATATTGGTTTTAACTTCACAGATAATAATTTAATTAAAAAAATAGTTGTGGATAAGATGACGCAAGCTCAGTTGATTAGCGGTCGTCTCGCTATTGCTCGAGTTGTTGCGGATAACAATGGCGAAAGTGAATACGCTATTATCCCCGCGAGTGTCGCCGATAAAATTGCGCAGCGAGATGCGAACAGTATTGTCTTAAATAGTGCTCTAAGTCAGGAAGAGCAAGATGAAGAAGATCCGTATGCTGATTTTAAAGTGCCCGATGATTTGATGTGGTAATTAGCCGTTCTCAGAACGGGCTGGCATGACTGATTTTGATCCATTCCTCGCTAATGGGATGAACAAAATGTAACTCACTGGCGTGCAGCATCAGTCGTGGTGTCTGCTCGGTTCCCGGCAGCAAGCGGCCGCCATACAGGTCACAGCCCCAAATCGGGTGGCCCAACTGCTGGCAGTGGATGCGCAGTTGATGGGTACGCCCGGTTTCTGGGATGAGCTGTACCCGCGTCAATGGTAGTAACCTTCCGTCTTCCAACTCATGATAAAAACGTTCAACGACCCGATAGCCGGAGCGAGCGGGCTTGCCGTGAGTTGCGCAAATCGATATCAGTGGGAACAGCGCCGGATCTTTGGCAATTGCTGCGTCTATCACCCCTTCGTTGTCATCCAGATGCCCGCAAAGCAAAGCGCTGTACACTTTGGTCACTGTGCGCTGGCTGAACTGTTGGCAGAGTGCGGCATTGATAGCCTTATTGCGCGCAATGACCATCAGCCCGGAAGTACCGAAATCGAGGCGGTGGACCAGGGTGCAGCCGGGGAATATCTGAACCAGCCGATGATGCACCGAATCGAGATTTTGCGGATTTTTCCCCGAGAGGCTGAGTAACCCAGTGGGTTTATTGATAAGCACCAGGTGATCGTCCTGATAGAGCGTCTCTATCTCGTCATGGCACAGCGGGGCAATAAAAGTATCGACGATCTTAGACATTATGTAAGTACACCCGTTTAGTTCCACGCATTTTTGAGACTTCCACATTTTCAACCATCAGGTGCTGGCCTTCTGATATCAGGTTATGAGTAAAGCAAAAAGCCCGCTTAAGTTTCCTTAAGCGGGCTTCTCTAATTTGGCTCCTCTGACTGGACTCGAACCAGTGACATACGGATTAACAGTCCGCCGTTCTACCGACTGAACTACAGAGGAATCGTGTGAACGGGGCGCATGATATCTAGCATACCCGATACTGTCAACGCTAAATTAGTACATTTGGGTCGACTGCTCAGCATCTGAGCAAAGAAGGTGTTTATTGCGGTTAAATAAAGCTAACCTGGTGTTTTTATTCTTCCTCGCATTTTGTATTCCCTAAAGTGACGAGCGGATAACTAACCCATTGGAGATGAACTTTCAATATTTTGGCTCTCGTTTTCCCAGCGTTTTAGTCTGGCCAGCGGATCCTGGCGATAGAAAGTACAGAAATGCCGATACACCGCCGGGAAACGGTTTTCTAATAGCTCAGGTGCGCTGAAAAAATATTCAGATAACACAGCAAAACATTCTGCGGGATCACTGGCGGCGTAGGCATCCATACTGGCAGCGTCAACTCCCACCATATCTATCTCATCTTGAATGTTGTCCATCGCCTGGTGTAAGTCATATTCCCATGCTGCAACATCACGCATAGCGATAGGTGGCACGCCGTTTGAGTGCCCGCCGTTGCGCATATCCAACTTATGAGCTGCTTCATGGATAACCAGATTAAAGCCTGATAAATCGAATGAGTCTTGAATATCTTGCCAGTTCAGAACAATCGGCCCTTGCTCCCAGCTTTGGCCGGACTGCACGGTTTGCCCAGAATGAACCAGGCCTGCATCATCTTGCCAGTCGTCGTCAACCACAAAAGGGGAGGGATAAATCAGCACTTCATGAAAGCCATCTAGCCATTTCGCTCCCAGTTCCATAACTGGCAGGGCGAATAGCAGTGTCAGACGGGCCTGCATCAGCGGTGTTAATACTAACCCTTGTAGTGGCACCAGGCGCTTTTGCTGCAACAGGTGACTTGCGACAGAAACCAGCCGCTGTTGTTCCTCCTCATTTAAAGGTGCCAATAGGGGGATATTCAGCGCTTCACGCCACTGTACAAGCATCTCCGCTTGCGGTTGGTTTGCTTTCCACAGCCACTTAATCATCAGGTTGCTCACAAAGTGATAATTCGAACGTCTAAAGCAGGGAAGTGTTGTTGTAAACATGCCGCAAAAGTGGGCATGAACGCAACCGTTTCATGGAGAGATACCCGAGCACTTGAAAGGGCCGCCTCGAAAACCAGTGAGAAGCTCATCTTGCGGAGGAGTAAAATTTCTCACGCTCTTTCATTATTCAAGCACTTATAGAAAAAAAATTCAGCGATCCTTATCACAGTAAGTGGGTGACATCAGGCGATATATCTTCGTCATACGTCAAGCTACAACTGTGTTAGCGGCTTTACTGCGACTCGAATAAGTGGCCTGATACACACTATAACCTTCAGCTCGCTGCGACCACTGTGGGCTATTTAAATATTTCTGGTTAATCGATTGTAAAATACAATCCCGCTTTTTAACTTTCCTTTATCACTTTTGTTATTTCGCTTTATCTGACTGCATTGCTAGCTTCTAGGTGCTTTACCAGGGGATTGCACAAAGAAAAGTGGCAAATAACAAGCAGTGAATAAAAGGATAATAACAAGATGACAAAGAAGAAGACGCTGAATACCGCGATAGCTGCCGGTCTTTCTGGGCTGGTTTTATTTGCAGGTAGTGTCCAGGCACAAGCTGAAGCACTCTCCTTGCAAGGGAAAACAATCGGTGTGGCGGTGGTTGGCACACAACACTTTTGGGATCGCGAAGCCTTTAAAGGGGCATCCAGTGAGGTTGAAAAACTGGGTGGGAAAGTGGTGGCAGTGGATGGTGGGCGTGATAACCAAGTGCATGCCGATAACCATGATATTTTGCTGGCGCGTAAAGTCGATGCGGTTATCAGTATTTTGGGTGACAGCGCAGTTGAGCCTAAATTTAAAGCATTACAGGCAGCAGGTATCCCGATATTCACTGTCGACCATGTGTCACCTTATTCCATCAATAACACCACCTCCGATAATTACACCATCGGCAGCACCATTGGCCGCTATACCGCAGATGTGTTGGGGGGAAAGGGCAATATAGCGGTATTTAATGCTTTCTCTAATTCATTGCGTATTTGTGGTATTCGCTACGATCTGTGGAAATATGTACTGCAGGATTATCCCGGTATTAAAATTATTCAGCCGGAATTGGCGGAGCAATATGCTAACTCGCCGGAAGATGCCCGTAAAAAAACGTTGGAGTTATTGAGTCAACATCCGAAAGGTACCTTGGATGCTATCCATGTTGCCTGCTGGGATCAGCCTGCTATTGGTATTGTGCAGGCATTAGAAGAGAGCGGGCGCGCAGGTGATGTCAAAGTGACGGCGATTGATGCCGGGCCAGAAACGCTGGAAATCATGGCAGAAAAGGGCAGCCCTCTGGTTGCCAACGTCGCGCAACAACCTAATCTGATTGGCAAAACTTCTGCGGATAACGTAGCACGCTACTTTGCCGGTGAAAAATTACTGCCACAAACCTTCGTCCCGGTGCTGCCAGTCAACGGGCCAGAAGCGGCGAAGGCAGTCTACAAGCAGCTTGGTTACGGCGATTTGAAATAACACCATGACATATTCTGCTTATTCAGGCACCCACGCTGTGGGTGGCCTTGAAATGAACAATATTAGAAAGTCGTTTCCGGGAACTATGGCACTGGATGGCGCAGTGCTGCGGGTTCTTCCGGGAGAGGTACACGGTCTTATTGGCGAAAATGGCGCTGGCAAATCAACCTTGATCAAAATTCTGGCTGGGGTTTATCAAGCTGATAGCGGAGAAATTATCGTTGATGATAAACGGCTTAACCCCGTTACAGCTAAAACTGTCCACGCCAGTGGTGTCCGCTTTATCCATCAGGAATTGCACTTAATCCCACATTTTACCGTGACTGAATCGGTCTTTATGGGACAAGAATTACGCCACCCGTGGCTGGGGCTGGATAAACGTGCGATGCAGCAAAAAACAGAGCAATTTTTCAGGCAAATTCTGAATACCGAGATTGACAGCAATACCTTAATCAGCGAACTGAGTATTGCTGAACGCAAATTAGTACAAATTGCCCGAGCGCTGATTGATGGTCAGGCGAAATTGGTGGTGTTTGACGAGCCGACGGCCCCGCTGGAAGCCAGTGAAGCACAACGGGTGTTTACCGCTATTAGTGAATTAAAAGCGCGCGGTATCGCCATTATTTATATCTCACATTACTTGTCGGAAATAACAGCGTTATGCGACCGTGTAACAGTATTTCGTAACGGGACTGATATCGAAACCTTATCTCCGGTGACTCAACAGGATATTGTGCCATTAATCCGTTTGATGATTGGCCGAGACCTTGATGCGCTGTTTGCCCCGCGACGCGCTAAAACGGCATTAAAACCCCGACTTGAAGTTAACCAACTGCGAGTTAATCGTGCATTTTCTTCTCTGAGTTTTCAGGTTGCTGAAGGTGAAGTCGTCGGGATTGCCGGTCTATTGGGCTCAGGGCGAGACGCGCTCATTGACACCCTTTACGGCCTGCAACGGCCAAGTAGTGGGAACATCACTATCAATGGTAGATCGCAATCAATTCTCTCTCCCGCTGAGGCTATTGCACAGGGCATTGTGTTGGTGCCACGAGATAGGCGCCATCAGGGATTGGTGCTGGAAATGCCAGTGACCGATAACATTAATTTGGCGTCATTATCCGATGTGGCCTTGGCTGGTTGGGAACAACGCGGTAAAGCGGCGGTGCGCGCCGAGGGGTTAGCAAACCGTCTACGTATTCGGCCCAATAATCTTCGCCAGCCGGTTCGCTTCCTCAGCGGCGGTAATCAACAGAAAGTGATTTTAGCCCGTTGGCTGGCAACAGATGCCAATCTGTTTATTTTGGATGAACCAACATTGGGTGTGGATATGGGGGCCAGAGCTGAGATTTATCAATTGGTTGAATCATTGGTGACCAGCGGCAAAAGTGTGTTGGTTTCCTCCAGTGATGCCAGCGAGCTGATCGGATTATGTGACCGAATTTTAGTGATGTTACGCGGTGAGTTGGTGGCAGAAGTCTCAACACAAGACTTAACTCAGGAAGCTTTATTGGCATTAACCACCGGCAGCACGCCCTCTGCGTCGCCACTGTCAGAACAGGAGGCACTGATATGAGCCAACTCAGTCACGGGCAGATAAAAAATAAGCCTTTTTTTGGCAAGCGTTTCTTGCCGAATCAACGGCAATTAATTGATAACATACCGATATTACTGTTCGCAGCTTTATTACTCTTTCTCTGTGTACAGGCACCTTATTTTCTCGGATGGCAAAATATCACCACTATTCTGCGCCAGACGGTGCCACTGGCTATCCTCTGTTTCGGTTTAGTTTGTGTGGTGACCGGCGGCGGAGATGATGTGGTTTCGGGTGGTATCGATATTTCGCTACCCGCAATTGCGGTTTTGGCGGCGGCCATCATCAGTGATGGCCTGACCAATCAAGGTGCAGGTTATTTGACCATCGCTATCTGGGCGGTGGGTGCCTCATTACTGGCGGGCGCAGTCAATGCCGTGTTAGTGGTTTGGGTCAGATTGCCGCCATTACTGGCGACATTGGCCAGCTCCGTCGCCTTTATCGGCATAGCTAACCTAATAACTCAACAACGACGCATAAGTGTGACCGATAGCGCGATGGTAGCTTTTCGCGATAATCGCTACTGGCAATTACCGGTTGCCGTTTGGTTTATGTTGCTCATATTTGCCGTATTACTCTTTGTTCTCTACCGAACTCGCTGGGGGTTACATTTACAGGCGAGTGGCGGCAATCGCGAAGCAGCAGAAATGTCGGGTCTACCGGTTAAACGACTGGTGGCGCAATCATACATGCTGGCCGCGCTCACCGCCGTGTTAGCCGCATTAGCGCTGGTAGCTCGGGGATCTGGAAGCTCACCTGGGACTGAAGAGTCATTATTGCTAGAAATGGTTCTTGCTACTTTTATCGGCTCTGCATTTTCACGTCGTCGGGTCGTGACGATTGGCGGCGCATTGCTCGGCGCTTTGCTAGTGAATGCGTTATCGAATGGGTTGGCGTTATTGCGCGTCGACATTTTCTGGGTTGGGGCGATAAAAGGTGCGCTGATATTACTGGTGCTGGCGACCTCGGCATTGAAGTCTGGCGGGCGTTACTGATGAAAAATGTGAACATTCAATACCGTCAACGGGCCTTGCCTGCTCTGAAGTACTTACTCATTCAGTATGGGTTTGTTTTAATATTAGCCGCCTTTTTTATTTTGTTCTCATTGAAAACACAGGCCTTTTTCTCGACTGGTAATCTGCAAAATCTATTACAAGGGAATGCCATCCTACTGATTGTGGCGCTGGCGATGACCTTGGTAGTGACGGCTGGCGGGATAGATCTGTCGGTCGGGGTGGCACTGGATTTTGGTGCAGCTTTTGCGCTTATCGCCCTCAAGCAATACCAATTATCCTGGCAAGTGGCGATATTGGCCGCTCTGGCGGGAGGAGCATTAATTGGTTTACTGAATGCCTTCTTAATTGTTTGGTGTAACGTTAAACCCTTTCTGGCGACATTAGGGACTTATTTCATCGGCAGTAGTGTGGAGCGGATTTATACTGATGGCGGTGGGCCGATCGCTTTCCGGCGTATGGCGCAGGAATATCACAATCTGGCGGTGGGGTCATGGGCCAATATTCCCTTACCGGTGATTTTTGCCGGGGTGCTGTTTCTGCTCTATTTTATCTTTTTTGAACGCACCATTTTTGGTAAACGCATTCATGCACTGGGGCTGAACAGTCAGGCGGCAAATGCAGCTGGTATTCGGGTAAAACGCTATTTGTTCTGGACATTAATTATTACCTCCGTGACCTGTGCATTAGGCGGGGTGATCTTATCCGCAAACTTGCGCCAGTTTACGCCCCTTGCGGGTCAGGCCTATTTACTGGACGCCATTGCTGCCGTATTTATTGGTACCGCTTTCCATGCTCAGGGGCGGCCGAATGTCCCAGGCACTCTCGTCGGCGTGTTATTTCTTGGTATGGTTGCCAATGGTTTAAATCTATTAGGCCTTGATTTTATTGTTAAAGATGCATTGACTGGCATTATTTTGGTTGGTGCGTTGGCACTGTCATTTATCCAGCGCAATCTTAAACGTTCCCAACGTGCAGTAGCATACGAATAAGGAAATGCAGTGAGTAAATTTGATGCGGTGTTTGTTGGCCTGACCATTTTAGATATTGCCGGGCGTCCGGTCACCGGTATTCCTGAAAAGGGCGGGGTGCATTTTATCGATCAAATTCGTCTTAACCCTGCGGGGACTGCCAGTGGTGCGGCGATGAATGCCGCAAAGTTGGGTATTCATACCGCGACTTCTACTTGTCTGGGAGAGGATGAGAAAGCCGATTTTATTCTGAGTGTTTATCATAAGTTGGGGATTGATAGCTCGCTTATCCAGCGCACTACGCAAGCAGAAACCTCGGCCACAATTTTGACTATTCGACCCGATGGTGAGCGCCCCGCATTGCATTGTCGAGGGGCATCTGACCATTGGTATGTCGACGATATTGATTTTGATAGGGTATGCGATACCCGATTTTTGCACCACGGCGGCAGCGGGTTACTGGCTGCGATGGACAAAGGCCAAAGCGCGCGGCTTTTGCATCATGCAAAAAGCAAAGGCGTGGTTACCAGCTTTGACCTCATCGCGCCCAACTCACAAACGCTATCATTATTAAAACCCATGCTCGCTGATATTGATTATTTTATGCCAGCATTAGAAGAGGCTGCTTTTATCTCTGGCCTGGATAATCCGCAGGATATTGGGCAGTTCTTCCTCGATTTAGGCGTGGGTACCTGTATCTTTAAAGCCGGGGCGCAAGGGTCTTATGTAATAAGTTCGCACCATAATTTCCGTGTGCCTGCCTATCAGGTGGCAGTGTCAGATACTACCGGTTGTGGTGACAGTTACTGCGGTGGATTTATTGCCGGGTTAGCTAATGGCTGGTCACTGGAACAGGCTTGTGAACTCGGTTCGGCAGTCGCGGGATTAGTGGCAACCGGTTTAGGATCGGATGCCGGAGTGGTGAATTGGGCGCATACGCTTGATTTTATGGCACATACCCCCAGATTGAACTGAAAAGCACTACTCAATATAGTCGGCTCAGTTATAGCGATATAATAAAGGCTCATTGCGTAGAAAACGTTCAATATCCTGTGCAATCATGGCCGTATGTTTAACCAGCGTCTCATGTGTAGCACCGGCAATATGTGGGGTGATAACCACATTATCAAACTCATGAATAAAAGGATGATTGGCGTGGATCGGCTCATGGGCATAGACGTCTAACGCCGCACCAGCCAGTTGTTTGTGGCGCAAGGCATCAACTAAATGTTGCTCAACGACCACCGCCGCGCGTGAAGTATTGATAAAATAAGCCTCTGGTTTCATTAATGAAAACAAGTGCATATCAATTAATCCTTCGGTTTGTGGGGTGACTTTCACATGTAGAGTGACAAAGTCAGACTGACTAAAGAGCAGCTCCAATGTAGTTTTGTGGATGCCTGGTTCGTCCAATTCGACCTCTGAAACATAAGGGTCGGCTACCAACAGCCGCATGCCGAAAGCTCGCGCAATACGCCCAACGCGCTGTCCAATACTGCCATAACCGACAATCCCCAAAGTTTTATTGCGTAATTCCACCCCTTTAAACACTTCATAAGGGCTGTCTTTGGTCACATCCCACACTACATCGGTTTTAAGCCCAGCATTGCCTGGCGTGGTTGCCGTGAATTGTCCCTGCTTCAGAGCGCTATGCGCCTGCGGAATGTGGCGAGCCAGATTCAGCATCAGTGCAATCGTTAATTCTGCCGCCGCATCAGAATTGCGCCCCGGAGTATAAATAACCGGAATTCCCCGCTCTGTTGCCGCATTCACATCAATATTGACCAGATTGGCACGAGTGCAGGCAATGAGCTTCAGTTGCGAGCAAGCTTTAATCACCCGGGCAGTAATATCGTCATAACTGGTGACCAGAAAATCAGCATCGTGGCCGAGTGCAATCAACCGTTCCTCACTCAGTTTGGGTTTCCCTGCCGCCCAACCACTGATAACCAATTCGCCAAGCTGATGGAAATGGTCCAGACTGCCGGCATATTCTGCGGTAAAAAGCGTTTTCATAGATTGTCCTGAGAAGGAGGAGGATATTTAGCGCCATTAAATTGGCTTAAGGCCTGTTCTCTGGCTTGCCATACGGGCTGTAGCGCATCGCGTAGCTGACGAAAAACAGGGTAAAGCGCGTTATAGATAGCCATTTGTTGTGGGTCGGGTGTGTAGGTCGTGATGTTATCGAGTGAATCTACCAGAGAAGCCGTTTGTCCGATGGCTTGGGCTGCCAACATGGCGGCCCCGCGGGCACCCAATTCTTTTACTTGCCGGGTGACGACCTCGCGGCCGGTGCAATCAGCAATAATTTGCAACCACAAGCTGGAGGCCGCACCGCCACCAGCCAAGTACAGACGCCCACCCGCAGGATAATCAGCGAGAGAATCCTTAATGGCATACGCCAGACCTTCAAAAACTGCTCGTAACAGGTGGCTGTCAGTGGTGTGTTGACTAATACCGAAAAAACCGGCGCGCGCTGATGGGCTGTAAAATGGTGCCCGTTCGCCATTGATATAGGGCTGATAAAATACTCCACCGCAACCGGCTGGCACGGCCTCAAGTTGGGTGCTGGTTTGCAAGAAATCCTTGCTGTCGGTGAGTTCTGACAGCGCCCAATCAATATTGGGAGTGCCAGATTGCAGAGCAAATAGATTGATATAATTGCCACTTAACGCATTAGGGACAAAGCGGGTTTGCCGATTAATACGTTTGAGATCATTGCAAATAATGCCGGTACAGCAAGTGGTGCCAAGGATGGTATACACATCGCCATGATTCACTGCCCCTATTCCTAGTGCGGTTGCCGATACATCCAGCGCACCGGCACAAACAGGGATACCCACTGCTAATCCGGTAATTTGCGCGACCTGCGTGGTGATGTGGCCTGCAATAGCAACTGATGGCAACAACGGGGGGAATAATCGGGCAGTATGCGTTATTCCTAGTTGCGACAGAACCTCATTTGATAACTCACCGCGCTGCAAATCGAGTAATGAGGTACCGGTATCACTGATTTCTAGCCAGGATTCCCCGGTCAGTTGATAGCGAATCCAGTCTTTGGCAAAAAAGAAGTGGTCTGCTTGCGCCAATGTTTCAGGTTCATATTGCTGTAACCAACGGAGGATCATGCTGCTATTGCACGGCAATAACGGTGTACCGCTGATGGCGAACAGTTGCTCTTCCAGACCCGGTTGTTGCTTAAAATACTCAACCAATGCGGCGCTACGCGTGTCACTCCACAAGATAGCATTACGTACCGGTCTCCCCTGTTTATCCACTAACCAGACACCTTCTCCTTGCCCGGTTATGCCAATAGAACGAATTTTATTTTGCCGTAATAAAGGCGAGTTCATTACCGTTTTCAAGGTGGAAACCACCCCAAGCCAAAGGCTTTGCATATCTTGTTCTGCATAGCCGGAATGGGGCGATAGAGTGAGGTTATCGACCGATGCAACCAGACACTCATTAAAATGGGTGTCAAATAATACTGATTTTACTTTTGAGGTTCCTACGTCAATTCCGAGATAATAATCCATCGGGTATTACCATCATAAAAGTCATAATGTTCTGAGTATAAAGGGCTGTGCGCTTAGTAAGATACTGATCCAATATGCTTTTTATTGGATAGTAAAGCTGAAAATTAGCTTAGGGTTACGATGAGGGAATTGGCTTAAATAACACACCATCTCAATATTTAACTGTAATGAAAATGGAAAAAGGCATGGTTAATCACAAATATAATGGCTAAAGCAGGTTTTCGATTTTAATCAGTGACCGCTGGAATACTGTTTTTATATTTCCACGGATAGTACTGGCTATACAATATAAAAATGAGTCTGAGCTGGGGATAGGATGGTTAATTTAATCTATTGATTTAGCATGTATTTATATTTTTATCTAAATTATCCCTTCGAGATATTCTCTGGTTTTTTCTTAATTAAACACAGATTAAAGGATTTTATTCACCTAAATCATGCGATAAAGCGTCGATGCGTAAGACCTTTCCTACACCAAGTCAGCCCTAAGTCTCATATACAAGGAAAGTCTTAAATCGTTTAATAGCAGCATAAATTTTGAGCTCATATTTTGATTTGGATCAACCATATTAAAAATGAATTCAACTCCCAGGCACCAGGCCTATAAAGTTTGGGTATCGCAACGCGATAAACATTATATATCAGGATTATTTAAATGAAAAAGCAACTGGCTAAAATTACTGTACTGTCTTCTTTGATTTTTGGTATTAACGCTGCCAATGCAGAAGCACCTACTGCGGAATTAAAAGTTATCGGTACTTTAACTGTGCCAAGCTGCACCGTGAATGCACCGGATGATGGTGTTTACGACTTTGGTAAATTATCTTCATCTTTGATTAAATCAGGTGCGACCACCACAGCACTGACACCAATCACTAAAAACTGGACAGTAAACTGTGATGCGGAAACTTATCTGAACTTTACACCAGTGGATAACCGTGCAGCATCATCTGCCAACACTGGGGTAGCCACTAGCTTTGGTATGGGTAACGTGAACGGCACCGGCAAAATCGGTTACTACACGGCACAAATCAAGAATGGTACCGTTGATGGTAAAGTATCTAACGTATTTTCTTCTGTGAACTCAACGTTCACCGCCACAACCGTTGCCAACCTGACCACGGGTATGCGTACCGGTTGGTCATCAGCTGCCAACACCCAAAGCGTTGGTAAAGTGTTCACTGCTGATATTACCGTTAGCCCAATTTTGGGTGGTACTACCGTTATGGCTGGCCCAATCACTGAAGATGCAGAAATCGACGGTTCAATGACCATGAACTTTGCATTCGGTATCTAATTACCCGTACATCAGGGTATAAAATAAGGGCAGACTTATATTTCTGCCCTTTATTTTGCCTGAAGCTCTATTTCAGAATAAGTGCTAATAACATTAATGTATCCGAGTGGTTCTCATTTTATGAAAACGTATATTTTCAAATTCACTCTTTTTACTTCAATAATTTTATCTGTGGCAGCGCAAGCGGCACCGCCTTCGGCAGAATTAAAAGTTAAGGGTAAATTGGGAGTGCCAAGTTGTACGGTAATCGCCCCAGATGGTGGTATTTACGATTTAGGTAAGATTTCAGCCACGAATGTGAAATCGGGTATCGCCACCACAGCATTACCAACGATGACCAAAACCTGGACTATCAATTGTGATGCTATAACGTATTTAAGCTATACCAGTATTGATAACCGCCTGGCATCCGTCAGTGATACTTCAACCACCCGAAATCATGGGCTAGGTAATATTAATGGTACCGGTAAAATTGGTTTTTATACTGCGACATTAAGTAACTCACGCGTTGATGGAAACAGCACTTCCATGTATTACAGATTGAGTACAGGGGCTGCAACTGCTGGAAGCAGCTTATTTTTAGTTGATAGTTATTATTATGGCTTCTCTAATGCCTCCGCTATCGCCATAGCGGGTAAATCATTTAGTACTGATATTACTATTACACCCACATTGGCGGGGACCACGACGATGAATGGCCCAATTACCGAAGATGCAACTATCGATGGCTCAGTAACAATGAACTTCTCATTTGGTATTTAATGGTTATGAAAAGCCTGATTATAAATTCTGCCATCTTATCTTCTTTTCTATTAAGCGTGACCGCCCATGCGGCAGCACCGACTGCTGAATTGAAGGTTAAAGGGAAGATTGGTCTTCCAACTTGCACTATCAATGCCCCTGATGGCGGTATTTATAATGTCGGTGAAATTTCAGCAAGCCAGGTAAAAAGTGGTACCGCAGTAACAGTATTGCCATCAATCACAAAAACCTGGACGGTCACCTGTGATAGCTTGACGTATCTGAGCTTAACTGCGATAGATAACCGTAAAGCTTCTGTTAGTGATAGCACTATTCATAACTTTGGTTTGGGTTTTGTGAATGGTACTGGGAAACTGGGTTTTTATAAAACGACGATGAGCAATGCTACGGTCGATGGTGTCAGCAGCTTACTGTATTTTATCGATGCGAATAACGTATTGCAGGGTGGGCATACTCTGGAAACATTAACCAATAATTTTCGTTTTGGCTGGTCTGAAAATGCCACTACAGCAAAAGCGGGTAAAGTATTCAGTGCCGATTTTACAGTAATACCGACATTGGCAGGCTCAACTACTATGGGAGGAGCCATCACTGAAAATATCAATATTGATGGTTCTGCTACAATGAATTTTTCTTTTGGTATTTAACTCATAAAAATCCTATACACAAGGTTGTCTTCATTTTTTAATAACCTTGTGTACTCTTTATTGTATAAAACAATATTGCCTCTTAACCCATTTGTTTCCCTTACTTTTTAGGACAACACTGTGTTTGCGCGTTGCGTATCGTTTTCGTTTACAGCATTCCTCTTATCTCTTTTCCCTGTAGCGGCTCTTTCCGCCACAAAAGAGGGTGCAGTGGCGTTTGATATAAAAACACTGGAAGGGTTAGGGTATTCGGCAGAATTAGCGAATTTTTTTAGTCAACAGGATAAATTTTTACCCGGTCAGCATGATGTCGCTATCATTGTTAATGCCAATAAAACCTATCATGTTGCAGCTACCTTCGACAGTGAAGGTCATTTGTGTGTGGATCGTAACTTACTCATTGCATTGAAGTTGCGTCATAAAGACAGTGGTGATAGCTGTGAAAACCTTGAAGCTTTGTGGCCGGGTGTCGTAATAAAGTTATTCCCTGGTCAATTTCGTGTGGAAATGACCTTGCCGCAAGAGGCATTTGATCCCGAAATGGAAAGCAGTGACTACCAAAGTGGCGGCCATGCCTTATTACTGAATTACAATTTGTTCGGCCAGCGGATCGAAACTAATAGCGATAATCTTAATTTATTTCAAGGGCAGTTTCAGCCGGGTATTAATCTGTATAACTGGGTACTGCGTAACCGGGGTTCTTATACCTATAATCAAGGGGTAGGCCACTACGATAATCAGGAAACCTACGCATTACGCGCGGTGGAATCACTGAAATCAGTCATGCAGCTGGGTGAATTTGGTTTAGTCGGTGACACTTATTCGGGCCTGCCGATCGTAGGTACCCAACTATATTCCGATAATGCTCAACTGAATAATACACAGCTGGTGGTGCCCATTGAAGGGATTGCTAATACCAACGCCACTATTGAAATTCGCCAACGTGGACGTGTTATTTACCGGACCGTCGTGCCACCGGGGCCATTCTCGTTGTCCAATATCAGTAATTTTTCCAGTGGCGTGGTTACTGATGTTGATGTGATTGAAGAAGATGGTACCCAGCAGCATTTTACGGTATCAAATTCTCTTGACCCTAATTTTGAACAGCAGGCGACCACATACCAACTGGGGTTGGGCCGTTATCGGGATAGTTTGAATGAAAGTGAAACTAAATCGCCATTATTAGCATCGGGTGAGGTCTCTTTTAGCCCGGTAAATGCATTGCGTGTCACTTCGGCTGGGCTGGTTTCCCCTGATTATCAAAATCTCAGTGTACAAAATCTTTATAGCGGGCTGGAGAGTGCCTGGTTTTCAGCGGCGGCAAGTTACTCTAATACCAAAGATGCCGGGCAGGGGTATCAGCTGACGTTACAAAATCAGGTAGCCATTAATGGCAATTTAAGCGCTTCATTGTCGACATTATATGACTCATCGAGCTATTGGTCGCCGGATAATGCCCTGAGCAGTGGCAATAATCTGAATGAACTGAAGTACGGCAAACTGAAGAACTCGACATCGGCCGCCGTATCATGGGCGCATCCTCGTTGGGGCGCATTTTCCTACGTTTTGTCTAATAATATGTATTATCAGGCCGCAGACAGTGTTTCCCATACATTTTCTGCGAGTGAACAATTTGGCCGAGTGACTACCACGCTAAGTTTTCAGTCAACTTCGCAGGGACAAAATTCAGTCTACATTGGCATTAATATGCCATTGGGTAACGGATCCCTCAGCGGGCGGATGCAACGCAACAATGGCAATATGACCTTAGGTAGTACTTACCAAGGCCGTTGGGGTGATAACAAAGGGTATCAAGTCGGTATAACAGGTAGTGATAGTCAGCGGCGTATTAATGGGGCACTGAATATGAACACGGCGTATTCGCAACTGGCTGGTGGGGTTTCTCAGGCCACTAACAATAGCCGGTCAGCTTATGTTTCGGCAAATGGATCAATGGCTTATGCGAATAACACCTTTGCGACGTCTTCATCGGCAATCGGCGATACCTTTGCGGTGATAAATGTGCCTAGCCAATCTGATTTACGTGTTTCTTCGCCTAGTAGCGGAACGTCAATCACCGATTATGCTGGAACCGCCTTATTGCCATCCGTGATGCCTTACACGGCATCAAAAGCACAGATAAGCACCAAAACATTGCCACTGAATATTCGTCTTAACAGCACCAGTGCAGATTTGAAGATGACACGCGGCACAGTGGCAACCCGTAATTTTGAAGCAACCGAGACCCGCCAGTTGCTGCTCAGTATTCGTGATAGTAATGGTGAAATGTTGCCGATAGGCGCTAACGTGCTCGACGAAAAGGGCAACTTCCTGGGAACGATTATTGGTGATGGCAACTTTATGTTGGAAAACAAAGCGATTGGGGCAGCTTTGCGTGTTAAGGCTACCAACCGCAGTGAATGTATTGTGAGTTATGTTGAGCCGGAGAAGTTTGACCCGGATGCATTGTATGAAGTTGCCGACGCTGTATGTCATTGATTTTAAATATTGTCGAGCAAGCAGATACTCAGTAACGATTTTTTAGACATAGGATCTATTATGAAAAATATCATGGTTAATAATGGCAGTGTTGGTGCAATGACTGCATACACTCATCTCATCAAACGTGTTAAATCATTTTTGATGTTTAATTTACTGGTGCTGTTAAGTTGCTGGAGTTTGGCATCCTATGCATCTTTCAAATTAGAAAGCACTACGGTTATTTTAAAAGAAAATGAGGGTCGCACCAGCTTTACTATCGAAAACACATCGGCAAACCCAATATTGCTGGTGACTAAATTGGTCGACTTGGATGGCAAAAATCTGAGTAAGCAAATTTTGATTTCCCCACCGGTAACCCGAATTGATGCCGGGCAAAGCCAGCAAGTTAACTTTGTATTGAAGAAAGGCACCGCATTGGATTCAGAAGTTCTGTTAAAAGCTTCGTTTGAAGGTGTTGAGCAGGTGCCGGGTAATGCGACTGTGATGCCAATACGTCAGGAAATTGGTTTTCTTATCCAGCCAAATTCTGTGCCACAGATTAAAACCCCATGGCAAGAATTGGTTTTATCCACCTCAGGTAATAACTTAATGATTAAAAACCCGAGCAAGCATGTAGTTCGCCTTGGCCCTCAGGTGATTTTAGTCCCAAGTAATGAGGTTGTTCCTTTGGGTAGCCCTTATATTATGCCGGGCCAAACCAAACAATTTGCCTTTAAGTCATCACCCACTTCAGTGAAAGTCACACCACTGAGTCGCTATGGCTTTGTACAACCCGAAGTTACTGTACCGGTTACACGTTAATAGCAATGAGTCAGTTAACACAAAAAGCGGCCGATTATGGCCGCTTTTGAATTAATGAGGGAACTGAGAGGGCTAGCTGTCTTTTTTCTTGCCAAAAATTTTCAGTAAGGCACCAACGGCACAACCCATCACCACACCTAAAATCACCCATTCAGTAAATGACATATTCAGACCCTTTTATTCGTTTGGGCTGATTATATAAATTATTCCCTGCTTGTCCATGTCTGCCCGACCCTGAATTAATAACATCCCAGCGCTATAGCTTCGCCAACATCTCTCGGGTAACCAAGACAATACCGCTTTCAGAACGATAAAAACGGCGAGCATCTTCATCAGCGTTTTCGCCAATGACCATGCCCTCGGGGATAATACTGGCGCGGTCTACGACACAGCGGTGCAACCGACAAGAGCGCCCCACATTGACGTCGGGTAGTAATACACAAGAATCAATATTACAGAACGAATTGATTCGCACTCGGGAAAATAGTACCGAGTTGACTACCACGGAACCGGAGATAAAACAGCCACCGGACACCAAGGTATTCATGGTCATGCCATGACTACCAGAGCGATCCTGAACAAATTTTGCTGGTGGCAATGGCTCCGCATAGGTGCGTATTGGCCAATGTGAATCATACATATCCAGCTCTGGTGTAATAGCCGCCTGATCGAGGTTAGCTTGCCAATAGGCATCTAACGTCCCGACATCACGCCAATAATCAGGGGCGTCGGGCGAGGTGGAAACACAAGATAATGAGAACGGATGTGCCCAAACATGGCCCTGTTCGGTGATTTTCGGCAGAATATCTTTGCCAAAGTCATGGCTGCTATTTTCGTCCGCGTGATCGCTTTCAAGCAGACCAAACAGGAACTCTGCGTTAAAGACATAAATCCCCATGCTGGCCAGACTACTATTGGGTTTACCAGGCAGAGTAGGAGGATCTTCAGGTTTTTCCCAAAACATTTTCACCTGTAGCTGTTCGGAGACTTCCATCACACCAAAGGCCGTTGCTTCCGTCTTGGGGACTTCAATGCAAGCTACAGTACAAGCCGCACCACTTTCTACGTGATCGAGCAGCATGCGCGAGTAATCCATTTTATAGATATGATCGCCTGCCAAAATCACAACATATTCAGCACGATAGCGGCGGATAATATCCAGATTCTGGAAAACAGCATCTGCGGTACCGGTATACCAATGTTCTCGTCCTTGACGTTGTTGTGCCGGCAACAAATCAACAAACTCGTTCATCTCTTCACTGAGAAATGACCAGCCATGTTGGATATGTTGCACCAAGGTATGAGACTGATACTGAGTTATCACACCGATACGGCGAATGCCCGAATTAAGGCAATTTGATAGTGCGAAGTCGATAATGCGGTATTTTCCGCCGAAGTGAACAGCGGGTTTTGCTCGGACAGACGTAAGGTCTTTAAGGCGTGAACCGCGGCCGCCTGCAAGAATCAGGGCTACGGCTTTATTGGGAAGTTGTCTGGCCGACATGACTCTGTCGATATCGCCTGCTTTCCGCATGTCAGACTCCTTATAATTTGTATGTATAGCCGCTGGATGACAGGCTATATCCATCAACCCTATTGCGCTAAATACTGTCCGGTCAGTGACCGGATTGATAGTGCGGGTTTATACCTCCTTTAAGTATTCGTGTCGTTAATAACATAATCGGCTAAATATCGTTCTAACAATGAGAAGCGAATCAAGTTTAGCGCGTTCCAGCTTAAAATTTTTCGTCCTTCTATCCCATTTGACGCGGATGTTTGTTGCTTTTCCGCATTGTGAGGCCAGCGATCGTCGACCATACTCGATAGGGCAAAAATATTCGTAGTTTTAATAAGGATATAAAATTATGTCAGTTGCAAAGAAATATCTGCACTTATCCGCAGTCACTTTGATAATGGGCTGTTTTACAGCAGGCGCTGCCCCGATTGTTACAGCGCCGACCGGCTACACATTAGAGCGTGTGGTTATTTTGAGTCGACATGGTGTTCGCTCCCCGACAAAACAAACCCAGCTAATGAATGATGTCACACCTGATAAATGGCCCCAGTGGCCAGTAAAAGCGGGTTATTTAACACCGCGAGGGGCTGAGTTAGTGACGTTGATGGGGGGGTTTTATGGTGATTATTTCCGTAGCCAAGGGTTGTTGTCTGAGGGGTGTCCGGTCGATGGCTCCGTTTATGCACAGGCAGATGTTGACCAACGAACCCGCTTAACTGGACAGGCATTCTTGGATGGAATCGCACCGGATTGTGGTCTGAAAGTACATTATCAGGCTGATTTGAAAAAAGTTGACCCGCTATTTCATACCGTCGAAGCGGGGGTATGTAAACTGGACTCAGTGAAAACTCATCAGGCTGTTGCGGAGCGATTGGGCGGGCCATTGAGTGATCTGAGCCAGCGCTATGCCAAACCCTTTGCCCAGATGGGCGAGGTACTGAATTTTGCTGCATCGCCTTATTGCAAGTCACTGCAACAAAATGGAAAAACCTGTGATTTTGCCACTTTTATGGCAAATGAAATTAAGGTAAACGAAGAAGGTACTAAAGTTTCTCTGAGTGGGCCATTGGCACTATCGTCGACATTGGGCGAAATTTTCCTGTTACAAAACTCACAAGCTATGCCGGATGTGGCATGGCATCGGCTCAGCGGTGAAGAGAACTGGGTTTCGCTATTGTCGTTGCACAATGCGCAATTTGATTTGATGGCCAAAACACCTTATATCGCTCGCCATAAAGGGACTCCGCTGTTGCAACAAATTGATACGGCATTAGTGCTGCAACGCGATGCCCAAGGGCAAACACTGCCGTTGTCACCGCAAACCAAATTGTTGTTCCTCGGCGGGCATGATACCAATATTGCTAATATCGCTGGTATGTTAGGGGCCAATTGGCAATTACCACAACAACCTGATAATACCCCGCCTGGTGGCGGATTAGTCTTTGAGCTATGGCAGAACCCAGATAATCATCAGCGCTATGTCGCCGTGAAAATGTTCTATCAAACGATGGATCAGCTGCGAAATGCCGAGAAGTTAGATCTGAAAAATAATCCAGCTAAAATTGTTCCAATTACCATTGAAGGTTGTGAGAGCGAGGGTGATAACAAACTTTGCCAACTTGAGACTTTCCAAAAGAAAGTTGCCCAAGTGATAGAGCCAGCTTGCCATATTTAAGCTGAGATTATCGAATGCTCATAAATACCCATCGGGTAAGATAAAAGCCCATCATGTAATAGGATGTTGCACTATGGGCTGTTTAGTATCGGTTATTATCCTGAGATTTAATAATCTCTGGCATTATATAAATAAAAAAACCGGAGCTTTCTGGTAAATATAGAAAACTCCGGCGAAAAAGTGACTAACGCACTGAAAGCAATGTTGCAATTAGCGGAAGTACTACAGTTTAACTACTACAGTTTAAATATGATTAACCGAGTCTGACTAAATCGAAAGGCACATAGCGCTCACCGGTATGTTGTAACTCTACAACCGGCTCCCGCTCTGCCTGTACAGGTGCCAGGCCTTCAGTATGAATAGCTTTTGCTACGTCAATTTCCCCAGTTTGTGCGACCATCACACGTTTGCCAGGAATAATTTGGTTTCTGTTTCTGTCATAGACCTTAACCATATTAACCTCCAATAGTTATCTGATAAGGTTCAATAACTGCCGGGCGCAATGTTCACACCTAAGTATTATGGAGTTGGCTTACATTCTGCGAAAAATGATATTTATTTTTTTCTCAGGGATCAAGTCGTATAAACATTTTTTTTTGGAAAATATGCCTACTGAAAATCTACTTCGCCAGCGGATTTTCAGTAGGCACTCGACAACAGAAAGCGGTGCGTTATATCAGTGGCTTCTGCGTTAATGATTCCAGTATTTTTAGCGGGGATTGTTGGGGGTCTTTCATCCCTTTAACGGGCAGAAGGAAAGTTTGCTCTAGCATAAATTGTCCTCCCATCGCTGCATGGGGGGTTTGATCTGAAAAACAGATCCAACTACTACCTGCTGGGAAATCAATAGCTTGTTGCTTGCCATTTTTTTGGTAATCGGCATCTGATTTCATTTTATCATGTAGCTGAAGCATCAGATGATCGTAATGGCTCCTGCGGCGCTTGGTGATCCCAACTTTATGCTGCAACCAACTGCTGAAAGGAGAATAGCTATCGAGTTGCGGCAAATAGCGGCGGGCTAATTGCGTAAAGTCTTCACCTACACGCCACGAACGGGGTTCATTATGAGGGTTGATATTGGTAAAAATACGAATGATTCGCTCACCATAATTAGGCCGCGAAGGGAAAGCATCAACATGCAAGCGGCTATCATCCTTTCGCCACGATGTTTTATCGCGCCAGGCGGTAACGGGGTGCAAGCGTAGGCTATTGGTCGGGCTGCGCAGTGCAGAGGTATACTCCGGTAGTAATTGATTTACCAGACTCAGGCAACTCTGATAATAGCGCTCCAGCAACTGGCGGGTTAACGCTACTTTGCTTTCATCAGTCACACCAGTTAGTGTGCCGTCCAGCGGTTTAAAACTGATATTTTTGCGTTTAGTATCAACCAGCGCGGGGTTAAGCAGTAGTTTTTTCTGTTCACTCAGTTCAAACGCCAGATGGGGTAGAAAAAGTACTTTACCTTGCTCCAGAGCCTCGACGGCACTGGAGCTTTGCACATTATCTTCGACCCAACTGGTATAGGGGAGCGTAAGAATCGATGAATCTGACGCATTACTTTGATTATTACTCATCAATTATTCGCTTCTATAATTTTATTCAGGTAAAGAATAGCTCGTTATTATAGATAAAATGAGGGGTAGGGTACAGATTTCAGATTTTACTTTCCCTGGGCAACCTTACTAAGGGGGGCAACCGTCGCATGATTGGGGAGGATTTGACGATTGATGTCTGGATTTCGGCATATTCTGACCAGCGGTCAATGATAGTATCCAGTTGTTCCATCGAATGAATATATAAGCGGCTGATGAAACAATCGTCGCCGGTCACTTTGTCACACTCAACACATTCTGGAGTTTCTTGAATCATCTCTTCTGCTACGCGCAGCATTCCGGCTAAGGGTTTGACGCGTACAATAGCTTGCAAATTGTAGCCGAATGCCTGCTGGTCCAAATCGAGTGTGTAGCTGCGAATGATATGACGTTCTTCAAGACGCCGTAGACGTTCGGAAGTACTCGGGGATGAGAGATTTACTTGCTGTGAGAGGTCTTTCAGAGATATCCGTGCATTTTTTGCTAAAATGGCAATCAATTGTTCATCAATCTTGTCCATGCCTATGTGCCTTTTATTATTAAAAACAATAACATTATTATAGGCATCATTTTAATTTGCCAATGATTCTTTCCTGAAAAATATGATGGGTTTGGTCAATAAAAAGTGAGTTTTCTAGTATACCCTGCTGAGGATTCAGCAGGGTCAAATGAAACAGGATGCTTATAATTATTGCCTGATAGCAGAGGTACTGGCCAACGAGGTAGTTTGGTTGGGCTCATTGGTTCTCATCGACTTTTTTTGCAGATAGGCTAAATCATAGACATCATAGAAGTCTATTTCGCCTTTATTGCTAATAATATGTTTAAAGCGAATTTTAAAGTCATCACTGATATTTTTGCTATTTAGTATTTCATCAATTGCTTGCGTCGATAATGCACGGCTGAAGAACCATTCACCGTTATAGCAAACACGTAAGTCGAGGATACCAATATCCTCAAATTTAAACACGGGTTTGATTTCCATCATGAGCACGGCAGACATCAAAACAAAGAAAGCGGTAAAGGCAACCATATAGCCAGTACCAAAGTAAGGGGTTAAGTACATCAAAACTAGAACAAAAAAGTATGATATCAACATTGCAAGGCAAAGATAGGGATGCTTGTAGACAAAATCGCTGTTAAATTTTAACCGACCATCTCTTTTTTCTTTCTGATTTATTCTTGCGATGTCATCGATTAATATTTTCTTAATTATGTCCATAATTATGACCTTGTGATGAATAACTCATATAAGTTAAACCATAGCGGTTTGTTATAGAATAACATGAGAAGTTAAATTTAAGGTATATCAGTTTGATTAATTAGTTAGCAAAACTGTTATGGCCTAATAGGCAATAATGCGGAGTTATTATTAATTCATCAGATGAAAACAAGCACTTATGCTTGGATTCCACCTGATGAATTTTCATGGTACGGGCAATTGTAGTTCTGAACAACCTTAAGCGATCAGAACAATTTTACCAATATGCGTGCTGCTTTCCATCAATTCATGGGCTTTTGCCGCATCTTCCAGCGGGAACGTTTGGAAGATCTGTGGTTTCATTTTCCCATCATTTAACAACGGCCAAACTTGTTGTTCCAGCTCTTTAGCGATAAGTGCTTTTTCTTCCACGGTACGTGAGCGCAATGTTGAACCGGTGTGAGTCAGCCGTTTTAGCAACATTAACATCAGATTCAGATCCTTGGCATGCCCATTCTGGGTACCAATTTGAACAATTCGACCATTCATTGCAGCAGCTTCATAGTTACGCGCGACATAATCACCCGCAATTAAATCCACGATTACATCAGCCCCTTTACCTGCGGTGGCTAGCTTGGTTTCGGCGACAAAATCTTCAGTTTGATAGTTAATGGCGATGTCGGCACCTAATGTCAGACATGCCTGCCGTTTTTCTTCTGACCCCACGGTGACAATAACCATTTTTGCGCCAAATGCTTTGCTTAACAATATTGCCGTAGTACCTATACCGGAAGATCCACCGTGAATTAATACGGTTTCACCCGCAGTGAAATGACCACGTTGGAACAGGTTTGTCCACACAGTAAAGAAAGTCTCTGGTAATGCTGCCGCTTCGATTTCAGTCAGACTGGGCGGGATAAATAAGGCATTGGTTTCATGGATAACGCAATACTGAGCATAGCCGCCACCTGCGATTAACCCGCACACTTTGTCGCCAATTTTAAATCGCGTGACATCAGCAGCGACTGCAACTACCACACCTGCAATTTCTAATCCTGGGATATCGGAGGCCCCTGGCGGTGGAGCATATTGACCTCGGCGTTGCATGACATCAGGGCGGTTAACTCCTGCGGCTGAAACCTTCACTAAAATTTCACCCGCAGCGGGCATCGGTGTAGGGCGCTGAATGGGCGTTAAGACTTCAGGGCCACCAGGCTGAGTAATCTCAATGGCGACCATGTTCGCTGGGAGATGGGTTAACGATGTCATAATATTCCTCTGGTAACATGAATATACTGAGTCAGGAGCTGTGCCGATGACGAAGTAATTATCTTAGCCCCGTAATCTAAATAATTCATGGAGTGAATGTGCTTAAGTTATGACAAGGTCGCAAAAGGGAGAGAGCGGCGAGTGAAAGCAGAAAACAAAAAAAGCGCCCAATAGGGTGGGCGCATAAATTTGCAAAGGAGTAGTACATGTATGACTCGTTGCATTGCAATAAGCGAGACTAAGAGATGTTTAGAACATATTGATACTAGGAATATTTCCTTAAGTTCGATATAGGGATAAATCTGAAACTGGGCGTATTAGAAATTCTGTGTTTATATTGTTACAAAATCTGTTGCTATCATCAGATTGAGTCTTTGTATTGCCAACAGACTTGATATTGATAAATCTCATTAGTCAGTAAGTAATCAGCATGGACGCTAGGGCTCCATGAGTCATCACCACCCACCCCCATATGGAAACTATCGATATTTAGCCAGGTACCTGCTTCTGATCTAAGTAAGTGCTGATGGCTGGCTGCCATATGTTGCTGAGTACTGTAACGGCTGATACCAAAATGGAATTGACCTGTTAACTGCCAATTTCCATAACTCAACATCCTGGTGTTGCAACGTAGCCCATTTTCACTGGGGAATATGTAGGGAGTATGCATTTGGTCAAGTGGTTGCGACCAATGACGATGCTGTGCCGATAGCTGACGGTCAGGATAGTTTTCGTGAGGTCCTAACCCTAACCACTCAACATTTTCATAAACATCAGATAACTGGCAACACATGCCGACTCTGGCTAAAGAGGGGAGTGAAGTTGCTACCTGGACTCGGACATCAATAGTCATGCGCCCTTGTTGATCAAAACGGTATAACCAATGAGTATGTAATAACTGTTCTTGGGCAAACTCGTAGATATATTCCGCGCTGATTTGTATTGTCTGAGACAATGTATCTGCATGTAGTGATAAACAACGTTGCTCCAGTTGATACATGCCCGCTTTTTTCCAACGTTCAACCCAAGCATTTGGGTCAATCCGCGTTGTTTCACTGATGCCAATATCGTTATCTAGCGGCGCACGAACAAATTGATCTCGCAATGGGGTCAGTAACCTGTTTTTCCCACCTACACACCATTGTTCAAGTAATCCGGTTTGACGATTAAACTGCCAATGTTGTTGCTGGTGGGTCACCGTAATATGCTGTGTATCTTGGTGCAACTTGAGGTTATTGGACGTAGCTGAATCAGTTAAGCCGTGACCTAAGACCGTTAAAGAGTGTGGTAAACGCCATTGGGACCAAGCGCAACGATGATTACCTGGTGACCATGCGGTCTCTTTTACCTGTATAACCTCAACATTCAACCATAAATCACCTGGCCCACTGATAGCGGGTAATCGCTCGGTTAGGCTGAATTGTTGTGTGCTTTCAGGTAATAGGTCTAGCGGGAAACTCCCTTCCAAAACTGATTTACCCGCTAACTCGATGCGCCAGTATAGATGTTCGTTCTCGCTGTTTCTGAACAGGTATTCACTGGTTACATTGATTACCAGCGGTGAGGTGCTAACCAATGAGAATTGGAAGAACTGCTGCGCGCATTGCGCCTCATACAAGCTGGGGTGAGGGGTACGGTCGGGGAAAACTAACCCATTCATGCAGAATTGGCGATCATTAGGGCTATCGCCAAAGTCTCCGCCATAAGCCCAATAAGGCTGACCATTTTCATCATTACGGGTAAGGCTTTGATCGACCCAATCCCAAACGAATCCACCTTGTAGTCGGGGATATTGGCGAAACGCTTGCCAATAGCGGGCAAATCCACCAAAACTGTTCCCCATAGCATGGGCGTATTCACACAAAATCAATGGGCGAGATTCATTCGGTAGACCAATCCATTTCTTAATGGCCCACTTAGGCACTGCCGGGAAAGGTTGATCCTCATCTACGCGGGCATACATGGGGCAAACAATATCGGTAGCCTGAGTATTCGCACCACCCCCCTCATATTGTACCGGGCGTGTGGGGTCATTGGTTTTTATCCAACGATAGAGTGCATCGTGTGTGGCACCATGACCAGATTCGTTACCCAATGACCAGATAATAATGCAAGGATGGTTACGATCACGCTGAACCATCCGTGTAACTCGTTCGCTAAAAGCGGAAAACCACTGTGGATCATCTGCCAACCGCCCCATAGGTTGCATCCCATGAGTTTCAATGTTGGCTTCATCGACAACATATAAACCATAGCGATCGCACAGGCGGTACCATAGCGGATGGTTGGGATAATGTGAGCAGCGTACGGCATTAAAGTTATGCTGCTTCATCAGAATGATATCTTGCAGCATACCTTCTTCATCAATAGCTTGCCCTGTTTGTGGGTGATGTTCATGACGATTCACCCCTCGAATCAGTACTGCTTTGCCATTGATTTTGAGCAAACCTTGATGAATGGCGACTTGCCTGAAGCCAACATCATAGGCTTCTGCTTCTATCAGTTTTTGCTGACTATCCAGTAGCGAGACGACAGCCCTATATAACGTAGGTTGTTCTGCGCTCCATAATAAAGGATGTTCTACTCGCAAGCTTAGATGAGTGCGGTCGGTATAATGGCCTCGTTCGTCAATTGGCTGAGTACCCAGGGGCTGTCGCAAACTGGCGACTAACGAATCCGCTAGCCAGAGCTGAACCTGGATTTGATAGGTTCTCGTTACTTGTGAGTTATTAATATCGAGTAGAGGAATGTTAATGGCGGCCATTACCTCTAAATGTGCGTAGCTAAATTCTGGTGATAAATGTGTAGAGATGTGAATATCCCGCAAATGAATATCTGGTTTGTGCAGTAGGCTGACATCGCGGAAAATTCCGCTCATCCGCCACATATCCTGATCTTCCAGATAGCTACCATCACTCCAACGTAATACGAGAACAGCAATACGGTTATTTCCAGCTTTCAGATATGGAGTGAGATCAAACTCCGCGGGTAGGCGGCTATCTTGGGAATACCCGACCCACCGGCCGTTGCACCAGAGATAGAAAGCGGAACTCACGCCATCAAAAATAATGCGAGTTTGTCCCGATAAGAGCCAGTCAGGCTCTAAGGTGAAATTATATGAATAGCAACCGGTTGGATTATTTTGCGGTACCCGTGGTGGATCAACGGGAATAGGGTATTGCACATTAGTATAAATCGGGATGTCATAACCGTGGCGTTGCCAATTGGAAGGCACTGGCATAGATACAGCTTCTGGTAAATCGTGATCAACCCATTCATCGGGCACGGATTCTGGTTGGGTAAAATAGCTGAATGACCACTGTCCATTGAGTAACTGCCGCTGCGGAGAAAGTGCATCGTTTTGAGCTGCATCGAGATGACGCCAACTGTAAAATGGCGGATGTGCTTCCAGGCGGTTGTACTGTGTTATCTGCGGATTTTCCCAATCCCGGCGAAACAGAATCTGCGATAAGGCTGGTGTAGCCTGCGGTTTAACTTCTTGCTGTGCCGTCATAATTTCAGCCTTATCTTTTACGAAAGTTAGCTTGCTTGCGCTAAGACTATTAGTTAGTCGTGAAAATGGAGTTAGTCATAGTCATAGTCATAGTCATAGTCATAGTCATAGTCATAGTCATAGTCATAGTCATAGTCATGGAAATGTAGTTAATCGTGAAAATGTTATGCGCTCACAATTGTCATGACATCAAGATGAGTTCAGCTGAAAGTAAAGTAAATAGCGGTTGGTTAAATAGTCGAGAGTGATCGCATTTATTCGTTTTTGTGCCGCGTGGGGTTAACCGGGGCGGTGGTCTGACGGATTATCAGCTCAGTTGCTAATGATAACGAGTGAGAAGGCGGCTCAATGGTATGGTGTAATCTGACGATTAGGCGGGATACACACTCTTCCCCTAATAACCTGAAATTCTGCCTGATTGTGGTGAGTGGCGGCTGAAAATAAGCACTGTCCGCTGTGTCATCATAACCGATAACAGAAACCTCCCTCGGGATATCGACATTAATTTCATGCAGAGCTCGCAGGACACCCAGTGCCATTTGGTCGTTAGCAACCAAGATGGCGCTAAATGGGGTATTGCTGGCAATCAATTTCTGTGTTGCCTGATAGCCACTCAAGGCACTCCATTCTCCGTAGTAGACTGCTTGCGGTGTCAGTGAGGCATGAGTCAATGCCTGTAACCAGCCCTGATGACGTAATTGGGCTGAAATCGCGTCTTTGGGCCCGCCAATAAGCACTATTTTCTGGTGGCCCAATGCAATGAGGTGGTTGGCACCTTGAATTGCGCCTATTTTAGGATCAAATAGAACACTGAATGCAGCAGACTGTGGGTCAACATCAAGAAAAAGTACCGGAGTATCAGCACATTGTTCGGTAATTTTCTGGCTGCGTTTGGGCTTCAAAGGAACATTGACTAAAATCCCATCAACACGTTGAGCCAGTAACTCGTTTATAGCTTGCTGGCAGGCGTGTTCGCCGTGGTCATCAGCCATGGCGATAACCACATTATACCCCAGTTCACGGGCTTTCCTTTTTACTGCGGCAGCTATTTGCGAGGGCGCATGCAAAGAAAGGTCGGTGGTGGCTAGCCCGAGTGTCAGGCTATGTTTACCGGCTAATTGCTGGGCGACCCGGTTAGGAACATAGTTCAGCTCAACCATAGCCAATTCAACCTTATGACGGGTTTTAAGCGAGACATGAGGGGCCTGGTTTAAAACGCGTGATACGGTTTGATATGAAACACCAGCCTGGCGTGCAACATCATCTAAAGTGGCAGACTTGGGTTTCATGTATTTATCTCAAGGATAGGTGACGGCTTATCATAGCAAATTCAAAGGATAAATTTTCAGCATCAAGCTGCAAATAGAATCAAAACAGGCGATTGAAGGTTTTTTTGACTTTGTTGATGCTAAAATCAGGATAAGCATTGGGGAGTATTTACAATGTTTTTACTGATTATTCTGCCTAATACCGAACAGCAAGAGTATAATAAATAGCTTTTTTGGTTTTATTTTAGTCATGTAAACAAGAATCTTCCGTTTGCCTGCTAAAAAGAGTTGCTATTAAAAGCCGGTCATGAGTTAATGCGTCTCGGCCTGTGGTACAGACCTATTTATGCACGACATCTTGAGTAAAGTGGTTCATATTTAAAGCGTTATCGTTGATAGCTCTTCACTGACGAATTTCCTTCATAGTGCCTCCATAAGTAACGACTGATAACCGGCTATAACACGCCCATGGTGGCAAAATTTTTTAATAAAGGAAATACACATGTCTAACATGATGAAAGGTCAAGTAAAGTGGTTCAACGAGTCTAAAGGCTTCGGTTTCATCACTCCAGCTGATGGCAGCAAAGACGTGTTCGTTCACTTCTCTGCAATCCAAGATCAAGGCTTCAAGACCCTGGCTGAAGGCCAGAATGTACAGTTCTCTATCGAGAACGGTGCTAAAGGTCCGTCTGCAGCAAACGTAACTGCAATCTAATTGGCCTTTGGCTGATTATAAAAAAACCCGCTAAGGCGGGTTTTTTACTTTCTGGCGTTCAACAATCGGAAATAATACAGCGTTACTTTTCCCCGTTCGCGGATTCCCCAAGCCCCCTTTATCTAAACCCACTATTTCCTTCTGCTTAAATATATTCATCAAAACCATACTCTTGATTGAGCGTAAACCTTATCATTCTCACCTGATTCTGTACTACACTAGCAGCATTGATTTAATTGAAGGTAATGTCATGAAAGTAAATGATCGGGTGACAGTAAAAACTGATGGCGGCCCACGACGTGAAGGGGTTGTGTTAGAGGTAGAACAGTTTAGCGAAGGTGTTATGTATTTAGTTTCGTTGGAAGATTATCCGGCAGGCGTGTGGTTCTTTAATGAAATTGATAGTCATGATGGCACCTTTGTTGAGCCTCTTCACAAGTAGAGTGACTCACACATTTATTTGCTGACACTCATCGAGCGGCAATAAAAAACCGGAGGAAGGTGTGAGCCTTGTCTCCGGTTTTGCTATCAGCCTTTACAATTATCATTCAGCTGAATAGTCGCTAGTTATAACTCAGAACGTCTCCCAGTTCAGCGAGTCATCAGTCGGCTTCTTATTACCACCGGTTTTATTCTGGCCTGTTGAAGTTGGGACTGGAGTTTTAAGTGCCGGGGCAGGGTTACGTCCATTTAAATGGAATACCGCAACTGCTTGAGTCAGTATCTCAGCCTGTTGTTCCAAAGAGGCTGCCGCTGCTGACGCTTCTTGTACTAAAGAGGCGTTTTGCTGTGTCACGTTATCCATTTCAGATACCGCTTGTGCAACCTGACTAATGCCACGGCTTTGTTCATCCGAGGCAGAGGCAATCTCACCCATAATATCAGTCACGTGCGTGACGGCTGTGACAATCTCGTTCATGGCTTTACCGGCATCAGAAACCAGAATAGAGCCATCACCAATAAGGTCAACAGAGACTTCGATCAGTGATTCTATCTCTTTGGCCGCATCAGCACTGCGCTGTGCCAAATTACGAACCTCACTGGCAACCACGGCAAATCCACGGCCTTGCTCACCGGCTCGGGCGGCTTCTACCGCCGCATTCAATGCCAGAATGTTGGTTTGGAAAGCAATGCTGTTAATGACGTTAGTAATTTCAGCAATTTTCATTGAGCTAAGCGATATTTTATCCATCGTGCTAACAACATCATTCACGATGTCGCCACCTTGGGCTGCCTTACCGGATGCATTCGCTGCCAATTGGCTGGCATGGTGGGCGTTTTCCGCATTTTGTTTAACGGTAGCGGTCAGTTGCTCCATGCTGGCTGCGGTCTGTTCAAGTGAGGCGGCTTGTTGCTCGGTTCGTGCGGAGAGGTCTGTATTACCCAGCGCGATTTCACTGGATCCTTGATAGATAGATTCTGCACTGCTGCGGACGGCTTCAACCGTGGAGGATAATGAATCCTGCATTTGCTGAATATTATTACCTAACACACCGATTTCATTGCGGCCAAATGGGGCTGGATGTTGTGTTAAATCCCCTTGAGCAATGCGTTGAATTCTTTCTACCAGCCGGTTAATCGGCTTGATAATGACTTTGCTGATCACTAAAAAAGCGATTAATGTCAGCAAAATAGCGAGAATAAAAGCCCCTCCCATCAGCATGTATCCCAGGCGCGCTTCCTGCTGAGCCGACTGATTAATTTCGTTGGCGCGCTCGGTGCGATATTTAACGGCTTTTAGCAACGGCTCGTTATAGGCATCATCTAACTGATTAAGTTTTTCTGCCTCCAGTGAGATAACTTCTTCGAAATGTCCTTCTTTAGTCGCCTCTAGCATGAGTTTCATGCCATCGTCGCGATACTGTTCATAGGCCTTTTTGAGGGGGCCGTCCAGAGCGGTGTCCGTCTCAGATTTGATTGGGCGGTTATAGTAGAGGTCAAACATTTGTTGTGACTGAGAAATACGATTTTCTGCATTCTTCAAGCCTTGCTGGTAGCCCGTCGCATCACCAATACGTGCCGATGATGCTGCCTGAATTAAGATAAGGCGTGCTGTACGCAGATGGTTTGAGCTGTTAGACAGGCCCAGACGGATATCCAGTTCTTGAGTTGCTTCTTCCAGCGATTGGTTACTTTGTTTTAAAAAGTATCCAGACGTACCAATTGCCGCGGCAAATAACAGCAGTATCCCCGCCAAAATGGCGATAAACAAAGTGACCAGACGCATATTATTAACAAAAAACACTTTCGTATCTTTATTATGTTCTGGCGTTATTTTTATATCCAATGGCTTATGCGTACTTCCACGTTTCATTGTCAGTTCCGTTTCTATAGTCGCTCGAGGAAAGGTCCTTGCCCTATCTGCCCTTACATGAAGTTACCTTGTGGTTGGCGGCCGAATGGTAACTTCAATGAGTTTGGGTTAAGGCATCGCTACTTAAAGTTAATCCACCCCTATATCTAAAATAATCTCAACAGTCCTTTAAGAATCTATCGGCAACAGCCCTAAAATAGTTAGGACTATAAATGAGATCACGATCGCAGTTTGAATTAAAGAGTCATTACATTTCTGTAATTACGTCAAGGACTTGAAAGGTTTTCTCTGGCGCAATACGTCGCGCGCCAGTTAGGGACGCTCTATTGAAGCCACTGCGCAGTAGCGTTGCCAAGAGGAGAGGCGGCAAGCCCCCAAGACCATTGGGTTGTTGATAAGGATAGTGGTGCACGTAAACGTAAAGCAGGGCCCCAATAAGTCATTTCGGGTTGCAATTGATAATCTTCGGTTGTTGCACTGCTGGTTTTTAAATTGATGTTATCCGGCTTATAAGGAGTATCAATCAATATATTGGCGGTACGGGCTAAAGATAGGCGGGCACTGTAACCGGTATTTTGTATCAGGCGCTGAATCAAGCCTTGTATCGCTGCTGCCGCCATCAAATAACCGGTGGCATGATCTAACGCTTGCACTGGAAGGGGGAACGGGTGCGGTGTGTTTTGCCATCTCATCCCCGCTTCGGCAATGCCGCAACTCATTTGTACCAGGCTGTCAAAACCTCGTCGGCTACGCCAAGGACCACTCCAGCCATAGGCATTCAGACAAATATCGACTAATCCTGGGGATAATTGTCGCCGCTGTTGCGCTCCGTAGCCTAATCCTTCTAATGCACCTGCTCGGTAACCGTGGATAATGATATCTGCCTGACGCAATAATGCTTCAAAGATAAGCCGGTCATGGTGATTAGTAAGATTCAATCGCGCACAGCGTTTGCCTAGGGTGACTTCTGGCTCAATAGCCGGTTCATCCCAGGAAAAGGGATCGATACGTAAGACATCAGCTCCTAACCCAGCCAGAAAGCGGGTAGCGATGGGGCCCGCCAGTACACGAGTGAGATCGAGTACTCGCATACCTGCCAATGGCTGCGTCAGCGGGATTTCCCAAGTGGGGGCGGTTACCTGCGGATGATCGAAAGCGGCAAATATTGACTCTCGTGCGACACTCTTTCCCTGCATATGTTGTTGCCAGTGTTGGTGGGAATGCATTTGGGCAGCACATCCACCAGAGGTGATAACTGCATGCTCCAACTCACTGACTTTCCAGCGACTGACTGCATCCGCTACGGCTGCTTTATGTTTATGCGGCCCTAATAGTCGCTCGACTACGCTACGATGGTGAGGGGCATTCGTATGTAAACGAATCCAACCATCACTGGCTTGATAATCGCCGGCGATGGCATCCCATGCGGAGGGCAATTGCCAGTTAATCGGTTTTAATGACCAGGCAAACCACAACGAAGCCAAACGCTGATCAACAGTGACTTGTGGGTTTAAACCATGTTTTGCTTTGATTAATGCTGCAACCGCTAATCCCGCCGTGGCAATGGATGCACCAGCCAGTTGGCTGACGGGGAATGCTGATGGCAGTTGCCCTTCACCGGTGAATAATAATGAGGTATCAGGTAAATCGGCATAACCCAAGCTGCTCCACAATTGGTGAGTCATCGTTGCTGTTTGCGATATTTTCATGAAAAACTCCAGTGAAAACTTTATGTTTGCAGTGTAGCAACAAGGTGAATACTTTGCCGTAGTCGCCTTATTTTGGGCAAAATGATACGCGATGATGTGGTGTTATTAATTTTCGACATAAAATACACTGCTATTTCTATTATTTAATTAACCTCCAATTGGTTTAAGTTTTGTTTAGAAATATAACCTTTACATAATTATCATTGGAAACTATACTCTTGAAAAATTTCGGTGGAGAAACTAATGGACACGCAAAGTAGTAGTCAAATAAACAAGGCAAGTTAACTCATCTCCCGACCGATTTGTTGCTTGCCGAAACATGGCGGGCAGCACCCTCTCTGTATTTCCTGAGCTGTGCATACCCTATAGTTTTCTAACTCAATGATGATATTTTGAGTTTATTAGTTTGGGTTTTTATTATGGTATTTAACAGCCACGCACTCTTTCCTCCAGGCGTTAGCACCCGTTATTGCTGATTTACCGTTAGGTATATATCAGCACAATGACCTGTGTGCTAAATAGCACATGATTATTCTACCAATGATTAATTCATGGAGAGAATCATGGCATTAACTCCTTTTGTTGTGAATTTATTACTGGCGATGTGTTTGGGCGCGTTAATTGGTGCCGAAAGACAATGGCGTCAGCGGATGGCTGGATTACGGACTAATGCATTAGTTGCGACGGGTGCGGCCGTATTTATTCTCAGTTCCTATGCCACCTCTCCTGATAGCCCAGGGCGTATTGCTGCCCAAGTGGTTTCAGGAATAGGTTTTCTTGGGGCTGGCGTTATCATGCGTGAGGGCATGAATATTCGAGGCCTGAACACGGCGGCAACTTTGTGGTGCTCTGCAGGGATTGGCGTGCTTTGTGGCCTGGGATTGTATTGGAATGCTGTTGTGGCGACAGCAGTTATTCTATGCGCCAATATATTGCTACGCGAGGCCGCGCAACGTATTAATATGCAGCCTCAGCAGCAAGCCGTTGATTTAGAAGTTCGTTACCGCATTCAAGTAACTTGTGGCGCGGAAGATGAAGTATTGGTTCGTACCCTTATTTTACAGGCCCTCAATGGTGTGGCATTACGGTTGCAGTCATTATGCAGTGCCGATATTGCTAAGCCTGGGCAATTAGAAGTCTGTGCTGAAATAATGGCGACACCAGCAGCGCAAAAAGAAATCGAAAGTATTGTTTGTCGGGTCAGTCTGGAGCGGAGTGTTAGTGCTATTCATTGGCGCATCGCCTCAGAGTTACCTGTATAAGTCATGGAATTAATATACTTTTCAAATTAGCAGTCAATAAATAATGCTAACCCATGTGGTAGTAAGGAGTTGTTATGGACGATCACCCCGGAGTTAACTTAATTAGCTGCTGTTAATTAAATATAAAAATTGGCAGCGCCATAATAGTTCGGCACATTTATCTCTCAATAATTGAGCGGATAAACCCTGTGCGTTTAGAATTAAAAGAGAAGCGTTATGACCAAATTTCAAAAAACAGGTACAGCCCGCAGCAATAATAATAAGAAACCTTTTACTATTGCATTAGAGGCTAAAAATAGCTTGGATCAAACTTTGTCCAAGCTGAATGCTAATTTAAACGGACTAACAGAGGAAGATGCTAAAGAACGGCTAGAGTTATACGGTCTTAATGAAGTTGCACATGAGAAAGCACCTCCGGCACTGATTCAATTATTGGCTGCATTTAATAACCCTTTTATTTTTGTTTTAATGATTTTGGCGGCAATCAGCTTCGTGACTGATTATTGGTTACCTTTGCAGCGGGGCGAGGAAACCGATCTGGTCGGCGTTAGCATTATCGTGACGATGGTTTTAATTAGTGGGTTATTGCGTTTTTGGCAGGAATACCGCACCAACAAAGCTGCCGAAGCACTGAAATCGATGGTGCGCACAACGGCGACGGTACTGCGTCGTAGCAGCCATAGTGCTCAACCGGCAAAACAGGAAATTGCCATTAAGCAATTGGTGCCGGGCGATATTATTTTGTTATCTGCCGGGGATATGATCCCAGCTGATTTGCGACTGATTAAATCCAGGGATTTGTTTATCAGCCAGGCAATCCTGACAGGAGAAGCCATACCCATTGAGAAATATGATGCAATGGGGGCGATAGCACCAAAATCCGTCGAGGCGGATGCCAGCAGCGAGAGTGAATTGCTTGAGTTGTCAAATATTTGTCTGATGGGGACTAACGTTGCCAGCGGAACAGCAATGGCGGTGGTGGTTGCTACTGGAGGGCATACTTATTTCGGGTCGCTTGCTAAGTCTATTGTGGGCAACCGCGCGCAAACCGCGTTTGACCGGGGAGTTAACAGTGTTAGCTGGTTATTGATCCGTTTTATGTTGGTGATGGTACCGATTGTATTGCTGATTAATGGATTCACAAAAGGCGATTGGAGTGAGGCGGCGCTGTTTGCGTTGGCGGTAGCCGTTGGTTTGACACCTGAAATGTTGCCGATGATTGTCAGCTCTAACCTGGCTAAGGGCGCGATAGCGATGTCGCGACGCAAAGTGGTGGTTAAGCGGCTGAATGCTATACAGAATTTCGGTGCTATGGATGTATTATGTACCGATAAAACTGGGACATTAACGCAAGACCGGATCATTCTTGAACACCATTTAGATGCACGTGGCAGCAATGACAGCAGAATATTACAGCTGGCATGGCTCAACAGCTTCCATCAAAGTGGTATGCGCAATCTGATGGATCAAGCGGTTATCAAATTCAGTCGTGGCAAGTCAGAAATTGATGCTTTGCGCAGTTTTAATAAAGTGGACGAGTTACCGTTTGATTTCATTCGCCGCCGTTTGTCTATCGTGGTGAAAGATGAACAGCAGCATCAGACATTGATTTGCAAAGGTGCAGTGGAGGAGATGCTGAGCATCTGTACTCATGTGCGTGAAGGTGATGATATTTATCCACTGGATGAAACTCGCCGCACCTCATTGTTGGCATTGGCTACACAATATAATGAAGACGGTTTTCGTATTCTGCTACTGGCAACCCGCGAGTTGGGGACGCAACTCAGTGAATTACCTTTAAATATTGATGATGAGCGCGAGTTGGTTGTTCAAGGGTTGTTGACGTTCCTTGACCCACCCAAAGAGAGTGCAGAGGCGGCGATTGCAGCATTGCGTGAAAATGGCGTTGCGGTAAAAGTATTAACCGGTGACAACCCGATTATTACGGCTAAAATCTGTCGCGATGTGGGGCTGGAGCCAGGCGAGCCACTGAGTGGCCTTGATATCGAGAACATGGATGATGTCACGCTGGCGCGAGAAGTGGAGTTGCGCACGGTGTTCACCAAATTAACACCGCTGCAAAAATCACGTGTTTTGAAAATGCTGCAAAGCAACGGCCACACCGTCGGTTTCCTTGGTGATGGTATTAATGATGCCCCGGCATTGCGCGATGCTGATGTGGGGATTTCCGTTGATACGGGCACAGATATTGCCAAAGAGTCAGCCGATATCATCTTACTGGAAAAGAATTTGATGGTGTTGGAAGAGGGCGTGATTAAAGGACGTGAGACTTTTGGTAATATCATCAAATACTTGAATATGACCGCCAGTTCGAACTTCGGTAATGTCTTCTCCGTGTTGGTGGCCAGTGCATTTATTCCATTCTTGCCCATGCTTGCCATTCACTTATTGCTACAAAACCTGATGTATGACATCTCTCAGCTCTCTCTGCCGTGGGATAAAATGGACAAAGAGTTTTTACGTAAACCGCGCAAGTGGGATGCTAAAAATATTGGTCGCTTTATGCTGTGGATTGGGCCAACTTCGTCGATCTTTGACATTACTACCTTTGCATTGATGTGGTTTGTCTTTGCGGCCAACAGTGTCGAGCATCAAGCTTTGTTCCAATCAGGCTGGTTTATTGAGGGCTTATTGTCGCAGACATTGGTCGTTCATATGTTGCGCACACAAAAAATTCCGTTTATTCAAAGTACAGCGGCACTGCCAGTGTTATTAACCACCGGTGTCATTATGGCGATAGGCATTTATATTCCATTCTCACCATTAGGAACATTGGTTGGTTTGCAACCATTACCATGGCAATATTTCCCATGGTTAGCCGGTACTTTAATTAGCTACTGTGTTGTTGCGCAATTGATGAAGCAGTTTTATATCCGCCGTTTTGGCAAGTGGTTCTAACAACGTATATTGATGTTTATGTCATAAAGATATCCGGGGCCAAATAGGCCCCGGTATTACGATGATTATTCATTACTGACACGAATAACCAGCTTGCCAAAGTTCTTACCTTCCAATAGGCCGATAAAGGCTTGTGGCGCATTTTCCAATCCATCAACCAAATCTTCGCGGAACTTGATTTTCCCTTGCTCGACCCAAGGTGTCATCTGCTGTAAGAAGTCATCGAAATGCGGGGCATAGTCATCAAAAATGATAAATCCTTGCATCCGAATGCGTTTGCGCAAAATGATGCTTTGCAACAGTGGTAAACGATCCGGGCCGTCCGGTAATTCTGTGTCGTTATAGCGGGCTATCAAGCCGCAAACCGGGATACGGGCACGCGGATTCAATAAGGGTAATACCGCGTCGAAAACAGCACCGCCCACATTTTCGTAATAAATATCAATGCCTGCTGAACAGGCTTTTTCGAGTTGTTGCGCAAAATCTGTTGCCTTATGGTCGATGCATGCATCGAACCCCAACTCCTCAACGACATAGCGGCATTTTTCTGCTCCGCCAGCAATACCGATAACTTTGCATCCTTTCAATTTACCTATTTGCCCGACGACGGAACCAACGGCTCCACTGGCCGCCGCCACGACCAATGTTTCACCCGCTTTGGGCTGGCCAATATCCAACAATCCCATATAAGCCGTAAAGCCCGGCATCCCCAACACACCGAGTGCGCGTGAGGGATGGGAGAGTTGCGGCCCCAGATTGCGAATATCAGAGCCATCCGATAACGCATAATCCTGCCAGCCGCTACGAGCCAGTACCCAATCCCCAACCTGGAAGTCCGGATGTTGTGAGGCTTCAACCCGTGAGACGGCACCCCCTACCATCACATCCCCCACCTCTACTGGAGCGGCATAAGATGGCGCATCACTCATTCGACCCCGCATATAAGGATCAAGAGACAGGTAGCGAGTACGCAGTAATACCTGACCTGCTGCCGGTTGCGGAATGGGTTGAGTGTCTAAGGTGAAATTTTCGTGAGTGGGCATGCCGTGAGGGCGTGATGCCAATAGAATGCGGCGATTCTTTATTTTATCTTGAGTCATCAGATTCCCTTATTTGGAGTCATTCAATACGGGTATTAAAAAGAGTGAGTGCTGAAAATCATAGTAGAACTCTTCAGAAGGAGTTCAGCTAATAGTGCGCAAGAGTGAGAAAAGCGTTGCCATTGGGGGCGGCGAACGCCTTTAGAGAGAAGAGGGCTGCCTGATTAGAGAGGGACGATTAGCACATCCACTGTACTGGTATTAATCAACCGAGCAGCTGAGCAGGAGAATTTATTGAGCAACCTTGTACTGTGGTTGCCACATATCACCAGGTCAATATGTTGTTGCTGACAAAAATAAGCCATACTCTCGGCGAATTCACCATGAACAACATTTCGCTTCTCAATGGGATAATCAGCATTAATAGCTAACTCCTCCATAAACAACAGCGCCTCTTCTTCCAATACCGAGCGTAAATCACCCAACATCGGAGCAGCGTAGCTGCTGTACATTTCCGGTTCCGTTGTCAGGGTAATTAATGAGACGCGGCCATCATAAGGTCGGACGATAGAAACCGCTTTATTCACCAATTGTTGGCTATCGGGTGAAAGGGCTACTGCAACTAATACATTCCTGTATCCCATTATTAAGCTCCCATAAGCACGGCTATAGCGTAAAGGTTAGGGGATCACACTTTTAAGAAATGCGATGTTAGTCACATTTGACATCGAACAAGGAAAAAAACCATTTATAGCATAGGGTTAAATAGAGTTAATGCTCAGGAAGAGATATGTGAAACTTATGTTTCAAACATTATTAATTAATATTTCTTACATTTCTCTTACAACTCCCTTGCAAAAATACGGATATAGACCAAAGTTGAAAAAGCGCTCGATGAAAAGGGAAGTGCGCAGCAAAGGTGAAACATGTGGTTACCTCTGCTGCCTTTTATAATACGCATCATCGATCTTTTTAACGAAAAAAGGCGAATAGGTTAATAAGTAAACGACAAAAAGCACTTTTGGCGCCGCATAAATATTCGTTAAAACAAAATAGTTCCGGAAGGTTACTTATGGGATTTCCGAGTTATAAAGTCACATCTTAGGCCTTAATGCTGATAATTTGTTGTTAAGACAGATTTATATTCTGCTATTTTGCTTTAGGGATGCTTTTGTTCGAATTGATCTAAAAACACTAAGAATTGGGCCTATATCCTTAGTTTTTTAGCTCCTTTCTGACTTCTGGCTATTTTTTGAACGCACAGGAGGTCAAAAAACAGCCAAAAAAAGGTATCGATAATGAATTTATATTTTATTTTTGTGATCTACGTCACATTACATTTAAAATGAATCACTAGTCACATTGTATGTGCTAACGATTCGGGAGTAGAGTTGGGCCTCTCTAGGATTATTCCTAATATTTTGTAAGAAAAGTTTCATGTCGAAGATGCAATATCAGAATCAGAGCAGCTTAAAATCAAACTGCCAGATAGACGACATGTCATTTCATACCGAAACGGTATTTTTGCAATGTTGCACCAGTAGGTTTCAATTACTTTTAGTTCTATAGGTTCTAATTAACTGTATAACGGGAAGGATCCCAGGTCTTGGGTGAGGAATACTATCATCCAACTTATGTTTTAAAACATAATCAGTCGGGATGTGTAAAATGAGTACGTCTGAATTACTCAAACATATTTATGATATTAATTTGTCATACTTGCTTTTAGCACAACGGTTAATTAACGATGAGAAAGCCTCAGCGATGTTTCGTCTCGGTATTACAGATACCATGGCCGATGCATTATCGCAGTTAACATTACCGCAGATGGTTAAATTAGCTGAGACTAACCAATTGGTCTGTCATTTCCGTTTCAGTGACCACAATACAATTCATCATCTGACGAAAGAATCTCGTGTGGATGACTTGCAGCAAATCCATACCGGAATTTTATTGTCGAGTCACTTACTCCACGAGCTATCGTTAAAAGACGGTAGTGCGTCTAAGAAAAGAGCATGACCGATGGTTGAGAAAAGTATTGTTCAAGAAGCCAAAGACATTCATTTGGCAATGGAGTTGATAACTTTAGGTGCGCGCTTGCAGATGTTAGAAAGCGAGACGCAACTCAGCCGGGGGCGTTTAATTAAGCTCTATAAAGAGCTGAGAGGCAGCCCTCCACCTAAAGGAATGTTACCGTTTTCGACCGATTGGTTTATGACTTGGGAACAAAATATTCATTCATCGATGTTTTATAACGCTTATAGTTTCTTACTAAAAAGTGGGCAATGCACCGGTGTTGAGGCCGTTATTAAGGCTTATCGTCTTTATCTCGAACAGTGCCCAGATCAGTCCGGAATACCGCCATTACTGGCGCTAACCCGAGCCTGGACCTTGGTTCGCTTCGTTGACAGTGGCATGTTACAACTTTCGGGTTGCAACTGCTGTGGTGGGACTTTTATCACCCATGCGCATCAGCCACGAAACAGCTTTGTTTGCAGTCTCTGCCAGCCACCTTCCCGCGCAGTAAAAAAACGTAAACTTTCTCCGCAATCTGCCGATATTACATCACAACTGCTGGATGAGCAGGTTAGACGCGCAGTTTGAGTTTCTTTGAGTTGTCAGAATTTTCGGTGATAGCAGCGGTATGGATACCGTTTCTGTCACCCGTTAATGGCAACTCATGACCCTCAAAGGGTGCTAACGCCTCACCTTCCACCCACACACTTTGCTAAGGATATCGCGTGTTAGTTATTTTGGGTTATATCGTGGTCTTAGGTGCGGTTTTTGGCGGCTACATCATTGTAGGTGGTCACTTAGGCGCATTATATCAACCCGCTGAATTTTTAATTATCGGCGGGGCGGGTATTGGTGCGTTTATTGTGGGTAACAATGGTAAAGCAATAAAAGCCACAATGAAGGCACTGCCAAAACTGATGCGCCGCTCTAAATATAATAAAGTCCTCTATATGGACTTAATGGCGCTGCTGTACCGCTTATTAGCAAAATCCCGTCAACAGGGAATGCTGTCATTGGAGCGGGATATAGAAAGCCCATTGGAAAGTGAAATTTTCTCTAATTATCCGAGAATTTTGGCCGATAAGATATTAGTGGAATTTATTACCGACTATTTGCGGTTAATTGTTAGTGGGAATATGAACGCTTTTGAAATCGAAGCCTTGATGGATGAAGAGATCGAAACTCACGAGCAAGAATGCGAAGTGCCGGCCGGTAGTCTGGCGATGGTCGGTGATTCTCTACCTGCATTCGGTATTGTTGCCGCCGTTATGGGGGTGGTGCATGCCCTGGCATCAGCAGACCGGCCAGCCGCAGAACTCGGAGCGTTAATTGCCCATGCAATGGTAGGGACATTCCTCGGTATTTTGCTGGCATATGGGTTTATCTCACCGTTAGCGACGTTGCTACGTCAACAGAGTGCAGAAACCACCAAAATGATGCAGTGCATCAAGGTGACTTTGCTTTCCAGTCTGAACGGATATGCGCCGCAAATTGCCGTGGAATTTGGTCGTAAAACGCTCTACACCACAGAACGTCCTTCGTTCATTGAGCTGGAAGAGCATGTGCGCAGAGTGAAAGCTCCGGCACCGCAAGCGACAGAAGAGGACGCATGAAGCATCAGAACCACCCCGTTATTCTGGTCAAAAAGCGCAAAGCCAAACATGGTCAAGCCCATCATGGCGGGTCATGGAAAATTGCTTATGCTGACTTTATGACAGCAATGATGGCTTTCTTTCTGGTGATGTGGTTGCTGTCAGTTTCCAGCCCGCAAGAGCTGACGCAAATTGCAGAATATTTTCGTACGCCGTTGAAAGTTGCACTGTCCAGCGGTGAGAAAAGCAGCGACAGTACCAGCCCAATTCCTGGCGGTGGTGATGATCCCACCCAACAAGTGGGTGAAGTGCGTAAGCACATTGATTCTGAAGAAAGCCGCAAAGAAGAATATCGGCTTAATAAGTTACGGGAAAAACTGGATCAATTAATTGAATCAGACCCGAGACTGAAAGCTTTACGGCCACATCTGTTGATTAACATGATGGATGAAGGGCTGAGAATTCAGATTATCGATAGCCAAAACCGGCCCATGTTCAAGATGGGGAGTGCTCAGGTCGAGCCGTATATGCGCGATATTTTGCGTGCTATAGCGCCAATTCTGAATGACATTCCCAATAAGATCAGTCTGTCTGGCCACACCGATGACTTGCCGTATGCTTCCGGTGAACGGGGTTACAGCAACTGGGAATTATCGGCAGATCGTGCCAATGCTTCGCGGCGTGAGTTACTGGCCGGTGGTTTGGATGAAGGCAAAGTATTACGTGTGGTAGGCATGGCATCGACGATGCGCTTAAAAGAGCAGGCATCAGATGACCCGGTTAACCGTCGTATCAGTATCCTGGTTCTGAATAAACAGACTCAACATGATATTGAGCACGAGAATTTAGATAACAAAGCGCTCGATATAGAAAAGGCCGAGAGCTTAAAACAGATTGATTCCACGGGAACAACACCAGCGCTGACATCACCCGCTACTGTTGTGACACCGCCAGCGACGACGAGCGCAGCGATACCCACAGCACAATCTGGCACTAGCGGATCAGCATCTGTACCTGCGGCTGTTTCGACAACATCAGCTTCGACAACAACAGTTTCGACAACAACAGTTTCGTCAGCGACGGCAACTGAGTCTGTGAAAGCGGTGGTACCGCCTGCAACAGCACCACAAACACAACAATCGAGCACGGAGAACATTACTCGAGTGACCAGTGGGCCAACGACATCGTTGCCAGCGGCACCTGCCAGTAATGCACCGGTCTCTCCGACAAGCCGCGACGCACAGTAGAGGTGACACCGTGAGCATGGATATTACCGCGTTTTATCAGACTTTCTTTGATGAAGCAGATGAATTGCTGGCAGATATGGAACAGCACCTGTTATTGCTGGATCCGCTGGCACCTGATAATGAACAACTCAATGCCATTTTTCGTGCTGCTCACTCAATTAAGGGCGGCGCTGCGACATTTGGTTTTTCGGTATTACAAGAGACAACCCATCTGTTGGAAAACCTGTTGGATGGTGCCCGCCGCGACGAGATGCGCTTGAGCACTGATATCATCAACCTGTTTTTGGAAACGAAAGATATTATGCAAGAACAGTTGGACGCCTACAAAACCTCTCAAGAACCTAATGCAGAAAGTTTTGAGTATATCTGCCATGCATTGCGCCAACTGGCACTCGAAGCTTTAGAACAACAAACTACCCATAATGTGGCGACTACGGATAAAGCGGCCACTCCGACTGCTGAAGCCAAGGCCAACAGCAAGTCTCCGGCTTTAGTTCAGGGGGGAATGCGCATCCGTCTATCGGGTTTGAAAGAGCAAGAAATCCCGCTGATGCTGGAAGAACTGGGCAATTTGGGTGAAGTCAAAGATCCGCACCAAGGTGCAGATAGCCTGGAAGCGACCCTGATTACCTCTGTTAGTGAAGATGACATCAGTGCCGTGCTCTGTTTTGTGCTAGAGCCGGAGCAGATTAGCTTTGTCCAAGCCGAGTCGGCCCAAGCATCTGAAGTTGAAGTGGCTGTCGTCGCGCCGGTTGCTGAAGTGCCTCAAGTTACCGCCGCCGCTGTTGCTGAAATCAAGAATCCACCTAAGGTTGAGGCCGCAGTTGCCCAGCCAGCCAGCGCGGAGCATGTCAAACCTAAAGCGAAAGCCAGTGAATCCACCAGTATTCGAGTCGCGGTTGAGAAAGTAGACCAACTGATTAACTTAGTGGGTGAATTGGTCATCACTCAATCAATGCTGGCTCAGCGTTCCAGTACTTTAGACCCGGTGATTAACGGCGACTTGCTCAATAGCATGGGTCAGTTGGAGCGCAATGCGCGCGACTTGCAAGAGTCAGTGATGTCAATTCGTATGATGCCGATGGAATATGTATTCAGCCGCTTCCCTCGGTTGGTACGCGACTTGGCCAGTAAGCTGAATAAACAAGTTGAACTGACACTGCTTGGCAGTTCGACTGAGCTGGATAAAAGTCTGATTGAACGCATTATCGACCCATTAACCCATCTGGTGCGTAACAGTCTGGACCACGGTATTGAAGATCCCGCAACGCGCATCGCGGCCGGTAAACAACCGGTAGGTAATCTGACACTGTCGGCCGAACATCAAGGCGGCAATATTTGTATTGAAGTCCTTGATGATGGGGCAGGGCTGAATCGGCAGAAAATTCTGGCGAAAGCACAATCGCAGGGTATGGCTGTTAATGAGCATATGAGTGATGAAGATGTCGGCATGCTGATTTTCGCCCCTGGATTCTCCACGGCCGAGCAGGTGACGGATGTTTCTGGTCGCGGTGTCGGGATGGATGTGGTTAAGCGAAATATTCAGGAAATGGGCGGCCATGTGCAAGTCAGTTTCCAGGCCGGTAAAGGGACCTCAATTCGAATCTTGCTGCCATTGACGCTGGCTATTCTTGATGGCATGTCCGTCAAAGTCAGTAATGAAGTGTTCATTTTACCATTGAACGCCGTAATGGAATCACTGCAACCATTGGCTGAGGATTTACATCCACTGGCGGGTGGTGAACGCGTATTACAAGTGCGTGGTGAGTATCTGCCTCTGGTGGAACTGTTCCGGGTATTTGATGTTGAAAATGCGAAAACTGAAGCCACCCAAGGCATTGTTGTGATTCTACAAAGCGCCGGTCGCCGTTATGCCCTGCTGGTAGACCAATTGATTGGCCAGCATCAGGTGGTTGTGAAAAATCTGGAAAGCAATTATCGCAAAGTTCCAGGTATTTCTGCCGCCACCATTTTGGGTGACGGCAGTGTGGCATTAATTGTGGATGTGTCGGCGTTGCAGGCCTTAAACCGGGAAAAGCGTGTTACGGCTGATGATGTAGTCGTCGCGTAATATGCCCGTCATACTTCAAGCTGCATGCGTGTTGGCTACGTTCAATCACCCGAATCACTTACAACACAGTAAGCTCATCGGGATTTATTCACTTGCCGCCTTCTTGCAACTCGAATTATTTAGGGCATAGAGCTTTGAAAAATAAACATAAATTCAACCTATTGATTGAAGGGTAAAAACATGGCAGGACTAGCAACCGTCACGAAGCTGGCTGGCGAAACGGTAGGACAAGAATTCCTGATTTTTACGCTGGGTGCTGAAGAGTACGGCATTGATATTCTGAAAGTTCAAGAGATCCGTGGTTATGATCAAGTGACCCGTATCGCTAACACCCCGGCTTTCATTAAAGGTGTCACTAACTTACGCGGCGTTATTGTTCCTATTATTGATTTACGGGTTAAATTTGCTCAACAGGGCGTCAGTTATAACGAAAATACGGTCGTCATCGTGCTGAACTTTGGTCAGCGTGTCGTCGGTATTGTTGTTGACGGTGTATCTGACGTGCTGTCATTAACGGCTGAGCAAATCCGCCCAGCCCCTGAGTTTGCTGTGACTCTCGCGACCGAATACCTGACAGGTTTAGGTTCGCTGGGTGAGCGGATGCTGATTTTGGTTGATATTGAGAAGTTGCTGAGCAGCGAAGAGATGTCATTGCTCGATTCAGTGGTGAAAGGTTAATTAAGCCTAATGGGGTCAGTTTTTGACTCGATGCCGAGTCAGTGACCACATTATCATCACCTTTTCAATCAAGCGGGAGGGCAAGTTAGCCCTTCTGCGCCAAGTTTTTGCTGAACACCAAGATCAAATTGTTAATCCCTGGTATCTCCCCGGTAAAATAATCTTTCTCCCCGGTAAAGTTCCCCCCTTTGGTGCCGATAACACAGTTAATTAAACGTCTTATGTTTTGGCGTACCCGTATTTGACATACCTATATTTTGACGTACTTATGAAGGGATAACATGTTCAAGCGTATGAAAGTGGTCACCAGCTTGCTGTTGGTGTTAGTGCTATTTGGTGCCTTACAGCTGGTTTCCGGCGGGCTTTTCTTCAACTCCCTGAAAAATGACAAAGAAAACTTCGCTGTTTTACAAGTTATCCGTCAACAACAGTCGGTGCTGAATGAAAGCTGGGTCAATCTACTGCAAACACGCAATACGTTAAACCGTGCGGGCATTCGCTACATGATGGATGTGAACCACACCGGCAGCGGCCCAACAGTGAATGATCTTTTGGCTTCAGCCAAAGGCACCTTGGGTGTGGCGGCAGAGCGTTTTAAAAGCTACGAGCAAATTCCTCTGGATAGCCAACAAGATCCAGAATCAGCTAAAAAGTTAAAACAAACTTATGAGCAATACTTTGGCGCATTGACCGAGCTTATCCAATTGATGGAAGCCGGTAAGATCAATGAATTCTTTGACCAGCCAACTTCCAGTTTCCAAAATGCTTTTGAGCATGACTACAACACCTACCTGACACAAAACGATCGCCTTTACTCCAGTGCAGTGGAAGACAGTAACCGCTCCTTCACTTATGCGATGAGCGTGATTGTTTTTGTACTGATTGCAGTATTCGTGGTGATTGTGGGGGTGTGGCTGGGTATGCAGCACATCTTGATTAACCCACTGAAGCACTTGATTGAGCATATCAAACATATTGCTAACGGTGATTTGACTCAGAATATCGAAGTGCATAGTCGCAATGAAATGGGCACCTTGGCTGCCAGCCTGAAGCACATGCAATCTGAATTGGTGACTACCGTCAGCGATGTCCGTTTAGGCGCTGATGCTATTTATAGTGGCGCATCAGAAATTGCTGCGGGTAACAATGATTTGTCAGCGCGTACCGAGCAACAAGCCGCCTCTTTGGAAGAAACCGCTGCCAGCATGGAGCAGTTAACTGCCACGGTGAAACAGAATGCTGAAAATGCCCGTCAGGCTAGCCAACTGGCATTAAGTGCATCAGAAACCGCGCAAAAAGGCGGAAAAGTCGTCGCGAACGTGGTGCAAACCATGCATGACATTGCCGGTAGCTCACAGAAAATTGCCGATATCACCAGCGTCATCGATGGCATCGCTTTCCAAACCAATATTCTGGCATTGAATGCTGCGGTCGAAGCTGCTCGTGCCGGTGAGCAAGGGCGTGGTTTTGCTGTTGTCGCCGGTGAAGTACGCAACCTGGCCCAGCGCAGTGCGCAAGCCGCAAAAGAAATTAAGGGTTTGATCGAAGACTCAGTCAACCGTGTCGATATGGGTTCTGTGCTGGTTGAAAGTGCCGGTGAAACCATGGGCGATATCGTGAATGCGGTAACCCGCGTAACGGACATCATGGGTGAAATCGCTTCAGCTTCCGATGAACAAAGCCGTGGTATCGATCAGGTAGGTCAGGCGGTGACTGAAATGGATCGTGTGACCCAACAAAACGCCTCTTTGGTGGAAGAGTCTGCCTCTGCCGCCGCAGCACTGGAAGAACAAGCCAGTATGCTAACCCAATCCATGTCCGTATTTATTCTGCGTATGGATAACAGTAGTAGCAAAAAAGATGTGAGAAAAACCAAGCAGCCGACACAGGATAAGAGCGGCACTGCTAAAAAAGCACTGGGAAGTGACCTGCAAGAGAATTGGGAAACTTTCTAGTCCCCTACACAAAAAAAATACCCTAAATAATTCGAGTTGCAGGAAGGCGGCAACTAAGAGAATCCCCAGGAGCTTACATCAGTAAGTGACTGGGGTGAGCGAAGGCAGCCAACACACCTGCAGCTTGAAGTATGACGGGGATAAATAGAAGCCGGCCAACGAGCTGGCTGAGAAGAGGTTACGATGTTTGGCCGAATCCGGATTTCTACCAGCTTTTTCCTGTTATTGATGTTGATTTGCTCGATACAGTTAATTTCAAGTGGTCTGTCATTTACTGCATTTCGTTCAGACTATCAAAATTTAAACCGAGTGGATCTCAGCAGTCAGCAGCGGGATGCATTAAGCCTCAGTTGGGTATCCTTACTTCAGGCGCGTAATACCTTAAACCGGGCGGCGACTCGCTCGGCTCTCAAAGTTCCTCAGGAGAAAGTCAACGCGCTTATGGGTAATGCGCGAAGCTCACTACAGAAAGCCGATCTCTATTTTAATCAGTTTCTGGCGGTACCTCGTCTGGATGAGAGCGATACCGGTGGTGAGTTGTTAGATGCAACCAAGAACAGTTATCAGAACTTACGTAGTTCATTACGGGAGTTAATCGATTTCCTGGAAGCCGGTAATTTGCAGAGTTTTATGGATCAACCCACCCAGAAAACTCAAGATCTGTTTGAAGCTGATTTCTTGCAGTATTTACAGTATGCCAATGAAGTGATTGCAGAAGCTGGCACCCAGAACCAACAGGCTTACCACCTCGCCATGTGGATCTTTGCTGGTGCAATTCTAATGGTGATCGCAATGGCAATTTCTTCACTGATCTGGCTGCGTACCATGTTTGTATCACCATTAAAAACCATGCGCTCTCATTTTGACCGCATTGCCGAAGGCGATTTATCCGCCCAGATTTCTGTGACGGGCCGTAATGAAATTAGTCAGATGTTTGCCAGTTTACGCACCATGCAACAGTCGCTAATCACCACGGTTAGCCATGTTCGCGATGGGACAGAATCGATGTTAACGGGTATTCAGGAAATCTCTGCCGGTAACAATGATTTGTCGGCAAGAACTGAGCAGCAGGCGGCTTCATTAGAGCAAACGGCGGCCAGTATGGAGCAACTGACGGCGACGGTGAAACAGAATGCCGATAATGCCCGTCAAGCAACACAACTGGCACAAGATGCGTCGGGAACGGCGGCTAAAGGTGGTGAACTAGCCGGAAGTGTCGTAACAACGATGCATGATATCGCTACCAGTTCGCAGAAGATTGGTGCCATTACCAGTGTTATCGATGGCATTGCTTTCCAAACCAATATTCTGGCTCTGAATGCTGCTGTTGAAGCAGCTCGCGCCGGAGAGCAAGGGCGCGGTTTTGCTGTTGTGGCGGGCGAAGTTCGCAATTTAGCTCAGCGCAGTGCGCAGGCAGCAAAAGAAATCAAAGGGTTAATCGATGAATCGGTTAGCCGTGTTCGCCAGGGCTCCACACTGGTGGAAAATGCGGGTACCACCATGGAAGAGATTGTTCGCTCAGTGACTCGGGTTACCGACATTATGGGTGAAATCGCTTCCGCTTCGGATGAGCAAAGCCGGGGTATTGAGCAGGTTTCACTCGCGGTAACACAGATGGATCAGGTCACTCAGCAAAACGCCGCATTAGTGGAAGAGGCAGCGGCTGCGGCTAATGCACTGGAAGAGCAAGCAGGTATGCTCTCCGATGCAGTGTCTGTTTTTCGTTTGGAGCAGGATAGCGACAACGGGGAGGGGCAGTCAGCAGATCGCAGTAGTAAGCAACCGGCTGTTAAGGAAATCCCAGATTGTCAAACGGCGTAAAAAAGAGTGTGTTGTGGGGTGAGGCCGGATGAAACCATCACCCCAAGAGTTTGGGTCTCCTTTGACCCAGATGATTCAACGGCTGCCGCTGTCGGATGTTCACTTTCGACGCATTTGCCAACTTATTTACCAACGGGCCGGGATTGTACTGGCCGATCACAAACGGGAAATGGTCTATAACCGCCTGGTGAGGCGGTTGAGGTTGCTGGGGATTAACGATTTTGGCCAATACCTTGCTTTACTGGAGACCGATCCTAACAGTGCGGAGTGGCAGGCATTTGTTAATGCCTTGACCACCAACCTGACGGCATTTTTCCGTGAGGCGCACCATTTCCCGATTCTGGCAGAGCATGCTCGTCAGCGGCCGGGGAGTTATTCGGTCTGGAGTACGGCGGCATCGACTGGTGAAGAGCCTTATTCCATCGCCATGACATTGTGTGATGTGTTGGGAAATCGGTCGGGTTCTTGCCAGATATTGGCCAGTGATATTGATACACAAGTCCTGGAGAAAGCCACCAGTGGCGTGTATCGACAAGATGAATTGCGCTCATTGTCTGCGCAGCAAATGCAACGCTACTTTCTGCGTGGCACCGGCCCTCATCAGGGCATGGTAAGAGTGCGCCCGGAACTTGCCAATATGATTCATTTCCAGCAATTGAATCTACTCGCACCGGAATGGGCGTTGCCGGGGCAATTTGACGCTATTTTTTGTCGTAATGTGATGATTTATTTTGATAAAGAAACGCAGGAGCGCATTCTGCGTCGCTTTGTCCCTTTGCTAAAACCCGGCGGCTTGATGTTTGCAGGCCATTCGGAGAATTTCAGTCAAATTAGTCGGGAATTCTATTTGCGCGGGCAGACCGTTTATGGACTGACCAAGGAGAGGTGATGAGTAAAATCAGAGTATTGTGCGTTGATGATTCCGCGTTAATGCGCCAGTTAATGACAGAGATTATTAACAGTCACCCAGACATGGAAATGGTTGCAGCAGCACCTGATCCGTTGGTTGCCCGTGATTTGATTAAAAAATTTAATCCGCAGGTATTAACACTCGATGTTGAAATGCCACGGATGGATGGTTTGGATTTTCTTGAGAAATTAATGCGGTTACGGCCGATGCCGGTAGTGATGGTTTCATCATTAACCGGAAAAAACTCAGAGATAACCATGCGCGCGCTGGAATTGGGGGCTATCGATTTTGTCACCAAACCGCAGTTGGGTATCCGAGAAGGGATGCTGGCTTACAGCGAGTTGATTGCAGAGAAAATCCGCACGGCCGCCAAAGCTCGTTTGCCACAGCGCGGCCCGGAACATGCACCGGTGATGCTGACGCATACGCCGTTGCTCAGTAGTGAGAAACTCATTGCGATCGGCGCATCGACGGGGGGGACTGAAGCCATCCGTACCGTGTTACAACCTTTGCCTCCGACCAGCCCGGCATTGTTGATAACTCAGCATATGCCACCGGGTTTTACCCGTTCATTTGCGGAGCGGCTCAATAAATTGTGCCAAATTACCGTGAAGGAAGCAGAAGACGGTGAGCGGGTATTGCCCGGACACGCCTATATTGCACCCGGTGATCGGCACATGGAATTGGCGCGCAGTGGGGCAAACTATCAGGTGCGTATTCATGACGGGCCTGCGGTTAATCGTCATCGTCCCTCGGTCGATGTGCTTTTTCGTTCAGTGGCGCAGTATGCCGGGCGTAATGCGGTCGGTGTCATTCTGACGGGAATGGGTAATGACGGTGCTGCCGGTTTACTGGAGATGCATCGGGCAGGGGCTTATACCATTGCACAAAACGAAGCCAGTTGTGTGGTCTTCGGGATGCCGCGTGAAGCTATTGGGATGGGCGGCGTTAATGAAATCCTGGATTTGAACCAGATAAGTCAGCGCATGTTGGCACAGATAAGCAGCGGTCAAGCCCTGCGAATCTAGTAGAAATTTTCCGGTGGAAATCGGGCGTTGGTATTTAATCGCTCAGCGGTGAGCAACAAACCTTAGGAGTTGGTATGGCGGATAAGAATCTCAGATTTTTGGTGGTAGACGATTTTTCGACCATGCGTCGTATTGTCAGAAACCTGCTGAAAGAGCTGGGTTTTAACAATGTGGAAGAAGCCGAAGATGGCGTAGACGCATTGAATAAATTACGTACGGGTGGTTTTGATTTTGTGGTTTCTGACTGGAACATGCCGAATATGGATGGCCTGGACCTGTTGAAAACTATCCGTGCTGATGGGGCTCTTGGTACTCTGCCCGTTCTGATGGTCACGGCTGAAGCTAAAAAAGAGAATATCATCGCAGCAGCGCAAGCAGGTGCCAGTGGTTATGTAGTGAAACCTTTCACTGCCGCTACCTTGGAAGAGAAGCTCAATAAGATTTTTGAAAAGTTGGGTATGTAAGGAGGCGAGATGAGTAACCATCAAATGCCCGCAACAGATGCGGCATCAGCCAGTGATATAATAAGTCGTATTGGCCAACTGACGCGGATGTTACGCGACAGTTTGCGTGAGTTGGGTCTTGATCAGGCAATTGCTCAGGCGGCAGAAGCCATTCCTGATGCCCGTGACCGTCTGGACTATGTGGTTCATATGACAGCGCAGGCTGCGGAAAGAGCCTTGAACTGTGTTGAAGCAGCACAGCCGCGTCAGAATGAACTTGAGTCATCCGCTAAAGCACTAAAAGTTCGCTGGGATGAATGGTTTGAGAATCCAATCGAGCTGTCAGATGCCCGTTCTCTGGTCACTGATACCCGTGAATATCTGGATGTGGTGCCACAACATACCTCATTTACCAATGCGCAATTATTGGAAATCATGATGGCGCAGGATTTCCAAGACCTGACGGGTCAGGTTATCAAGCGCATGATGGATGTGGTGCAAGAAATTGAGAAACAGTTATTAATGGTATTGATGGAGAACATTCCTGATATGCCGTCAAAACCGCAAAAACCGACCGACAGTCTACTCAATGGGCCGCAACTGGATAAAAATGGCGCTGGCGTCATTGCCAGCCAAGACCAGGTTGATGATCTGTTAGATAGCTTGGGTTTCTAAGCGGCAGAAAATGTTTCGGGTGCAGATGAGGTCGTTTCCTCATCTGCATGGCCGTTGGCTAAGATGTATTTCTCCGCGCCGCTTTTATTTTTTATGGCACCCTACCATTTCCTGATACAATTTTTGGGCTAACGACACAGCTTTGCCCGCATTGACTCGCCCGTATCCATACCATTCACTGTGACCATTTTCATCATAGCCTCCATTTTTTTCATCTATTTTGTCGCAACTGTCGCGAATGATATCTTTGACCTCTTGATAGTTCAGTGTGGGGTTGACTGAAATAATCAAAGCGGCAACACCGGCAGCACCGGGACAGGCGCTGGAAGTCCCACCAAAATTATTAATATAATTACCAAAAATATCCCCTACAGCCGTGCTAGCCCCTGGGTTATCACCATATTCACGACGCAGATCGGTGGTCCAGATACCCGTTGTTAAAGGAGCGGGATGGCCGAATATGAGGTCTTCGGAGTCGTCACTGGGAAAAGAACACCAAAGTGATTTACCATAATTGCTGTAAACGGAGCGGATACTACGATCATTACAAGCAGCGACAGCAATAACTGATTCATAAGTGACGTAACCATCTATCTCGACGGATTCATTGCCGTTACCTGCGGCAAAAAAGATCACACATCCCTTATTATTGCGCCCTTTCTTTACCGCATAATCAATAGCCATACGAGTTAATGCTGGCAGTGCGGCCACAACGTCATGTTGAGGATCATCTGAGTTAGCCGACAGGCTGCCTTTCGGTCCCCAACTGCAAGAGATAACATCAGCCCCATGATCAGCGGCCCATACGAAAGCAAGAGCTTCATCTAACGAACCTAATCCGCTAACCTGACGTATTGGCATAAAGTTAGCTGCTGGTGCCACACCTGAGGCACCATAGCGGCCATCAGCACAGGCCACCCCTGCACATGGCGTGCCGTGAGTATTATATTTGCCCGGTGTAGGATCATCATCGCTGTTGACGCCAGACAGGTTACAAGGGTGAACGATCTTTCCTTCACGACTAAATTCCGGATGACCGATGTCGAAACCGTCATCAATGACGGCGATAGTCGTGCCTTTGCCTAAGGTGATTTTATGCGCACTTTCAACATTGGCGCTGGCGTCAACCTCGACTTCACGACGCACGGTGGTTTTCTTTAAATGCCACTGGTTAGGGTGAATGGTTTTGTGTTCTTTGTGATAAATTAATTCAGGATGACAATACTTAATATCCTTTCTATTTAAAATGTTTTCGGCAAGAGTAAAAGTGTCGTCGCCGGTGTCTTCTTGTGCTGAAACAAAGTAAGCATTTTTCAGAAATGCTATTTTCATCTTAATGGTAAGCGTATATCCACATATTATTTTTTCACATTCAGATTCGGATAAATCATCATTGAATTGAACGAATATATTTTCTGTATAAATAAGTGGCTGTTTGCTCTTTTCAGTTTTAAATCCATACCCGGCGAACCTGACCATTTTATTATTAGCGATAGCTTTCTTGATCTCACTCACTCTATCCGTGGGGGCATCGATGCTGACAACATAGGTGTTGGCACTTGGAATTCTGAAAATAATTTTATATTTTATAGTGTTATCGTTGATGGCGCTGAGCATCATGGTGGAGAAAATCTTCTCTGGATGCATCCTTATAACAAGGGTATGAGCCGATTTTATTATTGAGATGATTTTTCTTTCATTGTTCAAAACATCATAAGTAACGTCAAATCTTTTCATTTTAATTTCCCTTTAATATGAATGTTATGATTTTACTATTATCTGGATAGCTATTATTCAGATGTGGAGAAATGGCTGGAGCCAAAACTGTTTATATAACACTCAATCTGTCTATATACTCAACAAACGCGTTTTAAATGCTCAATTAACTTAATAATAGGTGCAATGTCATTTTCATATCATAACAACCTTAGCTATGCGGGCATTTGACGTGCAAGGCATCTTTTACTTATAAATCCACTCCAATCTATGCTGATGGAATGCACTCATCCGAGAAATAACCCCCTAATTGCAGCGTTGTTCCATCCATAGGCTAACTAAATGTTTGTCATGCTACGCATATTAATTTTCTCTTAGATGGGAACGCTTACGCTGAACAGGAACATTTACGCTAACAGAAGCCATTGCTGTGGCTGAAGATAGCGATGCGGACAAAAGCGAGGAACCCACAGCCCATAAGCTGGAGAAGGCTCGCGAGAAAGGCCAGATACCGCGTTCACGCGAACTGACCTCGATGCTGATGCTCGGGGCCGGTTTGGCTATTCTGTGGGTTTCGGGGGAATCGATGGCGCGTCAACTGGCTGCCATGATTGCTCAGGGGTTGCATTTTGATCACGGCCTTATCAGTGATGATAAGCAAATGCTGCGCCAAATTGGCATGTTACTCAGGCAAACGCTGATAGCGCTGATACCCATTTTTGCCGGATTGGTCATAGTGGCAATGGCGGTACCGATGCTACTGGGTGGTGTACTGTTTAGCGGCGAGTCAATCAAATTTGACCTCAAGCGGATGAGTCCGATTGCCGGTTTAAAGCGGATGTTCTCCTCTCAGGCGCTGGCTGAACTGCTAAAAGCCATCTTGAAAGCGACACTGGTGGGGTGGGTTACCGGCATATTTCTCTGGCATAACTGGCCCGATATGATGCGGTTAATGGCCGCTCCTCCGGTGGCCGCCTTAGGTGATGCGCTCCACTTGATTATTTTCTGTGGGCTAGTGGTGGTTTTAGGTTTGACCCCCATGGTCGGTTTTGATGTGTTTTTCCAAATAACCAGCCATATTAAAAAGTTACGTATGACCAAACAGGAAATACGTGATGAGTTCAAGGATCAAGAAGGTGATCCTCATGTGAAAGGGCGTATCCGCCAGCAGCAACGGGCCATGGCCCGCCGGCGGATGATGGCTGATGTGCACAAAGCTGATGTGATAGTGACTAACCCGACTCACTATGCTGTTGCGTTGCAATACAACGAAGCCAAAATGAGTGCGCCAAAAGTCCTGGCGAAAGGGGCGGGAGCCGTGGCGCTGCGCATTCGTGAATTGGGCGCTGAACATCGCATTCCTTTATTAGAAGCTCCGCCGCTGGCCAGGGCATTATTCCGGCACAGCGAAGTGGGTCAACATATTCCTGCCACCCTTTATGCGGCAGTAGCTGAAGTCCTTGCCTGGGTGTATCAGCTGAAACGCTGGAAGCGGGAAGGTGGGCTAATCCCGAAAAAACCTGAACATCTGCCGGTACCGGAAGGGCTGGATTTTGCAACAGAAGAGAGTGAGACTGACTAATGGCTAATTTGGCCGCCCTGCTTCGTTTACCGGGCAATTTCAAAGATACGCAGTGGCAAATTCTTGCCGGGCCAATCTTAATCCTCATGATCTTGTCGATGATGGTGCTGCCACTGCCGCCTTTCGTCCTTGATTTGCTGTTTACCTTCAACATCGCGCTGTCCATCATGGTGTTGCTGGTTGCGATGTTTACTCAGCGTACTTTGGATTTTGCTGCATTCCCGACTATTCTGTTGTTCTCGACTTTACTGCGTTTATCCCTAAACGTGGCCTCTACTCGTATTATTCTGATGGATGGGCATACCGGTGCTGCGGCAGCAGGACGGGTGGTTGAAGCATTTGGCCATTTCCTGGTGGGCGGTAACTTCGCCATCGGTATCGTGGTCTTTGTTATTTTAGTGATCATCAACTTTATGGTCATCACCAAAGGGGCTGGGCGTATTGCTGAAGTTGGCGCACGTTTTGTTCTCGATGGTATGCCCGGTAAGCAGATGGCCATCGACGCCGACTTAAACGCCGGTTTGATTGGTGAAGACGAAGCGAAAAAGCGCCGCTCTGATGTGACACAAGAAGCGGACTTCTACGGTTCAATGGACGGGGCCAGTAAGTTTGTTCGTGGTGATGCTGTTGCTGGGTTACTGATTATGGTCATTAACGTGGTCGGGGGCCTGTTAGTCGGGGTACTTCAGCACAATATGGCTGTGGGTCATGCAGCTGAAACCTATACATTGTTGACCATTGGTGACGGCTTGGTTGCGCAAATCCCGGCATTGGTTATCTCCACCGCCGCGGGTGTTATTGTTACCCGAGTGAGCACTGATCAGGATGTCGGCCAGCAAATGGTCACCCAGTTGTTCAACAACCCGCGGGTGATGGTGTTGAGTGCTGCCGTATTGGGTTTACTGGGTATGGTGCCCGGTATGCCTAACTTTGTGTTTCTGCTATTCACCGCGGCCTTATTGGCTCTGGCCTGGCGTTTACGGGGTAAACAGTCGCAGCAACCGGCAGCCGCAGAAGCTCCGGTTATGCAGGATCAACAACAAGCGACGGAAGCCACCTGGTCAGATGTTCAGCTGGAAGATCCTCTGGGTATGGAAGTTGGCTATCGCCTAATCCCGATGGTTGATTTCCAGCAAAATGGTGAGTTACTCGGGCGTATTCGCAGTATCCGCAAAAAGTTTGCTCAGGAAATGGGCTATCTGCCGCCGGTGGTTCATATCAGGGATAATCTGGAACTCCCGCCTGCGAGTTATCGGATCCTCATGAAAGGGGTCGAGATTGGCAGTGGCGAAGCCCATCCGGGCCGCTGGCTGGCGATCAACCCGGGTAATGCGGTTGGGACATTGCCTGGCGAAGCGACACAAGATCCTGCCTTTGGTTTGGCTGCGGTCTGGATTGAAAGTGCATTACGTGAACAAGCACAGATTCAAGGGTTTACCGTGGTTGAGGCCAGTACGGTCGTCGCCACACATTTGAATCACCTGATCAGTCAATATGCGAGTGACTTGTTCGGTCGTCAGGAAACCCAGCAGTTGTTAGATAGGGTTTCACAAGAGATGCCGAAGCTGACCGAGGACTTTATTCCCGGAGTGGTGACTTTAACCACGCTGCATAAGGTGCTGCAAAACCTGTTACTGGAGCGAGTCTCCATTCGTGATATGCGCACCATTATTGAGACGCTTGCCGAGCATGCGCCAAATCAAACCGACCCTTATGAGTTAACCGCGGTGGTACGCGTCGCGCTGGGCCGCTCAATTGCCCAGCAGTGGTTCCCTGGTACCGGTGAGATTCAAGTCATTGGGTTGGATGCAGCCTTAGAGCGTTTGTTATTACAAGCACTGCAAGGTGGTAGCGGTTTAGAGCCGGGGCTGGCTGACCGTCTACTGGAACAATCCAAGCAAGCGCTGCAACGTCAAGAGATGCTGGGCGCTCCGCCAGTGTTGTTGGTTAACCACGCACTGCGTGCATTATTAGCCCGCTTCTTGCGCCGCAGCCTGCCGCAGATGGTGGTGCTGTCTAATCTGGAGATCGGCGACAATCGTCAAATCCGCATGACCTCAACCATTGGAGCTGCCTGATGCTGACTTGTCTTTCCCGAAGAGTCCTGGTGGGCTTATTTTCAATCGGAATATTGCCATTAAATGCAATAGCTTCAGGCTCTTGGGTTGCCGAAGATATTGGTGTTACTCAGAGTTTTCGCGGTGTGGCAATCTCTGCCAAACCGCTACAATCACCGGTTGCACTGGCTCAAGAAAATGCGCGAATTGTATCGATAAGTTGGCGCTACCAATTAATGTCAGCAGCACCAGATGGTTTACAAGTTAAATTATGTACGCCAAGCCGCTGTATGCCACTTGAAGGTGGCAGCGGGCTGAGTCGTGGATTGGCCGGAGAAGCGGCTGCGACTCAGCTGACATTTATCTACTTTATCGCAGGAAAAGGGCGGGTCAATCCGCCACTGCAAGTCATTAATAACCAGGTCATCGTCAATTATCGTTGAATCCAAAATGGATAAGTGAAGGCGCAACACATAGGAAGTAGCATCATGCTGCTTAGCTGTTTTGCCTGCGCTGTTGAATGTACTGACATCGCCATTACACTGCAAAAAACCAAACTCAATAGTACACTCTGTTTTTTCATATACCCTCCTTTAAACTAAGCCAACGGTTGCTTAGCCTTGTCAGATTAATGCCTCGTGAAAAATGGAGAGAGTCTATTTTATGAGACGAATGTAAGCTATTTTGATAATAAGAATATATCGCCATATATATTCAGGTTAAATATAACCTGGCAATTAAATTAACCAGTCAATATTACCATGATACTTGTTTTGCATTTTATTTGTTACCGCTGTTGTTTTTAATATTTTAATTTCCTTTTTTTAAGTTCTGCTATTCTATTATTGGTGTTTGCAAGAATGAAGAAGAGGTCATTTCTTGTTGCTGTTTTCATTTCTGTTATTTAAGTAAGTATTGTCGCGTTAATTTATACCTAAGGGGTACATTAATGTATTCATTTTTTAATGCACTAACTATGACTAAAATAATTTACAAGTTAATACTGTTGACTGGTTTAATATTTGGCATATTTACTTATGGGTTCTCACAGTAATATTATTTTAATTCAGAAGAGTTTGATAACCCTGCTGACCACAATGAAACCATCAATAAAATGATCAATACCGGAACCAGTCTGGCGGCGTCGGGTAATGCATCCAATATTGCCAGGTCAATGGTAAATGATGCGGCAAATCAGGAAATAAAACACTGGTTAAGTAGATTCGGGACGGCTCAGGTTAATGTTAACTTGGATAAAAAATTCTCCCTCAAAGAAAGTTCTCTTGATTGGTTGTTGCCTTGGTATGACTCTGCTTCGTATATCTTTTTTAGTCAGTTGGGTATAAGAAATAAAGACAGTCGCAATACCCTTAATATCGGCGCTGGGGTGCGTACCTTCCAACAAAGCTGGATGTATGGTTTTAACACTTTCTATGACAATGATATGACCGGGCACAATCATCGTCTTGGCGTGGGTGCAGAAGCCTGGACTGATTATTTACAGTTATCGGCTAATGGTTATTTTCGTCTCAATGGATGGCATCAATCTCGTGATTTCGTTGACTATAATGAGCGCCCGGCAAGCGGAGGTGATATTCACGCTAAAGCGTATTTACCTGCACTTCCACAGTTGGGTGGAAAATTAAAATATGAGCAATATCATGGTGAGCGGGTGGCTTTGTTTGGTAAAGATAACCTGCAAAGTAACCCTTATGCGGTGACCGCAGGGCTTATCTATACGCCGATCCCCTTTATTACTCTGGGGGTCGATCAACGAATGGGAAAAAGTCGGCAGCATGAAACACAATGGAATTTACAAATGGATTATCGACTGGGGGAAAGTTTCCGTTCGCAGTTTAGCCCCGCAGCAGTGGCCGGAACCCGTTTACTGGCTGAGAGCCGTTATAATCTGGTTGAACGAAATCCAAATATTGTTCTGGAATACCAAAAACAGAATACTTTCAAATTAGCATTCTCACCTGCCGTACTCTCCGGCCTGCCGGGGCAGGTTTATTCCGTTGGTGCACAAATACAGTCTCAATCTGCACTACAACGTATTCTCTGGAATGATGCACAATGGGTTGCTGCCGGCGGAAAATTAATACCCGTCAGCGCAACACAGTACAATGTGGTGTTACCGCCTTATAAACCGGTGGCACCAGCGAGCCGTACTGCGGGGAAAGCTGGCGAGAGCGAACCGGCGGTTAATACCTATACCCTCAGCGCAACGGCTATCGATAACCGGGGCAATAGTTCTAATCCCTCGACATTGACCGTTATTGTGCAGCAACCTCAGTTTGTTATCACCTCGGAGGTGACTGATGATGGTGCACTTGCTGATGGCAGTACGCCCATCACGGTGAAATTTACAGTGACTGATAGTGATAGTTCGCCGATTGTCGGGCAAGAGGGGGTGATAACCACCAGTAATGGCGCGCTTCCCAGTAAAGTCACGGAAAAAACCGATGCGCAGGGCGTGATAAGCATTGCATTAACTAGCACCACTGCTGGGGTGTCAGTGGTCACTTTAGATATTCAGGGGCAACAGGCTTCTGCTGATGTGCGATTTGCCGTGCTGCCGCCAGATGCCACAAACTCAAGTTTTAACGTTTCCACAGCTGATATTGTTGCCGATGGTACTATGTCATCGCTACTATCATTTATACCGCGTAATAAAAATAATGAGTTTGTCAGCGGAATAAAAGATCTTGAATTTATTCAAAGTGGTGTGTCGATAAATATCGGTACGATCACCGAAAATACTGATAACTATACCGCCAATGTGGTGGGGAATTCCGTTGGAAATGTCGACATCACGCCGCAGGTGGATGGGGTGCCATTTAGCTCGTTGCAGAAAACAATTACCTTATATCCGATACCAAAGATAACCGGTATTAAGGTGAACGGTGAGCAATTTGCCACAGATAAAAGCTTCCCCAAAACTATCTTCCAGGGTGCTACGTTCCAATTGGAGATGAATGATAATGTGACAAATAATACCCAGTATGACTGGACATCATCCTATGCGGCCAGCGCGTCGGTTGATAGTCAGGGTCAGGTCAAGATTGCCTATAAGACCTATAGCAGCACCGTCATTGTGACGGCAAAAAGTAAAAAATTCCCGACTTATACGGCAACCTATCAATTCAAACCTAATTTGTGGGTCTTCATGGGAAGCAGTTCGCTGATGGATAGTTTAGCTGCGAGTAGAGCGTGTCAGCAGCTTGGTGATTTCGTAGCGCTGATTGAGTCCTCGCGCGCCACCAATGGCGGCACGCGTTCAGCTGACGCTACTTTGTGGGGCGAGTGGGGGAGTTTGGCCGCCTATAGTTCAAGCTGGCCAACAGGCAATTATTGGACCAAAACGACCAGCACAGATTTTGTCGCCATGGATATGACTAGTGGTGCATTGCAGGGAGCATCGGTGTCATCAGCATATCCACTGTGCTCGGAGCCTCAATAGTGCTAAATACCAATCTTGCGGCCCAGCAAACTGGCACCTTTAGAGTGACCATCTGGCCCATACAGTGATTGGCCGTGACGTGTATTCAACACCGCCAGCGCCTGAGTGTTGTGCTCAATATGTTGTTGCAGCAAAAGCCCGTTATGCAGGTTGCCGTAGCGCAGGCCTTCGGCCAGTTCCAAAATACGTTGCCAGCGCTCTGCTAATGCAGTGACTTTGCTGTAGGGCGCTTGAATATTGATACTTTTTTCGGTGGTGAGCCGGGTCTGGTCCAGATAAGCCAAGGTCGCTAAAATTGAACTTTTTTGTTCAGTCACGCCTTGCAACACGATACCTTGAATCCGACCGGAGCACAGCAGTTGCTGCTCTTGCGCTACTACGGTTTTCAGCGATTCAAGCAGTTCCAGTTGCTGGTCCAGATTGGTTTGTAATCTTTCCACCACCACCTATCCTTTTACGGTTAATAATTTTACGGTCAACGATTGTTGTTACGTTTAGCTATTCTTCAGGTCATCGGCAACATTTTTGAGCAAGGCATCGGCAATTTTACCGGTATCCATGGTCAGTTGGCCTGAACGGATCGCCTGTTTTAAGGTTTCTACACGTTCTACATTGATGTCCTGGCTGCCCGGTTGCATCAGTTTTGCCTGCGCATCACTCAATTTAACCTCAGTACCACTTACCGGTGTTTTTGATTGAGCGGAAGGTTTACGCGTTTGTTGCGCAATATCACTGGTTTCCCGTGGCTGCACTTGTGTTACCGGTAATAGCGGTTGAGTGCGATCAATACTCATGTTATGTTGCTCCCTCTATAGCGGGATTGACGTTTATCGACCCGCAAGACTTTTATCTTTCAGTAAAAGAATGGCGGGATTGTCACTTTTTACCCGCAAATAACTGCATATTAGGGTTATCGGCACAGGTTAAAAAAACTTTAATAACTATAACATAATACGAACGGTGCCATCGTCGGCCACGGTGCCACTGACGATTTGGCCTGATGCCATGCGCACCCGAACAGTATCTTGAATGGCCGCATTATTCATCGCTTTACCATTACTGTTAACATTAAACCCTTCACCCTGTGCCAAGACCTGCACATCTTGCCCTGCTTTTATTATCCACAGGCGGCGCAACATATTGCGTGTTAGCGGTTGGCCAGCATTGATTTGTCGCAAGCTGACCGCACCTTGAGCAAAGTTGGGTTCCAATAACGCGCCGGGAGGCAGGGTATCGAGCCGACCTTTTTTCATTTCGATATCTTGCGGTGTAATTTTTTCACCTGCTGCCAGTTGACGAGCCGCCACTGCATAATGACCACTGACTTGTACTTGGGTCTGAATAAAACGCCGCACACCATCACAACGGACCGACAGACTAATATTGCCCCAAGGGCGGGCATTAGCCGGTAGCGTTATCTCCGGCATATCACATTGTGGCCACTGGTTCTGCGGGGTTTTAATCACCACGTTAACCTGGCTCTCTTTATCCGGATATCGCTGTTGGAAGAATTGATTTACCTGCACTGATAAATCTGCCGCCACCGCCTGATGAGTGACGGCTTGACTCAGCAACAGCACCCCCAATGCACATTTTATGACGCCATTTCTGTTCATTGCCATCCATCTCTTCTCCGTCTACACAACCCGTTAACACCGAGTCGGCCCCTGTTACCCACTAGTGTACCTGTACCTCGCTGAGGTTAAGGGAACAAATAGCAACGCATTTTGCCCTTATTCTGACGATAGGCTTCCCTGTACGGCGTTTATGCTGTCGGCTCCAAATTCTAACCTTGTGGGGGGACTATGCTCGACAAACTGGACGGTGCTCTGCGTTTTCAACAAGAGGCGCTTAATTTGCGCGCGCAACGACAGGAGATCCTGTCGTCCAATATTGCTAATGCGGATACACCCGGCTTTCAGGCACGTGATATTGATTTCTCCAGCCAACTGAAAAAAGTCATGGAGCAAGGACGTGCCAGCGGTACCGGGGTGTCGCTCAGTTTGACGTCAGCCCGTCATATCCCGGCAAGTACAGTTCAGCCACCTGATCTTGATTTGTTATTCCGTGTCCCGGATCAGCCATCAATGGATGGCAACACGGTAGATATGGACCGTGAACGTACGAATTTTGCCGATAACAGCCTGAAATATCAGACCGATTTGACCGTTCTTGGCGGCCAGATCAAAGGGATGATGTCAGTGTTACAACAAGGATAAGACGTATGTCTTTACTGAATATTTTTGATATTGCCGGTTCTGCATTATCAGCCCAATCGCAGCGGTTGAACGTTAGCGCCAGTAACATGGCGAACGCCGACAGCGTCACCGGTCCAGACGGTCAACCTTACCGCGCCAAGCAAGTGGTGTTTCAGGTGGCGGCTCAGCCGGGGCAAGAAACGGGCGGCGTACGTGTGGCACAGATAATCGATGATCCGGCACCGGATCGCTTGGTCTTTCAACCCGGCAATCCGCTGGCTGATGCCAAGGGGTATGTTCGTATGCCAAACGTTGATGTGACCGGCGAGATGGTGAACACCATTTCAGCTTCGCGCAGTTATCAAGCCAACGTTGAAGTATTGAATACGACCAAATCGTTGATGCTCAAGACGCTGACACTGGGTCAATAACAGGAGCCTGCATAAATGGCCATTACGAATTCCCTGACCGATAGTGATTACGGTATTAACAGCACTACCGGTACCAGTTCGACCACCGGCAGTAGCAGCCAAGATCTGCAAAACAGTTTCCTGACATTGTTGGTGGCACAGTTAAAGAATCAGGATCCTACCAACCCAATGCAAAACAACGAGTTGACTACGCAATTAGCGCAAATCAACACCGTGAGCGGCATTGAAAAGTTGAATACCACGCTGGGTTCTATCTCCGGTCAGATTGATAACAGCCAATCCTTGCAGGCGAGCAGCCTGATTGGTCGTGGTGTGATGGTTCCGGGAACCAACGTCTTGGCTGGCAGCAAAGATGGCGTTGTGACAACAACACCGTTTGGTGTTGAGCTGGAGCGTGCCGCAGACAAAGTGACGGCCACTATCACCGATAGCAATGGCGTGGCTGTCCGAACCATTGAGATTGGCGGCCTGACGGCGGGTGTGCATGCCTTTACCTGGGATGGTTCGCTGGAAGCGGGCGGCAATGCACCGGATGGCGCTTATACCGTCACTATCAGTGCGACTAATGGGGGCGCACAAGTGGTTGCCACACCATTGAGTTATGCCATTGTCAACGGCGTCACCCGTGGTGGCGACGGCCCTAAATTGGATCTCGGCCTGGCAGGCACTATCACGATGGATAAGGTCCGTCAGATCTTATAAATCAGCTAGTTGGCCGAAGAAGTAGCAAAAAACATTAGGGTGAAGCAATCATTCGAACTGATTCACCATCATTTTTAAAAGTAGCGTTTGATATGTCATCAATGCTTAAGGTCTTTCAGGGACCCCGAATCTAACGGAGAAGAAAATGGGCTTTTCTCAAGCAGTCAGCGGTTTGAACGCAGCGTCCAGTAACCTGGATGTGATCGGTAACAACATCGCCAACTCGGCGACGTCAGGTTTTAAAGCCGGCTCAGTTTCTTTTGCCGATATGTTTGCCGGCTCTCAGACCGGGATGGGCGTTAAAGTCGCAGGCATCACTCAGGACTTTAACGATGGTACCACTACCACCACTAACCGCCGTCTGGATCTGGCTATTAGTCAAAGTGGTTTCTTCCGTATGCAAGACAGCAGTGGCGGTGTGTTATATGCCCGTAACGGCCAGTTTAAACTGGATGAGAACCGCAATATCGTCAATATGCAGGGCCTGAGCTTAACCGGCTACCCGGCAACCGGTACCCCGCCGACTGTACAGCAAGGGGCGAACCCGATAGCGCTGTCTGTTCCGCAGAATATGATCCCAGCCAAGGCGACGACCTCGGGCACTATGGTCGCTAACCTGACCTCAACCCATGATGTTATTCCTGTTGCTACTACTTTTGATCCCACCAAGCCTGACACCTACAGCTTCGTCAATAACATGACCACCTTCGATAGCTTGGGTAACCGCCATGAAATCAACGTGTTCTACGTTAAACGCTCAGAAAGTACCACGGCGGGTAACACCTGGGATGTCTACACCCTCGATAGCAGTGCTAAACCAGCTGCAACAGCGGATAAACGCGGCTCCATGACGTTTGATACCAACGGCGCACTGCAAAGTGTCACCAATGGCACTAATGCAGCCAGTACCACTGACTTCACATTGACTATCCCAATGGGCGTGGTTAACGGTGCTCCGGCACAGACTTTCACGCTGAGTGTGGCGGGCAGTAAGCAACAAAATACCGGTACAGATAGCATTGTCACCCAAACCCAAACTGGCTACGCCGCCGGTGAATTTACGGGCTTCCAGATTAATAACGATGGCTCGATAGTCGGTACCTATTCCAATTCGCAGACTCAATTGCTCGGTCAAATCGTGATGGTCAACTTTGCCAACCCTGAAGGTTTGTCATCCGAAGGCGATAACGTATGGAAAGAAACACTTTCATCCGGTAACCCAATCCTTGGAACGGCGGGCAGTGGCGGTTTCGGTACATTGACCAGCGGCGCACTGGAATCCTCTAACGTGGATTTGAGTAAAGAACTGGTCAATATGATTGTGGCGCAGCGTAACTACCAGTCTAACGCGCAAACCATCAAAACCCAGGATCAGATCTTACAAACTCTGGTTAACCTGCGTTAATCGAACTGACGGGACTCGCTCATGGATCACGCAATATATACCGCAATGGGGGCTGCACGGCAGTCACTCGAACTGCAAGCGGTTACCGCTAATAACCTGGCCAATGCCTCGACGCCGGGTTTTCGCTCGCAGTTGGCGGCGATGCGGGCTGTGCCTATTGATGGGCCAAGTATGGCCACTCGGACCATGGTCACAGCATCAACCCCCGGCGTAGATATCAGCCAGGGGACGATGAACTACAGCGGTCGCCCGTTGGATGTGGCCTTGCAGCAAGATGGCTATTTGGCGGTTCGACTGCCCGATGGCACTGAGGCTTATACCCGTAACGGGAATATTCAAATCTCAGCTGATGGGCAAATGACGGTACAGGGTTACCCGTTAATGGGTGATAACGGCCCGATTGAAGTGCCTCCGCAAGCGGCTGTCACCATTGCTGCCGATGGTACTATTTCGGCGCTGAACGCCGGTGACTCACCGAATACCATCGCGCAGCTTGGGCAGATTAAACGGGTTAGAGCAACAGCGGGTGAAGTGATGCACGGTGATGACGGCTTGTTCCATCTGACACCTGAGACACAGCAGGCGCGGGGTGCTCAGTTGGCGAATGACCCGCTTATCAAGATTATGCCGGGCGTGCTGGAAGGCAGTAACGTGAAAGCGGTTGAAGCCATGACCGACATGATTGCCAATGCCCGTAGTTTCGAAATGCAGATGAAAGTCATCCACAGTGTGGATGAAAACGAACAGCGCGCTAATCAACTGTTAGCAATGAGCTAAGCGCCTAAGCGCAGAGGAATAAACTGATGATCCGATCACTCTGGATTGCCAAAACCGGCTTGGATGCCCAGCAGACCAATATGGATGTTATCGCCAACAACCTGGCGAACGTCAGCACCAATGGCTTTAAACGCCAACGGGCGGTTTTTGAAGATTTGTTATACCAAACCATGCGTCAACCGGGAGCACAATCTTCCGAGCAGACCACCTTGCCATCGGGTTTGCAGATTGGTACCGGTGTTCGTCCGGTTGCCACTGAGCGTTTGCACAGTCAGGGTAACCTGTCCAAAACCGATAACAGCAAAGATATCGCCATCAAAGGTGAGGGGTTCTTCCAGGTGCAAATGCCTGATGGCACCAATGCCTATACCCGCGATGGGTCTTTTCAGGTTGACCAAAATGGTCAGTTGGTGACATCGGGTGGTTTTCAGGTGCAACCGGCTATTACCATTCCAGCGAATGCGTTAAGCATGACGGTTGGGCGCGACGGTATCGTCAGCGTGACTTTGCCGGGGCAAACAGCTATCCAGCAAGTTGGGCAACTGACATTGACGACCTTCATCAACAACAGTGGTCTGGAAAGTGTTGGTGAGAACCTGTATCAGGAAACCGCCAGTTCCGGTGCACCGAATGAAACTACGCCGGGTCTGAACGGCGGCGGCTTGTTGTATCAGGGGTATGTTGAGACGTCTAACGTCAATGTGGCGGAAGAGTTAGTCAACATGATCCAGACGCAGCGCGCCTATGAAATAAACAGTAAAGCGGTTTCAACTTCAGATCAGATGTTGCAAAAACTGACACAGCTGTAAATCCGCTCTCGGGGGGCAATGATGTCCCCTGATTGCCGCAGAATAATGAGTCTTTGGGGCTGACCTTGCCAGCCTCTAACAGGTTACAGGACAGATAATCAGAGATGGATAGAAAGCCGCTGCGTAAATTAGCTGAGTTGAGATGGGTGGGGGCGCCTTTGATGGCGACGCTGCTACTCAATGGCTGCGCGTATATTCCGCACAAATCACTGGTAGATGGTTCGACGTCTGCCCAGCCTGCTCCTGCCAGTGCGCCGCTGCCGAATGGCTCTATTTTCCAGGCTGCCCAGCCGATGAACTATGGTTATCAGCCACTGTTCGAAGACCGTCGCCCACGGAATGTCGGTGATACGCTGACGATTACTTTGCAGGAAAATGTCAGTGCCAGCAAAAGCTCTTCAGCCAATGCGAGCCGCAATGGTTCTAGCAAATTTGGTGTTGCTACTGCTCCTCGCTATCTCGAAGGGTTACTGGGTAATGCACGCGCGGATATGGATATTTCTGGTGATAACACCTTTGGTGGCAAAGGTGGCGCCAATGCGAACAACACCTTCAGTGGCACTATCACGGTGACCGTTGATCAAGTGCTGGCTAACGGCAACTTGCATGTGGTGGGTGAGAAACAGATAGCCATTAATCAGGGCACCGAATTCATTCGCTTCTCTGGGGTAGTCAACCCGCGCACCATCAGCGGCAGCAATACCGTGACCTCAACTCAGGTGGCAGATGCACGTATCGAGTATGTGGGTAATGGTTATATCAATGAAGCGCAAACCATGGGCTGGTTGCAGCGGTTCTTCCTTAACGTTTCGCCATACTAAGAGGCCCATTGATGCGTAAACAGTCACTTATCACTCAATTTATACTGCAGCTTGTTGTGCTGTTCACGCTGGTGTCATCACCGGCGTCAGCCGAGCGTATCCGCGATTTGGTGACCGTTCAGGGCGTGCGCGATAACGCATTAATTGGTTATGGCCTGGTGGTCGGTTTAGATGGTTCCGGTGACCAAACCATGCAAACACCGTTTACCACGCAAAGTCTGAGTAACATGTTGTCCCAATTGGGGATTACCGTGCCACCGGGCACCAATATGCAGCTTAAAAACGTAGCCGCAGTGATGGTTACCGCTAAGTTACCGGCGTTTTCCCGTGCCGGGCAAACCATTGATGTGGTGGTGTCTTCAATGGGGAATGCCAAAAGTATTCGTGGTGGTACGCTGCTGATGACCCCGCTAAAAGGGGTCGATAATCAGGTTTATGCCCTGGCTCAGGGTAACGTATTAGTGGGCGGGGCGGGTGCATCTTCTGGTGGTAGCAGTGTTCAGGTCAACCAATTGACGGGTGGGCGCATCAGCAATGGTGCGACTATTGAACGCGAACTGCCAACCACCTTTGGCACCGATGGGGTGATAAATCTGCAATTGAATACTGAAGATTTCACCACAGCACAGCAGGTCAGTGATGCCATTAACCGCCAACGTGGCTTTGGTTCTGCCACCGCCATCGACGCCCGGACTATTCAGGTTTTGGTGCCGCGCGGCAACAGTTCGCAAGTGCGTTTCCTGGCGGATATCCAGAATATCCCGGTGAATATTGATGCAGGCGATGCCAAGGTCATTATCAACTCCCGTACTGGCTCGGTGGTGATGAACCGCAATGTGGTGCTGGACTCCTGCGCTGTAGCGCAAGGGAACCTGTCGGTAGTGGTGGATAAACAAAATACCGTCAGTCAACCTGATACACCTTTCGGTGGTGGTCAGACGGTGGTGACACCGAATACTCAGATTTCCGTTCAGCAACAAGGTGGCGTATTGCAGCGCGTTAATGCCAGCCCAAATCTGAATAATGTGGTTCGGGCTTTGAACTCACTGGGCGCAACCCCGATTGATTTAATGTCTATCTTGCAGGCGATGCAAAGTGCTGGCTGCTTACGGGCTAAATTGGAAATTATCTAATGAGTGATTTGATGGCAAGGTCCGGCAGCGCTAATGAAATGTTCGGGGCGGCTTATGATACCCAATCACTGAACAGCTTAAAACGCGATGCGGCAAGAGATCCCGATGGCAACCTAAAGAAGGTTGCACAGCAGGTGGAGGGGATGTTTGTGCAGATGATGCTGAAAAGCATGCGTTCTGCTTTGCCGCAAGATGGCGTTATGAACAGTGATCAAACTCGTCTCTATACCTCAATGTATGACCAACAGATTGCTCAGCAAATGTCGGTCAAAGGGTTAGGGCTGGCGGATATGATGGTGGAGCAGCTTTCGGGTACCACTTCACCGAGTGAAACTGCCGGTACAGTGCCAATGATGTTGGATAACGAAGTCTTGCAAACCCTGCCTGCGCAGGCATTGGAGCAAATGGTGCGTCGGGCAATACCGACACCACCGGCCAACAATTCAGCGTCACTGCCACAAAGCACCGGTAACTTCGTCGCACGTATGTCGATTCCGGCACAAATTGCCAGCCAACAGAGTGGTATTCCGCATCAGCTTATTATGGCGCAGGCCGCGTTGGAATCTGGTTGGGGTCAGCGAGAGATCCCAACAGCTGATGGCAAAAGCAGCTACAACGTCTTTGGTATCAAAGCAGGCAGCAACTGGGATGGCCCGGTCAGTGAAATCACCACTACGGAATATGAGCAAGGTGTGGCCAAGAAAACCAAAGCCCGTTTCCGGGTTTATGGTTCCTACGTCGAGGCTGTCAGTGATTATGTCAAATTGCTGACGCAAAATCCGCGCTACGCCAATGTCGCTGCTGCCCAAAGCCCTGAACAAGGCGCGCATGCTTTGCAACGTGCCGGTTATGCGACTGATCCGCAATATGCCCAAAAATTGGTGAGTGTCATTCAGCAAATGAAGAATGCCGGCGAACAGGCGGTAAAAGCCTACAGCAGCGATCTGAGCCAGCTGTTCTAATAGGCTATTTTACATGGCATTTTGGGGTTGGGCAGTGTTTGGACTCCAAAATCTCCAATATCTATTGGTGAGGGAGGATAGGCAGAAGAGTAAAGCGTCCGCGCCAGGTAGGGCGCGGCTCGAGCCCCCAGGGAGGCTTGTTTTAACAAAAGAAGTACGGCGTCTTTATGATCTGCCTGTCCTCACTGTAACGTACGCGACTTTATTCATTGGTTTTACTGGCAATAACACCCATATTTTCACTCAAGTTTTCCAAACTCGGGCCGATACTCTGAATAGGCTGTGCGGGGGCTTAGGTTTCCTCAGGCAGTATCCCCATATTAATAAATGCAGGTGTGCGATGTGAATCGCCTGCGGTAAAAGGATCTCTTCATGTCCAATAGTTTAATGAATACTGCGATGAGTGGTCTGAGCGCAGCACAATATGCCCTGAGCACCGTCAGTAATAACATCACCAATTTCCAGGTAGCCGGTTATAACCGTCAGAACACCATTTTTGCACAAAATGGTGGGACATTAAGCCCAGCGGGTTTTATTGGTAACGGTGTGTCCGTGACCGGTGTTAACCGTGAGTATAACGCCTTTATTACCAACCAATTGCGTGCCTCGCAAACGCAAAGCAGCGGGCTGACAACCTATTATCAACAAATTTCGCAAATTGATAATTTACTGTCCAATACTTCAAATAACATCTCAACCACCATGCAGGACTTCTTTAGTAACTTGCAAAATCTGGTGAGTAATGCGGGCGATGACGCTGCGCGTAAAACAGTATTAGGTAAAGCTGAAGGGTTGGTTAACCAATTCCAAAATGCCGATAAATATCTGCGTGATATGGATACCGGCGTTAATCAAAAGATAAGCGATAGTGCGACGCAAATTAATAACTATGCCGAGCAAATCGCCAAGCTAAATGACCAGATTACCCGCCTACGTGGTAGCAGTGGTAGCGAGCCAAATGCCTTGCTCGACCAACGTGACCAACTGGTAACCGAGTTAAACAAAATTGTTGCCGTGACGGTAACCCAGCAAGATGGCGATACTTACAATGTGTCATTTGCCGGTGGTTTGTCTCTGGTTCAGGGGCCGAATGCCTATAAAGTGGAAGCTATTCCCTCCAGCGCCGATGCGACTCGTCTGACATTGGGCTATAACCGCGGCTCTGGCGACACCATGGAGATCGACGAAAGTCGTCTGACTACCGGGTCACTGGGTGGAACCTTGAAATTCCGCAGTGAAGCGCTAGATAGCGCCCGTAACCAATTAGGGCAATTGGCGTTGGTGATGGCTGATAGCTTTAACACCCAACATAAAGCTGGCTTTGATGCTAATGGCGATGCGGGTACTGACTTCTTTAGCTTTGCCCAACCTACAGCGCTAAAAAATGCCAAAAATCAAGGTGATGCCGGTTTAAGCGTGGCTTACACCGATACCTCTAAAGTGAAAGCCAGTGATTATAGCGTGGAATTTGATGGGGCTAACTGGCAGGTCACACGCTTGTCGGATAACACCAAAGTGCCTACCACGGCGGGTACGGATGCCAACAGTAAGCCGACGCTAAACTTTGACGGTGTGGCGGTCAGTATTGATAACGGCGCAACCGGACCGCAAGCCAAAGATAAATTTACTATCAAAACTGTGTCCAATGTTGCCGCTAACTTACAGGTCGATATTAAAGACTCCAGCATGATTGCCGCGGGGGGTACAGCTAATGGTGGTGCGAGTGACAACGTCAACGCACAAGCACTGTTAGACCTACAAACCAAGAAGCTGGTTGATGGTAAAGCAACACTTTCAGGTGCTTATGCCGGGTTAGTCAGTAATGTGGGCAACCAGACAGCTACGGCGAAAACCAACAGCACGGCACAGGCCAACATCGTTACCCAGTTAACAGCAGAACAGCAGTCAATTTCCGGGGTAAATCTGGATGAAGAGTACGGCGATTTACAACGTTTCCAGCAATATTATCTGGCGAATGCGCAGGTGATTCAGACTGCTTCAACTTTATTTAATGCGCTGCTGGACTTGCGCGGTTAAGTTTGGTCAGCGGCAGGGCGTTGATGCCGCTACTTATCTCATTTTAGGTTTAGTCAGTATTGCGCTCAATGCGGGAAAACTGACTAAGCTGTTGCTAAAAAGGAACTGACATCGTGCGCTTAAGTACCAGCATGCTGTATCAGCAAAATATGCAGGGCGTCACTAATGCCCAATCCCTGTGGATGCAGTCGGGCCAACAACTCTCGACGGGCAAACGGGTGGTCAATCCTTCTGATGATCCGATGGCGGCATCTCAGGCGGTTATGGTGTCACAGTCCCAGTCGGAAAATAGCCAGTACACCTTAGCGCGAAGCTTTGCGCGTCAAAGTTCCTCGCTGGAAACAACTGTATTATCACAGGCGACCTCCACCATTCAGTCAATTCAAAGTCTGATCATTGGTGCCGCTAAAGACTCTTTGAGTGATGATGACCGGGCGTCAATGGCAACACAATTGCAGGGTCTAAAAGACCAGTTGCTAAATCAGGCCAACTCAACTGACGGTAATGGCCGCTATATGTTTGGTGGATTTCAAAGCGAGAAAGCGCCTTTTGCGGTGAGCAATACAGGTGAAGTGACTTACGTAGGGGGGGACGTCGCGATTCAACAACGGGTAGACTCGAACCGTACCATGACGGTGGGGCATACCGGTTCCAGCGTATTTATGGCATTAACCAGCAATGCGACACCAGAGCCAAATGATGTGAATGGTGATCCGGTGGCCGCCGAAAGCAATATCTTTAATACCATAGACACGGTTCTAAAATCATTGAAGACCCCACTGCAAGGCGCAACGGATGCTGTGAAGCAACAGGCTTCTGATGAGATGGATAAAGGTATCCGTGGCATGGCTAACTCACTGAATAACGTGCTGTCTGTACAGGCTGAGATAGGTACGCAATTACAGGAATTAGACAGTCTTGACAGCCTGGGTTCTGATCGTACCTTGATCAACAAACAGCGTTTGAGTGATTTACAAGATGTGGACTGGAACTCGGCTATCTCGTCTTATGTCATGCAGCAGGCTGCATTGCAGGCGTCTTACACCACATTCACCAATATGCAGGGTTTGTCTCTGTTCCAACTGAATAAATAATCTGTCTTCTACCTGTGGGCCAGCCCCGCAGGTTCCCTCTTAGGTGTACTTAAACCGGGTACACTTTTTGGTATGTCACCTTTTCCCACTAAGGTTTGGGGTGACATACCTTCTTTTCTATCCGTCATCTTTCAAGTTGCAGCAGTGTTGGCTGCACTCACTTACCCGAATCACTTACTGATGTAAGCTCATCGTGATAATCTCGTTTGCCGCCTTGTTGCAACATGAAATCTATTGGATAGAGGTATGCCGTCATCTTTCAAGTTGCAGCGGTGGTTGGCTGCACTCGGCTACCCGAATCACTCACTGCAATCTTAAATTCTAACTTGCCAGGCCACTTAGTACCCCCGCCAGGCGGTCAAAAAATTCGCCAAACAGATGCTCGGTAAAAGGTGCTAATAACGGCATGATTAATCCCAGCGAGATAATACCGACCGTCAATGTGAGAGGGAAACCAATAACGAAAACAGAAAGTTGTGGCGTCATACGGTTAAGCATCCCTAACGCCATGTTTAGGGTCAGTAACAGAGTAATAAGCGGTAATGCCAGCATCAGTCCATTCATAAAGATCAACGAACCGGCCTGGGTTAACGCCAGGAAACCATTACCATTAAGCGGTTCGAACTGGATAGGTAAGGTATGGAAACTGTCAGCTAATAAAGAAATCAGCCATAAATGCCCATCGAACGAGAGAAATAACAGCATCGCTAGCAAGTTTAGCAACCGGGCAAGCACTGGCATATTCGGCCCGCCGGAGGGGTCAAAGAAGGTGGCGAAAGACAAGCCCATTTGTAAACCAATCACTTCACCGGCCAATCGGATAGCCGCAAAAGCAAACTGCATAGTCAAGCCGATAGCGACGCCAATCAATACCTGCTGGCCAGCGACCCATAAAGCCCCGCTGGAGACTAAAGGGATATTTACCGGTGGCAGGGATGGAGCAATCAGAAAGGTAATTAATACCGCCAGACCGACTTTCACTTTACGATTTATCTGCTTCTCGCTTAATACCGGCGCGGTGGAGATCAGCGCCAATATGCGGATCAGTGGCCAAAAGTATTGGCTGACCCAGACGCTAAGTTGAGTGGTATCAAGAGAAAGCATGCTTAGCCAATCAACGTTGGCAGGCTGGTGAACAAATTACGCATATAGTCGAGGATCAGGCTGAGCATCCACGGGCCAGCAATAACTAAAGTGGCGAACACCGCCAGTATTTTGGGGATAAATGACAGTGTCATTTCGTTAATCTGTGTCGCGGCTTGCAACAGGCTGACAATCAAGCCACTGACCAATGCCGCCAGTAATAATGGCGCGGCCAATGCAAGGGCTATCTTCATTGCCTCAACGCCGAGGGCCATTACCGATTCAGGTGTCATGACGTATTTACCTTAGCTATAAAAACTCTGCGCTAACGAGCCGAGTAGCAACTGCCAACCATCAACCAACACAAACAGCATGAGTTTAAAGGGCAACGAGATACTGGCGGGCGGAACCATCATCATCCCCAGAGCCATCAGCACACTGGCAACCACCAGGTCGATAATCAAAAATGGAATAAATACGGTAAAACCAATTTGGAAAGCGGTTTTCAGCTCGCTGGTCACATACGCCGGTAACAGAATGCGCAAAGGTACGACTTCAGGACCTTCCAGTGGCGGCAGATTAGCTAAACGGGCATACAGTGCCAGGTCAGATTCGCGGGTCTGGCGTAACATAAACTCGCGCAGCGGTTGTGAGCCTTTATCCATCGCCACTTCCATACTTATTTTGTCCTGGCTGAAGGGCAGATAAGCATCTTGATAGACCTTGTCAAACACCGGCGACATGATGAAGAAAGTCAGGAACAGCGCCAAACCCAGCATCACTTGGTTCGGTGGTGCTGAGGGAGTACCCAATGCGTTGCGCAACAAACCAAGCACAATAATGATGCGGGTAAAGCTGGTCATCATCAGTAATGCGGCAGGCAGGAAGCTCAGGGTGGTGATAAAGACCAGCGTCTGTACCGGTAAAGACCAACTTTGCCCACCATTGGCCAGCGGCTGGCTGATAATACCCGGTAGTTGCGCCATTGCTGCCGGAGAGCACAGCAGAGCGAGTAGCAGTAGGGGGGCTTTATTGATGAGCGGACGCAGGGACATCATGCCGATTTTTCCGGAGGTTTTGACTTCTTATTTAATAGATAGGTGTTCAGTATCTGGCGAAAATCAGCCGGTTTCCCACTATCAGCCGACAGCGCTGTATCGGTTTCGTCAACCGGTGGGCGTGGCAGAGTATGAAGCTGTGTCACGCTTTGGGCGGTGACACCCAATACCAGCCAGGTATTGTCCACCTCGACAATAACAACGCGTTCGCGCTGACCAACCTGACAACTGGCTCGTACATTTAACAGCTTATTGTTGCGGGCCTGTGGCGCAAAACCTAAGCGGCGCACCAACCAGGCGGCACATAAAATCAGCAGTAAAATACCGCCCAGCACCGAGCCAACTTGCGTCAATACCGAGCCTGCGGGCATCGCTGGGGCAGCTTGTTGCGAGGCAATACCCGGGTGACTGGCCGCAAATCCGGTAACAGGGGTTTGCGGTGTTGTCACCTGAGTATTTCCTAACACCGGCATATCGGCAGCCGGTGCAGAATCAGAAGATGTTGAGTCAGTGGTGGTTGTCGCCACTGTTTGCGCTGCGGTCATTAGCGACTCAGACGACGCATACGTTCTGACGGGGTAATAATGTCAGTAATGCGAACGCCGTATTTATCCGCCACCACCACCACTTCACCCTGCGCAATCAGATAACCATTGATCAGAATATCTAAAGGTTCACCCGCCAGGCCATCCAGAGAAACAACTGAACCTTGAGACAGGCGCAGCAACTCTTTGATAGTCATTTTGGTGCGCCCCAATTCAACGGTCAGCTTCACCGGGATATCAAGAATCAAATCGATATCTTGTAGATTACCCAGTGCATCAGGCGCTTCCAGTGATTTAAATACACCATCAGTAGTGGCCGCTGGCTTGTCCGATGCCAACTGCTCATTAAACGCATCAGCCCACAGATCGTCCACGGATTCCTTTCCATCATCAGACGGAAGCTTAGGGTCACTCATTGGGCTGTTCCTCATTCAGAGCATTCAAAATAGGGTTAATCAAATGTTCAACACGTAGGGCGTATTGCCCGTTTAATGTCCCGTACTGACTGGTCAGCACAGGTACGCCGTCGACATGAGCAATCAGTCGGTCCGGTTTATCTATCGGTAACACATCCCCCGGTTGTAGCTTGAGTATCTGCGACAATCTCAGCGGGATATCGACAAAATTAGCCACCAGTTCCAGCTCGGAATGCTGAACTTGCTTAACCAGTGTTTCACGCCAGTGACTGTCTTCCTGACGGGAATTTTCCAGTGGCGGATTGGTCAGCAGTTCGCGTAACGGCTCAATCATGGCGAATGGAATACAGATATTAAACTCACCACTCAACGCACCGATTTCCACCTGGAAAGGGGTCGTGACCACGATATCGTTAGGGGAGGTGGTGATATTGGTAAACTTCACCTGTATTTCAGAGCGGACATATTCCACATCTATTTTATAGATAGGAGCCCAGGCGTCGCGATAAGCATCCAACGCTAAGCGCAACATCCGGTTAATAACGCGTTGTTCTGTATGCGTAAACTCGCGGCCTTCCACTTTGGTCGGGAAACGACCATCGCCACCAAACAGGTTATCAACTGCAATAAACACCAAACTCGGAGCGAAAACAAACAGTGCTGTTCCGCGCAACGGTTTCAAATGTATCAAGTTGAGGTTAGTTGGCACCGGCAAGTTACGGGCAAAATCATGGTATGGCTGAATTTTTATCGGACCAACCGTGATGTCTGGACTGCGGCGTAACAGGTTAAACAGCCCCATACGGAACTGACGGGCAAACCGCTCATTGATTATCTCCAGCGCATGGAGGCGCTCACGCACCACTCGCCGCTGGGTCGTCGGATCATAAGGCTTGACGTCTGTCTCATTACCGATGACAGCTTCGGGTTCATCACCTCCGCTGTCGCCGTTTAACAGTGCATCAATCTCTGCTTGTGAAAGAATGCTATCGCCCATAATGATTATCGCAATATAAATGCGGTAAACAGCACATCGCTGACTACCTGATTAGGTTGACCTTTAACCATTGGCGGGCTAAGAACGTTTTTAATTTCACCAACTAACCGCTGTTTGCCTTCTTCGTTCGCCAGGCTATCAGCGGACTGACGGGAGAGCAGTAGCAGCAAACGGCTGCGCACTTCCGGCAGATAGTCATTCAGTTTTGTGCGCGTGCTATCGTCGGGAAGTCTTAACGTTAATCCGATATAAAGCACACGATCCAGATTATTATCGGGTGTGATCAGATTGACCGTGAAGGTCTCTAGTGGCATGAACACCGGGATCACCGGTACCACTTTCGCTGTGGTGGGTTTACTCTTATTGAGTATCCACCAGCTATAACCGCCACCCGCAGTGGCTGCTACGGCAATCAGCACCAGCAGGATCACCCAGATCGAACTCTTACGCTTGGCCGGGAAGGTATTTTGAGACATGGAGAAGGCAAATTCCTGTTTTGGTATCAAACCGGTGGATCACGGTAATAGCCAGGAGCAATTGACACCAAGCTATCCGAATTATTACTGATGATTATCCCGCGTATCTTTAATCCCAATAGGCAGAATAGGTGGCGAAAAACGGCCTAACTTGCCCGTTTGTCACCTTTTGGCGCAATTAATATCCCCGTTAGGCGAAAATATCAACGCCGCCATTACCATTTGCCAGTGCTTGCAGCGAGGCTGGCGTCACCAATGGTGTGCTGTTCAGCGCCTCTCCCGTGGCGACTTCACCATATCCAGGTTGACCGCGTGAGGCAAAATCTTGCTGATTCTGTTGGCTTTGTTGCTGCGCTTGTTGCCATTGACCTTCGCTGCCGACACTGCTTTGACCTAACTGAATACCACTTTCAGCCAGAGCGGTGCGTAAACTTGGCATGGCAGCTTCAATTGCGGCCCGAACCTGACTGTGCGCGGAAGCAAAGTGTAACTGTGCCTGGTTATCGTCGATTTTCAGACTAATTTGCAAGGCACCCAACTCTTGCGGATTGAGGCGCAACTCGGCATTTTGTTGCCCATTGCGGCTGAACATAATCACTTGTTGTCCCAGCGACTGTTGCCATTCCTGGCTCCCCAACTGTGCGCTTAAATAACCACTGGCGGGAGCCGCGATATGGGTGCTGGCGGTGGTCGATAACACCGGGCTGGACACCGGAGGGAGAGACGGGGTCACGGCAGCCGAGCTGAGCAAAGTTCTGTCTGCGGCAGCAGTTGCTGCAGTATCAACGGGTGCTGACAGTGGTGTAACTTTGGCGTTGAGTATGCTGGTATCGGCATCTTTCGCACTCAATTGAGCCAGCTTATCTTGTGCGGCACTGGTTTTGCTCTTGGTGGTTGTGCCCGCTAATGTATCGCCAGTGCTCACGGCTTTATCACTCTTCACACTGCCTACGGTGCCACCGATCAGCGCAGCTAACCCTTTATCTTGCGATGTCAGGCTGGTCAAAGTGGCAATATCTTGCTGGGCGGTAGTTTTGCTGTCAGTTAAGCCTTTGCCATCAGTTAGTGTGGCCTTTTGCCCACTGTTTGCGGTGCCCAACGTGTTAGCGACCTGATGTGGCAACATTGCCAGTAACGTCTGCAATGCCGTGGGATCAGTTTTATCACTGGCGCTGTCGAGCTTACTGTCATCACTGATTGCTGTTTTCTTACTACCGGCTGCTTCGCCAGTCTGTCCAGCATGAGTCAAACCCGCAGGTAACGTGGCGCTGATATCACCTAATGCAGCCAACAATTGGTTCAACTTGCTGCTACCGCCAGCTGACTTACCACTGTCAACATCGGCGGTGAGGTCAGTTGTTGCGGCCAGAGATGATTTCAGGGTCGAAGCATCCAGAGCGGTGAGCTCTTTTCCCAATTGATCGCCTAACAGTTTGGCGAAATCAGCCGGTAGCCCTGCATCGGTAAAGAGTGCAGCAATGGATGACGAGGATGATGCCCCCTCGGCTTCACCAGCGGTTGTAACAGCAGGCAATAAAGACAGATTCATGAATTTAGACTCCTTTGTGAGGCGCGCTGGGCGAACTCATCCATCAATTTTTGATCCAATCGGTTTTCTTGCAAGCGCGCGCTGGTTTCGGCCCGCTCATTCAGTGTTTCAAACGCATTTAACCGTTGTTGCTTTTCTTGCCAATGCTTGACTGCTTGTTCAACTTTTGTATTCCACTGGGCCAATTGATGACGATGTTGATCAATGGCTTGCTCCAATGTTTGAATAAATTGCTGATAATTTTGCCAACTGGAAGAGGCCATGCCGTTACTCAGCGTGTCATTTAGCCGCACCCGGTATTCATCCTGATAGGACAGCAACATGCTGAGTTGCTGCTCAGCATTCTGATAGGACAAGCGTGCCTGCCCTAATTGAGTACTTGCCTGCTCGACCGCCTTTTGAGCCAGGTCGCGCAGGGTGACGAGAGGTGACTGATTTTTCATCGTATTCCTCAAATACCCTTCGTATTTGACGCCGCAGGGTTGTTAGCTACGTTCATGCACCCGAATCACTGACTTGAGTCAGCTCATCGGGATTTATTCACTTGCCGCCTACCTGCAACGCCAACTACTTTGGGTATACGACAGGGGCTGTGGCTTGGGTCACTGGCTATTAACCCGGAAACAGGCTTTTCAGATGCTGGCAGGCATCTTCGTAACTGCTGCGTTCGAACATGCCTTGCTGCAAGAAGATTTCCATTTGCGGATACAAAGCAATGGCCTTATCCAATAATGGGTCACTTCCGGCGGCATAGGCTCCTACGCTGACTAAATCACGGTTACGTTGGAAGCTTGCAAGCAATTGTTTAAATTGGCGAACTTTGCTGTAGTGGTTTTCATCTATCAGCGAAGTCATGGCGCGGCTGATAGAGGCTTCAATATCAATAGCAGGGTAGTGGCCCGATTCAGCCAGGCGGCGCGATAGCACCACGTGCCCATCAAGAATGGCGCGAGCAGAGTCGGCGATCGGGTCTTGCTGATCATCGCCCTCAGTCAATACCGTATAAAATGCGGTGATCGATCCACCACCGGACACCCCGTTACCGGCGCGCTCAACCAACGCTGGTAATTTGGCAAATACCGACGGCGGATAACCTTTGGTCGCCGGAGGTTCGCCGATAGCCAGCGCGATTTCACGTTGTGCCATGGCATAGCGCGTCAGGGAGTCCATGATAAGCAGGACATGCTGACCACGGTCACGAAAATCTTCTGCAATACGAGTGGCATAAGCCGCCCCTTGCATGCGCAGTAACGGCGATACGTCAGCTGGTGCCGCGATGACAACTGAGCGCGCACGCCCTTCGGGGCCTAAAATGTTCTCAATAAAATCTTTTACTTCACGGCCACGTTCACCGATCAAGCCAACGACAATGACATCCGCTTGGGTGTAGCGAGCCATCATGCCTAACAACACACTTTTCCCCACCCCAGAGCCAGCGAACAGGCCCATACGCTGTCCACGGCCGACGGTCAGCAGGGCATTAATGGTGCGCACGCCAACATCCAATACCTGTTCAATCGCGGTACGTTGTAATGGGTTGATCGGGGGAGTGATAAGCGGGGCACGGTAGCCGGTTTCAGGGGCGGGTAAGCCATCAAGTGGCTTAGCGCTGCCATCTAATACGCGCCCCAGTAATTCTGGGCCGAGTGGCAATTGCTTACTGGCAGAGGCTCCACCGGTGGTGATGCGCGCATAAACCCGGGCTCCGGGCACAATCCCTTCCACTTCTTCCAGTGGCATCAGGAACAGGCGCTGGCCGTTAAAGCCGACCACTTCACTCTCAACTTCTTGTACTTCGCCGTTATCATGGCGCTCAATCAGACAGGTGGCCCCCAGTGGCAATTGCAAGCCAGTGGCTTCCAACACCAGACCGGTGGCGCGCGTTAATCGTCCATAACGGCGAATAGTAGTTGATTGACTAATACGTTCTTCGAATTTATCCATCGAAGCCAGCCAGCGACCGAGGCGCGCAGTCATCATAATTCTCCCGGCGCTGCCAGACGGCATAATTCATGCCAGCGCGTCGCCAGACTGGCATCCAAATCACCTTCTTCAGCGCTGACTTTGCAGCCACCTGGGTGAATTTGGCTATCGCCCAACAAACGCCAGCCATGCAGACTCAAGGTCGAGCCTAAGCGCTGCTCAACCACGGCGAGATCATTAGGATTGACACGCAATTGCGGTTTACCGGCAAACATCGGTTCTTGCTGAATCATTTGCTGAATTTGTGCCAGCAACGCGGTGCCATCACAAATTGCCGGTTGGCCCAGAATCTGTTTGGCTGCCGCCAATGCCATTTGCATTAGCCGTGAAGCAATGACACTGTCCAGCGCATCAAGGGTATTTTGGAAGTCGCTGACCAGGGTTTGCCAGTGTGCGGTGATGGGTGCCAACTGCTTCTCAGCATCTGCCAGCGCTTGTTGATGACCCTCTTCCAAACCGGTTTGATAACCTTTATCCAGGCCTTCTTGTAACCCTTTGGCAAATCCTTGCTGGCGACCCTGCTTCTCGGCTTCGAGTTGCAGGTTCATCAATATCTGCTGTTCATCACCTGCTGTTGGTTCGCCGTCCTCTCTGGGCTCATCAGTAAACAGCATACTGATATCCGGCGGCGCTGTGGCCGCCGCGGTAGGCTCAGGTTGGCTGGCAAAGTCATTCAATGACCAGGGTTGCCAGGGCAGGGTATTAATCCTATCAGACATAGATATCCTCGCCGCCGCCGATGACTATCTCGCCGCTTTCCGCCAAACGACGGACGATAAGCAAGATGGCTTTCTGTTCGTTTTCGACCAGAGACATACGTACCGGCCCACGGGTGGCCAGATCGTCGCGCAGAATTTCTGCTGCTCGCAGCGACATGTTGCTGAGGAAGCGCTCGCGCAGCGCCTGATCGGCACCTTTCAACGCAATCAGTAGCGACTCGTTGTCGACCTCTTGCAGTAAACGCTGGATGCTGCGGTCGTCGACACTGACCAGGTTCTCGAACAGGAACATTTCGTCGATGATCTTCTGTGCCAGCTCGCCGTCGTATTCGCGTACTGCGTCCATAACCGTCTCTTCCTGCTGGCTTTTCATCAGGTTGATAATCTCAGCCGCGGTACGGATACCGCCCATTTTGCTGCGTTTGAGATTCTGACCATCGAGCAGGTTGTTCAGCACTTCGGTCAATTCAGCCAATGCTGCTGGCTGAACGCCGCCGAAGGTGGCAATACGCAACATGACATCGTTACGCAGACGTTCGTCAAACAGCGCCAGGATATCGGCCGCTTGAGCACGTTTCAGATGAACCAAAATAGTGGCGATAATCTGCGGATGTTCGTCGCGGATCAGATCGGCCGCCATCTGCGGTTCCATAAAGTTGAGGGTTTCCATGCCACTGGTGGTTTCGCGTGATTCCAGAATGTCTTCCAACAGACTGGAGGCGCGTTCTTCCCCCAATGCTTTTATTAGCACGGTGCGCAGGTAATCGCTGGCATTCACACTCAGTGCGGCATATTGCTCTGCATCGTCTTCAAACTCAGCCAATACATCAACCAACTGTTGGTGAGAAACCTGACGCATACTCGCCATGGTGGTACTGAGTTGTTGAACTTCGCGCGAGGAGAGGTGTTTAAACACCTCGGCGGCATGGTCTTCACCCAGAGTCATCAGCATGATGGCGCTTTTTTCAGTTCCGGTCAGGCTCATTGGTCATTACTCATCCATTGACGGATAACCAGCGCGACAATACGTGGGTCTTTATCCGCTAGTTCGCGTATACGCTGGGCCTGAACTTCAGCACTTACTCGCTGCTGATTTTTCTTACGCAGGGCCAGCTCTTCTTTAGTTTGTTTCGCTGTTTCAGTGGTTTGTGCAGCCTGGACAATGTTATTGACCGACGCCGCTGCTTTATCTGCTTCTTGTTTCTTAGCAATCAATGGGCGCACCAGTTTGCGCCACAAGATCCACGCCACCAGTAAGATGAGTAAGTAGCGACCAATATTCAGCAACTGATCAAAGAACGACGGCTGTTGCCAGAATGGCAAGTTACTGCCGCTAGCATCGTCAGTGGCATTAAACGGTGTGTTCACCACATTTAATGTGTCGCCGCGTACCGTGGAGAAGCCCATGGCCTCACGGGTTAGCGATTCCACTTGCGCCAACTGATCTTTGCTCAGCGCGATAGGTTTGCCTGCTTTATCGCTGCCGTAATTAACCACCACTGCAACGGAGAGGCGCTGCACCATGCCAGCTTGTTGCTGGGTATGGCGGATAGTACGGTCAACTTCGAAGTTGGTGGTTTGGTCGTGACGACTATTACTGGACGTCGCGGTTTGTCTGGCTGCGGTTGCTGGGCGATTGGCTGCATTCGCCGCCGCGCCAGCACCTGCCGCAGGGGTTGCCTGAGGGACTTCAATCGGTGCGACCGGTGTCGCGGATGGTTGGTTGGACAACGCGCCAGGAACTCCCCCGACATTGGTCCCACCCAGTTGTTCGCTGGTACTGACTTGCTGAGAGCGCACCGCCCCTTGGTTAGCAGCCTGATTCGGTTTGTACTCTTCGTCCGTTTGCTCACGGCTGGCAAAATCAACTTGTGCAGTCACTTGCGCGTGAACATTACCGCTGCCCACCATCGGTGCCAGGATAGTTTCAATGCGGCGTTGGAAGCGGTTCTCAACTTCATTGGTAAATTTGAGTTGCGCTGCATTTAAATCACGGCCGGCGCTATCCGATTGTGTCAACAGACGACCGGTTTGATCGACGACGGTAACGTTGGCAGGCGGTAAGCCCGCTACGCTGCTGGAAACCATATAGACGATGGCGTTGATTTGACCATCGTCAAGTGCGCGACCAGGTTGCAGGGCTAAGGTGACAGAGGCAGTTGGTGATTTTTGCTCACGGACAAACAGTGACGGTTTCGGCATGGCTAAGTGCACTCGCACATTTAATACCGGGCCGAGTGTGCCAATCGTTCGTGCCAGTTCGCCTTCCAGCGCCCGCTGGTAGTTGACTTGTTCACTGAATTGGCTGATGCCAAATTTTTCCTGATCCAGTAGTTCGAAGCCTACGGCACCACCTTTCGGTAAACCTTGTTGAGCCAGGCGCAGACGGGTTTCATGCACTTTATCTGCCGGGATCAGCAATGCTCCGCCATTATCAGCGAAGCGATAGGGAATATTCAGTTGCGTCAGCTGCGTGACGATATCACCACCATCACGATCATTCAGGTTGCTATAAAGAACGCGATAATCTGGGCTTTTAGCCCATAACATCAGCGCGACAAGAATAGCGACGGCCGCAGCCGCAGCAATCAGCAATGGGATTTTTGGATTCGCGCGTAGGCGTGCCAGTGTCGTCGTAAAGGTATTCTCACGATTTTCACCGCCAGTTATCGAGGCATTCATACACGTCCTTGGCCAAGCTGAATAACGTTTGAGTTAGTATTTTTTATATAACTAATGTGTTGGAACAAAACAGACTCCCAAATGCTGTGAGCGATAACGCATCAATAGCTGATATCCCCTTTTATACTCGTCATACTTCAAGCCGCATGTGCGTTGGCCGCGCTCAATCACCCGAATCACTTACTACAGTAAGCTCATCGGGACTCTCTCCCTTGCCGCCTTCCTGCAACTCGAATTATTTGGACTATATCGGCATGCCATTATTTGCTGTAAGTGGAAATTCGATGGCTCAATAAGCTGGTATTTTTGTGTCTATTTAGCCGCTTTAGCTCAAAAATGATGTGTTAGGGTGTCATCCTGAAAAAAGTGATACCTGCTTGATGGCAAACAACTGCAGTAACTTATCGATTTGCCACGCAGTTATTGACCAACTGAAGCACTCTGGGGATGAGTATGTCTGTTCAAGGTATCGAAGGGGTTTTACAGCAGTTGCAGGTCACTGCATTGCAAGCATCAGGCTCAGCGAAAACGCTGCCCGCAGAGGCTGGATTTGCGAGTGAATTAAAAGCGGCTATCGGCAAAATCAGTGAAAACCAGCAAACAGCCCGTACGTTAGCGCAGAATTTTGAATTAGGTGTGCCCGGCGTTGGCATAAATGACGTGATGGTAAATATGCAGAAATCATCTGTATCTTTGCAGCTCGGTATTCAAGTACGTAATAAATTAGTAGCGGCTTATCAAGACGTTATGAATATGGGTGTCTAAACTTCATGTGACAATGCCCATAAATAAAGAGATGCGGTTGTGCCATAAGGCGTGTAACGGCGGCGATAGCGTTCAAAACGTTCGCGCGGTAGCGTTTTGTGGCGATATAAATTCATCATGCCGCGGCGGATCGCCAAATCACCCCAACTGAGCACATCAGGGCGAGAAAGTGAAGAAATAAGTAGCATTTCTGCCGTCCAGATACCGATACCATTCAGGCTCGAAAGCTGGGTAATGACCTCATTATCCGGTAACAAAGAAATAGCTGATAAATCCAGAGATCCATCAAGTGCTGCATTCGCTGCACCTTTAATATATCCGGCTTTGCGCATCGTCATTCCGCAGCCCTGAATAGCTTCTATCGGTGCTGCGGCAATAGTTATTGGTGTTACCGTGCCGACTAATGTCATCAGACGTGCATTAACGGTGAGTGCCGCTTTAACAGAAATTTGCTGATCAACAATGTTTCTGATGAGTGCAGCAAATAAATCTGGTGATAATGGGCGGGCAATCATTCCTAATCGCTCGATAGCTGCCGCCATCTTTTTGTCCCGTCGCTTAAGATGATTTATCTCTGTTTCACCGTAACTGTAGAACACGTATTTGCTCCCAACATTGCCGACTATAAAATGATTTGATTTAGCATAACATAACCTTAACGCCCACCGATGACTCTCTATTTCTTGCTTACTAAGCGCTCTGTGCCAGCACTATATTTTGATGGCCAATTTTTTGCAGTATTACCGAAATATCAACATCATCGATTTTGTCTGCGTTCAAGTGAGCAATGGCATATTCATGCCAGATTCCAGATTCCAGGAATAAAATAAACAGCTCTCTATCCAGGTGATTTTCATTCACCATATTCAACATAATATTGAGTGCTTCAGATAATAATTTCCCTGGTTTATAAGGACGATCTGCGGCTGTCAGTGCTTCAAATACATCAGCAATAGCCATCATTCGAACCGGAATACTCATCTGTTTATAAGTGAGTTGATAGGGATATCCCTTGCCATCCATACGCTCATGGTGACCACCGGCAATAGAGGGAACATTCGCCATGGTACGCGGGAAGGGGAGTTTTTTGAGCATGACAATAGTCTGCATAATGTGCTCATTTATTTTATAACGATCCTCTTCGGTCAAGGTACCACGCCGAATACTGAGGTTATAAATCTCACCACGGTTATAAAGCAAAGTGGGTTCTGGTAGTTTGAAATCATAATACTCTGGGCGTTTATTCTTATTATCTCGGTAGATAATATGCTCTTTTTTATCTGCCAATAGAGGCTCTTGCACTGGTAATGGGGTTGCTGGCTGCCGGGCTTTGCGCTCGCGTTCTTCCTGAGCAATACCGGCATTATCATCTAATGTTCGAGTCCACTGATATCCGGCAATTTGCTGAATACGCGCGATCGATTCATCAGACATAAATTCACCACCGATATTGCAGTGGGCAATAAAGTAAAAATCATCATCCAATTGGCGCAATTCCGCAGCCAGTGCTTGTTGATCAGTTTCATTGACGTTAACGGCGGCATGACGACGTAAGAAGTCGATCTCTTTTTCACGTTTTATGACTTCAAATCTCATGCGTATTTCATGAATACGATCATAGATTAATTCCAGTTTTGTCGATTTGTCCACGACAAATTCAGGTGTCGTTATCTTGCCACAATCATGTAGCCAGCATGCTGTATGCAGTTCTTCCCACTCATTTTCAGATAAATTAAAGTTAGCGAACGGTCCTTCTTTGATATTCACTGCGGCTCTGGCAAGCATTTTGGTGATTTCAGGGACTCGCTGGCAGTGGCCACCGGTGTAGGCACTCTTGGCATCGATAGCTCCCGCAATAAGCTCAATAAATGCATTGAGCAGGTTTTTTTGCTCCTGCAATAATTGCTGGGTCTCTACGGAAACAGATAAACTGCCGACCAGTGCATTAACTAATTGAATTTTAGAACGTTCACGTTCTGCATTTAATTGATAAGGGTTAAATAGCAACAAAAAACCTAAAAGTTGTTTATCGTGAGTTTTCATGGGCACAGCAACAAACCGTAAGGGTAAATAAGGCTGTAAGAAGTCTTGTAATTGACTGAATATATTTTCTTTATTTAGCGTTCCAGCAATAGTTTTTCCCTCAAAAACGGGCTGGAAAGTGGTGAAGTTATTTTCTGTTATACTCAATGAGGACATTTCAGCTACTGGGATATTTTCACCATTCCAACGAAATGCTGTCGGTGTGAAATGGCCTTCTTGTTTATCTGCAAGGAATATAATGCCGCCGGTCATCGCGGCGATTTCAGTTGTTTCACTTAATAACCCCTGCATCTGGCGGAAGAAGTTATTTTCCGCTGTCAGCATATTTCCCATTGAAATAAACTGCTTCAGTGTCGATTTCATTTTTGACATCGATTTGTGCAGTTCATCGACTTCTTCAATCATAGAATGTTCAGACTCACGCTCTTCGAAATGCAAGTTACTGATGGAATCAGCATCCTGGCGGAGGCGAATCAGTGGATTGGATATCTTCCGAGAGAAATACCACACCAACGGTAAACTGAGTATTAATAGGATAAAGGCGATAAGGGTTGAGTGATTCCGAATGGAGTTTGCATCAGCAGTCAAATAACTGGCTGGCGTCGCAATAACTAGCTGATATTTATTGCCGCTGTTATCAATATCGACAATGGAGCCGTACCAGTGCTTACCTTGCGCTTCAAACATGATGCTGTTGCCATTGTTATTAGCCTGTTGGTTATTGCTCACAAGGCTATTTTCTTGGGTATCTAATAATGTTTGTAATACCGGGACTTGCTTATCCGCATGAGTAGGGTCTACTGGGGAATTTTTAGGTTTAGGTAAGCTTGCGATAACCTCACCGTGAGAATTTATAATAATAGCCTGGCTGCCAGGCGGTAGGTTCTGTCTTATTAAAAACTGCGATAACGAGGCTAGGGAAACATCCAACCCAATAATTGCCTGATTATTTTCAGACTGACGACTATAAGTGAAACCCGCTTCACCGGTCCCCTTGAAAATATAAATAGGTGATGTAATAAGACCAGGAGTGGCTGATGCCAAAATAAACCAATCCCGCTTTCTGGGATCATAGTTATCATTATCTCTAGGCATAACGGCAATGACTTGTTGCTTTTCGTTCAGATAAATAAACCGTTTTTCCGGCAAACTATCAAGGAATCGATTACTTTGAATCATCCACTCGGCCCCCTCTGGGGCGTGAAATAGTTTACGGTTAGCTTCGGTCAGACGCCGCAACATAAATAAATCGCCATTAGGATAGGCACTATATACGGCACTGGCATAATCATTCTGTTTCAGTATTTCAATAAATTTACCGACAAAACTCATGCGCTGTTCAAGTGTTGATAACTCTGTAATTTGCATACTGGCAAGGATGTTGACAGACATCATCATGGGCCGTGTTACTGCGTCTAATTCTGCTGCGATTGCCTCACCCGTTTTTTGATACTGCCGGTTGGTGCTGATTTCAGTCAATTTAGTCAATTGGCTATGACTGAAAATGATAATGACGGTACCGATTGAGACAATCAATAGAGTGAAGAGTACCGCAATCTGGATATGCAATGGATAGCGGCTTTTTAGTCCGAGCAAGTTACTGGGCATCATTGCGATCCTGAGAGGATATTATTTAACCAATTTTAATCATAGGATGCCCTTGCAGAAGTGACATATTCCTCTTTCTTTCAGTGGCTTACATTTATTCATATGATTATAAAGACTTTTATCGATATTAAGGTTGTATTGCTGGAGGAAAAAACTGGAGGTGGCCTAAAAAATAATGTTTTAGTGTGTGGAATATCTAAAAGCAGTATTTAACAGTCCGGATGATGCTGAGCAAAAATATGAGGGGATGCAACGGGGTGTATGGCGGGAGGGTAGATAAATCCTGGCGAAAAAGATCAAAAATAGAGTCTGAACAGACTCATCCAGGCCCTAAATTAGGTTTAAATAACGCTGAAAGCTCACTGGGGGGGGATCAGTATCCATAGGTTGTAAGCGATGATGCCCGCGTATGGCTGTAGGAGCAAATCCAAAACGTTTACGAAAGCGTTCTGCGAAACGTGATGCGCTTTCATAACCAACTTGACTGGCAATTAATGAAATTGGCCAATCAGTACCTTGCAATAAACGTAAAGCGCTGGTCATACGGACATCAATCATCAAATCACGTAAGAGTATATTTTCGGCTGCTAATTTTCGCCGCAATACCACTTCGCTCATTGCCATATGATCGGCAACTTCAGCGGCTGACCATATTTTGTGTGGGTCAATTGACAGGCAGCGTCGTACCTTTTCACTTAATAAATGATCATCATTAAGTCTAAATTTAACACCGCGCTGAGCTAACCAAAGTAATAACTCAAGCATACGGTGCCTGACAATAGTAGGAGGGATATCACCCACATCGGATATTGCTTTAAATGTATTACCAAAAGTATTAATAAATTCAGGTGCCAAATCACGCACCGGCATAACCCCAGGTATAACGCCAAGGCCTGCAGAGGCAGGGTGATTAGCAAATGTCGTTATCAAACGCGGATCGCAGCGAAGTTGGTGGCTAAAAAATAGCCCCTCAGTAGATAGTCCATTAATTATGTCAATTGTTTGGCCACTACTGACGGCGACTATTTCACCCGGCCGGACGATGCACTCTTGATTATCCCAGCGAATGACTTTATGCCCACGGTTAACCATGATGAGCAAAGGATGCTCAATATAGACTGAGGTAAGGAGTAGCTCTGTATGTTGAATAACATGTGCCGAGCTACCCACACCGGGGCAAAATTTAATTGTACGTTCCATCGATATTCATTTCACAATTTTGGCCTGAGAATATCTTTACGCTTTGAATGGCAGACTAGCAACTTATTTTAATAGAAAATTCACCATCACTGACTATTTTAGCGAAAAGCTATGGAGTGAGAATAATAGTCAATCAGACATAGGGGAATGTTACTACCAGTAAATTAAGTTGTTAAAATCAACAACAATTAATTGCCATTTTAATAATTGCAGCTGCAAGCGATAGTCAGTAATAAATACTATTTTATAACCATGCGAGCTGTAGGTTACTGTATCTCACCTAACAGCACCGCATGGTCAGGAAACTGGCCGTATGTATTATTTACCGCCTGTTGTCTTGTTGATTGCCCAACCAATTCACTTAATGCGTCCAGACGTAGTTGCAATAAACGCTTAATCTCTATTTCATTATCCAAAATAGCTCTTAACTTTTCTCTTAATAACTCTTGCAGTACTAACGATGAGCACGAAGAAATAGTGACATTAGCGGTGTTTTCAACAGCTTTAAGGTAAGTCATTTCCAGATCAACCAGCGCATCCCAATTACCCTCGGTCGCCAGCACTAACATTTGCTCGCTGAGGGTCAGGATTTGTTGATATTCAGACAAAAGGTGCTGGTGACGTTCCATTAAATGGGGTCCTAATCAGGTTGATAATTGGGGCCGATCTGCCGCCAGGCATCCGCAATATTGTCGAGCAAAGCGAGCACTTCAGTAATTGCCTGTTCGTCATTATGCAAGTTGGCATGCAGCAAGCGCCGCGACATATAGTCATATAAAGCCGACAAATTCTCTGCCAGTTCACCGCCTTTTTCCATATCAAGGCCTGCACTCAATCCATTTTCAATAATATTAATGGCTTTAGAAAGTGCCGCGCCTTTGGCCGGAATATCTCCCTGATTCATCAAGATGCGGGCACGAACCAGGGCGCTTTGCGCCCCGTCGAATAACATCACGATCAATTGATGGGGGCTGGCACTCATTACTCCACTCTCCAGGCCTACCTGAGCGTAGGCCTGACTCCCTGAACGATTGTACATTTCCTATCCCTTATGAAGAAAATTGCTGAGTTAAGAAACTGAGAGTGCTGTTCATTGACGTCATCATTTTATCCAATTGAGTGAACTGCGTTTTATAACGCTCAATGGTTAAGTTAATGCTAGCCGTTGTTGTTTTTACCTGCTCATCCAAGCTTTTTAGTGATTTATTGATACCGTCAGTGGCATTTTTCAATGAACCTTTGCTGGTATCCAGCGTGGTATTTAGTAAATTATCGACTTGGGTTGCGAACCCTGTGGATTTACCGTCGCCCGCAAAGAATGCAGAGACACTGCTTGGCTTGTCATTGAGTGCGGCATCCAGCTTGGTTGAATCTACAGTTAGTTTCCCGTCGATACCTTGGGTAATTCCCAGGCTGGTCAGCGTCTTGATATCAGTACCGGATTGAACCGCTGAGAGCTGACTTTTTAGCTGAGTTTGAATATTACGTAAAGTGCCATCACCGACTAAAGCACCATTATTGGTAGATTGATCTTTCCCCGCGTCGACTGCGGTGTAGCTGGTCAATGATGCAAAGGTAGTTTGCAGCGAATTGTAAGAGTCCACCCAGGTTTGAATGGCCGCTTTCATCGCAGTATTATCGCGAGTCACTGTTAATTGCTCTGGTGCATCCGCTTTTGTTAACGCTTTTAAGGTTAGCGTTACCCCCTGTGGGGCATCAGTAATTGTATTGCTCTGACGGGTAATATTTACGCCATTAATGGCTAGCGTCGCGTCTTCTGCGGCCACTTTTTGTGTCATCGCACCACTACCACCAGTGCTGTCAGGTGTATAACTCAGAAAATCATTCAACCCCTGGTCGCCGCTGACACTGATGGTCATTTCTGATTTAGTACCGGTGTCCCGGGAGGTCAGGGCCAGATAATAGCTATTGTCGTCAGCTTTAATAATGCTGGCGTTAACATTACCTTCTTGTTTGTTAATAGCATCACGAATCCCTGTCAACGATGTCTGATCGTTGGTCAGTTTTATTTCCATCGGCTTAGTTTGGCCGGGCTGGGTTATCGTGATGGTGCGAGTATCACTTCCATCGCCCAATTTATCGGTGGTATTCGCTTTACTACTTGATAGCAGCGACTGTGATTTGGCAAGATTAGTAACTTCGATACTGTAATTCCCGGCGCTGGCGCTGGCGCTGGTGGTTGCTGTAAATGCGGTATTCGAGCTAGCCACTGCGGTGGTCACTATGCCATCAGTTTTTTTCAACGCAGCAGAGGCAGTTTCCAGTTTCGCTAATGCGCTTTGTAACACACTAAATGCAGTCAGTTTCCCTTTATAACTCGTTTGTTGTGTCGTCAGCGGAGTCAACCGCGTTTGTTCTGCAGCTGATAAACTCGTCAACAGCGTGCCCAATTCCAGACCTGACCCTACACCCACCGAACTGATACTTGCCATTTCTTTTCCTTAATATTCAAGTTTCGTTACGGGGTTATCGGCCAGGGGATGGAAAAGTTTACACATAAAATATAAATAATGATGGGCAGAATAGCAGGGGATAACAGAGTGCTATTTGCGGCATTGACCCGCCTATTAGGGGCAATATTCCAAAATAGTTAATTAAAGGTTTGGTCAAATCCGCCGATACAAGCTGTAACGGTGATAAAACCGTGGGCGATAAGCTCGAACCATAATCTAACAGAATTTAAGGAATATCCACTATGGCGGTCATTAACACTAACAGCTTGTCTCTGCTGACTCAGAACAACCTGAACAAATCCCAGTCTTCTTTAGGCACCGCCATTGAGCGTTTGTCTTCCGGTCTGCGTATCAACAGCGCAAAAGATGATGCAGCAGGTCAGGCAATTGCCAACCGTTTTACTTCTAATATTAATGGCCTGACGGTTGCCGCACGTAATGCTAACGACGGTATTTCACTGTCTCAGACTGCTGAAGGCGCGCTGGGCGAAATCAACAACAACTTGCAGCGTATCCGTGACCTGACTGTTCAGGCACAGAACAGCTCTAACTCAGCATCTGACATCGACTCCATCCAGTCTGAAGTTAACCAACGGATGCAGGAAATCGACCGTGTCACTCAGCAAACCGATTTTAACGGTATTAAAGTGCTGAATAACTCTAACGATAATACCGATGGTGCTAAATCTTATAAATTCCAGGTTGGTGCCAAAGACACTGAAACCATCTCTATCTCTATGGGTCAAGCGTCTGGTTGGAACCTGGCTTCTGCTGTTAAAGCAGACGGATCTACTGAAGCGCCTGCTGGCGGTGTGTATAAAAATACCGTTGCTGCAGCTGATTTGGCAAAAGTCAATGGTGATGACCGTAAGGTCGCTGCAGTGGGTTTTGATGTTAAATCAGGCAAACTTGATGGAACTACAGCACCTACAGGTACAGCACCTTTGGCGGATATTGATGCAGCTATCAAATCTGTGGATACCCAACGCAGTATTTTGGGTGCGTCTCAGAACCGCTTTGAATCGACCATCACTAACCTGAACAACACGGTGAACAACCTGACTTCAGCCCGTAGCCGTATTCAGGATGCGGATTACTCAACTGAAGTGTCCAACATGAGCCGTGCACAAATTCTGCAACAAGCAGGGACTTCTGTATTGGCGCAGGCTAACCAGGTACCACAAACTGTGTTGTCTCTGTTGCGTTAATTTTACGCCCGCTTTAATGATAAGCCTCCGATATTCGGGGGCTTTTTTTATTGCAACGAAGAGGGATGAACCGCTGGATACACAGCTAAAGGTTTGGATGACTCTGCCGATAATAAAAAAGACGGTGATTGAAGCCGTGGGCAAATAAGCCTGAACCTTAGCCGAATCATATTTTAAGGAATACCCATTATGGCGGTCATTAATACTAACAGCTTGTCTCTGTTGACTCAGAACAACCTGAACAAATCCCAGTCTTCTTTAGGCACAGCCATTGAGCGCCTGTCTTCTGGCCTGCGTATCAACAGTGCTAAAGATGATGCGGCGGGTCAGGCGATTGCTAACCGTTTCACTTCAAACATCAACGGCCTGACTGTGGCAGCACGTAACGCCAACGACGGTATTTCACTGTCTCAGACTGCGGAAGGCGCACTGGGCGAAATCAACAATAACTTGCAGCGTATCCGTGACCTGACAGTTCAGGCGCAGAATAGCTCTAACTCTGCTTCAGATATTGACTCCATTCAGTCTGAAGTTAACCAGCGTATGGAAGAAGTTGACCGTGTAACTCGTCAAACTGATTTTAACGGCATCAAAGTGTTAAATACGGCCACGTCTTATAAATTCCAGGTGGGTGCGAAAGATTCTGAAACCATTTCCATCGCAATGGGTTCAAGTGATACCTGGAACCTGGCGGGTGCAGGTGGCTTGGCGGCTGGTGTATTGAACACGTTTGATACCACAACGGCTGCAGGTGCAGTCAACGGCATCAATCGTACGGTTAAATCCGAAGGTTTTGATGTTCTGAAAGGGACTGTAACTGGCGGCGCTACAGGTACTGCGACAGGTACCACGCCATTGGCCGATATCGATAAAGCGCTGAAAGCCGTTGATACTCAGCGCAGCGTGTTGGGTGCGTCTCAGAACCGTTTTGAGTCCACCATCACCAACCTGAACAACACCGTAAATAACCTGACTTCAGCCCGTAGCCGTATTCAGGATGCGGATTACTCCACTGAAGTATCCAACATGAGCCGCGCACAGATTCTGCAACAAGCCGGTACTTCTGTTCTGGCTCAGGCCAACCAGGTTCCACAAACTGTATTGTCTCTACTGCGTTAATATTATTCAGCCGATTCATACGAGCCTCCATATTATGGGGGCTTTTTTATTTGTGCTTTTTAATCAATTTATTCTGCGACTGCTGGTTATTCTCCTAAAGCTCTGAGGTTCAGTGCCGATAATTGGTAGGACGGTGATTGAAACCGTGGCAAATAAGCCTGAACCATAACAAAACATTATTTAAGGAAATATACTATGGCGGTCATTAACACTAATAGCCTGTCTCTGCTGACTCAGAATAACCTGAATAAATCCCAGTCTTCTTTAGGTACCGCCATTGAGCGTTTGTCTTCTGGTCTGCGTATCAACAGTGCTAAAGATGATGCAGCGGGTCAGGCGATTGCCAACCGTTTCACCTCTAACATCAACGGTTTGACTGTAGCAGCACGTAACGCCAACGACGGTATTTCACTGTCTCAGACCGCTGAAGGCGCGTTGGGCGAAATCAACAACAACTTGCAGCGTATTCGTGACCTGACAGTTCAGGCGCAGAATAGCTCTAACTCTGCTTCAGATATTGACTCCATTCAGTCTGAAGTTAACCAGCGTATGGAAGAAGTTGACCGTGTAACTCGTCAAACTGATTTCAACGGCATCAAAGTGTTGAACACAGCGGCAGTGGCCACTACATCTTATAAATTCCAGGTGGGTGCGAAAGATTCTGAAACCATTTCCATCGCAATGGGTGCAAGTGATACCTGGAACCTGGCCGGTGCCGGGCAAGCTGCAGGGACTTTGAACACCTATGACACTACGGGTGATGCAGTCAATGGTATTAATCGGACAGTTAAATCCGAAGGTTTTGATGTGCTGAAAGGCAAAGTTGTGGGTACCGCAGCAGCTGGTACTACACCGTTGGCTGATATTGATGCTGCCATCAAAACTGTTGACACTCAGCGCAGTGTATTGGGTGCGTCTCAGAACCGTTTTGAGTCCACCATCACTAACCTGAACAACACCGTGAATAACCTGACCTCAGCCCGTAGTCGCATTCAAGATGCGGATTACTCCACTGAAGTGTCCAATATGAGCCGTGCACAAATTCTGCAACAAGCCGGTACTTCTGTTCTGGCGCAGGCTAATCAGGTTCCACAAACTGTATTGTCTCTGCTGCGTTAATTTAGGCTGAAATAATAATTTCACCCAATAAATGCACTATAAAGGCGGCCTTTATTGCCGCCTTTTATTCCAGGTTAATTTTTTCCCGGTAAAGACATTACCTTGGATTAAAATATGAGATAAATATGGGTGGCAGAAGAGTATTGGGTGAAAGAGCTGATGGTAGTTCAGTCTGATTATATTACTTATTTCAGGAGCTAGCTGTGAGCGTTGGAGCATTACCACGATAAACAAACATATCGCAAATAGACTAAAAACCAAAATACTGAAGATTGAGCATCTGGTCGTTGAGTTCGACAATGAACAACTCGAAGAAAGAATGAAATTGTTGAGTGCAGCTTGGAATGACAAGGCATTGCCCTTTTTTTCCAATCATCCTCATGTATTACGTAATTATTTCCTTTATCGATTACATCACAACCAATTTGCCATTCGTGGTGGTCAACCGCTATTAAAAGAATTCTATTTATTAATGGTGGATTTCTTCTTTATTCGCTCGTTGATTAGTGCCCACATACTTAAAGTAGGGCAGATTACGGAAGATGATGTAATTGATATTTTCTATTCATATCAAGCATTTAGACAGCACGGCGCAAAGGTTGAAGCAGATTTTCGAACCGAAATAGACAAAGTGAAGATTAATGACGATCTCTCGTTATTACAGCTTTTGGTATAGCGCCAGAGATCGGGTTTTCATCAGTCAGATAAAAATTAATTGCGTTATTGAAATCCTTTAAAGCGAGACAGATAGCATACATAAGTGGGCATAAGTCAAATAGCCGCCTTTTTATAGGCCTATTCAGGCGATTGTCTGACTGACCGGACAGGATAATGGTACGACTCTCTTACCCTTAGGTGCCTGTCTAGTGAGCGATCTGTATACCGCCGAAGGCGTGATGGACAAGAATTCCCTCTGGCAACGCTATGTTCCTCTGGTTCGACATGAGGCATTGCGTTTGCAGGTACGCCTGCCAGCCAGTGTGGAATTGGATGATTTGTTGCAGGCTGGGGGGATTGGTCTGCTGAATGCTGTTGAGCGTTATGACGCTTTACAAGGAACCGCATTTACCACTTATGCGGTACAGCGTATACGTGGCGCGATGTTGGATGAACTGCGCAGCCGAGATTGGGCGCCACGTAGTGTGCGGCGTAATGCACGCGAAGTGGCCAGTGCGATGCAAAAGGTTGAACAACGGCTCGGACGTCCGGCGACTGAGCAGGAAGTCGCACAAAATCTTGATATTGATTTGACTGAGTACCGCCAGATCTTGTTGGACACCAACAACAGCCAGCTTTTTTCCTATGACGAGTGGCGGGAAGAGCATGGCGAAAGCGTCGAACCCATGCTGGAAGGGCATGAAGACGCTAATCCGCTACAGCATTTATTGGAAGGAAATCTGCGCCAACGTGTTATTGAAGCGATCGAGGCTTTGCCGGAACGTGAAAAAATGGTGTTGACGCTGTATTACCAGGAAGAGCTGAACCTGAAAGAAATCGGGGCCGTGCTGGAAGTGGGGGAATCCCGCGTCAGCCAGCTTCATAGCCAGGCGATAAAACGTTTACGCGCCCGCCTGAATAACGACTCATAATTCATTTTCGCTCAGTGATATCACAGTGTTTAACTTTATTAATGCAGGTCTTCTTATGCCAGGACTTCAGTTAAAAAAGCGGCCGCTGAGCCGTTATTTAAAAGATTATAAGCACGGCCAAACTCATTGTTCACATTGTCATAAACAACTTGATCGTATGGCGTTGGTTTTCCGCGGACAAATTATCAATAAAGAAGCGATTGCCGGTATGGATCAGCCTATTGATGATCAAGTCTGGTCAAAGCTTCAGCATGAATTAACCGCATTGTGCCGTTTTTGCAGTGAGATATATTGTAACAGCACGCCGGGCTATTTCGATATTATGGCGTTCAAACAGTATTTATTTGAACAAACTGAGATGAGTCATAGTACGGTTCGCGAATATGTTGTGCGGTTACGTCGGTTGGATGAAATGCTGGTTGCGACCAATTATCCGGCAGAGAAATTCGCCAGCGAAACTATGCATCAGCGTATTATTGATGAACTGCCCAATGCAGCACATAACAATTACCGCATTGCTTTGCGTAAGTATGATCAATATTTGGCATGGCAAAAGAACTACTAAGGTTTATGACGGGGTGTTATCGCTTGAGAAAACTCTGTGTTTTTCATTGAGAGCACTTCTAAGATAAAGCAAAACGATTACGTCATTACCTTCAGTGATTCCGCGCCCGGCAAGGTTCTCCTTAGCCGGGCTTTTTATTATCCTCTATATTCACCTGCGCTATTGCTTGCCTGCATCTATAATAAAATCAGTGATTATTGATGTCACTTCTGATAAATCTATGTTTTCCCTCCGCACTTGAGCAGGGGTGTTAACGACGTTTACTTACCCGAGCCAGTGACTTGAGTCAGTCTGTCGGGGGTGGGTTTGCTTCTGCCTATCTGCAACTCGAATTGTTTAGGGTAACAGTTGCAGTAACTCATTAATTTTCTGGAGGGCCCGTGACGCTTCAACATAAACTGGCGCAATTTCCGCGCCTGGATTTGGTCGGTAATGCCACGCCATTAGAGAAACTATCTCGTCTTTCTGACTATTTGGGACGCGAAATCTATATTAAACGTGATGATGTCACACCCTTGGCACTTGGCGGCAATAAGCTGCGTAAGCTGGAGTTTTTAGCGGCTGATGCATTGAGGCAAGGAGCGGATACACTGGTGACCGCAGGGGCTATCCAATCTAATCATGTGCGCCAAACAGCGGCTGTTGCTGCAAAGTTGGGCTTACATTGTGTTGCGTTACTTGAGAATCCTATCGGTACCTCACAGGAAAATTATTTGACCAATGGCAATCGATTGCTGTTGGATTTATTTAATGTTGAGGTGGTGATGTGCGATGGATTACATGATCCAAACCAGCAATTGGCTGAGTTGGCAACCCGCATCGAGGCGCAGGGATTTCGCCCTTATGTGGTGCCGGTTGGTGGGTCTAATGCTTTAGGGGCCTTGGGATATGTGCAGTGCGCATTGGAAATTGCAGCTCAATCGGCTGGAAATGTCACCTTCAGCTCGGTGGTTGTGGCTTCGGGCAGTGCGGGTACCCATGCGGGGTTGGCTGTCGGTTTACAGCAACTGTTGCCGCAAACGGAGCTGATTGGTGTCACAGTATCGCGCAAAGCAGAAGAACAACGTCCTAAAGTTACTCATATTCAACAAGAATTAGCGACATCCCTCGGCGTGACCCGCGGGCCTGCGGATATCACCCTCTGGGATGATTATTTTGCGCCGCAATATGGTATGCCAAATGAAGAAGGGCTGGCGGCAATCGGCTTATTGGCAAGACTGGAAGGGATATTGCTGGACCCGGTGTATACCGGCAAGGCAATGGCTGGTTTACTTGATGGCCTTGAGCAGAAAAAGTTTCGCGATGATGGCCCCATTTTGTTTATTCATACCGGCGGCGCACCTGCATTATTTGCTTATCATCCGCAGGTGTAGTCTTTGGTTATTGCTTATTCTATTTGTAGCTATCGTTATTATTTTATATTCCTTTATTTCATTAGTAACACTGATAAAGTGTTGAATATCAAAAATAAACATGACAGTTGGAGTATTTATGGGCTTTTCAATTGTACGTCGTCGGGTTGTCCTGGGCATGATGGCAGTTGCACTGGCAACGGGTCTAAATGTGAAGTCGTATGCTGCGGGTGACCTGTTAGATCAGGTTAAAGAGCGAGGAACCCTGATTGTCGGGTTGGAAGGAACTTATCCACCGTTCAGTTTCCAGGGTGAAGATGGCAAGCTCACCGGGTTCGAAGTGGATTTTGCTAATGCATTGGCAGAGCATATGGGCGTTAAAGCAAAAATCACTCCAACCAAATGGGATGGGATGCTGGCCTCACTGGAATCTAAGCGTATTGATGTGGCGATTAACCAGGTCACCATTTCAGATGAGCGCAAGAAAAAATATGATTTCTCAACACCTTATACAGTATCCGGCATTCAGGTTCTGACCAAAAAAGGCAATGAAGGCAAGTTCAGCAAACCCGAAGATTTGGTGGGTAAGAAAGTAGGTGTGGGTTTGGGCAGTAACTATGAGCAATGGTTACGTGAAAACCTGAAAGATGTTGATATTCGTACCTATGATGATGACCCAACTAAGTATCAAGACCTTCGTGTCGGTCGTACTGATGCCATTTTAGTTGACCGCTTAGCCGCATTGGATTTGGTGAAGAAAACCAACGATACCCTGGCCGTTGCTGGCCCGGCATTTGCCCGCCAGGAGTCAGGTGTGGCATTGCGTAAAAATAATCCTGAGCTGTTGGCCGCGATCAATCAAGCTATCGCTGAAATGCAAAAAGATGGCACATTGGCCAAAATTTCAGAAAAATATTTTGGCGCGGACGTAACTAAATAATGCAAGAAAGTATTCAACTGGTGCTGGATTCAGCACCATTTTTATTGAAAGGTGCCTGGTTTACCCTACAGCTTAGTCTGGGGGGGATGTTTTTTGGTCTGGCATTAGGTTTTATGTTAGCCATGATGCGGTTATCCCGATTTTTGCCTCTTTCACTTCTCTCTCGTTTTTACGTTTCTATTTTCCGTGGTACGCCGTTAATTGCTCAACTGTTTATGATTTATTATGGTTTGCCGCAATTTGGGATTGAGCTGGATCCCATGCCAGCAGCCTTAATCGGCTTATCACTGAATACGGCGGCTTATACCTCAGAAACATTGCGTGCTGCGATTTCATCGATCGAGAAAGGGCAGTGGGAAGCCGCCGCCAGTATCGGGATGACGCGTTGGCAAACTCTCTACCGCGTGATATTGCCGCAAGCAGGTCGTACCGCACTCCCTCCGCTGGGTAACAGTTTTATCGGTTTGGTAAAAGACACCTCGCTGGCTGCGACCATTCAGGTCCCCGAGCTTTTCCGCCAGGCGCAATTGGTGACTTCTCGCACCTTGGAGGTTTTCACTATGTATCTGGCGGCCTCACTGATTTATTGGATCATGGCGACCCTGTTATCAGCATTACAAAATCGTCTGGAAGCCCATGTTAATCGTCAGGATCAGGAGTAGCCATGAGTACCATCGACATTAAAGAGCTGACCAAGCAGTTTAAAGGTCAACAGGTACTGCATGGTATCTCGCTTGAAGTGAACAGCGGCGAAGTGGTTGCGATAATCGGACCAAGTGGTTCAGGTAAAACAACGCTGTTACGCAGCATCAATCTGCTTGAGACACCTGACTCTGGGATTATTCGTGTTGGTGATATAGAGATTGATGGCAGTATCCCTATAAATAAGCAGCAACGGCAAGTTCGCGCATTACGACAAAAGGTCGGTTTTGTGTTCCAGAGCTTCAATTTATTTCCTCATCGCTCGGTGTTGGAAAATATCATTGAAGGGCCGGTTATTGTGAAAGGCGAAAAACGGTCAGAGGCTGTAAAACGGGCGCGTGAACTGTTGGCGAAAGTTGGATTAAGTGGCAAGGAAGATGCTTATCCTCGTCGTTTATCCGGTGGACAACAACAGCGTGTGGCTATCGCGCGGGCACTTGCTATGCAACCTCAGGTCATTTTATTTGATGAGCCGACATCCGCATTAGACCCTGAGCTGGTGGGTGAGGTGTTAAATACTATTCGCGCATTGGCTGAGGAAAAACGGACGATGGTTATCGTCACTCATGAAATGAGTTTTGCTCGTGATGTGGCAGACCGGGCTATCTTTATGGATCACGGTAGGATTGTGGAACAAGGCCCAGCGAAAGAATTGTTTGCTCATCCGCAGCATGAACGTACTCGCCAATTCCTCGATAAGTTTTTGAATAATCACTGATTAATCTGTCCAAGCTAACTATGCAGTGTCCTTGTGGGGGCAATCATGTGGCCCCCATTTGGGCGGTAGTTTTAGAAAAAGGCTTCGAGTTTGAGGCGATGGGCTGTTGTTTTGACTTCTTTCATCCGCCCATGACCTGGTAACACTTTTTGTTCAACAGTGACCAACCCGGCTTTTTTTAAAATAGCGACATCACGGGTGACAGCACTGCGATCCCTTTTTAGGCGAGTTGAGAGGGAGGTGATAGAACCTGGATACATTTTCACTGTCCGCAGCAGAACAATGCGCGCAGCACTTAACACCCGCACCATCTCAAGTGGATCCTCAAAAGTAATGGTGTGCTCTTGCGGTAATGGCTGTTTCGTATCTGCGAGAGTAGCGAGTTTTTTACCTCGTTTGAAAAAATCATCTTCCGTTGCTGTTTTGATGACTAACTTGTCCATTAACTTCTCCTTAGTGAAGTCCAATCCTTTTGAAAGCAATCCTCTATCTGTTCAAAACTGACAAAATCAACTGATTCAATCGCACCTAAGTAATGGCGGTGATGAAAACCATGAGCATTGTCATAACCAATCACCCGACCATTATCACCTTGCGATAGGCAGTGATTGATATAAGCCAAATTATAGCGAGTGATGGTACCGAAAGGGTCAACCCATATTTCACGGCGCAATTGACCATTTCCCCGCCGACTCGCAATTTGATGAGTCTCATCAATAATCTTTTTATCAGCCATGAATATAATTATCACCTCTGAAAGTTATTGTACACAATATATTCACTAAGAAGAAAGCTAGGCGCATGAGCTGCCCAGCTATTTGGTTTAATTAATAATGGGTTAGGCTCGGCTAAACGCACAAGGGGATGAACTCAATGATGCGGGAGGTTATTGGAGAAAAAAGACGGGTCCGACAATTTTGCATCGCGCAATGCGGGATATCTCGAACAATATTCAGAACAAATAAGGCCCCGAAGGGCCTTGTTGGGTAAAAACGCATTGGGATATAACAGCTAGATATTCATGTAGCTGAAAGACTAGCCAATAGTCATCAGGCTGGCATTCCCACCGGCCGCTGCAGTATTGACACTCAATGAATGCTCAATGAGTAAGCGCTCCAGCAGAATATTCGTCTCGCTGCGGGCAAAGCCCTGTACCGAGATAATTGGCCAATCAATTTGTGCTATCTGTTCACACAAAATACGGAGTTGATCGGCATCACCGTGATAGATAACACCATCAAAGGCGATATGAGCCGCTTGCCAATCTTTCGTGAGCGTAATACGTGATTTTACAACCGCCGGTAATGCGCGGAATAAGTCACTTTGTACCGTGCTTTCCGGCCAGAGAACTTCGCTGCCGACGGCCAGCACCGCCGCCAGCTGTGTCAGAGCATCCGCCTCGGTATCTGCCAGACACAGGATACGCTGACGCGGTAACAGCGCGTAGGTGTTACGTTCGCCGGTTGGCCCCGGTAACACCCGCACGGTGCCACCTTGTGCCAGTTCGCCATAACGCCGCGCCAACTGAGCTACGACGGGTTGTTGCTGTTCATCTGCCCATTTGATCAGGGCATGGTGGGCCGTTTGCAGTGCCTCACGGCCTAAGACATTCTGCAACTGCCCGTTATCATGATGGGCGAGGGTGTTTATCACCGCATCTTCCGGGCGGCTACACAGAAGGCGGTACAAATAGAGCGGGCCACCGGCTTTAGGGCCGGTACCTGATAGACCTTCGCCGCCAAAAGGTTGCACGCCAACCACCGCGCCGACCATGTTGCGGTTAACGTAGAGATTACCCACTTTTGCTTTTTCAGTGACTTGCGCAATGGTTTCGTCAATACGGGTATGAATACCCAAAGTTAAGCCATAACCAGAGGCATTTATTTGCTCAACCAGCGCAGCGAGATTTTGCCGCTGGAAGCGCACCACATGCAGCACCGGGCCGAAGATCTCTTTTTGCAGTTCATCGAAGCTATCCAGCTCTATTAATGTCGGCTTGATAAAGGTACCGCGCGGCCACTCTTTTTCATCCAGATTATTGGCTTGGGCGGCTTGATACACTTTGCGCCCTTTGGTGCGCATAGCTTGAATATGCCGCTCAATACCGGCTTTGGCATCAGCATCTATTACTGGCCCGATATCGGTAGACAGGCGTTCTGGGTTACCCATGCGACATTCAGCCATGGCACCACGCAGCATTTGCAACGTGTGTTCAGCCACATCATCCTGAATGCAGAGAATGCGTAAAGCCGAGCAGCGCTGACCGGCGCTATCAAAGGCCGACGCCACGACATCAGTCACCACCTGTTCAGTGAGTGCAGATGAATCAACTATCATGGCATTCAAGCCGCCGGTTTCTGCAATCAGCGGGGTTGGGCGGCCTTGCGGGTCAAGTCTACCGGCGATGCTGCGCTGCAAAATAGCCGCAACTTCGGTTGAACCGGTAAACATCACGCCGCGCACGCGGGCATCATTCACCAAGGCAGCCCCGATGCTATCACCTTGACCAGGAAGCAGTTGCAGCACACCTTGCGGGATGCCAGCTTCCAGTAGGATCCGCACGGCCTGTGCCGCAACCAGCGGAGTTTGCTCAGCCGGTTTTGCTAACACACTATTACCAGCGGCTAATGCCGCGGCAATCTGACCGGTGAATATGGCCAACGGGAAGTTCCACGGACTGATACAAACCACCGGCCCGAGTGGACGATGGCTGTCATTGGAGAAGTTATCTCGCACCATTCCTGCGTAATAATGTAGGAAATCAACGGCTTCACGCACTTCCGCAATGGCATTGCTGAAGGTTTTACCGGCTTCACGTACCAGTATTCCCATCAATGTTTGCATCTGATTTTCCATCAATTCAGCGGCACGCACTAAAATTGCGGCTCGCTCAACGGGCGGGGTGGCAAACCAAATCGCACCAGCACTGGCGGCAGCATCCAATGCGCGGCTGACTTCGGCCTCTGTTGCTTCACGAACATAACCAACAATATCAGCCGGTTCTGCCGGGTTGATAACAGGGTGTTCCATGCTATTAACGGGCTCTGTACCACTATCAAGCTCAGCATCAATCAGTGGTTCTGCTCGCCAGACTTGGCTGGCACTGGTCAGTAATGCACTGGAAAGTGAAGCTAATCGGTGCTCGTTTGACAAATCCAAACCGCTGGAATTGGCACGCTCCTTGCCATACAACTCACGCGGTAATGGAATGCGGGGATGCGGTAAACCGAGTTGGCCTTCGCTGGCAGCGATAGCCTCTACTGCACTGACTGGATCCGCGACTAACTCATCGAGCGGCAAAGTGGCATCGGCAATCCGGTTGACAAATGAAGTATTCGCGCCATTTTCCAACAGGCGGCGTACCAGATAAGCCAGTAAGGTTTCATGGGTGCCGACAGGGGCATAGATACGGCATGGGCGGTTAAGTTTACCCTCAGCGACTTTGCCAACCACCTGCTCATACAGCGGCTCTCCCATGCCATGCAAGCATTGGAACTCATACTGACCGGGATAGTAGTTCTGCCCGGCAAGATGATAAATTGCCGATAGGGTGTGGGCATTATGTGTCGCAAATTGCGGGTAAATCAGGTTAGGAACCGCCAGTAACTTGCGCGCGCAGGCCAGATAAGAAACATCGGTATAAACCTTACGGGTATAAACCGGATAACCTTCTAAACCATCAACTTGAGCGCGCTTAATCTCGCTGTCCCAATAGGCTCCTTTCACCAAACGGATCATCAAGCGACGGCGGCTGCGCTGTGCCATATCAATCACCGCATCAATGGTGAATGGGCAACGTTTCTGGTATGCCTGTATAACAAAGCCGATACCATTCCAACCGGCTAACTTTGGCTCAAAGCAGAGTTTTTCCAGCAGATCGAGGGAGATTTCCAGACGATCGGCTTCTTCTGCGTCGATGTTAATTCCAATATCATACTGACGCGCTTGCAAAGTCAGCGATAACAATCGTGGATAAAGCTCATCCATTACCCGATCATATTGGGCGCGGCTATAGCGCGGATGGAGAGCAGAGAGTTTGATTGAAATCCCCGGCCCTTCATAAATACCGCGGCCATTTGACGCTTTGCCGATAGCATGAATAGCCTGCTGGTAAGAGAGCAAATAGGCCTGAGCATCTGCTTCCGTCAATGCCGCCTCACCCAGCATATCGTAAGAGTAACGGAACCCTTTATCTTCTAACTTACGCGCATTGGCTAAGGCTTCTGCAATGGTTTCGCCGGTGACAAATTGCTCGCCCATCAAGCGCATCGCCATATCCACACCCTTGCGGATCAGCGGCTCGCCCCCTTTACCGATAATGCGGTTCAATGAGCTGGAAAGCTTGGCTTCATTGTGGGTAGAAACCAGATGGCCAGTAAACAATAAACCCCAGGTAGCCGCGTTGACGAACATGGATGGGCTGCGCCCCAGATGAGAGTGCCAATTGCCATTGCTGATCTTGTCGCGGATCAGCGCGTCGCGGGTTGGCTTATCAGGGATACGCAGCAGCGCTTCTGCCAGGCACATCAATGCCACACCCTCTTGAGAAGAGAGAGAAAACTCTTGCAACAAGCCTTGCACGATCCCGGCCCGGCCATTGGCGCTTTTTTGATTACGCAATTTTTCGGCAATGGAATAGGCGAGCTTATGTGTCGCCTGAGCCAAATCTTCGGGTAAGCGCGCTTGTTCTAATAACATCGGAATAGCTTCGGTTTCCGGGCGGCGATAGGCCGCTGTAATGGCAGCGCGGTTAACCGATTGTGGCAACACTTGTTCGGCGAAATCTAAGAAAGGTTGGTGCACACTTTCAATGACTTGCGGCATAATGTCGTCCGTTTCAGACGAGGAGGATATCTGTGCTGTTGGAAGTTCCGGTAATTCGCTGTTATTTTCCAGCCGCTCCAGATAGTTAAAAATGGCCTGTTTGATCAGCCAGTGCGGTGTACGGTCAATACGCTGTGCGGCGGCCTTAATGCGGTCACGTGTCACTTCATCGAGTTTCACGCCCATTGTGGTGCTACCCATGCTGTCTGGTTCCTGAATTAAGGGGAGTTATGCCCGTCATTCTTCGAGCTCCAGGTGCGTTGGCTACGTTTAATAACCTGAATCACTTACTTATGTAAGCTCATCAGGGTTCTTGCACTTGCCGCCTTCCTGCAACTCAAATTATTTAGGGTATATGATTTTATTTCAGACAATATCAAGCATGTTGCAACTTTGTGCAACCGTGTTAAATCATGTATGTAATCGAAGTGTGAATTTAGTCTTGTTTTTAACAATTTCAAAAGATAAACAATATTCAAATATGAAGTAGTCGAGCGCTTAACGCTAATAATGATAGGGTTTTTAGGGGGTTTACCTTAGGTGTAACTCATTTTCTTATGTTTGGTGTCACTGCCGACAGAGTTTAATGTGATGTAGGGTGAATTTTTTGTAAAAAAATTGTTTAAATTCTTGTGGGGCAAGAAAGGACTCCTCTAGGATAGCAACCGCGAGCTAGTCATTGGCTAGCGAATAGTTGTGTTGGTAGTCAATTTCAGATTTTAGCGTTCATCTCTGGTGCAACTCAGTGTCACGTTCCGACCAGCCAGAGATAAAGCATGATGCCGTGTTGAGCGGTAAGCATGGAAAAAGCGAGATATATTAAAACGATAATATGCACTATGGAGATGTTGCATGACCATGAACACGCCAATGCTGGTGACTTTTTTAGTTTATATTTTTGGGATGATACTTATTGGGCTTGTGGCCTATCGTGCAACCAAGAGTTTTGATGACTATATTCTGGGCGGCCGCAGTTTAGGGAGTGTAGTGACGGCGTTGTCAGCCGGTGCTTCCGATATGAGTGGCTGGTTATTAATGGGGTTACCGGGCGCGATTTTCCTGTCTGGCATATCCGAGAGTTGGATAGCCATCGGTTTAACCATTGGCGCTTATTTTAACTGGAAATTGGTGGCTGGCCGTTTACGGGTTCATACCGAAGCGAATAATAATGCGCTGACATTGCCTGACTATTTCACCAGCCGTTTTGAAGATAAAAGTAAACTTCTGCGAGTCATATCGGCCGTGGTGATATTAGTATTCTTTACAATTTATTGTGCTTCCGGGATTGTTGCCGGTGCGCGGTTATTCGAAAGTACCTTTGAGATGAGTTATGGCACGGCCTTGTGGGCCGGTGCAGCCGCCACCATTGCGTATACCTTTATTGGTGGTTTCCTGGCGGTGAGTTGGACCGACACTGTGCAGGCGACACTGATGATTTTTGCCCTGATCCTGACGCCAATTATCGTGATTTTAGCCGTCGGTGGTATTGATACCTCGATTATGGTTATTGCGGCGAAAAACCCTGCCAATATTGATATGTTCAAAGGGCTGAATCTGGTTGCTATCCTTTCTCTGCTCGGCTGGGGTTTAGGCTATTTTGGTCAGCCACATATTCTGGCGCGTTTTATGGCGGCAGACTCCCATCGCACTATTCGCAGCGCTCGCCGCATTAGTATGACTTGGATGATCCTGTGTTTGGCGGGGACTATTGCTGTCGGCTTCTTTGGCATTGCCTATTTTGAGAACAATCCACAATATGCGGGAAGTGTGACGCAAAATGGCGAACGCGTATTTATTGAATTAGCCAAGCTGCTGTTCAATCCGTGGATAGCGGGTATTTTACTGTCGGCCATTCTGGCTGCGGTAATGAGTACGTTAAGCTGCCAATTATTGGTGTGCTCCAGTGCATTAACCGAAGATTTGTACAAAGCGTTCTTACGTAAAAAAGCCAGCCAGAAAGAATTAGTCTGGGTGGGCCGTGCCATGGTGTTGCTGGTGGCGTTGATTGCCATCGCGTTAGCAGCGGATCCCGATAATCGGGTGCTTGGTTTGGTGAGTTATGCTTGGGCGGGATTCGGTGCAGCATTTGGGCCAGTGGTTTTGATTTCAGTTATGTGGCCACGGATGACCCGCAACGGTGCGCTCGCGGGGATGCTGATCGGCGCTATTACCGTGATTGTCTGGAAGCAATATGCCTGGTTAGATTTATACGAAATCATCCCTGGCTTTGTATTTGCCAGTATCGCGATTGTGGTGGTGAGTTTACTGGGGCGTTCTCCGAGTCATGCCATTACTGAACGTTTCCGTCAGGCGGAAGCGGAATTTAAAACCGTATAGAAATAGCGTTTAGCTTTAATCAATATAGCCTCCTGCAAAACAGGGGGCTTTTTTTTATCAAAAAAACGGCCAGTTCTTAATAAACGTATTAATTCGTATCCTAATGAATTTATTTACTATTTAACTCGACGGAAACAACTTGCCACAGTTTGCTTAACAATATTCCTATTCAGCCTCTTGAATTTCTTTTTGCCAGAATGATAATCACTATCGTTTTACTTTTCCTTACGTAAATTGACAATATTCTTATTCGCATATTCTACTGCCCACCGCAGGGGTGTTTAGCATGTTTGTCCCATTTCTTATTATGTTTCGTGAAGGGCTGGAGGCAGCGCTGATTGTTAGCCTGATAGCCAGTTATCTTAAACGTACTCAGCGCGGTCAATGGATGGGGGCAGTATGGGTGGGGGTTATCACTGCCGCAGCACTTTGCCTGGCTATTGGTATTTTTATTAATGAAACCACCGGTGAGTTCCCGCAAAAGCAGCAAGAGCTGTTCGAAGGGATTATCGCTGTGGTGGCAGTTTGCATATTAACCTATATGGTTTTTTGGATGCGTAAGGTATCCAAGTCAATCAAAGTTCATTTAGAAGGTGCCATTGATAACGCCCTAAACGTTGAGGGTAAAAAAGGCCGTGGTCAGGGATGGGCATTAGTCGCAATGGTGTTTTTTGCTGTGGCGCGCGAAGGTCTGGAGTCAGTTTTCTTTTTATTAGCTGCTTTTCAGCAGGATGTCGGTATTGGCGCACCCATCGGCGCAATATTGGGTTTGAGCTGCGCTATTTTGGTGGGTATGGCTATCTACTGGGGCGGCGTTAAGTTACATCTGGCTAAATTCTTCAAATGGACCAGCCTGTTTATTCTGTTTGTTGCTGCCGGCCTTGCCGCAGGGGCAATAAGAGCCTTCCATGAAGCTGGATTATGGAACCACTTCCAGGATATCGCATTTGACCTGACCAATGTGCTTTCTACGCACTCCTTGCTAGGCACCTTCCTTGAGGGCATGTTCGGTTATCAGGAAGCCCCTACTGTCAGTGAAGTCGCGGTCTACTTTATCTATCTTATTCCGGCATTGATTTTCTTTTTCCTTCCACCACGCGCCACGGCGGCTTCAACCGTAGCGGCTGCGCGGAAAACTAACCAATAATTCAGGGATTTATCACATGTCTAACCGGTTCTTCCGTCGCACAGCTCTACATGCCGCTTTATTGGCACTGCCAGTTTTCGCTATTAGCGCACAGGCTGCTGATATTCCTCAGGTTAAAATTACGGTTAATGATAAGCAGTGTGAGCCAATGGCACTGTCTATTCCCGCCGGTAAAACACAGTTTATTGTGCACAATGTCAGCCAAAAAGGGCTGGAGTGGGAGATCCTGAAAGGGGTCATGGTGGTTGAAGAACGCGAGAACATCGCGCCAGGTTTTACTCAGAAGATGACAGCCAATCTGGAACCGGGTGAATACGATATGACCTGCGGTTTACTGAGCAACCCGAAAGGCAAGCTGACAGTGACTGCTGCAGTTGGTACTGACACGGCGACCAAACCGGATGCTATGGCATTGGTTGGGCCAATCGCTGAGTATAAAGTCTATGTAACACAAGAAGTTGCCCAGTTAGTGACCCAAACCAAAGCCTTCACAGATGCAGTGAAAAAAGGTGATTTGGCATTAGCGCGCAAGCTCTATGCACCGACTCGTCAGCATTATGAACGTATCGAACCAATTGCTGAGTTATTCTCTGATTTAGATGGCAGTATTGATGCCCGTGAAGACGATTTTGAACAGAAAGCGGCAGATCCGAAATTCACCGGTTTCCACCGCTTAGAGAAAATCCTATTTGGTGACAATACTACCAAAGGGGCGGATAAATTCGCCAACCAACTGTATCAAGACACGGTGGAACTGCAAAAACGGATAGCGGGTCTGACATTCGCACCAAACAAAGTGGTAGGCGGGGCGGCAGGTCTCATTGAAGAAGTGGCAGCCAGTAAAATCAGCGGTGAAGAAGATCGCTACAGCCGCACTGACTTGTGGGACTTCCAGGCGAACGTTGATGGCGCACAGAAGATTGTTAATCTGCTGCGGCCGTTATTGGAAAAAGCGGATAAGCCGTTGTTGGATAAAATTGATGCCAACTTCAAAACAGTTGATAGCGTATTAGCAAAATACCGCACCAAAGATGGCTACGAATCTTATGAGAAGTTAACCGATGCTGATCGCAATGCGATGAAAGGGCCAATTACGGCACTGGCGGAAGACCTTGCTCAACTGCGTGGCGTATTGGGTCTGGACTGAGGATTAAAATGAGCAAGAAAACCGGCCCGCAACACGGGCCGTATCAGCAAGATAACGGGGCGGAATTGCCGTCCCGTCGGCGTTTGCTCCTCGGTATGAGCATGATGAGTGGGGCATTGGCGCTCGGTGGGGCAAAAATAGCTCGCGCGGCGGATTGCCCAACCCCCGAATCTGCAGCCGCGCAAGATGAACGTTGGCAAAAGCAGCCTTTCTACGGACAGCATCAAGCCGGTGTATTAACCCCACAGCAAGCGGCGATGATGCTGGTGGCATTTGATGTGCTGGCAACAGATAAAGCAGCATTAATCCGGTTATTTACGTTATTAACTGCACGAATTGCTTTTCTGACCACAGGCGGGCATGCGCCGTCGGTTAACGCAAAATTGCCGCCACTGGATTCGGGCATTATGGGGCCAGAAATTTACCCCGATAATCTGACGATCACGGTTTCCGTCGGTGACTCACTGTTTGACGAGCGTTTCGGCTTGCAAGGGCAAAAACCCCTACGGCTGCAAAGAATGACTCGTTTCCCCAATGACTCACTGGATGCCGGATTGTGCCACGGTGATGTGTTGCTGCAAATTTGCGCGAATACCAATGAAACCGTGATTCATGCACTGCGCGATATCATCAAACACTCGCCGGATCTTCTCAGTGTGCGCTGGAAACGTGAAGGGTTTATTTCTGCCCATGCTGCCCGCAGCAAAGGTAAAGAAACGCCAATCAACTTGTTGGGTTTTAAAGACGGAACCGCGAATCCGAAAACCAGTGATAAGCCGCTGATCAACCAAGTGGTGTGGGTTCAGGAAAACGCCGGAGAACCTGCCTGGGCGGTCGGTGGCAGTTATCAGGCGGCTCGGATTATCCGTTTCAAAGTGGAATTTTGGGATCGGACTCCCTTGCAAGAGCAGCAAACTATTTTTGGTCGCGATAAGCACAGTGGCGCGCCTTTGGGTAGGGTACATGAACATGATGAACCGGATTACACCAAAGACCCAGACGGCAAAGTGATTAAGATGGATGCACATATTCGGCTGGCAAATCCACGCACCGCTGAAACCCAGGATAACTTGATGCTGCGCCGTGGCTACAGCTACTCGCTGGGGGTATCAAATTCGGGGCAACTGGATATGGGGCTATTATTTGTCTGCTACCAGTCTGATTTGGAAAAAGCTTTTTTGACCGTGCAAAAACGGCTGAATGGGGAAGCGCTGGAAGAGTATGTGAAACCCATTGGTGGCGGCTATTTTTTCACCTTGCCAGGGGTGGCAGATGCCACCCATTATTTAGCACAAGGGCTATTAGAAGCTTGATTTTGAAATAAAGCACCACTTTAGCGGTGCTTTTCATGACAATTTAACGGGCTAATTTGGCCGTGATTTTCGCCACATGTTCGCCCTGGAAACGAGCGATAGCGAGCTCCTCAGCGCTTGGCTGGCGGGAACCATCACCACCAGCAATAGTGGTAGCGCCATAAGGCGTGCCACCGCGGGTCTGCGAAACATCAAACAATTCTGTCGCGCCATAGCCGATCGGCACAATAATAAAACCGTGGTGGGCTAATGTGGTCCAGGTTGAGGTGATGGTGTGTTCTTGCCCGCCGCCCGTACCGGTAGAAGCAAATACACTGGCGACTTTGCCGTACAGTGCGCCCGATGCCCACAGCCCGCCAGTTTGATCAAGGAATGTACGCATTTGCCCGGTCATATTACCAAAGCGGGTTGGCGTACCGAAAATGATGCCATCGTAATCGGCCAATTCTTGTGGTGTTGCTACTGGTGCTTTCTGGTCAGTTTTACCACCGGCTTTGGCAAAAGCATCCGCCGGCATGGTTTCCGGCACGCGCTTAATGGTCACTTCAACGCCGTCAACCTTTTGAGCACCTTCGGCAATTGCGCTGGCAAGTGTCTCGATATGTCCATACATGGAATAATAAAGCACTAGAATTTTCGCCATCTCGCTCCTCTCCAATCATATTTATTGAATAACGCTGATGATGTCATCATAGTCGCTGCTTATGACACTTATTAACCATACGCCAATACGCTCAAGCTGCAATGTTAGCGACACAAAAAGTCACCGCAATAAGACATCCCAATCTGGTGACTTTGATTTGCTCAGCTTACTTACAAATTACGTAACTTCTTTTGTAGGCGTTTTTGCTGCCAGCGCTCCAGCCAATTACCGAGCAAGAATAGATTTATCGCTCTTAAACCTAATGGAATACCTAACCCCAAAACGACCCACCAGGCCCACATATAGCTTGGGGCGGTAAACCAGTTAATCACGAACAATATTGAACACAGGATCACCGCCCGCAGTAATTGGCGCAAAAAAGACATTTCATTTTCAACGGCCTCACGCGCATCCACTACGCGCTGATCAACCGCTTCGCCAGAAGCTTCTGGTGGTTGACTGGAATCTGGAGCGTAGAGTTCGCTGACTTTCAATTCCATCACCGCGGCAATAGCGCTCAACGTTTCAAGACTCGCTTGCTCACCATTCTCTATACGCTGAATAGTGCGCACGTTCAGGCTACAAAGCTCGGCCAATTGCTCTTGTGACCAGGCCCGTGCCTGGCGTAATTCACGAATACGATAAAGATTCATAATGAATACTCCTGGGTTTGAAGAGATATCTACAAACCTAAATGCCAGCGCCCAACACTGCCACGACAGTAACCAGACAATGACATGACATCTTCCCGACACTGGCTGGCTTCCTTGATTCAGCCTGATTGCCAGAGAATAGCCCCGCGAATTTAACTGAAATCTTTATTCATCCCTGAGGTATTTATCACAATGACTTGTTATCTACATTGACAACGCAGCGCCCGATTAATATCTTGAATGATGGTTAAACTCCAATTTAAAATATTAAATGGAGTTTTATGATTGTTACCATTCATCCAATATAGCGATTAATTAATGAGGAACATCTTGATGACTCAGATATACCACCAATATAAGAAAAAATTGAGTACAAAAGTCATCCTATTGAGCGCACTGACTCTTTGCATCACGTTCTCACTACCTTACGCCAATGCCGAACGCTATCCGGATGTGCCTGTTGCCTTTAAGTATGGGACGGGCGCTCGGGTTGATAACAATTTATATGTTGGCTTAGGTAGCGCCGGTCAATCGTGGTATCGCCTTGATACGGATAAAGCCAGCAGTGGTTGGCAGAAAATAGCCGACTTCCCGGGGCAGCCTCGTGAACAGGCTGTCACTGTAGCATTAAGCGGTAAGCTGTATGTGTTTGGTGGCGTGGGTAAAGATAGCGCCAGTGACACGCAGGTACGTGCGCTGGATGATGTGTATCAATATGATCCACAAACTAATCAGTGGCAACGGTTGGCAACGCGAGCACCGCGCGGCTTGGTGGGAACCGCCGCAACCACATTGAATGACACTCAGGCGCTGCTGCTGGGGGGCGTCAATAAAGCTATTTTCGACGGCTACTTTACGGATCTGGCCTCTGCGGGCGGCAATGAAACCCAGAAAAATGCAGTGGTTAATGCGTATTTTGACCAGGCTCCGGCGGACTATTTCTATAACCGCGATGTGCTGATGTATGACCCAGCCAAAAATCAGTGGAAAAGTGGCGGGCAAGTACCATTTTTAGGTACGGCTGGGTCAGCTATCACCGCTAAAAAGGGTGATTTGATATTAATAAATGGTGAAATTAAACCCGGATTACGTACGGCAGCGGTATGGCAGGGCAAAACGCAGGGCGCAGGGGTGAAATGGCAACAGCGACCAGATTTGATCGGTGCTGAAAAAGGCGCAGTGCAAGAAGGGCTGGCGGGGGCGTTTTCTGGTGTTAGCCATGATGTGGTACTGGTGGGCGGCGGGGCCAATTTCCCAGGTTCATGGCAACAATTCAATGCGGGTCAGTTATATGCTCATAAAGGGCTAAAAAAACAATGGCAACAGCCCATTTATGCGCTGGTGGATAATCAATGGCAGGTGGTGGGGAAATTACCTCAGCCGCTGGCTTACGGCGTATCCATTCAAGATAAAGATAAAGTAATTTTGCTGGGAGGAGAAACCAGCGACGGTGTTGCAACCTCAGCAGTGACTCAGCTCTCCTGGCAAGGTGGTAAGCTGCATCTTGAATAAATAGATTGAGGTAATAACGCTCTGTATTGAGCTGTTAGGCATAATATAAGAGCGTTATACCTCAGATAACTAACCGTCTTGCGGCAAGGGCTTACCGTCACTCCCCAGTTTCGGCAATATTTTACGGCGTTGTAATAAAGCGTTGAGCAAAATGGCACCAAAAGTCGCTGTGCCGATGCCCCCGAGGGTAAAGTTACCCAAGGTTAGCGCGAAGTTCCCCGCTCCTAACACCAGTGTGACGGCCACCATAATCAGGTTACCGTTATCACTCAGATCCACTTTGTTTTGTACCCAAATACGCGCGCCAGCTACCGCAATCAAACCGAAAACCACGATTGAGGCCCCGCCCAATACCGGCCCCGGAATGGTGTGGATCAGTGCGCCAAATTTGGGTGAAAAACCCAGTAAAATGGCGACCAGTGCCGCGGCGACAAAAACCAAAGTAGAATAGATTTTAGTCACTGCCATGACGCCGATATTCTCGGCATAGGTCGTGACGCCGGTACCGCCCACCGAGCCGGATAGCATCGTTGCCAACCCATCGCCCACAAAAGCCCGCCCCATATACGGGTCCAGATTTTGTCCGGTCATTCCCGCCACGGCTTTTATATGTCCAAGGTTTTCTGCCACTAAAATCACCGCCACGGGGGCGATCAGCAACATGGCATGAGCATCAAATACCGGCGTGGTAAATTGCGGCCAGCCAAACCAGGCGGCCTGATTAATGGGGCCGAAATCAACTGGCGTTCCCCAACCCAAAATATTGGTGACAACCCAATAAATGACATAAGACAAAATCAGGCCAACCAGAATCAGCAGGCGCTGAATCATTCCTTTGGTAAATACGGCTACCACACCGATACATAAAATAGTGACTACCGCCATCCAGCTGTTAAAAGATGAGCCGGAAACACTATTCACGGCAATCGGTGCCAGATTTAGGCCAATGGCCATCACCACCGCGCCAGTGACCACCGGCGGCATTAAGCGCTCGATCCAGCGGGTACCAACACTCATTACAATAAAACCAATCAAGGTGTAAATCGCCCCACAGGCAATAATGCCGCCCAGGGCTAAAGCGATATTGGGATTAGGGCCGCTGCCGGTATAGCCAGTGACGGCAATGACCAGACCGACAAATGCTGCGCTGGAGCCAAGATAACTGGGCACCCGCCCACCCACAATCAGGAAGAACAGTAGGGTGCCGATGCCGGACATCAAAATCGCCAGATTGGCGTCAAAACCCATCAACAGCGGCATCAGCACGGTAGCACCAAACATGGCCACCGCATGTTGTAACCCCATAATCAATGTTGCGCCGACGGGGAGACGCTCATCAGGAGCAATAATGGCTCCATCCAGATTACCACTGCGTTTACGCCATGTTGGAAACCAGTTATTCGCCATAATGTACTCCGTGAGTCACTGAGAAATATCAATAAATTACCGCAGAGAAATCCATCAATTCGTTTTTGAATCAGCGGCTCTGGCGCATTAACGGGTGATAGCAGCGGTCAAAATAGGCCAGACCATGTTGGTCATCGCTATGAATAACGGCGGCAGCCTGACAAAACAGAATGTCATGAGTGCCGACAGAAATAACTTGTGTGATATGGCAGTCAAAAGAGGCAACAGCACCACTGAGCACCGGGGAACCGGTGACCAGAGTTGACCAACGGGCAGCTGAGAAGCGCATTTCCATCGGCGTTTTGCCGCCGAACAAGTTTGACAGTGACTCATGATCGGCACATAAGGTATTGACGCACAATGTCTGATTTTGCTGAAACACCGAATAGACTGATGCTGAGCGATTGAGGCACACCAGCAAGGTTGGTGGGGTATCGGTCACACTGCATACCGCCGATGCGGTAAATCCGGCGCGGCCAGCCGGGCCATCAGTAGTGATAATATTCACTGCCGAGCCGAGTCGCGCCATAGCATCACGGAAATCCTGTTTATCCACGGCGACACTGCGTAATGCTGACGATGCAGATAAAGAATCTGTTGGTAAGGATTGTGTTTGCATAGACCACCTCAGGGTTAAGAATCAGTTCAACAAAAAATAGCCTAAAAATCAGAGCACCTGACACGCCTCGTCGAACGCCAAACGAGGCGAGCGTTCATACAATTTATTGATATCCCCATAACCAATATTCACTAGCAAATTGGACTTCCAGCCTTTTTCTGACAGAAATATTTCATCAACTTGTGCATTGTTAAAACCTGACATTGGGCCGGTATCCAACCCCAAGGCCCGACAGGCAATAATCAGATATGCCGCTTGTAAGCTGCTGTTACGAAAAGCGGTTTCAGTGGCTAACTCTAGGCTGGAAGTGAACCAAGAGCGGGCATCACCGTGTGGAAACAGCTTGGGTAATGCGTCATAAAAAACCGGGTCATAGGCGACGATGGCAGTGACAGGTGCTTGCAGGATTTTGGTCAGATTGCCACTGGATAGTGCCGGCTTAAGGCGCTCTTTGGCCTCAGATGAGCGAATAAAGACAAAACGCGCCGGGCAGCAGTTGGCTGAAGTCGGCCCCATGCGCGCCAGGTGATAAGCTTGTTTGAGCAGAGCATCATCGACCGGTTTATCCAACCAACCATTGTGGGTGCGGGCATCGGTAAATAAAGTTGCCAATGCATCTGGGGTTAATATTTGTGCCATAACGATTCCCTTTAAAGATGAATAGCTGATGTATTGGATTGATTTAGCGCCAGTTCGCACTTGGCGATGCCGGTGTCCATCAGCAAATAACTGAGTAATATGCCGTTAAATTGCTCGCTGTTGGTCACACACATGGCGTGGCCGCCGTAACTCATCTGTGCCCACTCGCCGTAAGGCAATAACTCGGCTAAAGCTTGCGAACAAGGGTATGGCACTAACAGATCATCGGTGGCACACAAGGCCAGTGTTGGGGTAGTGATGTGGGGCAATACCGCGCGGAAATCAGCATTCATCAGCGCGTTCAGGCGGCGTAATAAGTTTTCCATGCCCTGAAAATGAGCGATTTGCTGTACCTCTTCCTGTTCAAGCAGCAGGGTATTGCGTGATAGCCAATCTGCTGGATAGAGAAACAACGGCTGGGCGCGAACATAAGCGGCTACACCACTGTTAAGCAGTAAATCTTGCCGCACATGGAAGCAACGCCGTGTTTGGCTATCAAGCACCGGCCAGCTATTGATAGCCACCAGCCGCTCTACACACTGAGGATGCGACAATGCCAGTTGCAAACCTATCATTCCACCCAATGCGTGACCGACAAAGTGATAGCGCTCAATATGTTGGCTGGCTAGTAAGCCCGCCAGTTCGTCCGCCATATCAGCCAGCGTGTAGCCCGATGGGATCACCCCAGAACTGCGCCCAGTGCCATATTGATCGTAAGTTATCACGCGAAAGTGCTGACCCAACGCACTCAACTGGGGCTGCCAAAAGCTACCACTGCCGCCCAGTCCCGCAGACAAAACCACTGTTTTAGCGGTTGGCGAATTCTGACCGGTTATCTCGAAATACATTGCCACGCCTCCTTTATCTGCTGTTTGCCAGGTTAGCGTGCCAGATGCGCCACTGACGCGATTTCAATCAGGGCATCGGGTTTGACCAAACCGCATTGAATACAAAAGCGGGCCGGTTTATCGCCGGGGAAATATTCGGCGTAAACCTGATTAATGGCGGCGTAATGCTGCCAGTCAGTCAGAAAAATAGAATTAAAAGTGATGTCATCCAGCGAACCACCCGCAGTCTCAATCACACTTTTTATGGTTTCCAACACATGGCGGGTTTGCCCCGCAGCATCACCTATATGCACCACATTATTCTGCTTATCAAAAGCCAAGGTGCCGGACACGTACACCACGCCATCGGCAAGGGTGCCGGGCGAAAAAGGGGCGAGGGGAGTACCACTGCCCGGTGGGGTAATAATGGTCTTAGGCATCATATTCTCCAGTTATCTGAGTGTTGGGGGCGGCAATAGAATGCATTTATCATGCCGACTGGCTGAGTTGCGCCGATGGCGCAAGGCAGTTGCAGAATGTCTCCACATCAGATACCCAACCAAAGAAGGTTTCGATGTTATAAAGTGCCGCTTTTTGGGCAAAATCCGGCCCTGCCTGATGGGTTGCATCCTCCAGTACCACACCGAAGTACTCAAAGAAGAAGCCATCGCGCAGTGTCGACTCGACACAGACATTGGTGGCGATGCCGGTGAAAATCAGGTGATGAATCCCTTTGGCGCGCAAAATGCTGTCGAGTTGGGTATTGAAAAATCCACTGTAACGCGGCTTGGCGATCACGATATCGCCCGTTTGTGGTTGCAATTCATCCACTAACGCATAGTCCCAATCGCCTTTTGCCAGTAGCTTGCCCATCAGTTCCGGTTGTTTACGCATGGTCTTCAGAGCATTGGATTTATGCCAGTTTGGCGAGCCTTCCCCGCCCGCTTCAACGTATTGTGGATCCCAACCATTCTGGAAAAAAATCACCTGAATACCGGCGGCCCGCGCGGCAGTGATCGCGCGTTTGATATTGGCGATAACCGGAGCGGTGGCTGAAACATCAAATCCAGCCAGATCGAGATATCCTCCCTCTGAGGCATAGGCGTTTTGCATATCAACCACAATCAAGGCGCTAGCCGAGGTAGGGAAGGCGATGGGTTCTGGCCGCGCATTCAGAATCACTTCGTTGCTGCTAATACCGGGGTTGCGGCGAACTGGCTGTTGAGGGGCGACAGACGGTTTGGTTTCAATCGATTGACGGCTTTCAACCATTTTCATTAGGCCACCTCACGTGCGGCGGGTGGCAGGGTGTCAAAGATATCGGCGCGGCTGTTCATCAATGGCTGGATATGTTGACCGAAATTCTCAATGCCAGAGAGGAAGTCATCAAATGTTAGCAAAATGCCCTCGGTTCCCGGCACCGTGGCAATGTCATCCATCATCTTTGCCACATTGGCATAAGAGCCAACCAGCGTACCCATATTGATGTTCACAGCAGAGGTCGGGTCAGCCATTTGGCGCACATTGGTATCTGCACCCGATTGGGTATCTTTACCACTTTGTTCGGTTAACCAGGCCAGTGCTTCGGTGTCGGCTCCGGCTTGGTAACTTTCCCATTTGGCGCGGGCCAGTTCGTCGGTTTCGTCGGCGATTATCATAAATAACACATAGCTACTGACCTCACGTCCGGCCTGTTCTGCCGCTTTTTGCAGGCGAGCGGCTGTTGGGGCAAAGGCGGTCGGGGTATTCACACCCTTGCCGAAACAGAAGTTGTAATCGGCATATTTGGCCGAGAAAGCCATGCCAGCATCACTTTGTGCCGCGCAGATTAATTTGATTGGAGTTTGCGGTTGCGGGCTGACCCGGCAATCATCCATTTGGAAGAACTCACCTTTAAAATCAGATTGTCCGGTGCCCCAAAGATCTTGCAATACTTCCACATATTCAGAGAGATAGTCATAGCGACGACTGAAATATTCATCTCCCGGCCACAATCCCATCTGCTCATATTCTGGTTTTTGCCACCCGGTCACCACATTCAAGCCAAAACGGCCATTGGAGATAGAGTCAATGGTGGAGGCCATGCGCGCGACTATGGCTGGTGGAAGGGTTAAGGTTGCCGCTGTGGCATAAATCTTAATGCGAGAGGTGACAGCTGCCAGCGCGGCCATCAGGGTGAAAGACTCCAGATTATGATCCCAAAACTCGGTTTTGCCACCAAATCCGCGCAGCTTTATCATCGATAAGGCGAAATCGAACTGATAGTGTTCAGCTTTTTGCACAATAGCTTTATTTAACTCAAAGCTCGGCATGTACTGTGGTGCATTGCTGGAAATTAACCAACCGTTGTTGCCGATAGGAATAAATACGCCAATTTTCATTTGAGCACCTCTGCATGTGAGTGGGACTATCTGTACGTCTGCATCAGTACCTAAGCAAAGCCAATGCCAGTTTTTGTAAATCCTTTTTAATCAATGTGTTGCTAAACTTGAGTAAATAAAATGTTGAGCAAATGGTCAAAAATGGACTGTTTGGTAAAATAATTGTGCACAAAAAACAGGCGGTCTGCCCAGTCACGGTGCAGTTATTCACTAGAAAGAGGTATTCGGGGAAGAGATCGGCATGTTATAGGTAGCTTGTTATTTTCAGTTTCATCAATATTCTGTTTTATCAATATTTATGAAGGGACTATCAGTGAAGCTAGCCACCAGCGATACACCAGCACCTGAGATAAAACCGTCCCGCCGCAGCAAGGCCGGGGCTGCGAAACGGCAACTCATCATGACTGCCGCCCTTGATCTATTTTCACTTTATGGTATTCACGGCACCAGTCTGGATCAGGTCGCTGAGCGGGCTGATGTCTCAAAAACCAATCTGCTGTATTACTTTCCTGCGAAAGAGGCGCTGTATATCGCGGTGCTAAAAGACATTCTGGCCATCTGGCTCGCACCACTCAAAGCATTACAGGCAGATCAGCAGCCAATCGATGCTATTCGGCACTATATTGCCCTTAAATTAGCGGTATCTCGCGATCACCCGCAAGCATCACGTCTGTTTTGTTTGGAGATGATCCAGGGCGCGCCATTGCTTAAGCAAGAGCTGGCAGGGGAGTTGAAAACCCTGTTCGAGGACAAAGTCTTGATTATTCGCCGTTGGATGGATGATGGCCTGATAGCCGACGTTGAGCCACAGCATTTCATTTTCATGTTATGGGCGACAACCCAGCATTACGCCGATTTTAGTGTCCAGATTGAGGCTATTAGCGGCAAAAATCTCAGCGATAAAGAATTCTTCCAACAGACAGTTGCGAGTGTGCAACAGTTGGTGATTGGCGGCATTGCCCGACGAGGTGGCGAAGAATAGCCATTGAGTGAGAAGAGAAAAGGGCGTCAGAAGAGTTCTGACGCCGGAGAATAAGTATTAGTTATTATTGCTATCGAACAGACGCGTTCTGCGTTTTTTCAAGATAATGTAACCGATGGTCAGAATGACAAACCACAATGGCGTCACCATCAGCGCCTGGCGGGTATCACTTTCCAACGTCAACAGCACCAAGACAAAGGCGAAGAACGCCATACACACCCAAGACATGAAAATCCCGGCTGGCATTTTGTAAATTGACTTCTTATGCAGTGCTGGGCGTCTTTTGCGATACACCAGATACGAGCAAAGGATAATCGTCCAGACGAACATAAACAGAATCGCCGATACGGTGGTGACCAAAGTAAAGACGGTCATGACATTCGGGATAAGGTAAATCAGCACCACGCCGCCCAACAGGCAAATACAAGAGAATGTCAGGCCGGATGCGGGAACCGAACGGCGTGATAACTTACCAAATTGCTTGGGTGCATCACCTTCTTTTGCCAAACCGAACAACATGCGGCTGGTGGAGAACACGCCGCTGTTGGCGGAGGAGGCAGCGGAGGTCAACACCACAAAGTTGATCACACTGGCAGCGGCAGGTAAGCCGACCAGAACGAATAACTCAACAAATGGGCTTTTATCCGCAACCACGGAGCTCCAGGGGGTCACGGACATAATCATAATCAATGAGAAAACATAGAACATGATGATGCGGATCGGAATGGAGTTAATCGCGCGCGGTAATACCACCTCAGGATCTTTGGTTTCAGCCGCGGTAGTCCCAACTAATTCAATACCCACGAAGGCAAAAACGGCAATCTGGAAACCAGCAAAGAAGCCGCTGATTCCTTTCGGGAACATGCCACCATCATTCCATAAATGTGTAAATGAGGCCGTCGTACCTGATGGCGACTGATAGCTCATTAACACCATCGTCAGACCGGCAAAGATCAACGCCACGATTGCCACAATTTTGATCATGGCGAACCAGAACTCCATCTCACCGAACATTTTTACTGTTGCCAGATTCAGAGATAACAGCAGTAAAACCACTAACAATGAGGCGACCCATTGTGAAAAGCCGGGGAACCAAAATTGCGCATAGGCAGTAATGGCGACGACATCGGCGATGCCGGTGATGACCCAACAAAACCAGTAAGTCCAGCCAGTGAAAAAACCCGCCCAAGGGCCAAGTAAGTCAGCGGCAAAATCACTGAATGATTTGTACTTCAGATTCGAGAGCAGCAACTCACCCATTGCTCGCATCACGAAGAACAACATAAAGCCGATTATCATATAAACGAAGATGATCGACGGCCCGGCCAGGCTGATGGTTTTACCCGAACCCATAAACAAGCCAGTACCTATGGCACCGCCAATGGCAATCAACTGAATATGGCGGTTGGAGAGACTTCGTTGAAGGTGCTCTTCAGGTTCCGGCAAAGGCTCTGCCACTATCTTGGATTGGTCTACCATCTTTCCCATTCCCTCTTCCTGTATTTATTTGTGAAGTTGTTGAGCTCTATGTTGGCTCTTTGGTCTTACCCTGTCTGTCTTTGGCTTTTTTGTATGCTTTAAATACAATTTTTGAATTATTTAATATCTTCGCAACAATAATTACACAATACGCCTCGTTTTCCAGTGTTTATATTTCACACACTGAATTTTGTTAAGTTCATCACAGCGCATGGAATTACAACATGAAGTTACATAACTAACAATAATCGCAACTACCAGATGGATAATTAATCCACAGGAATGAATATCGCCTGGTATAAAGAGAAAAATCCGATGAAGTGTTTGACAGCTAAGGCCAACAGGAGAATAATTATCGCCGTTGGGTCGTTAGCTCAGTTGGTAGAGCAGTTGACTCTTAATCAATTGGTCGCAGGTTCGAACCCTGCACGACCCACCAACAGAATCAATCACTTAGTATTAACCTCTAATTTCAAATCTATTTCATGGGACATATTTGGGACACAATCATTAAATATTGCGTCTATTTGTCTGGCATGTTCATTTAAATGATTTGGCGAAAGATGCGCATATCTTTTAACCATTTCAATTGATTCCCATCCACCCATTTCTTGTAATGCAGATAATGGAACTCCGGATTGAACTAACCAACTTGCCCATGTATGTCTTAAATCATGAAATCAGAAATTTTCAATTCCGGCTCTTTTTAATCCAGCCTTGCAAGCCTTATTTCCGTCAACTCTCATTTTCCTTATTTCTGGTGTTAATTTTCCGTTGGGTTTCACTGATGATGACATGTGAACAAAAAAACATCGATGATGTTTCCCTATTTGCCCGCGTAAAACTGTGCGTGCTGTGTCATTCAATGCCACCCCTGTGCAGGTTTTTGCATTCTATTGCTTTCTGCTAATATCCCTACAAACACATTGAAAGGGATATTTATATGAAAAAGGTAACGTTAATTGCCAGCAATGTTGTAAATGCAAGTGAAGGGATGCGACTTGAGGTAAGTCTTGATAATAATAATCATATTGAATTGGAAAACGAGGTTCTTGGGAAAGGCAGTGTGCAGTGGGAAAAATGGTATGACTTCAACGTTCTGGAGTTTGATGAAAGTAAAGCCTTAATGGATTGGAATGATACCGATTTTGCAGAAAATATAAGCACTCTTGACATTCTCAATAGAAGATTAGCTGTGGGTGAACTAATTCGTTATGTTGATGGTGGTGAGCATTTCACCTACAGGATTGATGAGATTAAAAGCTAACGTTTTTCCCCAGATTAATTGTGGGCTTTTACGTTACCTTATAGCTATCCCCTGATATGATGTTTCTACTTGTCAATTTTCGGGTAGGGATATGAAAAGATTAGCGATTATCGGGGTAGTGCTGATTTCTGTGTCAGGTTGCTCGGCAAAATATAGCGCGACAGATGTGCAACCTAGCACAGAGCTTCTAGTTAAAGGTAAACCGGTAGTAATTTCGACTCCTGCTGATGGAGTCTATGAAGCCCAACGTTATGCTGGGTCAGGTGATGCAACAGCCCTGTCTGTTCGGGCTGCGTTTTTAAAATATACCGATAACACCGAGGTTATAGCTAATTGTGATAAATTTATTTGTCTAAAAGAAAATCATAAGATCAGTGATGGTTATTATGCTGTCCCGCAGATATTGCATTGGGAAGATAGAGCGACGGAATGGTCAGGAAAACCCGATATTATTGCTATTAAAATAACAGTTTATAATGCTGCATCAGATAATATTATTTCCTCGACCATCATTAATGGCAAAAGCAAATGGGCGACTTTCGGAGGCGACCATCCTCAGGACTTGCTAGCTAAGCCTGTGAGCGAATATATCTCAAGTTTGTACTGATGTTTCACCGTAATGATTACACATTGACAATCTGCCGCCACATAGGCCAGCAATGGAAATATCCTCACTGACTAATGGCCCTATGCCTTTGCAGGTTAAATTTATGGGATCGTACCAGTCCCCGTATTCCTTAAAATCTCTGGCAACCTTATCTCATGCTTCTGACATGATTGGCGCTATTGCAGATAAGATTGGGGGGCTGGAGGATAGCGAAAAGAGGTTCCGGTAAAACTGCGGTCTGACTTGAAAGTATGGAAGCAATATCGATTGGCCGACAGCGCCGGAATAGGGATTGCCCGGCTAATATAAATCATACAACCAGCGTCCTGCCTTGGCGGATATCCACCAATTACGGAGGGTAGCCGTATCCCCCAAGGAAATATAAAGAGCCTCGCATTTGTGGGACTCTTTTAACAATCACTGAAAAATAAAATGGATAATACCTACAATCAGTAGTAAAAATGCGGTGTATTGTAAGTAGTACGCTGACATTGTTTTCATAAGATCCTCCTTTGATATGCTTACAGTTAATAAGCAATTTCTGCGCCAGAGATAACTAATTGATAAGTATGTTATTTAAAATTTCACTAAGTGAGAAAATGCACTGAATTGGGGAATTGGCACCATATTGGGGCATATTGACTTAGGTATAATCTTTGATTCAGAAACTTCGGGGAGTTAGCCTCCCCAATAGTGGAAATTAATTTAAAATGACTGATGAATAATAAAGTTAACTTTATGCAGGTTTGTGTGCGGAGAGTAAAAATATCATTGGACGTTCTTTTTCTTCATCCAATGCTGGGTAATCTGTAATTTGCTGTGTTGTCGGCCCCCATTCTTCTAAGTGCGTAATAACAAATCCATGTTTTACCAAAAGATTAATATAAGTTCCTAATGTCCGATGTTGCTTGATAACACCTTCAGCCAACCAATTTGTTACCCGTTCTCCTTCCGCTTGATAGCTATTTACTGGCCATGATTTTTGTCCATCATCTGCAATCAACCAACCCGGCTGTTTTGGTGCGGTATAGATAGGGTGTTCTGCAGAAAAAATGAAACTACCACCAGGAAGCAAAGCATCATAAACAGCAGTTATTAGGGCCGGAAGGGCTTTTATATAGTGTAAAGTTAGAGAGCTATATGCTAAATGGAAGGTTTGTTGCGGTAATTGAATATTTTCCAAATCTTCCCGGCGATAAAGGATGTTGTTTTCAGATGTCATTTCTTTCGCGCGATTTAACATTTTCTCTGAAACATCCAACCCTAAAACCTCAGTCGCACCTTGTAAACGAGCGTAGCGACAAAACCAACCATAGCCACAACCTAAGTCAATGACTTTACGCCCTGATAGTGGCGGCAGAATTTTACAAATGGCTGGCCACTCTGGTGCGCCGTCTAATCCATCGACTGAACGGCTAAGTTTGGCGTAGCCTGAAAAAAAATCCTGATTATCATAAATATTTTGAGTCATGTATCGTCCTCTTTAATTGTTGTTCTTATTGGTTCATAAAAGCATCTCTAGCTTATCACCAATAAGATGCTATTAAATAAGACCGTAAGATCTGTGAGTATTATTTTGTTTCGAATACTTAATGTCAGAGATACGTGAATGCTGTTTTGAGAATAGCAAAGAGTTAAAACGGCCAAATAAAAGTGCCAGTTAAAATAGCAGCGATGACTTATCTTACTAATTATCTAAAAATAGGCTAAACTTTGTACAGTTTGAGTTGGCAATTTATTGCCGACCTTACTGAGAGTTTTTTAACATTTCCAAAGACTGATAAGGTATCCCTATATTGCCCGTGTAGTTGGATATTATGGTCAACCAAGGTGCTTTATCGCTGACTGGATGCTTCTCTTGAAGGAGATAGCGATGACTCCTGTACAAATACTGATTATTCTGGTGCTTACACTTTTTGCATTGTACCGTCAGTCGGTCAGTCACGAGGTATTGTTAGGCCCTGCACGTTTTAAATGGGCTTGGGTCTATGGGATGGTCGGTCTGGTAGTGGGTGGCACATATATGCCAGCTACAATGACTTCCTGGGTTGTTTTAGGCAGTGGTGTTTTATTTAGTATTATCATTGGTGTTTTGCAAGGTCGCCTTATAGAGATCTGGCGTGAACCTGATGGGCGTATTTTGTGCAAAGGAACACCACTAACCATTACTTTATTCTTACTGCTTGTTGGGTCTAAATGGATTATCGGCACACTGCAGTACCTTTATAATCAACCCACTGAACAAGGTGGATTTGGTGAAATCCTGATTATGATTGCAGTCATGGCTGCATTCCAGGTAGAAATTGTCCGACGTCGTATCCGAGCTTTATATCCGGATAACCCGGTTGATTCGTTACCTGAAGGGCGATAAGAAAGTGTTGTATCAGCTAACAGTCGAGGACTGACTGCTAGCTGATATAAAAGTGTAATAAGATTCTTAATGTGCCTTAAATCAATCAACAATAAAAAGCTTGGCACCGGATATCGTGGATGAGCGATGCGCTTCTGCATGGTCTGCAACCTGGTAACTCATACCTGCTTTTAATATAAAAATACGACCATCAACGAGTTCAGTACTCAATTCGCCATCAAGACACAGTAAAATATGCCCTTTGGAACACCAATGGTCCGCTATGTATCCCGCGCTGTATTCAACCATACGAACTCGGATGTTGCTAAAGTTCTTAGTTCTCCAATATGCAACGCCTTGATCTCCTTTATGCTCGGTTTTGTCCACTGTAGACCAATCAGTGATACCGAAAGGAATATCCCCTATATTCATTTAAACTCCCTAATAGATAGACAAATGAGACCTACATTGGCTCATCAGTAAAAGAAATACACAGTCTATTACTTTATTGCCAGTCCAAAATTTATAAACTGGGCCATACTATGAGATAAACGGTAAAACGGAGTTATCAAGCCTATGAAAAACCCGACAATTTTCCAGTTTTTCCATTGGTATTATCCTGACGGCGGTAAATTATGGCAGGAGGTTGCTGAGCGAGCAGAACATATTAGCCATCTCGGGATTAATTATGTTTGGTTACCTCCTGCGTATAAAGGTGCTTCGGGAGGATATTCGGTCGGGTATGACACTTATGATTTATTTGATTTAGGTGAGTTTGATCAGAAGGGAACCCGGGCGACTAAATACGGCGATAAAGAAGGGTTAGTGAACGCGATTAATCGATTGAAGGAAATGGATATCAAGATTCTATTTGATGTTGTTTTCAATCATAAAATCGGGGCTGATGAAAAAGAGCCGGTCAGTGTCCATAAAGTTAATCCTGAAAACCGGACTGAAATTGATGAAACGGTTATTGAGGCGCAGGCTTATACTCGATTCACTTTCCCTGGTCGCAATGAGACCTATTCATCTTTTATCTGGGATAAACAATGCTTTAGTGGTGTTGATCATATTGAAGACCCAGCAGGTGAAGGTGTTTTCAAGATTATAAATGATTATAGTGCTGAAGGTTGGAATACCGAGGTTGATGACGAGTTAGGAAATTTTGATTATCTGATGGGGGCCGATATTGATTTTCGCAATCCCGCGGTTATGGGTGAGTTAAAGTATTGGGGCGAATGGCTATTAGATACATTGCCAATTGATGGTTTTCGCTTGGATGCAGTGAAACATATTCCTGCCTGGTTTTTCAAACAATGGATTCAGCATGTACAAAATAAAGCAAATAATGATTTATTAATTATTGCAGAGTACTGGTCTCCGAATATTGAAAAATTACAACAATATTTGGAACGGGTAGATGGTTCAGCAATGTTGTTTGATGTGGCTTTACATCACAAGTTTCACGAAGCTTCAAATCAAGGCGAGGATTTTGACCTCACGCAAGTGTTCAGTGGGACATTAATTGAAGCCGACCCAATGCATACAATTACCCTAGTAGCAAACCATGACACTCAGCCACTGCAATCGCTGGAGGCACCTGTTGAGCCTTGGTTTAAACCACTGGCATATGCATTGATATTAATTCGTGAGCAGGGCATTCCATGCGTTTTTTATCCTGATTTGTTTGGTGCCAGCTATGAGGATACCGGTGATGACGGGGGAATTTATCAGATAGAAATGCCCATTATTGCTGAGTTGGAGAAGTTAATTCAGGCCAGAACACGTTTCGCACATGGTGCGCAGATCGACTATTTTGATAATAAAAATTGTATCGCTTTTGTCCGTGCCGGCACAGAGGAAGAGCCCGGCTGTGTGGTTATCCTTTCTAATGGCGCGGAAAATGAAAAAACAATTCAGCTTGGGGAGGGTTTAGCCAATAAAGAGTTTGCTGATTTCCTCGGTAACCATCCAGCTATTATAACCACTGATGGTCGCGGCGAGGCCGCATTTCCAGTTAACGGGGGCAGTGTGAGTCTTTGGGTACAGAAAGAGTTCTGTGAAAATCCGGCATAAGTGAATACGGTATAAATAAAGTGACACCCATTTTTTGAAATGAGGTTTAAGCCTTTATTGTCCATTTGCCTTAGTTTTTATTCATTAATGTCCTGGTTTATAACGGGCATTGGCCTGAAAGAAATAAGCAACCGTGTTCATCATGTATTTATGTTTTCTGTCTCAGATTTTTGCGACAGTCTTACCAGAGCAACTTAAGCGTCTTTAGAGAGTATGTTAGAATTAGGCTCTCAAAATACCAGGTGGTCAATCATGGTCTTTGTCATTCTTTGGTTTGTTATTGCAGGATTAAGTGAGTATTTAGTGTGGGGGCACCCCTTGCTGGCGGTGTCGTTGGCCCTGTTTTTTGTAGTGTTTGGCGGGTATTGGATTTATCGAATCAGAAAAATTCAGGTAAGTGATGAGCCTTCTGAAGAGGTTAGATCAAAGTCTATCACCAATATAAACCTTATTTTTTCTGTGGTAATGCTGGCTATTCATGCCCTTATATTGCTGCTATTACGTTGATTAAAATATACTTTATGGCATGGTCCATCGCTAACTGTGCCATTGACTCCAGGCCGATATAAGTATCCAGGCTGCAATCACCCAGCATACTACGGCTGCCGTTAGGGCAATAGGTAAGCGCCAGTGCTCAATGAAAAAATAAAGTGATATCAAATAGATAAAGTATGGAATGATCGCCCATAACCCAAAGACGATTGTTACGCGCAGTGCTTGGATGCTACGTTCGCTACCGACAATATAATGAGCAATAAGGGCAAACGTTGGAAACAGCGGGATTAAACCGGCGATATAGTAATTACGTGTTTTCGCTAATATCCCAATCAGTACTACAACACCAGCACCGATTAATGCTTTAAGTAGCAGGCTCATCATTGTCTCGAACGATCATAAAACAAACTGCCAATAGAGAGTATTTAGCTGGAAAACACTTTCTAAATGGCAGTATGAATACACAGGGGTGTTACACGCTGTCGCAGACGACTATTGACGATAGCCGCTTTTAATTTGAGCAAGTGTATTGGAGAAAACTTCAGCTTGAGCAGTGTCTTCTATATCAGCAATAGAACGCTCGATATTTAAGATTACTTTCCCCGCATCGGCTTGGCCGATCGCTTTGAGCAGCAAGGTCACAGTCGCTTTTAAACATGCAACTTCATTTGCTAAAATTTCTGGGTCGGCAGAAGTGGTGAAATCCGGATTACTCATCTTTTTTCCTGAAGTAGTAGCTTGCCTGTGGACAAGGTGATGTGAGTAACCTCGCAGCACAATGCACATAGGAGGCATTATTAAACAATTATTCTATTATATCATAAACTGATGATTAGCTTTGATAACCTGTGCGCATTCTGCAACCAAGAGCACAAACCAAGGATGCACTGATGTTGGGGGATACTACGGCTGACCCTTGTTTTTATCCCGGCAGGATGCATTAACTTAATTAAGAAAGATTTGTTCATAAAAAACATGTCATTTTTGTGCTGATTAATAAGTGTCAAATGTACTCATTTCTAAGGTGAATAAGGTATGGGAAATAAATAAAAAATAAGAATAATTCCTACTATTAAGAATAGTGCAAAATTATCTGGTTTTTAGTTGTATCAATATGTTGTGTTTCGTTGCATAAACATTAACTTTTTTGGGGCAGCAATTATTTTTTGTCGGAGCGGATACATAGCGACAAGAAAAGTCTTAAAAAACTTTTCTTTTTTATCATGACATTAATCGAGATACCTGTGATTTTATGTACATAGTGAAAATGATGATAAAAATAATATCTGTCAAACGATATAGATATGAATTTGCAATTATTCTGTATTCATTATTTGCGCGAAAACAAGTAATATCATTGCCGTAAGTAAAGCGTGATTAGGTTACTCCCTTATTTTTGGAGAATTTTCTTTGATTAGCGTTCTTCTTGTTGATGACCACGAACTGGTGCGCGCAGGGATACGACGCATTCTTGAAGACATCAAGGGTATCAAAGTAGCGGATGAGATGCAGTGTGGAGAAGATGCGGTAAAATGGTGCCGTAACCATATTGTTGATATCGTTTTGATGGATATGAATATGCCCGGCATCGGCGGGTTGGAGGCAACTCGTAAAATTTTACGCTTTTCCCCAGATACCAAAGTTATCATGTTGACTATCCATACAGAAAATCCGTTACCTGCGAAAGTTATGCAGGCTGGTGCTAGTGGATATCTGAGCAAAGGTGCGGCACCTCAAGATGTGGTTACTGCTATCCGAGCTGTGCATTCGGGGCAACGTTACATTGCTTCTGACATTGCACAGCAAATGGCTTTAGGGCAGTTAGAGCCGCCGACGGAAACACCATTTAGTTGTTTGTCAGAGCGTGAGTTACAAATTATGCTAATGATAACGAAAGGCCAAAAGGTGAATGAGATTTCGGAGCAACTTCATCTGAGCCCGAAAACTGTGAACAGCTACCGCTATCGGATGTTTAGCAAGCTTAATATTAGTGGTGACGTTGAATTGACCCATTTGGCTATACGCCACGGTTTGTTTAACGCGGAGACGTTATCTAATAGTGACTGATTGTTTTGATTCTAAAGAGTTCTTAAAAACTGTCACCAGCCAACCTGGTGTTTACCGCATGTATGATAAGGCGGGAACAGTTATTTATGTTGGTAAAGCAAAAGACCTTAAAAAGCGTCTGACGAGCTATTTTCGTGCTCATGTTGCGAGCCGAAAAACGGAAACTTTGGTTAAAAATATTGCGCAAATTGACGTCACTGTCACGCATACAGAGACTGAAGCTCTACTGCTTGAGCATAATTACATCAAGCTTTATCAACCTCGTTATAATGTACTATTGCGGGATGATAAATCGTACCCACTCATTTTCCTCAGCGCGGACAAACATCCGCGTCTAGCCATTCATCGCGGTGCCAAGCATGAAAAAGGGGAGTATTTCGGGCCATTTCCGAATTCCTATGCAGTGCGCGAAACTTTAGCATTACTGCAAAAGTTATTTCCTGTTAGGCAATGTGAAAACAGTGTCTATCGCAACCGGTCGCGACCTTGTCTACAATATCAAATTGGCCGTTGTTCTGGGCCATGCGTGCCAGGGTTAGTGAGTGAAGAAGAGTATCAGCGTCAGGTCGATTATGTTCGTCTGTTCCTATTAGGCAAAGACCAACAAGTATTGACACAACTGATTTCTCGCATGGAAGAAGCGAGCCGATTGCTTCACTTTGAAGATGCGGCACGTATCCGTGATCAAATACAGGCTGTACGGCGAGTTACGGAACAACAGTTTGTTTCTGGCGATAGCGAAGATCTCGATGTGATCGGCGTGGCGTTTGATGCCGGATTAGCCTGTGTCCATGTGCTATTTATTCGGCAGGGAAAGGTTCTGGGAAGTCGCAGTTATTTCCCCAAAGTTCCTGCGGGAACGGAATTGAGTGAAGTTGTTCAAACATTCGTCGGGCAGTTTTACCTACAAGGAAGCCAGGTGCGTACGCTTCCAGGTGAAATTTTGTTAGATTTCACGCTCGCTGAAAAAGATCTATTAGCATCTTCTCTTTCTGAATTGGCGGGAAGAAAAATCCAGATACAAAGCCGCCCTCGTGGTGATAGAGCTCGTTATCTCAAACTTGCGCGAACCAATGCGTCAACGGCGCTGGTGACTCGTTTGTCCCAGCAATCAACTATCCATCAACGAATGAAAGAATTAGCCAAGATTCTTAACCTTGATGAGATAAATCGTATGGAATGTTTTGATATCAGTCATACGATGGGGGAGCAAACTGTCGCATCTTGTGTGGTTTTTGATGCAAATGGCCCTGTACGTTCAGAATATAGGCGCTACAATATTAGTGGTATCACGCCGGGTGATGATTATGCAGCTATGTCTCAGGTGCTTAAACGCCGATATGGTAAGGCATTAGATGATAAAAAGATCCCGGATGTTATTTTTATCGATGGCGGGAAAGGCCAGTTGTCACAAGCTTTTGACGTTTTTGCTTCACTCAATGTTCCATGGGATAAACAAAAACCTTTATTAGTTGGTGTTGCCAAAGGAAGTGACCGGAAAGCAGGGCTGGAAACATTGTTTCTGGCTGCTGAGGGGGAGGGGTTTTCATTGCCACCAGACTCACCCGCGTTACATCTGATTCAACATATTCGTGACGATTCTCATAATCATGCCATAACGGGGCATAGGCAGCGTCGCTCAAAAGTAAAAAATACTAGCGCATTAGAACTAATAGAGGGGGTGGGGCCCAAACGGCGGCAAATATTGCTGAAGTATATGGGGGGACTGCAACCTTTACTTAACGCTAGCGTCGAGGAAATTGCAAAAGTGCCGAGTATTTCACAAGCATTGGCAGAAAAAATCTACAATGCATTGAAACACTGAAGCTAATGTTGCACCATACTCATAATATCCACACCAGCCAGATAGTTATCGTAGCATTATGCAATTGAATATACCGACTTGGCTTACCCTGTTTCGTGTAGTACTCATCCCATTCTTCGTTCTGGCATTCTATCTGCCATTCGTCTGGGCTCCGATGGTTTGCGCCATCATATTTGTGTTTGCAGCCGCAACCGATTGGTTCGATGGCTTTTTAGCCCGGCGCTGGAAACAGACAACCCGCTTTGGAGCTTTTCTTGATCCTGTAGCGGATAAAGTGATGGTGGCCATTGCGTTGGTCTTGGTTGCTGAACATTACCATGTTTGGTGGATTACTTTGCCAGCAGCAACAATGATTGCTCGTGAGATTATCATCTCTTCCCTCCGTGAATGGATGGCCGAAATTGGTAAACGTAGCAGTGTTGCGGTCTCATGGATTGGTAAAGTCAAAACAACCGCTCAAATGGGCTCATTAGTTGGGCTACTTTGGCGGCCAGATCATAATGTTGAACTGGCGAGTTTTGTTCTCCTCTACATTGCAGCGGTCCTGACATTTTGGTCAATGTTTCAATATTTAAACGCTGCCTGGAAAGATTTGCTCGAACCTTGATCGAAGCGCCGGAAAAAGCAGCAAACGAACGAATTAGTCTGATAATTTTATTGACTCATCGCGTCAGGTAAGTAGAATGCATCGCATCAGACGGCAGCAACGAAATGCCGAAAGATAGCAAAAGAATCAGTAAGTTCTGATGTTGCGGGAATAGCTCAGTTGGTAGAGCACGACCTTGCCAAGGTCGGGGTCGCGAGTTCGAGTCTCGTTTCCCGCTCCAAATTAGTAGGTTGGCTTCAAGCGAACCTAAGTAGTAAGGCAAAGAAAAAAGGCGCGTTGGCAGAGTGGCCATGCTACGGATTGCAAATCCGTCTACCTCGGTTCGACTCCGGGACGCGCCTCCAGTTTTCCAGAGCCCGGGTGGTGAAATCGGTAGACACAAGGGATTTAAAATCCCTCGGCTTATGGCTGTGCGGGTTCAAGTCCCGCCCCGGGCACCATGGAAACAAATCTAAGTAAAACAAAGTAGTATGAGTATGTCGTTAACCGCCGAGAGGCGGTTTTTTTGTGCCTGAAATCTCATTCCTAAGATGTTCCTAACATCATTTCCTAACATGATTTCGGTTATCTGAATAAAAATTCACTTTTTCTGACCGCCTACCACTGGCACAATTTCTGTTTTCCTATCATATCTTGCTGTTTGGGCTGTATTCTTGTGCCCTGAAATGGCTTGCTTCTCTGCGAGGGTTCCCTCTAAGTCTGATATTCCCTTGGCTTTTAAATCATGAAACGTGAAATCAAAGTCCAATTCGGAAAATGTTTTTGCGGCCAATAATTTTGCGTTGCGCCACCGACTATTGAAACCATCTCTTGTGTAGCCATGCCCAGACCGCTGATGTAGTACATAAATACTGCTCACACCTGGAGCGATTTCTATTCCATCTGCAATTTTGATGGCCTGCTGTAATCTTTCCGTCCATGCCTTGATCTGTTTCTTTCCTGTTTTCCCTTGCTGTATAAATACCCCGGCATCTATTAGCTGTGACTTTTTTAAGGCGAGGATGTCTGCTTGCCGAGCGCAACAAAGATAGGCGAGTTCCATTGCCGCTTTTACAATCGGCGGAGCTACGTTGTAGAGAGCGCTATATTCAGCGTCAGTAATGTATCGTTCCCTGCTAACCTCTTTAAATTGCTTAACACCCTTGCATGGGTTGCCTTTTACCATTCCCCTCTCATATCCCCAACGATAAACCCGCGATAGGAAAGTTTTCTCACGGTTTGCCTGTGTTCTACTGGCAACCCCGCGTCTATCCATATATTTCCTGATATGTTCAGGTTTTATGTTGTCTGGTTCCATTTTCCCGAAAACTGGTAATACTCTAAGTGAATATTTGCGGTAGTCTTTCTGCGTCTCAACAGCTAACTCATTAAAATCAACAGAGCGGAAAAACTGTTCAATGAGTTTATTCAAGTTGGCTTTTTCTAATGGCTCATTATTTATTTTTTCGTAGCATGACCATACTTGAGAAATAGGTGCATCCAATGGGCATAGCGATATTGAGCCACCGCGGGCGGGGTGGAATTCATATTTCGATTTTCCACGATACACCCGAGGTGGTAATGCCGTGTCTGCGGCGTTCTTGCGTTTACCGGCCACTGTTCATGGCCTCGAAATTGGGTTCTTCTTTTTCTGGCTCTAGCGGCTTACCGCGTAAACTGACTGGATTCAAAAAATGGCCCCAAGTGGTTTTCGGGTGTCCGTCTGGGCGTCGGATAAAAAAGATCCCCGAGCGGCGTAAAGAGTCACATTGTTTGGTTTTGTAGTGATGACCGGTCAACTCAATCATCTCCTCTTTGGTGATTATGTCGTGGTCGTTTTTCATGGTCTTGCCCCTGTATCATTTGGGTTATTGCTCTGTCGGTCGCAGAACAGGCCCGCTGTATATCGTGGTCGGTGAGTTGTTGTTTCCGTACACTGGCTGATAATTTGCCGATCTTAATATCGAAGTCGGTTAATAGGCGTTTGCCCGGTTGCCATGGCTGCATGGTGGTTTCCCTGGTGTTGGATTTCCACCATGCTAGCGGGGCAGGTTGATTATTTCTGATTATGCAAAATCAATTTTTCGGGTGCTTTCTGCGGTGGGGTGCTGCTAATTCGAACATCTACCGGAAAATCGTAGTGAACATCACAACGGCGATCAGTGTGGATGGTGCCTGTTCGTCCATCGGGGAGTGTGATATAGGACTTTTCACCGCGTTTGTGAGTACGCTTTAGCATGGGTGTTGCCTCAGTAATGCCCCGTTGGTTTGGGGCGGGATGAAATTAGCGAACCTGCAGGCTACGGCTACCGATCTCGATATGCGCACCTTTAACATCAACACCATTCTCTATGGCTTCCTTAATGGCTTTTTTATCGGGCGCTACGGTGGTTTGCACTGTCACCAATTCACTGGACAATAAGTCTTCATTGTCGATCACCACACTGGCCACACCTTTGCGTGCGGTGAATGTGTTATACGGCGTTTTAAGTGTGTTCATATCTGCGGCCAATAAGCAGTTAAGGACGTACTGTTTGATCGATTTGGCCCGATTCTCGAATGACCTTTTCCGCTCAGCCAGACGTTTAGCTTCCTCATCACAGGTTTTAGCCTGGCCCTCAAGGTTACGAACAAAAACATAGGTTGCATCCAGCTTATCCCCCAAAGCCCCCTCTAAACCCTCCAGCGTATCGGCGATCATTTCTGGCGTGAGTTCCTCTGAGGACTCAACCAACTGTTGCAGTTTGAAAAGGTCTGCGGCTAATGCGATGGCTGTATTGCTCATGCTGTTTGCTCCTGTGCGTTAAGTTCGGCAACCCGTTGTTCGGTTAAGCGATGTAATGCAAGCAGGCGGCTTTTGAGGTAGTTGGTGTATTCTTTGTCAGCTTTGGCGTCGGCATCTTTGCGGTGTACGTCGATTTCTCGCGTAATGGTGCTATATATCTTATTCACTTCATTGGTGGTGACGGCATTCGAAATGGTATTGCCGACTTTAGTTAACTTCTCATCTAATTCTTTGCGCAGACGCACGGAGTCACCGGCTTTTTCACTGGCATTTTTGATAGCAAACTCAATGTTATTTTCTGCCATATATTCGGGGTTATCGTGCATGCCGAGCCATACGTCAGCGCTAAAGCCCAGCATAGATAGTGCTTTCTTAATGGCGTCCGTGAGGCTTTTTTTGATTACCTCGTTATCAGCCTTAATCCCTTTATTGGTTTTATACATGTAAGGGGTGGCTCCGTAGCTTTCGATCTCGCCACGTACTTCTCCCTCCATTGAATACCAGAATTGAATTTTGATTGAGTGATTCTGTTCGCATATCAGTGTGCCATCGGCATCACGAATAAGTCGGTTGCCAATGTATTTCTTGTTATCGTCGTAAATAGCCTCGGACATTGGCGCGCCTGCCAGCATCTTTTCTTCAAGAATGGTATAGCCCCAACCCTCACCGATGGGGCCGAATACTTCCGTGGCCCGCATAAACATATATTCAGCGTTAATGCTGGTAGCAACATATCCCGCACCCTCTACAGGTTTGGTAAAGCGTGGGTCGGTGCGTTGTACCGATTTCCAAATATGCAGATTTTCTTGCTCCTGAGGGGACTTCTGCGCAATCTCTTGCTCAATCAACCCGGCACGGTGTTGGAACTCATCAACAGTAACTTCTACGCTAGCAACCGTGCTTGGTTGCGCCGTATCAATAACCTCTGCCGGCTTCTTATCAGTCGAGGCATAAACGCTGTAACCCAACTGATCTAAGGTTACTTTAGCCTGTTGAGCGGTGTTATCGGTGATGGGTTCCTGTGCGGGGGGTTCCTGTTCTGTTGCAACGATTGGCGGTTTTGTTTCAGTTTCTGGCTCAGAATTGGCAACCAGTGCCAGTTTTGTTTCACTGTTTGCCGCCGGTTGGGGTTCACCACCGACCAGACCATCAATAGAGAACTTACCGTCACCCAAATTTTTAACCGCAGGCTGCGGCCCTTTGACGGCGATACATTGTGCGATAAATTCTTTTCTGGCGGCGGCATTGGTCAGGAAGATAGGTTTCTTTTTACCCACGCGAATGATCTCAAAGATGGTTTCACGCGGAATAGACAACGCATCACTACGAACGCGCAATTCGGTTGACCATTTGCGCCAGGCATCATCATTACCGTCCATCAACTCTTTTGCTTGCTTCATTTCTGCTGAGTGGATTTCCCAGCAGTTAAAATCAGCCGGTACCAGGGCGAGGGCAACTTCGAGATCAAGCGTTTTATATGTGTGTTCAAAGCTGCGTTTAATTGGCGCATCAGGGGCGGGTGTATCTATGCGGGTGACTTTTTTCGTCCCGGTTAACTCGTCCCGCTTATTGGGTTCATCAACCCATTTTTGAGCGAATTTTCGAACTTCTGGGAATTGAGGTGTTTTCGGGAATTTCACATTGATAGCGTCGATCAGCTCTTTGACCGATTCTTGATACATTGCCCCTATAGCCGGTATGCCTGCTAACGCGGTTATAATGGAACGTAGCCCGGCATCACCCTCATCGTCGTTAACCAGGTCATATACCAGTGATAGTTCGTGCGTATCGATGTCACGTAAGTCATACATTAGGATTTTGCCGACTTTGACATCAATGCCCAGTTTGGCGTAGTTCACTAAACTGGCATCATCAGCGGGTTCGTCGCCGTTCTCATCATCATCTTCTGACAATGCCGCAGTATTTGGCGTCCATGCTTTGCCATCAAAAGTATTCTCCTGGGCGAACTGTTCGTCGAACTCACCAACCACAGGGCGCGGTTGCCCAACGGTATCCTCACAGACTTTCGGATCAGCAAAGTTATCGCCAGCGGCGGGGTAGGATTCCCACAATTTAGCGATGGTCAGTGCGGATGCCATTTTCTTATTGATAGCTTCCAGCGCTATAACCAATGGGATAGCCCCATTTTTGACAGCCGCTTTTTTCGGCTCGAATAAGCAAATAAATACAGTCATGTTGGTCTTGCCTCTTTGGTTTTCAAACGGATCTTGGTCTTTGATATAGGGCTAATTAAAAAGGAATGTCGCTATCGTCAGAGACGTTTGCTGGCGTGGTGTGCTCGATGCAGAGCAACGCCTGAATCTGATCATCAATTAGCAACTGATGCCGATATGATTCCGCCGCGACTCGCTCTTTCTGAGCGCGTAGTGAATCAACCTGCTTACTGATGATTTCAAATGGATCGGGTTCGTCGAACGCCAGAGTGATTTCGCGGGTTTCGAGTAACGCATAGGCTGGTGCTGATTGTGACATGTCACTGGTACACACGATAAAACGATTATCTTTCAATGCTGAATGCGGATTAACATGGATATAGAGCGTGGTGGTTATCTGTAGTGCTGTCATAGCAACTCCTGATATACTGATTTTAAGGTCGATGGCGTAAGCCGTTGGTCTTGCCTCTGTTAACGGGTTGGTCCCCGTTAGCAATTCCCGGTTAACTTTGGTCGGTGACCCGGGGTAAAGAAGCCCACTTCGGTGGGTTTTTTTACGTCTGTAATTTGGTGCTGTCTTCCCAGCTGCCAGAACGTACTAAACCTAAACTTGCGAATCATCCGGTGTTTCGTATGCCACCGGCAGCTACTTCGTGGGCGTCCTGCCTGTTCGCATCGGCTACTGTGCCGTGTTGATGAGAGAAATGTACCTATAGTTACCTTTCGTGTCAATAAGGGAATGTTCCAATAGTTACATTTAGGGGCATAAAAAAGCCCATCAGGGGGATGGGCTATTGATTACAGGTCTTGGGTAACCTGAACAACGCGACCGAGAATACGGCAATTGCCGTTTATTTCGATGGGTTTGAAATTGGGATTTAAAGGCATTAGGTATTTATTGGGGCCATCAACAACTAACTTTTTAATGGTGGCCTCGGAGCTGCCATCAATGATGGCGACCACTATTTTACCGTACAAATCATCAATAGAACCATAATTAGGTTCTACGATAACGGTAGACCCCTCGGGGATAGAAGGGGAACCATTGGGGTTGGTCATTGACTCACCCCGAACATCCAAACCAAATGCGTTTTCAGAAACCTTCACTGTGGTGTTGCACCATCTAAGAACATCAGAGATACGGGCGGCGGAGTAGGTTTCTGTCCAGGCACCGGCTTGAACGGATGAGATGACAGGTATGGCATTAGGCACAGCGACGAGGGGCTTAATCTTCGTATCGTCAACCTGACGTAAATCTCCGGTACCATAGAGTAACCACTCTGGCGTGCATGAAAGTATTTGCGCCAGCCGGTGAAGATTTTCCCCATCTGGTTTAGTGATTCCTGACTCCCATTTTGTCACTGATACACGGCTCACCCCAATAGCTTTGGCTAATTGGACTTGCGTGAGATCTAGCTGCAGTCTGCGAAGACGGATGCGGTCATTCATTTCATTTTTCATGTAACCAATGTTACGCCATAGTGAGGTGAAAAGTGTTTGCATTGTTATGTACCTTTTGTTACCTTTCATCCTGAGTTAAACAAGGAGTTCCTATGAACAAGAAAGATGTCGTCAAGTTTTTTGGTGGGGTAGTGAATACCGCCACGGCCTTAGGCATAAAGCACCCAGCAGTTTGCCGTTGGGGGGCAATTATCCCTGAGAAACAGGCAATGAAGATTGAACGCATGACTCATGGCGAACTGAAATATGACCCCGCTATGTATCGAAGTGCAGCCTAACCCAATCCCACTCACAAATCTGATTATCAATAATCAATTTCCTGCGACAGGAGACGCAACGTGGAACAAGAAATTAAAGCCCTTAAAGCCGAAGTTCAGGCGTGGGCGGCAGAGCGGGGGCAGGAGCATGTAGCTATCGAGATCAGCAGAATGTTTTTCTTGCTCAATATCAACACCGGTTCAGTTCGTCTCACTCCCATTGAAAACGGGCAGGGCGGCGCTGATTGGAAGTCTATTAACAACAACCGGCAGCAGTTATTTCGCTGGCTGCGCGGGGATTCAAAAGCATCAATGCGCAAGGTCTTGGAATTATCACCGGTACTTAAAGCGGCACTCCCGGCAGAACGGCGGGCCAGGGTGAATGGCGAGACCGTGAATTATTTGGTTTCGATTGCCAGTCGAGAGTTTGCCGCAGCAATTAGCGCGGTTCTATTAGATGGCTGTGACATGTCACAAAGGATATCGGGCGCTGTTGCGGCACTTCACGCAATCAGACCACAACACCACCGGCTGACCACCGTATAAAACAGAGGCAAGACCAATGCTTACATCTATCGACAAAATCACCTGGCGCAACGGATTCCGGCTTAACGGCCAACCGGCAAGCATGGCTGACATCGCCCCTATTTTTGCCTGGCGTCAGGTAGCCGCCTATAGCGTGTGGGAGCAGTATGAACAAAAGAAAGCCGACCTGCGCGGGATGAACCTATCGCCTGACGATTATCAGTCTGCCTGTCGGCAAATAGCTGCAGCGCTGGGGATCTGACTATGAGTATGAATCTAATGGCTCGGGCCATGAGTATCAAAGTCGGCAACCCGTTACGTAAATTGGTACTGATAAAATTAGCCGACAATGCCAACGATCAGGGCGAGTGCTGGCCATCGGTTCCTTACATTGCTGATCAGTGTGAAATATCAGAACGCTCAGTACAGAATCATATTCAAGAACTGGTCAAGAGTGGGTTGGTTAGGATTGAAGAACGTAAATCTGAAAATGGCTTAAATCGCTCAAATGTTTATCACCTGCGCTTAAATTCCGCTGGTGCAAATGCTGCACCCTATGGTGAATCTCCTGCACCCTCTGGTGTAAATGGTGCACCGGTTAGTGGTGCAAATGCTGCACCCAGAACCAGTCACTCTCTTGAACCAGTCATAGATCCAAATACACCCCTTACCCCTCAAGGGGAAACCGAAAATATTCTCGCTGACGCTGAAAAGGCGTTGGCTTATTACAACGAACTCACTCACACCCGGTGTGAAGATTCTAGCCCATTCGAAACCTTGCTGACGGCAACTAAATCACGTAAAGCCTACGCGCTGGCTGATTTGAAATTAGTGGCCCTCTGGGTGGTTAGCACTTGGAAACCCCGCAACGGCAAGTATGCCAAACCTGCGAATATCTGCCGTGTAAACCGGTTCGATGGTTATCTGGCTGATGCCCGTGCATGGTCTGAGTCTGCTGGGCGGATTGATTGCGATGAGGTCATTGCTGCGTATAACCGTGTATTCAGCGATGTTTTGCCACCGGCTGAAATCGATCAGGACCGTAAACACGCCATCCGCGAATTACTCCAATACCTCAAAACTAAAGACCTTGAAGCGTTCCAGAGCTACTTCGAAGCCTTTCGCGGACAGGCAACCGTGTTTTATTTCGGTGGTGATGATGGTTCCCACTGGCGCGCCAATTTTGATTATTTGATGAAACCGGACGTGTTGAGAAAAACGCGCGACGGTGCGCTATGAAACCTCAAGAGTTAGAAGCGGCAATTCTATCCGGTCTGCTGTATGGCGGCTCAACCCCTGATGCGCTGGAGGTTATTGCCACACTGCCGGAAGAGGCATTTAGCATCAGGATTTATCGTTCTGCCTATGCGGAAATTAAAAAGCAGGCATTGACCAAAGGGATGATCGATGTCCTGTTCGTCAGTGAGGCGCTGGGCGGTAGTAGTCTGGCTACGTTATCTGAAATTGTCCGTATGCCGGGCAACGTGGCAAACCTGAAAGGCTATGCCGCCTATGCCCGTAAGATTTGGTATAGCCGCACCATGACCGCATTATTTCAGACCGCGGCTGACGGCATCAGGGGGGCGAACAATCAGGAGCAGCGCGATCAGGTGATACAGGGCGCGGTAACACAACTGATCGATATGACGGCAGATAGCGGCGGCATTATCCCGGTGCATCTGAATGACTTATTGCCCGGCTATATGGACATGCTGGATAAGCGCATGAATGGTGAAATTGAGTCAATGAACCTGCAAAGCGGCATAGTCGAGCTGGATGCTATCACCGGCGGCTTTAACCCGCAGGATTTGGTGGTTATCGCCGGGCGTCCGGGGATGGGTAAGACCGAGTTTGCGTTGAAGATTGTTGAGGGGGCTACACAGAACGGCGGTGGGGCGCTGATATTCAGTATGGAAATGGCTTCCCTACAGATGGTGGAGCGTTCCGTTGCCGGGGCCGGTAATTTGCCAGTGTCAAAATTGCGTGACCCTAAAACCTTATGTGACGAGGACTGGGCGCGCATTAACTCCGCACTACAGGCATTGAATGGCCGTGATATTTGGATTGTTGATGCCAGCGAACTGACCATCGATCAGATACGGGCCATCGCCGAAACACACAAGCGCCGGTACCCACAATTAAGAATGGTGATGGTTGATTATCTTGGCCTGATTACCAAACCAAAGGCGGAGCGTAATGACCTATCAGTCGGCATCATTTCACGCGGCTTAAAAACACTGGCCGGTCGGATAAATACCCCGATTTTTGCCCTTAGCCAGTTATCACGAAAAGTGGATGAACGGCCACCGGGTAGCCGCAGGCCCATCAGTTCCGATCTCAGAGACTCCGGTTCCATCGAGCAGGATGCTGACAGCATCATTATGTTGTATCGAGAAGCGGTTTATAACGCTGATAGTCCGGCGGCCAGATTTGCCGAGGCCATTGTAACCAAAAACCGATTTGGCGAGCCCGGCACCGTTTATCAGGAATTTAAAAACGGCCACTTTCTGCCGGTGGATCAGCTGGTGGCAAAGGAAGCCAGCCGAATAGCAAAAGAGGCATCAAGGCCACCGGCCAAAGAAAAGAGCTATTCAACATCTAAATTTTAACCGCGCCTGACCAGCGTGTGAACTAACCCAAAGAGGCAAGACCATGCATACAATCAATGAATACATCAATGAAAAACGTCCGGTTATTGACGATGGCTGCGACCACGGTCCGGCAATAATAGATCGTATCAATCAAGCAGCTCGCGCTCGTCTGCGTGTCCCATACGTTCCCGCACCAAAGCTGGATAAGGTGGCTGAACCTGTCATTGAACATGGTGCCATGGTGAAAATCGGCAACCGTATTAGCTATGGCCGCCGTGTTATGACCGGCATTTATGAATTACAGCGCCTTGGTCGTTCCCCGCAACGTATTTCAGTCATGCTAAAAATGCCACTGGATAGAGTTGAGCACATTCTTAAAGCAGATACCCCGGTAAGACTGGAACTACTCAACAAAGTAAAGGCCGGGCCACTCCCCAGCGAACCCAACATCATGAAACGCCTGGCGGCTGAGTCGAGGGCGTAACCATGGCCGGGCAATCGGATTATCTCCCGCCCGGACTCCCGTACAACATTTGCCTCTGGCCTCAGGAATACCAAGAAAAGCTAAATCTTGATTTGAGAGCCAGCGGCTTAATCAAAAACCTGTACGAGCGTAGAACCCACCGCGCCCACGTACTGGAAGCGATTGAACGGGTACGTGCTTGACACAGCAGGTTTATAATTTATTATGCATTTTATAATAAAAAGCACTTCTCTTTACTAGAGTTTTTATTCTGTTGTGGAGTGTAATTCATAAATATATATTTCCCCAATGCCTGAGCTTCTATTTTTGGTTTTTATCGGGTAGTCATACATCGCTCCAAGTTGCTTTTTTAATGAGTTATTTCGTACGTTATTAATAAGAAACGTAATAATTCCAATAGCTGATGGCTTTGTTCCCAAAGAAACCACCACCATTTTCTCACACCCCTTATATATTTTACTTAAAACCTTTTCAACCTCATAAGGATTATTACCCGGATAAAGTGTTAACTGAGTCTTCAGTTGTTTAAAATACTGGGTGTGTTTCTTAAGGGATTTATTTTCCCACCCTGCTTGATAAGCAGGAACAGAGAATAAAGCTACTAATCTACTGTAATTAGCTCCATCATCAGCTTCTAGAACTTGTCCAAGACGAAAGTTTTCAAATCCGAGAAATGAGATTAGTGTTGATTTGATATTTATATTGGTTTGATTACTTATCGCAAAAAGTGGAAGGGCAGAGAATGAATTTTTATTATCACTTAATATAAACTCTTCATCTTCTTCAAACATTGATTTTTGTTTTTTATACTGCTCAGGTTCAACGTAAATTAATGTTATTTCTATTTCTTTACTTGATTTATTTATAGCGTCCAATGTATACAAAAGGTCAGGAAAATCTAAGGATGTAGTGTCAATTAGAATTGATTTTAGTTCTTTGTTTTTGAAATAATTAAATGCATTGTTTAATTTGAAACTTGATTTATCAATTATTAAATCATACTTAATGTTGTTGTATTTTATATTTATTTGAGGGCGAATCTTCACTTCATTAAGAACAAATGATGTTCTTTCATCTATATCCTCACCATAAATAAATAAGTCGTAATTTTTATTGTTAATCGAAGATAAATCATCTTTCTTTGATATTTTTCTGATCTTGATCATATTAACCCCAACTGCATTCCTATACCATCTTTTAACTTATAACTTTCATCTATATCTTCAGATATACTCCATTTTGATTTGAACGTCTTAAGCAACTTATTAAACTCATCATCATCTCCTTGAAAAATTATTTTAAGCTCTTCAATTTTTATCTTTAGTTTTCTTTTACGTCTGTAACTTATACCAAAATAAGATGAGAGTACTGGATGTAGTATATAATCTTTTGTTTCAAGTTCCTCTTCAGATTTTTTCTTTGTACTTTTTTCCTCAAATAGTACAGACCAAACAAGAGCCTCGTTAAGTAATACTCTGGTCTTATCGTCTAATTGTGTATGATCAGATAAATCAAATGTAAAATGGTTAACTTCTGGTTCGCTTTGAGATTTTCTTAATTGACTATAATTAAATATTTTACCAAGTCTTCGTGCAATTCGTTTCAAATGTATACCATTTGCACCAAGGTCAGATATTTTTTCAATTTCCAAGGTGCTTGTTTTTATTGTTGCGCTAGATTGAGTCTCTACAGGTAGTCCATTCAATATTGAATTAATTGTATTATTTCTGTCTGACTCTGTTTTCAAAATTGATTGATGACATAACTCTAAAAAATGTCTCAGGTTGCCAGTAGACATTAAAATAAATTGTTCAAATCCAGAATATAGTGGGCATGGTTTAGAAGATACTTTATTATAAATGTATAAAATAGTGCCAACCAGATTATTTTGTATCCAAGAGGGGTATTTACTCTCTTTACCTGATCGGTATTTGGTAAACTCTATAATTAACTCTTTAGGAATATTGCTTTTTCTATTAAGCAATACGCCATTTACTAGGGAAGCTTCGGGTTTATCGTAATCAATAAAATCATAGGTATTATATTGAGTATCTTTATGATAAACCAACCCATCATTAATTAAATTAAATGCTTTTGAGGCTAACGTCTTATTGTCCCATATATCCTTAGCTATCTCAGCATAAGATTTGTTAGGCAAAAAGTCACTAGCAATCTTTCTTACAGCCTTTTGATAATCCTCACCTTTTCTTCGATCTAAATATCTAGGATCTGAATAATGATTTATTATAGTTTTTATTTCACTTTCAAAGCTAAAACTTGTTAATTTTAAAGCAAGAACTTCTGCTGCAAATAACCCAAAGTCTGCTAGGTATGTTTCTTCTAAATCTATCTTTCGATAGTCATTTCTTTCAACGATACTTTCCTGACTAATTGTATTATGTGATACATCAGCATTCTTTTTATAGGCAACACTAAATAAAAGTGGCTGGATACCATGTTTCATCCAAGTGTTAATTAATTTCTGTTGTGGGATCGTAAGGTTTTCAAACTCATCAATATAAATATGATATATTGTATCTTTAAGATTTAAAGATAGCTTATTTAACTCTATAGATAAAATAGATAATGCACTTTTGATATCAATATTTATTGGTGGGATTTCTTTGTCAGGAATATTAATCCAGTTGCTTAACTCAAATAAAGCCTCTTGTATATACTCCTCGGCATCAACCAACAATATATCATCAGTGAACTGAGATATTTTTTTTGAAATTGCTTTTGGTACTTTAAATTTAGAAATGTCGTATTTTAAATTTTCATCTTGAATTTTTGAAACTGAGATGTTTTTGGCAAGTCGTGAAAACTCAATTAATATTGATAAACACATATATGACTTAAAAGCACCATCCCAGTATTTTCCTAGCCATTCTTCACTGAGGTGTTGAGTGAAAGCTGTATCAGGTCTCCAGTATATACCTATTCTTTTAAGTTCAGTATTGTTTATTTTATTATGTTTGGAGCTAAATATAGTTGGATGACAATGATATTTCAAAAACATTGTCTTACCGGACCCCCTTCCACCTACTATTACACAGGCTTTAGTCCATTGCCTCAAATCTACGTCAGGGTAGTTTATGGGGAGAACGTACGTTCCCCATATATCGTCTGGTAGCTCCTCAGCTCTATTTTTTGCAAATAGTTCTGAAAGTTTTCTTTCGTCCATAGAATTACCTTTTGAATAAGTAGGTCCAGTTTTCATCTTCATACCATAATAAAGCTAAATTATTATTCGGTGTTGAATGATGAAATATATACGTTAGAGCATTATCTCCACGACCTTTAGAATTTTTTAATTTGATATTATTTTTTTTACATATATTAGTGTAAACACTTAAAAACTCAGCGCTATGCTCTTTTTCGTTAAAGTTCATTAAAGGACTAGAACCAGAAAAAAAAGAACAGGAGGGGTCGATAAACTCAACAGGATATACTTTTATATTACTATACATTGTATTAATCCTTTCAACGCTTTCTCTAATTGCAGCGAGAGGGATATATAAAAAATTTAAATGTGATTTATCTAATTGATATTTTTTTACAAATGTCTCAAATTGGCTTCCGGTACCTAATATATCATCAAAAAAAACAACACATTTTATATGTTCTGGTAACGTCGCTAATTCTGTACAGATTATGCCAATTTGTTTATTGAAGTAATCGGTTAGATCTCTGAATATCGAAGAAGAACTCTTGGCTGGGTAGCGGTCGACATTTTCAATGGCAGAAAACCTTATAGGTAAGTTTCTACATTCAGGTGATCTTAATGATTTTTCCCACGACTCGATAGAGTCTATTTCATAAATTTTTAACTCACTCAAAAACTGAGGGATTATTATTTGAAATATGTTTGCTCCAAAAGTAGATATTGACTTTTTGTTCCTAAATATTATTGAGTCTAAGATTATAGCAGCCAAGTATCTGTCTTCTTTAGTTTCGAAGTTTTCGATCCATGAGTGTAGTTCTGTTTCGGATATAGTATCCCAGTATTTATATTCAATAAGGAACTCACATTTTTCCAGTACTCTATCTACAATTTCTTCCGAAAACTGAGGCAACTGTATATTCATTTTTTTTTCATTATACTTATAGGAAAGTTTTTTAATTCGGAAAGTGTTAGATGTTTTGCTCCTACACCTTTCGCAGTTGATTGAAGCCAGTCATATCCAAAATCAGATTGTAATTCTTTTAATACGGCATTCCTTATGGAATCATAATGACACCGAATTATTATCAAACAATCTGATGTCGAGAAACAACCAAAAGAAACTATACCTACCTTGCCTATGCATCTGGTTCCTACGCGAGGAATAACAATATCACCTTTAATTGCAGCTTTATTATTGAGGCAGGTTTTTTCAGCATCTGAACCGAAAAAATTCATTTTTTCATTAAAAGATGTTGTATGCAACAATGGATATTTTTTATTTACATACCCGCCTCTTATTATTTCAACTTTCAATTCTGATAACGGCGTTTTCCCTATGTAGGATGATTTACTATAAAAGCTATAATCGCCTCTTTCAATAAATTCATTATTTGTGATGTGAATGTTTTTTTTATTAACATCATAATGAGTAAGGCTTATTAAATTTAATGGTTTTCCTTTCCTCAAAATTAAACAGTGTGTTTTGGCTTCAGTGCCAATAAAACTCCCACTCGAAATTTCTAATATACTCATTATGCAATAATTATTTACTAGATAAGTTCTTAATGTTCTGAGGGTACTATTTGTAAAAATCCCATCAGGCAATATGAAAGCTAAAACCCCACCGTCTCTTAATAGATTTAACCCTTGGAAGATAAACGTTATTTCCGCTCTAACTTTTCTCGTCTTCGGTTTTAAATTTATTTCTTTCAATAACTCGGTTATATAGGCTGTATTTTCTATAGAACAAAAAGGTGGATTCCCAATTATTAAGTCAAAACCAGAGCATAATTTTTTAGCTAGTTCATATACAGTTCTAGTTGTAGAATCTCCATTAAATGAAATTATATTAGAATTGTCATTTACATTTTCTATATTATTAGGGTCAATATCAAATCCGTATAATTTAGCATCGGGATATTTTTTGGAAATTTCAAAAAGTAATGCCCCTTCACCAACTCCTAAATCTACAACATTCTCAAGTTTTAGGTCAGGTGGCAGCATTGATACTAACCGTTGCCCCAAAGAAGCATCAGTGTAGTATTGAGCGAGTTTTTTACGTTGATCAGTAGCTACTGTTATGAGTTGTAAGGCTTCGCTAGCTTTCATTTTATTGGGAACCTTAATAATTTTTATATCCAACGCTACCGCTCTCAGGCCGACCTGCAATAGTGTATTTTGAGTAATTAATGAAAAGATTAACTATCGTTAAATAACTAGTTATCACAATTTACACAAAACCTCCCATTTTTTCATCTATTGTGAAATAAATTGTATTCGATGACCTAATTTTCTTATTATACTGGCTAGTCATACAGTATAATAAGCCTATAGCCTGAACAGCTATTAACCTAAACGTCGTGCTGCTGTGCCATACATCCGGGGGCGGAAATGGCGCAGTATAGTTTTACCAAATCAACAGGTGGGATCTTAGTACCGGCCACGCCGGATGCTGAGGATTTTGTCAAAAATACCAAGCTGGGGACTATTGTCACCGGCGAATTTAAACGTGTGCGTAACGCACCGTTTCACCGTAAATTCTTCTCGTTGCTCAATCTAGGCTTTGAATATTGGGAGCCAAAGGGCGGGGCGATATCACCATTTGAACTTAAATTTCTGCGTGGCTATGTAAGCCAACTTATTTCCTATGTGGGAAATGAGGGGGTTCTTCATGAGATAGCTGACGATTATCTGGCGCTGGTGGCCGGTAAACGTGCTGCAAACTTATCTACTGCAAAATCATTCCATGCTTTTCGCCGTTGGGTGACCGTTGAGTCTGGACATTATGATCTGTTCGAATTACCGGACGGCTCAACGCTGCGTGAACCTCGCTCTATTTCATTCGCGAAAATGGACGCGCTGGAATTCAACGATTTATACAAATCAGTGCTGAATGTGCTGTGGACTTTCATTCTCAGTAAATCATTCAGTCATCCATCCGAGGCGGAGAACGCTGCCAGTCAATTAATGAGCTACGCGGCTTAGGGGGTGTCATGGCTAATTTACGCAAAGAGGCTAGGGGCCGTGAGTGCCAAATCCGTATTCCGGGTGTATGCAATGGCAACCCTGAAACAGTGGTACTCACGCATTATCGGTTGGCAGGAACCTGCGGTACCGGAATTAAACCCTCAGATGAGCAGGCCGCGTGGGGCTGTAGTGCATGCCATGACGAATGCGACCGCCGCACCCGGTTAATTGATGGTGACACTGCACGCCTATATCACGCCGAGGGCGTTATGCGCACGCAGGACACATTGAGAAAGGAGGGGAAGCTATGAATACTGGCGCATTACGTTTAAACCAAGAGCAAGAGGCATGGCTACAAACCTTACTATCGCAGTGGGGGGCGTGGGTATATACCGGCAGGCTTGAAAAACGGCAGAGCAGTATTATCGCTGAGTATATGGCAACCGTAGAACCGAGAGATTATCCCAATCGCCCAATTTGCAATGATGATGATGGTATGTTGATCCATAGTGTGGTTGATATTATTTATCACATCGATAGAAAGGCTTTCGGATTACTACTGAGCCGATATGTGCAAGGTTCCTCTGTTCGCGCGATATCAAAGTATTATCATGGAGTAGCGAATCCCAGAGCGATGGTGAGCCGCGCAGGGTTACCAGCGTTTAGGAAACCATCAGAAAAAACCTGTCGCCGAGAGGTTGAAGAAATATTAAACGCCACTGAGTGTTTATTATACCAACCGCTACAAGATGCGTTCATTTGTCGTGAAAATGAACGAAAAAGCAAGAAATATAGCAAAACGTGTTGACTTCGCGGGGTCAATGGGTCAGTATTTTACTGTACGTTGCTATATGTACGCGTAAATCTGATTAACCCGCCATTCGTGCGGGTTTTTGCGTTTTTGCCCTCAACAAAAAAACCGCCTGACCTTTTGAGTCAAGCGGCTATCATTTATCACTCGTTAGAAATGGGCGACCCCGATATGTATCAGCATATCAGGGCCATTACACCCATGTTTCCGGTCATGAGTATAACCAAGGCCCACCCTGCTAACGTCAGCGGTGGTATCCTAACGGAATACTGTATATATAACCATGAAAAAGTTAAGTTACAAAAATGCATCCCGCGCCGTGGGTAAGCCTGAACCGGTGATTTATGACGGTGTAACGGTGGGGTTCGGATGTTCAGATCTGCATGTCGCCACAATTCCTGTCTGGTTGGCCCGTCTGGTTATCATCAACTTTCATTACAGCAAACGCATAGTAAACAACTCATATTTGCACCTGGGTATTTTCTCCGGTCGCGATCTGGTTGGTGTTATGCAATGGGGCTATGCAATGAATCCCAGCAGTGGTGGGCGAGTCGTTGAGGGAACCGGCAACCGGCAATACATGGAACTAAACCGCCTGTGGGTGCATGACGACATGCTGACAAATACCGAATCGCGGGCGATCAGTTACGCACTCAAAACCATCAAATTGCTTCATCCCGGTGTTGAGTGGGTGCAGACGTTCGCTGATGAGCGGTGCGGGCGTTTCGGTGTGGTGTACCAGGCTAGCAATTTTGATTATGTGGGTAGCCATCAAAGCACGTTTTATGAATTAGATGGCGAGTGGTACCACAAGATTGCTTTAACCACTAAGGCCAGCAAAGCGGGTGCGCGTGGTTTACATTTGCAGGCCAATATTCACCGGGCGACAGCACATAAATTTACGCAGTTCCGCTATATCAAGTTTCTGAATAAACGAGCTAGAAAGCGGCTCAATACAAAGCTGTTTAAACCCCTCCCATATCCAAAGCCGGGAGGGAACAAGTAGAGCTGCCGGATGGTAGCTTTTTTTATTTCTACTACGCGCCCAACCCGCTGACCGGGAGGGGGAGATCATGAAAATGAGCAATATCGCTTCTAATGCTTCCTACCTGGCGTCGGGTGGTAGTTTTATTTTTTGGGCTAAAGAACTGATTGCTGGCTTCACCCCTGATGAGTGGACGGTGATTGGCGTGCTTGGTTCGTTATTCTTTATGGCCCTGACATTCATGCTTAACGCTGGCGTCAAGATTTGGGATCGCCGCCACGGCTATAAACCGGATGGTGAGTGATGGCCTCGACAAAAAGCAAATTAAGCGCGGCTGTCCTGGCTCTGGTTATGGTTGCAGCACCGGCCACCATAATTCTTGATCAGCTATTGGATGAGAAAGAGGGTAACCGGCTGGTTGCTTATCCAGATGGAAAGGGGATTTGGACTGTTTGCCGTGGTGCGACTCAAGTCGATGGCAAGCCGGTAGTGAAAGGGATGAAGCTGTCAGCGGATAAGTGTGCTGCGGTGAATCAATTGGAGGCTGATAAGGCTATAAACTGGGTAAAGAAAAATGTCCGGGTACCGCTGACTGAACCACAGATGGCCGGTATCGCGTCGTTTTGCCCCTATAACATCGGCCCAAGTAAATGTTTCACCTCCACCTTCTATAAAAAACTCAACGCTGGCGACCGTAAAGGTGCATGCGCTGAAATCAAACGCTGGGTATATGACGGCGGTAAGGATTGCAATATTCGCTCAAATAACTGTTACGGGCAGATAGAACGCCGAGCGCAGGAAAGCGAGCTGACTTGCTGGGGGCTGGATGAATAAGGCCATCGGATTAGTCATTGCAGTGCTGGTGGTTATTGTGTCGGCTCTGTTCTTTAACAGTTACCGCCTCTCAAATCAGGTCGAAAAAACGGAAGCGGAGCTGGTGGCCGAGCAAGCCACAAACACGGTACTGGGTAACATCATTGATGCTTACGGTGCTAACGATGCCGCCAACCGAGCTGCCACCACCCGACAACTCGAAAACGAGAGGAAGCTACGCAATGCCAGTGAATTACAGGTTGCACGGTTTAAAGCAGCAGCGGCGAGTGATGATTGTGCTATCAAGCCTATGTCTGGCGATGTCATTAACATCATGCGCGAATAAGCCAACTAAATCGCTTGTTACCGAACCCGCACTATTATTGCCGCCAGAGTCAGCGCTTACCCCCTGTGAAGTTCCAGAGTTTACCGGTATTACCTGGGGGGATGGCGGATTGTACGCGATGGAATTAAAGCGGGAACTACGAATCTGCAAAGGTCGGCTTGATGAGGTTATTGACTGGCGCCAGAACGTTGGGAGGAAAACATGATTGCAAATTGGGAAGCACTGCCACAACGGCTCTCAGTAGATACCCAATAACAGACAATCTATGCAATGATAAGGAACGATTTAAGCTCAAGGTTGCAAGGCATGGCAAAGTTCATAAGGGACTACAAAGGGGCGTTTAGACGCAATGGGTATATCGGACTCGGGATAAGAGAATGGATATTCTTCACGCTGAAAAGTGCGCTGCTTTTTTTGGTACTTATTCTTGCTTTCACCGCTCTACAGTACGCCGCTATTTTCGGGACTCCTTTGTTTGACTATTTAACGGCTCCCGGTATTCGCATTTCCAGTATCTGCGGGATCCTCGCATCACTGATAGTGAGCTTCGGACCAAGTGTGTTGTACAGCATTAGATACTGCGTCAGGTAATCATCACAAGCCGCCTTCGAGCGGTTTTTTATTGGATGCTATTTATAAAACTCTGCCAAGCGTCACCACAATGGCGCTTCACAAAGATTTATAACGACAAAAGGAATAGTAAATGGCTAAACCAGATTGGGAGGCCATCGAATCGGTATACCAGGCTGGCTTGATGTCTCTGCGTGTCAGGTACTTGATAATGATTTTACTTACCTCTGAAAGTTCTTCAGTATAAAAAGCTGATTTGTTTGAATTATCAAGGATAAGCAATGGACATCGAATTTGGGAGCATTACCCCTGTAAATGACGATACGGCGGTTTGCGTAGAAGTAACGATTTATACCAATGATATGAATGTGGAAAACATTAGCTTTTATCTGCGTTTCTCGGTAACTCCTGAGACAACACTTGCTGATATAAAGCGAGAAGCAAAAGCTAACGCGTTAAAACAGATGGAAAAAGCCATTCAATGGCTATCAAGTAACTGATTCCTCGCCGCCTTTGGGCGGTTTTTTATCATACCGAATTTATAAAACCCTGCAAAAGGTGTTCATGAAGTGCCTTTGACAGAATCTTATAGATGTTTTCACATATCGAGGTATCAGCTAATCAGCGGCTGAGACTTTACCAACCAGCGGAATATTCTGTTATGGCTAACTCAGACTTACAAATGAAGCGGCCATATCCGCCATTAGCATTCGTTAATGAGTTCAGGCCTCACATTGAGTTGGTTCCTGCTAACGAAGTGCCTTTTCAATTAAAGTCCATTTATCAGAATAAAGCCCTTCTCTGTCAGAAGATACTTTGAATAGTGGAACCTGATGGTGCCAACTTGATAAATCATCTACATCTTTGCTTGGCACAATGAACACTTCCGGATTTCTAGGGTTCATAATATCTTCAGATACATTACAAAAAACGTAAAATAGCGTATCGGAGGAGTGCGGGCGTTTTTTCCCTACCATCCATTGCCTAGGCTGTGACCGTGCCCATGATCCTTTTACCTGTATGCTGATGCTTTTTGAGCCATCAATGGTAGCAATGATATCCACCGCACTTGAACCACTAGTGGTTAGAGCGGCACTGATACCCAATCTAGAAAGCATGTAAGCTACATAATATTCGCTAGCATCACCTGCACTCTTTGAAGATCGCTTATTAATCTCAGACATATTTAAACTCTTGGATAACTAAATGGCACTCACCGACAAACAAGAAATGTTCTGTCGCGAGTACCTCATCGATTTAAACGCTACACAAGCGGCTATTCGGGCGGGGTACAGCGTAAAGACTGCAAACCGCATCGCCGCGCAATTATTGTCAAAACTTGACATCCAAAACAGAATCGCCGAACTGAAAGCTCAACGCAATGATCTGGTTGGTATAAATGCGGCTTATGTCTTAAATAGGCTCGTCGAAATCGACCGGATGGATGTATTAGATATTCTGAATGATGACGGTGGAATTAAACCCATCTCTGAATGGCCGAAGGTGTGGCGCACAACACTCAGTGGTTTTGATATCAATACATCGATTACCAACTTCGATGAAACCACCATTGAGAATATCCTGAAGAAGATTAAATGGCCGAATAAGGTAAAAAACCTTGAGTTAATGGGTAAGCACATCAGTGTTCTGGCGTTCAAAGAACAAATTGAGCAATCCGGCTCTGTAACTCACAACATTATGCCAGTCCCAACCTGTAACAGCGCTGACGAATGGGAGGCAGCCGCACAGCAACAGCAAAGCGAGGTATTAGGCAAATGAGCTACAACGTAGTTTGGAAGCCGTTACCTGGTTCTCAGTCGCTTTCGTTGAGTTGTCCGTGCGATGAGATCCTTTTCGAAGGGACTCGCGGCCCAGGTAAAACAGCCGCACAGTTGGCTCGCTTTCGGCGAAAGGTTGGACTGGGTTACGGCACGTTCTGGCGCGGAGTCATATTCGACACAGAATATAAGAACCTTGCCGATATTATTACCCAGTCCAAGCGCATGTATCGCCTGTTCGGTGATGGTGCTCGCTTTCTCGCGTCAGCATCGGAATTACGTTGGATCTGGCCCACAGGTGAAGAGTTGCTGTTTCGGTTCGGTAAAGAAGAAAACGACTATTGGGATTATCACGGTCAAGAATTCCCGTTTATCGGTTTTAATGAGCTGACAAAGCAACCTAACGCAGACTTCTATGAGTCGATGTTCTCTTGTCGCCGGTCATCGTTCAGGCCACAAGATTACCCGCTACCTGACGGCTCGTTATTGCCAAATATCCCGCTTGAAACATTCAACACTACCAACCCGTTTGGCATAGGCCATACATGGGTGAAGAAACGCTTTATTGAGCCAGCGCCGCGCGGAACAATTATCCGTGATACTCAGATGGTGCCAAATCCGCAGACTCAGCAGGATGAGGAAATAACCCTTACAAGGGTGGCTATTCATGGTTCGTTCAAAGAGAACCCCTATCTCGACCCAGTTTATATTGCCTCACTGATGAATATCAAAGACCCGAACAAGCGTAAAGCGTGGGTTGAGGGTTCGTGGGATGTGACTAGCGGCGGGCGGTTTGACCATCTATGGAATGAGAGCATTCACGTTATCAAGCCATTTAGTATACCTGATAGTTGGACTGTTGATCGCTCTCATGACTGGGGCGAGTCGAAGCCATTTTCTAACCTTTGGTGGGCGCAGACTGATGGAACAAACGCAACGTTGCCAGATGGCTCAATATTTTGCCCGCCAGCAGGCTCATTAATCCTGATTGGCGAATGGTATGGCTGCCCACCGGATGAGCTGAATAAAGGATTAAACATGTCATCAACCAACGTCGCTAAAGGCGTCAAATGGATTGATGGGTGGTTGTCAGGAACTGATGATGAAATGCCTGATGAAATGAAAGAACAAGGTCAGATACACCTAATGCCAAACATTTGTTCTGAGGTTATCCCCGGCCCTGCTGATGGAGCCATTTATAACACTGGCGACAATGAACTATCCATCGCGCAGAAAATGGAAGATCAAGGAGTCACATGGATACCCGCGAATAAGAAGCCTGGCTCTCGGATTAACGGAGCCTCCATATTTGCAGACATGCTCGAAGCTGTTGTCGAAGGCAAGAAGTCAGAATCAGGAATGCCGGAAAAACCAGCCCTATACATTTTCGACTACTGTCGCGGCTGGATAAGTCGTGTCCCTGTATTAGTTCGAGACGAAAAGAACCCTGATGACGTGGATACGACGCAGGAAGATCACGATTGGGATGCCACACGATACCGGGCATTACACTCGCCACCAGAAATAGTCGGCATGTTGGTGCGTAAGCGCTGACGGAGGATGACGTGAGCAATAATATCGATATTAAAGCGTTGTCCATGGCGGTGAATAGCCTGGCGATTGAACGCGCCCGAATGATGAACATCAGCTTCGGCAAGTCAGGAAATACTAAGCGAACTCGGATATATCAGGAGTTTGGATATCCAGAGAACCTGACTTTCGATGAGTATTACAACGCCTACGAACGGAATGCAGTGGCCGGGGCTGCAATAAAGAGGATGGTTGAAGGCTGCTGGGAAGATTACCCAGAAGTGTTTGATGGTGAAAAATCGCAAGATTCCAAGGGGGAAACACCATGGGATAAAGCAACTAAGAAGCTACTCAAGCGCTGCTGGAAGCAAATTAAAGACGCTGACCGGCGTAATCTTGTTGGGCGTTATTCGGCCCTGTTGATTCAGCTACGTGATAACTCTCAATGGTCTGAACCAATAGTGGCAACCACCATCGGATCGCTTAAGGAGAAAGCACTCATTAGGCTAATTCCCGTATGGGAGTCGCAGCTTGATGTTTCTGACTGGGATACCGACCCGCTTAGCGAGAATTACGGGCAACCCAAAATGTACTCCTATACCGAATTACCGGTTGAAGGGCAGTATAGCGGCGCACCATCTCGGCAAGTCAATATTCACCCTGATCGCGTTATCATCCTGGCTGAAGGTTCCGAGGATGGGACGCTAACCTCTGGCGTTCCACTGTTAAGGGCTGGCTTCAACAAGCTGCTTGATATCGAAAAGACATCTGGCGGCGCTGCTGAGGGCTTCCTGAAAAATGCCAGCCGACAGCTAAATTACGAGTTCGATAAAGATACTAACTTTAAGACGCTGGCAGCCGCATTAGGCGTCCCGCCAGATGGGTTGGCTGATGGCTTAGATGAGCAGGTTAAGCGACTAAATAATAGCACTGATAGCGCTGCGTTCATGCAATCAGGTAAAGCTACGGTGTTATCGGTTACGCCGGGAGATCCTGAGCCAACGTGGCGCACCCTCATTAATGAGTTCTGCTCAACCATACCCATGCCTTTCAAGGTGTTGATGGGAATGCAAACGGGTGAGCGAGCATCATCTGAAGATGCGAAAGATTGGGCCAAAACCCGCATGTCACGGCGCAATGGCTTCCTGTCTGACTTAATTGAAACAGTGCTTACTCGCTTCTGGACTATCGGCATTATTGATGAGCCACCAACGGGCGAGATTACAATCTCATGGTCTGACTTACTCGCGCCCAGCAAGGCAGAGAAAATTGCTGATGCTGACAAGATGGCTGATGTAGCGGTTAAGACACAAAACGCATTTGGGCGTTCAGCTATTAAAGAGAACGAAATCCGGGCCGCCGCTGAGTTACCAACTTTGCCAGAGTACGAGATAGAGCTACCACCGCTACCAATAGGAGACCCGTTGACCGATGATAAACAAACGTCCGGGCCTGCCGGTGATACCAAGAAACAAAGCGGACCCAACTCAAAGCAGCCGCCAGGTAAATAAGATGCGCAGTGATATCGCCCAGCGGTATTACGACATCAAAGTAGCGCTCAGACAGCAATTCGATATTTATCTAACCGGTACCATTCAAACCAATAACTCTCAATCAACCGCCATTATCTGCAATAACGAAGCCGATGATCTGCCATCACTTTATTACGTCAATGCCGGAGAGTTTATCTACGACATGGACGCAAGGCGATTGGCGGCGCTACTGGAGATTGTGCAGACGATACTTGACGATTATCTGCTTGAAGGTAATGGTCAGAATATTTGGGCTATGTCATATGTCTCATCTGAATTTGAACGCGGCACATTAAATGCCTATACAAACCTTGCGGCACAGTCCCCCATATATTCCGCGCAAACCACGTTATCTCAATTGCTGTTTAGTGCACCTTACCTTAATCAGATACAGATGGCATACGTGCCGGTGTATAGCGACTGGAAAGGGTTATCGGATACCACTCGCGCTGATTTAGCTAACGTTCTGGCTGACGCTATAGGTCGAGGAGTTAACCCCCGAGAAACTGCCAGCATAATCAGCAAGCGTCTTGATGTATCGATGAGTAAGGCTGAGAACATCGCTCAGACTGAGCAGGTTAGTGCATTGCGTCAAGCCCAGTGGGCGGAAACAGAGTGGGCTAAAGATCGCCTTGGACTGAATACCATGTTGCTGCATCTGTCAGCACTTAAGCCAACAACGCGAATGACCCATGCTTATTGGCATGGTCGATTGCGTACTGTTGCCGATGTGCGGGAGTGGTACAGCATTGATGGTAATAAATACCGGTGCTATTGCAGCCAGATACCAGCAATTGTCAATGACAGCGGCAAACCTCTCAACCCTAACTTAATTGAACGTCTTGTAGTTGAGCGCAAGCAGTGGCAAGAGACGGAAGGCGTTACGGCATAGCACCACCACCGATTAAACCATAAAGAGGACTCAGCATGTCACGCATCTGCGTAAACGTGCTGTCGGTCATCAACTCCGCTTCAAACATCACCTCAGAAATCATTGATGGCGTTGAGCACATCGTTGTGAAGGACGTCTGTCCGGTCATCGACGATATCGTGCTCAATGGCGGACTGTACCCGGCAGACGAGATTTCAAAGGGCTTTAAAAGCCTTGAAGGTAAGCCCATGCCCTATGGGCACCCGAAGATTGAGGGCCAATACGTCAGCGCGAGTAATGTGCGGGCCGTCAACGAGTATCACATCGGTGCTTTTGCTCGCAACGTTCGTAAAGACGGCGATCGCGTACTGATGGATATGTGCGTTAACCGCCGTTATGCCGAAGCTACGGATAAGGGTAAAGAGGTCGTTAATCGACTAGACGACATGAAAGCGGGGGAAGAGGTTGAGCCAGTCGGCGTATCAACCGGGCTAAATCTGAATCGTTCGGCAGGAAAGGGAGTATCGAAGGGTAAAAAATACAACTGGATTGCTCGTAACCATGCCTACGACCACTGCGCAATTCTATTGCATGAGACGCCAGCCGGAACGCCACGTGAGGGTGTAGGCATTTTTGTTAATGCTGCGGGTGAGGAACTTCAGATTGAAACGGTAAGCCTGGCTGATTCTACCGATTGCACCCGCGAAGGCTGGTTTAACAAGGTTCTGTTTCATTTCAGTACTAACTCGCAACTGTCCCACAGTGAAATCTACGAATCTATTAGCAATGTGCTGAATGCTGGCCGTGAATTCGATATTCGTCGCTGGATTGAGTCCATTTACCCCAATTATTTCATCTACGAAGATGGCCCAAAAAAGTTTAAACAATCCTACCTAATCGATGAGTCGCAGACAGCGCAACTCGTTGGCGAACCAACCGAAGTCATTAAAAAAGTCGAGTACGACGAAGTTAAAACCAACGGAGAATTAAATCCAATGAAAGACATGATTACCAATGCGCTGAAAGCTGCTGGAAAGCCGACTGACGGCAAAACTGAGGCCGAGCTGCTGGATGCCTACAACCAACTGATGGCTAAGCCTGCTGACACCACTGTCAACACTGATGCCATTACTGCCGCAGTAAATGCAGCGGTAAAGCCCTTGAGCGACGAGCTTGCCGGGTTAAAAACTCAGTTAGCAGCCAATGCAGATAAAGAACTGGCGACCAAGCGAGCAGCAGTGAAGGCTAAATTCAAGCTTGAAGATGCCGCAGTTAATACGCTAGCGGGTGAGGCTTTAGATGGGTTGTTTGCTCAAACCCAAACAACTATTGGGCTAAATGGTGCGTTTAACCACGGTGACGCGCAGGACGATATGGCTGATTACATTCCGGGGAAGGTGGCGTAAATGGCTCGATATAACCGCATTAACATTGATGGCGCGGCAGAAACAGAAAACCGCCAAATGAAGGTTACAGTGTTGCCGGGCAGCCTGGCTTTTATCGGTTCAGATGACAAGTTCGACAAGTTTGTCACTGCTGGCGCGGGTGAGGGGATCCAGCTTTATGCTATCGGCGTTGATTATCTGCAAGGTAAGCGAGTTACCGAAACTGTAGCTATTGGTGATATTGGAGTGGGCAACTATTTCGAGACTGGCCGATCGTTTGCAATGTTGGTGAAAGCTGCTGCTGCATTGAATGTCGATACTCCTTTGGCTGTGGACGCTGCCGGCGTACTGCGCATTGGCGTAGTGGGCACTGATCACATCGTGGCTTACTCGAAAGAGAAGTTTACCGTTGGCGCTTCCTCTGAACTCGTCATCGTTCGCGCTGCTTAAGGAGATATGAATGTTAGTTTTTAATCACGCAGACGGGCATTTCAACAATGCCGCATACATGGCGCAGTACCGAGCGCTGCAAGAAGAGCGACGCATCGCTGCAAATGCTCAGTCCAATATCACTGAAGGCTTGATCCAAGGTGGCATGCAGAACAGTGAAGCTTACGTTAAAAATGCCGCTGGCATTCTGACGCGTGACTTCTGGCAGGAAGTGGATAACCAAATCATCCAGATCCGCGATAATGACCAAGGCCGCGAGTTCTTAACTGACCTGCAATCAATCGGTACGCCAATTAATCCGGGCAAGACGGCGAAACTGTACACCGTTGGTCAGGATATCTCTGATGAAGTAACCATCTCTATGGATGCCCAGCCACCGGTGTACAAAGATCATATCGATTTTGACACTGATGGCGATCCGGTTCCTGCCTTTACTGCTGGTTTCGGTGTGAACTGGCGTCACTGGACTGGACTCAAGTCTGAGAACATCGATTTAGTTGTTGAGTCTCAGGCTCGCAAGATGGTGAAGGTATTCAGTCATATTGCCGACTATATGCTGGATGGCTCTTCACGTGCCAAGGCTGGCAGCTATGTTGGTCAGGGTATTCGTAACCACCGTAACACCAAGAAAATCGATCTAGGTGCTTCAGGTGCCAACATCAATCTGGTTACCGCAACTAATGACCAGATCATAGCGTTCTTTAACCAGGACTTCGCAAAAATTCTGGATGACAACTACATTGATGCTGTTGATGTGTTGTGGATTTCCCCAGAGATTCGCCGCCGTCTGGATGCGCCATTGTCTCAATCTGGTAACTATAAAGAAGGCACTCTGCGTGAGGAAATTCTGCGCTTCTCCCGCATTAAAGCTTTCCGCTCTACATTCAAAATGAAGGGTAACGAATTCTTCGGTTACGTGAAGAATCGCGAATACATCAGCCCGTTAGTTGGTGCACCGGTATCAACTGTTGCAGTGCCGCGCTTGATGCCAAACGCAAACTACGACTTCATGATCTGGGCGTTGATGGGTATTCAAATCAAGGCTGACGTTAACGGTCGTGGTGGCGTGTTCTATGCTGCTGACATGAGTTAAGGAGATGGGAATGGAAAAGTACGTAATCACTCGACCTTGGATTGCTGGTCAGAAAGAGGGGGATGTGGTTGAACTACAAAAACTGCATCCCGCTTTGGTTTCTCATGTCCGCTTAGTTACTGATAACCGTGAATTTGAGGTTGCCACGCCATCCCCTGAAATTGACGAACTTAAAGCGGCACTCGTTGCCGCCGAAGCCGCGTTGAAAGCAAAGGACGATGAACTGGCCGACGAAACAGATCGGGCAAATACCGCCGAAGCCGCGTTGAAAGCAGCAACTACAAAAGGGAAATAACAATGGCAGCCCAGATCACCCCCGCAGATGTTAAATCACTTCTGGCAGAACTGGGCTATTTCATCCCGGACGTTGTGCTGAATCTGATCATCTGCCAGGTTGATAAAATCGATATTTGCTTAGACGAGGCAGGCTATGACGATTGTATTCAGCAATTAATCAAGCTGTATGCAATAGCGCTAATGGCTGCCTCGTCTGGTGCCAGGAAGATTAAGTCACAATCAGCGCCATCAGGGGCTTCACGTTCATTTGAATATGGGGAGGCGGGGCTTGCGCAGCTTCGTGATTCATTAACGGCTATGGATGCGTTTGGATGCACTAGCGGGCTTCCAATTACTGTTGGTAATCCGGTCGGGCTGTTTATGACAGTAAGGGGAAATTAATGATTGAAGCAAAAAAACTCGCTGACTTGATGAATATGATGTTCAAGTCTGACCCAGTAGCTGTTGAGTCCATTATTTCCAGCCGAGTCATTGTTAATGAAGTCATGGCATCATCAGACTGTCCGATTATGTTAGGTCGGGACTCTCAAGGAGTTTTAACAGTGGGCACAGTCGGGATACTTAATGGATTGGCAGCGCCTGGCACTGGATATCTTGCGGCAATTTATGGTGATGACAAACAGCTGTCAGGGTTCACAGTCGTTGGCTGTAATGAATGCGAACCATACCAGTATGAGAGGTACCACTTATGAGCAGCGCCGCAAACTGGAGCTACACGGCAACAGTAACGTTATGGAAGAAGAACGGGAAGCCAGATGATTATGGCAAGCAGGCTTGGTTTCCTCCCATTCATATTATGTGCGATTACGGCGGTGATGCTACCGCAAAGCTGGGTGGCCTTGGTTTAGAGTTCGTTATCAAAAACACGCACTGGACTGAGTACGCTGACGCCGAACGGGGCGACTACATCCTGATTGGCGATTCGGTAGCGACTGACCCGACCAAGGTGGATGGCGCTGATGAGGTAAAGCATATCATTCGTTACGCTGACACATTCGAGCGCATTGCGGACGATTTCGCAATTATCACGGGAGTCTGACATGGGCGCGAAGGTTAAAGGCATCAGAGAGGCTAAAGCTAATCTGAATAGGCTGATTAATGACATTCAAGGCCGGAAAGCTGTCAGGGCGATAACTAAGGCGTTAATTATCGGAGCGTCACAGGCTGCACTCTATACCCCCATCGATACATCAACCCTTATCAATTCTCAGTTTCGTGATATCAGCGCGAATGGCACTAGGCTGACCGGGCGTGTGGGCTATTCGGCTAATTACGCGATATATGTCCATGACCCTAGCGTTAAACAGGTATTCCGCAGACCAATGGCCGAGAAAGAGTTTCTTACGAAAGGTTTCGCGGACGCTAGGCAGTCCATTGAAAAGGCGATTATGGAGGAAATGAAACTATGACTCCATCAATGCACCGGCGTGTTCGCGATTACTTTGTCGAGTCTGGGTTAACTACTGCTTTCACTACTCAAATGCTCAAATGGCGTGATACCGGCAAGCTGACAGAGCAGTTTATTGTTTTTCGGCCCAACGGCGGCAGTTCAATTCGCAACGACCTTGGCAGTGAGTATTACGTCCTGGTTGATGTGATTGGCGCGGTTAACGAGGATGAAGCGGCGGATAATGCAGCACAGGCAATAATCGCGCACGTTCAGGCCAATCCAAATCCGAATGACTGCATTGGCTACATTGAAAACCTCGGCAGTATCTCATCACCCGTAACAACCACTGAAGGCCGCCTGGTCTACAGACTTCAATTCGCAATTAAATACGGCGACTAAGCCGAACTAATAGAGGTAAAAAATATGCAAGGTTGCCAAAATGGTTACGGCAAGCTGGTTGGTCGCGTCGCCGTTTTGCGGATGGCGTTTGGTTGCCCGGAAACACCACCAGAGGTAGCGGACTGGAAGCGCATGGGGGCGCTGACTACCAAAGGCCTCGATTATTCGATGAATACCATTTCTTCTGACGCGGATGACGCCAAGGGGCTGGTAGAGAACCTGGTCACTAACATGGATTTGACCATTTCAGGTGAGGGTGAGTGGCGTAAGAGAGCTAAAACAACCGAGGTTGGCCCGGTAAAAATGTCGAAATACATTTTCGATGAGGTCCAAGCAGGCCGCCAGCCGGGTCTATGGGTTCGCTTTGATTTCCTTGGCGTGGATGATGGCACCTATATTCAGGGTTACTTCAATACCACTTCATGGAGTTCAGATTTCGGTTCTTCTGACTTCGCTACTTACTCCGGTGAGTGGAAAGTTGCTGATGCAGATTCTGTCACTTTCGTTGATGGCTCGGCGATTCCGGTTGCCAGCGTAACTGTGGCTCCGGCAACCAGTACTGGCGCGGTCGCTGCAACAGTTCAGCTTACCGCGACCGTTCTACCTGCGGACGCTACTGATAAAACGGGTGTATGGACAACCTCTGACGCAACCAAAGCAACGGTTAGCTCAACGGGTTTAGTCACCCGCGTTGCAGTCGGTACAGCGACTATCACATTCACAACGAATGATGGCGCTAAAACCGGAACGAGTAATATTACTATCACCGCGTAATTCTCACAAAGAGCATCTTATTGGTGCTCTTGATGATAATTATTTAAAAGTTGATCGTTTTAAACGATCAATATTGCGATATTGATCTGCATTACCAATTATACCCTTATCTTTATTACTGCTATCGTTAATTATACAAATAAGAAAGGCGATAAATTCATGAAAAATAAAATGAAGCTTGGGCTTCTGGTGTTGTGCTTTTCGTCTCTTTTTCAAATTACAGCAAATGCGAATGATTTAGTTTCAAATAACAATACCCCGCAGTTAATTGAGCGAAATATTGAAATATATCCTTCCCGCGCCTGGGTGCACGATAAAGAAGGGTATGTGAAGATTACTTATGATATTAACGCTGCCGGAAAAGTTGAGAATGCAAAGGTGGTTGAAGCTGAGCCGAGAAATCTCTTTGAGAAATCAGCCTTAGATTCTATCAACAAATGGAAGTATGAACCCAATAAGCCAACCAGTGGAATGGAAGTCACCATAAACTACAAGAAGCCGAAGTAAGGCCGCAGATGCAAAATTAGACCCGTTGAATGCGGGTCTTTTGCTTTCTGGCGCGTCCGTACACTGAAAAACCAACCGCTCAGTTGGTTTTTGTTTCCTTCACCGTACACTTTTTTTTACATCGTAATATTTGCACGGAATATTCTTAATATGAAGTTTAGTTAATTAGGAGGTAGTTTTATATTTCACATGTTTTACACAAGGAATTAACATGAAATTACTTCTAAGCATCTTACTTATATCAAGTCCGGCGTTTTCTGTTTCCTCTCCGATAAATGAAAATATGCCAGTACCTGCGATAGCTCTGGTATCAGAAGCAGCATGTATTCGTAGTTATTCCGTGAAAGAACATACTGCATGTATAAAGCTGGTGGACTCCTCAATAGTTAAAGCTTACTGGGCTGGGAAAATGAGTCAGTTTTGTAAGTCGCCATTCAACAGAAGTGCCGGGAAAGACAGGCAATGCAGGGCAGTTAAGATGCTTTCCTGTGCATTGGATGAGATAAGTGGTAGGTATCTTGAAGAGTAAATAATAGTACCTACACAAGCAAAACCCGAAATGGGCTTTGCTTTCTAACGCGTCCGTGCGCTAAACAACCCATCGAGTGCGAGTCTTTGTGTTCTAGCTTCAGCTATATCTGAATCTATCAAGCCAAGCCTGTCTTTTATTTGTTTGGTTAGCCACGTTTTACTAATGTCTTTAACTAAATCAAATGGGGCGTCAGTGAGTTCTTGCTTGAGCTTTTCGAATATAGGTTTTTGATTTAGCGCTTTTGCGAAGTCGTGTCTGTCTTGAGTAAGTCTGTTTGAACGTTCAATATCGCACTCAGCCCGCCATCATCTAGAAGGAAATCGATTCCTTTCTCTGTTATATAGCAATTGTAGCTATAGAAAATGTCGTGGTAGGATTTTGGCGGTTTTGTCGATTGGATGCGCATATGAACTTAAGAATAATTAGTTTAGTGTTTTTAGTTTGTTTTGGGGCGAATGCGAGTGATTTAGAAAAAACAGCTGAAAGCTTGAGCAAATGCATCTTCAGTTATGCAGATACGCAAGCCGGCACATCAGCCCCTACCGCAGATATTTCCTCAAAGGCGTTTGGGCATTGTGATGATGAATTGAATAAATATCATGATTCTATTGGCCCTGATGCATCTCAGTGGGAAGAATTAGACGATAATCAAAAGCAAGCTATAACGACCATAAGAGATCAAGCCATTGTCAAAGTTCGTGAAAGTCTAACCAATAATATTGGGGAATATATTGCGAAAAAACGCAACGGTAGTTGACTTCAAGCCCGCTCCGGCGGGTTTTTGCTTATTTAAAATTTCGAAAGACCATAAAAGGATTGGATATGACGACTTGGGGTTTGGGTGCATTGATTGCAGGGGTTGTATGGTCAATAATAGCGTATAACATGTCCACTTGCGCACTGATTGATCAGCAGTGCGTAGATAACATTTTTCTGATAGCCGCAAGGGAAAATCACATTCGTTATGGTGCTCTCTTAATCTTTCTTGGGGGTGTATTTACAGCGTTAGGAATAATAAGAAGCGTCTATAAGAAAAGAACCACAAAGACTGATTAGCCCACTCAGGCTGGCTTTCTGTTATGCGTTAGGCAAAGTCGGCCACTTTCTGAAAGCGAAGAAGTATAGTGTTATGTAGTGGATAACGGGAATGGACAACAAGATAGCCATAGGCCACCCAAACCCAGCTTTTCTTGCCATCCTGTAGCATGGGAAGAACGTAATTATCCATATGACTATAAACAGTGATTTGTTCTACTCGCCCATATTCTTTTCCCTTATTATTGTGTTGAATCCGTATTGGATTTTTCTTTCTACCTAACCAGTGAATCGCTTAAATTCTTTATGTGGTGAGTGCAACTTACAAAAACCATAATTACTTGTTGTATAACTTTTCCCATTATCATCGATCAATTCACAAGAGCAGCGATAAAAATCACCTGACGAATTACGAAATACCTCCTTCGGCGTCGGTATTACACCGGTGAATTGGATAGTTATTGTCGCCTCTTGGATCCAGCTGACAGGGCAAGTTGAGGCGTTCCGCTACAACGCTAACGGGGTAGAAGCTCTGCGCCACCTGATCCACGGCGCTGAAGTTGCTTAATTAGTTAAGTCCTACGACCAAAGCCCAACCCACTTAACTGTGGGTTTTTTTATTACCTAAATTTCAGGACTCCCCATGACACCGATGCTTGATATTGGCGAAATGCTCCTGTCTGACACTGTGAGTCAGCAAGATTATTTCTTCCGTCCATCATTAAAGAATATGACAAGAATCGGTGCAGCCACTGAGATTGTCGAAACATACGCAGTGTTGAACGGTTCTGAATTAAATCAGGTTTTGACTCCGGCAATAAATGCCAACCTGCCAGCATCGTTAATACCAAGTAAGGCTATCAAGCAATGCTCTGCTCATATTCTTGCTGCCGCTATAAGGGTTATCGAGGCTTGTTGCGACATGCCAGTAGCGGAGCTTATAGGTGAGTTCAAAGGCTGGCGTAATTGTATTGTTTACCGTCCGGGTAAAATTTCTAAAGAAGTAGTAATTACCATAGCTAAAGAATTAATTGAGCATGGTGTGATCGGCAAAGCCAAAATAAGAAAGCTACAAAAGAATGAAGGTAACAACGATTACAGCACCGAATTTAATGCAATGGATTACATCAACTCAGCCAGAATTCATTTCAACATGTCCCGCGCTGAAGCCGAGCAGTTAACGATGACCGAGTTTCAGTTACTGCTCAAAGCTAAGTACCCAGAAGATAAAGGATTCACCCGCGAAGAATACGATGAAATCATGGATGCTGATGATCGCCTCCAGGAACGTTTAATTGCTCAAGAAAAGGCGAGGTTAGCGAAGAATGTCTGATGGAAAAGATGTGGGCGGGATTGTCTATCAGGTAGACATGGAATTAGGCAAGCTGATCACGTCACAGCAACAGGTAAATAGTCGTCTTGATCAGATGGAAGGGAAATTTGATTCAACTGCAAAGTCAGTTGAACGCGCTGAAAAGTCCATGTTTTCGTTAAGTCGTGTGGCAACCTCATTAGCAACCGCGTTGTCAGTCCAGCAGGTTGCCGAATACGGAAATGCATGGGTAACAGTAAGTAATAAGTTGGTTAACGCAGTAAGGGCTAATGAAGATTTATTCACCGTAACTAATCGTGTATTTGATATTTCTCAGGATACACGCGCTGGTCTTGAGGCAACCGCCACGTTATACGGGCGATTGGAAAGGGCCACGAGAAGTGCGGGAACCAGTACGGCAGACCTAGCCAAATTAACAACCACGATTAACAAGGGGTTGGTAGTTTCCGGCGCAACGGCCGAAGAAGCCAGTTCGACCATGATCCAGCTTTCACAAGCATTAGCTTCTGGTGTGCTGCGCGGGGAAGAGTTTAACTCTATTTCAGAGAACGGCAGCCGGTTGGCTGTTGCTCTAGCAGATTCTCTTGGTGTTACCGTTGGTCAGCTCCGAGCTATGGCGGCTGAAGGTAAATTAACAACGGATGTTGTTGTTAATGGACTACTGAAGCAAAGCGATGCGATTGCCAAAGAGTTCGGCAATACGGTTCTCACTATGGGGCAGGCATTTACCGTTGCTTCTAATAACATTACTAAATTTGTTGGTGAATCATCTTCAGTCAATACAACATTGAATGTATTTAATTCATCAGTTATTTCACTCAGTGAAAACCTTGAATCGATCGCTACTGTTATTGGTGTTGTTGCAGGAATAATCGGTTCTCGCTACGTTGCTGCACTCACATTAGCATCGGCGGCTCAGGTGCAAAAAGCATCATCAGCGCGTCAAGCTGCTTTGGCTGACAATCTTGCAGCACAGGCCGCAGCTAATCAGTCAGCAGCTAACCTTATTGCGGCTCAGTCAGCGAAAGTCAGAGCAATTGAGGAGATAACACTCGCGCAGATGCAAAAGGCGAGTGCATTCAATGCTGCAAACTCGACAGCAGCCGAAGTGAGATTATCGGCTGCTCGCCTTGAGGCAGCAACTGCTACTGGTAATTATAATCGGGCGCTTGTTGCTAACGTCTTGGCTCAAAAGCAAGCGTCTGCGGCGGCCTCTGCGGCATCTATATCTGGTGGCTTGTTGCGTGGTGCTTTGTCGTTAGTCGGTGGTCCTGTTGGAGCAGCTACATTAGCGGCCGGGGCAATATTCTATTTCTACCAAAAAGCACAGGAAGCCAAGAAAGAGGCTAATGAACTTGCTGACGGAGTATCTGCTTTAGTCGGAAAAATGAAAGAGATGAGTAACGTTCAGCTTGGTGCTGAAATAGCAAAACTCAATTCATCAATGCCAATATTAAATAAATCATTGGCAGTGGCCCAAGAAGCCTATGACAACGCTGCTTATAGCGTCAGTAATTACACTAAAGTAATAAAAGATTACGGGTTAAATACGACAACGGGACGACAAGCGGCAGAGGCGTTAACTGGTGCTCAAGACAGGCTTGCGATTGCAGCCAATGAACTTTCAATTGCACAAAATAGAGTAGATAAGACACAAAACGCTGTAAATATCGGCAGAGCTGCATTAAATGGAACTTTGCTTGAAGGAATAGATCTCCTCAGAAGAGATGGTCAGGAAGCGGGCGTTGTCGCTGGAATGATGAATAAGTTAGGACAAGCAATTAACGTCGCTAGTGGGGCCAAAGAGCGGTTTAACTCAACTAGCTTATCCATTCAACGAGACCTAAAAGCACAGAAGGTTTTAGATGACCTATACCAACAAAATGAATTGCTTGCTGAAACAGACTTACGTAAGCGCGCACAACTAAAAACAGAGCAAGAACTTCGAGCTATTAATGCTGATGACAATACTGTCAGAATTGGCCGCGAACAGGCTGGTGCCGCTTATGATAAGCAAGTTGCACAGGCTGCGCTGAAAAAGGAAACTGCCGCAGCCACGAAGGAAGAAACCGCCGCCGAAGCAGCAGAGAAACGCCGGGTTAAATCATTGCAGGATTTAAGCAATGAAATGGCCGTTGCTGAATTAAAGACAAAAGGACTCAATCGTGAAGCCGCGCAACTTGCTGCTGTTCAGGACTTAGGTTCAGGCGCGTCTCAGCAGCAGATCCAGCAGGCCACACAACAAGCCGGTCAGATATTTGATATTCAACAACGCATAGCTGATAAAAAGGCTGCGATCGATGCTGATAGTGTCGCCAAGGCCGAGCAGCAACGTAAGTTGGATTTATCACAGTTAGACCGACAGCTCGCGGCAGGTGATATATCTTTCGAACAGTCACAGCAACGTCGTGCTCAAATATCCGCTGACTACTCCAGAGCTATTGCCGAGGCATCAGCCGCCAGCGCAGTAATGCCACAACAGCAAAATGCCGCATTAGTTGACCCGGTGCAGGCGTTGGCTAATGAAAACGCTCAAAAGTTAGCACTGATTCAAAAATTTGAAGAGGATAAAACGCTAACTGAGCAGCAGGCACTAGCTCTTCGCAATGCCGCCAATACCCAGTATGAACAAGCTCGACTAGCTGCTCAGTGGGAAATCTGGAGGAACCAAAGCCAATCCAACCAATATTTAGCGAGCTCCATTAATGCTTTAGGTCAGCGCACAACCAATATGCTGACTGGGCTTCTGACGGGTACTCAGTCAGCAGAAGAGGCTATGAAGAATCTTGCTGCAACAATAATCCAAGAGGGTGTTAATGCATTAGTCCAAATGGGTATGCAGCAGGTCAAAAATATAATTATGGGGCAGGCGGCGGCTACTACTGCTCTTGCTGCAACAGCAGCACAGGCAACCGCAGCAGCGGCGGCATGGGCACCAGCGGCAGTGAGCGCGTCCATCGCGACAATGGGTGGAGCTTCTACGGTCGGTACCACTGCTTATGGCACAGCGCTAGCAGCGTCTAAGGGACTGGCCATGGCTGGCGCTCGTAAAAACGGAGGCCCTGTATCAGCAGGCGAAATGTATCGAGTCGGTGAGGGCGGTGCACCTGAGATATACCAGGCGGGAACCGGCAAGCAATACATGATCCCCGGCGATAATGGCAAGGTCATCAGCAATAAGGTTATGCAGGGTGGGAGTGGTGGTGGTGGCACAGTTGTTCAGCAGGAAGTTCATTTCCACATCGAGACGACTAACGGCATCGATGACGCCACAATGCAGAAAATGGCTGCAATGATGAAGACAGTCAGCCTTAACACCATTAAAGACCAGCAGCGGCCAAACGGCTTACTCCGCAAGTAACAGGAAAACCTCATGCCAGAAACATTCACATGGAGCCCACAAAAAGGCTTCACGGCTTCCCGCGCGCCAAATGTTGCCGTCGTTAAACTTGGCGATGGTTACGAACAGCGGCAAGTTAAAGGCATTAATCCGCTTATGGATAGCTACTCGCTGACATTTAAAGGGATTGATGACAGTAAATGTAACCGTCCAAACGCTGCGAAAGCTGCTGAGGCATTTATCAAAAATCGAATGTCTGTGGAGGCATTCTACTGGACACCACCTGATACGGGGGTGCAGAAGATGTTTGTCTGTCGCTCCTGGAGTTTGACAAAGACCGGTATATTGTTTGAACTTGCCGCCACATTTGAACAAGTTCCGCGGTAGTGCTCTGGCGAAACTATCGTTTTCTATGCCAAATAGTAATATCACTACTGGTCGCGGAAATGATGAAATCACCATCCCACGAAAATCCCGTGCAACGGAAATGGTCGGAAACCAGTTTGAAACATCCCTCCTGATGGCCTATGCATAATGCATCTTTACTTGGTGGACACCAGATTAAGACCTCAATAGGCCATTCTGGTGCCGCCCGTATCAATGTTTCACCGTAATGATTACACATTGGCAATCCGCCGCCACATAGGCCAGCAATGGAAATATCCTCACCTGCTAATGTCCCTATGCCTTTGCAGGTTAAATTTATTGGATCGTACCAGTCCCCGTATTCTTCAAAATCTCTGGCAACCTTTTCGCCAGTAATACAGTTGAATACTCCCCGCCCCGAGGATGATACGACCAGCAACAGGTGATTTTGTAGATGAGAGAAACCCACCTCTGTTAACCCTCCGACAGCAATCTCTACATTGGGATGCCATTCAGGAGGATGAGTCGGAATATTAAGCAATGACTTGATATAGTTATTATCGTACTTGTTTTTACGCCAGCCAAACATCTAGGTTCCTCTCTCGGACAGCAAATGTCTAAGTTCTCTGGGGCCAACATTATCATATGCAACTCAGATAACCTCTGATATTCAGACAGTAGCCACCTTTGGGTGGCTTTTTAAATGGGAGTTAGTCGTGCGCGATATACCAGCCAATTTAATAATTGAGAGTGTGGACTCTGGCGTTGGCGCAATGATTGACCTATTCGAGGTTGATTTGCAGTCATTCGGCGGTGATGTTATCCGCTTTCACTCTGGAACTAACGGTTATTACGGTGATGTTATCTGGAAAGGGCGGCAATACTCAGCTTATCCGATAGCTGTTGAAGGCTTTGAGGTTAAATCAGAAGGTACATATTCTCGCCCGACCATGAAGGTTGCGAATATCACCGGCCTAATCACCGGTATTAACAGCGATTTTGATGATGCATTGGGCGCGATCGTAACGCGGCGGCAGGTTCTGGTTCAAAATCTTGATGCAGTTAATTTTCCTGGTGGCAATCCAGATTCGGATACCACGATGGAAGTTGTTTCCCGCTACGTGATTGAAGAAATGGTTGAGGAAACTTTCGAGACAGTGACTTACAACCTTGCCACTCCTGTTGACTGTGATAATGCCATTATTCCCGCGCGTACTATCCTGGCTGATGTTTGCCAGTGGATATATCGCGGTGATGGCTGTGGTTACTCTGGGCCGCCAGTTGCTGATGATAAAGATATCCCGACATCCGACCCATCAAAAGATAAGTGTTCTAAGCATCCGTCAGGGTGCCGTAAACGCTATCCGAAACCTTCCTCGCTGCCGTTCGGCGGCTTCCCCGGTTCAGCTAAGGTGTCATGATGCTTGAAAATGAATGCCTTGAGTTCGCGGCCTCGTCTGGTGATGAGGTTTGCGGCCTGATAGTTGATGGGAGGAGTCTGATTAAGTGCAGGAATGCGCATCCGACACCTGAGCGACATTTCAGGATAAGTGATGATGACTGGTTGAATGCTGAGGCGGCGGGAGAAATCACCGCCGTTTTTCATTCTCACCCAGGGCAAAAGTTAGTGCTATCTGGCGCAGATCGGACAGCCCAACTGGCAACCGGTATCGATTGGTGGCTGGCTAGCGGTGGAAAGCTTCGGAAATTTAGACCTGTAGAGTACCTGCTAGGTCGGACTTTCAAGCATGGTGTGATGGACTGCTACACGCTATTTCGTGACGCCTACCACTTATGCGGCATCGACTTACCTGATTTTGAACGCACTAACGGTTGGTGGCTTCGAGGCGAAAACCTTTACTTGAAGAACATGCCAGCCAATAGATTTCATCCGATTGAGATGCAAGATATTCAGCCAGGTGATGTGCTTATCCGGCGTGCATTCCCTGAAACCGACCCTTGCCACGCCATGATTTATCTCGGTGATAATACCATTCTTCATCATGAAAACATCGGACGTCTAAGCCGTCGAGAGCAACTACGGCCAGCTTACCTACGCCTTACCCATTCTGTCTGGAGGCATGAACAATGCTCATATTTAGATTTGCGGGGAATCTTCGACGACATTTCCGCCAGGTCACTTTAACAGTTGATACCACCTCGCAGGGATTGCGTCTTCTTCTCGCTCAATGTCCTGAATTCAAACGTGACTTCTATAAATCAAAAATTCGAATACGGATTGATGGTAATGACGTTTCCAGTGACACGCTTAATTTCCATATGGATCGGCACTTAAGGGATGGCGCGACGGTCTTGTTTGTTCCGGTTGTTGAGGGGGCAATAACTGCTGTGGCCGCAGCGTGGATCATGGTCGCCGTTACCGTGGCCTCTGTAGCTTATTCGCTCTATATGACCTCGAACATGAAAACCAAGACCTCGGCTGAATCAGCACAAAGCGGTTCGATAACGAACAACTCATACACTAGCGCTGAAAACAAAGTCGGACAGGGGCGTCCTGTTCCATTGCTGTTGGGTGAAATGGTTGTTGGGTCAAACGTGGGGTCACTTGGTATTGATACCAGCAATAACAAAGACTGGAACATCTCTATTAGCTAAGGTGAAAATATGAGTTCAGGCGGCGGTGGCGGAAGTACGCCAACACTTATTAATGACAACCTCACGTCAAAGCAGTTCTATCGCGTTCTGGACATTATTTCTGAGGGGCCAATTTACGGCCCAGTAGATCAGGAACACCTCTCCTCATTCAGATTGAATAAAACGCCAATTACCAATAATACCGGTGTCGTCAGTGTCCCTGGTGTGAGTGTCTCTTGGCGCCCAGGATCAGCAACGCAGCTCCCAATCAATGGTTTCTCTGCTATAGAGTCCACCACTATTGTTAATACAGACGTTACGCAGGCCACTCCTCTGGTGCGCACGGTTACTGATAATAACGTAACGCGCGTTCGGCTTAATGTGGGCGTTAATGCCTTGGTTGAGCAGGATACACAGGGTAACCAAAGAAATACCTCGGTAACGATGGTTATTGAGACAAGGGTGGGAAATGGTGCATTTACGCCGATAAAAACGGTAACGATCACAGGCAAGATTTCAGGTGAATATCTGGAGGCCCATGTTATTGATGCCCCAGAGACCAAGCCATTTGATATCCGTGTGCGCCGCGTAACTCCAGATAGCACGAGTGACCTTCTAAATAATGGCACTGCGTGGAATAGCTACACTGAAATCATTGACGATAACCTTTCTTACCCATACACCGCTGTTTGTGGTGCCGTTATTGACCGAGACCAGTACACCGACACACCGAATCGAACCTCCCATCTGAGAGGGATAATTGTTGATGTTCCCGATAATTATGACCCAATAACCCGCACATATACCGGGCTTTGGTTAGGTGGCTTCAAATCTGCATGGACTAATAATCCGGCGTGGATATTCCGCATGTTGGTTAAAAATACGCGCTATGGGTTGGCTCGTCGCGCTGGATACGTTGATGTTGATGACGGCAGCCTGTACGTACTATCACAGTTCTGTGATCAAAAAGTAGAAGATGGTTTCGGCGGAGAAGAACCGCGCTTTACCTTAAATGCCTACATCACCGAGCAGAAGAGCGCGCGCGAACTGCTGGATGATATTGCGGGCATGTTTCGCGGCATTGCTTTGTGGGATGGCATGCGCTTTTCCATCATGATCGACCGACCACAAGACCCGGTAGCTGTTGTAACGAATGCCAGCGTCGTTGATGGGCTATTCACTTATAGCGCAATGAAGCGCTCAGAGCGATACAACGCGGTGGTTGTATCTTGGACTGATCCCAATAACGGTTGGGAACAAGTGAAAGAATACTACTCTGATGATGAGATGATCAGCAGCAGTGGTGCATACAACGAGACCACCATTGAAGCCTTTGGTTGTACGTCACGCGGTCAGGCCCGTAGGACAGCAAAATGGTTGGTTGAAAGCGCCAAACTTGAAAAGGACAAAGTAACGTTTCGTATGGCGCGGGATGCTATTGGGTTTATCCCAGGCGACATCATTGAGTTAATGGATAACAACCGAGCAGCAACCAGGCTCGGTGGACGTATAGTTAGTCACAGTGGCGTAGTGATCAATGTTGATGCCGATGTGTCCACATTGGCTGGGAATGGCGACACCATGTCTATCATGGGCGCTAACGCGAAGTTCACTAAATATGAAATTGCCTCAGTTAATGGTTCTACTATCACGCTGAAAGTGGCTCCAGCCTGGGTTAGAGATGGTACTACGTTTGCAATTTCAACCAGTGAAGTAGCTACGCGGTTGTTTCGCATAATGGGGATTTCTGAAGATGAAAATAACTCTATCTACAGCATATCTGCAACGTTGCATAACCCCAATAAGCAAGCCATCGTTGACGAAGGAGCCGTATTTGATGTCCCTTCAGATACACTAAATGGCTATCGTGTCCCAAATATTGAGAATCTTCGGGTCATCAATACGAACAGTGAAACTGTTCAAGTAAGCGCTTCGTGGGAAACCGCCACTACAACCAGAAAACTGGTGTTTGAGCTGTTGGTCTATACCTTGGATGGAGCAGTATTCGCTCAATACGAAACAGTTCAATTCCGCTATAACTTCTTTGGCATCCCAGCCGGAACATATTCTCTTGGTGTTCGTGGACGCAATGATAATGGTATGAAGGGCGCAGAAACACAGGTCAGCTTGCTCATTGGTGTGCCCCCTATGCCATCTTCTGTTAGATGGACTCCTGGGATATTTTCTGCTGATGTTGTGCCGGTAATGAATATTACAGCCACAACAGATACTACCTTTGAGTTTTGGTGGACAGGAGAAATACCAGCATCTAGTGCGACAAATATTGAAAGTGAGGCTCAGTTTTTAGGACGTTCAACTCAATGGGCGCTGAACGGGATCAAGGCTGACACGACTTATTATGTTTACGTCAGGACTCGTAATGCGTTTGGTGTTTCTGAGTTTGTTGAGGCCTCCGGTGTAGCATCGTCAGATATTCCCGGCATGATTGATTACATTGACCAGGCTATAAAGGGATCAGAAACCTTCGGGCAATTGTCATCCGATCTGGATATGAATGCTGAAGCAATTATTGAAAATGCTCTAGCTAATGATGCTGATGTTCATCGTTGGAAGAAACAAAACGGTGATTTCAGGGTTGAAATATTCGATATACGTCAAACAGTTATTACTGAACTTGCAGCAACAGCAACAATAATTGAAGGTGTTCAATCACAGGTCGGTGAAAACTCAGCCGCTATTGAACGACGAGCAGAAACGGTTGTTAAAGTTGATGGTACGGGCAGCGCCATTACTACGCTTAAAGTTGGAGCTGAATTTAATGGGGTATATAAATCAGCAGGAATGGCGATAGGGGTCGAATTTGATGGTGCCAACTGGACAAGTCAGGTTCTATTTTCCGCAAATACTTTCGGTGTTTATAACCCAAGCGATAACAGTTATAAACTTGCATTCGCAATAGAGAATGGGCAGACGTTTATTAATGAGGCATTCATTAATTACGCCTCAATTACTCTGGCAAAAATTGGTGAATGGAAATCAGCTAATTTTGTTTCGGGCAAAACGGGAACGAGAATGGCTGCGGATGGTTCATTTGAAATGAATGGCGCTGTTGCTGGCGAAGGGAAACTGAGGTTAGTTAATAACCGAATCACAGTATTTAATGAAAGTGATCAAATCGTCGTCGTTATTGGGAAAAAACTGGAGGTGTAAATATGTCTAAATGGGGTGCTCAACTATTTATGCCTGGCGGTACATTTGATGTGATTAATGCGTTTCTCCCTGCTTATATGATGGATTATTTTATTGGGAACAATAGCGGCTCACGATCGTATACCGTGCCTGCTGGAAAAAGCCTTCGGGCTAAAGCTTATTTCACGACAGCGGGGTCATTTGCAACAGAAGCAGTCGTGTCTGTCTCTGGTGGAACTGTCTCGTGGTCAAACGCCGCGGGTAACTCAATAATCGTGTGGGTAGTGTAATGGACGGCTTTGGCATGCAAATAACGCGTGATGATGGGGTGATATTTGCCTCCCCTGAGTTTACGCCCACAGTATTAGTGCAGGTGATGGACAGGACGGCAGACTACACCGGCGATGTATCAGCCCAGCATTATTACGAAACTATCGTCCCAAACGCCAAAAAGTGTTTCATTTTCCATAAGATACTATCAACTGGGAGCCAGCAAGGCGCTAGCGGTGGCGTTCTTCACTACGCCGAACAAGGCCCGAATGGCTTTTGGCGGGTACACACGACAGCGGGTACAGCGGGATTAGCTCACACCATCCGATTTTATGTGTTCTCAGAATTTGTAGCCAACATCCCAGAGTGGGGGATTTACTTCTACAAGGACGGGCAGCTCGTTTATACGGGTAATTGCCTACCGCTAGATATCAAGTTTTGGGAGCGCCCACAGTTAACGACGCCTGCACCCACAATGCCATGTGCCACAATTTGTTCAGTAGCAAGGCAGCTAACTCAAGGTATTCCTGGGACAAACCCACCGACCGCACTTATTTTTCTGTTTTGCTTCACAGGTTTTTCGTCCGGCATTATTACCCCAGTGTTCAGGCAAATTTCCCAGAGCGCGGGTGGCGGCTCCGCAGATGGATTTTCTAAAGGTTGCGCTTATATAGAAACATCACTGTATGACCAGTACTACAAAGCCTCACTCGGCTATGCCTAACAAATAACTTAATAGGAATACAATTATGTCTTGGTATGAGGCAGGAACAGTCACGTCCGTAGCTGGGACAAATGTGATTACTGGCGTTGGTACGCTATGGAATAACCCAATATTTGGAATCGCCCCTGGGCAGATGATATTTATTCCTGGCTCTGGGCAGGTTGTAATATATGAAATACTTGCTGTCGATAGCGATACTAAAATCCGAATAACCCGAAATATTGCTATAGCAATTACCAATTCTGAATATGCAATTGTCACGACTGTATCAAATTCAATGTCTGACTTGGCGCGTAGAACAGCCGTGCAATTGACTTTATATCAGAAGTTATTAGAAGACTGGCAAGATATAACCACTGGAACCGGCAATGTGAGTATTATTGCGCCAGATGGTTCCACTGTGGTTATTCCATCTTTGAGCGATCTGACTGCATGGGTTAATGACTCGAAAACGTGGTTTGATGATAACAGGGAGCTGATAGAGAACGCCGGAGAGGCGGTGGCTGGGGCGGAAACGGCACGAGATGAAGCGGTCGCGGCAAAGACAGCGGCCCAGTCAGCAGAAGCGGCAGCGGAAGGTTCTGCAACATCGGCTTCTGGTTCCGCTACGACAGCCAGCGATGCTGCTGCGGCGGCGACAGATTCGGCATCGATTGCATCTGAGGCTGCAACAATAGCTACACAAAGCAAAGATGGGGCAGTTACTGCCAGAGATGAAGCGGAACAATTTGCTGAAAGCGTTAACCCCGATTTACTTATGCATACTACAGGCGGCACATTTACAGGGCCGGTAATATTAGCCGGTGACGCCACAGATCCGAAAGGTGCAGTCACTAAGCAACAGTTAGACGCAAAGCCAGCTGGCGGTTTACCGCTACTGTTCAGTTGGTGGGAAGATAACCGCACACACATCCCAGAGGGAACGGCCCCGCGCGATGGACAAGAACTTAGCAGGGCTTTATTCCCAGATGCATGGGCGGCGGCTCAAGCTAAAG